>Ga0209066_10000024_pt1 | contig 212369 bp, 192 predicted proteins | sample All_14_2_FD_187198 | JGI IMG/M metagenome (GOLD analysis project Ga0209066, IMG submission 187198) | Freshwater microbial communities in response to fracking from Pennsylvania, USA - Allegheny Zone_MetaG_DW_15 (SPAdes) (version 2) ...
CTTTGACATGAAACTCACGGCTCTTGTGGAACCCATCCCCACACCCGAGCCCGCCACCATGTTCCTCCTGGGCTCTGGGCTTCTCGGCCTTGCCGGTGCACGGGCAAGAAAAAAGAAGTAACACTTCGCCGTCCCCCCATAACGGCTTGAAACACGAAAAACAAAAAACCCGGTCCTGAACAGGCCGGGTTTTTTTATCCCATTCTGTCACGTCATCGTTTCAACATCATTAGCTAACCATGCAGCGACCCGTCCCTGGGAAAATCCGCCAGACTGGGTTTGATGGCTTTGCCAAGCCAGGCGATGGTGCGGCCGAGGTGGCGCATGTTTGTCAGGCCTTCCTCGTCGTTTTTCACGTCTTCCTTTTCCAGGCCGAAGCCCATGTTCCAGTAGGTGGACCCGGGAACGATCATCTGGGACATCTGGAACATGTGGTTGATGGAATCGAACACATGGATGGCCCCGCCCCGTCTCACGGCCACCACGGCGGCTCCGATCTTTCCGGCAAAGGCGTTGCCGTTGGCGTAGGCCACGTAACCGGCGCGCTCGATGAGGGCCTTGAGGTCGGCTCCAAGGGCCGCGAAATACGTCGGTGACCCCAGGATCATGGCATCGGCTTTCATCATTTTTTCCAGAATATCATTTAAAGGATCGGTGGTGACAGCGCATTGCCTGTTCTGATTTTCAAAACATTTGTTGCAGGCCATGCACCCCCGTATGGGTTTCCCCCCGATCTGCACAAGTTCCGTGTCCCAACCGGCTGAGGCCAGTTCATTGAGAACTTCCTGCAACAGCACCTGTGTGTTTCCGCCCTTTCTCGGGCTACCATTGACGGCCAGAGCGTACATATGTTTTCTCCTTGTGTGGTTGATATGAAGACAGCTTCCAGAATCGACGTTCGATCATACCACAGCCAGCTTCAAAATTTCCACAATGCTGTCCTTGGTGTACGCCCCGTCCATACCCCAGTTCCGGGCCAGCCCCATGGCGTTGTCCGCCAGGGCGTCGATACCGCTTTCCGGAATCCCCGCTTCAGCCAGGGTGAGGGGAGCGCCGATGGATTTGAACCAGGCCTTGAGCCTCTCGATCCCTGCACCTGAATCGTTCACGCCGAAGATCTGGAGCGCGAAGCGTTGAAACCGCTCAGGCCGCCTTCGTTTGTACCAGGTCATCCAGGCTGGCAGGACCACGGCAAGGCCCGCTCCGTGGGGGACGTTGTACAAGGCGGACATGGCGTGTTCCACCATGTGGGTGTCAAAACTGTTGCCTTCCACGCCCACAAAGGTGAGCCCGTTCAGTGCCATGGTAGCGGCCCAGGCAAACTCACCCCGGGCGTCGTAGTCGGCGGGGTTTTCAAGAAGGACGGCGGTGGTGCGCATCACCGTCCGGAGAATGTTTTCGATCAAGGCCGCGTTGTATTCCGGCAGATAGCTTGCTGAAAAATAAAGATCCAGGCAATGGGCGAAAATATCCACGGCGGAATAGGCCAGGTAATCCGGCGTGACCGAGGCCATCAGTTCCGGATTGATCACCGACACCCGGGGATTGAGAAACGGCGAATAAATGGCCAGTTTCTCCAGGGTTTCATCATGGGTGACCACCCCGTAGGCGTTCATTTCGCTGCCTGTGGCAGCCAGGGTCATCACAGCGAACACCGGGACGGCGTCCTTTACCTCCGCCTTGCCAATAAAGAAATCCCAGACATCGCCGTCGTATCGGGTTCCTGCGGAAATAGCCTTGGCGGAATCCAGAACCGATCCGCCTCCCACAGCCACCACAGCCTGAAGGTTTTTCGCCGTCATCAGGCCGATGGCTTTTTTCACATGGCTGAGCTTGGGGTTGCTGACCACGCCCCCCATGGACTCGAAGGCCACGCCTTTTCCGGTGAGGGATGCTTCGATTCGGCCGAGTAGGCCGCTTTGCCTGATCCGTTCGGAACCGTAAAGGATCAGGGCGCTTTCAGCCCCCGATTCCCTGACGTACCGGCCGATATGGTTTTCTTTGCCTTTTCCGAACTCGATCCGGGTTGGATTGTAAAATGTAAAATTCCGCATGGTGTCTTCCTCCTTTTATAGTATCTTATGCCTCCCGCCAGCATCCCGGGAACGATGCCACTATAATCCCAACACACGGCGATATGAATACACAATACAGGATATGTCTTGCACAATCCTCCAATCACAGGTAGAATCGTGCCCATCGTAAATAAAAAAACCCGGGAGACTTCCGTGAACCAGAAGCTGGAAAAAATGTCTGAATGGACAGACCTGATCGCGCGTCACGCACAGAAAGAAGGATTCAACAGAACCATTCTTCCAGGTGTCGGGGTGTACAGAGAGTCATCCCCTCACCTGCCCAAGCCCCTTGTGTACGAACCCTATGTCGTGCTGGTGGCCCAGGGAAAAAAGCAGAGCGTCCTTGACGGAAAAATCTACACTTACGACGCAGGCCATTTTCTCACCACCCTGGCCCCGATTCCCGTGGAATGTCAGGTCATCGAAGCCAGCCCGGACAAACCCCTTCTGGCCATGGCCATCCAGCTTGACCGAAGGCGGATCATGAACATCCTGATGAAAATGGACCAGGTGGAACCTTCGACGGTAAGGCCCGGTTCCATGAATCCCTCGGGCATCTTCACCGCCCCCTTGAACGACGCCCTGATGGATGCGGCGATCCGGCTGATGAAAACCCTTGAAAGCCCTGCGGAAGCGGCCATCGTGGGAGAGGCGGCCATCGATGAAATCCATTTCCGGATTCTGAAACATGAACAGGGCGGCGCGTTGCCCCACCTTCTGCAACAGAGGGGGCAGATCGAGCAGATCGCCCGGGCTGTGGAGCATGTTCACCGGAACCTGGACCATGTGGTGTCGGTGGAAGAACTGGCGGAGCTTGTCAACATGAGCAGTTCCGCCTTTCACAAAAAATTCAAGGAAGTGATGCACCTGTCTCCCCTTCAATACGCCAAACAGGTGAAACTGAACAAGGCCCAGGTCCATATCCAGGAGGGCCTCAGCGTCAGCGAGGCGGGGTACAAGGTAGGATACAACAGCCCGGCTCAGTTCAGCCGGGAATACAAACGCCATTTTGGCGTGGCTCCTTCCTGTGAAAGGGTTATGACGGCATAAATAAACGCTTCTTATCCATGGGGAACGGATCTATGGTCTCAGGAAATCACTTCCCCGCGCAATCGGGGCAGCGACCTTTCAATTCGATCTCGGCGTTTTCAAGAGTCCAGCGGAGAACAGGGTCGCCGGTCCTGGCGTCGAAAATGGCCAGGCTTGACAAAGGGTTGGCGATGCGGATGTCGGCGACGCGGTGACAGACAGTGCAGATCATGTGGTGGTGATGGGTCAGGTTGGCATCGTATCTCGCCTGGCCTTCCGGACCGGTGAAACGGGTCAGGAGTCCGGCGGACGTGAGTTTTTCAAGGCTCTGGTACAGGGTGGCCACGGGGATTTTCAGCCCTTTATCGGACAGGGCCGCGCTGAGTTCCTCGGTGCTGGGATGGGTTCCGCTTTCGATCAGGTATTCCATGATGGCGGTTCTGGCCTGTGTGGCCCTTACCCCGGCGTTCTGAAAAATCTCTTCCGTGTGGATGGATTCGGTCATGGCCTGATCCTTTGTTAAAGGTTAACAAACCCTGTCCGGCGAAAACCGGCTCAGGGTCTGTGCGATGGCCGCACAGCCAAGCCATGCCTTGCTGTGCGGCAGTTTCAAAAGAGCTTTTAGTAGTTTTCAACCAGAAGCTCGAAATGATCCTGGGGATGGGCACAGGCCGGGCAGGACTTGGGAGCCTCTTCCGACGTATGCAGGAAACCGCAGTTCCGGCAGCGCCAGGTCACGGCTTTTTCGCGTTTGAACACGACCCCTTTTTCGATGTTGGCGGCCAGGTCACGGTAGCGTTTCTCATGCTGTCTTTCAGCAATGGAGATTTTATCGAAAATCATGGCCACAGCTTCGAAACCCTCTTCCCGGGCGATTTTCGCGAATTCAGGGTAGAGCATGGAATGCTCTTCATGTTCCCCGTCCGCCGCGGCTTTCAGGTTTTCAAGGGTGGTGCCGATCACACCGGCCGGAAAAGACGCGGTGATTTCAAGCATACCGCCTTCGAGGAAGTTGAAGAACCGTTTGGCATGTTCTTTTTCCTGGTTCGCCGTTTCTTCGAACACGTCGGCGATCTGGATGTACCCTTCCTTGCGGGCCTTGCCTGCGAAAAAGGTGTAGCGGGTTCTGGCCTGGGATTCTCCTGCAAACGCTTTCAAAAGGTTCTGTTCCGTTCTGCTGCCTTTGATTGAAGCCATTCGTTCCTCCTGTTCTATGATAAAGGTTGTTGAAACATCATTTCCATAATCATTATGGATACAATAATGACTTTCAAGACTTTGTCAAGAACAGGTGCTGTTTTTTTGATACGGAGCCTGAATTTTTATGGTTTTCGTTTCGGACCGAACCGGGCCACCTGAACGAGAAAATCATGGATCAGATCTTCATCCTCCTGTTTTCCACCGTAGCGCAGCAGGACATAAAGGGCCGTGATGCCCCGGATCTCCTTTTCCAGATCCTTCCGTTCCGCCGAGGCCCTGTCGGCAAGATCCAGGGGGCCTGACGATGGGGAACAGTCGATGCCCACTTTCCGGAGTTTGGCAAGAAACCGGTCATACCCTTTCCGGACCCGGTCCCGCCCCTGTTCCGTCTTCATCTGGAGCCGCAGATAGTAGAACAGCATCAACCCTGCCATTACGGATAAGGTGGCCAGGGCTGTTTTCACGATCCCGGCCAGACTGTCCAGAGAGAGCCCCAGCCGCTCGAGAAACTGCCGCTGGCTGGCCGTGCTGTACCCGATGACCCGGGCGTACCACTGGTAGTTAAGGGCATCCCAGGCCCATTGGATTTTCCGGGGAATTCCCAGAAAAAACCCTTCGTCACCTGCCCCGGCCCTGATCAATCCCTCCGCGCCACCGGGCGTGGCCTCCCGCTCCACCCTGGAAGGGTCGACCGCCGCCGTGGGGTCCATACGGACCCAGCCCTTTTCCTCCATATACACTTCGGCCCAGGCATGGGCGTCTTTCTGGCGCAGCACCAGAAACTCGCCCAGAGGGTTGATCTCACCGCCGTAGTAGCCGCCCACCACACGGGCCGGCACCCCGGCGGCCCGCATCAGGAATACAAAAGCCGAGGCGTAATGCTCGCAGTACCCTTTCCGGGTGTTGAAAAGAAAATCGTCCACCGTGTCGGCCTGGGCAGAAACCGGAGGATTGAGGGTGTAATAGAAATCCTGGGTCGCAAAATACCCGAGGACTGTATCGGAGAACGCTGAAACGGAAACCGACTGAGCTCTCAACTGGCCTGCCAGGGCTCTTGCCCGGGGATTTCCCAGATCTGGCAGGTCCAGATAGAGGCTTTCCCACTCCTGAAATGCCGAAGGGCCTGTGCCGGGATAGGACACAAGGGAATAGCGCAGGGGTTTCGCAACCCTGTCCCTCGCCTGGATTGTCAGGTCCTGGGCCAGACGGTAGCCGGGCGGGATGTCGCCCGGATAATCCAGGGTGATGATGTAGCGCTGCTGATGGGGCTCCAGAATCACCGTGTAGCGCCAGGGCTCCCCTTCTTCCGGGTAAAAGGACGCTTGGGGAATCCGGTAGGCGATCTTCCAGTTCTTCCCGTCGAACACCTGGAACACATAGGCCCTGAAATACCGTTGGTTCATTCCTGGGATCGGTCCGTCAAAACTGACCCTGAGGGCCGTTTCTTCGCTCTTTCGAAGATCCGACATGGAGCCCGGGGACAGGGTGTCCGACAGCCCCACGGAATTGGAAGCTCCGACCTGGATCCCCCACAGGCTTCCCGGGATCCTGGGAAACACCAGAAACAGGATAAGGGACAGGGGCAGGGCCTGGGCCGTGATGGTCAGTGCCAGCTTCAACCCTCGTTTTATCATGATGTCCGGATGGTTCACCATGACAAGACAGCCGGTGATTCCCACCACGGAAAAGTAAAGATAAGCGGTCATTTCAAGGGAACTTGAAAAAAACAGAGCCGCGATCACCATGAAGTAGGCCAGGAACAGGGTGATCATCCTGTCCCGGTAGCTCTTGATTTCAAGGGGTTTCAGGGCGGCCATCAGACAGAGGAGCCCGATGCCGGCTTCGCCGCTGAAAGTGCCCCGGGCCGATACCAGGATGCCGGCAAACGCGGCAAAGGTCAAAACAGCCGTCAGCCAGCGCGGAGGAAGGGGCCAGTTTTTTTTCACACCCGCCAGGAGGTAGATCCAGGATAAAGCGCAACTGGCGGTAATCCAGGGATTGAGCAGCGTCACATGGGGAACGATGCCCATCAATAGGGCCGGAACAAGCCGGGGGATGAAGCTGTCCGGAAGGCGCGTCATGGGTTTCGTCCTTTCGCCCCAGGGCTTTTCTGCCCGAAAAGGGCCAGGGCTTTCAGGCACTCGTGGCGGTGGGCTTTGTCCTTGGGTTCTCCCATGGGAATTTCGGTCCCGGGAATGGAAAGGCCGTAAGCGAGGTTCATGTCATGGGCCGTAAGAACCATGTCGCAGAGCCGGGACAGTTTCTTTTCCGTATCGCGAACCGCCACATCGTCCCAGCTGATCATCACGGCGTCACCGGTCAGGGCGGAAAACTCCTTGGTGTGGAGTCCTTTGCCCCGGGCAAAGGATTTCCAGGACAAACGCCCCAGGGGATCTCCGGGTCTGTAGGGCCTGAGTCCGCTGAAATCGTCCACCCCTTCCGTTTCCCGCCCCCCCTGGTTGTCCTCACCCTGATCGGAAACCGACGGCTTGAATTCCCCGCCCATAGCCCTGGGGTACACCAGGTAGGACAGGACAGGATAAAAGGTGGTCCAGGTGCGGAAGAGGCCAAAGGGATAGGACGATGAAAGGACCATGGACTCCACGGCAAACAGGCCCCGGCGTCCGGTGGGGACGGGAATGTTCACGGTTGTCTCCGACGACACCACGGCATGAACCGACTCCCCGATCCTGATTTCATAGGCTACGCCGATTCTCGGGCGGCCGTCCTGGGCCAGGGTCACGGTGAGGCAGGCCTGGTCTCCGGCAAAGACCTGGGGCACGGATACCGATCCGATGGTGAGCCCCAGAAGGTTTCTGTGGGTGTGCATCATGGAGATAAACGCCATGGAACCCAGCAGAAAAGTAAAAAGGAAACCCAGGTTGTTTGCGTAGTTGATGGACCCCACCAGCATGACTCCAAGGACCACGATAAAAAGGACTCCCTGGCCCGTAGGCAGGATATACAGCCCTTTCCTCGAAAGGGTATAGGGGAACACCACGTCCCTGTCTTTTCTCGCGATCTTGTCCACCAGTTCGCCGATCATGGCATGGTTTCCTTTGGGTTTCTCTCTGGAACTATGGCACCGGCACGTCCCGCATCACCGCCACCAGCCTGTCGAAACCCAGTTCCCGGAACGTGTCGGCGGAACGCAGCCTGTGGCCGATCACGTAGGGAAGCACGGCCTGGACGTCTTCGGGCATGCCGTGTTTCCGGCCGCCGATCATGGCCCAGGTTCGTGCCGCCCTTAAAATGGCGAGGCCTGCCCGGGGCGAAAGGCCGGTGTGGAAATGGGAGCTTGTCCTGGTAAACTCCAGGATATCCTGGATATAGTCGAGAAGCGGGTCGGACATGTGGACCGACTGGACCTCGCCCCGGATGCGCGAGACCTCTTCGGCGTTCAGGACAGGTGAGACCTCGGCCAGAAGATGCTGGGTTTCCCCGGCCCTGAGCAGCATTTTTTCCGCCTGGCGGCCCGGGTATCCCATGCTGATCCTGAGGAGAAAGCGGTCAAGCTGGGATTCGGGCAGGGCGAAGGTACCGGCCTGCTCGATGGGGTTTAGCGTGGCGATGACAAAAAACGGGGACGGCAAAGGCCGTGTTTTTCCTTCAGTGGTCACCTGGAGTTCTTCCATGGCTTCCAGCAGGGCGCTCTGGGTTCGAGGGGTGGCCCGGTTGATTTCATCGGCCAGAAGCACCTGGGTAAACACGGGGCCTTCATGAAACACGAACTGTGCCGCCTGCTGTTCGAACACCGCAGAACCCAGGATATCGGCGGGCAAGAGGTCGCTGGTAAACTGAACCCTTGAGAACTCCAGCCCAAGGCAGCGGGACAGGGCTTTGGCCATGGTGGTCTTCCCGATGCCCGGCCTGTCTTCGATCAGAAGGTGACCGCCGGCGAACAGGCAGGTCAGGGCCAGGCGAATCTCCCGTTTTTTACCGTAAATCACGTGGCTTACACGGTCCACAATTTCACTGAACAGGCTTTCCGTGTCTTGTGTTTTTGAAAGTAACACGTTATAGTTCCTCCAAAAGGGAACGTCCGGACGGAACATCCCTTCCATTCGCCCGAATCGTGATTGACAAGCCCCGGTAAAAGGGGACTGAACGTAACCGACACTGAGCCTGAAAGGAGGGTTCATGCCGCTGTTTGATTTCGCAAAATCGCTGGGTCGACTCAGACTCTTTCTGGGTAAAGCAGGCCTTCTGCCCCGTTTCATGGAACGGTCAGGCCGTGACCGGAGGGTGATTGAAGACCGGAGGGTCCGCTCCAGCGACCAGTACCTGATCACCGAAGGGGCGGACCGCCGTTTCCAGCCGGAAAGAAGACGTCACGCCGAGCGGCGGGCAGGAAGCCTCGACATGGAAGAGCTCAGATAAAAAACCTCGAACTGGGTCTCCGACTCAAATCGTCTATCCCCACCTTTCGAAGTACCTGAACATCAACGGTGCGTGTGCAGGAGCTGGCCCACCTGGAATGACCCGGCAGGTATCAGCTTCAGTCATTGATACTCTGAACGGAACCACCCTTCTTCTTTTCCTGTTTTTCCTTTTTCTTTTCTTTCAAGGTCTTGGTGGGTTTCTTTTTATCTTCTTTTTTTGTGTCTCTTGCTTTTGACATGACAAACCTCCTGTCCTGCGTTGATTGATGGTCTTTTGTTCAAGTTCAATGGCGTCAAGACCCACAGCCTTGAAACCCATGATCCGCTCTTGTTTGCGTCACAGGCGGGTCACCGTGGGTCGTTCGCTTCGATCATCGTGTCATTTGTGCTGCGTTTATCTGAAGATTGGATGGCTCATGATTGTTTCAGGTGATTATTTTATACCCCCTGGCCGTGAAATAATCAAGGGTGCAATCATGACAGGCTCCTTCAGTAGCCCATGTACACGGCGAAGGAATCCTTTCTGGCGTTGGCCTGCTGGACCACCAGGGTGATCATGTCCTGGGGTTTCAGTTTCAGACCGGACGCGGGCAGGTTGTACTCCAGCATGTACTCGGTGAGAAGCACGGTGTAGCTGTTTTTCTTACGTTCAAGCACAAGGCCCGGAGTCTTGGCCCCGATATGGTTTTCCAGGAATTTGATCAACCAGTACTTTCTCCGGTTGAACTGGATTTTTCCCACATTGGCGATGGGCGCCTCCAGCATCTGGGTCAGGCGGGTGATGTCTGCGGCACTGTATGGTTCTTCCAGACCCAGGATGGACCGGATCTGGCGCTGGGTGATCAGGTCGTGGTACCTGCGGATCGGTGAGGTGGCCGTCACATAGGCGTCGAGGCCAAGGCCCGCGTGAAACGCCGCCTTGTGGCTGATGATGGCCCGGTTGACGAATTTTCTCTGAAGGCAGTTCAGGAACAGGGAGTCGCTTTCCCCACGGTACAGTCTTTCCTTGGGTTCCTGCTGGGACCTGAAAATGGCGGGAACGCCGTGCCGCGCCAGGAAACTGGCCATCATCCAGTTGGCCATGATCATCATTTCAGCCACCATCATCCGGGACGGGCTTTCCCTGTCCACCCGGCTGATGGCGATCTCGCCCGTTTCATCCAGGTACACGTTGACTTCGGGAAGGGAGATATGGGTACCCCCGGAACTCAGCCGTTTTTCCCGGAACGCTTTGGCAATCCGGATCAGGACGTTCATGTCCTGGTCTTCGTCGGCCATGGCGTTCACCTCCGAATAGCTCAGCTGGCGATCCACCCGGATTCGCGTGGCCAGGATCTCGAAATCCTTGATTTCGAAAAACCGGTTCAGGGTGACAAGGACGCTGATGGCCGGCCGCATTTCCCCCTGCTTCAGGCTCGACGCCTTTTCCGATATATCCGGAGGAAGCATGGGAATCTTGTCGTCGGCCATGTAGATGGAGGCCCCCCGGGTGATGGCCCGGCGGTCAATGGCGTCGTCGCGTTTCACCAGATGGGCCACGTCGCTGATATGGATACCCAGGATATAGGACTCTCCGATCTTCTCCAGACTCAAGGCGTCGTCGTAATCCGTGGTGTTCTGGCCGTCGATGGTAACCACCCGGACATGGGTGAAATCCTCGCGGGCGGAAAGGTCGCTGATGCTCGACAGGTGGACGTTCATGCCTTCGGCCAGTCTCATCACATCGTCGGGAAAATGTCTGGGGATGCCCAGCCGGTAAAGATCGATGTTCTCGTCCTCCCTGAAAACCCCAAGCTTCACCAGGAGTCTGAAAATGGCCGTATTCGAGCTGATCCCGGCCTCGGCCAAGAGCTCCCTGCCCACCTGGTAATGGGGGCTTTCTTTCTCGTATATATAATAGGAACGGACAATCTCCGGAACGGAGGCCAGGTCTTCCGGGACCACCGGGGCTTTTTCGTTGATCGCGGCTTTCAGGAATTTTCCGCCCTCTTCGATCAACTGCTTCTTCCGACGTTCCTCTTCGGCCTTGGCCAGGATCTGGTCGACCTGCTCGGGTGTGTGGGGAAAAAAACGGGTGTGATCGAATTTGAAGTACAGCCTGTTGGCGAAAACGGCCCGGATCATGGCCGAGGTCTGGTCCGCCGTCACCGGGGTGGGAAAGCGGTATTCGGTGAGAGTCTTGAGATCGATCCACTCGTTTTCTTCGTTCACCAGTTCCCAGAGTTCCCGGAGGTCGATGGCATCGGTCAGGTTCCGGCGTCTTTCTGCTGTTGCCTTCAAGGCCGACACCATGGTTTCACGGGTTTCACCGAATTCGGGGAGAACGTCCGACGCAAAGAAAATCCGGGCCACCGACTGATTGACCTCCCGGTCAAACTCGTTGATCAGTGACAGGCGGTTGCTTTTGCAATCCACCACCACGGCGCAGATGATCTGTTGTTGGTCGATGTATTCGACGATGGTCCCCAGTTTCATGGCCGGACATGTTAACAGCGGTCCTTTTGAATGTCAATGAAGCATCCCCCCGTTTGAAACATCCCTTACGGCAGGCCAGAAATCTTCGTGAAATCCTCACAGGAACATCAGAAACACCTGGACAGGAAATGTAATTTTTCAAGATGTTCCTGTTTTCTTATCATTAAATTGATGTATAATTGTTTCCGACCATAAAAACTTTCCACAGGTCCAAGAAACGTTTCTGTTTCAGTTATTGGCCATGAGCATCAGCGGCGTTCCGTGCCCAACCCGCCTTCAAGGATTCATCATGGGTTTTGACGAAAAAAAGCGTGTCCATCGTCTATTTCAAATCAATTACCTGCCGCGTGTTTTTACAACGCTCGTGGCGGTGGCGATGATGCTTGCCGTGGAGCGGGCCGTGGGAAAACCCGTCCGGTTTCTATGGCCCTGTGCCGCCCTGCTTTTGATCTGGCCCCATGTCGCGTGGTTCAGGGCCCGGGCCGCCAAAGACCAGAAAAACGCCGAAGAAACCAACGTGAGTCTCGACTCATTTTTCATGGGCCTTGCCCTTCCCGGGGCCTTTTTCGATTTCTGGTTCTGCTTCGGGGTATCCAACCTGCTGTTGTCCAATTCCATCCGCATCGGGGGACTCCGAAGACTTGCCAGGGAATCCGTGATCCTTGCAACAGGCCTGGGCGCGGGAATCGCCGTGTTCGGTTTCCATCCCGTTCTCAACGCAAGCAGACTGTCCATGGTCATCTGCCTGGTCTGCATTTCCGCCTACTTCACCCTGCTGAGTTTTTCAAGCCACAGGATACTTAACCAGCTGATAGGTTCAAGGAAAAAACTCCAGATCGCCATGCGGGAGGCCGAAGCGGCCAATGTGGCGAAAGATGAGTTTCTCGCCAACATGAGCCATGAAATCAGAACCCCCATGAACTGTATCCTGGGAATGACCTCTTTCATGGAAGACACAAACCTGGATCCAGAACAAAAAGAGTACATGGAGCACATACGCTCCAGCACGGATCTTCTGCTGTCCATCATCAACGACGTCCTGGATCTTTCGCGAATCGAAGCCGGTCATCTCACATTTGAAAACGAGACCTTCGATGTCCGGGCTATCCTGCGGAGCCTTTCCGCGCTGATGTCCATGAAAACTCGTGAAAAAGGTTTGGCCTTCGATTGTTCCGTGGACGAACGTGTCCCGGCCCGGGTCACAGGAGACCCCGGCCGTCTCCGCCAGATCCTCCTGAACCTCTGTTCCAACGCGGAAAAATTCACCCACAAGGGCGGCGTCACCGTCCGTGTCTCCTTTGAAAACGAAACCGCCGAAAATGTGACGCTGCGTTTCGAGGTCAAAGACACGGGAATCGGAATTCCGAAGGACAAAACAGGCCTCCTGTTCAAAAAGTTCAGCCAGGTGGACGCCTCGTCCACACGACGTTACGGGGGCACAGGGCTGGGCCTTTCCATCTGCAAAAATCTTGTGGAACACATGGGGGGCAGGATAGGTGTTGAAAGCGAGGAAAACAGCGGTTCCCTTTTCTGGTTCACCGTCCTGTTCAAAAAACCCGGAGAAGACGGGCGGTCGATTGAACCGGCTGAACTGGCCGCACCCCCCCTTGAACAATACCAGGGGAAACCGCCCCAGGATTCCCCGCAAAAAACGCCCCCTCTCATTCTCGTGGCCGAAGACTACACTCTCAATCAACTGGTGCTCACAGCCATCCTCGAAAAAGCCGGCTGTACCGCCGACGTGGTCGATAACGGGATAAAGGCCCTGGAAGCCGTCCAACAAAAACGTTACGACTTGATTCTCATGGACATCCAGATGCCGGAAATGGACGGTCTCGAAGCCACAAAGGCCATCCGGCAAGGCGTGGGCCTTAAGCCGGATATCCCCATCATCGCGGTCACGGCCAAGGCCATGAAAGGAGACCGGGAAGCCTGTGAAAAAGCGGGAATGAACGGTTACCTCACCAAACCGGTTCACCCCCAGCTTCTTCTGGAAACGATACAGGGTTTTCTTCCGGACTTACCGGCCATCTCCCTTAGCAGGAAAGACCTGTGACCATGGGCCGTTACGACAAAAACACAGGCTCCATGCTCCCCCGGCTGACGGTTTTCCTGCTGCTGGTCCTGATTGTATCGATGATCTCAGGCCTTTCTGTTGCCGCAGCATCTTCGGTCACCCGTGATACGATTTATTACATCCGCCTGGACCAGAAGATCCGGAACGGCACCTATGTGACCGACGCCCTGGCCATGTCCCCGGCAGAAGACGACTACCGGCGGCTTCCGTTCAAACGCCTGTCCATCCAGGGCCGGATTCTCACCGCTTCCGTCACCGACCCCATGAGTGCGGCCAGAAACGACGCCTATGAGCGTCTGCTCATTAACCAGGGAACCCGGTCCGTCCGGGCCAGAACACAAACTGACCGGGACGGTTCACTGGATGAAAGCGTGGTCAGCTACGAAGGCTACGTCCGCATTCCCCACACCGTCACAGCCCAGGGCTACTCCAAGGACGGAGCGGTGTTCACCGTGGAAATGAGCGTGGAATTCGCTCCCATGGCCTACCCGCCCCAATGGTCGTTCCGTTCGTTAAAAAAGAAGATCGGTGACGCCCTGGCCTATTTTCTGTCGTTTTTTCATTGAAAGCCGGAGGCCATCCCTACTTGTACATTTTCATGGACAAGTCCTGGACTCTTCATTATACTTGTACAAAAAACCTTGATGGACTCGTAAAAAGTCACGATTCAGACGGCTTCGGAAAAAGTTCGAGGTCAAGGCTTGCGAATCCCGAGGAATGAGGCGTACTTAAGGTACGCCGCAGTGACGAGGGATGAAGCGTAACGCAGAGATCGGACTTTTTACGAAGCCGTCAACCTTACACGTCTGGAGGATGGAATGAGGGTTATCAATTTCAGCGAAGCACGAAACAATCTGAAATCGGTTCTGGATCAGGTCATCGATGACGCCGATTACACCATCATCACCCGAAGAGACGCCGAAGACGCGGTCGTCATGTCATTGGAGACCTTCAACAGCTATATGGAAACATTCCATCTGCTTAAATCTCCGGCCAATGCCGCGCATCTGATCAAATCCATCGAGCAGTACAAAAATGGTCAGGTTCGGGGGAGGGATCTTCTGGATGGGTAGAAAGCTGGCCTGGACCGACGAGGCCTGGGAAAGTTACGTTTTCTGGCAGTCTCAGGATAAAAAACCCTTGAAAAGAATCAACCGTCTGATTCAGGAGGTGATGCGGCAACCGTTTGAGGGTATCGGCAAACCCGAACCTTTACGGGAAAATCTTGCGGGTTTCTGGTCACGGCGTATCGACGACACGAACCGGCTGGTTTACGCCGTCGATGACGAATGGATCACCGTTGTTTCATGCAGGTATCATTACTAAAGCGGGGGCGAACCTACATTCGTCCCCGCTTTTTGATTCAAAAAATCAGGCCGCAGCCGCCGCAAAGCCCAGGTCAAAGGCCTTGAGGTTGGTATCGACAAAAGCCTTTTTCGTATGGCCGGCGATGGCCTTTTTGATGTTGTCCGCCGAAATGGGAAGCACGCCGGTCTGGGCCAGGGCGCCTAAGAGCACCATGTTCACCGACAGGACGCTGCCCGCCTGGTTGGCCAGAGCCACCGCGTCAAAGGCGATCAGCCGTGCGGTCTTTTCCGCCATCAGCTTTTTCACCTGGTCCAGATCGGGATAGACACCCCGGCCGATGGCCACGGTAAACGGCGGCAGAGGAGACAGGTTCACGATGGACACCGTCTCTTTCCTGCATTTTTTAAGGGCCCTCAACGCTTCCGCCGGTTCGAAGCTCACAAACACATCGGCCTCTCCGTCGGAGATGATGGTGCTGTCCGCGTCTCCGAACACCAGGGCCGATTCCACCACACCCCCCCGCTGGGCCATGCCGTGGATTTCACTCATTCGGACAGGCACTCCCGAAAGAAGCGCCGCCTCGCCAAGAACCCGTGACGCCAGAAGATTGCCCTGACCACCCACGGCCACTATGATCAAACGTGTTGTCGTCATGTTTCACCTTCCTTTTATTCGTTTTTCGATTTCACGGGCCGAATGGCTTTTTCAGGACAGATCTGGGCGCAGATCGAACAGCCGGCACAGAGATCGGCGTTGATCATCACCCTGTCCCCCTCCAGGTAGAACGCCGGACAGGCGATGGTGGTGATGCAGTCCCTGTGATTTTTGCATTTGTCCTGGTCGATGGTGAAAGCGCGGCCTTTGAGCTGCTTCAGGCTCTTGGCGTACAGGGTGCACTTCTCCTTGGCGATGATCACGGAAACGCCTTCAAAGGCCATGGCTTCCTTGATGGCCTCGATGCTTTTCGACAGGTTGTAGGGCCGGATGGTGGTGACATGTTTCACGCCGAGACCACGAACCACCGCTTCGATATCCACCTGGTTGTAGCCGTCGAAGTTCATCTCCGTCATGTCCACGCCCGGGTTGGGCTGGTGGCCGGTCATGGCCGTGATCCGGTTGTCCAGGATCATCAGGGTGAAGTTGTGGTTGTTGAACACGGCGTTCACAAGACCGGGAATGCCCCCGTGGAAAAAGGTGGAGTCCCCGATGAACGAGAGAACCTTTTTCCCCGTGGCTTTGGAGAAACCGGCCGGGGTACTGGTGGAAGCCCCCATGCAGAGCACGAAGTCTCCCATGGAAAGGGGCGGCATGAATCCCAGGGTGTAACAACCGATATCCGAGGGATGGATCACCTCCATGCCTTTCGTGGCCTGTTTCACGGCGTAGAACACGGCCCGGTGGGAACAGCCCGCGCACAGTGTGGGGGGACGGCCCGGGATTTCGGGAACGTCGGACAGATCCAGAGGAGCGACCGGTGTGAACGGCGCGTTGAACACACGGGCCATGACCTGTTTCACCATGGCCGGATCGAATTCGTAAAGGCGCGAGAAAAGCCCTTCCCCCTTGCCCTGGATTTTCAGGGTCAGGGCGTGGGACTGGGCGATGGCTTTCACCGCCTCTTCCATGTAGGGTTCGCCTTCTTCCACCACCAGGACGTCGGTGCAGGTTTTAAGAAAACCGGCGACCAGGGCCTCGGGCATGGGATGGGTGAAACCCAGTCTCAGGATTTTCACCTGGCCGTCAAGACCCAGATCGGCCACGGCGTCTTTCACGTAGGCGTAGCTCACCCCGTTGGCGATCACACCGTGGGGACCTTCGCCTTCCACGAAATTCCAGCGGCTGTCGTTGGCCATGCCCTGGGCCAGTTTCATGTTTTCAAGCAGCGTGACATGGAGGTTCCTGGACACGGCCGGAACGGTGACGTAGTTGAAGGGGTCTTTCACGAAATCGCCCTGGGTGACCCGTGGAGCGATATCGCCCAGGGTCACCACAGCCGTGGAATGGTTGATCCGGGTGGTGGTCCTGAAAATCACCGGCTCCTGGAGTTCTTCGGACAGGTCGAAGGCATAGGCGATCATCTCCTTGGCTTCGGCCACGGACGAGGGTTCGAGAATGGGAAGGCCGGAGAGCTTGCCGTAAAAACGGTTGTCCTGCTCGTTCTGGCTGGAGAACATGAAGGGATCGTCGGCCGTGAGGATCACGAGACCGCCTTTCACACCCACGTAGGCCAGGGTCATCAGGGCGTCCGCCGCAACGTTCACGCCCACGTGCTTCATCACGCACATGCTACGGAGCCCGCAGTTGGCCGCCGCCGCCGCGACTTCCAGGGACACTTTCTCGTTGGTGCTGTACTCGAAGTAAAGATCCGATTCTTTGGACATCTGAAAGAAATTGAGTGAAATCTCGGAAGACGGCGTCCCCGGATACGAAGCGGCAAACGCGAGACCCGCTTCCACGGCTCCCCTTGCTATGGCCTCGTTCCCCAGAAGCAGCATCTTTTCGCCGGGTTTCCCCTGGAGTAATTTATGCATGGTTCCCTTTCCTTATTATAATATGAAATTATGATCCCGGACGTTCAGAACGTGAACAGACTCACCCGCCATCCCCCCGGACTCCGGGCCGGTTTCTCATCGAAAAATTAAAGTTCAGCCGAAAACTATATCAGGACAAGGAGATGTGTAAAGATTTTTCTGGGAAGATCCGGGAAGGCCGTCAAGATAAGGCCTTTTTTAACGGGCGATGGATCCATGAGATTTCAAAGAATCACGAGTCCATCGCCCGTCACGACTCACCTTGCAAGGCAAACGGTTCACCTGGGAATTTCAACGAATCCTTCCGGTCCGCCTTTTAAAAGGTAGATGGTTTTTTCCGCTTCCCCGTTTTCGGAAAACGATGTGACACCGGTGACGCCCCGGACGTTTCCCATGTCGAGGAGGGTTTGCCTGAAATCTTCATGGGACGTGGGCTCGCGGTTCATCATGTGAAAGACAATGAGGGCCGTGTCGTAAGCCACGGCTTCCACGTAACCTGGCTTCCCCTCATAAGCCTCGCGGAATCGCTCCACGAATCTCACCACCTGGGGTTCGGTACTTTCCGCAAAAAACCCTTCGGGGATCACCGCGTGCTGAAGATATTGCCCGGCCAGAGAGACCAGCGTTTCCGAATTCCACAGGTTGGTCCCAAGAAGCACCGTCTCATTCACATCGTAAAAACGGAGTTGGGGAAGGATCAGGCCTACGGTTTCGGCGGAATCGGGGATAAAGAATCCTTCGATGCCGAAACGCGGCGTCGCTCCTTCGGGGCGCGTTTCTTTAGGATCTGCATGTTTCGCTGACGAAGCGATGATTTTCTTGATCTGTTTTCCAAAATCCGTGGTTTTCGGGGCATAGGATTCGGCGGCCACAAGAACGGCTCCCCGGCGTTTCAGTTCCAGCTCGAACAGCCTGGCCATGTCCCGTCCATAGGGTTCGTCCGGGTAGAGCATGGCGAAACGCTTCAGGTCCAGAACGCCGGTGGCATACTCGGTCACCGATTTCACCTGAACGTTTTGCGTGAGGAAATGACGAAAAACAAAATCCCCGGTCTGGGGGACACCCTCCCGGCCTGTCAGGGTGATGATGGGTATCCCCTGGGCCTGTGCTTCTTTCGCCGCCTCCTCGGCAGGCCCCACCGGCCCGATAATGGCGGCAACCCCCAACTCGGCGAGTTCCCGGACCGCCTGCCTTGTTCTGGCAGGATCCGATCCCGTGTCTCTGTATTCCACCCGGAAATCCCGGCCTTTCCCGTTGCCCCTGAACGTCAGAAGGGCCAGATCCACGCCTTTTCTTGCGTTTTCCCCGTAAACGGCGTAGGTTCCGGAAAGTGGCAGAAGACATCCAAGCCGTTTCACATTGTAAGGTTTCGAATCGAACAAGGGAAAAAGGATTTTTCTCTCGGTCGAATCGACACCCTGTTTCGGTCCTGCGGCCGTCTCAGCGGACAGAATTCCCGGGGCAGCCCCGATCAGCACGAGACACAGTAAGAGCATCATCCGTGATATCCGTCGTCCGTTCATGGTTTCTGTTCGCTTCATAATCCCCCCTCAAGTGACATTCATGACGTCATGATCGTTTTTTCGCTGTTTCATTTATTGCCTTCTTCAAGAAAGGTTTTGGCAAGATCCAGCATTCCCTTAAGATCGGCCGGAGCAAACCAGTGTATCTCCTGATCGGCCCGGAACCAGGTCATCTGGCGTTTGGCGTATCGCCGGGTGTCCCGTTTGAGAAGGGTCAGGGCTTCGTCGAAAGGCCATGATCCCTCAAGGTAAGTGGCCATATGGCGGTAGCCCAGCGATCCCATGGATTTCAAGGATGTGGAATACCCCCGTTTTATCAGGGAATCCACCTCAGCGGCAAGCCCCTGTTCAACCATCAGATCCACCCGGGTGTCAATGCGCCGGTACAGCGCTTCCCTTTCCATGGCAAGTCCGATTTTCAGCACCCTGTAGGGCCGGTCGGAAAAACCGTGGGATTCCTGACAGGCCGAAATGGGTTTGCCTGTGGTTTCGAAGACTTCGAGCGCCCTGAGAATACGAAACCGGTCGTTGGGGTGGATCTTTTCGGCCGCCTTCGGGTCCACACCCTGAAGCCGTTCGTGCATGGCCACCGAGCCCAGCCCATCAGCCAGAGCTTCCAAAGATTCCATCACGAGTCGATCCACAGGCCTGGCCCTGAAAAGACCGCTGACCAGGGATTTGATGTAAAGTCCCGTCCCTCCGGCCACCACGGGAACGATGCCTTCCCGCCGGTAGTCCCGGATAAAGCCGTCGGCCATGGCGGAGAACCTCGCCGCGTCGAAATCCTCGTCCGGATCAACCACATCGATCAGGTCATGGTGGACAACAGCCCTTTCCTCCGCCGTGGGTTTGGCCGTTCCGATATCCATGTACCGGTAGACCTGCATGGAATCGGCGCTGATAACCCTGCCGTTCAAAGCCAGGGAAAGCCCGATGGCGGACGCCGTCTTTCCGATGCCCGTCGGGCCGCAGATCACGATAATCGAAGGCTTTTCCACAATTCCGTCTCCAGTGTCCTTTCCAGCCAAATGATCCCCTTCCTTATTTTGAAGCCCTTCCATTTCATTTTCAACGCCCATCTTTATCATATCCAGGCCCCAAATCATACGGTTTATGCGGATATAATTCTGTTGACAACCCGGGGCTTTAACTGTAGTAGGTATATTTGCTCATTTTACATTAAAATGGTGAAATGGCTTAACGTTTTTAATAAACACATGAAATTGTTTTTAATTCATGTGAAGAACACGGTTATCGTTTTGAGTATATCCCTATGTAACGTTGCAGAGCTGCTCATGATTGTCTTGAACCAGCCATGCATTACTTTTTAACAGGAGAAAGAAGCCATGTCTAAGGATGTAATCGGATCAGTCATGGTCGTTGGCGGTGGTATCTCGGGTATGCAGACCGCCCTCGATCTTGCCGATTCAGGCTACTACGTGTACCTGGTCGAAAAAGGCCCGTCGATCGGCGGTGTCATGTCCCAGTTGGACAAAACCTTCCCAACCAATGACTGCGCGATGTGAATTATCTCACCCAAACTGGTCGAGGTCGGCCGGCATCTGAACATCGAGTTAAAAACACTGAGCGAAGTCATCGACATCAAAGGCGAGGCAGGCAATTTTGAGGTTCTGCTCAAGGAAAAACCGCGGTACGTCAACATGGACAAGTGTATCGCCTGCGGTCTCTGCGCCGAAAAATGTCCCAAGAAAGTCACGGACACCTACAACGCAAGCCTGATCAAACGTAAAGCCATCTATGTGGAATACGATCAGGCCGTTCCCCTGAAATACGGCATCGATCCGACCCAGTGCATCAAGCTGACCAAGGATAAATGCGGGAACTGCGAAAAAGTATGTCCCACGGGCGCCATCGAATACGACCAGAAGGAAAAGGACGTGACCCTCAGCGTGGGTTCCGTCGTTCTGGCCACCGGATTCAAGCCCTTTGATCCCAAGATTTTTGACACTTACCAGTATTCCAAGTTCCCCAACGTGGTCACGGCCCTGGAGTTCGAACGTATCCTGTCCGCCTCCGGTCCCACCAAAGGCCATCTGATCACGCGCTCCGCGGATCATTCAGAACCCAAGAAAATCGCCTGGTTCCAGTGCATCGGCTCCCGTGACATGAACAAGTGCGACAACGGCCACTGTTCATCCGTCTGCTGCATGTACGCCACCAAAGAAGCCATCATGGCCAAGGAGCACAACGGCGACGATCTGGACTGCGCCATTTTCTACATGGACATGCGTACTCCGGGCAAAGAGTTCGAAGCGTACTATGAAAACGCCAAGAAAAAAGGCATTCGCTATGTGAAGAGCCGTATCCACACCATCAACCCGGTTCCCGGCTCCGACAGTCTCGAAGTCCGCTACGTCACCGAAACCGGTCAGATCGATACGGAAATCTTCGACATGATCGTGCTTTCCATCGGTCTTGAAGCGTCTCCGGACAGCATCGCCCTGGCCAAAAAGCTGAACATCGAACTGACACGGAGCAACTTCGCCAAAACCACGTCCTTCGAGCCTGTGACCACCACGCGCCCCGGCATCTACGTCTGCGGCGCTTTCCAGGGTCCGAAAGACATTCCCGAATCCATCGTGGACGCCAGTGCGGCGGCGGCAGCAGCCGGTGAATCCATCGCCAGTGCCCGGAACACCCTGACGAAAAAAGCCGAAGACATCATTGAAACCAATGTCCGCGGCGAACGTCCCAGAATCGGTGTTTTCGTGTGCAGCTGCGGAACCAACATCGCCGGAACCGTGGATGTGGCCAAGGTGGCTGAATACGCCAAGACACTTCCCTACGTGGAATTCGTGGCGAACAACCTGTTCTCCTGTTCCCAGGACACCCAGAACAAAATTTCCGAGATCATCAAGGAAAAAGACCTGAACCGCGTGGTGGTGGCCGCCTGTACGCCTAAAACCCACGAAGGCCTGTTCCAGGAAACCCTCCTTGCGGCCGGTCTCAACAAGTACCTGTTTGAAATGGCCAACATCCGTAACCACGACTCCTGGGTTCACAAAGACGAACCGGACCGCGCCACGGAAAAAGCCAAAGACCTGATCCGCATGTCCGTGGCCAAAGTCGCCCTGTTCCAGCCCCTTGAAGAGGCAGAACTTCAGGTCAACCAGACCGCCATGGTTCTGGGCGGCGGTATTTCCGGCATGACCACGGCCCTCAGCCTGTCCAGACAGGGTTACAAAGCCCATATCGTCGAACGCGGCGACTGTCTCGGCGGCCAGGCGGTGAAACTGTTCAAAACAGCCAAGGGCGAAAGTATCCAGGCCAAACTTGCCGAACTTGTTTCCCAGGTAAACAGCGACAGCAACGTCACCGTTCATCTGAACACGACCCTCACCGATGTCCAGGGTTTCGTGGGCAACTTCGAATCCACCCTGACGAATAACGGCAAAGCCGAGGTTCTGAAACACGGCGTGGCCATCATGGCCACCGGCGCCTATCCGTACCAGCCCGTGGAATACTCCTACGGCAAGGATCCCCGGATCGTCACCAGCCAGGAACTGGACCAGAAATTCATCACCAACGATCCTTCCATCAAGGATCTCAAATCAGCGGTGTTCATCCAGTGCGTGGGCTCCAGAAACCCGGAACGTCCTTACTGTTCAAGGCTCTGCTGCACCCACTCCATCGACAACGCCATCGAACTCAAGAAACGCAACCCCGACATGAACATCTACGTTCTCTACAGGGACATCCGGTCCTACGGAGAACGGGAATACCTGTTCAGGGAAGCGCGGGAACTGGGGGTTATCTTCATCCGGCACAGCCTGGACAACCTGCCCCAGCTCTCCATTGACGGCGGCAAGATCATGATCAAAACCATGGATCACGTTCTCCACCGTCCCCTTGAAATCGAAGCGGACCTCGTCTCACTGGCAACCGCCATTCTTCCGTACAAAGACGAAGCCGTGGCACAGTTCTTCAAACTGCCCATGAACGACAACGGTTTCTTCGTTGAACGCCACGCCAAACTCGGTCCGTCCGAGTTCGCCACCGACGGCGTGTTCCTCTGCGGTATGGCACACTATCCCAAACCCATCGATGAAGCCGTTTCCCAGGCCAAAGCCGCCGCGTCCCGCGCGATCACGCTTCTGGCCCGTGAAACGATCCACACCAGCGGCCAGGTGGCCAACGTCAACACCGTCCTGTGCAGTTCCTGCGGCGTCTGTGTTTCCGTCTGCCCCTACTCCGCTCCGTCGTTCATCGAGGAAGGAAGGGATGCCGGCAAAGCGAGAATCAACCCGGTACTCTGCAAAGGCTGCGGCCTCTGCGTGGGATCCTGCCGGTCCGGTGCCATCAACCACAGAGGTTTCGACACCGATCAGATTTTTGCCCAGCTGTTCGCGTTGAACGAGGCGGTTTAACCTTGCAACATCCTCTCCCTCCCTGGTTTCAGGGGGGGAGGATACATATTAAAGGAGATAACGAACCATGGCTGATTTTGAACCTAAAATAGTCAGTTTCCTGTGTAACTGGTGCAGTTACGGCGCAGCTGACCTGGCAGGTGTGGGACGGGCCCAGTACCCCTCCAACATTCGGGTTGTAAGAATCCCCTGCACAGGCCGCATGAGCCCCAAATTCTTCCTGGCCGCCCTTCGTGAAGGTGCGGATGCCGTATGGGTATCCGGCTGACATCCCGGAGACTGCCATTACCTGGAAGGTAATTACTATGCACGTCGTAAGTTCGCCCTGATGAAAAACCTGATGGAACACATGGGCGTGGAACCCGGTCGTTTACAGTTTTCCTGGATTTCATCCGCTGAAGCCACCAAGTTCGTGGATGTGGTCAAAAAGGTCACCGAATCGGTGAAAGAACTGGGGCCGAATGAAAAATTCATCAAGAAAACAGTTAAGGTAGCCTAATTATGGACGCATATATCACTAAAATCAAAGCTATATCAGAACGGCTCCTTAAAGACGGCACAGTGGAAGCGGTCATCGGTTTTCGTGAAGGCACCCTGCCGACGATGAGCGAACCCTGTTTCATCAAACGTTCTGATGATGTCAAGGACCTGGTGTGGAACGCGAACTGCCGGATTAACCTGGCCAACTATCTGACCAACCGGAAAGAGAAGATCGCCATCGTGGCCAAAGGCTGCGACTCACGGAACATCGTGAACCATATCGTTGAAAACAAAATCAAGAGAGACCAGCTGTTCATCATCGGCGTGCCCTGCAAGGGCATGAACGACAAGGACACAGGCGCGCTTCAGGACAACTGCGCCACCTGCACCCACAGGAATCCGGTGATCTACGACGAACTGGCCGGTGATCTGGTTGAAGAGCAGACCAATGTGGACAAATACGCCGACGTGAAAAAAGTCGAAGCCATGACACCCGATGAACGCTGGGCTTACTTCGACAACCTTTACGCCGCCTGCACACGCTGCTACGCATGCCGGAACGCCTGTCCCCTGTGCTACTGCCCCACCTGCTTCGTCGATGAATCGAAACCCCAGTGGGTCGGTAAAGGCGAAGATCCCATTGACGTTCGCACCTATCATTTCCTGAGAGCCTATCACTGTGCGGGCCGGTGTACGGACTGCGGTTCCTGTGAATCCGCCTGTCCCCAGAACATCAAAGTCCGCCAGCTGACAAAGAAACTGGAAAAAGACTGTGCCGAACTGTTTGGCTGGGAAGCTGGACTGACACTCGACAAACGTCCACCGCTCGATACATTCAGCATCGACGATCCCAACGACTTCATCAAATAGATACGAGTCGAAAAGGGTCAGAGATTACGAATGAAACATTACGAAAAGGGCTAACATGATGAAGATCATAAACATTGATAAGCAAAAATGGGCCGGCGGTGTGGAAAGTCTTTCAAAAAGCTACCGTTTGTTCGGTCCGGTCAAAGACGTTGACTGTTATAACTTCAAGGAACTCAAACAGGGTGAACAGCCCGACCTGTCCTACGGCAACACCAAGCTTTCTCCGAAATCCGTGGTGTTCCCTCCGTCAGAAGCGATGTTCACTTATTCTCTCGATGAATCCAATCCGGAACACCATCTTCTCAAGGATGTTCCCAAGGATTACTCTCCCCGGGCCGTTCTGGGCATGAGACCCTGCGACGCCAAGGCCGTCAGCCTGGTCCGCATGAACTTCGACACTCCGGAATACCGTGACCCCTACTGGATGGACGCTTTCGAAGCCACCACCTTCGTGGGCCTCGCCTGCGACGATCCCTGCGCCACGTGTTTCTGCACCAGCACCAACTGCGGTCCGTTCAACGAAGAAGGCCTGGACGTCCTCCTGGTGGACAACGGCAGTGCGTACATCGCCAAGGCTCTGACGGAAAAAGGTGAGAAACTCCTCGCGGCAGGCGGTTTCGCCGACGCGGGTGACGATTCTCCCGTAGCTGCCAAAAAAGCGGCCGCCGAAGCGAAGATCACCGCAAAGATCGAAACGGACAAGCTCAGCGAAAAGGTCATCATGGACCTTTACGACGCGCCGTTCTGGCATGACATCGCTTTCTCCTGCATCAACTGCTGCACCTGCACCTACACCTGCCCCACCTGCTGGTGTTTCGACATCCAGGACGAAAACAAGGGTTGCGAAGGTGTGCGTATGCGCAACTGGGACAGCTGCATGACGCCTCTTTTCACCATGCACGGCTCCGGCCACAATCCCCGTGACAAGAAGCACCAGAGGGTCAGACAGCGTTTCATGCACAAACTGAAGTACTTCCTGGACAAATACCAGAAAGGTATCATGTGCGTGGGCTGCGGCCGCTGCGTTCAGCAGTGCCCCGTGAATCTGGACATCCGCACCGTCAGCAAAACCATGAACGATTACGTGGCCAAGAGCTGAGGCGAACAAAAGGAGAATGACCATGCAGAATCCATACAAAGCATATCCGGTTCGCATCGACAGCATCGACGTTGCGACGGAAGACAAATCGTTAAGAACGTTCAAATTCGTTTTCCTCAATCCGGAAGACGAGAACAAGTTCGCCTATGAGTCAGGCCAGTTCGCCGAACTTTCCATTCCTGGCAAAGGCGAGATTCCCATCGGGATCGCCTCGTCTCCCACGGAAAAGGGCTTCGTGACCTTCACCGTATTCCGTACCGGTCTTGTCACCAACCATCTTCACAACATGAAGGTGGGCGACATCATGGGTGTGAGGGGCCCCCTGGGTCACCCCTATCCTCTGAAAGACCTGGAAGGCAAGAACATCGTGATCATCGGTGCCGGCTTCGCGTTCACCACGCTCCGTTCCACCATCGTGTACATGCTGAATCCTGAAAACCGAAAACGTTTCGGCAAGATCGATGTAATCTACGGTGCGAGAAACCCCGGTATGATTCTCTACAAAGACGAACTCACCGCCTGGGAACAGCGTGATGACATCAACATGCACATCACCGTGGATTCTACCGATGATCCCAGCTGGAAATACCACACCGGTTTCGTTCCCACGATCACGGAAAAAGTGGCGCCCCAGGCGGATGACAACACCTACGCCATCATGTGCGGTCCTCCCATGATGCTCAAGTTCACCAAACCGGTTCTTGACAAACTGGGCTATAAACATGAAAACATCATCTTGAGCCTTGAAAACAGGATGAAGTGCGGCATCGGCATCTGCGGACGCTGCAACATCGGAAAAGAGCTGATCTGTAAGGACGGTCCGGTCTTCACCCTGGCCCAGCTCAAGTACATGCCCGAAGAAGATACCTGATGAAAAACAGGGCCTGAACCCGTCCGGTCAAACATCCGGCCGGGTTCATTCTCGGGTTGACATTGGTTTCGCTTTAGTATAACTTTGGCATTCCAGAAATTTGGAATCACAGGGATAAGCCTTTAAATATCAAAATCAACAGGAGGTTTAGCAAGATGGCAGAAACAGTAGAATTCAATGGAAAAAAGTTTGAAGTTGACGAAGACGGTTTTCTCCTTGACTTTAATCAGTTCGCTCCCGAATGGATCGAAATCGTAAAAAAAGAAGAAGGTATCGCCGAACTGACTGACGAACACAAGATGGTCATCGATGTTCTTCAGGACTACTACAAGAAAAACGGTATCGCTCCCATGGTTCGCGTTCTTTCCAAGCTGACCAACTTCAAACTCAAGCACATTTACGAACTCTTCCCCTCAGGGCCTGGTAAGGGAGCCTGTAAAATGGCCGGTCTTCCCAAACCCACGGGTTGCGTATAAGGCTTTACGCTTTTCTCACGAACAGCGTGACGTTTCAGGCGGCTCTGCAAATCATTTTGCAGAGCCGTTTTTTTTCATTCTCCGGTAAATAGCCGCAGGGTGAACCTCCACCCTCAAGCCAGGTCGGGAGAAAGCCCGCCCAGCGGCGTGACCACGCATTGAATCATACGAAAACCGATATGGACATCACTGTCAAAAGCAGCAGACGCAATGAAATGATCGACATCACCTTGCAGGTGAACGAGGCAATCCGTTCAACGGGAAAAACCCAGGGCCTGTGCTTTATCTTTGTCCCCCATACCACGGCGGCTGTCACCATCAACGAGAATGCGGACCCGGACGTTCAAAAGGACATCCTTACGACCCTTTCCCGCGTTTTTCCCCAGGATCTGGCCCACGCCCACGGTGAAGGCAACTCCGACGCCCACATCAAGTCGTCTCTTGTGGGCGCATCGGAAACCGTGGCCATCGACCAGGGGCGTCTTGTGCTTGGCACATGGCAGAGTGTCTTTTTCTGTGAATTCGACGGGCCAAGAACCCGCAAGGTTCTGGTCCGGATTATCTGAGGATTTTTTTACATGCATACCATGGATGAAACCGACCGACTCATCATCAACCGGATCCAGTCCCGTTTTCCCATCCACGAACGGCCCTATCAGGCCCTGGCCGATGAGCTCGGAGTCAGCGAGCAGGAATTGCTGAGCCGGATCAGAACCCTGAAGGAAAAAGGGATAATCCGGCGTATCGGTGGAAACTTCAGACCGGAAAAGGTCGGATTTTTCAGCACTCTCTGCGCGGCGCGGGTTCCGGAAGACAAACTCGACGCCTTTGCAGAATGCGTGAACCGCTTTACGGGAGTCACCCATAACTACGTCAGGGACCACCGGTTCAACGTCTGGTTCACCTTTATCGCCCCGTCGGTTGCGGCCATCGAACAGGCCCTGAAAGACATCGAGCAGGCCACGGGTGTCACGGACATCCTGAACCTTCCGGCCACCCGTGTTTTCAAGATCAGCGCCCAGTTTACCGTATGACAGCGACGGACCAGATCCGGGTGGCTGCCGTGATTTTCAACGCCCGATTCGGCCAGATCGAATCCAATCTGGAACGCATGGGCCGTTTCGCCGTGGAAGCCGCGAAGCAAGGAGCGTCCCTGGTCTGTTTTCCGGAAATGTCCATCACGGGCTACGGAACCTCGGCATCGGTCTCGACCCATGCCCTGGCCCTGTCAAGTCCTCTTCTTCACGACCTTCAAAAGATCGCGGATAAAAACGACATCACCGTTCTTGCAGGAATGGCGGAAAAGGACGGTCTCTCGAACAGGATTTTCGTATCTCACCTGGCGTTCTTCCCGGACAGGCCCATGGGGGTTTACCGAAAACTCCACATCTCCCCACCGGAAAAATCCGTGTTTTCCCAAGGAGAATCCATCCCCCTGTTTGATTGCCAGGGCTTCACCTTCGGCATCCAGTTGTGCTACGACGCCCATTTCCCCTTTCTGTCCACCCGAATGGCGGAAAAAGGGGCCGATATCCTTATCATGCCACACGCCTCCCCGCGGGGCGTTCCTGAAGAAAAATTCACCTCCTGGATGCGCCACATCCCGGCCAGGGCTTACGACAACGGTGTTTTCGTGGTGGTGTGCAACCAGACAGGAGAAAACGGCGCAGGCCTTTCGTTTCCCGGCCTCGCCTTTGCCGTCGATCCCTCGGGGATTCTGATGGCAAAAGACATTACAGGCCGGGAAGGCCTGTTTGTGGTGGACCTGTCACGTCAGGATCTGGATTATGTGCGGCAGCACAGGATGCGGTATTTTCTGCCAAACAGGCGGAAGAATCTGGGGGATTGAAACCTCACATCCCCATCTGCTTTTCGATCTCCTCGATTTCCCTGAGAATCTTCCGGCGTTCCTCATCGCTCAAACCGGGCTGGTTCAGACGTTTCTGCAATCCGAGCAGAATCATCTCCTCCCGGTAGTCATTGCACGTGTATTTTCCTTTTTTCCCGGCCATGCTTTCCCTTCTTCCTCACATCTTGCCGGCCTGAACCATGTATTCCTTGAAAATCTTGTAAAACGCATTGTTGTCGTTCAGACCTTTCTGGAGAATCGTGTCGATTTTTCCGATGTCTTTCACGTTCACCACGGCGTTGGCGCTGCGGTGATAGGCCGCCATGGGGTCCATGGTTCTGTAACGGTCGGTGAGGAGAAAAAGGGTGATCCTCCTACGGTCGTACATGGTCAGACGGTTCAGGTAGATCAGAATGCCGTTCACATCGGGATTGGGTGTCCCGAACTTCTCGTTCAGCACCACCAGGTCGTAGGTGTGGTAACGCATGTTTTTCAGGGCGTCGCGGGTGGTTTCCGCCATGGTGATGCTGTACTCCATCAGGTCCAGGGCGATCTTGATTTTTTCACGGATCACCGGGTCCGACTCGCAGATCAGGGCTGTTTCGTATTCTTCTTCGACAAAATCAAAGGGCTTGTCGTTGGAATCGTAAATGGACTCTTCGTCCTCTGCAAAGGAGATCGACGGTTTTTCCGAGTCCTCTTCATCGAAGGAAAAGGTGGAACCACCTGAAGCTGTCGGCTTTGGTGGAGCCGTTTTGGCGGGCGGTTCATCGTTGTCCAGGGAGAACACGATTTCCTCGTCCTCGGGAGAGGTTTCACCGGAGGTCCTCATCACGGGAATCCTGTTCCGGCACTTGGGGCAGGTAAACCCGAATTGTTTGCCTTCCGGGATCTTCTCATCCGGAACATTGTATTTCCCCTGGCATTTGTCGCATACGATCTTCATGGTTTCACGCTTCCCGGATTAAAGGTTATTTGTAAGACCGGTTGTAACCGTGGTCGATTTCCAGCTCCTCGATATCCGTGGTCTTTTCCCCACGCGAGCTTTTCACCGAGTCGATGCCCCGTCCCACCACCGCCTTGTGGCTGGCATAGGTGATGGCCGTCTCATGGGTGATCAGGCCCATTTCATAGAGATGGACGATGTAATGGTCGAAGGTGGTCATGCCAAAAGCCCGCCCGGCTTCCATACAGCTCTCGTAAGTATTCTCGCCTGTTTCGCCGTTCAGGATGATGTCTTTCACCCTGAGACTCGTTCCCAGGATCTCGAAAGCGGCCACACGGCCTCCGCCCACACGGGGGAGAAGACGTTGACAGATGATCCAGCGTACGGAATCGGCGAGACGGATACGAAGCTGCCGTTCCTCGTCCGGATCGAACATACCGAGGATACGGTTGATGGTCTGGCCCGCGTTGTTCGTATGAAGGGTGGTGAGGACCAGATGGCCTGTTTCAGCGGCTCTCAGGCCGATTTCAACGGTTTCCTTGTCACGCATCTCACCCACGAGAATCACTTTGGGAGCCTGACGAAGGGCGGCCCTCAGCCCGCTGGCGAAACTCTCGAAATCGCTGCCCAGCTCCCTCTGGTTGAACGTGGCCATTTTGTGGGGATGGACGTATTCGATGGGGTCTTCCAGGGTAATCACGTGTTCGGGCCGGGTGGCGTTGATCTCGGCCAGAACGGCGGCAAGGGAGGTGGTTTTACCGGTTCCCGTGGCCCCGGTGACGAACACGATGCCGTTCAGGGTCCGGGGGATTTCCTCGAAAGCCTTGGGCAGGTTCAGTTCACGGATCGAAGGGATGGTGGTTTCCAGACGCCGGAGCACAATGGAATAGTTACCCGACTGGGAGAAGATGTTGACCCTGAACCTGGCCTTGCCGGGCAGGTTGTAGGAAAGGTCGCAGGACCCTGTCTTGATCAGGGTTTCCGTCAGACGCCGGTCCTGGTTCAAGAGGTTCATGGCGAAAACCTCGGTCTGAAACGGGGTCAGTTCCTTGATGTCCGGTTCGATTTCAACGGACACCAGTTTTCCTGAGCTTTCCACCTGAAGGGGCTTTCCTACAGTCAGGTTGAGGTCGGACACATTGCTGTACGAATCGAGCATCCGCGACAGAATGTAATCGATTTCCTGTTTTCTCATAAGCCGTTCACCTCGATGTAAAGGTAAATCTCGTGTGTTGCGACGTTTTTAAAGGATCAGGCGTCGGTAAAATCAAGCGGGACACCTGAGATCAGGGCGCGGAACTTCCCTTTGTCATAGGCTTTGGCGTAAGCGTCCTCAGCGGTGACCCAGCCCTTGTTGTAGAGTTCCATGATTGAGTCGTCCATCAGCTGCATGCCGTATTTCTGCCCGACCTGGATGGCCGAGGGGATCTGGTGGGATTTGCCCTCACGGATCAGGTTGCGCACAGCCGGCGTGGCGATCATGATCTCCAGGGCGGCGCAGCGGCCTTTCTGGTCCCGGCGTTTGAACAGGGTCTGGGATATGACGGCCCGTATCCCGTCGGCCAGGGTCGAACGGATCTGGGCCTGTTCATTGGCGGGAAACACCTCGATGAGCCGGTCCACGGTTTTCGGGGCGCTGGACGTGTGCAGGGTGGCCAGGACCAGATGGCCCGTGGAGGCCGCCTCGATGGCAAGGGAGATGGTTTCAAGGTCCCTCAGCTCGCCCACCAGGATGATGTCCGGGTCTTCACGCAGGGCGCCCCGGAGGGCTGCGGTGAACGTCTTGGTGTGGATTCCCACCTCGCGGTGGTTCACCAGACAGCCCCGGCTCTCATGAACGAACTCGATGGGGTCTTCGATGGTGATAATGTGGTCACGCCGCGTCCTGTTGGCCACGTCGAGAATGGCCGCAAGGGTGGTGGACTTCCCGCTTCCCGTGGGGCCTGTGACCAGAACGAGTCCGCGCGGAAGGGAGGCCAGCCGTGACACCACATTGGGAAGCCCCAGCTGTTCGGCTGTCTGGATGGTGCTGGGGATTTCCCTGAACACCGCCGCCACCCCGTTCTTCTGCTGGAAGAAATTGGCCCTGTACCGGGCCAGACCGGGAATCTCGTAGCCGAAATCCACGTCGCCCGTTTCCTCGAACACCTTGATCTTGTGTTCCGGGGCGATTTCGTAAAGCATGCCTTTGAGCGTGTTGTTGTCAAGGACCTTGTACTTCACCCGTTCAACCTGGCCGTCGATACGAAGGGCCGGAGGCTGCCCCGCGTTAAGGTGGAGGTCTGAAGCGCCCTGGTCATGCATCAGTTTGAAAAAAGCGTCGATTTTTGCCATGTCTGACTCCCGTTTAACTTTTCGTAAGATATTCGCTCAACCTGAAAATGCCGACCGGACCGTTCCGGGCATTTCCGGCCAGACCTGAACCACAAAGCGTCACTCCACCTGAAGGACTTCGCCTTCTTCCGGGGAGTCCAGGGTTTCCACGTCCCCGATCATGGTTATTTCCAGAAGGTCGGCATGGGACTGTATCATGGATTTCAGATGGGTCCTGAACTGGACTTTCTGGCGTTTCAGTTCGTTGATCTCCTCGTGGAGCTGGGCAAGCTTGAGGTGGGCGCTCTGGATGATTTTATCCGCTTCCACCTCCGCCTGGGCCACCATCAGTTCGGAAGACTTCCTCGCGTTTTCCTTCATCTGTTCAAGGACACTCTGGGAATTCAGCATCACCCGTTTGAACGATTCCTCGCGGGCTCTGAAATCCTGGTTTTCCTGGTTCAGCTGAAGGTTCTTTTCCCGAAGGCTCTCGTTTTCCACCATCAGGGTTTCGATGGTGTCGGCGGCCTGGTCTAGAAAACCGTCCACCTCGGTGGTGCTGTATCCCCTGAAGCCGATGGTGAACCGCTGTTGCTGAATTTCAAGGGGAGTGAGTTTCGTTTTCATGGGGATTCAACCTGCTACATAAGGTAATGGGCCAGGGTCATCAGACTTTCCACGACAAAATACTGGAGAAAGATAATGATCAGGAAAACGATGATCGGAGAGATGTCGATCCCCTCGATTCCGGGAACTTTCGAGCGGATCTGCTTCAGTACAGGCTCGGTGGCGTTGTGGATGAAGCGGACGATGGGATTGTAAGGATCGGGATTGACCCATGAAAGAACGGCCCGGGCGATGACGATCCACATGAAGATGGACAGAACCAGGTCGAGAATGACCGCCACGGCCTTGACAAGATTTCCTAAAAAAAACATCGGTTAAAACCTCTTTTCACAAGCTGGATTGAACGTTAGTGTCGGGCAAGGGTGAAGGAAGAAGCGCCGGGCTTGCCTCCTCCGTTTGTGACTGTGCTGAAATAATGCCTAAAAATAAGGTAAATTCATCATGCAAGTCAAGGTATTTTGTAGAAAAATCATTGACTTTAAGCCACATGACGACTTAAACATGACCCGCATGACAGATCACCCATTATCGACACCTGTGACCATCACTTTTTTAAAAACCGGCCTCTTTTCCGGCCGGAAAGCGGGGAACCATGACGGCACTTGAAGGAACACTGGGATTCATCGGCGGCGGCAACATGGCGGAAGCCATGACAGGCGCCGTGATATCGGCCCGGGTCTTTGACCCGAAAGACATCCGGATCTGTGACATCGATGCGGAAAAACTCGAACATCTCGCAAAAAAATACGGCGTAGAGATCTGCGACAATCCGGCGGACCTTTTTTCCTCATCAGACGTCGTGATCCTCTCGGTCAAGCCCCAGGTCATGGGCAGCGTTCTTGAGGGGCTGGCCCGGTCTCCAGGCTTCCCCTTCCAGGGAAGAAAACAAATCATGTCCATCGCAGCGGGAGTTCCCCTTTCGCGGATGGAAAAACTCCTTTACGCCGACCTGAACGAAGCCCAGCGGACAAACATGCCCCTGGTCCGGGTCATGCCCAACACCCCCAGCCTGGTTCTCGCCGGAATGTCCGGTTACTGCCTGAACGCCATGGCCGACGAGTCGGACGCCCGGACCGCTGAAACCATCCTGTGCTCCATGGGCCAGGCCCTGCGTCTTGAGGAACGGTTCATGGACGCGGTCACCGCCGTTTCGGGTTCAGGCCCCGCCTATTTCTTCCTGATGATCGAAAGCATGGTGGAAGGCGGCGTTCGTCTGGGATTGACACGGGACCAGGCCCTCACCCTCTCGGTCCAGACCATGAAAGGCGCGGCGGCCCTTTTGGAACAGAGCCAGGAAGACCCTGAAATTTTGAGAAAAAAAGTCACGTCACCCGGTGGAACCACCGAAGCGGCGATCCGGGTGTTCACCGAACGGGGCATGAAAGACACCGTGATCGAGGCCCTGGCCGCTGCGGCCCGGCGGGCCGGGGAACTGGCCGGATGAGGAAGGCTGTACCTTATATATAAGAGCATGGGAAGGGATAAACATCGAACACCGAACACAGAACATCGAATGATGAATGGTGGCGATGCGGGAGACGCGGGCTGGGTTCGGGTGGTTTGGCGGGATTTTGGGAAGAAACGTCCAACGCCCAACGTTCAACGCCCAACGTCCAATGGGGGTGGCGATGCGGGAGACAAGACCGTTTTTCGCGCATCTCGCGTAACGACAATTTTCAATGGGACATCTGGATTATCGTCGGATTCTCGGAACGAAATCCGACAAATGGCCCGATCCTTTAAATGAGGTGTGGCCGGCGGTGCGGCGGTATTCGGGATTTGGGGGATGAAACCGATTCGCTGAGACGATTCTGTCTGACCGGCTTATTGCGGCGGAAGACCAACGGGAACGCCGAGTTGCACTCGGCACTCTGGCCGGGTTCAACCCGGCGTTCCCGCGTTCTTTCCACCGGGTTTGAAACAAAACACTTGCAAACCCCCTTGCCTGCTGCTAATTTCTTCAACGTTTCAAATATGTTGCCAACAGGCGCGGAACGATGCGCGCAATCGGAGCATTCCCAGGCGTTCACGCCGTTAACATCAGGATCAAGACGATCTTCCAAGGAGGGTTTCCCTATGGAATCCTTTACATTCAAATCCCTTGACGGTGCCCTTGTCACTGTCCGCTCATGGACCCCGGAAAATCCGGAACACCCTGTGGCGGTGGTCCAGATCGCCCACGGCATGGCCGAGCATTCCCTTAGATACGACTGGTTTGCACGGCGGCTCGTGGCCGAAGGCTTCGCCGTCTATGCCAACGACCACAGGGGGCATGGGGAAACAGCCGGCTATGAGGACCGCCTCGGCCACTTTTCGGACCAGAACGGCTGGGCCCAGGTGGTTCGCGACATGGCTCAACTGAACGATCTGATCCGGAAAAAACACCCGGGCCTGCCCGTGTTCCTGTTCGGCCATTCCATGGGTTCCCTTCTTTCCAGGGATTTCATGACCCGGTGGGGTGACCGTCAGAAAGGCGTGGTCCTTTCGGGAACGGCCGGGCACCCCGGCCTGCGGGGCCGCGTCGGTCTCCTGATCGCCAAGCTACAGGCATTGCTTGGCGGGGGACGCTCTTTGAGCACTCTCATGGACAGCCTGACCTTCAAATCCTACAACAAATCTTTCGCACCGGTAAGCTCCCCCTTTGACTGGTTGAGCCGTGACAGCGACCAGGTGGACGCTTACATCAAAGACCCTTACTGTGGCTTCATCTGCAGCTCACGGTTTTACGTGGATGTGATCGGTGGCGCCATCAAGGTCAACACGATGGGTCATATCAGGAACACGCCGAAAAACCTCCCCGTTCTCCTGGTGTCCGGAGACATGGACCCGGTGGGCCGGTACGGCAAAGGTGTGACACGAACCCACGAGGCGTTTCAAAAGGCGGGGCTGAAAGATGTGACCGTCATACTCTACGAAGAGGGACGCCACGAAATCCTGAACGAAATCAACCGGGAAGACGTGGCCGATGATGTGATCGCCTGGCTCAGGGCCAGACTCTGATAAAAGATTCCGGGCAACCAGCCCTCTCATCATGAACCGGAGGAACACCATGACCCGATACCTTCTGGCCCTGGACCAGGGAACCACCAGCTCCAAAGCCATTCTGTTCGACGAAAAAGGCCGGATCGCGGCCCGTAAAAACAAGGAATTTCCCCAGATCTACCCCCAGCCGGGCTGGGTGGAACACAACCCCATGGACATCTGGACGAGCCAGCTCCAGGTGGCCCGGGACGTGATCGCCATGGCTGGTGTCAGTCCATCGGACATCGCGGCCATCGGGATCACCAACCAGCGGGAAACCACGGTGGTCTGGGACAGACACACGGGCGAGCCGGTCTACAACGCCATCGTCTGGCAGTGCCGGCGCACGGCGGACACCTGCAAAAGGTTCGAAAAGGAAGGGCTGGACCAGGTCATCCGGAGGAAAACAGGCCTGGTGCTCGACGCCTATTTTTCAGCCACCAAAGTCCGCTGGATTCTCCGGAACGTTCCGGGAGTTATGGAACGGGCGAAAAACGGGGATCTGCTGTTCGGAACCATCGACACCTGGATCATCTGGAACCTTACCGGCGGCCGAGTCCACGCCACGGATTTCTCCAACGCTTCCCGGACCATGATGTTCAACATCCATGACCTTTCCTGGGACAAGGAAATTCTGGACACGCTGGAGATCCCGACGGTCATGCTGCCCCGGGTTCTTCCCTCGTCGGGAGATTTCGGAACCACGGGACCGTCCCTGTTCGGTGTGGGAATTCCCATCCGGGGCGTGGCCGGAGACCAGCAGGCGGCCCTGTTCGGCCAGTGCTGTTTCGAACCCGGCATGACCAAATGCACTTACGGCACCGGCGCCTTTCTTTTAATGAACACCGGGGAGACGGCGGTGAATTCCCAGAACGGCCTGCTCACCACCATCGCCTGGGGCCTGGACGACAAGGTCTACTACGCCCTGGAAGGCAGCAGCTTCATCGCCGGGGCCGTGATCCAGTGGCTCCGTGACGAGATGAACCTCATCGACGACGCGGCCCAGTCGGAAGAGTACGCCCTTCGCGTGGAAGACACGGGAGGGGTCTATCTTGTCCCGGCTTTCGTGGGACTTGGGGCTCCCCATTGGGACATGTACGCCAGGGGAACCATCGTGGGCATGACCCGGGGAACCAATAAATACCACATCACGCGGGCTGCCCTGGAATCCATCGCCTACCAGACCAACGACATCGTGAACGCCATGCTGGCCGACGCCCGCATGGACTTGAAGGGTCTCCGGGTGGACGGAGGCGTGGTGAACAACAATTTCCTCATGCAGTTCCAGGCCGACATCCTCCAGACCCGGGTGGACCGTCCCGTGGTGTTTGAAACCACGGCCCTTGGCGCGGCCTACCTGGCGGGACTGGGCGCGGGAGTCTACCGGGATGTCCAGGATATCATGGGAGCCTGGACTCTGGACAAGACCTTCACACCGGCCATGGCCCATGAAGTGTCCGAAAAGCTTTGCAAATTTTGGGAAAAGGCCGTGGAAAAAGCCAAAGCCTGGGCATGAGCACAAAATTGTGCTTTGAAAAGAAAAACCGTCATCCGGGTAACATTTTCATGCACAAAAGAAATAAACCAAACGAATTCAAGATGTTTTTCGCCAATTTCTCCGATTGAAAGCCAGGATAAAAAATGGGATTTTCCGTTAAATAATTTCCCGTTTGTGACGATAATTAGGTAAACGTCTTGTTCTCATGGCATGACGGACGGAAAATCGAACCCTAAAAAATCCAGGCGAACGGTCATGGTAATCCGGCCGTAACGCTTATTCCTTTTTCAGACGAGGTGGCCCCATTGAAACAGATCCAGTGTCCCGGTTGTCAGAAGAAATACTCCATTCCCGAAGAAAAACTCCCAAAAAATAAAACGCTGGACCTGCCCTGCCCGGCCTGCAAAACCCTGATCCGGATCGAAGCGGAAGACAGCGAAGGCAAGGGGGCATCCACTCCCGTTTCGCCTTCCGGTGGAGACGAGTTGATGCAAAAAATCGTCAAGGCCTCCAAAGCCCTGCCCCCCATGCCCCAGATCATCGCCAAGGCCACCCAGGTCCTTTCCAGTGACAAGGCCAGTTTCAAGGAGGTGGGGGATGTGCTCGAGACAGACCAGGCCATGGCCACCCGTGTGCTCAAGCTGGCCAACTCCGCCTACTACGGCCGCACGGTTCCCGTGTCTTCGGTGCAGCAGGCGTCCGCCCTTCTGGGATTCCAGACGCTTCTTGAGCTGATCACCGTGGTCAGCACCTCGAAAATGATGGGTCGCCGCCTGGAAGGCTACGTGATCGAAGCCGAGGCAGTATGGAGGCACAGCCTGCTGGTGGCCACGGGTTCCAAGCTCATCGCCCAGAAAACCCATCCCGAACTGGTGAACGACGCCTTCAACGCCGGCCTGATCCACGACTCAGGCATGCTGATCCTGGACGATTACGTAAAAAAAGACCGGCCTGCCTACAACGGTTTCCTTGAAAACGGACAGACCATCCAGGCGGCTGAAAGAGCGCTGTTCGGTTTCGACCACGCCGAAATCGCCGCAGAGTTTTTCAAGCGCTGGAACCTTCCCGAGACCCAGCTCCACGCCATCCGGTACCATCACGACCCCGCCGGGTCCGGGGGAGATATCCTGTCCTACATCCTCCACCTGGCCGATGACATGGCCAACCGGGAAAACACCGAACGGAACTTCGTCTTCGACCGAAAAGCCCTGGACGTGATCGGCGTGACCGAAGAGGCCACAGAGCTCATGGCCGAAGAGGTCCGGGAAGCGGTAAGCCATATCATGGCCAGCTTCAGCTGATAGGTTCGTCACCGTCGCTATCGGGATCGCTATCGCTATCGAAATGATCCCGATAACGAAACCGATAGCGATGATCATGGATTCACCGGCCCGTTTCATCAGAACGGCCTTGATTTATGCCCATACTGAAAAGGCCCCGTCATGTCATACTGCATGGCTTTCTCGGCCATGGATTCCGGGCCGCCCCTCTCCTTCCCTGTTTTTTTTCATCTTTTCCATCTGCCCGTTGATGTGCTTTTCCTGTCATGGTATGAGCCTTGGTTAAACCAAAGGGATAAAGGCCGCCATGAACAGGATATTACGAAAACTCGCCAACCAGACCGTGTATTACGGGATCAGCAGTATCGTGGGCCGGATCCTGAACTTCTTTCTCGTGCCCCTGTACGTCCGGATTTTCACTGAAGGGGAATACGGGGTGTACACCAACATCTACGCCTATTTCACCTTTTTGAACATCCTCTACACCTATGGCATGGAAACGGCCTATTTCCGCTTCGTCAGCTCTGAAAACAATCCCCGGAAAGTTTTCAGCACCAGCACGGCGGGCCTGGCAATCAGCACGTTTTTCTTTTCGATCCTGATGTTCACTGGCCAGGAGGCTCTTGCCTCGGCCATGGGGTATCCCGGCCATCCGGAGTACATCCTGTGGATTCTCACCATCCTGGCCCTGGACACCCTGGCCGTCACGCCTTTCGCCACCCTGCGCTACCGGGAACGGCCGATCAAGTTCGCTTCGATCAAAATCGCCTCGATCCTGGTAAACATCTTTTTCAACCTGTTCTTCCTGGTCTTCTGCCCCCTGGTTCTCTCCATACCGGATCTGGCCTCCCTTCACCCGATGATCCACAGCGTCTACAATCCGGAAACAGGCATCGGCTACATCTTCATCTCCAACATCATCGCCAGCGCCGTCACCCTGCTGCTTCTCTTCAAAGAGCTTGCCGAGTTCAACCTCGATATCGACCTTCGCCTGTTCAGGCGGATGCTGTCCTACTCCATGCCTTTGGTGATCATCGGTTTCGCCGGAATGATCAACGACAACCTGGACCGGACGATCTTAAAACACCTGCTGCCCCACAGCCCGGAGCAAAACGACATTCTGCTGGGAATCTACGGGGCCAACGCCAAACTGGCCGTGTTCATGGTGCTGGTGATCCAGGCGTTCAAATACGCTGCGGAGCCGTTCTTCTTTCTCCAGGCGGCCAAGAGCGACGCCAGGACGATCTACGCGGAGGTGATGAAGTACTTCGTGATCATGGGGCTTGGGATTTTTCTGTTCGTTTGTCTTTACATCGACGTGTTCAAGTACTTCGTGGGGCGGGGCGGATCACGGTACCATGAGGGGCTTTTCATCGTGCCGGTTCTTCTGTTGGCCAACCTTCTTCTCGGGATTTTCTACAACCTGTCCATCTGGTACAAGCTCAAGGACAAGACCAGTCTGGGGGCCTATGTTTCCGTGGCGGGGGCGGCTATCACCATCGGGGCCAGTTTCCTTCTGATCCCCCGTTTCGGCTACTCCGCCGCAGCCTGGACCAAACTGATCTGCTACGGGTCCATGGTGTGTCTTTCATATTATTTAGGACAGAAGGTCTACCCCATCGCCTATCCTCTGAAACGCATGGGATTTTACACCGCCGTGGCGCTTCTGACCTACGGGATTTTCGAACTGCTCCAGCGTCACGTGATCGAAGGCAGGCTCTGGATGAGTTTAGGTTCGGCCACCGTCCTCTTCATCCTGTTCGCGACTGTGGTGGCGGTCAGGGAAAAAATCGCCCGGCATTAGGGCCAATACCATTCCCATTTTAGCTTTATTGTACGGTACGGTTTGTAGGTCGGGCTTCCGCCCGACGGGGGTGTTGGGCATCTTGGGAACGCCGGGTTGCACCCGGCATGGTGGGCCGAGTGCAACTCGGCGTTCCCGGTGAGGATGGGGGCACTTTGTCGGGTTTGGAGAACCCGACCTACGATGGTGTTACGGTTTATGACGGCTATATAAACTGACCGTCGAAGCAGGATCATCGGTATCGGGTTCGATAGCGATAGCGATTTATCGTGTCGAAAGCTTATGACATGGCACGTCAGATCACACCGCTTCCAGGATCTGCTTTCCGTCTTTTTCCACAATTCTGTAGTTGAACATCAGCATGGTTTCCGTGAACGGCCTGCCCAGGAGAAAGGGAAGCATATCGGGGTTCACGCCGGCTTTTTCCACCAGGGTTTCGCGGAGACTCAGGTCAAAGGCCACAATCTCGTTGATGGAGGTCAGGATGTTTCCTGTCCTGTCGTCTTTCAGCTGATCGGTCAGTTCCTTCATCCGTTCGTAGGAACAGCGCTCCTGGTGATCGGTGATCAGATCCCACAGCCCTTCCACGTCAGCCAAAAGATCGGCCCGTTCCAGGGGTTCCTCGTTGTATTTCATCTCGATTTCAAGGGTGTCCCAGCATTTGAAAGCCCGACATTCCGAGGGGCGGGTGGTGTAGATGTCGCAGGCGTTGCCGTCATTGAGAAAGATGCAGGTCAGGTCTTCAGGGTTCACCTTGATCTTGATCAGGTCGGTCTTGACAGGAGTCATCTTCAGGGTGTTCTTGTCGAATAAGAGTTCACCTTTCCTTATGGTGTAAAGATCCTTTGAAGCGATGGCCCCGGTGCGGACCAGGTGGGCATCGGCCAGCCTGAGAATGGGGCCTCCTCCGGTGCAGCAGGCCGAGCATCTCTCGCAGGATGTCCGTGTGATGTTTTCCCTGTTTTGAATGTCAATCATCGTCTGTCTCCCAAAAACCGTGAATATCTCAATACAAAAGGCCATCTTCTTGAAAGACGGCCTTTTGTGACAAAGTCAATGGACCGGGCGGCCCGAAGACCACCCGGTCAGGTGTCCTGTTTACTGCGCGAGTCTGGAGTAGCGCTCGAATCGATCCGTGAACTCTTTTTCGATCTGGGCGCGGAGGCGCTTGGATTCTTCAGGCATCATCTTTTCCAGGGCCGCGTATCGTGTTTCACCGGAGAGGAATTCCTGAAGGGTTCCGTCCGGAGCCTTGCTCTCGAAAACAAAGGGGTTCTTGCCTTCGTGCACGAGAAGCGGGTTGTAACGGTACAGGGGCCAGTAGCCGGAGTTCACGGCCAGCCGCATCTCTTCCTGGGTTTTGCCCATGCCTTTTCTGATTCCCTGGTTGATGCAGGGAGCGTAGCAAAGGATGATCGACGGCCCGGGATAGCTTTCGGCTTCGAGGAAGGCTTTCATCATCTGCTGCTTGTTGGCGCCCATGGCAACCGATGCCACATAGACGTAACCGTAGCTCATGGCGATAAGGCCCATGTCCTTCTTGCCGATCTTCTTGCCCGAGGCCGCGAACTTGGCGATGGCGCCGGTGGGCGTGGCTTTGGAGGACTGTCCGCCGGTGTTGGAGTACACTTCCGTGTCCATGACAAGGATGTTCACGTCTTCACCGGAAGCGAGCACATGGTCCAGGCCGCCGAAACCGATGTCGTAGGCCCAGCCGTCACCACCGAAGATCCAGTGGGATTTCTTGGTGTAAAGATCGGCCATGCTGTCGATTTCATCCAGAATCGGATGACCGCTTCCTGGAAGGAGCATTTTCAGCTGATCGCCAAATTCTTTGGATTTGGCCGCATCCTGTTTGCCTTCCAGCCAGCCGTTCATGGCGGTGCGCACACCTTTGGGGTATTCCACGTCGAGGGCCAGGGCTTCTTTCATCAGATCGGCCAGGCGATCCCGTCTCTGGTTGAAGGCGAGAGCCATGCCGTAACCGAATTCGGCCGCGTCTTCAAACAGGCTGTTGCCCCAGGTGGGTCCGTGACCTTCCTTGTTGGTGCAATAGGGGAAGCTGGGTGCGGAACCGGCCCAGATCGAGCTGCATCCCGTGGCGTTGGCGATGGTCATTCTTTCGCCGAACAGCTGGGTCAAAACTTTCACGTAAGGTGTTTCGCCGCAGCCCGCGCAGGCGCCGGAGAACTCGAGAAGGGGTTTCTGGAACTGGCTTCCCTTCACGCTGTCCCGGCTCATGGCCTTGTCTTTGAAGTCAATGGACTGGGAGAACTCGAAGTTGGGGATCTGGACAGCCGTCTGGGTTTCGATGGGTTTCATCACCAGGGCCGGAACCTTGGCCGGGCAGATGTCGGCACAGTTGCCGCAGCCGTAGCAGTCCAGGGTGTTGACCTGCATTCTGAACTTGTAGGTGCCTTTCAGCTCCTTGCCGATGGCCGGAAGCATGATGAAGGTTTCAGGCGCGTCCTTCATCTCCTGCTCGTCGAGGAGCACGGGAAGAATGGCCGCGTGGGGGCAGACAAACGAACACTGGTTGCACTGGATGCAGTTTTCCGCGATCCACTCGGGGACTTCGATGGCCACACCGCGTTTTTCATACTTGGAGGTTTCCACAGGAAACACACCGTCGGCCGGGAAGATGGACACGGGCAGCTGGTCGCCTTTCTGGGCCAGGATGGGACGCTGGACGTACTCGATGAACTCGGGCACGGCTTCCCTGTAAGTCGGAGCATCCGTGGCATCGGCCCAGCTCGCGGGAACGTCGATTTTCATCAGGCTTTCCAGGGCCTGGTCCACGGCATCCATGTTCATCTTGACAACCTTGTCACCCTTCGAGTCGTAGGTCTTCTTGATGTCTTTCTTCAAGAGGGCGATGGCTTCCTCGAATGGCATCACGTCGGCCAGCTTGAAGAACGCAGTCTGCATGATCATGTTGATGCGTCCGCCAAGACCCACGTTGGTGGCCACTTTCACAGCGTCGATGGTGTAGAAGTTGATCTTCTTTTCAGCCAGGGTGCGTTTCAGGCTGGCGGGAAGTTCGTTTTCCAGCTCTTCTTTGGTCCAGTGGCAGTTCAGGAGGAAGGTGCCGCCTTCGGAAATGCCGGCTGTCACGTCGTAGAGGTGGATGTAGTTGGCTTTGTGGCAGGCCACGAAATCCGGATCGTTCACCAGATAGGTGGACTTGATGGGCTGGTGGCCGAAACGCAGATGGGATACGGTGATCCCGCCTGATTTTTTCGAATCGTAAGCAAAGTAACCCTGGGCGTACATGTCCGTGTTGTCGCCGATGATCTTGATGGCGCTCTTGTTGGCACCCACGGTTCCGTCGGAACCCAGGCCCCAGAATTTGCAGCGGACTGTTCCCTTGGTGCCGATCCTGAAGCTTTCGTCCACTTCCAGGGAGGTGTGGGTGACGTCGTCCTTGATGCCCACGGTGAAATGGTTTTTGGGCGCCAGGGCGCGCATGTTGTCGAACACGGCCTTGGCCATGGCCGGGGTGAATTCCTTGGAACCCAGGCCGTAACGGCCGCAGGTGATCTGGGGACGTTCGCCGTATTCCATGAACGCGGTGACCACATCGAGGTACAGGGGATCGCCCACGGCTCCCGGTTCTTTCGTTCTGTCGAGAACGGTGATGCGCTGAACCTTGGAGGGGAAAGCGGCTCTGAAAGCGGCGGAATCGAACGGTCTGTAAAGGCGGACTTTCACCAGACCTGTTTTTTCTCCTTCGCTGTTCAGGCGGGCCACGGTTTCCTCGATGGCTTCACAGCCAGAACCCATGGCCACGATGACCCGTTCGGCTTCGGGATGCCCGACGTATTCGAACAGCCGGTACTTTCTTCCCGTGACCTGGGCCACCTTCTTCATGGTTTCGCTGACGATCACCGGCACATCCTGGTAGTACAGGTTGGCGGCTTCCCTTCCCTGGAAATAGATGTCGGGATTCTGGGCCGTGCCTCGGATTTCAGGATGTTCGGGGTTCATGGCGTTCTGGCGGAACTCTTCCAGGGCCTCCATGTTCACCATGGATTTGATGGTGTCGTAGTTCAGCACTTCGATTTTCTGGATTTCACTGGAAGTTCTGAACCCGTCGAAAAAGTGGAGAAAGGGAACGCGGCTTTCGATGGCGGCCAGATGGGCCACCAGGGCCATGTCATGAACTTCCTGGACGCTGCCGGAGCAGAGCATGGCGAAACCGGTCTGGCGCACGGCCATGACGTCCTGGTGATCGCCGAAAATCGAAAGGGCGTGGGCCGCGATGGCCCTGGCGGAAACATGGAAAACACCGGGCAGAAGCTCACCGGCGATTTTGTACATGTTGGGGATCATCAGGAGGAGCCCCTGGGACGCGGTGAAGGTGGTGGTCAGGGCACCGGCGGCAAGGGAACCGTGGACGGCGCCGGCCGCGCCGGCTTCGGACTGGAGCTGCTTGACGTTGACTTTCTGACCGAAAATATTCTTTCTTCCTTCGGCGGCCCACTGGTCTGAAATCTCACCCATGGGAGTGGAAGGCGTGATCGGATAAAGCGCCGCAACGTCGCTCAGGGCATAGGCCACATGCGCCGCAGCGGTGTTACCATCAACTGTTTTCTTGACTTTCCCCATAATTCTCTCCTTATGTCGTCGTATGATAATAATACATACCGATGTGAGCCTGCACTTTCACAACTCCCCAGTTGCGTTCATGTGCCACCCTGGACTGACGACCTTGCCGCCTTCCTTGGTTTTCCCTGAAAAAAAGCACGGTCCAACCGGTACAAACCATAAAAAACAAAATAAAAACCACCGGGCTGCCTATTAACTCAGCCCCAACACTTCACCAGAAAATTGAAGAGCGATTTCTTGAAATCCTTAGAACTATTACAAAGGAACAGAAATGTAAAGGATAAATTCGAGAATGAAAACGGAACATTCCGACGTGGAACAGTATGAATCAGCTGTTTTTGAGGCGGGACAGAAATCCGGTTTTCGGCAGTCCGGTAAATAGGTATGCCTGTGATGTTGAGATGATGGACAGCAGCTCCCGCCACTACAATCGCTATCGCTATCGGGGTCGCTATCGAAAACCTGCAGGTCGGGCTTTCGCCCGACACCCCCTGAATACCGAGCCCGATAGCGATACCGATAGCGTTGATCATGGCTTTCGCGGGAATGGATTCCGACGGCAACCTGTTTCACATCGTGCTTGCGGCCATCAGAACTTCAGGGTGACGCCTCCTGAAAGAATCGTGTCGTCCCTTTCCCATTCGCCCAGCCCCCGTTCTTCGAACTCGAGAATCCGGTGCTTGACTTCAAGGGAAAAGAAGGCGTTCCGGAGAAGGTAGAACCGAAGTCCGCCCCTGTACTCCTGGACCGATTCCGTCTCGTCGAAACTCAAAGAAGGCGGCGCGTAACTGACGGCTCCGAAAGCCTCCACGGGAATGGTGGCGGGGTTCATCGCCGAGGTCAGCTCCACGGCCCCTTCAAAAAGAAAGGCCAGGGCCGACAGTTTCCCCTCGGTCACGCTGTCTTCAGAATCCACTTCGCCCAAGTACCCTTTGAACCCAAGGCCGAATTTCACACCGGGAACAAGCTCGTCTTTGCGGAAAGCCAGAAGTCCTTCCCACAGGTTGTACTCATCCCGGACATAGTCCATGGTGACTCCGGCGGCGATGATGCCGAAGTCCTGCTCTTTCTGGAGTTCCAAACTGGCCATCACCGCGTCGTTGCCGGCCGATAGCCCGATCTGAACCGACTCTGAAAACGCGGGTGAACTGAAAACAAGGGCGATAAGCCCGGCAAGAATAGCTGTCTTTTTCATGGTTCACCTTTTATGGGTTGAATTCATCTCTATAAATCTGTAGGCATGTGACACAGGGTCATTTTGCCATGAACCGGTTCACCGGTTGTTTACACTGCAACGTTAGAAGGAGGTCCATATCATGCTCACTGTGTACTCGGCTTTCTGGTGCCCCCACTGCATCAAAACGGAACGGTACTTGAAAGAAAAAAACATTCCCTTTCAATCGGTCAACATCGAAACCGCCCCGGAACACGTGGTCCAAAAGGTGGTCCAGGTCAACGGCGGGGTGGAATGGGTGGTACCCACCCTGGAATACCAGGGCCGCTGGAGACCGGGCAAGATTTTCAACCCATCCCAACTCGAAAAAGACCTGAAGGCCATGGGTGTTCCCGGTTTCTGATACAAGACGTTCCACCGACCGTCTTTGACTGGATCCGTGTTTTAGAACGCCAGCCCCACTTCGGCAAAGGGTCCGCTGGCTTCGAAATCGGCCTCGAAATCATCCTTGTCCAGACTGATCTTGTCGTAACGGTAGCCGCCGGCCACAAACAACGGGCCAAAAGCGTTGATCCTGAGGCGCGCGATGGCGCTAAGCACCTGGCCGTAGCCCACGGAAAGAGCCCGGACCTCGCCCTCGATGGCAAAGGCGTCCACCGGACTGATGTCCGCGGACAGGTAAAGCATGGGCAGGGGAATGGTCATGTCCATGGATTCGGATGTGCCGCCGTCCACCATCTCGGCTTTCACATCGTAAACCCGCACGTTGATCCCTGCGTTTACATGAACGGTGCCCAGGGTGGCCAGGCCTAAGAAAGGCACCCCGTAGTACAGGGCCAGGTCGGCGTGGTCCAGGGTGAGTTTCGCGTTTGTTCCGGCGGTAAAATCCTGGTTGTTGAAGCGGAAGTTCGCCTTGGCGTCACCTTCGAATTCCATGGGGGTGGCCATCAGATACACCACGGGAACCACGGGGAGATCCACTTTGACACGACCCATGGGGAAGGCCTCCTCTTCGAATCCGAGAACATCCTCCAGGTCAGAATCCGCCTGGGCCTTGTACTTCATGTCACCCGAGGGGCTGGCGTACCACCCGCCCACAGCGGCCTCCAATTCCACCACGCCCAGCAGGGCAAAGGACGACGAAGGGATGGACAGGATCAAAACAAGGCACATCATCGCGCACAGCTTTTTCATAAACGGCTCCTTACTTGATGTTTTCGTGGGGTGGAAATCAGGACGGGGCCTCTCGTGACCCGGGACGTCCGGACATCCAGCATGGACAGTATATAGTCTACTTCCCCTGCGGGGTCAAGTTCGGGAGGGGCGGAGTGGGGAGGTGATGGATTTGCGTGGGCGTGAGGACCAGAAACGGTTCGATTCTAATAGCGGTAGGGTTAGGGATGTGGACGGATGAACCTCAACTCTTGCGCCTGGGCGTTCAACCGTGCTATCCTCCCTTGAATCAATCAGCCTGACAATCGAAAAAACACATCAAAACGGAACTCTGGATGACAGAAGACAACCGGAAGTTATTCACGTTTGAATTCATTGCCTTGAACGGCGTCATTGCGGTGGCCTTCTGCAACATCGCCGTGTTCTACAGCTTTTTCCACTACCTGGGCGGCATCGGCATTCCCCCGGCCATGAGGGGGCTCCTCACCGGCCTCGAACCCATGACGGCTTTCGTGCTGCGAATTTTCGTCATCCCCCTGATCGGGGTCAAGGACACCCTGAGGCTGATCCTCGTATCCCTGATGATGGTCATCGCCGTGTCCATCGCCTACCCTTTCGCCCTGACCGTTTCTTCCCTGGTGGCCTTGCGGATCCTTCACGGCGCGGGTTTCGTTCTTCTGACCTCGGCCCTGATCGCCCTGATCGTGATGTTTATCCCCCGGGAGAAAAGCGGCCAGGGCTTCGGCGTCATCAGCGTGGCCACCATGATTCCCTATGCGCTGGTGCCTCCTGTAACCGAACTTATCCTGCCCTATGTCCGCAATGAATCGTCCATCTACGCAGGTTTCTCCCTGTTCGCCCTGCTGGCCATCGTCCTTATGGTCCGGATGCGTGGAAGGATAGAAAACGCCCTGGGGGACATGGACGCCGCCCTTACCAGACGACCGGCCCTGTGCGATATCCGGAAAAACATGGCCAACCGGCCGGTGGTGCTGCTGCTTGTCACCACCCTCCTGGCTTTTTTCGGCCACGCCACGGTGTTCTATTTCATGAAAGACCTGGCGGTTCAGAAAAACCTGGGAGACGTGGGTCTTTTCTTCACCCTCGCCATGGGCACCATGATCCTGGTCAGGGCTTTCGGTGGCCCGGCCTTCGACCTGATCGACAAAACCTTCACCCTGATCTCGGGCTTTCTTATCCTCACCTTTTGTTTTTTCATGTTTCCCCACATTGAAGGCGGCCTTTTTTTCTATGGACTGGCCGGTCTTTACGGACTGGGCATGGGGGTGATCCTTCCCCAGATCAACGCCCTGATCTTTGCCTTTTCCGATCCTCACTTAAGGGGTCTCAACACCAATCTTGGTCTGTTCGTCATGGACCTGGCCTACTTCATCACCCCGGCCGTCGGAGGCGCCATGGTCAGCGGAACAAAAGGTTACGCCCTTCCCTTCGACGCCGCCGCGGTCCTTGCCCTGGTATGCCTGGGTCTTGCCGCGGTTCTCTGGATCATGGGACGACGAAAACAAAAACAACACACGGGCTTCCCGGACAGCCCTTGAAAACACCGGCCGGGGAAAGAGGTAAAACATGACGCAAGACTCCAGGGACATCCGCCCTTACACCGTTGAGCTGCTCCAGCCGGAACACGCCGCAGGCCTGGTGGATCTTGTCCGGGACGTGTACGGAGACCATTACCCCATCAGGCTTTTCTACGATCCCGACGCCATCAACCAGGCGAACCGGGAGGGCCGGTACTACTCCATCGTGGCCAGGACGCCCGAAAACCGGATCGTGGGGGCCAGCCACCTGTACCGGTCCTCGCCCTTCGAAGGCCTGTACGAGGTCGGGGTGGGCCTGGTGTCCAAAGATTACCGGAACACGGGAATCAACAAACAGCTCCTGGCCTTTCTCTACGATTCCTTTGTGGGCACCATGCCCCATATTGAGGAAGTATACGGTGAGGCGGTGTGCAACCATCCCTTCATGCAGAAAGCCGCATTGTCCTTCAAGCACGTGGAAACCGCCATCCAGCTGGCCCTGATGCCGGCGTCGGCCTACAGCCGGGAAAAAAGCGCCCCCGGACGGGTGGCGACCCTCACCGAGTTCCGCTGCTACAAACCCGCCCCCCATACGATTTTTCTTCCCCGGATGTACGAAGATGATTTGCGCTGGATCTACAGCCGCCTCGACGACAGCCGTGACATCCGCCTTTCCGAAGAAACCCTGCCCCAGGGTACAGCCACCCGGGCGGACATGGAGGTTTTCGAGTTCGCCAGCGTGGCCCGAATCGCCGTTGCGGCATCCGGTGCCGACCTCCGGGAGAGGATCAGCGAGCTGGAAACCCAGGCCCGTGCGAAGAAATCCACCGTGTTCCAGGTCTGGACCAACCTCACCGAACCCTGGGCTGGCGACGCGTCGGCCACCCTGAAAACCATGGGCTACGTTTTCGGCGGCCCCCTGCCCCGCTGGTTCGGCGGAGACGGCCTCCTGATGCAGAAATTGGAATGCCCGGCGGATATCGAAAGCATCGTGCTGGTCACCGACGAGGCACGGCGGATCCTTTCCATGATCGAAAACGACATGAAACAGGGGGCCGGAAACCGATGAGCACACAGGGCACACCTTCCTCGACGGCAGGGCGGAAAAAAGCCTCGGCCCGATTCCCCTTTACCCCGGCCTTCCTGCCCCTGGCCCTGGAATTCGTGGACCGGGCGGCCCTTTCCCTGGGTTTCGACGGACCGGAACGGACGGGCCTGACCCTGGCCATGGAAGAACTCTACGTTTACCACAGCGCCCGATCCGGCGGAGACGTGGACCTGGACCTCGCCCTGGAAGACAGGGGTTACCGCCTTGACCTTTCTCTGGCCTTTCCCATGGTAAACCCGGACATGCAGGCCCTGAACCTGGCGTTCCAGGTGGACCTGGACGACGAGGAGGCCCTGGACATGCTGGGACCCATGATCGCGGCCCGGTCTGTCAGCGGCCTCACCCTGGATTTCGGAGCCGCCGATAAAATCCTGATCCGGCTCTGGCGGGAAAGGGCCTACGATCCCAGCCCGGCCCTGGCCCCGGCCATTCCCCTCCGTCAGAGCACGGTGGACGTGGTGGACCCCGGCCCCGAAGACCTCCGTTACTTCTGCGGTCTGGTGGCCTCCCTGAACCTGGCCTTCACCCCGGAGTTCCTGCTCAAAGGCGGCATGGCCGCAGACATGCTGGTTTCAGGCGACCTTTCGGCAGCCCTGGCCCTTTCCGGGGAAACCTTGGTGGGCGGGGTGGTCTGGCAGAGTCTGACCGAATCCTGTATCGAGATCTTTGGCCCCTACGTGTTTGTCGACGATCCCGAGGACCGGATCCTTTCAGCCCTGATGGACCAGGCCGTGTCGAAAATCTCCCGATCCAGCGTGAAAGGGCTTCTCCGGCGCCAGGGTCCTTTGGCAAACCATGCCCGTTTCTTCGATTTTCTCGGAGACATCCCCATGCCTGGCGAACAGGACGGGCCCGTTTCCCTGACCTATTATCACCGCCAGCTGAAAGAGGAAGCCCCGACCCGGGCCATCTACAGCGCCCCGGCCTTTGCCGCCTTTCTCCGGAACGAGTACGACCGCCTCTGCCTGCCCCGGCAGATTCGGGAAACGGATTTCAGGACAGCAAGCCTGAGGGACCACTCGGTGATCGGGGTGGAGTTCCGGAACAGGCGGACCCTGGCCATTCTCCGGCCCCTGTGCGCGGGAAAAGACATGGAACAAAACCTTTCAAATCACCTCGCCCTTCTGAAACACCAGGGGGTGTCCGGCATCCTGTTTGAAATCGACACGGCCCGCGAGGAGGACATGCGTTTCACGGTGGCCCTTGACGCCGCAGGCATGGTTCCAGGACTGGTGATCCCCGAGGCGGCCCGGGGCGACCTGGTGATCTTTTACCTGCCGGCGGAGTCTGGGATATCATGAACATCGAGCGACTGATCCCCGACTATGTGAGAAATTTCGAGGCCTACATTCCCAGCAAACCCGATCATGTGCTGATGAAAGAATACGGGGCCCCCTTTCTCCACCGGCTGAACAACAACGAGAATTTTCTCGGCCCTCCCCAGGCGGCCTGCCGTGTGATCGAGGATTTCGAGGCGGGCCGCGCCCTGATCTACCCGTCCGGAGACTCCTACGACCTGAGAACGGCCCTGGCGGAAAAATTCGGCATTTCGGAAAACCGCCTGCTGGTGGGCAACGGAAGCTGCGAGGTGATCAGCGCCGTGATCAAGGCCCTGTGCGAACCGGGCGACAACATCGTCACGGCAGACAAGACCTTTGCCGTCTACGAATGGGTGGCGGAATTCTCCGGCATCGAGGCCCGATTGACCCCCTTGCGTGACTACGCCTTCGATCCCCAGGCCATGCTGGACCGCATCGACCGGCGGACCAAAATCCTCTTTGTCTGCAACCCCAACAACCCCACCGGCACCTACTGGACCGAATCCGAGCTCTCCGATTTTCTGGAGCGGGTCGGGGAAGACCGGATCGTGGTGATCGACGAGGCCTATTGCGAATACGTGGAAGCCCCGGACTACCCGGACGGCCTTCGCCTGATGGAGCGATTCCCCAACGTGGTGGTGTTCCGCACTTTTTCCAAAATGTACGCCCTGGCCGGGTTGCGGGTGGGGTACCTCATCGGCGTAGAAGAGGTGGTGGACGTGGTGCGCCGGACCTTCGTGGCCTACTCGGTGAACAACCTGGCCCAGCAGGCGGCCCGGGCCGCGATTTTAAACGATAAGGAACACATCGCCGAAACCCGGAAAATCGTCAGGGAGGCCCGGTCTTTTTTAAAAAATGTCTGCGAACGGATCGGCCTTGAAACCGTGGGCGGCCAGGGCAACTACCTGATGATCCGCTCTCCGGTGAACGACCTTCTGATGTACCGGCGGCTGATGAAACAAGGCATGATGGTCCGGTCCATGACCGGTTTCCGCTTCCCCGGCTGGATCCGGGTGACCCTGCGGGAAATGCCGGTGATGGAGGCCTTTGCCGGGGTACTGGAAGAGGAGATCAAGGCCCTTGCCAAAACAGGGAGATAATATTCAGATGACCGACGCGATGAACATCGGCCAGCCCCATCCCCGGGGTGACGCAAGGGACAAGGCGGCCGGTCGTGAAAAGTACGCGGCCGACCATTACCCGGAAAACACGGTCTGGGCCGGAGCTGTCCGGGCCGGGGTGGCCCACGGGCGGCTCGTGTCCGTGGACACGACAGAGGCAAAAGCCCTGCCCGGGGTGCTCGCGGTTTTGACCGCCCGGGACGTGAAAGGCACGAACCGCCAGGGCATCGTCCACAAGGACATGCCGGTGCTGGTGGATGACCGGGTGCTCTATCCCGGCGACCCGGTGGCCCTGGTCATTGCGGAAACACCGGACATCCTGGCCAATGCGAAGTGCCTGGTCCGTTTCCAGATCCAGGCCCTGCCGGCGGTGTTCGATCCCGCCCACGCCATGGAACCCGGCGCGCCCCTCTTACACGACACCATGCCGGGCAACCTTCTCATGGAAGCGGAAATCCGCAAAGGCGACGCGCTGACGGCCCTGGCCCGATGCGACGCGGTGGTCGAAGGACAGTTCAGCACCCCGGTCCAGGCCCACGGGTTTCTGGAAACGGAAAACGGGGTGGCCTGGCAGGAGGCTGACGGACAGATCGCCATGATCGTGTCCACCCAGTCCCCGTTCCGGGACCGGTTCGAAATCGGCCACGCCATCGGCCTGCCCTTTCAGCGCATCCGGGTGATCAGCCCTGCCCTGGGCGGCGGATTCGGTGGCAAGGACGGGGCCACGGTCCAGTGCCTCCTGGCCCTTTCGGCCCAGCATTCCGGAGGCAGGCCCGTGAAAATGCAGTGGGACCGCGAAGAAAGCATGCTGGCGGGCTACAAACGCCACGCCTGCCGGATACAATACAAAATCGGAGCCTCCTCGGACGGCGTCCTTGAGGCTGTTTACTGCCGTCTGGTCTACGACACCGGAGCCTACGCCCACTTGGGGGGCGAGGTCATGGAGCTGGGCATGGAACACGCCGCCGGTCCCTACCGGGTGCCCCACACCCTGATCGAAGGGAAATGCGTGTTCACCAACAACCCCGTGGCCGGGGCCATGCGTGCCTTCGGGGTGTGCCAGGTCGCCTTTGCCGTGGAATCCATGATGGACATGCTGGCGGACCGCCTGAACATGGACCGGCTGGTTTTCCGTCAAAAGAACGCCCTGGCCGAAGGTGATGAAAACGGCGCGGGCGTCCGGCTGATCACCTCCACGGGTATCGGCGGCTGTCTCGACCGTGTGGCGGACCATGACCTGTGGCAATCGGCGGAAACCTGGAAACAGGACTGTCCGCCGGGCAAACGGCGGGGCGTGGGTCTGGCCTCGGTGTTCAACGCTGCGGGATACGGGGGCAAGGTCCGGGATTCTGCCATCGCCAAAGTGGAACTGGCCGAAGACGGCCGCATCATCGTCCACAACGCCGTGTCGGACATGGGCCAGGGCAACAGCTGCGCCTTTGTCCAGATCGCCGGCCATATCCTGCGCCAGTCCCCGGAATGCCTGATCCTTCGTCAGCCCGACACGGCCACGGCCTACCCGTCGGGCTCGTCTTCGGCGGGCCGGACCACCTACACGTTCGGCAACGCCCTGATCAAAGCCTGTGAAGACCTGAAAGCCCGGCTGATCAACCGGGCCGGCCTTATGCTGTTTATCGACAACGACCGGGATCTTGTCCTTGAACCGGGAAAAGTGGTCCACCCCCCCAGCGGCCGGGAGGTGCCTTTCACCCAGCTGGCCGGGTTCATGCCCTACGAGGACCGGGTGTGCATCGGCCAGTTCGTGGCTCCGGTGTGCGACCTCATCCCCGACACGTCCAAGGGTTTTTTCATCGGCTTTCCCCATGTGATCTTCGCCTACGGGGCCCATCTGGCCCGGGTCGAGGTGGACACGGTCACGGGAGAAACACGGGTCTTAGACTACCTGGCCACCACCGACGGGGGCGGGGTCATCAACCCTTCGATGTTCGACCAGCAGATCCAGGGCGGGGTGGCCCAGGGCCTGGGCTACGCCCTGATGGAAGATTTCAGGACCCGGGAAGGAAAACCTGTGACCCAAGATCTGACAGGGTACCTGATTCCCGGCGCGCTGGACCTGCCGGACACGGTGTCGGTGATCCTTCCGGCCCACGAGTCCACCGGCCCCTTCGGCCTGAAAGGCGTGGGCGAGGTGGCCATGAACGGCCCCCTTCCGGCCGTGGCCAACGCCGTGGCCGACGCCTTGGGGGTCCGTGTTTTCCATGGGCCGATTACGGCGGAAAAAGTGCTGGGGGCGATGCTTGGTTTTTAGAGGAATGGGCCTCCGGCGGCCCTCCCGGGGGGCCAGATTTTAAAAATCTGGACAAATGGATTGGGTGTGATCGAAGGGGATGACGCATCGAATCCAACAAAGGCTGTTTGTCAAACTTTTCAAAAGTTTGGCCCCCGGCAGGGCCGCCGGAGGCAAACGGTTTTAATATTTTGCTGATCATCAACAGACGATAATAAAGGCCAGATCATGGACATCACATTTACACTGAACGGCAAACCCGTGTCCGTCTCAACGGAACCGGACCGGCGGGCTATCGACCTGCTCCGGGAGGATCTGGGGCTGACGGGACTCAAGGAAGGCTGCGGCACCGGGGAATGCGGAGCCTGCACCCTGATGATGGACGGGGAAACCCGGCTGTCCTGCCTGACCCTGGCGGTGCAGCTCCAAGGCCGGGACATCCTGACCGTGGAAGGCCTGGGCGACACGCCCGAAGGGGCCGCAATTCAGGACGCCTTTGTGGATCAGGGGGCTGTTCAGTGCGGGTATTGCATTCCCGGCATGGAAATGGCGACCCTCGCCCTTCTGAAAGAGAACCCCGCGGCAGGCCGTGACGAGATACGGACCGCCTTGAGCGGCAATCTCTGCCGCTGTACGGGGTACGTGAAAATTCTGGACGCGGTGGAACAGGCGGGCCGTCAGATCTCCGCCAGGAAAGAGGGCCGATGAGCCAGGTCTATACGCCATCTTATCTTCATGAGTGCTTTTCCATCTTGAACGAATACCCGGAGGCCAGGCTGATGGCCGGGGGAACGGATCTTTTGGTCCGGCTCCGTCACGCTGGAGCGGCTGTAAAACCGCCGCTGATTTTGCTTAACAATATTCCGGGCCTTGCCGATATACGACTGGACACCGGCGATCTGTGCATCGGGTCCGGGGCCTCGTTTTCGGCCATCATGGCTCATCCATTGGTTCAAAATCATGCGCAGCTGCTGGCAAAAGCGGTGGGAACCATCGGCGGACCGGCCATCCGGAACATGGGAACCCTTGGCGGCAATATCATCACCGCGTCACCGGCGGGAGATTCCCTGCCGCCCCTTTATGCCATGGATGCCCGTTTGGTGCTTGACTCGTCCGCCGGGACACGAATCATACCCATCGCCAGGTTTATCGGAGGCCCCGGCAAAACCGATATACAAAAGGATGAAATTCTGACCCAGATCCGGATTCCGCTGGGTGACGATGTGTTTCAGGCCCAATGTTTTGAAAAGGTGGGGCTCAGACGATCTCTGGCCATTGCAGTGACCAGTTTCTGCGGGAGATTGATGTTTGCCAAAGACGGAACGGTGGTGAGAGCACGTTTTACCTGGGGAAGTGTCGCACCCACCGTGGCCGGGTCACCCGAAGCGGAAACCGCCGTGACGGGCAGCCGTCTTGATCCGGAAACCATAAAAATATCCGTGGCCGCTGCAACGGCATCCCTGTCGCCCATTGACGACATAAGGGCCTCGGCCCATTACCGACGGACAGTGGCCGGAAATCTTTTAAGGAGGTTTCTGGAAAATGCCGGAGCGACAAACAACACATGACTGACCGGGTGAGGGCCATCCTTCTGGCCGGAGGTGAGTCTCGCCGGATGGGGGTCTGCAAACAGACTCTGCCCCTTGGGGGTAAGCCGGTGATTGTCCATTGCGTGGACGCGCTGACCGAGGCGGGTGTTATGGACATCACGGTGGTGGTGGGGAAATATGGAAGCGTTATCCGGCAGGCTTTGGGGAATTTGAAGGTGGATGTGGTTGAACATGGTCTTACCGGTGCCGACATGGCCGATTCCGTTCGAACGGGACTCTCCGCCATGGGCCGTCATCCTTCGGGTGTGATGATCTGCCTTTCCGATCACCCCCTGGTGACCCCTGAGACCATCGGCACGCTTTTGACCACGCAACGGGTCTTTCCCGGCGACATCCTGATACCCGGCCATCGGAACAGAAACGGCCATCCGGTGATGTTCCCGTCGGAGCTGTTGGCGCCCATTCATCAAGGAGGCACATTGCGGGATATCATCCAGGCAAACCCTGAACGGATTCGGCGGATTCCTGTGGATGATTCAGGTGTCATCATGGATATGGATACGCCGGAAGATTATCAGTTGATTTTAAGACAAAACACTATTTTATATAACCACACGAGGTGAAAAATGGAAATTCAGACACAGCAGACAGGCAAGGCCACCGTAGTCGCCGTTTCAGGAAAAATTGACGCCATGACCGCACCGGCCCTTGAAACATCCGTTGCCTCCCTGATCAACGACGGCAATTTGTGTATGGTACTTGATTTTGGCGGCGTTGATTATATCAGCAGCGCGGGACTCCGGGTGATCCTTGCTTCGGCGAAATCTCTGAAAAGCAAGGCCGGCACCCTTCTTCTGGCCAATGTGAGCGGGCCGGTAAACGAGGTGTTCGATATTTCAGGTTTCGGCTCTGTTTTTACCATCTACAATTCCGTGGATGCGGCCGTGGCGGCGGCAGGCTGATGGAAGGGCCCCGTTCGACCCTGAACCTCCCGGCCACCCTGGATCGGCTCCACGAAGCCATGGCCTTTGCGGAACAGCAAGCCCTGGCCCTGGGGGTTGACCCTTCCCGCCTCATGGGCCTCTCCCTGGCTGTGGAAGAGGCCTTTGTCAACATCTGCACCCACGCTTATACGGACAACCAAGGCCTGGTGACCCTGGCATGCCATACAGGTTTTCACGAGGCCAGACCGTCGTTTGTGCTGGAGATCGCCGACACCGGCCCGGAATTCAACCCCCTCTCCATGGCGGAGCCGGAAACGGACCTTGGCATCGAAGACCGGGCTGTGGGCGGGCTGGGCATCCATTTTATCCGGCACTTCAGTGATCATGCACACTGGCGCAGGGAAGACGGCCGAAACATTCTCAGCATCGTCCTTGACAGTGGTCCTGTCCGTTCTCAGCCAAAAGAATCTTAGAACCTCAGAAACCCTGCCGGAAGCTGATCCCATAGAAGTACAACCCAATTTATGTAAGTCATGAAAACCAAGGAAGACTCACAGTGAAAATAATGAAACGTTTAGTCATGGTTTGCCTTTTGGCTGGAGTGACGCTCGCCGCATGCAGCGACCGTCACTCCGATGACAACCCTGCTTTGAGAGCCACGGATTATTCAACATCTGAACACTGGCTGTCGTTGCCTGAGATTACGAAAACCGTCGATGTTTTCTATCTTTATCCCACCGCGTGGAGAAAGCAGAACGAATCAGACCCCAACATCAACGCGGTTGACAACGATTCGATGAGAATCGGCGCAAATGCGGCTTTCGCACGTCAAGCCACAGCATTTGAAACCGTTTGCAATGTCTATGCGCCCTATTACCGGCAGGCGGATGCACTTTATACGCTGACATTGCCGACTCTGGAAGAGCGTGAAGCGGTTATCGCCGGCATTCCGACCCTGGACGCGATGGCCGCTTTCGATTATTACATCAAGCACTTCAACAACGGCCGTCCATTCATTCTGGCCGGACATTCCCAAGGGTCGAATGTGCTTCTGAACATCCTGTCCGTCTATATGAAAGAACACCCTGATGTGTATGAACGCATGGTTGCGGCTTATGTGATCGGCTACTCCGTGACGGAAGCCTACCTGTCCGAAAATACCCATCTGAAATTCGCAACCGGTGCGGAGGATACAGGGGTCATCATTTCATACAACACCCAGTCACCCCATGTGGATGAGGGAAGCAACCCCGTGGTTCTTGAAGGCGCCCTGGCGATAAACCCCATCAACTGGAGTCGTGAGGAAACGCCTGCCGGTAAGGATGAAGGCCTTGGATCCTTTATGCTAAACGCAGGAGTTTTCATTCAGGTGCCCCAATACGCTGACGCCACGGTGGACCTGGATAAGGGAGTGGTGATCTGCAGTACGGCTGATGAGGATGAACTGCACGCGTTAAGCCCGGGCCTCCCAGCTGGGATATACCACAGCTTTGATTATCCTTTTTACTATTTCAACTTGCGCGCCAATGCGGCAGCCAGAATTGCGGCTTATTTCAGCAAATGAATCATGAAGCGGGGAAAATCATGATAATCCAAGAAAAAAACCACATGGGGAGGCGTTTGGCGTTCAGCCTTTTGGGCCTCCTGTGTCTGATGTCATGGTGTGCTGTGCTTCCTGCGGCTGCCTTCGAAACCCAGCTTAAAAAAGTTTCCCTCATCCCCCACTGGAGCCCCCAGGCCCAGTTTGCGGGGTATTACGTGGCCATGGAAAAAGGCATCTACCGGAAACACGGCATGGACATGACCGTTCTCAAAGGAGGGCCGGGTTGCTCATCCCTGGATTACCTGGAAAACGGAAGGGCCGATTTCGCGGTGCAATGGCTGACCACGGCCATGCAGCGCCATGATCGGGGCCTCCCCCTGGTCCATCTGGCTCAGGTGGTTCCCCGCTCGTCCATGCTGCTGGTGGCGAAAAAATCCAGCGGCATCCGGAAACCCTCGGATATGAACGGAAAAAAAGTGGGGCTTTGGGGCGGGGACTTCGCCATTCCCCCCAGGGCCTTTTTCGTGAAGCACAACCTCACGGTGAAAGAGGTTCCCCAGTCCTACACCGTCAACCTGTTCCTGAGGGGCGGCGTGGATGTGGCGTCGGCCATGTGGTACAACGAGTACCACACCATCCTGGGCACGGGCGTGGACAACGACGAACTGACCGTCTTCCCTCTTCACACCCACGGGGTGAACTTCCCCGAAGACGGGCTCTACATGATGGAAGCCGCTTACAAGAAAAACCCCGGTCTGGCCCAGGCGTTTGTCAAAGCCTCCTTCGAGGGCTGGCAGTACGCTTTCGACCATCCCGAAGAAGCCCTGGACATCATCACGGCCCATATGCGAAAGGCCAGAATCCCCTCCAACCGGGCCCACCAGCGCTGGATGCTGTCCCGGATGAAGGACCTGGTCATGCCCGGGAAAAGCGGGATTCCCGCAGACACCCTCAATCCTGAAAATTTCAAGTCCGTGGCGGATTTTCTCCTCAAGGAGCGCCTGATCCGACAGGCCCCGGATTATCGAACGTTTACCGGAGGAACCCATGGAAACCGTTAAGCCGAAAACACCAAACACCCGGATCGTCTGGTGGCGGCGGCTGGCCGTCCGTCTCACGGCCGTGTTCCTCCTGTGCTGCACCCTGGTTTTCGGCCTGGCCATCGGCTACAACTACATCCAGGCCCGGGCCATGATCACGGGAAAACTGGAGCCCACGGCCCGGCACCTGGTGACGGCGGCCGCGGCCCGGGTGGAAAAGGTGATCACCTCGGTGACGGCCCAGACCGAGTCCATGGCCCGGAGCCTGGAGATCCTGGGGGTGAGCGACGCCACCCTGCTTCCGTTTATCCAGGCCTCGGTCCTGTCCCACCCGGATGTGTACGGTTCGGCCGTGGCTTTTGAAACCTGGCCGGACGGACGTTTCAAAACACCCCGCGCCCCCTATTTCTACCGGACAGCCGAGGGGGTGGGCAGCCTGGATCTGGCCAACAGTTACGACTACCATCTCCAGGACTGGTACCAGATCGCCCGTGAGCTGGGACGGACCGAATGGAGCGAACCTTACTTTGACGAAGGCGGGGGCGACGCCCTGATGGCCACCTGTTCGGTGCCGTTCTTCGAAACAAAAAACGGCAGACGGCGGATCGCCGGCATCGTCACCGCCGACGTGTCCCTGAAGCGCCTCACGGACATCGTATCTTCCATCCAGGTGCTCAAGACAGGCTACGGGTTTCTCCTGTCCCGGAACGGAACCTTTCTCGCCCACCCGCGCCAGGATCTCATCATGAACGAATCCCTGTTCAGCCTGGCCGAAGACAGGAACAGCCCGGAGATCCGGAAAATCGGCCGGAGCATGGTTCGGGGGGAATCTGGTTTCATTCCCTACCAGGCCGTCAGCGGCGTGGACAGCTGGATGTACTACGCCCCCCTTCCCTCGGTGGGCTGGACCCTGGGCGTGATTTTCCCCAAAGACGAACTGTTCGCCGACATCCGCGCTCTGACGTTTACCATGGCCGGCATGGGCCTTGCCGGATTTCTTCTCCTGGCCCTGGTGATCGTGCTCATCGCCCGGACCATCACCACCCCGATCCGCGCCCTGGCCGATGCCACCACCCGGATCGCCGAAGGGGATTTTACGGCTCCCCTGCCCCGGGTCTCGTCCAAAGATGAAGTGGGGGCCCTCACCCGGGACTTCAGGATCATGAGAGATTCCCTGACTGAGCATATCCGCCAGCTCACCGAAACCACGGCGGCCCGGGAACGGATGGAAAGCGAACTGAAAATCGCCCATGACATCCAGATGTCCATCCTTCCCAAGACCTTCCCCCCCTTTCCCAGCCGGGATGAATTCGACCTTTACGCCACCATCGCCCCGGCCCGGGAGGTGGGTGGTGATTTCTACGATTTTTTCCAGCTCGACGAGGACCGGCTCTGTTTCGTCATCGGCGACGTGTCGGGGAAAGGGGTCCCCGCGGCCCTGTTCATGGCCGTGACCAAGACCCTGATCAAGTCCTTTGCCAGGGACAAACAGGACGTGAGCCCCGAGGCCATCCTGGTCCATGTGAACGAGGAACTGGCGGCGGACAACGACGCCTGCATGTTCGTCACCCTGTTCTGCGGAATCCTTCACACGATCACAGGCGAAGTGTACTACGCCAACGCAGGCCACAACCCGCCCCTTCTGGTCCGTCGGGACGGCACCGTATCATGGCTGCCCAAGGCCAAGGCCCTGATGGCCGGCCCCATGCCCGGAATCTCTTACAGCCTGGAACGCCTGGTCCTTGAACCGGGAGAAAGCCTGTTCCTGTACACCGATGGGGTGACCGAGGCCATGAACCAGGCCGAAGAACTTTACTCCGAACAAAGGCTGGAGACGGAACTGTCCTTGTTTGCCGGACAGCCCATCCGCAGGGGCATCGATTCGGTCCTAAGCTCCATACGCCGTTTCGTTGACGGGGCCGAACAGTCCGACGACATCACCATGATGGCGGTCCGTTATTCGGGAGAAAGGGAGACAGGGCGCATAGAGTGAGATCGGGAGGCCTGATTCAAAAGTGGCCCCCGAGATTTTTGTTGATTCTGGTTCCGCGGGGACGTAAATAGAATCTTGCTCCGGACCGGGAGATGATCACCCGGACCGGCTTTTTGAAAACCTGCAGGATAGGAGTCAAGCGGATGTCCCCAGTCATCAACATCACCCTTTTCGCTGTGGTTTGCGTGGCGGCCACACTCTGGAAAATGAAACGCCGCAAAGCCCACGCCCTTCATGACGCGGCGGCGGACGGTAACCTGGAGCGGATAGGCGCCCTGGTCGCGTCAGGCTTTGCCGTGGACACCCTGTACGACCAGGTGTCCGCCCTCCACGTGGCGGTGATGAAAAACCAGGCCGAAGCGGCGAAGAAACTGCTGGACCTCGGCGCATCCGTCAACCTGAAAACCCTGGACGAGACGGGCGTCACGCCCCTGCATCTTTCGGCCACCACAGGAAATGCGGACATGGCGGCCCTGCTGTTCGACCATGGAGCCGACCTTGACATCCATGCGTCGAACGGTGAACCGCCCTTGCTGACGGCGGCCCGATACGGCCACCAGGAGATGGTGGACCTTCTGGTGTCCCGCGGCGCAGATCTTCAGGCCACCAGCGCCCAGGGAAACAACCTGCTGTTCATGTGCATCTTTGCAAACGACACCAGAGCCGCAAACCTTCTCCTTGATGCCGGCATGAATCCCAATGTCCAGGACAAGGACAAACGGGCCTATGCCCTCCATGCCGCCATGATCTACGCCATCCATTCAGGAAACACGGACATGGTGGAATGCCTTCTGGCCCACGGGGCAGACCCCGACGTGCGCGACCAGCACGGCATGACACCTCTCAAGATGGCCAGGATCGACAAGAGGGACAAACTGATCGACCTGCTCACAGCCCACGGCGCAGGACAGGGTAAAGCAGAGAAAGAACCGACATGAGATATTTTGAAGACATCACCGTGGGACAGCGTGAAACGGTGGGCGTGTACGATCTCAGCGAAGAGGACATTCTCACCTATGCCCGAAAATGGGACCCCCACGAAACCCATATCGATCCTGAGGCCGCCCAAAACACCGTCTTTAAGGGCCTGACCGCCGCCGGAACCCATCTCATCGCCATTACCGTCCGCCTGCTGGTCACCTGCCCGGCTCAGGTGAGCGTTCTCGCGGGCCTGGGTTGGGATGAGGTCCGTTTTCTCAAACCCGGACGCCCGGGAGACCGTCTGACCCTTGTCCGCCAGTGCGTCGACAAGCGCCCCTCGGTTTCCAAACCCGACCGTGGCATCGTGAAAAACCGCCTGGAACTCAGCAACCAGGATGGTCTTCTGCTGGTCAGTTATTTTGACACCATCCTGATGGCAAGGCGGCCGGAAGCAAAGATTACCAAGTCAAACTAATAGTGGTATCTACAGGCAAGTATTCTGATTTTGTCTTTTTGAACCTGATACACCAGCCGGTGTTCCTGGTCTATCCGCCGAGACCAGCATCCTGACAAATCATGCTTTAACATCTCCGGTTTACCGGTTCCCTGAAATGGGTCTTTTTGAATTTCTTTTATGAGTTTAACAATCCGAAGAGCTTTTTTACGGTCTTTTTCAATCCACCACGAAAGGTCTTCAAATCCAGCCGGATCAAATTCCAAGCTTCTTGCAGACGTCGTCAAAAGGGATGCCCTCCTTGTTGTTTTTCGCTTTTATAAGACGGTTTTTCATGGTCTCACTTTTAAGGAGATAGGCCGTTTCTTTTTCTGACTGAAGCTCTTTCCAGAGATCAATCGGGACAATAACCCCAGTTATTTTGTTGTGCTGATCGGATATGTATTGAATTTTTTGCATTGAACGTTCCCTTTATTTTATATAAAAATATTGATTATTAGGTATGTTACACTATATGGGCACGATTTTTCCAGATAAAAAATTAAGATAGAATTCCGGGTTCCATTGTTCTTGATAAATCAGCACCACAATCCCATTCGACAAAGTATCCACCATTGAAAATCTTTAAGAATTCGGAGTGATCTTTAAATGTTTCATATTTCAGATTCAGCAGACTATCTGAAACCATCGGAAGAAAACGTTAAATCCTGAAATCCATATTGCCGTTGTTTCCACGGATACGATCCGGGCCTATCACACGATTTTTCTTGCAATGATTTTCTGATTCGACGTCTGGCAGCCCAAAAACCGGGCCAGGAGATCCACGCCGGTGAAGACCGCCAGAAGCGCGGGATTCCGGTCGCTGACCCATCCGGCCAGGCGGTTTTTCCGGTCATCTTTTCCGAACCCGTGGAAAAGCAGAGCGTGAACGCTGAAAATCCAGATGATGGGCGCCAGCAGATCGTTCTGGACGATCACGTCAAGCCCTGCCCGTTCCATCAGGTACCGGAGATCCCGGCGTCCGAACAGATGGAGATGTCTTGGGAAATAGTAGCCGCCCCAGAACGATTGCCGGAACAAACGGCGGTCGTAGCCTCCGGGATTCGGGGTTTCGATGCTGACGTATCCCCCGGGTTTAAGGGCGGCCGACAGTTTTTCCATCACGGCCACCGGGTCTGCCACATGCTCGATCACCTGGTTCATGATGATCAGGTCGAACCGTTCCAGTCCCAGCTCCGCCTGCTCCACCGAAACGCCCCGGACCGCGATGCCCATGGCCGAACATCGGGCCGCCGCGCCTTGGGGAAGCGCCATGTCGAGTCCTGAGATTTCAAGACCGGGATACCTGCGTTTCAGATCCGTCAGAAGGGACCCGTCGCCGCAGCCCACCTCGAGAACCGAGGCCCTGCCGGACAGAAGCGGCCTGAAAAACCGGAGCCGCCGGTTGACCACCAGGGACTTGAACCTGGCGATCAGCCTGGACCTGCCCGTGGTGTGACGGCCGGCGAGGGTGTAGTAGTCCGAAGGGTAGGCCAGGTGGAGCGTTGCGTCGGAGGGCCTGGGGTTCAGGTACACATGGCCGCAATCCGAACATTCCACGAATGTGAACACCCGGTCCGATGTCCTGTACTCGTAATCCCCGCCTTTGGCGAAAAACCCGGACGTGCCGCAGCCGCAGAGGACGCAGGCCGTATCCACACATTCATAGTCATATGACCTGGTTCGGGCTGTCATGTCGCGCCTCCCTTGTCCGGGGGCAGAAGCATCTCCGGGAATATGTCCCGGCAGTCGGCGGGAAGGTCATTAGGTTTCATGGCCAGAAGTCTTGAAAACACCTGACGGTGAAACGCCCTGTCTTCCGCCGCCACACAGATCCGGGGATAGCCTGAAAAAAAAGACACGCCCCGCATTCTTTGCACAATGTCCCCCAAAGGTTCCTGCCTCACATTCCCGAAGGTCACATGGATGAACGGACAGGGAAGCACCTCGCCGTCAGCTGTGATGTACACTTTTTCCGTGGCCGCAGGGCAGCCCCTGGCGTTTCTTCCCGGCTCATGGTCCGTGGATGTGGCCGGGTAACGGCGGAGAAGGTCCGTGAGGAAGGCCCTGTCCTCCTCTTCCAGGATCACACGGTCATGTCCGGCCCAGTTTCCGCAGGGGACAGCCAGGTTGAACAGACAGATCGCCCCCAGGCCGTTCACCAGACGGATCGTGTCCAGCAGTTCCCTGGACCTCACATTTTCGCGGGTCACCGTGGTTCCCACCAGAACCTGCATGCCGGCCTTTTTCGCATGTCTGACCGCATCGATCACCGCGTCGTAGGACCGGTCCGAGCCCCTGAACCTGTTGTGCGCCACCCTGTAGGGACTGTCCAGACTGGTGGTGATGCAGTTCACCCCGAGGTCCGCCAGCTCTTTCGCCCGTCTATCGGAAAGAAGCATGCCGTTGGTCTGGATGGAGATGTAGTGCCTGTCCGGCTTGAGGATGGGGATCAACCCGTCAAGCCCTTTCCACATCAAAGGTTCTCCCCCGGTGATGTTGAACGACAGGTTGTCCAGGCTTTCGGCCTGTTCCACAATCTTCCGGTAGTCGTTAAGATCCAGGGGTTTTCGATCTTTTTTCAGGACACCGGCGGAGCAGTGGCCGCAGGCCAGGTTGCAGTCGTAGGACACGGCCAGATCGATAATTCTGAACCCTTGTTTTTTATGGAAAAACGAGGCGCCCCTGGCCGAAAGCTGGTGTTTCACCACATGAAAACGAAACGGTTTCACCGTGTAATAGAAAAAAAGCAGGCGTCTGATCAGATCCGGATATTTCAACCCAAACCACCCTGTCCCAACGTTGTGTTTCCTGTAAAAATCGAGGCGAGCCTGAACACAGCCTTATATAAATATGGATTTTTTCTCAAGGTCAAAAAAACATTTTATCTGTCAGGTTTTCAGGCTAATATGCCGATGCAGTGAACATTCCTGAAACGCCAGGCCACCGGTCGCCTCTTTTGGATCTTCCGGCGGTCATGGACTGAGACAAGCACCCTTGAGAAGGCCCTTCAGTCGAAACCATGAACAAAAGAGAGTTTGTCCGATATAACAGCCCGCACCTCGTTTACTACTCCCTGTTCGACCAGGCGATGACCAACTGCGGTGAAGGGGTGGGAAAAACCATCAACATCAGCGAGGGCGGCGTCCTCCTGGAACTGAGCACCCCGCCCTTGGGGGAGTTCACCACCGTTGTCCTGGAGCTGGCTCTCCGTGAAAGCCTCGTCAAATTCCAGGGGCGTGCGGTTTACGCGAACCAGCTCGATGGCGACAAAATGGAGGTGGGAATCCAGTTTGTCGCCATGACAGACGAGCAGAAAAACAGCCTCCTGGATTTCCTGAAACGGTTCGCATCCGTTCGCGGACATGACGTCAGCCTGATCCGGGAAAAAGTTACACACATCGACAATGTGGTGCTGACCCTTTCCAAAGAGCATAAAATTATTAAGGATTACGTGATCGGATGCCGGAGTATTCTGGAAGGAAAAGAACGGCCCCCCCAAGTCAGAGACCTTGAAATTCTCTTTAATTTCATGGAAAAAGACATGCTCCGCCATTTCCGTTTCGAGGAAGAGATCCTTTTTATCGCGGCGGTGGCCGGCGAGCAGGACGAAAACCTGACCCGGCGCGTCCGTCTCCTGAAAAGCGAACATGGGGCGATGGAAGAGCAGATACGGATCGTGAGAAGCCGACTGAACAATACCCCGGATCAGGACAACCCCGTTGACGACGAAACCCTGAAAACGATCAACGGTTTGATGGAAACTTTCAAAAACCACGCCCGGGAGGAAATAATCCACCTGTTTCCGGTCATCGATGCCGACAAGGAGAAAATCAGGGTCGTGAACCGCCTGCTCACAGGTCGTCATTGAAACACGTGCGGATCGTTGGCGATAGTGCCGGGCCGAAGCCCGGCAGAGATTTCGTCACAGATGTTTCTTGGAAATGATTTTAAAGGATGTTCTTGCGGATGTAGTCCACGCCGTTCCTGAAAAGGCGGATGCCCGGGGTTTCGGCTGGTTCGAGGGTATTTCCCGATCTTAAAGCATCTTCTTTCAACCGTGTAAAAGACGGATGGTTCACCGGGTGACTGTAGGCTTCGGGATGGGGCATCAGGCCGAAGACCCGGCCGGTCTGGTCACAGATCCCGGCGATGTCGTCCACCGAACCGTTGGGGTTTTCGGGGAATTTTCCTCCGGCCGGTGTCCCGTCAGAGAGGGCGTAGCGCAGGGCGATCTGGTTCTGGTCGCTGAGCCGCTTCAGAACCTCCGGTTCGGCGTAAAATTTCCCTTCGCCGTGGCGCACCGGGTAATCCAGGGTGTCCATGCCCTGGGTGAACACGCAGGGGCTCTGACCGTTTGTTTTAAGCCTCACCCAGTCGTCCCTGAAATTGCCGCAGTCGTTGTGGATCAGGGCCACTTTCCGCGACCTGTAATCGTTGTCGAACCCGGGAAGCAGACCCATGTTCACCAGGGTCTGGAATCCGTTGCAGATGCCGATGACCAGCTTGCCGTTTCCGATAAAGCGTTCGATGGATTCGCCAAGGTGGGTTTTCATGCGGACGGCCTGAACCACACCCGCCCCGTGGTCGTCTCCCCAGCTGAATCCCCCGCCGAACACCAGGATGTGAAATCCGTCAAGGGTCACGTCCCCGGCGATCAGGGCGTTGATATGGACACGGGTGGAGACGGCCCCGGCCAGGTTGAAAGCGTGGGCTGTTTCATGATCGCAGTTAAGTCCGTAGCCCGTCAGGACCAGCACGTTCACGTCTGTCATATCTCGTCTCCAAACCGTTTTTTGTAAGCCTGTTTCATGGAAGCGACCGAAAGCCGGACCTTTTCCGTCCCGTCGCTGCCCATGATGAGAAGGGGATCGTTTGCTCCGGTCACCTCGCCCACATGTTTCGCCCCCGCGCCTGAAAAAAGTTTTTCGAAATCCGCCCGGTTATTTGGCGCCACGGTGACGATGAACCGGCCCGGTGTTTCGGAAAACAGTATCCGGTCATCCCGCCGTTTGTCCGCATCGCCCTGCCAGGTCACATCGGCCAGACGCACGGTCATTCCCAGGCAGCCGGCCATGGCGACCATGGGAAGGTGAACGGCGAGCCCTCCACGGTAGATTCCATGGACTGAGGCCACCAGGCCTTTTTCCATGGCCCGGGCCAGAACCCGGTAACGGTGGATGAAATGGGCGGCGTTCACCTGGGGCACGTTCAGCCCCACCTTGCCCAGGAGGTCATAATACTCGGAACCGCCCAGCTGGTCGGCCGTCTCACCGATGAGGTACACCAGGTCCCCTGCCATCTTGGCGTCCAGGCTCACGCAGCGGGTCACGTCGATTACCACGGCGCTGGCTGAAAACTGCATGGTTTCAAGGGCCGACACTTTCAGGGTTTCGCCGTAGCGCCCCTTGAGGTGCCCGTCCACGTACATGCTGTCCTTCCCGGAAAGAAGGGGGATTTCATAGGCCATGCACATGTCTTTAAGGGCCCTGCACGAACGCACGAGCTGGGCCGCCTTGAACTTCCCGTCCGGGTTGTTCTCGGGATGGAACTGGATGTCGGGCCAGCAGAAGTTGTCCACGCCGCCGATCTGGTCCGGATCCGCGCCCACGGCGATGAGCCGCCTCACCGCCTCGTCGATGGTGCAGGTGGTCATGTGGTAGGCGTCGATGGCCGAATAGGCGGGAAGAAGGGCCTGGGAAAAGGCAAGGCCCCGTTCGGATGAAAGGACGGGCCGGATCACCGAAGCGTCGCTGGCCACATCCCTTTCCTTGCCCATAAGGGGTTTGATCACGCTGCCACCCTGGACCTCGTGGTCGTACTGACGGCTCACCCACTCCTTGGAGCAGATGTTGGGCCGGTTCAGCATGTCGAGAATCAGGGGGTTGTAGTCTTTGGGTTCCCGGGTCACCGGTTCGAACAGGCCCCTTCGTTCCGGAGCCTGCCATTCGGCGTCGAATTCCCACTGGGGAAAACCTTCGGACAGAAGGTCCATGTTCACGTAGGCGCAGGTTTTCCCGTGGTAGGTGATGTGGAGTTTGCCCGTGTCGGTGTAGGTTCCGATCACCGTGCTTTCCACGGCGTGCTTGTGAGAAAGCGCCATGAACCGGTCGAGGCTTTCGGGCCGGATCACCACGGTCATGCGTTCCTGGGATTCGGAAATCCATATTTCCCACTGGTCCAGGCCGGCGTATTTCAGGGGAACCTTTTCCAGTTCCACATGGCAGCCGTTGCTGATCTCGGCACTCTCCCCGATGGACGAGGACAGCCCGCCGCCGCCGTTGTCGGTGATGAACACGATCAGGCCCTCGTCCCGGGCTTCCAGGAGAAAATCGTGCATTTTCTTCTGGGTGTAGGGGTCGCCGATCTGCACATGGCCCGCCGGGGTGTGTTCGCTGAACACCTCGGAAGAGGCGGTGACGCCGTGGATGCCGTCTTTGCCCACCCTGCCCCCGCACATCAGGATCAGGTCGCCCTTGGTGGTCCGTTTTTCGTGGGAGGGTTTGCCCTTGACCGTGGCGGGCATGATGCCCAGGGCCGTCACGAACACCAGGCTTTTGCCCAGGTACCCTTTTTCAAAATAGATCTGGCCGAAAGGGGTGGGAATCCCGCTTTTGTTGCCCCCGTCTTTCACCCCTTCGATGACGCCGTCAAGAAGACGCCGGGGATGGAGGTTGGGCTTGAAATCACCGTTGTAGTCCCGGTCCGCCACGCAGAAACCGTAGCTTCCCATGACCAGCCTGGAACCGAGGCCGGTGCCCAGCGGGTCGCGGTACACGCCCACGATGCCGGTGATGGCGCCGCCGTAGGCTTCCATGTTGGACGGGGAGTTGTGGGTCTCGCCGGTGATCACGTAATTGGTGTTCTCGTCGAAACGGCCGATGCCGGCGTTGTCCCAGAGCACGGACACCACCCAGTCCTTTTTGTCTTTAAGGTAAAGGGTCGGCTCCTTGATGTAGGTCTTGAACAGGTTGTTCTCCACCACCGTCTCCCCGGTGCCCATGTCCGTGTAGCGGAAAATCCCCTGGAACGTGTTGTGGTTGCAGTGGTCGCTGCGGCTCTGGGAAATGTACTCCAGTTCCACGTCGGTGGGGTCGGACAGACCCATGGCGGCCCGGTCTTTTTTCACCGCGTCCCGCAGGAAATAGTTCCGGATCACCGGGATGTCCTGGGCGCGGAGGGCCAGGTTCCGCTGGTCACTCAGGGTTTTCAGCACATCGTCGCTTTCCACGGAAAAGGTGGACACCGTGGGCGTGTGGTCCAGCATGACTTTGGGAATCCGTATCCCCACACCGGTCTTGGCGTCCCAGGCGTCTTTGGAGAACACGCTGTACTGCTGGATGATGTCGTTGGCCAGAAGCTCCGAGGCCAGGGTGTTCATGTCCTTCTCCGTGAGGCCCTGTCCGGTGATGCAGTAGCGCCTGGACGTGTAGACCGCCTCGCCGTCCTTGAACGTGAGGTTCAGGATATCCTCGATGGCCTCCACGGCCGTGCTCCCGGGGTTGTCCCTGACACCGGGCCGGAATCCCACCCAGATGCACCAGTCAAAGGGCGTGGGAAGCGGATCGAAAGACGATTCCTGGGTCACGGGATTGGTGAACAGATCATCCTTGATCTGGGTGAACTGTGCCTCGGAAAGATCCGCGTCCAGGGTCACGATCTGGATGGTGCGGACCGAATCGATGGCCATGCCGAAATAAGCGCCGGCTTTTTTTCGCAGGCCCTCGCCTTCCGGGTCGTTCAGATGGGGTTTCAATCGGATTTCAAGTCGTTTCTGCATCGTTGTCACAACCGTTTTTTATTGGGTTATATGAAAGACGGGGATCGCATCGCGACAAACGTCTTCCATGCTTCGTTGTGGGCCAATCAGATGAAAAGGCGGCCCATGGCCGTTATTCCCTCTTACATGGGAACGTTACGTGTCAGGTCATTGTAAAAGACGAAGATCATCAACAGCAGAAGGAGAAGCATTCCGATCTGCTGGGCCGTCATCCGGGCGTTTTCGCTCACCGGGCTTCCCTTGATGGCCTCGATGGTGAAAAACACCAGGTGGCCGCCGTCAAGCACGGGAATGGGCAGGATGTTGAGAACCGCCAGGTTCACACTGATGATGGCGATAAACCAGATCAAATTGGCCGCACCGGCCCTCGCCTGCTGTCCGGCCATCTGGGCGATCATGATGGGGCCGCCCAGTTCTTTTTTGGAAATTTTCCCCTGGATCATCTTCACGATGCTGACCACCGTGACCTCCGCCACCTGCCAGGTCTGACGGATGCTTTCCGTGAACGCCGAACCCACGGAAAGTTCCCTGGGCACCATGGTTCCCGAGGATTCAACACCGATCAGGTAGCGTTCGACGTCTTCGCCGAATTCATTCTTGGCTTTTCTCAGCCTGGGTTTCAGCTGGAAAGACAGGGTTTCTTCCCCGCGCCGGACCGTGATGCGGATCTCTTTTCCCTCGCCGGTCTTGATCTCCTCCGAGATGTCAGCCCAGGTTTCGATGGGTTTGCCGTCTATCTGGACAATCTTGTCCTTGTCTTTCAGACCGGCTTCAAGAGCCGCCGAGTCAGGAGCCACTTTCCCGATCACCGTGTCCGGCTCATAGGCTCCGTAGAACGTGAAAAGACCCCAGAAAATCACGATGGCGAGAAGGACGTTGAACAGGGGGCCGGCAATGACGATGGCCATGCGTTTGTAAACGGATTTGTGGGTAAAGGAAAAGGGAATCATCTCTTCGGAGATTTCGGCGTCCGGCTCCTCTCCCACCATTTTCACATAACCGCCCAGGGGAATGGCGGACACCCTGTAATCGGTCATGCCGATTTTCTTGCCGAACAGCCGGGGGCCGAAACCCAGGGAAAACTTCTCCACACCGACCCCGAAAAGGCGGGCGATGATGAAATGCCCGAATTCATGAAAAAAAACAAGAACTCCCAGAACGATGATCAGCGCGATGATATTGGTGGTCATAAACCGACGTTTCCTGTCATGGGTAAGATGTTTCGTTCGTCCAAACCGTCAACCCTGGCCAGGTCACCGAGCAAGCCTTATCACAAGCTGTTCCGAACATGTCCTGGCCCAAGCGTCGACCCGGATAATATCCGACAAATCCGGTTTTTTTTCAAGCTCATGTTGTTCCATGGTCATTTCGATCATCCGGGGAATGGCGGTAAACGGTATTTTTTTATCGAGAAAGGCCATGACGGCCGTTTCATTGGCGGCGTTCAACACGGCCGGCAGGGTATGCCCCACCCGGCAGGCCTCGTAGGCCAGGTCAAGACAGGGGAATTTTTCCCGGTCCGGAGCCTCGAAGGTCAGGCTTCCAAGGGCCGTGAAATCGGGAACCGGCATGGCCAGGGGAAGTCTCTCCGGCCAGGACAGGGCGTAGGCGATGGCTCCCCGCATGTCCGGGATGCCGATCTGGGCCAGAACCGTGCCGTCGTGGAACGAGGCCATGGAGTGGACGATGCTCTGGGGATGGACCAGCACCTCGATACGATCAGCGGAAATATCGAACAGATGCCGGGCCTCGATGACCTCGAGCCCCTTGTTCATCAAGGTGGCCGAGTCGATGCTGATTTTCCGGCCCATGCTCCAGGTGGGATGGGCCAGGGCTTTTTCAGGGGTGATGGCGGCAAATTCCGAAGCGGGTGTGGTCCGGAAAGGCCCGCCGGAAGCGGTGAGCATCACTTTGGCCAGGGCGTTTTTGCGCTGCCCTTCAATGCACTGGAAAATGGCGCTGTGCTCGCTGTCCACGGGGAGAATCCGGACCTTGTATTCCCGGGCCAGATCCATGACCAGATCTCCGGCCGTCACCAGGGTTTCCTTGTTGGCCAGGGCGATGTCCTTGCCGGCACGGATGGCCGCCACCGTGGGAATCAGTCCGGCTGCGCCCACAATGGCCGAAACCACCATCTGGACTTCAGGATGGGTGGCCGCCTCGGCGTAACCCTCTTCGCCTGCAAGGATACGGGTTCGGCTTTTTTTCACCTTGGCCTTCAGGGCTTCCGCGTGTTTTTCATCGAGGACCACGGCGATTTCAGGGTGGAACCGTTCGATCTGTTCAGCCAGGAGGGCGACGTTGGTGGCGGCGGCCAGGGCCTTGACAGAGTAAGCTTCGGGGAACCGTGAGACGATGTCCAGGACATTTTTTCCGATAGAGCCGGTGGAACCCAGGATGGTGAGATGTTTCATCGTGCACCCCCGCCTTATCAGAGAAACCAGGTTTTGAACAGGTAGGCCAGGGGGGAGACGAACAGCAGGGCGTCAATCCGGTCCAGAATCCCGCCGTGACCTGGAATGATGGCGCCACTGTCCTTGATTCCCGCTGTCCGTTTCAGGGCCGATTCGAACAGGTCGCCGTAAGGCCCCACCACGCTGAGCAGCACCAGGAACACGGCGGTCATGGCCATGTTGATTTCCGGAAAAAAGAAGTGCCGGATCACGAGGCCGCCGATCACGGTAAGGGTCATGCCGCCCACGAACCCTTCGATGGTTTTGCCTGGACTGACCTTGGGGCAGAGCTTGTTTTTCCCGAAAAACGTCCCGGCGTAGAACGCCCCGGTATCACAGAAAGCCACCAGCACGAGAATGAAAAAAACCCAGGAGATGCCTTCATCGGCCTGCCCCCGGACCATCACCAGGGTGCAGAGCATCAGGGGGATGTAAACCACCCCCAGCACCTGACGGGCCACCACTTCGAGAACTGGAGATTCAGCGGAATATCCTTTAAGGGCGATCATCGTGGAGACCACGAAGTCGAGAACCAGAATCCCGGCCAAGATGTCGAACCGCCCCGGGAACCTGAAAGCGCAGTAGATCATGGCCTGGGAAGCCACGAAACCCACCAGCGGAATGGGGGCGAAGACCGATACCTTGGTTTTGTGGAGGCTGATGTAGAAATATTCGCTCAGGGCGATAAGAGAGACGACGGAAATAAGGACCGAGAACCAGAAAGGACCGGCTTTGGCAATGAGAAGGTAAAGAAGGGGCATGGCCACAAGGGCGGACAGGATTCGTTTGAGATGCATCGCGAGGTTCCTTATGAGACGTTTTACAGTTTAGCCTTTTCCCGTCTTCAGGGCCGAAAGGCATGGCACGTGTCGTTCACTCCTCCACTTTTCCGAACCGCCGGTCCCGCATCTGGTAAGATTTCAGGATTTTCTTGTATTCCTCTTCGGAAAAGTCGGGCCAGAGGGTCTCGGTGAAAAAAATCTCCGCGTAGGAGAGCTGCCACATGAGGAAGTTGCTGATCCGCATCTCGCCGCTTGTCCGGATCATCAGGTCCGGGTCGGGCATGCCTGCGGTGAAAAGGTGATCGGAGATCATGGATTCCGTAATATCTTCCGGACGCACGCTGCCCTGCCTGACCTTTTCGGCGATCTTCTTCACCATGCCGGTGATCTCGTCCCGGCTGCCGTAGCTCAGGGCCAGACTGAGACACATCCCCTCGTTGTCCTTCGTCTCGTCCATCGCCTGAACCAGCGCCGTTCGAACGTCTCCAGGCAGCTTGTCGATCTGACCCAGGGTATTCAGCCGGATACGGTGTTCCATCATGTCTTTTTTTTCGGAGAGAACGAACTTTTTGAGAAGGGACATCAGGGCCGAAACTTCCGTTTTCGGTCGACCCCAGTTCTCGGTGGAAAAGGCGTAAAGGGTCAGGTAACGGATGCCCAGTTCGCGGGAAGCCCGGACAATGGAACGCACCGTTTCCGACCCTTTTTCATGACCTTTCACCCGGTTCATCAGACGTTTTTTCGCCCATCTCCCGTTCCCATCCATGATAATGGCCACGTGAACGGGCAGTTTCGTCGGATCCAGGTCCGTGCTGTCTATGGACGTCATGGTTTCAAGATCCCATCAGATGTCAAGGATTTCCTTTTCCTTTTCCTTGTAGACCGCGTCGATCATTTTGATGTGCTCGTCGGTCATGGTCTGGATCTTGTCAAGAGCCTTGTTCTGCTGGTCTTCGGAAACTTCACCGTCTTTTTTGAGCCCCTTGACCACCTCATTGGAATCCCTGCGGATGTTCCGGATGGCCACCTTGAACTCTTCACAGGTCTTGTTCACCATCTTCACGATTTCCTTGCGCCTGTCCTCGGTCAGGGGGGGCACGGAAATTCGGATGATTTTCCCGTCGCTGGAAGGGGTCAGGCCTACATTGGCCTTGAGAATCCCTTTTTCGATTTCCTTGATGGCCGTGGCGTCCCAGGGCTGAACGGTGATCATCCGGCTTTCGGGAATGGAAATGGAGGCCATCTGGCTGAGGGGGGTCAGAGTCCCGTAATAGTCCACCTTGACGCTGTCCAGCATGCTGGCGTTGGCGCGGCCCGTTCTCACCCGCTGCATTTCCTTTTTCAGGGCGTCGATGGTTTTGAGCATCCTGTCTTTCGTATCTTTATGAACTGTATCAATCATGTTGACACCACCTTTCATTCACGGATTGGAATCGTTGGATGAAACGTCACGTTCTTGGTTCGTCCAGATCGCCCGCCCCCTGTGTCAGCAGCCCGGCTCTCTGTTTTACGCCATTTCAAAAAAAACAAGTTCCGGACCACGGAAAACAGCCCGCGGCCCGGAACATCGATAGGTCGAATTACTGATTTTCAATACGGGTTCCGACGTTTGACTCGCCCATGACCACACGTTTGATGTTGCCTGCCCCGAACATGTTGAACACCGAAAGGGGAAGGTTGTTGTCCATGGCCAGGGAGATGGCCGTCATGTCCATCACGTGCAGCTGTTTTTCCAGAACCTCCATGTAGGAAATGTTCCGGATGAACTTCGCGTCCTTGTTCGTCACCGGGTCGGAATCGTAGACCCCGTCCACCTTGGTGGCTTTCAGGAGGATCTCCGCATGGATTTCATGGGCCCTTAGAACAGCCGCCGTGTCGGTGGTGAAATAGGGACTGCCCGTTCCCGCTGCAAAAATCACGGCCCGTTTCTTTTCAAGATGCCGGACGGCACGCCTGAGAATGAAAGGTTCCGCGAACTCGTGCATGGCGATGGCCGTCTGCACGCGGGTGGGAATGCCGTTTTTTTCCAGCGCGTTGGACAGAGCCAGACTGTTGATCACTGTGGCCAGCATGCCCATGTGGTCGGCCGGAGCCCTGTCCATGCCGTAGGAACTGGCCTTGATGCCGCGGAAAATGTTTCCCCCGCCCACCACAATGGCCACTTCCACGCCCAGCTCATGCACCGAAAGCACTTCATCGGCCACGAATTTCAGCATGTCGGGACTGATGCCGAAGCCCTGATCTCCCATCAGGGCCTCGCCACTCAACTTCAAAAGAATGCGTTTGTACTTAGGTTCTTCCAAGTCGATTATTCTCCACCGAGTTGAAAACGTGCGAACCGGCGAATCTTGATGTTTTCACCGATTTTCGCGATGGTTTCGGTCAGAAGATCGTTGATGGTGATTTTAGGATCCTTGATGTAGGGCTGGCTCAGCAGGCAGGAATCCTTGTAGAATTTCTCGATCTGACCGTCCACGATCTTGTCCACGATGTTGGCCGGTTTACCCTGCTCGAGGGCTCTTTCACGGTAGATTTCGCGTTCCCGGGCCACCACGCTTTCGGGAATTTCTTCGGGACCAAGACCCATGGGGGCTGCCGCGGCGATATGCATGGCCACGTTCTTGGAGAACTCGAGGAAATCTTCGTTTTTGGCCACAAAGTCGGTTTCACAGTTCACTTCCACCATGACGCCGATCTTCCCGCCCATGTGGATGTAGGACTGAACCACACCTTCCTTGGCATCCCTTCCGGAACGTTTCTGGGCGGTGGCGAGACCTTTTTTCCGGAGAAAATCCAGAGCTTTTTCGATATCGCCGTTGTTTTCCTTAAGGGCCTGTTTGCAGTCCATGATGCCGGACCCGGTTTTGTCACGCAGTTCTTTCACAAGGTTTGCACTGATCTCTGTCATGTCTTATTCTCCCATACCTTCGGAGTCTTCGTCTTCGAAATAATCTTTAGCCGAGGATTTCTTGCGGATCACCTCAACCACGGGGCCTTTGGCGTCATCGGCCGCAGCCTGGGCCTTGCCTGATTTGGCGGCGGCTTCCATCATTTCCTCACCGGCGTCCTTGTCTGCATCGGCCACACGTTTTTCCTCGTAGCGCTGCATGCCTTCGATACAGGCGTCTGCAATCTTGGAGGTCAGCAGCCGAACGGAACGGATCGCGTCGTCGTTGCCGGGGATCACGTAATCGATGTCATCGGGATCACAGTTGGTGTCCACCACGGCTACGATGGGAATGCCAAGACGTTTGCCTTCGCGGACGGCAATGGCTTCTTTTTTGGGATCGACAACGAAAATCGCTCCGGGCAGCCCGTTCATGGTGCTGATCCCGCCGATCACCGAATCGAGTTTTTCACGTTCTTTGGCAAGCTGGGTCCGTTCTTTCTTCGGGTAGTTGTTGATGGTGCCGTCGTTTTCGATGTTCCGCAGGTGGTTCAAACGAGAGATGCTCTGTTTGATGGTCTCGAAGTTGGTCAGCATGCCGCCCAGCCAGCGGTTGTGCACATAGTACATTTCGGCGCGGTTCGCTTCTTCGTAGATGGTTTCCTTGGCCTGTTTCTTGGTTCCGACGAACAGAATGGATTTTCCGCTTGCCGCCGTGTCACGAATGAAATCGTAGGCGTCCCTGAACATATGGACGGTCTGCTGGAGATCGATGATGTAGATCCCGTTCCGTGCGCCGAATATAAAAGGTTTCATTTTGGGGTTCCAGCGTTTGGTCTGATGACCGAAATGAACGCCGGCTTCGAGAAGTTCTCTCATGGTTACGTAAGCCATTTTTTTCTCCTTGATGGTTTGGTTTTTTCCACCGCCCCCATCTTTCCCGAAACCGACTTGGCAGCAAGCACCGGGCTTCGAGTCCGGAAGGCGTGTGATCTTCGAGCGTGAATAAATCCAACGTTATGTATCAGAAGCCATGGTGATTTTCAACAGATTATTTTGGGACTTATAAGAGGGCGTAAACAGATCAGGTTCTGCCGGGCGGAGTCATTTTTCTCATGATCACCACCCGGTCATGACCCGCGGCATCCCGGATGTAATCGATGTCCCCGTAGCATCCCGCCTGTTCGGCCAGGGAGATGACCGCCTGTTTCTGGTCGTACCCTGTTTCCATCATCAGCCAGCCGCCATCCTTGAGACAGACGGGGGCTTCAGAGAGGATTCTGCGGATGCAGGCCAGCCCGTCCCGTTCCCCGTCAAGGGCCAGCATCGGTTCATACCGGGTGATTTCAGGCTCCAGGCCCTGGATGTCGCCGCTGGGGATATAGGGAGGATTGGACACCACGAGATCGAAAACAGGCTGATCGACAAACGGACCGAACCAGCTTCCGCGGATAAACGAGACAGAGGCGTCTATCCCGTTGGCCGCTTTGTTTTTTTTAGCCACGACCAGGGCTTTTTCCGAGATATCGACCGTATAATAGAGGTTGTCCGGACGTTCCGATGCCAAAGATAAAACGATGGCCCCTGAACCTGTGCCAAGATCCACCACGCGAAGGGGGCCGTCCGGGTTTGTTTCCGGCATGATCCGCAGGGCCGCCTCCACCAGGCATTCGGTGTCGGGACGGGGAATCAGGACATCGGACGTGACCCCAAGGTCAAGGGTCCAGAACCCCTTGCTCCCGGTGATGTAAGCCACGGGTTCACGGTCTTTGCGCCGCTTGATCAGGGTTTTAAACCGTGCCAGTTCATCCGGCCCAAGGGGTTTGTCATGCTGGAGGTAAAGATCCAGGCGTTTCATGGAAAGACTGTGGGAGAGCAGAAGTTCCGCCGTCAGTCTCGGGCTGTCGATTCCATGGGTGCTGAAATAATCGCTTGTCCATGCGAGCAGCCTGACAATGGTCCAGACCTGGCTGGCCTGATCAGAGTCCGCTTTCATTCTTGAGGGCCTGGGCCTGGTTGTGGGTTCTCAGGCCGTCGATCACTTCCTCGATGTCCCCTTCCATGATGCTTTCAAGACGGTAGAGAGTCAACCCGATCCGGTGGTCGGTCAGCCTTCCCTGGGGGAAATTGTAGGTTCGGATGCGTTCGCTTCGGTCCCCAGTGCCGACCTGGCCTTTTCTTTCAGCCGAGCGTTTGGCGTTCTGCTCCTGGACCATGGCATCATAAATCCTCGAACGCAGAACTTTCATGGCTTTTTCTTTGTTCTTGTGCTGGGATTTCTGGTCCTGACAGGTGGCCACGGTGCCGGTGGGGATATGGGTCAGCCGGACCGCCGAATCGGTGGTGTTGACGCTCTGGCCTCCGGGCCCCTGGGCGCGGTACACGTCCACTTTGACGTCGCTGGGATCGATGTGAAGCTCCACATCCTCGGCCTCGGGAAGAACGGCCACGGTAACGGCGGAGGTGTGAATCCGCCCCTGGGTTTCGGTGGCGGGGACACGCTGGACGCGGTGGGTGCCGCTCTCGTACTTGAAGGCGCTGTAGGCCCCCCGGCCCTGGACCATCATCACGATTTCCTTGAAGCCGCCCACGCCCGTTTCATGGCTGTCCATGATTTCCACAGACCAGTTCCTGGTTTCGGCATATTTGCTGTACATCCGGAACAGATCGCCGGCAAACAGCCCGGCCTCGTCCCCCCCGGTTCCCGCCCGGATTTCAACGATAACGTTCTTTTCATCCAGGGGATCTTTGGGAATCAGCAGCTTCTTGAGCTCCAGTTCGATGTTCTCCTTTTCAAGGGAAAGGGCCTCGATGTCGTCTTTGGCCATGGCCTTGATGTCCGGATCACTGTCCTGGAGAAGTTCCCGGCTGTTTTCCAAGTCTTCGAGGATCTTTTTGTATTGGCGGTAGGTGTCGACAAGCCCGGCGATCTCTCCGTGCTCCTTGATATACTTCTGGTACAGCGTCTTGTCGCTCATCACGGCAGGATCGCTCAAGAGCTGTTCGAGTTTGATAAACCTGTCTTCCACACCTTGCAGTTTTTGAAACATGGCGGCTTCTTTGCGGTACTTTCGTAAATGTCAGGGGTATCGGCCCCGGATTTCCCGTTCCTGCTTTTTGATCGTTGACAACAACAAAAAGGGAAACCGTGTTCTCCGATTCCCCTTTGTTTTTTCCATCTGTGGCCATGGCTGCGCCAGGGTCACACGAACGAGAAAAGAAGGCAACCCTTCGTCGCCCGTTCTATTTTTTCATGTTTTTCGCATCGAAACCCGCAAATTTCTTGCGGAAACGGTCAATTCGACCCGCAGTGTCCACCAGTTTCTGTTTTCCGGTGAAAAAGGGATGGCAGTTGGAGCAGATTTCAACCTTGATTTCGTCTTTGGTGGAACCGACTGTAAACGAATGGCCACAGGCACAGGAAGCGGTGGTCTGGGCGTATTTGGGATGGATGCCTTCTTTCATTATTATTTCAACTCCTTAAAACAGATGGTTACGAATTCATGGATTCAAGAAACTCTTTATTATCTTTTGTGCCGCTTATTTTGTCAAGCAAAAAGCCCATGCTGTCCACGGTATTTAATGAGGCCAGAAGTTTTCTGAGAATCCAGATCCGGTCCAGCTGGGATTTGTCCACGAGGAGCTCTTCTTTTCTCGTGCCGGATTTTTTGATGTCGATGGCGGGATACATGCGGCGTTCCGACAGTTTCCTGTCGAGCACAAGCTCCATGTTACCGGTTCCCTTGAACTCTTCAAAAATAACCTCGTCCATCCGGCTGCCCGTTTCGATCAGGGCTGTGGCGATGATGGTGAGGCTGCCGCCCTCTTCCACGTTCCTTGCCGCACCGAAAAACCGTTTGGGACGGTGAAGGGCGTTGGAGTCCACACCACCGGAAAGAATTTTCCCCGAAGGAGGCATGACGGAGTTATAGGCTCTGGCCAGACGGGTGATGCTGTCGAGAAGGATCACCACGTCTTTTTTGTGCTCCACGAGACGCTTGGCTTTTTCAATCACCATTTCAGCAACCTGGACATGGCGCTCCGCAGGTTCGTCAAAGGTGGAACTGATGACTTCGGCGTTGACCGACCGTTCCATGTCCGTCACTTCCTCGGGGCGTTCGTCGATGAGTAGGATGAACGGCACGATGTGGGGATGGCTTTCGATCATGCAGTTGGCGATGTTCTGGAGCAGCATGGTTTTACCGGTCCGGGGAGGGGAGACGATCAGGCCCCTCTGGCCGAATCCGATGGGGGCCATCAGCTCGACAATTCGCATGGAATAGTTGTCCGGATCTCTTTCAAGCTGGACTTTGGTATCGGGATAAAGTGGGGTGAGGTTGTCGAAGAATATCTTTTCACGTGCGATCTCGGGATCTTCATAGTTGACCGCCTCGACCTTGAGAAGGGCGAAGTACCGCTCCGACTCCTTGGGCTGGCGGATCTGACCGGACACCGTATCCCCGGTCTTGAGGTTGAAGCGCCGGATCTGCGAGGGTGAAACGTAAATATCGTCCGGCCCGGGAAGGTAGTTGCAGTCCGGGGACCTCAGGAAACCGAAACCGTCAGGCAGGATTTCAAGGGCGCCCTCACCGTAGATCATCCCGTCCTTTTCGATCTGAGCCTGGAGAAGAAGGAAGATCAGCTCCTGCTTTCTCAACCCGCCGGCCCCGTCAATCTTGAATTTTTTGGCCAGCTTCGCCAGTTCCTCGATCTTCATCGCTTTCAATTCAACAATATTCATTCACCCGCACTCCATATGCTTTATAATAATGATTTCTGTCTTTCACCTGTGGTAGCTGATTCCATGAAGAAAGGTCATGCCTGATTGGATTCGAAGGTAAGGGTTTTGAAATTCCAGAAAAAAGACTGGCGCAACCCCATCATGTACTGACCACGTATTTGTCCTTAGATTATTTTCAAAAAGACGTGTTTTTTGTGACAGTGGATAAAGTCCTGTTACGAAAAATAACATTTTTTAAGTACAATAGGACCGTATTACCTGTCAAGGGCTTTTGACACAAGAATTTTTTATTTTTCAAAGGCCCGAACCAGCAGACAGTCGACGTCACGGTTCAGTTTTTCAGGGGGCCCGTTGTTGTCGATCACGATATCGGCCCTGGTTTTTTTCTGTCCAAGAGGCATCTGGAGGGCGATGAGATCCCTGGCCGCCTGTTCACTGACGCCATCCCGCAGGGCCAGGCGTGAAACCTGAACCTCTTCGTCCAGAGCCACCAGAACGCTGACGTCGAACCGGCTTTCCATGTTCAATTCGAACAGCAGGGGCACTTCCACCACCACCATCGGCTCGCCCCGGGTTTCACTCGCACGGATCTGGCGTTCCATTTCTTCAAGAATGGCGGGCTGGACCACCGATTCCAATCGTGTTCTGGCACCCGGATCACGGCTGATCATGGACCTCAGGGCCGCACGGTCAAGTGTCCCGTCAGCCCTGACAACTCCCGGTCCGAAATCCTGGACAACCTTCGTGTAAACGGACTGCCCCGGACGCATCAGTTCTTTCGACACCTCGTCGAGGCTGATCACCGTCAGGCCTTTTTCCTTGAGATGCTGGCAAACCGACGATTTCCCCGAAGCCGCCCCGCCGGTGACGGCGATTTTTCTTGTTCTGCCCCTTGCCTGTCCCATATCACCGCACCGACCTTTCCTGTTTCCATGGATTCACCGGGATTTTTTCTTTGCCCGGACCGCAATTATGGTTATAGTTGTCACGTTTGCAACCAAACGGACGTCGGCCCCGCATTCGAGCCCAGAGATACAAGATAATATGATCAACTTCAATCCAAATATCATTCCCCCTGTGAAAGGGGCCTACCTTGTGGGTGGAGCGGTGCGTGACATTCTGGCCCGAAAGATTCCCGACGACTTCGACTTCACGGTCAGGGACAATCCCAGAAAGTTTGCCATGGCTTTGGGGGAGAATACGGGCTGCCCGGTGATCAAACTCGGGAAACCGGGGCTTATCCTTTACCGCATCGTGTCTCCCCTGGGTGTTTTCGATGTGTCGCCCATGGTGGGGTCAAACATCCATGAAGACCTGGCCAACAGGGATTTCACCATCAACGCCATGGCCCTTTCCGTGGATTCCGGCGGCCTGATCGACCCTTTCCACGGGCTGGAGGATTTGATCGGCAAAAAGATCCGGATGGTTTCGGAACGTTCGTTTGTGAACGACCCCATACGACTGCTCCGGGCCTTCAGGTTCAGCGCCCTGTTCTCCTTCACCATAGACCGGCTTACGGAAAAAGCCATTGTCGCCCATCGGAGCCTGGCGTCCCAATCTGCCGGGGAACGTGTCCACACGGAAATCAAAAAGATCTTTGCCACAAAAAACGCTTTCAAAACCGTGGCGGCCATGGCTGAAAACGGCCTGCTTTTTACCCTTTTCCCTGAACTTGCTCCACTGAAAAACTGTGCCCAAAACAGACACCACGATTTCGATGTGCTGGAGCACACCCTCCTGGTGCTGAAGCACATCGAGGAACTGCTGACGGGTTTCCCCCCTTTTTCCGATATGTTCACTCGCCAGCATCACTGGCCCATGCTGAAATACGCCGCCCTGTTCCACGACACGGGAAAACCCTCCTGCCAATCCGAGAAAGACGGCCAGATCCATTTTTACGGCCATGAAACGGAAAGCGCCGCTCTTTTTCTTTCCATGGCCGATCGTCTTAAGTTTTCAAACGATGAAAAAAAACATGGCCAGGCTGTCATACAGAACCACCTCCGTCCCCTGTTTCTATTTGACAATTTCAGGTCCGGCCGGCTCTCGGCCCGATCTAAGACGAGACTTTTCATGGATTGCGGCCAGTTCACACCGGACGTGCTGCTCCACGGACTTGCGGATTCTCTATCCAAAAGGAAAGATGACGAACCGGACACGAAAGAAGAGTTCATGCGGTTTGTCCGGGAAATGGCGGAGGACTATGTCACACGACACCTCCCGGCCCTGGATCAGTCGAAATTGATCACCGGCCGGGATTTGATCCGCGAATACGGGTTAACCCCCTCCCCGCAATTCAGAGCTATTCTCGGACAGGTCGAAGAAGCCCGTCTCGCTGGCCTGATCTCCACCAGAAAAGAAGCCGGCGCTTTGGTCAAAAAGCTTCTCGAAAATCCGGACGCTCATTCCAGAGCTTGACAAGGTACCCACATTTATATAGTAAAGTCGAGTTGTCGTAAAATCATTCAGAGAGAGAGGATCTCTCTTATCTGTTTCGGATGATGGGATATGGAATTGTATTCCGTGACCTGCGCCCAATAACTTTTTATCGTGAAAGGAAGTCACATGAACATCTTATTTTTCGGTCCGAACGGCAGTGGCAAGGGAACCCAGGGTTCCATCCTCAAAGAGAAATACAAATGCGCCCACGTTGAATCCGGCGGCATTTTCCGTGAAAACATCAAAGCCGGTACGGAACTCGGCAAAAAAGCCAAAAGCTTCATCGACGCCGGCGACCTGGTTCCCGATGAAATCACCATCCCCATGATCCTTGACAGACTGAAACAGGATGACTGCAAAAACGGCTGGCTTCTCGACGGTTTCCCCAGAAATAAAGTTCAGGCTGAAAAACTCGACGAATCCCTCAAGGCGGCCGGCATCAACCTGGACTACGTGGTTGAAATCCTTCTCGACCGTGAAATCGCCAAACTGAGAATCACCGGCCGCAGACTGTGCGTCAACGACAACAACCACCCCAACAACATCGGTATCGACGCCATTAAACCCAACGGTGACAAATGCCGCGTCTGTGGAGGCGACCTTACCGCCCGCGCCGACGACCAGGATGAAGCCGCCATCGACAAACGCCACGACATCTACTACAACACCGTGGACGGAACCCTGGCCAGCGCGTACTACTTCAAAGACATGGCCGCCAAAAGTGCCGGAAAGACCAAATACATCACCCTCGACGGTGCGGCAGACATGAAATCCGTCACCAACGAACTGGTTTCCAAGCTGTAATTTCAATTCTTGTCCGGATCTGGGCCGGTCTTCTCAAGGATTCCATTGAGAAGACCACCCAACCGGCGAATTTTACGCTTGCCATTTACCCGCATTTCATATAATTATCACCTTCTACATAATTCAGGTTTTCAAATAACCATCGGTGCAGGACTTCGTCTGCATGAGAACGATGTGAAGAAAGGGGCGATAAATTTGAAAGAAATCGAAGTCAAAGTGATCGATAACGATCTCGAGAAAGCCATGCGCATTCTCAAGAAAAAAATCCAGAATGACGGTCTTTTCAAACGGTTGAAGCTTAAAAAAAGCTACGAGAAACCCAGCGAACACAAACGCCGGAAACACAGAGAATCCCTGAGAAGACAGCGTATTGCCACTGCCCGAAGCAGAAACAAATAACAAACGTCACAACGTTTGATTATATTGTCTTGAACCCGGTTTGAATTCGTTCAATCCGGGTTCTCTGTTTCAAAAGCGTAAAACGCCTTTCCGAAACGAAAACAGGTGAACCATGACATCCCTCGAAGACTACGAACGCTGTTTAGACACCATGTACGCCCTGGGACGGTTTGGCATCGTGCTGGGACTTTCCACCATGCAGGAAATCCTTTCGAAACTCGGCAATCCCCACAAGGATCTGGCCTGTATCCACGTGGCCGGAACCAACGGTAAAGGTTCCGTCTCCTCCACCCTCGCCCACATCCTGCATCAGTCAGGATACAGAACCGGTCTTTACACCTCACCCCACCTGGTGTCGTTCAACGAAAGGATCATGGTCGACAACGAGCAGGTCTCCAACGACGAGGTGGTGGAAGCTTATCACGCGGTGGCCGCCGCGAACACGGGTGAACGTTCCGCCACGTTTTTCGAACTGTCCACAGCCATGGCCTTCTATCTGTTCAAAAAGAAAAAGGTGGAGTACGCCGTGATCGAAACAGGCATGGGGGGACGGCTCGACGCCACCAACATCATCACCCCTTTGCTTTCCATCATCACCAACATCTCCCTGGAGCACAAAGCCTATCTGGGCAGCACCCTTTCGGACATCGCCTTCGAGAAAGCGGGCATCATCAAGCAGGGTGTCCCTGTGATTACCGCAGCAGATCAGGACACGGTCCTTTCGGTCATCGAAAAAACAGCGTCTGAAAACCAGGCGCCTCTCTCCATCTACCGCAGGGATTTCAAAGTCAGACGAAAAAAACAGGAAGGGTGCTTTACCTATTACGGGTTGAACGAAACCTGGCAGGATATGCAGGTGGAACTGAAAGGCAAGCACCAGGTGGATAACGGAGCCCTGGCACTGGCGGCCTGCGAAGTCCTTAAGACGAAAGCAAAACGGATCACCGAAGATACCGTTCGCCAGGGCCTTAAAGCCACACGCTGGCCCGGACGATTGGAAGTCGTGGCCCAATCCCCCCTGACCATGGTGGACGGCGCCCACAACCTTATGTCCATCCACAAACTGTCCGACTATCTTGAAGAATACCATTCGGACAAGAAAATCACCCTCGTTACCGGTGTCCTGGACGACAAGGCCTACTCCGCCATGTTCAAACGACTGCTGCCCCTGTGCGCCCGGGTGGTTCTGACCCAGGCGAAAACCGAACGGGCCATCGCTCCTGAAAGTCTTTACAAGGTCGCCAAAGACCTCTGCCCGGACGTCACCATCATCAACGATATCCCCGAGGCCATTCTCCACGCGGAAAAAAAGACCGGGGAAGGCGATATGATCTGCATTTCAGGGTCCCTGTATGTGGTGGGGGAAGCCAAGGCTTTCTTTGACGAGCGATCGGGATCTGGTGTCACGATGAACATGAAGCGGATCTGATTCCGGAAAAAACAAGGCCCACATTGGCGGGAACGGTTGAAGTCGCCTCGTTATTTTCGGGTGAACTTCACCGATTCCTCCGAATCCCGGCCCGTTTCCTCGCCGAAATTCAGGTAGCCGCTGACGGGCAAAACAACTTCCTCGCGTTTCACATATTTCTTCTTGTCTTTGATGTCGAAAACAAAGGTTCCGTTGGAACTCTGGTCGATCAGGACGAATTTGCCCCAACGGTATTCGATGCGAGCATGGGTCCTGGAGACACGTTTGTTGTTCAGGACAAAATCGTTGTGGGTCTGTCTCCCGAATGTGGCCACGGGGTGAGTCTGGTCGACCAGGGTGATCCGGTCTTTGGTGCGGAGCTCCAGGGTGTACATCAGGGCTTTCTTGTCCATGCTCTTGTCCACGATCATGGTCTGGTCGAGCTGTTCCCAGATGTACTCGTAATAGCGGATCTCCTCGAACTTTCCCTTGACGACCTCGGTGTCCACAAACCGGACATGATTCTGGTCGTGGGCCGGAAGACTGTCCACTGCTTCCTGGCTCAGCAGGATCTGCCGCTGCTTGGCCAGGTTGACAAGCCTCGACGCCACATTGACCACGTCTCCGTAGACATCCCCGCCGTCCACGATGACCTTGCCCCAGTTGATCCCCACGTAGATATTGGGAGATCCCACTTCAGGGAAATCCTCCACCGGCATGCGGTCCAGAGCCAGATGCATGTTCTTTCCCGCCGATACGGCGCTGGCCACATCCCTGAAGGTGCAAAGAACCTCGTCGCCAATTTTCTTGATCACGAAACCGCCATGGGAGGATGTCACGTCCGAAAGGATCTTCAACCAGTTCGATATCTGGGCCTGGGCTTTCTTATCCCCAAGAATATCGTACAGTTGAGTACTTTTGGCGATATCCGCAAATAATACGGCAACAGTGACGGTTTTGCGCAATGTGTTTTACCTTATCGTCGTAATGTCCGAAGTCAGATGAATACCGATAGTATGTAAATGACAGACAAGTGTCAAGTAGAACCCCGGACCCTTGCGTTTATTTGTTGACCGTAAAATCCGCATAAACGGGAAGGTGATCCGAATACCCCTCACCAAGGTGCCGTTTCACCTTTTTCCCAGACATCTTCCAGCGGTTGATCCTTCTGCCGTCAAACAGATACGACGGGGCGAAATGATTGAACGAACGTCCCAGATAGTCGATTCCCCGGCCGTCAAACAGGCTGCCGGGAACAAGAATATGATCCAGGGTTTCTTTCCTTTTGAAAAAAATATAGGACCACCTGCGGTCCACAGGCCTCTCCAGCCAGAGGTTGTAAAGAAGATCCCCATCTGTCTTTGATTTCAGCATGGGAATCTCTACAAGACGGCCGTTCCGGACAGTTCCCAGGACATGATTGATTCCCGTCTCCCCGCGGGTGTCGTTCAATTCACGGTTTTGGGCGAAGGTCCTGAACTCGTCGTAATCCGAGTTCAGATCTCCTGCCACCACGTAATCAGAACCCGGGTTGAGCGTCCTCAGCTCCTTTTTCAAAACCCTGGCATACCGGATTCTCCGGCTCTCAGGATTTTTCCTGGAAGGCCAATGGTTCACGTAAACGATGAAAGGCCGGCCCTCCACCTTGAGAGCCACTTTCAGGATGCTTCGCCCCCGCCCCCTGTCCACCACCAGATCCTTTTTGGAAATGATGGGATAAACCGACAACAGGGCGCATCCAACCGCCTGCCTTCCGGGCTCCACCATGGCCGAGAAAGGATAGCGCACTCCCTTCGTTTCAAGAAATGCCTGAAAACCGGCAAGAGCTTTTTGCGATTCGACTTCCGTCAGGGCCAGGACGTCGGCTTCCAGGTCAGCCACGACCCGTCCCAGATGGGCATGTTTCAACTCGAGCATCTTCCTGTTCCAGCCCGACACCCCGTCCGGTACAAATTCAACGTACTCTGTCCCCCGCCTTTCCAGGTCGAACAGATTCTGGACATTGAAACAGGCCAGCCTGAAAACCGTCGAGGAGTTCGACGCCTCGGCATGAACCGGAAGAAAAAAAACGGCGAAAAGGGCCAAGACCCTTAACGCTTTCAATAAAAGGCGATGTCGGGATTCGGCGTTCTTCGACTCGGACGTCATGCCCCGTTCAGTTCCGAGGGGGCTCATTCATGTTCGAGAAAAACTGGAGCTCTGAGACTCCGATTTTGATCGAATCAAACTCTTCCAGAATAACCGACGCCCTGACCGCCCGGCTGTTGACCTGCACCTTTGCCAGGCCGTTCCGTGGAGACAGGGAGTAACCCTTCGGTGTTTTATCGATGACCGCAGCCACTTTGCCCACCAGAAATCCCTTAACGACGATATCGTTGGACGAGGCCTTTCCGATAGACACCGGTTTGTCCGACAGCTCAAACCGGCCTTCTCCCCCTTCGACAAAAACGAGTACCCCGGAGGCCTTGGCTTGAGACGCCTCTTTGACCGGATCGCCCTTTTTATCTCTCAGTCCTTCCAGGGGAAGATCCACGTTGAGCGCCATGGTCTTGTCCATGTCGATTCTTGGACCAGGCTCCGGCCTGTCATCGCTTTCGAGATTGAAAACCACCGTGTGCTTTCCGATGCTTATCGAATCGTTGTCGCTCAACAGGACAGCCGACACCTCTTTTCCGTTGACGTAGGTCTTGTTTTTGCTTTTGAGATCCGTCAGAAGGTAGCCATCGCCCATGGCATCGATCTTGGCGTGATAGCCGGACACCGTAAGATTGGGAATCACGATATCGTTGTTTTCCCTTCGTCCGATGCAGATCGTTCTGTCTTTGGGGAAAGTGTAAATCTGGATAACACTGCTCTTGAACTTCAATGTCAACTTCGGCATGACGTCTCCCATCCTGATTCAGACATGCTGGGCATAAAAAAATACGATAACGGACACAAAAACCACGGGGTGCTGTCAGATCGTTTCATCAAGGCCGTCGGCTGACTCGTCCTTTCGGGGGCCAGACTCCGCGCCTGTCTCGAAATCCCCCCAGATTTCAGAATACATGGCGGAAAGCACGACATTAAACATCACTTCCATCATCGTGGCAACTGGAATTTCAGGGCCGGATTCACCCAGAAAAGTCAAAGAATTCTTCAAAAGCTCAAGCTGGGCTTTAAGCGGTTCGAATTCCTTGAAAAAACGGATGATCTCCTGCTTCCGGCTGAGTTTGTCCCCAGCCTGGGACTCACATTTCTGCCGCATGACCATGATTTTCGACACCGGGGAATGGTACAAGGCCTCACGGTTTTCACGACTCTTGAACAAACTCTGGCTGTTGATCTTACCGAGCACTTTCTGAGCCAGAATTTTCTTCTCACGGGTGAGACGGTCCAGAAGAACACGCTTGTCCTTTTCACGGACAATCAGACTGACCGTATTTAAAATGGACCGATCCTTCTTCATGTTCTCTCTGAATTCGGCGGCCGCACTTTCCCAGAACATCCGGCTGACGTACTCGATCATCGGAACCACGTTTTCATTGGTTTCAAGCGGGCCTTCCAGAATCCGCTTGATTTCCGGCAGCATGGCCGCGGTCCGTTCGAAAAGGTTTCCGCCGGTAATCACCCGGTAGACCATGGCCACGCTGGCATGCCAGTCCTGAAGATGGAGAATCCTCCGGACATCACCGAAAATCCGGATAATCCATTCGTTGGGGAAAAGATGGGACGGCGTGGCGTATTTGGGTGTTCCCCCAAGCTGGGGCTGCATGATGTCCTCGTCTTTTTCCTTGCCGTAATCCACCGCCGTTTCCACGTCGATGAACCCCATGGTAAACTGATCGGGAGACCTTAAAAAATAGGGGTACCTGTCCACATCTCCGGCGATCAGGAGATTGTCGGGCTTGAGATCCCTCATGGACACCTGCTGTTTCCCCAGAAAAATCAGAAGACCGATGATGTTGGTGACCAGACTGCCCATCTCAGCCTTGAACCTGGCTATGGTGGCTTTGTAGATATACTCCCGGACCACCTTCCGGTAGCTCTCAATGGACGAACGGTTGTCGATCATGGATTCCCGGGAAAGGGTGTTCAGGTCTTCGATAAAACTCTGGGAAAGGTCTCCCTCCGATTCGATCCGTCCCCGGCCGGACAGATGAACCAGAAACCAGTGTTTCATGGTGTAGGACGGCAGGGGCGTGGTCACGCCGTACTGGAGAAGGAGACGACCGATCTCCCGTTCGTATTCTTCATAGATATTGCGCATTTCGAAACCGATATGGGCGTTCTCATGCCCGTATCTCCCCTCGAATTCGTAGCTGTCCCAGATCATGTTGGGGAATCCCAGGATTTCACGGGGCATGGCGTTTTCCATGTCATGCATCTCGTTGATCACATTGCTGAGAAAATAGTAACGGGAAAGATCCATGAAAAAAACAAAGGACCGGCCGATTTTCAGGTAATCCTGGAACTGGGAGTTGGTGGTCAGGCGGTCGACGTAGTTCTTCTCAAGGGCCTGGGTATCCGCGTTTTTCATGTCGGCTGAAAGAAGGCGGCCCAGGATCACCGAAACTCTCGGAATGATGCATTCTTTGGGTTCAAGCTGTTTGGCGATCAGCATGTCCGCCTTGATGCAGGCCAGGTACTCCTGGAAATCGGTGATGGGTTCGGGCGGAACCTTGAGAACGAGGTGATCATCGTAGATCACGTAATAACAGATACTTTTACTTACACCGTCATCACCCAGGGGTCCGATGGTCAGTCGGCGGGTCAGCCAGTCCCCTTCATGGAGAACGCTTAGCTCGTACACCCTGTTGGGCCAGACATTGATGGTTGTGACCGGGCTGTATTTTCCCGGAGAACTTTTCTTGGCACCAACCTGGATCTTGAACAGCCTGAGAAAAAACTGCACAATGATCTCCCGGTTGAAATCTCCGCCTTTGGCCGCGTCAAATTCCTCTCCTACCGGGGCTGTTTCACCGGCCGGCTCACTTTTCACCTTGACAGGTCTGACCCGCGATTCCTTTGTTCTCCAGAAGCGCATTCTGGAAATCCAGTTTACCAGGGCAAGAAGACAGAGAATGATGATAATCCAGAAAGGAATGGCGATGACCACACCTTTGTCGATATGAATTCCAGGGAAAAAACGGGCGATGGTCAAGACCACGAGGTCCACGAATCCGTCGATTTTCTTTCCCGCATAGTTGGAAACCATTCCTGCGTAGTCAGGTGAAAAGAATGCGGCGGAAAAAACGCAAATGGACACCACAGCGATTTTCAACAAGGTCTTTTTCAATCGTTATCCTCTTTTCTGTGGATCTTGGGCAGTGATCGGATCCTGGCATCACCGGCCATGCGCTTCACTGTCTTCTGGCGCGGATGGCCTGACGACCGTTTCCCCCGTCGGGGAATAATTCATCACCGCATTGAAATCGATGATGGACGCCATTGAAAACATTAAATGAACAACGACTTTGATGTCAAAACAATTCTTTGTCCGAGAAATAAAAAAATCCGTATCGCTCCCATTATTTTGGGCGATACGGATTTTCACCTGCGATTTGAACAGAATTGAGGAATAAAACCGGTCAGGAATCCAAAGCCGGATCAGACTCCAATACGAAAGGAAAAGGGCGAATACCGGGATTTCCAGAGTCGGTCATACGCGGAAATCTCGGTCTGCCATCGCTCATCGTCCCAGGGGAGTATATCCCTGCAAAGTTCCTTGATCCTCTCCATACAGGTCATCCCGCCTTCCGGAGCAAGTAATCCCAGGCGGACACGCCGCAGCAAAAGGTCGTCAAGATGCCTGACTTTCTCGTTCCCGGCCCCGTGGCGGATTTCGCACCACAGGGTCTTTGTTCCCGGAACAACTTCCAGGTCTTTTTCTCCGGCATCCGAAAGCAGCCCGGGAGCCTGGCTCCCGTACCTCCCCCAGAGGGTCCGGAACCCATCCGCGGAAATCCTTGCCTGTGCCTGATTTTTTACCATGGGCTCAAAAAGTCGATTGTCCCCGCTTTGCGCTTTTTTCTCCGGAAGATACCCAAAGCAGGATTTCAGGGTGTCCAGCGCCAGGACCCTGAAGGTGGTGAGCTTGCCGCCCGTCACCGTCACCAGCCCCCTGTCTTCCCAGATCGCATGGTCCCTGGACTCCTTGTCCGCAGATACGTTGCCTTCACTGACCACGGGCCGGACCCCGGCGAAACTCGATACCGCCTTTTCGAGACTGAGCCCAAGCCGTGGAAAAACCGAATTGGCCGCATCCACAAGATACGTCGCTTCCCCTTCGGAAATCCGGGGTTCGCTTGAGAGGGTCTCCCCGTGATCAAGATCGGTGGTTCCCAGTAGAACGGCCCCTTCCCAGGGAATGGCGAACAGCGCCCTTCCGTCTTTCGGATTGAAAAAACTCACCGTGGTTTCGATGGGAAGGTCCCTTGCCCTGAACACCAGATGGCTTCCCCTGAGGGGCCGGATGTGCTTGTTCTTTTCCGGGCAGGCATGGAGAGTTTCAGCCCAGGCCCCGGTGGCGTTCACCACGCAGGAAGCCTGAAGGCGTTCCGACGCCCCCGTTTCCACATCTTCGACCACAAGCCCCGTGACCTGTCCATGAGTGTCACGGATCAATTCCCTGCACCGGGTGTAGTTCAGGGCCACCCCTCCTTTGGCTTCGGCTTCGAAAATCAGGCGCAGGACAAGCCTGGCGTCGTCCACCTGGGCGTCGCTGAACACAAAACCGCCGGCAAGACCTTCTTTCCGGACCCGGGGCTCCAGTGTTGAAAACGACGTTTGATCAAGATACCGGTGATTCCATTTCCCCGAGATCATATCGTAAACGGCCAGTCCGACCCCCATGGTCCACCGGCCCGGTTTGCTATTTCTGTAAAGGGGCATTCGGAATTCCAAAGGCTCTACCAATCCAGGCGCTTCACGGATCAGACGGTCCCTTTCCTTCACGGATTCCCGTGTCAGGCCGAAGTGGCCTTCTTTCAGATAGCGAAGCCCCCCGTGAACCAGCTTCGAGGACCGGCTGGACGTTCCCCAGGCAAAATCCTTCTGTTCGATGAGAAGGGTCTTGTATCCCCGCCTCACGGCCTCCCGAAGTACTCCCGCACCGGTGATTCCACCGCCGATCACCACCAGATCCCAGGATTTGTCCAAATTTTCCATCGGGTTACCTCTCCTCCTTTTTCAAACGTTTCCAGAGTTCAAGGGCATCGTTCATCACCCGTGAAACCCGCCGCTCCACAGCGTCCCCATCCCTTTGGGCCACAAGGGCCTTGAGCTCGGCGTAATAGGCTTTGGAAAGTGCCCTGGCCTCATCCGAGGCGAAGTACCCTTCACCCATCTTTCTGTACAGGCCGTCGAAATCGTTGAGAATAATCCTGAAAAACGGATTGCCTGAAAGCGAAGCCATGGTGAGTTGCAGGGTCCAGTCGTATTCCGTGTAGGCCATGGGACCGTCCGGCAGCCGACCGCCCTGGGCCAGAAGATTTTCCAGTTCAACAGGATGATGTTCCACAGCCATGCGGGACACCGGAGGCAGAACGACGCAGCGCACACTCAGAAAGTGCTCGACGAAACCCAGGGGCAGATGTTCGCCGAACCGGGCCATGGTGGCCAGGATTCCCATGCCTCCCTCGGTCATGTAGTCCTTCACCTGGGTGGATTTGCCGTGACGTATGCTGATCCAGCCGTCCCTGGCCATTTTCTGGAGAGTCTCCCGGAGTGTGGGCCGGGTGACGCCGATCATTCCGGCCAGAGTCCGTTCGCCGGGCAGAATCGTCCCGGGTTTGAACCGTCCTTCGATAATGGCGGAAAGAAGCTGGTGTTCCGCGAACTGCGCCGCTTTCATGGGTTTTTCCGTGTTCATGACCGTCCTTTCAATATTTTTTCTTTTCATCGGCTGTGTTTTCTGGTAAAGCTTTTTCCATACTGGTATGACCTCTTACCACTTAAACATCCCGATGTCAAGAACACCAGGGGGGAGAAAATGAACGATCATGTTTTGGCCGTGGATTGCGGCACGCAAAGTTTAAGAGCGCTGGTGTTCGACGATACCGGGCGTTTGCTGGACTCTGCGAAAATCCAGTACGAGCCCTACACTAGCCCCGCACCGGGATGGGCCGAACAGGACCCGGAGATATTCTGGCGCAGCCTGGTCACCGCCTGCCGGACATTGAAAGCGAACAATCCCGTCCTGTTCGACAGCATCCGGGGAATCGGGGTCACAACCCAGCGTGCCACCATGATCAACGTGGATAACCTGGGAACCCCCCTGAGGCCGGCCATCACCTGGCTCGACCAGCGGAAAGCCGAAGACTGTTTTCCCATGAAATCGGTTCTTTACCCCTTTCTTAAAATCGGCCGCCTCGACAGGGTCCTTTCAAGGCTCTACAAGGACGGGAAGTGCAACTGGATCCGGCAGAACCAGCCGGACATCTGGGCGAACACACACAAGTACCTTCAGGTATCGGGCTTTCTCAACCACCGCCTGACCGGAGAATTCCGGGATTCGGCGGCCTCCCAGATCGGCCACCTACCGTTCAATTATAAAAAAATGGGCTGGTGCGGACGCATGGAACCTGCGTCGATCCTTTTTCCGGTCGAACGGGAAAAACTTCCGGAGGTGGTCGCTCCGGGAACGATCATCGGAACGGTCTGTTCAAAAGCGTCGACAGAAACCGGACTGAAACAGGGGATTCCGGTGATCGCCTGCGGTTCGGACAAGGGCTGCGAAACCTTGGGCATGGGTGTCATCGACACGTCCATGGCCAGCTTAAGTTTCGGAACCACGGCCACGGTCCAGACCACCAGCGCATCGTATTACGAGGCCATTCCCCTCATGCCGCCCTATCCCGCGCCCATCCCCGGCCATTACAACCCTGAAATCGAAATATTCAGGGGATACTGGATGATCACCTGGTTCAAGAACGAATTCGCCCACAAGGAGGTCGAAACGGCCCGGGAGAAAGGCATCCTTCCCGAAGAAGCTCTGGACATCCTCCTGACCCAGGCTCCTCCGGGCTCCATGGGCCTTGTGGTCCAGCCCTACTGGGGGCCGGGTCTCAACCATCCCGATGCCAAAGGGGCCATGATCGGTTTTGGCGATGTTCACACCAAGGCCCACGTCTATCGGGCCGTGATCGAAGGTCTGGCTTTTGCCCTTCTCGAAGGCGTCCATATTCTGGAAAAGAAAGGAAACGCCCGAATCCAAAAGCTGGCCGTGTCAGGCGGAGCGTCCCAGAGCGACCAGATCTGCCAGATTTCTGCGGATATTTTCGACCGGCCCCTGGTCCGGGGTAAAACCACGGAAACATCGGGACTGGGTGCGGCCATCGTCACGGCGGCCGGCGTGGGGTTGCACCCGTCCATCCGCCAGGCCATGGGGTCCATGGTCTCATACGACAGAATCTTCGAACCGGACCCCGAACGTTCGCTGATCTACAAGGAACTGTTCGACAACGTCTACCTGGGCATATACAAAGCCCTTAAACCCCTTTACCGGAACATACGGGATATCACCGGATACCCCGAATCATGACCCATCCAAGGAGACCGCGCCACATGAAGGACATGAAAAAAAAACAGACATTCCAGCCTGAATGGAGAACCACGCCCCCCCTCCCCCAGTCGTTCCGATCTATTTTCAAGTGGGGAGCCCCCGACGGATTCAAACACCCCAACCCGGGTCTTTACGGTCTTCTCAAATCCACCTTCGGCCTGAATGACAATGACTTCAGATCGAAAGTGAACGAGGGCGACGGCAAGGTCTCTCTCGGCCAGGACAGGGCACCCGGACTCAAAGCGGAGCAGGTGGCGGCCTTTGAGGCTATCGTGGGCAAAGACAACATCAACGCGGACGACTATGCCAGGGTCAGGTATTCCAACGGCAAAACCATGGAGGAAATCGCCCTGCTCCGGGAAGGCAGGACAGCCGAACTCTGTGACCTGGTCGTTCATCCGAGACACCGGGAAGACGTCCAGGCCATCGTCCGCTACGCCCACGAACAGCAGATTCCCGTCTACGTTTTCGGGGGAGGAAGTTCGGTCACACTGGGCCTTCGTCCCTCGAAAGGCGGAATCACCCTGGTGATGAGCACCCATATGAAGCGGATCACCGAGTTCAATGAAACCAACCAGACCGTCACGGCGGAATGCGGCATCATGGGGCCGGACCTTGAAGAGGCCCTCCGAAAAGCCCCTCTTATTTACAAAGCCAAGCACCCGTTTACCTGCGGCCATTTCCCCCAGTCCTTCGAATTTTCCACCCTGGGAGGCTGGATCATAGCCAAAGGGTCGGGCCAGCAGAGTTCCTATTACGGCGACGCCTGCGATCTGGTGATCAGCCAGGAGTACGTCACCCCGGCCGGCTCGTTCAAAACCCTCGACTACCCTTCCACGGCCACGGGCCCCATGGTGAACGACATCATGAAAGGCAGCGAAGGGTCATTCGGCGTTCTCGTCTCGGCCACCATGAAGATCTTCCGGCATATGCCGGAAAACAGAAAACGGTTCAGCTTCATCTTTCCATCGTTCGCCGACGCGGTAAACGCCTGCCGTGACATCGCCCAGGGCGAGTTCGGCATGCCCTCGGTCCTGCGCATTTCAGACCCCGAGGAGACCTATGTCGGTCTTAAACAGCACGGCATCGAAGGCACCTTCCTTGACCGGCTCATCACCTTCAAGGGCTATAAACCCATGGAACGCTGCCTGATGATCGGCCACACCGAAGGTGAAGCCTCCTTTTCGAAAACAGTATACAAAGCTGTGAAACGGGTATGCCGACACCACGGCGGGATGACACTGACAGGGTATCCCGTAAAAAAATGGGAGAAAAGCAAATTCGCCGATCCTTACATGCGGGAGGATCTGAACGACTTCAACGTGTACATCGACACCCTTGAAACCGGGGTGACATGGGACAGGCTTCACCAGGTCCACCGGAGCGTCCGGGCCTTCATCAAGACCAGGCCCCAGACCCTGTGCCTCACCCACTGTTCCCATTTCTATCCCCAGGGAACCAACCTGTATTTCATTTTCATCGGGAGATTCAAGGACGCCCCGGAGTTCAAGACCTTCCAGCGGGAGATTATCGACCGGATCGAGCAGGCCGGCGGTTCCCTGAGCCACCATCACGGCGTGGGAAAAATGATCGGCCCCCTGATGGAAAGGCACCTTGGCCGAGAGCAGATGGGCATTCTCAGGGCGCTCAAGCACCATTTCGACCCTCACAATATCATGAATCCCGGAGGAACCCTTGGGCTTGATCCCCTGGACCTTCCCGAATAATGACGGGACACCCCTCATTATCGGGATTAATTCCTGAAAAAATAAGAAGATAGCTCTATGGACATCGAAAATGAGCTACTTTATACTTGCTCTCGAGTTCTTCCCCTAATCAATCACATCCCCCCTGTTACGGGCGATTCGCAATGAATCGCCCATTTTTTTACCCATAGTTTTTCCTGGCTGGAACAACTCTCAAAAATTCTTTTCGTAAACCCAGCCCGAGTCTCTCATCCAGAGCCTGTGACGCATTCCACCCGGCCTCAGACCCTCCCCGTGGTATTCCTCGTCTTCCTCGTAAATGGAGCAGAGGCCTTCGGAAAGTGCCACCAGCCTGGGACGGTAGTCCTTGGCACCGGTTTTTTTGAACTGCTCCACAAGGTCCCCCACCGAGAAGAACGAGGCGAGTTCCGAGAGGATCACGAAGTTGGGCGGTGCGAAAAACATGTCCCCTGACCGGTGGGCGCCAAGAGCCTCCCGGGGTGACATCCAGCGGTGATGGTGGATTTCACTTCCATCCACGCGGACAGACCCGGAGGGAGACACGGCCAGAAAAAACCAGGTGGAAAACCGCCTGGGCAGACCCTCGGGAGTGATCCACAACGATGCGGGAATCAGCTCGGACCTGTCCAGGCCCATGCCGCATTCTTCCCTTGTTTCCCGGATGGCGGCCCGTGCGGCAGCTTCAAGATCTGACTCGCCTTCGCCCGCCTTCCTGTCTTTTTTTTCCACACGACCTCCCGGAAACACCCAAGCTCCCCCGAGATAGGCCAGATCAGGGTTCCGTTTCAGAAGAAGAACCTCGAAACCCTCTTTCCTTTCCCTGACAAGTATCACGCTGGCCGCAGGAACGGCCGGTTGAACCCCCTGCATTTTCCAATTCCTTTCAACCGGACAAGATCCGTCTGGTGGACTGCAAAATCCTGTGTTAATATATGAACCTTTAAAATTATAACAAACCGACCGAGACACAGGAAAGGGAAAAAACCCATGGACAGCACGTTCGACACCAGCGAAGACTTCAAACCCCTCATCAAAACCATGGACACATTCTGCTTCGGATGCAGCCCCACCAACCCCTCCGGCCTTAAAATGAAGTTTATGGCGGGGAAAGACTCGGTGATTTCAAAACTCAACATTCCCCTGCACCTCTGCGGATGGAAAAATATCGTCCACGGGGGCATCCTGGCCACGGTCCTTGACGAAACCATGAGCTGGTCTTCTATTTATCTTCTCAAAAAGGTCATTCTCACCACCTCCATCACCGTGGAGTACATCAAGCCCGTGTTCGCCGAAACGGCGATCGTGTCCCAGGGGAAAGTCCTTGAGAGAACCAGTGAGCGCGAGGCGGTCATGAAAGGGGCCATATACAACAGCGACGGCGAACTCTGTGTGAAATCCCAGGGGACGTTCCGCCTTTTCACTCCTGAAGCGGCAAGGAAATTCAGACTGATGAGCGAAGACATCCTTTCGGATTTCGAATCGTTCATTCAGTCCAGCCCTATATAGATTGTACGGCATTTGTCTTCCTTGACAATTCCGGTGAATGTAAATACTATTTCAATTTTAAATGATCTCAAAATGGGGCGTCAAACGTGTGGAGTCTGATGGCTGGGTATGGGGTAAAAAAAACGGCTGTCAGGATTCAATTCAGAAGGAAAGGTCAGAAAGAAAGGGCCAGAAAAGAGCCAAGAAAAAAGGGATTGTCCGGCTTCGGGCAATCCCCTTCATTTTTTGGAAGTGTGGCGCGCCTGGCACGATTCGAACGTGCGACCTACGGATTAGAAGTCCGTTGCTCTATCCAACTGAGCTACAGGCGCATCAACAGGTTGAGGTATTTAGCAGACATCACCTGCTTTGTCCATAAAAAAGCTGAAAAAAGAGGCCGCACAGGGCGTTGTTTTTCGCCCGCAGCATTTTTTCACAATTATTTATTCGAAATATCAGTGAGTTGAAAATATATGGGCTACAAGAACAAACCCGTCATACACGACGAAGCCAACGAAGACGAAGCGGTGGACTACGATACGGCTGAAGGGCCGGTCGAAGACGAACCCGTGGATGAAGTGGCGCCCACCACCCTCGAAAGAAAGCTTCTGGGCAAGCTTCCCCACCATTCCCTTGTCAAATACGACCCGCTCCAGAGTTATCTTTCGGAGATCAGCAAGTACCAGCTTCTGACCCGGGAACAGGAGATCGAGCTGGGGAGAAAGGTCCAGGAAGAAGAGGACTCCGAGGCGGCCTACACCCTGGTCACCTCCAACCTGCGTCTCGTGGTGAAAATCGCCCTTGACTTTCAACGCGTCTGGATGCAGAACCTCCTCGACCTGATCCAGGAGGGTAACATCGGGCTCATGCAGGCGGTCAAGAAATTCGATCCGTACAAGAACGTCAAATTTTCCTATTACGCCTCGTTCTGGATCAAGGCCTATATCCTGAAATTCATCATGGACAACTGGCGCATGGTGAAAATCGGAACCACCCAGGGCCAGAGGAAACTGTTTTTCAAACTGAAAAAGGAAAAACAGAAACTCATCGAGCAGGGTTTCGACCCCAAACCCAAACTCTTGTCCGAGCGTCTCGGCGTTTCCCAGAGGGAGATCATCGACATGGACCAGCGCCTCGACGGGTGGGACGTTTCCCTGGACGCCCCCCTCAAGGAAGATTCGGACACGGAACGTATCGAGTTCCTGAATTCCGAAACCGATTCGGCCGAAGACATCGTCGGCAACAAGGAAGTGGAAAAACTGGTCCATGAGAAGGTCGCGGAATTCAAGAAAACGCTGTCTGACAGAGAGCTTGAGATCTTTGAACTGAGAATATACTCGGATGAGCCCCTGACCCTTCAGGAAATCGGTGAAAAATACGATATATCAAGAGAGAGGGTCCGGCAGGTTGAAAAAAGCATCACCAAGCGTTTGAAAGAGTTTTTCAGAAAGGAAATCCCGGATTTCCACCTGTACACCGATGAAACCGAGTAACGGCTCAGACACGATATGACATTTTTTGAAACGGATAAGATACCCTTGTTCACCATCATCTCCACGAAAAAATGGCTGGGATTTCTGTTGCTGGTCCTGGCCATCACCCTTCAGGGTTGCGCCCATGGGGGAAAATACGGAAAAAAAATACCCGCAAAGCCCAGTATCCACCTGAAATACCCGGATATCGTCAACGCGGGCGGCAGCGGAAAGCCCCACATCGTCTATTTTCTCCTCGCCGAATCTTACAAACGCAAAGGAGACATGGACAGGGCCCTGATCTATCTCCAGAAGGCCGAAGCGGCCGACAGCGGGTCCCTTTTTCTCCAGAAAGAGCTGGCAAGACTCCATGTCCATCGAAATGAGATCCCCGAGGCGCTCATCATCATCGACCGGGGTCTGAAGGAAAATCCGGACCACATCGAATTTCTCGGCGTCCTGGCCCAGATCAAACTGATCCAGAACAAGGACAACGAAGTCCCGCCGATTTTCGAAAAAATCCTGGCCGCAACCCCCGATGACCAGGCCCTGTATTTTCTTCTCGGCGGGCTTTACTCGAAACTCAACAACACGTCCAAGGCCATCGAAACGTTCATGCGGCTGACAGACAGGTTCCCCGATTCCTTTTCAGGCCATTATTACCTGGGACGGCTTTACACCCTGGAAGAAAACTTCGACCAGGCCGAAACCGAATTCATGGACGCCTTCAGGCTGAACTCGGACCTCTTGGAGGCTCTTTACGGACTTGTGCAGATCTACGAGGTTCAAAACGAAGAGGAAAAACTCAAGAGCATCTTCGAGACCATCCTGGACAGGGATCCGGAAGACATCCGCTCATGCCTTGCCCTGGCCCTGATCCACCACCGGTCCGGAGGCACGGAAAAAGCCCTCGTCATGCTGGAAAGGCTTGGAAAACGTGAGGAAGACACCCAGGACATTCTCAAAATCGTGGTCAAGCATTACATCCGGAAAGCAAAGCACAAGGATGCCCTGTTTCTCTTGGGCGGACTTGTGGAAAGAGCGCCGATCAAAGGAGACTACCATTATTTCATGGGTGTCTGTCACAACGAGCTGAAAGACAACGCCAGCGCCATGGCCCAGTTTGAAAAAGTGACCATGGAGTCCACGTTCTACGAAAAAGCGGTCCTGATCAGGGCCTTTTATCACATGGACCGGAACGAACACCAGAAAGCCATCCGGATTCTTGAGAAAGCCCACGAGCTCGTTCCAAAAAACACGGAATTCATATTGTTCCTGGGCTCTTTCTACGAAGAAATCGAGCTGTTCCAGAAAGCCGTGGACATGTACATTCTGGGCCTCTCCATCGACAAAGAAAGCCCAAGACTCTATTTCCGTCTCGGGGTGGTCTACGACAAGAAAGGCGACAGGCAGGCCTGCATCAGGGAAATGAAAAACGTCATCCGGCTCGCTCCTGAAGACGCCAACGCCCTCAACTATCTCGGCTACACCTACGCCGATCTGGGAATGAACCTGGACGAGGCGGAGGAACTGATTCTCCGGGCCCTCAAGTTCAAACCTGACGACGGTTACATCACCGACAGCCTGGGCTGGGTTTACTACAAAAAAGGGAATTACGCCAAAGCCGTGGTTACCCTTGAAAAAGCGGTGTCCATGGTTCCGGACGACCCCACCCTTCTCGAGCACCTGGGAGACGCTCTGGCCAAGGCGAAAAACACCGAAAAAGCGGTCGAAACCTACAAACGTTCGCTGAAATTCAAAAAAAAGGACACCCGGGACATCGAAGTGAAAATTGAAAAACTGATCAACAAACAGGCCATACTGACCCCATGAAACGACCGTCGATCTCCCTGCCTTCCCTTCGCCTTGCAGCCCTTTTCGCTATCCTCGTTTTTTCAGGCTGCGCCACGGTCAAAACACGGCCCGTTCCTGTGGATCCCGCAACCCAGGAGGCGCTTCGGTTGATCGAAAACCAGAACGCCGGAGTTGAAACGTTCAACGGCCAGGGGGCCATCACCATCACGGAACCCGCGAAAGTGTCTTCGTACCGCCTGGCCTGGGCCGGCGCCCCCCCGGAACGCATCAGACTGGTCGTTCTTTTTTCAGGAACCCCCGTCGAGACCGTGGCCTCGGATGGGGAATACCTTTATCTCAAATCCCACAGGGGCTCCCATGATCCGATCAAACGCAAAAAAAAGAACCCCAGCCTCGAATCCTACATCTCCCTCCCCCTGACCACAGACCAGATCATCTGCTATCTGGCCGGCCGGATTCCCATTCCCGACTATGAAAAAGCGGCGCTGGGAAAAAAACAGGGGGAAAAGGGTTCGGTTCTCACGTTCTTCAGGAACGGTGACACAGTGGTCCAGCGGGTTTTCCTGGATGAAACCAGCCGGGCGACATCCTACGAGACCATCGTGGATAAAAAAACACACTACCATGTGACACTCCGGCCGTCAGAATCCGGCGACAACTTCCTGTTCCCTTCGACGATCAGGGTGACCCAGAAGGATCGTTCCTGTGTCATCCATGTTGAAAAAACAACCGCAAACCCTGAACTCTCTCCTGAGACGTTCGTGGTCATACCCTGAACGGACCAAAACCCATGAGCATCCGATCCTGTCCGTGCCTGTTGTTCCTTGTGGTGCTTCTCTTGTTTCCAGATCTCTCATGGGGCCGATACGACCCGTCCTGGTCCTGGAAGACCCATGAGAGCGATCATTTCACCCTCTACTACCCGGAAGGCCATGAGGATTTCGCAAAACGGGTGCTCGCCCTTGAAAAGGAAGTGTACGGAGATGTGACCGGTTATCTGGGAGCGGAACCGCCCCACTGCCCCGTGGTCCTCAACCCGGGCACCGATGTGTTCAACGGCTTTTACTCACCGTTTCCCAACCGGATCTCCCTCTACGAAACGCCCTACTACAGCCTGAGGGGCTTCGGACCCTCCTCCGATCCGATGGACGGTGTTTTCACCCATGAATTCAGTCATTTTGTCCACATCACCACCCGCCTGGGATGGTACGGGAAGCTCAGCCCTTTTTTAGGTCCTGACAGCAGCATCACCAACATCCTTTCACCAGGCTGGATCATCGAAGGCGTGACCACCACCGCAGAAACCCTGTTCACCGACGGCGGCAGGGGCCGCTGCACCTACTTCCTGGGAGAAATGCTGTCGTTCACCGAGGACGACGGTCTCTGGAACCTTTCGGCCGCCGGAACCCATTCGCCCTTCGCTCCGCCCCAGGGTCGCATCTACCTGAGCGGTTACCATATGGTGGACTACCTGAACACAACCTACGGCCCTGACGCCTTTGGCCGGCTCAGCCGTTACCAGGCCATGCACCCCCTGGGCCTGAGCGGTGAAGCCCTGGAACATGTGACCGGCGTCCCGTCGTCCACATTTTACCAGGGGTTTCTCGATGATCTGATGGTTAAGGCTGAGGCCGTGAAGAAAAAGGCCCGGGAAAAGAACCTGCCCGAGGGTCACCTGCTTTTTCCCCTGGACCCTGAAGATGCAAACGAGGAGATCGCCGATTATTTCTGGACAGGCCAAAACACCCTCATGGCCTTCAGAACAGGATACGCCAGAAAAAACGCCTTCATCGAAATCGACCCTGTTTCAGGGAAAACCTCGGGTGAAACCGAAACCGGCCGGGTCAACGCACTTAATAGGATGGATGCCTGTGGCGACGGAAAACGCATCCTCTTCGCCGGAGCCTATCCCCATCTTCTCGGCGAAGGCGACCTTTCGTCCACGGATCTCACCGTGTTCGACATGCAGACAAAACGTTTCCGTCGAGTCACGAAAAACGCCCACCTGTTCTCAGCCGTCAGTTCTCCTGACCAGGAATTTTACGCCGCCGTAAAGCGAAACGGCATGTGGACGGACCTCGTTCTCCTCGATGCCGAAGGAAACCACGCCAGAACCCTGGTATCGAAACCGGGTCTCCTGTTCGAAGCCCCGGTCTTTTCCCCTGACGGGTCAACCCTGGCCTGTGCGGTAAAAAGCGGAAAAAACGCCGATATCGCCCTGGTGGACCTCCGGACAGGAAACATGGAGACCCTCTTTGAAAGCGACCCCTTCGAAGACAACGACCCGTCGTTTTCAGAGGACGGCCGCTGGCTTCTCTTTTCCTCGAACAGGTCCGGGATGTGGAATATCTTCGGATGGAACCTGGAGATGAAAAAGCTGTACCAGCTGACCTCGGTGGCCTACGGGGCAACGCTCCCCAGGCTTTCTCCCGATGGAAAAACCCTGGCGTTCCTGGATCTTCACAGGGGAAGCCGCCGCCTTGTCACCGTCCCCTTCGAGCCGGTGCTCGAAACAGACGTAACTGGAACAGAACATGGCACCCTGCCCGAACCCGATCTCTCGCGCCTTGCCCCGGACATCGCCCTGAAGCCGGTCTCCATGGATGTCACCCGGGTGTACCGCCCTTTTCTCCATATTCCCTACCTGGTGAGCGACGAAGAGGACACCCGCGCCGGGCTGTTCGTTCTGGGCGGCGATCCTGTGGGGCTGAACAGCTACCAGGCCTTTCTGGATTACGGCACATCATCGAAGCACACCGGCTACGATGTCCGCCTGACCAACCGTTCACTGTGGCCGGATCTCACCCTGGGTCTTTACAACACGGCCAGCGACATTTCCATTCCAGGTTACGATTTCTGGATCGAGGAAAAAGGCTACGAGCTTTCCAGCGGATTCAACATGATCCACCGGGTGATTCCCGATCATGTGTCTTCCCGACTGGTCCTTGGAGGACGGTACAAGAAACTGGAAAGTCTCGACAACAGACTGATCGTCAACAGGGACAAAGACGAAGCCGTCTCGTTTTTCGGGCAATGGGAAGCCAGGCGGCTGCCTGACGCCCCGGCCCTGGATGCCCTGCCCACCTGGGGACAGGAAGGATTCCTTCTCCACGAACGAACCCTTTCGGGCCTCTCTTCTGAGATCGACGCCGAAAACACGGTGATCTCTCTGACCCAGTACCTTCCGGCCATAAGCGCGCATGACGGGTTCGCCTTGAAAAGTGTGTTCCAGAAACAGTCGGGAGCCATGCGGTTCGACAAAGACTTCAGCCTGCCCCGGGGATACTCGGACAGCGATCCGGAAGGGGGGCTCAACCTCCCGGGCAACCTTCTCCTGTCCCTGGAGTACCATGTACCCGTCGCCTATCCGGACAAAGGATGGGGGCTCAGCCTGATCCATGTGCACCGGCTCAAGGGAACGGTTTTTTCAGACTGGGGCGCGGGATGGGACGGGACGTTCAACGCCGGGGACTGGGCCGAAAGAAGCCGTGTTTCCGTGGGAGCTTCTCTCCGGGCCGAATCCAGCCTGATTTCTCTTCTGCCCGTGGAAATCGGTCTTGAGGTGGGTTACAAAGTCAGGGAAAAAGAGAGCTTCTCCAACATGATTCTTCTGCTGGGTTTCTGAAGCACCCTTTCAGGACCAGGTGCCTTTCGAGAAAAGACCCGGAGCGAAAATCCGGGTGATACCTTCGGCGATCTCATCCACCGATTTGTCCTTGAAACGGTCCCGTTCCTGGACAAAGTAGAAATGGGCCGTCTTGAGCACGGCCCCTCCAAGAACGCTGGCCACCAGGTCTGTGTCCATGTTCTCATCCACGTTGTGCGTCTTCTGACCGAATCGGATTTCGTTTTTCACGATTGTGAGAATGTCCCGCTCCAGCCGGTTGATCATGGTCTCGATACTTTCATGAAGACCGACACCCATCCTGAGCACGATGTTGCACAGTTCATGGTCTTCGGCGAAAAACTGCAAGGTGGTCCGTATCCGGTGCCTGAGGAAATCCACGGGAGAAATGACACTGAAATCCAGTTCGTAATCACGCCGGACGAGAATCTTCTGCCACTTGTCGAAGTAGTTCTCAAGAAGGGTGATAAAAATATCGTCCTTGTTCTTGAAATACTGATACACGGTGCCCCGGGCTATTTTCGCCCGGTTGATGATGTCCGATATCTGCGTTTTGTGATACCCATGTTCCGAAAACAGCTGTTTGGCACATTCGAGTATCAGAGCTTTTCTGTCTTCCGCTTTCACGCCATCCCCCATGAAGCCATCTCAGGAAATTGTATATTTCCCGATTATTTCAAACGGTTGCCTTTTGGCAAGGCAAGGTGTAATTAGCCTTTTTCAATGAAAATTGCAACATGGCATTTCCTTCCATCCCAGGGAAACACCGACAGGAATCCAGCCCAGCTTTTTAACACCTGTACATTTACACCAACGAAAATGTTGACTTGTTCCCCTTATCATCATACAAATAATGTCAATAGCGATTCTTGTTCACCCCAGCACCCACATCCGACAAAACACGAGATCACAACAAAACCGGAGGTCAGTCCATGTTCACCCGCAAATGGAACCATGTCCCTTGGGAAAAAGAGTACCGTGTTTTCGGTATTCCCCGATCGTTGAAACCCTATCCCGGCAAACCCGCCTGTCACATCCTCGATACCGCAGCGAAAAAATTCAAGAAAACCGGTGCGATACAGCACAATTTCAAAATGACATACCCCCAGTTGAAAGACCACGCCGACCGGCTGGCCACGGCGTTCATCGCCATGGGGCTTCGGAAAAACGACCGGGTGGCAACCCTTCTGCCCACCTCGATCCAGTACATCATCGCCGACTACGCCATCTCCAAGGCCGGCCTGGTCCATGTGCCGTGCAGTTCCCTTGAACCCCTGAAGATCCTCAGCCACAAATGCGAGGAGAGTCGTCCCAAAGCCCTGGTCTGCCTGGACACCAGCCTGGAAGTGGCCGGAAAACTGGCCCGGAAATGTGGGATAGACCACACCATCGTCACCCGGCTCATGGACTACTCCGATTCTCCGCAAACGGAAAGAGAGCCCCTCAGCCTCGTCGGCGCACACTGGATGACGGATCTCATCGAAACCACGGAGCCCGATCTTCCGGACATCTCCTTCAACGTGGACGAGGACCTGGAAATGATCCTGTTCACCGGAGGCACCACAGGCCTGCCCAAAGGCTGCATGCTGACCCACCGGAACATCTACGCCAACACGATCCAGAGCGGATGGGCCTTCGGGAACTCGAAAAACCTCCTGACCGGCGCGGTGTCCGTGCTTCTCGGCCTTCCCTTTTTCCATTCCTACGGCCACGTGGTCATGCACTCCATGACCCTCCAGGGCTTCGACATGCTCCTTGTTCCCGACGCCAGGGACACAGCGTCCATGGTGGCCATGATCAAACGTTACCGGCCCCTGATGCAGATCGGCGTTCCAGCCCAGTTCATGCAGATATCCAAAGAAGAACTGAAAGGCCACGCCATGCTCGGCGTCTCGGGCTCCGCACCCCTTCCCCCCAGTACCCAGGCGGAATTCGAGGAAAAATCAGGTGGCGCCATCATGGAAGGTTACGGCCTGTCCGAGATGTCGCCCTGCACCCACCTGAACCCTTCCCTTCTCCTGAGGATCGCGGGGGGGCGTCTTCCCCAGCGTATCATGAGCTTCAACTACAGCATTCCCGGCGTGGCCTTGATCGTCAACCGCTTTTTGCGCCTCTTCGGCCCCAGAATCGTCGGCTACTGTGTCTGCAAGGGACTTGCCCTGGTCCTCCACCTGAGCAAGGGCAAAAAAGGAAAAAAAGGCCTTGTGGAAAAACGCGGCACCTCGGGATTTCCCTTTCCCGACACGGAGGTCAAGCTCGTCGATGTCAGGACAGGCGCGGAACTGGGCCGCAACGATTCCCTGAAACCCGGCATGGTGGGAGAACTCTGTCTCAACGGTCCCCAGCGCATGCTGGGTTACTGGCCTGAACCGGGAAGCGGTCTCGATCAGGACGGTTTCGTCCGGACAGGTGACGTGGTGATGATCGACGACACGGGATACTTCTACATCGTGGACAGAACGAAGGACATGATCAACGTATCAGGTTACAAAGTCTATTCACGGGAAATCGACGACATTCTCTACGGTCACCCTGCCATCGAACACGCGGCGACCGTGGGGATTCCGGACTCGGAACGGGAAGGAAGCGAACGTGTGGTGATCTGTGTCCAGCCCAAGGAATCTTTCAAAAACCGTGTGACGGCCGAAGATTTCATCACCTTCCTTTCCACCCGGGTGGCCCGTTACGCCATCCCCAAGAAAGTGATGATCATCGACCAGATGCCCCTCACCGAAGTCCAGAAACTCAACAAGAAACTGATCCGGGAAATGGCGATCCGCCAGTACGGTGTGCTGGCCGCGGATTGACAGGCATCTGATGAAGGCCGGGGCAAGCCACTCCAACCTCGCCCCGGCCTCCATGCAGATTACACACAGGATCGCATTTCCCGCTAAGGAAAACTTTTATTTCAGTTCGTTACGTGTCAGCTTGAGGATATTTCTGGCGATGATCAGGTGCTGGATCTGGCCGGTTCCCTCGAAAATATCCATGATCTTGCTGTCCCTCATCCATTTCTCCGCCAGGTATTTCCTCGAATACCCCAGGGGCCCCAGGAGTTCGCAGCACTTCTGGGTGATCAGGGTTCCGTAGCGTCCGGCCTTGGCCTTGGACATGGAGGCTTCCAGGGTGTTTTCCTCCTCGTTGTCCGCCATCCAGGCCGCCCGCCAGGTCAGAAGACGCATGGCCTCCAGGTTGGCCTCCATCATGTAGAAATCCCTGACCACCGAACTCACGTTGTTGGGATTGGCGCTGTAGTCTATCTGGATTCCCGCCTCTTCCATCTTTTCACGGGTGAAATCGATGGCAGCCCGGGCAACGCCGATGGCCATGGCGGCCACCATGGGGCGGGTGTTGTCGAAGGTTTTCATGACGCCTTTGAACCCTTCGGTTTTCTTCTTCTTTTCATCGCCGCCCAGAAGGTTGGTCTTGGGAATCCGGCAGTTGTTCAGCACAAAGGTGCCCGTGTCCGAAGCCCGGATCCCCAGTTTGTGTTCCAGGTGCTCCAGTTTGAAACCCGGTGTCCCTTTTTCGACGATGAAGGATTTGATGGCCGACGAGCCTTCCACCCCTTTCACCCTGGCCCAGACCACGGCCACGTCACAGCGGTCGGCGCAGGTCACGAAGATTTTCTCCCCGTTCAGAACCCATTCCTCGCCGTCAAGTTCGGCCGTTGCCTGGATGGAACCGGAATCGGAACCGGATGCCGGTTCGGTGATGGCCATGGATGCCCATTTACTTCCGAAACGTTCCAACTGCTCTTCAGTGGCCACGGCGGAGATGGCCGCATTGCCGAGACCGGCGTTGGGAAGGGACAGCAACAGGGCCGCGTCACCCCAGCACATCTCTTCCACGGACACCACGGTTCCAAGGTTCTGCCCGACCTTCACCTCGCCGTCGTCCTTGGGTTTGGCCTTGCTCTCATCGCCGTTCTTCTTGGGTTTCTTACCCATGATCGGCATGCTCCGGAACACGTCGAGTTCCTTGGGGTAGGTATGTTCCTCTTCATCGTATTTTCTGGCGATGGGTCTCAACATGCCCTTGGCGAGGTTGTTCAGGCCGGCCTTCATTTTGACGATTTTTTCCGGTGTATCAATGTTGATCATCGTTGTCTCCTTCTATGGTGAAAGCATGGTTGATGGCGTCGTAAAAAAGCCCGATTGAGCGCTAAAGCTTCACTGCGTGTCTGCGTTGCGCTTCATCCCTCGTCACTGCGGCGTACCTAAGTACGCCTCATTCCTCGGGATTCGCGACGCCTTGAACTCGAACTTTTTTACTTAGCCATCCATTGATGACATTTTACGAGTTCATCATGGTGTCATGCCGCGATTCATCGTTAAAAAACCAGGGTATCAGACGATGGCCATGCCTTCGAGGATACTGATGCCCCTGGCGTTTCTGTAGTAGCGTTCCACCGGGTATTCCCGGATGTAACCGTGGCCGCCCATGATCTGAACTCCGAAATCCGTGACTTTCATGGCCATCTCACCCGCGTACATCTTGGCCAGATAGGAAGACCGGGTCACGTCTTTTCCAGCGGCCAGCTCGGAAGCGGCTTTCTGGGCCATAAGCCGGATGCTGTCCACCTCATAGGCCATTTCGGCCAGCATGAAGGCCACGCTCTGGCGATTCACGATGGGCTCACCGAACTGCACCCGGCCTTTGGCATACTCTTTGGCAAATTCGTAGGAAGCCCTGGCGATGCCTGCGGCCATGGCCGCCATGGCCACCCGGGTCTTCTGGATGAACAGGTTGTAATCACAACCATTTTCACCGCCAAGACAGTCTTCCGCCGGAACAACGCAATCCTTGAACTCCACTTCATAGGTGGGAAGGGCGTAGCATCCCAGGTTCTTTTCCCTTTCACCGACCGTCACCCCGGGATTGTCTCTTGCCACAATAAACAGGTTGTTCTGGCCGTCGACAGAGGCCGCCACCAGCATGTGACCGGCCTGGTCCGCCATGGGCACAAAGCATTTCGCCCCGTTGATCACGTGATTTCCGCCCTGTTTGACCGCTGTGGTTTTCAGATTCATCACATCAGCGCCGAAATGGGGTTCGTTCAAAGCCAGGGTGGCGGCGGTGAACGTGTCCTTGCAGTACAGGGGAAGGTATTTCTTTTTCTGGGCTTCGGTGCCCATGGTTCTCACCGGGTTGATGAAAAGCGAAGGGCTTGTGACGGCCACGGCAAAAGCCATGTCTCCGTAGGCCAGCTCTTCGAGGACGATGATCGATTCGATGGGGGAATCTTCCATGCCATGGCCTCCGAATTCCTCAGGAACGGCGGACACAGAAGCTCCGAGCTCCCAGGCCTTTTGGATCACATCTCCGGGAATCTCCCGGTTTTCATCCATTTCATGGGCGTTATCGGTCACGAGCCCCTTGACGAGCTTCGATACTTCCCTGCTGACCATCTTCTGTTCTTTCGACATGGAAAAACCAAACATTTTTTTCCTCCTGAAGGTTTGATATATAGGGTATCTTTCATCCGCAACCCTGAAAGACAAAATAGACTGACATGTCAGTTTTTTGTTTATCCCGTTTTTTTTACACTTGTCAATCTTTATTTTCATATTTCACAGAACTCTCCTGTTCAAGAGGCCAAACGAGCCGGACATCCTTTTGATCGCTGTGGGGGTTCGGTATACAGAACGATTCGATACCGAATGGTTAAGATCCTCGCCAAGGATACATCGATGGCCCTGTAAAATAAATATCCCCCGCTTGACAGAAGGCCGGGTTCAGTGATATCTAAAATGGTTTTTTCAAGAGCGTCGTGCTCTTATATCCTTGCTCCTGACCGGTTGGATCAGGGGCTTAACATCCATAAGGAGGTACCATGAGACGGTATGAAACAGTTTTCATCGTAGATCCGGATCTGAGCGAAGACGAGCGCAAGCAGCGCTTCGACAAGATCCTCGATCTGATCACCACCATGAAAGGCGCCATCATCGAGGTGGACGAGTGGGGAAGCAAACGCCTGGCTTACGAAATCAAGAAAAAGACCCGCGGCCACTACATGCGGCTCGACTACTGCGGAACAGGCGAGCTTGTCGCTGAAATCGAGCGTAACTGCCGAATCGACGACAAAACCCTCAAATACATGACCATCATTCTCCAGGACAACGCCGATCCGGAAAAAATCAAGGTCGAACTCGCCGAAACACGGGCGAGAAAAGCCGCCGAAGAAGCGTCCAGAGCCGAAGCCGCCAGAAACGAAGAAAAGAAATTCGCTTCCGACGACGATGATGACGAAGAATTTGACGATGAAACCGACGAAAGCCGTGAGGAGGAAGAATAATGGCATTCAATCGTACAGCCGGTAAAGGCGCGGGTCCCAAACGAGGCAGAGTGAAACGCACGTTCCATCGCAGAAAAGTCTGCAAGTTCTGCGCGGACAGCACCATGGAAATCAACTACAAAGACGTGCGCACCCTGAAATATTTCATCTCCGAACGCGGCAAGATCATTCCGAGACGGATCACCGGAACATGCGCCAAACATCAGAGAAGCCTGACCACGGCGATCAAGCGGGCAAGAACCATCGCCCTCCTGCCCTACGTGGGTAATTTCGAAGCCTGATCCCCCGGACCCGGCAAGGAGGATTTCAGCCGTGTACGACGCTCAAAAACACCAGGTCACGAGAAGCGTGATTTCGGGCATTGCCCTCACCCTGCTCCTCATCCTCGGTGCGGTGACCGCCTGGCTGATTCCCCTTCCCGTGCTGTACTACCGGATTAAGCTGGGCAGGAAGATCGCCATGATCATCCCTGCCATCATGATCTTTCTGTTGTTGTGGCTGAATAAAACCGTCACATCGGAACTGGTCGTCATCTCAGGGTGGATGTTCCTGGGCCTTCTGATCGGAGAATGCTTCGAATCAGGGCTGTCCATCGAAAAAACCATCCTGTTTTCAGGCGGGGCCGTGATCCTGTCAGGAAGCCTCGCCCTGTTCTTTTACAGCAACATGGCCCAGACCGGCATTTTCGACCTGGTGTTCCAGAAGTTCAAGGTCTTCTCAGGGTATCTTGTGGAAGCGGGGCTTATCGCGGAAACACCGGACGATGTGCTGGCCATGGTCGTATGGGTCCTTCCGGGAATGGTCAGCGCCATGGTGATTTTCTTCACCTGGGTCAACGTGATCATCGCCCTTCCCCTGTTGAGACGCAACCGTCTTCCGATTCCCGACTTCGATGATCTGGACCGGTGGAAGGCGCCCGAAAAGCTGGTGTGGGTGGCCATTTTCGGAACAGCGGGGATTCTGGTCAACATCCAGGGCCTGTTCCTGCTGTGCATGAACGTGATGTGCCTCGTTCTGATGGTTTATTTTTTACAAGGAATATCCATCGTTTCGTTCTTTGTCAAAAAAACGCGGATACCGCCGGTCCTCCGGTACTTTCTATACTGGCTGATCTTCTTTCAGTTCCCCGTCAATCTTTTGGTGACGGGCGTCGGTCTTTTCGACATGTGGGCGGACTTCAGAAACCGTGTTCCAAAATTGACAGACAGCGCAAGGGATGAATAAAACAAAGACCATGTCCGTTAAACAGGCCTGAATCCAAGGCCCGGCAGCGGACTTGAAAACACCTGAAGGGCAATCCTTTAGCGGAGGTTGAAATGGCAACTAAAGTTATACTGACCGAAACGATCGATACCATCGGTATCATCGGTACCGAGGCGACCGTGAAAGACGGTTACGCCCGGAACTATCTCCTTCCCAGGGGCAAGGCCATCCTGGCCACGCCTCAAAACAAGAAGCTCTTGGAACAGCAGAAAGCGCGCCTCGAGCTCCAGATCATCAAGGAGCAGGAAGCTGCTCAGGAAATGGCCAAAAAGATCGAAGGCGTGGTCTGCACCCTGACCGCAAAAGTCAGTCACGAAGGCCGTCTCTACGGTTCCATCGTCATCAACGACATCGTGGAATCCCTGAAAGCCCAGGGAGTCAGCGTTGAAAAGCGCATGGTTCTCCTTGCGGACCCCATCAAGGAAGTCGGATCTTACAAAGTGCCCATCCGTCTGTACAAAGACGTTGAACCTGAAATCGTCGTCGAGGTGGTTGGAGCCGAGAAAAACGACTGATTTTTTAAAGGTTCCGTTTAATTTCCCCATGCACCGACCCGTTGTCCGGATCGGTGCATGGGGCTTGTTGTCTTCCTTCACCATTCACGCCGCCTCCCGCGGTGTTAGCAGAATTTTTTTCAGATCAACCGGTCATTGGGCCGCCATTCAGGTTTCGCGACCTCTGTTTTTTCCCTCCACCAGAAAAAAAACATTCCACAGCACCCTGAATCATGGTAGTTTATCGAAAAATCATGCCATGCTCCGCAGTATCCCAACCCCTTCCGGGGTTCAATGATCTGCCTTCGCTGTCCATCATGGGACAGTGCCGACGCAAGTGATTTCCCGCCTGGGGGGGAATACTCCCCACGTTGTTCAGTCCCCCGCAGGCGGGAAACCAATCGCGTGACAGCATGGTGAATCTGACGCGGGTTTTCATTTTTTTTGGGAACCATATCCGGTTGTTTCCAAAACGCCTCTGAACCAGAGGTTGAGACAGGAATGAAAGCCCCGCCACCGAAAGAAAAGCAGGAGATCACACCGTGCCGCACTGGCCTTACAGAGAGACACTGAGCCGGGCCAACAAGCTCAGGCGTTCCTACTACGAACTGCTCCGGGATGACCTGGATCAGATGGTGCTCTCTTACGGCCTGATCGACTCTTTGAAGAATTTCCGTTTGAAAGACATCCCCTTTCCTTTCGTCGAACGCCGTGAACTCAAGCCCAGGGCACGTATCCCCGGCATGGAATACGATCCGGTGAACAGCTTTCTCCTGATTTTCGCCGAAGACGTGATTCCTCCGGAATGCAAGAAGTACATCCGCTTTTTCGATGTGAACAAAGTCACCAAGACCAACCTCATCGCCTCGGACGTTCTTTCCCTCACCGACGATTTTGACAGGAACCAGAAATACCTGGACTCGGTGAAGTTCAAAAACTTCATGACCGGCCTCCTTGACGTGGATTACGCCCTCTTGCTCCAGCGGGACGATTCGATCAAGGGCAAAGACCGCTACGGCATCTCCCATTACCATGTCAGGGTCGACTGGCCCATTGCCGACGCGGCGGAAGAACTGGGCAGGGACCTGCGTTACATTCTCAAGGACCTTTACGAGAAAGGCGACAAATACGCGGAAGACGTTCAGAAGAAGTTTTTCGAGTATTACAACCTCCCTGTCATGGCCGGCGGAAGGCGGACTGCAGCCGGTGTGGCGGCACAGTACCTGAAGCGGCTTCCTTTTATTTCGACGGTTTACGTGTGCAGCAGCGAATCCCGTTCCATTCTCCGGTTTTCCGAGCGGGGTCACACCAAAACCGTTCTGCTCCGGCTCACATTGACTGAAATGATGGAAATCGCCGAAGAACACCACATGAACCTGGACAAATTCTCCAGGAATTACCTGGTGGATTACGAGGAAAAAGACGGGATCTGCCTGTTCCAGGTCACCTACGACCACACCCCCCACGCCTCCTTCCCGAAAAACGGAAAACTCAGGGGCCTGAAACCCGACCAGAGCTGGCTCACCGTCCACGGCCAGCACATCCTCCCGGTTCCCGGCAACTTCTCCTTCGATCCCCTTTCGGTGAACATCGTCTACGCCAGTTGAGGAGTGGAATATTCGAACAACAATCTCAGCTTTCCTTGAACGATACTACGCATAAAGATCTGATTATGGGGGAGGGATATTTTGTTCAGGAAATCCTACATTCCTTGAGGGAACCAAGCTCGCAAAACATCAACGATCGAACGAAAACTATCACAATTCATCAATCCGTTAACACCCGCACGTTTGCCTATTTCCGAAAAATCTCTTGGTGAAATGGTTCGTCTGAGACGTTCACGCATCAGATATTCAAAAAGTTCTTTAGGTTGTTCTGACTTGAGCGTCTGAACAGACTTGCCGAGCTTTCCAGCACATTCCGCAAGCCAAGTCTCCAACTGGCCTACTGATATGCCACAATAGTTAAGCAATGCGTTCTCGCAATGCCAAAGCCATTGTTCCAGCTCAGGTACAAAAATAGTGACTGAGCTGTTTTCGCTCCAAGTATAGGAGTCGAGTTTATTTTGAATTTCATCACGCACCTGTTCAGGTGATTGTTTATGGTCACGACCGGAACCGTGGTGGTCCCATGCAAGAATAGCTTTTAGATATCTCCCCTTATTCATCCTTGCCAGTTCAGAACCAGTCTGTACCATCCCGGAATCTCTCTGAGGGTGCCGCATTATGTCGAAAGTGATTTGCCGGATACCTAATGCCAAGGGTTTTTTCAAGAGTGCGTTCAGAAATGCCTGGGCATCGGCATCGGCAACGTAAAAGAGCAAGTCTTTCATTCAAGCACCCCCGCAGCAAATACGATCCCCAAATCAGGTGCGCCCTCCCAGTTCTTCAGCATCGGGTGATTAGTTCCGGCAATAATATGCGCACCATCGCCATCACGGCTAAAGCAAAGTAGAGGTTTAACACCACATTGCTGCACGACAAACGGAGAGTGGGTAGCCACTAACGTCTGTGAACTTGGAACTGTAGAAAGTGAGCGGAGGATGATCTCCAAAGCCTTCGGGTGGACCCCGTTTTCCGGCTCTTCGACCATGTAAAGAGCTGGTTCTGGGGGTAAAAACGCTGGAAGAGTCAAAGCCAGCATTCTGAGAGTGCCGTCCGACAATACCCAACTGGGGGCTTCAAGGCCGTTCTCGTAACAAAGCATAAGATATTCGGCATTATCCGCCTGTCTCCGTGCCCATCCAATATTCACCAGGTCAGGCAAGGCGTAACGCAAATGCTCAGCCCAATGAGATACAGGTGACTCAGCATTCGCCCAAGAAGTACCCAAGCCACCATTGGCTCCGAGAAGCCGGCCAACAACACGAGCCAAATTAGCTCCATCTAATTCCAGATCAGTTGGCCGGGTGGCGGGACATGGTAATCTCATTGCTGGACTATTGAGTTGAATGTAACGAACCCCTTGCATCAAAAATCGCCTTACAGCATTCGCTGTAGGATAGCGATCCTCATCAGGAGGGGTGAGGGCTAACGTCAGTTTATCCGGGCCAAAATTAAACGAATCCTGGTAGGTCCCTTTCTCTCGCGTGTAAAAATCAGTCCCTTTTGTGGTTTTACCCAATAGTCGTCTAGGCTTTACCTTGGGACTAAATTCAATTGTCTTGCCACTTGGGAGCCAGTTTTTTGAATACTGGCGGAGCAATTCATCGCACACACAAACACCAAGCTTCTGGTCCTGCTTGATGGCAAGCCGATAGTTTATCAAATTTTCAGCCAATGATGGCAGTTGGTCCGAAAGATCGAGCCAAAGTTCAATTTCAATTGTTCCCCCTTGCCTCATCCAGGTGAGGTCATTAAAATCCGCGATATGTCGAGATTCAACGGCTGTTGCGGGGCTCTGGGCCAGGCAGTCACGAACAAAGTCAATAGCATCCAAGAAAGTTGTTTTCCCAACACCATTCGGTCCAACAAGGACATGAAATCTTGAGAGAGGAAGGTTTATGATTTCCCTAATCCCTTTAAAATTTCTTATAGATATGCCAACTATCATGACTTGTCTCCTAATTTCTACGATAGACCACTCTGTTTTTCATGTATTCACAAGGGAGTACGCGGCATTCGATTCATCCCCGTCACATAAATGATTAGTTGACTCAGTTGTCCTGCCTCCCAATATTCATAGCACCCTTCAGCGAAGCCACAACGACTCGGTTGCCCGAATCGTCCTGAAGCATGCGATGATTCCTGCTTTATCCTCTTATTGATAAGCATTACCAAAAATATTCGTTAATTGCACATAAGAATTTTCGTTGTCGTTCATTGTCGCGGATGAAAGATTCAACTTTTATCTGGCGTATTTCCTCCTGTCCTGATATGTGATGTCTTTTTCAAAAATCTGAATTTTCAAGGAAAGACAGCGGATTACAAAGGACCATGGGTAAAAAGAAACGAATCAAGTACGCGGCGGCCAAAGATCTGCCCAATATCATCCAGCCGGCCATTCTCGATTTCAAGCAGTTCATCCTGGAAAGCCGGTTCGACCGCAGCTGGTTCGGCAACGACCTGCCTGTCACGGCGGAAATCGGCTGCGGAAAAGGCGAATTCACCGTGGGCCTTGCCCGGAGATTTCCCGACCGGAATTTCATCGGCATCGACATCAAAAGCGACAGGATGATCATGGGCGCGCGGATGGCGAGAGACGAGGGCCTTGGGAACGTTTGTTTTGTGCGCCTCAGGGTCGAGTGCCTGGCCGCCTATTTCCCGGCCGCGTTTTTTTCCGAAGCTTACATCACCTTTCCCGATCCCCACGAATCCCAGGAAAGCGGCAAACGGCGGCTCACCTCCAAACGCTTCCTCGATCTCTACCGCCAGGTGTTCGTTGCCGGAAGCCGGTTCCACCTGAAAACGGACAGCGAGGTGCTGTACGATTTTTCAAGGCAAAGCGTCGTGGACCATGGCTGCACGGTTCTCCGCCACACCGCCGATCTTTACAATTCCGATCTGGCGGGAACGGACATCACCTCCATCCAGACCACCTACGAAAAACGGTATCTCACGGCGGGAAAAACGATCAAGTACCTTCAGTTTTCACTCTGAGCCGAGAACATCGGCGAGGACTTCCATCATATGGCGGACCTCGACCCGGGGACCGATACGCGCCAGCATGTCCTTCAACTGAAGCATGCAGGCCGGGCAGGCCGTCACCACGATTTCCGCGCCTGAATCCACGATATCCCGGGCTTTCTTTTCACCGATCTGGCGTGACAGATCAGCGTGGGCAAGCCCGAAACTCCCTCCCATACCGCAGCACCTCCCCGGATCCCGTGTTTCCACGTAACGATAGCCGGGAAGGCTTCCCAGCATGGTCCGGATTCTTTTCCCAAGATCGCCCTGCCTGAGATGACAGGGTTCGTGGTAGGTCAGGATTCTTGTCTTGCAGATCGTTTCCCGGCTTGTTGACTGTGAAAGAAGATCGGTTAAAGGCGTCCGGGTCAGGGTGTAATCCAGGATATCCATGACCTGTCCCGAGACTCTCCGCACAGGTCCGTCAAGAGGGTGACCATACTCGATCATCCGGGGCCAGAGGTCGTGGAGTGTGGTGGTGCAGGTGGCACAGGCCGTGACAATGGCATCACTCTCCATACCAGCCATCTGCACAAGGTTGTGCTTCACCAGCGACTCGAAACCAAGCCTGTCCCCGGAAGCCAGGGCCGGAATACCGCAGCAGACTTCCTGGTCGATATAACGAACGGAAATCCCAACCCTGTTCAGAACCTGAACACAGGCTTTTCCCACCTCGGGCAGCATTTTGTCGATCAGGCATCCGGTGAAAAAAACCACCGTTCTGGAAGGCCCGGCCAAAGGGACAGGACTCACGCCTGTTTCTTTGGCCATATGCCGGAAAGACCGAATCGCCACTTTAGGAACAGTCCTGTGCTTAAAAAGGGGCAGGATTCTTGCCAGCACCACGCTTCCATTTTTCTTCCATCCTTCCGGAATTAAGCTCTGCAATTCCGACAGAAGGATGGCCACCCGGTCGAACAGCACGGGATGTCGGAGAAGGGTGCGGAAAATCAGTTTTTTGTAAAACGGAAGGCCTTGGTAATCTGTCAGGATCAGGCGGGCCTTGAGAAAAATAGTGGAAAGGTCCAGCTTTCTCGAGCAGGTTCTTCCACAGGCGTTGCACAGAAGACAGCGGTCCAGCCGGTCCATAACCCGGCCGGGATCGTGGAGCAGATCCTGTCTCAGGCCGTTGAGCAGGGCGATCTTTCCCCGGGCCACGTCCCCTTCCCGCCCCGTTTCCCTGAAAAGCGGACAGACAGCCTGGCACATCCCGCAACGGTTGCAGGTGTCCATGGCGTCTTCCAGCTCAGACAGGGCGTGGATCAGATCGGTCAGCTCCATGACGCCGCTCACGCCTCGCCCTGGTCCAGGGGCTCGTTCTTTTCCAGAGTGGCGATGATCTCTGAGATGTAGCGTTCGGCAAAGCTTGAAGGGAATCGGCAGGCCGCAGCCCCGAAATGGCCTCCCCCGTGGTAGCGGGATAGAAGGGCGCCGGCGTTGACCTTGCAGTTTTTGTTAAAGATGCTGTGCCCCACGGACAGAACCACATGGTTCCGGTCCTTCTGGTCATGGCGGATTTTCACACTGACCACGGCCTCGGGAAACAAACTGTAAGCCAGAAACCGGTTGCCCTCGGGGGCGGTGTTGCAGGTTCTGAAGTCCGTCACGGCCACATGACCGCAGAGCCGGGTATGGGACAGGAGAAGTTCCCGGTAGGCCCTGTTCTGCTCGACCACTTTTTCGCAGCGTTCCGCGACGTCCGGGTCGGCCATAACCTCTTCGATGCTTTTCTTCCGCAGGAGGTTCACCAGTTTGTTCCAGTAAGGTTCGTCAGCCTCCCGCCGTCCGCTTACCGTCATGGAGAGAAGGACATGGGGGTAATCCTCGGGCCTCAGAACCTCCGCCTCGGTCAAATCCGCCGAATCGATCTTGTCGGCCTGAACCACCAGCTCATGGTGTTTTTCCATGGCCTGTTCCCGGAAATGGTCGTAGATCACCCGGGCCGCCGAGGGTTCGATGGCAAAGGCCCCTTCAAACGGTGTTTCAATCCGGTTGGTCACATGGTGGTCGAACCACATGGCGCAGTTTTCATGGTAGGGAAGATTGGCGAGGATATCCCCTTTTTCGATGGTCACCTGCCTGTTCTGGATCCAGCCCGGTTCCAGCCAGCGGATGCCCTGTTTTTCCGTTTCGGGGATAAAATCGAGAAGAAAAGCCGCGCAGACGATCCCGTCGAAATCAGGCCGGGTGACGATCCGTCTCACCGGGACGCGCTCATCGGATGCGGCTCTGTTTTTGTTGATCTTGTAGAGGATGTACACCATGATCCCGGTGAAGCAGCCCGCCACGTCGTAGTAAAGGTCGTCCTTGTCCAGGGTCCGGGTGGGAACGAACACCTGGAGGATCTCGTCGGAAAGACCCACCAGACCGGAAATGACTATGGCCATGATCACCCGGAAAGCCAGCCGGTCACCCCACGGGAGGAAACGCAGGGCCCGGAACACAAGCACCCCCAGAACCCCGTAGGCCAGGAAGTGAACCACCTTGTCCGCGTGATGAAAAGGCTTCATCGGGAGCGGAAGGGTGGCCTGTCCGAGGATCAGGGCGCAGTAGAGTCCGAGCTGGACCCAGGATGTCAGGGCTTTGCGTTTTTCGTCCATAGTCTACACAATGGCCAGATCCGACCGTTTCTCCCTGATATGGGCCAGGGCCTTGTCGATCAGCTCGTCCATTCCCACGTTGTATCTCACATTGCCGTCCAGGGTTCTCACGGACAAGGCTCCGGACTCCCGCTCCTTTTCACCCAGGGTGATGATCAAAGGGATGTGCTGGATCTGGGCTTCCCTGACTTTCTTTTTCAGGCTTTCCGTCCGGTCGTCCAGCTCCACACGGAGGCCGTGTTTTTCAAGAGCCGCCTTGACCGTGGCCGAGTAAGTCACCAGATCGTCGTTCATGGGCAGAATCACTGCCTGGACCGGTGCCAGCCACAGGGGGAACCTGCCGGCGTAATGTTCCACCAGGATTCCGAAGAACCGCTCCACCGAACCGTAGATCACCCGGTGGATCATCACCGGCCGGTGTTTTTCGTTGTCCGGACCGATGTAGAACAGATCGAACCGTTCGGGCAAATTCATGTCCAGCTGGATGGTTCCGCACTGCCAGGTTCTTCCGATGGCGTCCTTGATGTGGATGTCGATCTTCGGACCGTAGAACGCCCCGTCACCTTCGTTGATCCGGTACTCCTTGCCGCAGGCGTCCAGGGCGCCTTGGAGGCCGCGGGTGGCCATGTCCCAAGCCTCGTCGCTGCCGATGGATTTTTCAGGCCGCGTGGACAGCTCCAGGTGAAAGCCCAGGCCGAAGGTGCTGTAGATCCTGTCCACCAGGTTAAGGACACCCAGGATTTCGTCCTGGATCTGGTCCGGCGTCATGAAGATATGGGCGTCGTCCTGGTGAAAGGCCCGGACCCTGAAAAGGCCGGACAGAGCCCCGCTCAGTTCATGGCGGTGAACGAGTCCGATTTCACCGGCCCGGATGGGCAGGTCCTTGTAAGAGTGCCGGGTGTTCCCGTACAGCAGCATGCCACCGGGACAGTTCATCGGTTTGATGGCGTAATCGAAATCGTCGATGGTGGAGACGTACATGTTCTCCCGGTAGTTTTCCCAGTGGCCGCTCCGTTCCCAAAGGCTCCGGTCCAGCATGATGGGGGTTTTGGTCTCCACATAGCCGGCGGCCCGGTGTTCCTCGCGCCAGTAGTCGAGAAGGGCGTTCCAGATGGCCATGCCTTTGGCGTGGAAAAAGGGCATGCCGGGAGCCACATCGTGAAAGCTGAAAAGGTCCAGCTGGGTTCCGAGTTTCCGGTGGTCCCGTTTCTTGGCCTCTTCGAGGATGTGAAGGTACTGGGTCAGCTCCTTCTTGTCAAAATAAGCTGTACCGTAAAGTCTCTGGAGCTGGGCCTTGGTCTGGTCCGCCCGCCAGTAAGCTCCGGAAACCCGCATCAGTTTGAAGGCCTTGACCATGCCGGTGTGGGGCACATGGGGGCCGCGACAAAGATCCACGAAATCCCCCTGCCGGTAAAGGGAAATCGTGCCGTCCGCAAGGTCCCGGATCAGTTCAATTTTGTAAGGATCGTCCTTGAAAAAGTCCAGAGCCTCCTCTTTGCTGACCATCTTCCGTTCAAAAGGCATCTTTTCGTCGACGATCTTTTTCATCTCCGCCTCGATTTTCGGAAAATCCTCTTCCGAAACAGGGGACATGTCGATGTCGTAGTAAAAACCGTCGTCCACCACGGGCCCGATGGTCAGTTTGGCGTCGCCGTAAATCCGTGACACGGCCTGGGCCATGACATGGGCCGCACTGTGCCGCATGATCTCGAGGGACTCCGGGTCCTTCACCGTGAGCAGCCGGACATGGGCGTCATGGTCGATGGGCCGGCTCAGGTCCATCAGCGTGCCGTCCACATCGGCCGCCACGCAATTTCTAGCCAGGCCTTCGGAAATGCTCAAGGCGATATCGAGTCCGGTGGGGTTCCCGTCGAACTGTTTGCTGTTGCCGTCTGGTAATGTAATCGTGATCATCTGTATCCCGCTTTGCCGCGCCCGGTGTCATCAAGTGCAATGCCCTTGGGAACCGCGCGTCTTCGTTGTGTTTCAGTTCCTTTCCGATAATGTGTGAACAATCTAAGGTAAACAGGGCCAAGGGTCAAGTCAAATCCTTAAGCTTCGGGTGCATTGAAAATCTTTTATAATTCATCGGGATAGCCAAAGATTTTTTTGAATAAGTCATAAAAAAATGATACAGGTTTCATGCTGATTGAAAAAAGTTCAAAACAACCGCCCCGGCGGGCGTCTCGTCTTGGATAGCCGAGATGTATGACCAGGCTTGAAAGATATTCGAATGCTGAATTTTAGTTTTATCGATCATGTCGACGACCTTGAAGAGGTTTCACGATCCTTTGCACAAGCCCGACATATCGCCGTGGATCTCGAGGCAGACTCGATGTTCCATTTCAAAGAAAAAGTTTGTTTGATCCAGATGGCGTCGGACACACGGACCGTGGTCATCGACCCCCTGAAAATTCCCGACATGTCCTGCATGGCGCAGGTCTTCGCCAACCCGGAGATAAGGAAAATCTTTCACGGCAGCGATTACGACATCAGGTCCCTGAACCGGGACTACGGATACGAGGTCCACAACCTGTTCGACACGGAGCTGGCCTCCCGGTTTCTCGGGATCACGGAAACAGGCCTTGGTTCTGTCCTGGAACACCGGTTCAACGTCCGCCTGGACAAATCCTTCCAGAAAAAAGACTGGTCCCAGCGTCCCCTGTCACCGGAAATGATCGAATACGGGGCAAGAGACGTGATCCATCTCCTGTCCCTGGCGGATATCCTCGACAGGGAGCTCAGGGAAAAAGGCCGTGACTCATGGGTCCGGGAGGAATGTGAAATCCTGAGCCGTGTCCGATGTCCCGACACCAACGGCGTCCCCCTGTTTCTGAAGGTCAAGGGAGCGGGACGGCTGGACAGGCGGACCCTGGAAGCCCTGGAGCACCTGCTGGCCTATCGGATGAAAATCGCGGAGAAAAAAGACAGGCCCCTGTTCAAGGTTCTGAGCAACTCGGCTCTGATCGACATCGCCAGACTGAGGCCCCGGACCATGGACGAACTGAAACAAACCCGGATTCTCAGCGAACGTCAGGCCGACTCCTACGGCCAGGACATCCTGGCTGAAATCAGGAAGGCCTGTGAGGTCCCGGATTCCAGCCTGCCACAGTACCCCAGACAGAAAAAACAGGCCATCCGCCCCGATGTCCCCAAACGCATCGACCGCCTGAAAGAGTGGCGTGACAAGGTGGCCATGGATCTGTGCATCGACCCGCCGATCCTGTTCAACAAAGCCCTGCTCACCGAACTGGCCATGAAAAATCCGAAAACCCTGGAAGAACTCGACCAGGTCCCCGGTCTCAAGAACTGGCAGAAACGGGAGTTCGGCGAACAGATCGTGGCCCTCCTGACCCGAAGCCGGGCATCCGCCCCTAAAAAGGAGTAGCATGGAAAACCGCGTCACCATTCCCGTTGAAGGGTTCACCCTGGAAGGCCGGTTCGTAAAGACCGAAGGGACCAGGGCGGTGGTCATCACCCATCCACACCCCCTCATGGGGGGAGACATGGACAACGGGGTGGTGGGAAAAATCCGCCAGGTTTATGCGTCCAAAGGTTACGCCACCCTCCGGTTCAACTTCAGGGGCGCCGGCCGGAGCGGAGGGGCCCACGACGACGGGAAAGGCGAGATGAACGACGTGCTCGCCGCGCGTTCCTTCCTCCATGACCAGGGTTACACGGACATCGACCTTGCCGGATATTCCTTCGGAGCCTACGTCAACCTGGCGGTCGCCTGCGAACACCCTGTTTTTACAAAGGTGGTTCTTGTTTCGCCACCGGTGGACTTTATGGACTTCGGTCACCTGGGACAGGCCCCATCCCTTGACCTGGTGGTTACGGGAGAACATGACGCCTACGCAAGCCCCGCCCATATTAAAAAGCTGTTGAAAATCTGGAATAAAAACGCCATATTCAGGGAAATTCCCGGGGCCGATCATTTTTACTCCGGGTCCTTGGAAACCCTCGGACAGTACCTGACCGAACAACTGTAAAAGCTTTAATATCCTGATAAAACACTGAAAGGTTTTTTCAAAAGCCGGAAAAGAAGTAGTGGACGAAAAGCCTTTTATTATGATAGATGTTAGTCCAAACACATGAAAAAAGGCTGATGCAGAGGCTTTTTATCCTGCCGGGTTTATGAAGGGCGTGATATCCGTTTGACGGACTCGTGTTAATGCCATAACAACCGATACCTGAAAGGTCTTTCATGCATATCACATGCTGGGGGTCAAGGGGCTCCATACCGGTTTCCGGGAAAGAATTTGTAAAATACGGCGGTGACACCACCTGTGTTGAGATCAGGACAAAGAACGACGATATCATCATCGTCGATGCGGGGACAGGTATTCGAAGACTCGGCAACCGCCTGGTGGAGGAAAACCGTTTCAGCTACAACCTGATCTTCACCCACGCCCACTGGGACCATATGATCGGCTTCACCTCGTTCAAGCCCCTTTTCATGGACCGGACAGAACTCAACGTCTACCGCTGCCCCTTTCCCGATGAATACATCGCCAGCATGCTGACCAACCTGATGAAGCCCCCCAACTTCCCCGTGCCCTACGAGGATCTTAGGGCCACCATACGCTATGTGGACAGTTGCCCTGCGACCTTCCGCATCGGATCGGTCACCGTGGAGTCCATCCCGCTTAACCACCCGGACGGCGGCTGCGGCTACAAGTTTACCGAAGACGGCCACACCTTCGTTTTCCTGACGGACAACGAACTGGGTTTCGCCCATCCCGGTGGGGTTACCCGTGCCGACTACATGGCCTTCTGCAAAGGCGTGGATCTGCTGTTCCATGACGCCGAGTACACCGCGGCAGAGTACCGGACAAAACAGGGCTGGGGCCACAGCCTCTATACCGATGTCCTTGACATGGCCATCGACGCCGGGGTGAAGAACCTCGGGCTTTTCCACATCAATTCCGAACGAAGCGACGCGGACATGGACGGCATTGTGGAGTCCTGCCAGAACCATATCCGAAACCGGAACTCATCCATGAACTGCTTTGCCGCCGGATTCGACGTCTCTTTTTCCCTCTAAAATAGGGGCCGGTCCATGACACCTGACGATTTGAAAAAAACGGCTGAAATCATCGCCAGGGCGAGGTCCGTGGTCTCCCTGACCGGAGCCGGTATTTCCGTGGAAAGCGGCATCCCGCCTTTTCGCGGCAAGGGAAGCCTCTGGGAAACCATCGACCCCATGGAATTCGCCCATATCGAATCCTTTCTGAAAAACCCCGAAAGGGTCTGGCGCGGCTTTCTCGCCGGCATGAAGGACTTGCTGGACAGGGCCAGACCCAACCAGGGCCACCTCGGACTGGTAGCCCTGGAAGAGATGGGTCGGCTTTCCACCATCATCACCCAGAACATCGACGGCCTTCACCAGCTGGCCGGCAGCTCAGACGTCATCGAATTCCACGGGAACTTCGCCTGGCAGCGGTGCATGACCTGCGACACCCTGATCCCCTCTTCGGACATCGATCTTTCCGTGCTTCCACCCCGGTGTGACTGCGGCGGCCTTCTCCGGCCCGACTGCGTCTTTTTCGGGGAAATGATTCCCGACCTGAGCCTTTCACGGTCAAGAGCCCTGGCCTCCACCTGCGACGTGATGATCGTGGTGGGCACCTCGGCCGTGGTCCAGCCGGCGGCCATGATGCCCGTCATCGCGAAAAACAGCGGCGCCGTGGTGATCGAAGTAAACCCCGAGCCAACCCCCCTGACCCACAGCGTCAGCGACCATTTTCTCAGGGGAACGGCGGGCCGCGTGCTCTCAGCCCTGGTTGAAGAGATTCGTAAAATACTGGATTGAGTCCATCGTCCGGTGCCTGATATTCATGGGTCATGCCGCAAGAGCATGACCAAACCCGAGGAGACTTCCATGAAAAAAACCGTCCTGCCGGCCCTTACGGCTTTCCTGTTTTGTTGCGTAACCTGCGCCTTTGCCGTGGAATTCCGCAAATCCGACGCCACGCTTTCAAAAAGCGATCCGCGATTCGAGACCTTTTCCCCTGAAAAACCGGGATCGACCAGAATCCGGACCACCGCCCCTGCAAAAAGCCGGAACATCGATCCGGATGCGGCGAAACTGGCCCATGCGGTCCTTCCCAAGGTAACCTTCCCCACCATGAGCCACCAGGTGGGCTACGAAGACAGAAAATTCGCCATCACGGTCCGTTTCAACACCGATATGGACAGGAATTCGGTGACCGCCGGTGTCAACGTGATCCTGGATTTCCCAAGGGCCGCCAACGCACCTGGCCAGATTACCTGGATCAGCGACCGGGAATTCAAATGGGTCCAGCAGAGTGAAACCCGTTTTGTGATCTGCACCTATGATCCGGACTGCGACTTCAAACTCACGCTGAAAGACAGTATTTTATCCAAGGAAGGCCTGAAACTGGACGGAGACAACGACAACCGGCAGGGCGGCACTTTCTCCCTCTGGCTGATCGACCTGGGGTAGCTCAACGAGCCGTCCATCCTCATGCATGGCGGTCAACGGCCAGTGCCTATTATAAAAACAGCCATCTTGACAGAACGCAGGGCAATCGCATGTAAGAATTTTACCGACATATCATGTTGAGCCGCAGCTCCCAACCTTGTCATTCCGGGCGGTCTCCGATAGGCCTGAGAGATTGAAATCTGTCAGGATTTGGCAAAACGATAAAGCTCGAAAAACGAAGCCGACCCGGAATCCACGCCGGCATGGGCATCCGTTCCCGAAAATTCATGCCCCCCTCTTTCTTGCGGGCATGGATTCCGGGTCGGCCCACGTTACGGGAGGCGATCACGTTTGGGATATCCCGTAAAACATGATCGACCAAAAAAACAGCGCCGCCCGGAATGACAATGGCGGGAACCCGGGGTAACTCCGCAGACCCGAAGGGGCAGGTATTCCCCCCCCTTTGATGACGTACGGCCGATAATTCAGATCCTTGCCAATCTTACATGCGATAGCCCTGTGGCAGAACGCTATCGAAGATGCTAACGTCATACCCAAAACATATCGATGGAGGTTTTGCGATGGATACCGTCACTGTGTCACCCAAATATCAAGTCGTTATACCCAAAAACATCCGGACCTCCATGAAACTTCGCCCGGGACAAAAAATGAAAATCATTGAATATGACGGCCGAATTGAGTTGATTCCGGATAAAAGCATAGAAGATATGAAGGGTTTTCTCAGAGGGATAAACACGGATTTCGCCCGTGAGGACGACAGATTATGAATTCCGCCCCACCCTTCCCAGCCAGATCGTGTGGTGTCCGCCCTTGTTCCCGGCCCTGGCCCGGACCCGGGTTTCACGGACGGCGAAACCGGCTTTTTTGAAGCGTTTCGTGAAAGACTCGTCCGGCCCTGCGGACCAGACCGCCAGCACGCCGCCGGGACGCAAAGCCCTTCTGGCCCGTTCAAGGCCGGCCGCGGTGTACAGGGCGTCGTTCCCCTCCCGTGTCAGGCCGTCGGGTCCGTTGTCCACGTCGAGAAGAATCGCGTCATAGTCCCGCCTGGCCTCGTTCATCACCAGGGCCACGTCGTTTTCCCGCACCTCGACCCGTGGGTCCTCCAGGGGCCGGCCGGCCAGACCGGAAAGAACTCCCCGGTTCCAGCCCACCACCGCCGGAACGATTTCAGCGACCACGACCCGGCTGTCAGGCCCCAGGTGCTTCAGGGCCGCGGCAACCGTAAACCCCATGCCAAGCCCTCCGATGAGAACCCGGACGCCTGAAACAGGCTCCAGGCCTTCGCAGGCCAGTTCCGCCAGAGACTCTTCCGAACCGTGCATGCGGCTGTTCATCAGTTCCAGGCCGTTGACCCGGATGGAATAATCCCGGCCATGGCGGTGAAGGGTCAGGGTGTCCCCGCTTCCAGGAACATCGGCCGTGTCCAGCCGTTCCCAGGGGATCATGGCCGCCTCCCGGCCGCCGTTTTGGACGTCTCAAACAAACGGTTGATAGTCATGACATGTTCAAACTCATCCATGGTACATCCATCCCATCATGTCCCCAAGCCAGTGGGGCAGGGTCATCAGGGACCGCGAATAATCTCTGCCTGCGCCTTCGATCCGCTCACGGACCGCCTCCTGAAACGGTTCGGTGACTGCCTTGACAGACGCCATGACCTGGGGAACGGATCGTTTCAGGGCTCCGTCATTCAATGCCTGACAACCCAAGGCAGGGGAACTGACATAGTGAATGCGGCATACCATGGGCCGGGCCTGGTAGGCGATACAGGCCCCGTCCACATTCAGGGGGCAGTGGTGATCGTAACGGGACAAATCCACGTTCCAGCCGGGATGTTTTTCGGGGAACCGCCCGGGCATCAGACCGTCCCAGGCGTGCCACTGGCGGGTTCTGATCTTGAGCTCGTCGATCTGCCCGGCTGAAAACGTCCGCCGGATAAAACAGATCAGGGCGTGGGCCTCCAGGGGACTGACCAGGATATGCTGGCTGCAGCAGGACGAGCAGCCTTTGTGGCAGGTGGGTTCCACGCCGTCCCGAAGCCGGACCCGGTCCAGTTCTTCTGACGTGGCGTCGTCTATTCCGGCGTAAATCCGGGTCATGAACATCTCGTCCCGGTCCACCGGCAGGTGCCTGTCAAGGGTTCGATTCATCATCATAAGGTTATGCTCCTTCGTGTGAAAGCGCCACAGAACCATTCGATGACACGTTTAACACCTTTTGGACCATCTTACACGAAATGCCGCGTGATTGGGGAATTCTTTTCGTAAAAAGTGGGATTTTGCCCTGTTTCATTCTGAGAATTTTTCTTGATCTGGTGGAAGATCCATGGTTATGATGCCCCATATTCAGCCCGGGTATCTTCCAAATGCCCGAAAAAACATGGGGGAAAAGACAATGGATTACTGGCGGGTTCCGCTCGATGCCGAAGAAATCGACGTTAAAAAGGGCGTGGTCCACATCCTGGAAGACCGCTGCAAAGGCTGCGGCTACTGCATCGAATACTGCCCGAAACACATTCTCGCCTTCTCCACCCGTTTCAACAAGAAAGGCTACCACCCCCCGGTTCTCACCGGAACGGCGGACTGCGTGAACTGCCATTACTGCGAAATCATCTGCCCTGAGTTCGCCATCTATTCCGTCGAGGCCTGACCCTTGACACTTCAGCAGGAACCACAGCAAAAAGAGGACACATGAGCAAAGCCGTGCTGACAGGCACCCATTACATGACCGGCGACGAGGCCTGCGCCGAAGGCGCCCTGGCCGCGGGATGCCGTTTTTTCGGGGGCTACCCCATCACGCCGGCCACGGAAGTGGCGGAGCACATGTCGGAACGACTGCCCGAGGTGGGCGGCATTTTCATCCAGATGGAAGACGAGATCGCCGCCATCGGCTCGGTCCTGGGAGCCTCCTGGGGCGGCGTGAAAAGCATGACCGCCACCTCCGGTCCCGGGTTCAGCCTGATGATGGAGAACCTGGGCCTGGGAGTTGTCACCGAGACACCCTGCGTGATCGTCAACGTCCAGAGGGGCGGCCCGTCCACAGGACTTCCCACCCAGGGAGCCCAGGCGGACATGATGCAGGCCAGATGGGGCTCCCACGGAGACTACGAAATCATCGCCCTTTCCCCATCCTCTCCCCAGGAGATCTTCTACCTGACCATCACGGCCTTCAACCTGAGCGAGACTTTCCGCCTTCCGGTTCTGATCATGACCGATGAAATCGTGGGGCACATGAGTGAAAAAGTCACCATTCCCGAGGAAAAAGACCTGGTCCTGCTTTCCCGGGTGGCGCCCAAAGGCCGGAAAGACCGTTTCAAACCCTTCCAGCCGGCGGAAAACGGCGTGGCCCCCATGCCTGCGGCCGGAGACGGGTACAACGTCCACGTCACCGGCCTCACCCACGACGAACGGGGTTACCCGGTGATGACCGTGGACGCCCAGCGTGAGATGATGAACCGGATCACGGGCAAAATCCTGAACAACCTTGACGAGATTCGTATGAGCGAGAGATTCCTGCTGGACGACGCGGACTACGTGATCGTGTCCTACGGGGTTTCGGCCAGGACAAGCACCGCCGCCGTGGAAGAGCTCCGGTCCATGGGCATCAAGGCCGGTCTTTTCAGGCTGATCACGGTCTGGCCCTTTCCCGGTGATGACATCCGGGCTCTGGCCAAAAAAGCCAAAGGATTCGTCACCGTGGAAATCAACCTGGGCCAGATCCACAGGGAGGTGGAACGCCATGTGGCGGGCCAAGCGCCCTGCCTCCTGGCCGGCCACACCGGCGGAACCATCATTCCCCCGGAGGATGTGATCGAAAAAATCCAACAGCTTGTCAGGGAGGTGAACTGACCATGGCCGTCAAAACCAAACCCACGGCCCAGAGTGTCCCGGCTCCGGCCCATCCCCTGGACGACCTGATCCGTACCGACCGCATCCCCCATATCTGGTGTCCGGGCTGCGGCATCGGCACGGCGTTTTCCTCCTGCCTTTCGGCCATCAAGCGGAGCTGTCCGGACCTGAACAAGGTATCCATGGTCTCGGGCATCGGCTGCTCGGGGCGTGCCGCAGGCTACATCAAGCTGGACTCGTTCCACACCACCCACGGCCGGGCCATCCCCTTTGCCACGGGCCTGAAACTGGCCAGGCCCGACATGAACGTGATCGTGTTCAGCGGCGACGGAGACCTTTTCGCCATCGGAGGCAACCATTTCATCCACGCGGCCCGGCGGAACATGGACCTGACGGTGATCTGCGTGAACAACCTGAACTACGGCATGACCGGAGGACAGGCGGCGGCCACCACGCCCCACCGGGCCAAAACCACCACCTCGATCTCGGGCAACCCGGAAGATCCGTTCAACCTGCCCCTCCTGGCCTGGGCCTCGGGCGCGACCTACGTGGCCCGCTGGACGATTCTCCACACCCGGGACCTGACGGAATCCATCTCCCGCGCCCTGACCCGGAAAGGTTTCTCCTTCATCGAGATCCTGGCCCCCTGCCCTGTGAACTACGGCCGGCGCAACAAGGAGAAACCCCTGGATTCCCTGAAGCTGTACCAGGAACGGGGCATCGTGAAAAACGGCGCGGATCCGTCCACCGCCGACATCGACTTCGAAAAGGGCATCATTCTCGGCACTTTCGTGGACCGTGACAAACCCACGTTTTACGAAAAATACAAGAAAGTGAATGGGTTGGAATAGAACATGAAAAAAGAAATCATCATCACGGGGTTCGGGGGCCAGGGCATTGTCCTGGCCGGGAAGGTGCTGGGAAACGCGGCGGCCATCGGGGACGGGCGTGAGAGCACCCTGATCCAGTCTTACGGGCCCGAGTCCCGAGGCGGGGCGTGCAGCGCCCAGGTCATCATTTCCGACTCGGTGATCCACTACCCCTACATCCGCTCGGCCGACGTGCTGGTGGCCATGTCTCAGTCCGGGTATGAGAAGTACGCGGACCAGCTCAAGACCGATGGGGTCCTTCTCTACGACCAGGATCTGGTCCAGCCCAGTGAAACAGGGAAAAACACCTTTGCCGTGCCCGCCACACGCCTTGCCGAGGAACTGGGCCGGAAGATGATGGCCAACATCATCATGATCGGGTTCATCACCTCGGTGTCCCAGGTGGTCAGCCTCGACGCGGCCCGGAACACCGTGGCGGAATCGGTTCCCAGAGGCACGGAAGAGATGAACCTTACCGCCTTCGGCAAAGGATACGACTACGGTCTTTCCCGGCTCAAGGGCCAGGAGCGGAAAGCCGCCGGAAAAACAGGAGCCATGTCATGAACGAGAAAAAAGACCGGCTGCACCGGGTCCTGGTTCTGGGGGCCACCCCGTCGGGCATCGCCGCCGTGAACAAACTGGGCGAACTGGGCATTCCCGTGACTCTGGTGGACACGGACGCCGACCTGGACCGCAAGCTGTCCCACGAGAAGTGGCGCCTCGCATCCGGCGTCCCCCTGAACTACGCCCACCGGCCGGGCCTTCTGAGGATTCTCCGAAACCCCAGGATCACCTGCGTTCTCCCCGCTGAGGTCACGGCCGTGCGTCACAACGCCCAGGGATTTTCCGTGACCGTGAAACCCCGCCCCACGTATGTGGACAAGGACCGTTGCCTTCTGTGCGGCAAATGCGAAGACATCTGCCCGGTGACCACCCGGGAGGGGGTCAAGGCTGTTCACGCGAAAAACCGCATGAGCCTGCCCGGCCGGGCCGTGATCGACAAACGCCAGATGCCCCTGTGCCAGGCGAACTGCCCCCTGGGTGTCGAGGTCCAGGCCTATGTGGCCCTGACCCGGGCCGGAAAAACACAAGAAGCCCTGGCCGTGATCCGGAAGGACAACGTGCTGCCCTCGGTCTGCGGCCGGATCTGCACCCATCCCTGTGAAGCGGCCTGCCGCAGGGCCGAGGTGGACGGATCTGTTTCTGTCCGGGCCATCAAGCGTTACCTTGCCGAGCAGGAGGACCCGGAAACCGCCAAAGCCTGGGCCTCGCTGAAACCTTCGGAAACCCGGCCTGAAAAAATCGCCGTGATCGGTTCCGGACCTGCCGGACTGGCCGCCGCCGCCGAACTGGCCAGGAGCGGTTTTCCGGTCACAGTCTACGAAAAAGAGGAAAAAACCGGTGGCATGCTGCGCTACGGCATCGGAGAGCACCGCCTGCCCCGAGATGTCCTGGACCGGGACATCCGGGCCATCGAAAGCTGGGGCGTCCAGTTCAAAACTGAAACACCCGTCGACCTTGCCAAAGACCTGAAGGCTCTCGGTAAAAAATACAAAGCCGTGCTGCTGACCACCGGCACCTGGGCCGACAGGAAACTCGGAGTACCGGGCGAAGACCTGGAAGGCGTGTCCGGCTGCCTGGACTTTCTCACCGCCTGCCACCGGGGCGACGCGGTAACACCCCAAGGGAAAATCGCCGTGATCGGCGACGGAAATTCAGCTTTTGACCTGGCCAGAACCCTGGTCCGGCTGGGCTGCGACGTCACCCTGGTTTCCTGGTTTCCGGAAGACATGATCACCGCCGACGAAGAAGAGGTCAAAGGCGCCGTGGCCGAAGGGGTCCGGCTTCTCTGCTCGTTTGAAACCGTGGCCTTCAAAGGCAAAAAAGGTCGCTTGTCAGCCCTGTCCCTTGCTCCCACCCGGCCCGGTGAACCGGACGAACGGGGCGTGGCCTGGCCTGTGAGGTTGGAAGGAGCCAAACCGGAAGACCGGCCCTTCGACGCGGCCTTCGTGGCCGTGGGTCAGATCGGCCCCCTGAAAAAAGATCATGGGTTCGCCGTATCTGAAAGAGGGACCATCGTGTCCGACGAATCGTTCAAAACAAACCTCACCGGGATCTACGCCGCCGGTGACGCCGTGACCGGACCGGCCTCCGTGGTCCATGCCATGGCCCAGGGACGACAAGCCGCAGGATCGATCATCTTCCAAATCACCGGAAAAAAACCGGCGTTCATGGCCGAAGGTGAAAGACTTGAGCGCCCGTCCTGCCGGGATTTTTCCCCGGTCCCGTCGGATCTTGAAACCCTGGGCCGGGCCGAGATGCCCGAGATCCCGGTTTCCGATCGACGGCTCAACTTCAAGGAAGTGGAAAAAGGCCTCACGCCGTCCCAGACCGCCCTGGAATCCGAACGCTGCCTCCAGTGCGGGGTCTGCTCCCAGTGTCTTGAATGTGTGAAAGCCTGCGGCCCTGCCGCGGCCATCGACCACAGCCAGAGCGACGAATCGTTTATCGACCACGTGGGTGTGGTGATCCTGGCCGATCCGGACATGGCCGCCGGCCTCACCCGCCTTTCCGGAGACGATGTGATCCGGACCTGGGGCTCCACCGGCGAAAGCGGCGATGTGTACTCCATGATGATCCGTGGTTTCGCTGCGGCGGCCCACGCCATGGAAATGCTCAGCGGGTCCCTCCAGAGAACCCGGGGGTTCGGCGTGTCCAGTTTGTCTCCCGAGCCCGTGCTTTCAAGCGATATCCGCCTGGGGGTCTTTGTCTGCACCTGCAACGATTCCCTGGGCTTTCTGCCGGAGATGGCCGCCGATGTCCGGGTGCTCGGGAAAGCCAAAGACGTGGTCCATGCCGAAGTGATTCCGGCGGCCTGCCTGCCCGAAGGGGCGGCCCGGATCGTCCGCACCGTCCGCGAAAAAGGCATCACCCGGGTGGTGCTGGCGTCCTGTGTCTGCTGCCCGCTGAACTTCGTGTGCAGTGCCTGTACGGACCAGAAAAGCCGCCTGAAAAAAGCCTTGTTCGACGGCACGGGAATCAGCCGGTCCATGGTGGAGACCTGCAACCTCCGGGGCGAGGTGCTCCGTCTGGTCAAAACCGATCCGGCCGCGGCCCTGGCCGGTTTCCGGGGACTGATCGGCCGGTCCCTGAACCGGGCGAGAAAACTCCGCCACCACAGCGAAGCGTCCAGGAACTACCATTTCACCACCGCCGTGATCGGGGAATCGGAAGGAGCCCTGACCAGCGCCTCGATCCTGGCCCGGTCCGGATTCGAAGTGATCCTTTTCCGCCGGAAACCCCTGGACGAGCACCAAGTCTCGGCCGTGCCCTCTTCCCTCCACTGCATCCACGGAGCCACGGTCACGGAGATATCCGGAACCCTGGGGGATTTCAGAATTTCGTTCGACGCCTGCGGCACATCCCAGACCCTTTTGGCCGGGTCCATCATCATGGGAGAAAAAACCAGAAAATCCGTGCCGTTCAAACGGATGAAAGACCAGCCCGACTACTGGACCGGTTTTAGGGTCGACGCGGGAATCCAGAGAAAAAACGAGCCCGGAAGGCCTTTCCTGTACCCTGGCCTCACCTCCATACCCGGCATTCTCCTTTCAGACCCTCCGGCGGAACTCAGTTCAACGGTCCAGAAAGGTGCGGCGGCGGCCATGCTGGCGGCGGCCATCATGCCCAGGGGCCCGCGCCAGAGCAAGGGGTACACGGTGACCATCGACAGCAACCTGTGCCGGGGCTGCGGACGGTGTGTGGGGATCTGCCCGTACAGCGCCGTAACCATGAAGGAAAACGGCATCGGCGGTTACGCGGCCGTGGTGGACGAGGCTTTCTGCAAAGGCTGCGGAAACTGCTCGGCGGTCTGTCCGTCCAACGCGGTGGACAGCCCGTACCGTGGCCAGGCATTTTTTGAAGAAATCATCGAGGAGCTTCTGATATGAGCGGGAAGCCCGGAAAAGACGGAACGTCCATGGAACAGTTTACCATCATTCTCTACCTGTGCAACTGGGGGCCCCACGCCGCCTATTTGGAACTTCTCGACCGGGGGGCCGACATTCCCCGGGAATTCAAGATGGTCAGGGTGCCCTGCGCCGGGCGGATCAACAAATCCCTGATGTTCAAACCCTTTGAGATGGGGGCCGACGGCGTGCTGCTCCTGGGTTGCTCCCCGGGTTCCTGCCGTTACGGCACAGGTACGGAAAACGCCAGCCGGAACAGCGAAGACACCCGGAAGATCCTCCGGACCCTGGGAATCCAGGAGAACCGGCTGGAATTCCGGACGTTTCTGCCCGACGAACCGGACCTTCTTCTTAACACCCTGAAAAACTTCGCAAAAACCATTCGAAGCTTGGGAAAAAGCCCGGTTCCCCGGAAAACAGCCCATGAACCGGCAAAACCCCAAAGCGTTCCGGACATCCTGGCCCGCTACGATGTGTACGCATGCCAGGATTGCGGCAAATGCACCTCGGCCTGCCCCCTGGCCCTTGCCGGCAAGGCCTTTTCCCCCAGGGTCATCGCCCATGACGTGATCTCCGGGAACCTTGATTCCCCCGTTTTCCTCGAAAACGTCTGGTCCTGCCTGACCTGCGGCCTGTGCTATGAACGCTGCCCGTCGGCCGTGAACTTTCCGGAATTCATCCGGGATTTGAGGCATGTGCTGAAAGAAAGGGACCGGTACGGCCACGATGTGCACGGAGGGTTTTTCCAGAGCCTGATGCGTACCATGACGGCCGAGGATCTTTCCATGAACCGCTGGGCCATGCTGCCCGCGGAGATCAAAACAGACCCGGCTGGCAAAACCTTGTTTTTCGGGGGCTGCACACCGTACTTCGACACCTTCTTCAGCCGCCATATGGACGTGCGCACCACAGACATCACCGTGAACAGCCTCCGGCTGCTGAATTTTTTCGACGTGGTCCCGGCCCTTCTGCCCAACGAGCGCTGCTGCGGCCACGACCTTCTCTGGACCGGCGACGTGGACAACTTCCGCCGTCTGGCCAGGCTGAACACAGCCATGATCCGGGATCTGGGCGTGACGGAAATCATCACGGCCTGCCCCGAGTGCCAGTGGACCCTGGACCGGGATTACCGGGCCCAGGGATTCGACCTGCCCACGGTGACCCATATTTACGATTTCCTCGAACGGGAGATCGGCAAAGGCGCCCTGACGTTCAAGCCCATGACCGGCCCGGTCACGTTCCAGGACTCCTGCCGGATGAGCCGTTTCCAGGCAAGGGCCGATCTTCCCCGGACCCTGATCCGGCGGATGGACATCCCCGGCTTCACCGAAATGCAGGACAGCGGGACCTCGGCCCTCTGCTGCGGCAACAGCGGCTGGATCGGATGCGATGCCTACAGCAAGGCCATGCAGGTGAAACGGCTGAAACAGGCCCAGGCCGCAGGCGCGGACACGATCCTCACCGCCTGCCCCAAATGCCAGATCCATCTGGCCTGCGCCATGGAAGATCCATTCCAGCCCGCCAGCCTGAGTCTGGAACTTAAAGATCTGGTCAGTGCGCTGGCGGAGAAGATACAGTGGGAGTGAGAAAAGATGAACATCGAACATCCAACGCCCAACATCCAACATCGAATGGCGGAAGGAAACCGGAGCATGGATGGGAAACTCTGGCCGCTTGGAGGACTGAAACGATGAACGTCGAACATCCAACGCCCAACGTCCAACATCGAATAAAGGAAAGACAATGGAATCGAACGTCATGTTGAAAAACGGGTCCGGAGAGGACAGGTCGCCGCGTATCGGCGTCTATGTCTGTCACTGCGGGATGAACATCGCGGCCACCGTGGACTGCGCTAAAGTGGCCAGCGCCGCCGCAGCCCTGCCTTCGGTGGTGGTGTCCCGGGAAATCCAGTACGCCTGTTCCGAACCGGGACAGCAGGAGATCCGGGCCGACATCACCGACCTTGGCCTTGACCGTGTGGTGATCGCCTCCTGTTCACCCCGGCTCCACGAGCCCACCTTCCGCCAGATGATGACCGATGCGGGCTTAAACCCCTACCTTCTCGACATGACGAACCTCAGAGAGCAGTGCGCCTGGGTTCACATGAAGGAAAAGGACGCGGCCACGGCCAAAGCCATGGATCTGGTGAAGATGTCCGTGGCCAGGGTCCGGGGTCTTGCGCCCCTCACCGAAACCACGTTGCCCCTGACGAAAAAAACCCTGGTCATCGGCGGCGGCGTGGCCGGTATCCAGGCGGCCCTGGACCTGGCGGACAACGGCTACGACGTGGTTCTGGTGGAAAAGAAACCGTCCATCGGCGGCATGATGGCCCAGCTGGACAAGACCTTTCCCACCATGGACTGTTCCATCTGAATCCTCGGGCCAAAGATGACGGATGTCGGTCGACATCCCAAAATAAAGCTTCTCACCCTGAGTGAAGTGACGGACGTCAAAGGATACGTGGGCAATTTTCAGGTGAAGATCCTGAAAAAAGCCCGATTCGTGGACGAAACCCAGTGCACGGCCTGCGGCGACTGCGCCAGGGTCTGCCCCGTGGTGCGCCCCGACGAGTTCAACATGGGGCTTTCGTCCCGGAAAGCGATCTACTCTCCCTTTCCCCAGGCCGTGCCCTCGTCTTACGTGCTGAACGCGCATGAATGCCTGGGCCACAACCCGGCTGTCTGCGCCAAATGCGTGGAGGCCTGCGGGAAAAACTGCATCGACTTCCACATGTCCGACGAGATCATCGAGGAAAAGGTCGGTTCCATCGTGGTGGCCACCGGCCTTGAACCTTACAACCCCAGGGAACTGGACGAATACGGCTACACCCGGTTCGACAACGTGCTGACCAGCCTTGAACTGGAACGGCTGGTGAACGCCGGCGGTCCGACCCAGGGCCACCTGATTCGTCCGTCGGACAGGCAGACGCCCCGATCCGTGGGTTTCATCCAGTGTGTGGGTTCCCGTTCGGCCCGGAAAGGGGCCGAGTACTGCTCCAACATCTGCTGCATGAACACCGTAAAAAGCACCCTGGTCCTGAAAGAGCATTACCCGGACATGGATATCCGGGTGTTCTACATCGACATACGGGCTTTCGGCAAAGGCTTTGAGGACCTGTTCAAACGAAGCCGCCGGCTGGGCGTGGATTACCTGAGGGGGATTCCCGGTTCCGTGGAGGAACTGCCGGACAAAAGCCTTCGTGTCGCCGTGGAAAACACGGCCACCGGCGTGGTGGAAACCCTGGACCTGGACATGCTGGTTCTGGCCCTGGGCATCAAACCGGCCCGGAGCACTCAAAAGCTCCAGGAAATGCTGGGACTCCAGCTGACATCCGACGGCTTTTTCCTGGAAGCCCATCCCAAACTTCAGCCCGTGGACGCGGCCACCCGGGGCGTGTTCTACGCGGGTTGCGCCGAAGCCCCCAAGGACGTGAAGGATTCGGTGACCCAGGCCTCGGCGGCGGCAGCCCGGGCCATCCGCCTGATGCACAAAGGTGAAATCAGCTCCGAACCCATCACCTCGGACATCATCCTCGAGAAATGCAAATGCTGCGGCCGCTGTGCCGAGGTCTGCCCTTACAACGCCATCACCGTGGACGTGAAAAAGAAGATCCCGGCGGTGGTCAACACGGCCGCCTGCGCCGGTTGCGGCACCTGCGCCGCCGAATGTCCTTTTGACGCCATTGTCATGAACCACTTCACCGACGAACAGATCAACAGTCAGGTCACCGAGCTTCTGACGGAAAAGCCCGAGGACAAGATCCTGGCTTTCGCCTGCAACTGGTGTTCCTACGCCGGTGCGGACTACGCCGGGGTGTCCCGTCTCCAGTACCCGCCCAACGCCCGTCTGATCCGGGTGATGTGTTCGGGCCGGGTGGACGAAAAATTCATCTGGGAAGGGTTCAGGCACGGCGCTCCCGTGATTCTGGTCAGCGGCTGCCATATCGGCGACTGCCACTACATCGACGCCAACCACTGGACCGTGAAACGCATCGAAAAAATCCACCGGAAAATGGAAAAGCTGGGTCTCCGCAAAGAGCGTCTCCAGCTGGAATGGGTCAGCGCCGCCGAAGGCATCCGTTTCGCCGAGGTGATGCGCGCCCTGGAACCCCTGCGTAAAAGCGTGACGCGAAAAGAGATCGACGAGACCCTCGAGATTCTAAAAAAACAGAAATAAACCGGGTTTGGCGGGCTTTCGCCCGCCGACCCTGACGGGTGAAAGCCCGCGCCCCGGGACTCATCGCAGTCTTCACCAGACATTGCCGATGTGACACCCGTCGTTTTTTTTTGATGGACTCGTAAAACGTCGCCCGATGGCTATGGAAAAAGGCCCAGAGGCCAAACACTATAACGCCGCATATGGGACTTTTTACGACGCCATCTTTTTTAACCGATACAACAGGAGGATATTATGAAAAAACTGTCTATCGCCGCGTTCAGCCTGCTCTTTCTCGTGAGTTGCGTGACCCTTTTTCCGGAAGTCACCACCATGTCCGGTGACACCTCGTCTTTGATCGTGCTGGAAACCGATCCTGTGAAAGGGGTCAGCACAAGCCGGGGCATGTTGAAAGAACGCTCCCGGGTCAACATGGTGAACACCGGTTTTTATCCCGTGGTCACGGACAGCGACGGCAACGAGGTGAGTTTCCGTCTCTTTGAAGGGAGCACCCGGGGCGGGACATACTACTACCTGGAAAACGTCAAACCCGGAAAATACACGGTCACCGGTTTCCGCTACCTGTACATGACTCACTACGATTTTATCCATGTCCCCATCAAGGACCTGAAGTTTGACGGCCAGAGAAAAGAAGCCTGGCAGAAAACCGACTTCTACCCCCTGCCCAAACCTGTGACCGTCCAGGTTCGCCCCGGCAAAATGGAATCCTTGGGCCGCTACGTATTTTACTTTGAAACCGTGGCTGAAAAGGAACCCCTGGCCGACCTGCGCTGGAAAATCACCACGTTAAATTTTGAAAGCGTGGAACCGGACAACAAAAACTCCCTCCAGGACATGAAGAACTGGCGCGGGGGAGAATGGGTGAACTGGAACACGAAAAACGACGAAACCGCGAAACCCTGACGCGAACCACACAAAGCACTCATGAATTTCTGGAAACGGCCCGACCCGCATCACGGGAAGGGCCGTTTTTAATAAATACCCAACCGCCAAAACCCAAACATCCCCTTTTTTCACCGGCCCCATGTTCCTTCTTGACTTTACCCCCCGAGATGCCCTAACACTTATAAGCGAGAAGATTCGAGCTTAACACTCCTGTGACACAACCTGAACAGACCGGCACAGAACATTAAAAATTCCTGGCGTACACCCAAGGGTAACATGGATTTTTTTACCGTTGATCTGTTGTCTTACACGGTGGAGACGCGAGTCCCGCTTTTTTCAAGGATTTGCAATGACCCGAAAGCCGACCTACAAAGAACTGGAACAGAGAATCAAGAACCTGGAAAAACGCTTTCCACAGGTCGGCAAACCGTTTGACAGCCAGCGGATTCTCAGTGATCTCATGGATAACAGCGGCTCGCTGATCGTCCTCAAGGACAGGGGGGGCCGGTACTTTTTCGTCAACCGTAAATGGCAAGATATCACAGGCATTTCCCGTGACCTTGTCATGGGCAAAACAGACGACGAGGTCTTTGAGCCTGAAACATCCCGGCAATTCATGGGCAACGACCGCCAGGTCATGGATACCGGGCAAACCATCGAAGTCGAAGAACATCTCTCCACCCCCTCGGGTTCCCGCTGGTTCATCTCCGTCAAACTCCCCCTGTTCGACGAAAAAGGATCAGTATCGGGTCTCTGCGGCATCATCACCGAAATCACCGAAAGAAAACGCATGGAAGAGGCCCTCAAAGCCAACGAAGAAAAATACCTGAGCCTCTTCAACAACACACAGATCGCCCTGTTCAAAACCACCCTCGATGGGCGCCTGGTGGAAATCAACAGGCGTTACGCGGAAATGGCGGGATACCCCACGGTGGAATCCTGCATGGCCGAATTCGACGTCCTCAAGGCATGGACAAATCCCGAAGCCCGTCGCGACATGATCACCATCATCCAGGAAAAAGGGATGGTGAGGAATTTCGAAGTCCAGCTCCAGCGAACAGACGGCACCCTCTGCTGGATTCTGATTTCCGCCACCTATTGCCCCGACAGCCAAACCATCGAAGGCTCCGCCGTGGACATTTCCGACCGCAAAACCATTGAACAGGCCCTGGAACGAAGCGAGGCCATGCAGAAAAAAATGGTGTCCCACATCGGCGACGTGATCGTGATCATCGACGAAAAGGGTTTCAACACCTACAAAAGCCCTAACATCGAACGACTGTTCGGCTGGAAACCCGAGGAGCTGATCGGCAAAAATTCTTTCGAAACAGTCCATCCCGAAGACCGGGAAATCGCCTTTTCGTTCTTCAGAAACCTGATGCAGGAACCCGGTTCCGTAGGCTCTTTCGAATGCCGTTACCTGTGCAAGGATGGGCATTACCGCTGGATCGAGTTCACGGGCAGAAACCTTTTCCATGATCCCGACATCCGGGGTATCTTGGGCAACTACCACGATATCATGGAGAGAAAACAAGCCGAACAGACCTTGCGGGAAAGCGAGGCCCGGTTCAAGGCCCTTCATAACGCCTCTTTCGGAGGCATCGCCATCCACGACAAGGGGATCATCCTGGACTGCAACCAGGGTCTGGCGGATATGAGCGGGTATTCGACAGACGAGCTGATCGGCATGAACGGTCTCCTTCTCATCGCCGACGAGTCGCGGGACATGGTCATGGCAAACATTGTCAGCGGTTCGGAGAAACCATATGAAGCGGTGGCCCTCCATAAAAACGGGACAAAATACACCATCCGAATCGAAGCCCGGAACGTGCCCTACAAGGGAAAAATCGTCCGATCCACGGAATTCAGGGACCTTACGGAAAGCAAACGGGCCGAGGCGGAACGAAAGAAACTCGAGGAACAGCTGACCCAGGCCCAGAAAATGGAAAGCGTGGGCCGTCTTGCAGGCGGCGTGGCCCACGATTACAACAACATGCTCAGCGTGATTATCGGCTACACCGAACTGGCGATGAACGACGTTCCATCTGCCACCCCTCTTTACAAATTCCTCCGGGAAATCCACAGGGCCGCCGAACGTTCCACAGAAATAACCCGTCAGCTTCTGGCCTTTGCCAGGAAACAGACCATCGCGCCCAAAGTTCTGGACATGAACGAGGTGGTGGAAAGCATGTTCAAAATGCTCCGGCGTCTGATCGGTGAAGACATCGACATCGCCTGGCTTCCTGAAAGCCGCCTCTGGCCCATCAAAATCGACCCGTCCCAGATCGAACAGATCCTGGCCAACCTCTGTGTCAACGCCAGGGACGCCATCTTGGGGGTGGGCAAGGTCACCATCGAAACCCACAAGATCACCCTGGACAAATCCTACGCCGCCGATCACGGGGAAGCCTTTGCCGGAGATTACGTCCTTCTCGCCGTGAGCGACGACGGCTGCGGAATGGACAAGGAAACCCTGGCGAACATCTTCGAGCCCTTCTTCACCACCAAAGGGGTAAACGAGGGCACCGGCCTGGGACTTGCCACGGTCTACGGCATCGTCAAGCAGAACAACGGCTTCATCAACGTGTACAGCGAACCGGACAAAGGCACGACGTTCAGAATCTATCTGCCCCGGCACGACGGGGATATCGAGAAAACCATATCCCAGGCCGTGTCGACGATACCGGAAAGCCGGGGCGAGATCATCCTCCTGGTCGAGGACGAAAACTCCATCCGGATCATGAGCCAGATGATGCTTGAAAAAATGGGATACCAGGTCATTTCCGCAGGAACGCCCCATGAGGCCATACTCCTGGCCCGTCAACACCGGGACCGGATCGACCTCTTGATTTCCGACGTGGTGATGCCCGGGATGAACGGCCGGGACATGGCCGACCAGCTGAAGCACCTTTACCCGGCCATGAAGACCCTGTTCATGTCCGGCTACACCGCCAACATCATCGCCCATCGGGGGGTTCTCGAAGAAGAGGTCCAGTTTATCCAGAAGCCCTTTTCCATGATAGACCTGGGCCATAAAGTCCGCGAGGTGCTGGAAAGCGCCGGTTAGACAATCAATCCTTCCTGGTCTGCGGTTTTTTTATATTAAACCGGCAATAATAAAGCTTAAATTATTGGCAAGGGAGCGGTTTAGGTGTTTAGTGGTTTAGGGTTATTCGACGAATGGACTTTGAATTGATAATTCGTCAAAAAAATATAAATAAACAATAGGTTATGATAATAATCTTTTCAAAACCTAAACACCTAAACCACTAAAAAGCTAAATCCCTGGGTTGCCATCTCCCTTGTTTGTGCAAACACGTTTTTAAAGGTATTTTATTGCCGCATTAATATAAGGGATACTGAACGCAAAGGCCAGGGGCCGAATCCGGGCGAACAGGTCGTGAAGCAGGACGGGCACGGCAAACCCCGGAACAAGGCTGATCAGAAGGCGCAGCACGGCAGATTCCACCTGGAACCGCCGGCAGAAGTCCAGGGCCACGTAAAGAACCGCCACATGGAACAGGTAGAGGCTGAAAGAACGGGTTTCCACAGCCGCAACCCAGGTCCAGATGCCACGGGAACGGATGCGTCTGGTCACACATCCTGACACAATCACCCAGAAAGCCGTCCCGAAACTCGCCGTACCATACCATAAACCGCCGAATCCTGGCCCGCTGGGCGGCGGGTTGCCGTATCGGACAAAAAGAAACGTGTGGGCGAGAAAAACGATCGCGCCGGCTTTGAATCCGGCTTTTCCGATCCAGTCCTTCCCGTATTTCCAGGAAAGGCAACCGGCGAAAAAAAAGGGGAAATACTTGACCGGAAAATAAAAGATCCCGGGAAGATCGGCGAGAAACCGGTACAGGCCCAGCCAGACCGCGGCAAGGATAATGTCAGACAGCCAGTGCCTGGAAACCTTCAGGTGGCTTACGGGTATCATCACGGCGAAAATCAGAAAAAGGGTTTTCAAAAACCACAGGTGGTCGTTGTCTATTCCCAGAAAAAGCAGACGGATCGCAACGCCCAGGGGGCGGTTCAAATGGCCGAACATCATCACGAAAGGAAGGAGAAACAGAAACGATGCGGCATACATCGGAACGACCAGACGGCGGATTTTCTTAACGATATCCGAAACGACTCCCGATGACCTGCCCTCTGCCGACAGACAGAACACATACCCCGATATCCAGAAAAAAAGAGGCATATGAAAGGAGTAGATATGGTTCCGGATTACCGTCTCCCAGAACGGAACAAAAAGGGGGGCCGCCATATGGTTGTTGGGGAACTGGAGACTCCGGGTGGCGTGGCCCACGACAACCAGGACTGTGGCAAACGCCCTGAGGAAAACGATGGAACTGTCCGTTCGACCCATCGTTCAGACCTGCCCTTTTTCAGAAGGAATTTTCCTGGCCAGCTGACGGCAGATACTTTTCTCCAGCTGGCCCGGCCTGATGGGTTTGGTCAGGTAATCGTCCATACCCGCCTCGAAGCACTTTTCCATATCACCTTTCATGGCATGGGCGGTCATGGCGATAATGGGAACCTGATGATCAAGAACGGCGGACTGGCTGTCCCTGATGATCCGCGTGGTTTCAAAACCGTCCATTCCGGGCATCTGGACATCCATGAGAATCAGGTCGTAGGATTTGTCCCGAAGCAGCTCCATGGCCTCAAGCCCATCATGGGCAGTATCGGCCTCATGCCCGAGTTTTCGGACGAGGATTTCCGCGAGACGCCGGTTGGCGGCGTTGTCTTCCACGATCAGAATCCGCGAGGCTGGAACCGGGACAAGGCTGCCCGGTGAGGTGGAGTCAAGGGAAGTCCTTGACGAATCGGCTGGCCCGCAGAATGACGGACTCACAGGAAAAGTCAGGGTGAACCAGAATTCCGACCCCTTTCCTTTCACGCTTTTCACCCCGATGGTTCCTCCCATGCCCTCAACCAGGTGTTTGGAAATGGCGAGCCCAAGACCCGTTCCCCCATATTTCCGGGACATGGACACGTCGGCCTGGGAAAAACTTTTGAACAGCTTGCCCATATTCGCCTCTTCGATGCCTATCCCCGTGTCCTTGACCCTGAATTCCACCGTTTCCTTGTCATGGAAAATGCCAAGGAGGGAAAGAGTCACAGAGACCAAACCCTGGTCAGTGAATTTGACGGCGTTTCCGGCGATGTTCAGAAGCACCTGTTTGAGCCGATCCGCGTCGCCCCGGACGTCGCCCACAATCCCGGGCTGGATGTGGAGGGTAAAATCGATCTTTTTCTCCCTGGCCCTGTCTTTCAGGACGGAAAAAACGTTCTCCACCGTTTCCCGGAGATTGAAATCCTGTTGCTCGATGTAAATCTGGCCAGATTCCAGTTTGGCCAGATCGAGGATATCGTTCACGATGGTAAGCAGCAGCGACGACGAAGACCGGATCACGTGAACGTATTCTTTCTGATCACCGTCCAGACTCGACCGTCCCAGCAGCTCCGTCATGCCGATGACCCCGTTGAGCGGGGTTCTCAGTTCGTGGCTCATGTTGGCGATAAACTGGTTCTTGGCCTGGTTTGCGGACTCCGCAGCCTCCTTGAGCATTTCAACGGAATCAAACGCCCTGGAAAATCGCATGGAGATCACGAAGGCCTGGGAGAACAGAAGAAAAAAAAGCCCCAGAGGCGCGACGAAACGTGTCTGGACAAGCTGGTTCTGGTGCATGATATCGTTCAGCACCGTGGCAAACAGCACCAGATATCCGGCACACAGGGCCAGGGCTCCGCTGCGCTTCCTGACCATGGCCATGACATGGACGTAGAGAAGGTAAAAAGCGATAAGAATTGTGGCGATCTGAAACTGCCCCACCAGAGAGGAATAAAACCTGGGAGCAGACAAAATGATCAGGCTGCTGTAGACAGCGGCCACCGCCACAATGACCCGGTGCCAGGCCCGGTGGAACTCGTCTGGATACATCACCCGGATAAACGAGGGGAAAGCCCCCACAAGGAGCGAATAGGTCAGGTATTCCATTTTGTGGAAAAGAACCCAGTTGAAACCGGGAAACAGATCGAGAAAGTAACGTTCGTGGGTCAGGACAAGTCGTGAGGCAAAAAGAAAACAGATCAGGGAAAAGTACAGGGGCGCCTTGATGGTGGGTTTCAAGAGGAAAAGCCCCAGATGGTAAAGGCCCATGAACAGGATGGCGCCGAACACGCTGAGTTCCATCAGCTGCCTGATCTCCCGGAGATGCCTCACATCTTTTTCCCGGCCCAGGGAAACCGAATCCCAGATGCCCCCGTGGTACTCATGGAAGTTGGCCACCTCCACATCCAGGAAGACTTGCCCCTCGAGGGTCTGTTCGATCCGGCAGATCTGGGGTTTGTAAGCGGGGCGTGTGGCCGTGCGGTCCCTGCCCACCTCGCCTGCTGAAGCGATCTTCTCCCCATTGACGTAAAGGGAAAACGCGGTGCCGATATTCATCAGGCGAAGAGCCATGGGAGAACTCTGGGGATCGATGTAAACGGTCAGGTGGTAGGTCCCGTAACCAAGCCCGCGATCATCAGGTTTCTGGGGCACGACACCGTTCCATCGTCCCGGCACGTCGATGAACCGCTGGTTCTGTTCAGAAAGGCCCGTCTGATCCGGCCCGCACAGAACATTCCAGTGAAAGGCCCATTGGCCGTCCAGTTTCACCGGGCCCTGATCCGCGAAATCGTAACCCCTCAGATCGATCACGCCGTTTACCGCACGGGGCAGGGGCGTCCGGCCATCTTCAAACCCGGAACATCCGCCAAGAAAGACCATCAGCAAAAAGACCGCCAGCGCTTTACATCTCTTTCCCATACATCTGCGATCCCGGGTTCTTTGGTTAGACCGGCACGGCGCAATTCCCCCAAACCCCATGAATGACGCGGCCGACCTGTGATTCTGCCTGAAACTACGTGTTGGAATAATCGAGCTGAATAAATACACGAAAAACATACCACATGCCCCGGACACGATCAATGTTTATGGCCGTGTCATCCAGGGCTATCGCATGTAAAATTGGCAAGGATCTGAACTATCGGCCGAACGTCTTCGAAGGAGGGGAAACACCTGCCTCTTCGGGTCTGCGGAGTTACCCCGGGTTCCCGCCATTGTCATTCCGGGCGGCGCTGTTTTTTGGGTCGATCATGTTTTACGGGATATCCCAAACGTGATCGCCTCCCCTAACGTAGGCCGACCCGGAATCCATGCCCGCAAGAAAGAGGGGGGCATGAATTTTCGGGAACGGATGCCCATGCCGGCGTGGATTCCGGGTCGGCTTCGTTTTTCGAGCTTTATCGTTTTGCCAAATCCTGACAGATTTCAATCTCTCCGGCCTATCGGAGACCGCCCGGAATGACAAGGTTGGGAGCTGCGGCTCAACATGACATGTCGGTAAAATTCTTACATGCGATGGCCCTGCCGTATCATCCCATGACCAGCGCATGTCATACTGGAATGGACCTCAACCATCGCTGTCGGATTCGGTATCGCTATCGGGTTCGATATCCAGAACGCTATCGAAACCGCCCCTCAAGGGACACAGCCCAAAGCTCGCTGTCCCGACAGGAACAGATTTTCAGGCATAAAAAAAGGCCCAGGATTTTCACCCTGAGCCTTCGTTTTTTCTAAATGGAGGCGGCTTCCAGATTTGAACTGGAGAATAACGGCTTTGCAGGCCGTCGCCTTACCACTTGGCCAAGCCGCCAAAAAAAAATGGAGCGGGAAACGGGAGTCGAACCCGCGACGTCAACCTTGGCAAGGTTGCACTCTACCACTGAGTTATTCCCGCTCAATGACGGGACTATAATTATCTTCTAAGCCCCGCTTTGTCAACAGAAAATTTCAAGAAAAAGCATGTTTTCCGTAAAACAAAAACAAGGCCGGAATGAAGCCCTGTGGGCTTCTCCGGCCTTTGATTTCCATGGTCAACCCTGGACGGACACACGGCATGTCAATCGTTCCGGAGGGTGCGACGCTTTATTTCTGGGCTTTGTTCCAGTCGTCCATGAAGGCCTTGATGCCCTTGTCGGTCATGGGGTGGCCCGCGAGTTTCTTCAGCACGTCAAAGGGAATGGTGGCGATGTCCGCGCCCATCAGGGCTGAATCCAGCACATGAAGGGGGTTTCTCACGCTGGCCACGATCACCTCGGTGGTGTAGCCGTAGTTGTCGAACAGGGTGACGATCTGCTCGACCAGGACAAGACCGTCCTGGGCCAGGTCATCCAGCCGGCCCACAAAAGGACTGACGTAGGTGGCCCCGGCCTTGGCCGCCATGAGGGCCTGGAGGGGCGAGAAAACCAGGGTCACGTTGGTCTTGATGCCTTCGTCGGTGAGCATGCGGGTGGCCTTGAGTCCGTCGATGGTCATGGGAATCTTGATCACGATGTTCTTGTGGATTTTCACAAGTTCCCGGGCTTCACGGACCATGCCCTCGGTGTCGAGGCTGATGACTTCCGCACTGATGGGACCGTCCACGATGGCGCAGATATCCGTGATGATCTCCTTGAAGTCCCTTCCCTCTTTCGCGATCAAAGACGGGTTGGTGGTGACGCCGTCCACCATGCCCATGCTGGCCGCTTCCCTGATCTCGTTGATGTTCGCCGTATCGATAAAAAATTTCATGGTTGTCTCCTTGTTATCTTAAAAAATGTCTTTTGATGTCTGTTCAATTCCGGGTGTCAGGGCAAATCACACCGATTACGGATGTTTGGCCTTGTAGTCGTCACGGCACTTGTCCGAGCAGAAGTGAAGGGTTTCCCCGTTGGCTTTCAGGGGAACACCCTGTCGCTGCGGAAAATAGACCCCGCATTCCGGGTCCTTGATCATCAGGTCGTCGGCGCTGTCGGCCCGGTTTTTATCCAGGGGATAGGGACTGGTGTCGCTTTTCATGGGATCCAGGATCATCTTTTTGAGAACTCTGTATATAACAAAGATCATGATCAAAATAATCAGCACTTTCATCGGCAATCTCCTGTGTTCATGCCAGGGGTTTCACATCCTGGTGTTCGTGGTCGATGGCGGAGAGCAGCTCCGTCATGGTTTTGCCGAGAAGGGGGTGAACAACCTCCCCGGCGATATCGCACAGCGGAACAAGGACAAAGGCCCGCTGGTGCATCCGTTCGTGGGGAAGGACCAGATCCCCTTCGTTTAAAACAAGATCGTCGTAAAGAAGAATGTCCAGGTCGATGATCCGCGGCCCGAAACGCACCGCTTTCTCCCGGGTGCCCAGATCACCCTGGATCTCTTGCAGGGCGGAAAGAAGCTCCCGGGGTTTAAGTTCCGTGTCAAGTTCAGCCGCCCCGTTGACGAACCAGTCCTGGTCCGTGTAATCCACAGGTTCGGTCATGTAAAATGGAGAGATGGTCCTGAGCACGCCCACATGCCGCCGCTCCAGTTCGGCCAGAGCACGCTGGCAGTTCGCCTTTCTGTCTCCCAGGTTGGAGCCCAGGGATAGGTAGACCCGGGCCATACCCTATTCTTCCGCTTCCGGAGACGCGGTTTCCCCGTCTCCGTCACCGCCGTTTCCGTCCCCGTTTTCTTGGGCATCAGCTTCGTCCGGGCTTTCATCGTCGGCTTCAGGTTCCACCGTCTCGTCATCATCCGTGTCTTTTTTCTTCTCTTCAGGGAAGCTGAAGCGGATCAGCTTGGAATCCTTGCCCTGAACCTGGTAGGATGTCACGGCCACCACCTTGTAGATGTAGCGTTTACCCGCAACCAGGGTGTCGGTGTAGCTGGTCTGGGAGGGGCCCAGCCGGACCAGCCTCGCGAACACGATGGGGCAGCCCTTGCACTCCTCTTCGTCCTGGCTGGTCATGGAACGCATCACGTCGTACCCGTCCACGGATTTCGCCCCCTTGCCTTCAGGGGCCGTCCAGCTGAGGGTCACCGTGTTGTCCGTGATGGTGTGGGAAAGGGCGCTGACCCTGGGGGGCACCACGGCTCCCGGGGGAATGGGCGGCGCTTTCCGACCGCAGCCCTGAAACACCACCGCAAGGCCCAGGACACATAAGATCAACGTGGATTTCAGGGATTTGTTCATTTTCTTCATTGCCGGTTTCCTCGCCATTTCGGTTGGGCGGGCCGTCATGCCAGCCCCAGATCCTTTTTCGCCTGAGCCACCGCCGCCCGGACGTTGGCCGTGGCCGTTCCGCCCAGGGATGTGCGCCGGTCGATGATGTTTTTGGTTTCCAGAAAAGAAAACACATCGTCTTCGATCAAAGGCGAAAAGCCTTTAAGTTCGGCCACGGTCATGTCCTGGAGCTCTTTGCCCTTATCAAGGCCGTAGGCCACGGTGCGCCCCACCACTTCATGGGCGTCGCGGAACGGCAGGCCTTTGGACGCCAGGTAGTCGGCCAGGTCGGTGGCGTTGATAAAGCCCGTTTCCGTGGTTTCGGCAAGCCGTCGCTCCTTGAATGTGATATGGGGCAGCATGCGCCGGTAGATGTCGAGGCAGGCGGTCAAGGTGTCCACGGTGTCGAAGAGCGGCGGTTTGTCTTCCTGCATGTCCCGGTTGTAGGTCATGGGCAGGGATTTCATCAGGGTGAGAACCGACATCAGGTTGCCGTAGACCCGGCCTGTTTTTCCGCGAACCAGTTCGGGGATGTCCGGGTTCTTCTTCTGGGGCATGATGCTGCTGCCCGTGGTAAAGGCGTCGGAGATCACGATAAAGGCGAATTCCGACGAGGACCAGAGGATCAGCTCTTCGGAAAACCGGGACAGGTGCATCATCGAAATGCTGGCCGCCGCGATGAACTCGATGATGAAATCCCGGTCCGCCACCGAATCCATGCTGTTGGCCGACACTTTGGGAAAATCAAGCAGTTCCGCCGTATACGCCCGGTCGATGGGGTAGGTGGTTCCAGCCAGGGCCGCGCTGCCCAGGGGCATCACGTTGATCCGTTTGAGACCGTCTTCAAAACGTTCCGTATCCCGCTTGAACATCTCGTAATAGGCCATGAGATGATGGGACAGAAGCACCGGCTGGGCCCGCTGGAGATGGGTGTACCCCGCCATGACCACGCCGTCGTGCTGCTCCGCCAGGGTGACCAGGATGGTCCGGATCTCGTTTAAAAGATCGATGACCTCGCGGCTCACGTCCCTCAGGTACATCCGGATGTCCAGGGCCACCTGGTCGTTCCGGCTCCGGGCCGTGTGAAGCTTTTTCGCCGTCTCCCCCAGATCTTTTGTCAGCGCCGACTCGATGTGCATGTGGATGTCTTCCAGGCTGTCCGAATAGGCGAAGTTTCCGCTTTCGATGTCACCCTTGATGTTCGCGAGGCCCGCCACCATCTTTTCCGCTTCTTCGGCGGTGATCACGCCCTGTTTGGCCAGCATCCGGCAATGGGCCACGCTGCCCTCGATGTCATGCCTGTAAAGACGGCTATCCACCGCGATGGACGAGGTAAAGACCTCCACCGCCTTGTCCGTGCTTTCCTGAAAACGGCCGCCCCAGTGTTTTTCGCTCATTTAAACGTACTCCATGATTGTTTTTTGGCCGTTTGTTGGCCTCCGGCGGCCCTCCCGGGGGGCCGGACTTTAAAAATCCGGGTGTTTCTCCAGGCTGGTCTTCCGATTATTCTAAGGATGGGGGCATTTGTCGGATTTCGTTCCGAGAATCCGACCTACGAGAGTCCCATACCTGTTTGTCAAACTTTTCAAAAGTTTGGCCCCCGGCAGGGCCGCCGGAGGCGCACTCACCCAACCTACTTGTTCCAGGCCTTGTTCGCCGCGCTCATAATCCGCAGGCGCAGGGCGTTCAGACGGATGAAACCTTCGGCGTCCTTCTGGCGGTAGGCGTTCTTGTCGTCTTCGAAGGAGGCGATGGCCGGGTTGTACAGGGACCGTTCGGAACGGCGTCCCAGGACATAGGCGTTGCCTTTGTAAAGTTTCAGGCGGACGTCGCCGCAGACGTTGGCCTGGGTTTCGTCGATCATGTTCTGCATCAGGCGCATTTCCGGGCTGAACCAGAACCCGTAGTAGATCAGTTCGGCGTAACGGGGAATCAGGCTGTCCCGGAGGTGGGCCACCTCGCGGTCCAGGGTGATGGATTCCATGGCCATGTGGGCCAGCCGAAGAATCGTGCCCCCCGGGGTCTCGTACACGCCACGGGATTTCATGCCCACGAAACGGTTTTCCACCATGTCGATGCGGCCGATGCCGTGTTTGCCGCCCAGAACGTTCAGCTCCTTGAAAAGGGCCGCCGGACTCATTTTTTTTCCATTTACCGCCACGGGGTTGCCCTGCTCGAAGCTGATCTCGATTTCCTCGGCCACATCCGGGGCGTTTTCCGGTTTCACGCTGAGGGTGTACATGTCGTCGGTGGCAGGGGCCCAGGGGTCTTCCAGGATGCCACCCTCGTAGCTGATGTGCAGCATGTTCCGGTCTGTGCTGTAGGGTTTGGCCGGAGTCTGGGGGACGGGAATCCCGTGTTTTTCCGCAAAGGCCATCAGGGCCGTGCGGGAGGTCAGGTCCCATTCACGCCAGGGCGCGATGATCTTGATTTCCGGGTCGATGGAAAAGTAACTGAGTTCGAATCGGACCTGGTCGTTGCCTTTGCCGGTGGCCCCGTGGCTCACCGCGTCGGCTCCTTCGATTTTCGCGATTTCCATCTGGCGTTTGGCGATAAGGGGTCGGGCGATGGAAGTGCCCAGAAGGTACTGGCCCTCGTAGATGGCGTTGGCCCGGAAAGCCGGGAACACGAAGTCGCGGACGAACTCTTCACGAAGATCGTCGATGTAGGCTTTCACCGCACCCGTGTTTTTCGCCTTGGCTTCCAGCCCGTCCAGTTCCTCTTCCTGGCCCAGGTCGGCCGAAAACGTGACCACCTCACACTGGTAGGTTTCGATCAGCCATTTCAGGATCACCGAGGTATCCAGGCCCCCGGAATAGGCGAGAACGACTTTTTTTATATCTGACATGAGGACTCCTTTTTTTGTTCATCACATATTAAGAACGTCCCCATTCGATGTTCGATGTTGGACGTTCGATGTTCATTTTTCCTTATTCATTTTTTTAAGATCAACGCTTCCAATATCGCCTTATGCATATGCAGCTTGTTCTCCGCCTGATCCCAGATGATCGAATGCGGTCCTTCCATCACGTCTTCTGTGATCTCCTCGCCCCGGTGGGCGGGCAGGCAGTGCATCACGCTCACGTCGGGTTTCGCGTGCTTCAGAAGGGCCGCATCCACCTGATAGTTGCGGAAAGGCGCCAGACGCTCGTCGGCCTCGCTTTCCTGGCCCATGCTGGCCCACACGTCGGTGTACACGATATCCGCACCCTTCACGGCCTCCACAGGATCGGTCATCACCCGGATCTCGCCTTTGTTTTTCGCCAGTGCTTTTTCAAGAATCTCCGGATCGGGCTTGTAGCCGTCCGGGCAGGCCAGGGTCAGTTTGAAACCCAGGATGGCCGCCGCGTTGATCCAGGAATGGGCCACGTTGTTGCCGTCGCCGATCCAGGCCACATGGATGTTTTCACAGCCGCCCTTCACCTCCACCACCGTGAGAAGATCGGACATGATCTGGCAGGGATGGTAGGAATCGGACAGGGCGTTGATCACGGGAATGCTGCATTCGTTTGCGTATTCCTCGATCAGAGCCTGGGAAAAAGTCCGCACCACCAGACAGTCGATGTAACGGGAAAGAACGCGGGCCGTGTCTTTCACCGGCTCGTTCCGGGAAATCTGGGTGTGGGCCGCGGCCATGAAGATCGGGGTCCCTCCCAGCTGGATGGTGGCCGCCTCGAAGGAAATCCTGGTCCGGGTGGACGGCTTGTCGAAAATCAGCCCCACGGACTTCCCGGCCAGCACCTTGTCGAAGATACCCCGTTTTTGACGTTCCTTTAGTTCAAGCGCCCGGGCGAACAGGCGTTTGAAGTCCTCTTCCGTAAAATCGTTTAAGGTGAGCAGATCTTTTTTCACATGGTTCTCCTTGATTATTCAAAAGTCCCCAGAACCGAATCGAGACATTCGGCCAGGGCGTCGATTTCTTCTTTTTTAATGGTGAGGGGCGGAATGAACCGCAGGATGTTGCCCTGGACACAATTGATGAGAAAGCCCCGTTCCTGACAAGCCTTGACCACCGGCGGCCCGTCCACGGTGAGCTTCATGCCCAGCAGAAGGCCCCGTCCCCGCACGTCGGTGACGATGGCATGCTTGGCTTTCAGTGCTTCGAGCTTTGTCACGAAATAAGCGCCTTTTTCACGGCAGCCGTCCACCAGCTTTTCCCGGTCCATGGTTTGGACCACTTCCAGGGCCGCGGCGCTGACAAGGGGCGTGCCGCCGAAGGTGGAGGCATGGCTTCCCGGCGTAAAGGCGCTCATGATCTCGTCTTTGGCCAGCATGGCCCCGATGGGGAGCCCGTTGCCCAGGGCTTTGGCCAGACTCATGATGTCCGGGGGCACGTTCTCGTGCTCGTAGGCGAAAAGGGTGCCGGTACGTCCCATGCCGGTCTGGATCTCGTCGAAAATCAGAAGGGCCCCGTGCTGGTCGCACAGGTCCCGGACCTTTTGAAGATACCCGGGATCTGGGCAGTAGATCCCCCCTTCACCCTGGACCGGTTCCAGCATCACGGCGCAGATCCGGTCGCTCATCTTGGCCGAAAGGGCCTCGATGTCGTTGTACGGCACCCAGTCGAACCCGGGCAGGATGGGGGCGAAACCTTCCTTGATCTTGTCCTGGCCCGTGGCCGTAAGGGTCGCCATGGTCCGGCCGTGAAAGCTCATGGCCATGCTGAGAATGGTGTCCCGTTTCGTGTCGCCTTTCACATAATGGTATTTCCGTGCCAGCTTGATGGCCGCCTCGTTGGCCTCGGCCCCGCTGTTGCAGAAGAAGACCTTGTCCGCGAAGCTGTGGCTGACCAACCACTCTGCCAGATCAGCCTGGGGCTGGGTATAGTAAAGATTGGACACATGGACCAGCTTCATGGCCTGTTCGGCAAGGGCTCTGGCTACCCCGGGATGGGCATGGCCCAGGTTGCATACGGCGATGCCGGACACAAAATCCGTGTAGGATGTTCCGTTGCTGTCCCAGAGGGTCGAACCCTCTCCCCGCACAAAGGCCACATTGTAACGGCCGTAGGTGTGGGCGATATAATGATCCGCTTTTTCCTGGATGTTTTCTTTCATAGCATGACTTCCGTTCCGATTCCCTCGTTGGTGAAAAGTTCGAGCAACAGGGAATGACGTCGTTTTCCGTTGATGATATGGACTTTCTGCACCGCTTCACTCACCGCGTCCAGGGCGCATTCGACCTTGGGAATCATTCCGCCCTGGATCGACCCCTCGGCGATCATGGCCCTGGCCCTGGCCGAATCGATGGAAGAGATCAGTTTCTTGTCCGCATCGAGCACCCCGTCCACATCGGTGATCAAAATCAGACGCTCGGCTTTAAGGGCCTTGGCCACTTCGGCCGCCACCAGATCGGCGTTGATGTTGTAGGTTTCACCCGCATCTCCCACGCCCACGGGCGCGATGATGGGGATGAACCCCTGGTCGGCCAGGGACCGGATCAGATCGTGGTTGATCTGCGTCACTTCCCCCACATGGCCGGGGTCGATGATCTCGGGGGGACTGTTCTTGTCCTCCTGGTGATAGATGGTCATCTTCTTTGCCGTGATCAGGCCCGCGTCCTTGCCGGTGAGTCCCACAGCCTTGCCGCCCTGGCGGTTGATCTGGGCCACGATGGATTTATTCACCTTGCCGCCCAGGACCATTTCCACCACGTCCATGGTTTCCTCGTCGGTCATCCTCATGCCCCGGACGAACCGGGACGCGATCCCCATCTTTTCCAGAACCTTGTTGATCTGGGGGCCTCCGCCGTGGACCACCACCGGGTTCACCCCGATAAATTTCAACAGGGTGATGTCCCTGGCGAAATCCTCTTTCAGCTGTTCGTCCACCATGGCGTGTCCGCCGTACTTCACCACCAGGGTCTTGGTGGCGAAACGCCTTATATAAGGTAACGATTCAATCAGAATATCGGCAACATTCGCGTCCATGTCTTTATCCTCTATAAAATATACCGGCTCAGATCCTCGTCAGCCACCACGTCTTTCAGCCTTTCCTTAACAAATCCGCTGTCGATGGTCACGTTTTTTTCCTCTATATCCGGCGCGTTGAACAGGATGTCCTCGAGGAGGTATTCCATCAGGGTGTGAAGCCTCCTGGCCCCGATGTTTTCCGTCCTTGAGTTCACCTCTTCGGCGATGCGGGCGATCTCGTCCACGGCGCTGTCGTCAAAGGACAGGTTCACACCCTCGGTCCGCAGGAGGGCGATGTACTGGAGCAGCAGGGCGTTCTGGGGCTCGGTGAGAATCCGGACGAACTCCTTTTGTCCCAGGCTGTCCAGTTCCACCCGGATGGGAAAACGGCCCTGGAGTTCGGGAATCAGGTCCGAGGGTTTGCTGGTGTGAAAGGCTCCGGAGGCGATGAACAGGATATGGTCCGTTTCCACCATGCCGTACTTGGTGGGCACCGTGCTTCCTTCCACAATGGGCAGAAGGTCCCTCTGGACCCCTTCCCGTGACACTTCGGGCCCGGTTCCCGCATGGGTTCCCGCGACCTTGTCGATCTCGTCGATAAAGATGATGCCTGACTGTTCCACCATCTCGATGGCCTTGTCCACCACCTTGTCCATGTCCACCAGGTTTTCGGCTTCCTGTTCGGAGAGGATGTCCAGGGCCTCGGCCACGGTGACTTTCCGCCGCTTGGTGTTTTTGGGCATCAGGTTGCTCATCATGTCCCGGATGTTCATGCCGATGTCTTCCATGCCCATGGTGGAAAAAATCTCGATCATCGGCCCCTGCTGGTCCGTCACGTCGATATCCACCATGCGGTCGTCCAGCTTGCCTTCCTGGAGCATCTTCCTCAGCTTTTCCCGGGTCTTGTCGGTGGCATGGATGTCGGGGGCCGGTTCGGGCTGCGGGTCTTCCACGGCCTGGATATCCACCTCCTCCATGCCGCCCTCCTCCCCTTCCACAAAGGGTTTCACCGGTTTGACAGGCGTCTTGGGCAGCAGCAGGTCCAGCACCTTTTCTTCGGCGATCTTTTCCGCCTTGTCCATCACCTCGTCTTCGGCCTGGTCCCTCATCCGGTTCACGGTGAGGTCCACCAGGTCCCGGACCATGGATTCCACGTCACGGCCCACGTAGCCGATTTCCGTGAACTTGGAGGCCTCGACCTTGAAGAAGGGACTGTCGGTGAGGTTGGCGAGACGCCGGGAGATCTCCGTTTTTCCCACGCCGGTGGGGCCGATCATGATGATGTTCTTGGGAGAGATCTCGTCCTGGAGATCCTCCTCCACATGACGCCGCCGCCAGCGGTTCCTGAGGGCGATGGCCACGGACCGTTTGGCCTTGTCCTGGCCGATGATGTATTTATCCAGTTCCCGGACGATCTCGATGGGTTTCAAATCACTCATAGTTCCTTCCTGACAGTTTAAAATATAAAAACCGGATCATCCTGCGGCGCGTTCCGCCGGACATCCAGTTCCGATTCATAATCATCCGTTTCCACAAAGCAGGGCCTAAGGACGCCCCGCTTCATTCACATCACAGTTCTTCCACCGTGATGGAATCGTTGGTGTAAATGCAAAGAGACGCGGCGATCCCCATGGTTTCCTCGGCAATACCCCTGGCGTCTAAGCTGCTGTGCCGGAGCAAAGCCACGGCCGCCGCCTGGGCCGCCACACTTCCCGAACCGATGCTGATCACGTTCTCGTCCGGTTCGATCACATCGCCGTTGCCTGAGATCAGAAACATCTTGGCCTCGTCCACGGCGATCATCATGGCTTCCAGGCGCCTCAGGTACTTGTCGGTCCGCCATTCCTTGGCCAGTTCCACCGCAGCCCGGGTCAGGTTGCCGTTGTACCGTTCGAGTTTTTCCTCCAGCTTTTCCGTGAGGGTCATGGCGTCGGCCGTGGCTCCGGCAAAGCCCACCACAATTCTGTCCTTGTAGATCCGGCGCACTTTTTTCGCCTTGTGCTTGGTGACCGTGTCACCCAGGGTGACCTGGCCGTCTCCGGCCACCACGGTTTTGCCGTCTTTCCTGATGGCGATGATGGTCGTTCCATGAAATGAAGTCATGTATTTTCTATGGTCCTTTTTATTTTCTTGGATGGGCCTTGTCGTAAGCCCGTGCCAGCCTGTCAATGGTCACATGGGTGTACTTCTGGGTCGTGGACAGGCTTTCATGACCCAGAATTTCCTGAACTCCCCGGAGGTCCGCCCCCGCGTCCAGCATATGGGTGGCAAACGAATGACGCACCGCGTGGGGATAAATCGACACGCTGATTCCCGTCTTCTCCGCCCAGGCCTTCAAAAGCCGGGCCATGGACCGTTCGGTGAGCCGGGTTCCGCTTTTGTTGAGAAACACCGCCTTTGGATCTTTTACCGATCCAGGCCCGGCCAGAACCAGCGCGTTCCTGTAAGCGTCCATGGCGTCCAGAGCCCTTCGTCCGATGGGGGCCACCCGTTCCTTGTTTCCCTTGCCCAGAACACGGATCACCCCTCCGGCCCGGTCCACACGGTCCAGGTCGAGTCCTGCGAGTTCCGAAATCCGGATTCCCGTGGAGTAAAGGGTTTCGAACATGGCCCTGTCCCTCAATCCGGCCAGGCTGCTGTCGTGGATTCCATCGAGAAGCCGGAACATATCGTCCACCGTCAGGTAAGCGGGAATGGGTTTGTCCTGTTTCGGTGTGGCCACCTTGTCCGCCGGGCTGTCAGTCACCACCCCAGATTTCATCAAGTGTTTGAAAAACGAACGGAGGGCCGACAGTTTCCGGGCCACCGAGCTTTTTTTATCGTTCTTTTTGTACAGGGCTCCAAGATAAGCTCGGATGCCCATCACGTCAACCTGTGCCGGGGTGAGGGATTCGAGATCCTCTTTTTTTTCGGGATCAAGGCCGCGGTATCCGGCGAAAAACCGGCAGAACTCCGTCAGATCGTTCCTGTAGGCCCGCAGGGTGTGCTGCGAATAGTTCTTCTGCACCGACAGAACATCGATAAATCCGTCAATCTGGCCAGGTATGTGGTTCATCCCGTCCTTCCCATCATGCGGGAGCCTGGGGCTTAGCCAGTCCCAGAACAGCCATGATCTTCTTCAAATCTTCCCAGGCGTCCCGTTTTTTATCGGGGCTCCTCAAAAGGTACGCCGGATGGAACGTGGGCATCAGCCGGATCCCCCGGTATTCGTGAAAATGTCCCCTCAAACGGGTGATCCCCTCCTGGGTTCCCAGAAGGGCCTGGGTGGCCACGGCCCCCAGGGTGCAGATCACGAGAGGACTTACCGCCATGATCTGGCGTTCGAGGAAAGGCAGACAGACCACCATCTCCTCGGGGGCCGGATTTCTGTTGTCCATGGGCCGGCACTTCACCACATTGGCGATGTACACCTCGCCACGGGCAAGTCCCATGGCCTGGATCATTTTCGTGAGAAGCTGGCCCGACTCCCCGACAAACGGAAGGCCCTGCATGTCTTCCTCGTAACCCGGAGCCTCACCCACAAACATCAGCCGGGCGTTCGGGTTTCCCTGGCCGAACACCAGGTTTTTTCTTTTTTCCGAAAGCCGGCATCTCCGGCAGTCGCCCAGATCGGCGCGGATGGCGTCCAGGCTGTCCGGTTTCGCCTTTTTCTGCCGGGGTTTTCCCCAGGCGTCAAGACAGGCGAGACGTTGGTCCGAACAGTCAAACCCCTTGAGACCCAGGGTTTTCATGTAACCCAGACTGCGTTTCACCTGATCGCAGACCAGGGCAAGCTCGTTCGGTGAAGGTTCACGGTTCATGACAATTCAAGAATCCTGTCGAACAGAAGGCCGGCCACCTGTTCCTTGTCCATGGATTCCAGGGCTTCCATCCGGCCGTCCCTGTAAAAGAAGGTCACGGTGTTGTCGTCGGTGCCGAAGCCTTTGGAACCGCCCACCAGGTTGCCCACGATCATGTCCAGGTTCTTGGCCTCCAGCTTTTTCACCGCGTTCGCTTTGAGATCCTGGGTTTCGGCGGCAAAGCCCACCAGGATCTGGCCTTTTTTCTTCTGTTGACCGGCACACTTCAGGATATCCGGGTTTTTTTCCAGTTCGAGGACCAGGGTCTCCTCGGTTTTCTTGATCTTGTGTTCGGCCTGGTGCTTCACCCGGTAATCGGCCACAGCCGCCACTTTCACGGCGATATCGGCCCGGTCCATGGCCTCCAGGAATGCCTCTTTCATCTCCTCGGCGGACTGGACCTTCACCAGGTCCACGTTGAGAGGGGGCGCAAGGCTGACCGGCCCTGAGACCAGGGTCACCCGGGCTCCCCGGCGTTCCGCGGCCCGGGCGATGGCGTAACCCATCTTGCCCGAGGAATGGTTGGAGATGTAACGCACCGGGTCGATGGCTTCCCGCGTGGGTCCGGCGCTGACCAGCACATGCTTGCCGGCCAGATCTTTGACGGTGGCAAGACCGATGATCCGGTCCACGATGTCGGCCGGTTCGGGAAACCGCCCGGCTCCGGTGGTGCCGCAGGCCATTTCCCCCACGCCGGGTTCCACAAAATAACAGCCGTCGTTTTCAAGAATCTCGATGTTCCGCTGCACGGCCCGGCTTTCGTACATGGCCGTGTTCATGGCCGGACAGATCACGATTTTCGAACGGACCGCCAGGAGAAAGGTGGACAGGGCGTCGTCGGCGATGCCGTTTGCCATTTTGCCGATGATGTTGGCCGTGGCCGGCGCCACGATCACCAGATCGGCTGTCTCGGCCCAGCGGATGTGCCGGATCGAGGCATCGGAACCGCCTTCTTCGAACAGGTCCGCGAAAACAGGCTCACCGGAAAGGGCCTGGAACGTCATGGGGCCCACGAATTCCATGGCCGACCGGGTCATGATCACCCGGACTTTCGCGCCCTGTTTCTGGAGAAGCCGCAGCAGTTCCACGGCCTTGTACACGGCGATGCCGCCGGTAACCCCCAGCACGATGGTTTTGTTTTTCAGATGTTCGATCACTCTTCGGTCACTCCGCTTGGTTCGATGAGGCCCTTGGGTTCGCCCAGGTCTTCCTGTTTCGAAGGAACTGCCTCAGGCTTGACGAAACTCTGGGGCCGGCTGATTTCAAAGGCCACGGCAATCCGAAGGTCCGTGGTGAAATTGGTTTCCGACAGTTCGACGATAGCCCAGCGTTTATCTTTGTTGAACACAAGAATCGACGAAAAGGAGGTTTTGGTCAGGGTGACAAAGGTCCAGCCGTCTTTCAGCATCTGAATGCTGAAAAAATTTACCGCGGATGTCAGATCCACAGGGCCGTAAAACGACATGAAACCCGTGGCGGACGCCCCGGTCCCCGTTACCGAGCAATGCTTCTTTTTTTCCCTGAAATCCCCGGGAACGAGAATATCCTTGAACTGGCAGTAAACCGGAGGTTTTACGCTGTCCGGCTTGGAGGTTTTCCCCGTTTTTCCGTCAAGGGACCGGCATCCGCCGACCACAAGCATCAGCATCACAAAAATCAAAATGATCAATACGTTGTTTTTCTTCATACCTTATTACCCATCCTCTTCGATGTCCGTTTCACAAGCGGCCTCTTTTCAACCTTCGGCCCACCCTGCCGTCACCCGGCCTTTTTTTGAAAAACAGCACTCTTATACCTTTTTTGCCCCTCTTAAAGCAAGATCCTTCTTGTCCTGCCCGCCCTGTCCGGGAATGAAAAAAACGCCACACCTCAACGCCATGACAAACCGCGGCACAAAAAAGTGTTGCACAACAGCAAACCCTGTACTATAGGGAACTTTATTTTTCGCAATCTCCTTTTTTACATCGCCAATATTTTTTATTATAGACACTTTTTTGTATTCCATTGGGTAACCTATATTATTGTTATCCCAAAACATAAACCAGAATGACCGGGCCGCCTCAACCCGAAACATATCCATAACCATATTTATTTATATCATATTTAATCAAAAATAAGGACTTGCCCCAAAGCAAAAACGACGGCGGAACAAAAAAATGAATATCATGATCAATTTCAAATCACACGTTCATAAAAGAGATACTGGTTTTACCTTGATGGAACTTATCATCTCCATGACCATCCTCTCCCTGCTCGCCACAGGCACGGGTTTTGCCATTGTCCGAACCCTTCCGGACCACCATCTCCAGAAGGCGGCCCAGGGGCTTTTCCTGGATTTCCAGCTGGCCAAATCCACGGCGGTTCTTTTTCAGGAGCCGGTGATCGTGATTTTTTCAACGGACAACAACATGTATACCGTCACGAGAACGGGTTCCGACGGAACTGTCGGGGGAACAGGTCCTGCCGCTGACACCCTGGTCAAGGAAGTGAGTTTCGAAAACTCGAGCCACGGCATCGTCTTTGGCAGAGGCGTGGCCCCACCCTGCCCTGACTGTTCTCCGGATGCGGTCACCTATCCCGAAAAAAAAACCCGGTTCAACATCAACGGCAGCGTGAACGCCAACGGCTATGTCTACCTGACCCACGACAACGGGGATCTCTGTTACAAGGTGGGAACACCCACCATGGCCGGCGTGGTTGCCATGGACAAAGCCAGAAACGGCATCTGGGAGAAACGTTGACCGTGAGCGGAAACAAAGGGTTCAGTCTCGTGGAAATCCTTGTCGGCCTTGCCGTGGCTTCGGTTCTTGCCACAGCCGTCTATGGAATCTTTTCAGTTCAGCACAGGATTTATCTGGCCCAGAAACAGATCGCGGATCTCCAGCAAAATCTCCGGACCTGCATGTACCTGCTTGAAGAAGACATAAAGCATGCCTGTTTCGATCCCACGGGCTCGGCCCGGCCCACGATCCTCCATGCGGACAGGGGGACTTTCAGGTTCCAGGCAGACCTCAACGAAAACGGACACCGGTTCAACGCCGATCCCGAAGAGGACGACCTGGCCGCCATGAGCGGTTCCGATCCCAACGAGACCCTTGGCTTCAGGCTGGGTCTCACGGAAAAACAAGGGGTTCGAAGCCTGATCCGTGAAGTCTGGGGTGGAAGTCAGAGAATGGCCGATCATATCGAGGCCCTTGATTTCGCCTATCTGGATTCCGATGGAACGCCCCTTGCCCAGTTTCCCCTGTCCAGGGAAGACCGTGAAAAGATCCGGGCTGTGGAAGTGACCCTGGTAACCCGCAGTCCCCGTCCATGCCGGGGCAGGATCGATCCAATCCAGTACCGCAACCTCCGGGGAGATATCCTGGTCTCCGGCAAGGGCGATGCCTACCAGAGACGCGCCTTTTCAAAAATCATCCACCTTAGAAACAGGAGCAGCTCATGACAAGCCCTGACCATGAAAAGGGATTCACCCTCATTGAGACCCTGATCGCCATGGTTCTCTTCGCCATTGGCATCCTCGCCGTCACGACACTTCAACTCAGCTCCATCCGGGGCAACACACGGGCCAACACGCTCACCCTGGCCGGAAGCGCGGCCTCGGACCTGTCCGAAGAACTCCGGTCCGTCGCCTTTGACGATCCCCGGCTTGCCGAAGGACTTCACGAACCTCAGCCCCATGGGCGGCTGTGGGTGGGCTGGAACGTGGTCCACGACACCCCGTTTCCTGCCCTGACCACGGATACCGACGGCCAGCCCATGGAACCGGTTTCGTTGTGTAAAACCATCGACATTGTGGTTTTTACCGATTCCCGGGGCTTTGACGACAAGGCGGGGAAAAACAGGCTGCTCACCTGCGGCTTCGTCAAGACCAGGTCCCTGTGACAATCATCCGGAAAGAAAGGACAAACCTGTGAACCAGAGAAAGAAGCACGGAAACCAGCGGGGATCGATCCTTCTCTACACCCTGATCGTCCTGACGATCCTCTGTCTCGTTGGAGCCATTGGAATCCAGACCACCTGGTTCGAACTCCGGCTCTCGGGCAACGACCGGCTGATCAACCGCCTGAAAATCAAAGCCGAATCCGCCGCATTGGCCGCCATGATTCTGGTGGACAGACAGCCTCCGCGGGTTCTCCGGGACAGCGACTGGGAATCTTCCACACGCATGCCGTGGCTGTCACGAGGCGGCGGCAACCGTTTTGACCAGGACAGCGGAGAAGAAAAACGGTCAGCCGTCAACAACTACATCCGTGACACGGCCAACTGGGATCATGATGGAGCAACACCCAACTGCGCTGTCCTCGCCGCTGAAAACGACGACGATGAAAAAAAGTCCTTTTTTGACCGGAACTTTCCAGACTGCCGTTTCCAGGTCATCGACATGGACGTGGCCCAGGGCTCTTCTCTCCAGACCGGCAATCGCTACGAAACCCTTCACAACCTCTACATCACCGGATTCAGCACGGAACGCCAGGGCAAATGCCTGGTTCAGATCGGTTACAGAAAGCGTTACTGACAAGAGGCGTAAAGTTGATTGCCCCAATTTCATGAAATTCACAGACACAGGTGTTTTATGGTCCATGGTACAGCCCACATAAAATCTGCCCTGAAGCCGGGGCGCGGCGTAAGCCCGCTTTCCTATTTTATGACCGGACTGATGTTCGCCGCAATGGCCTGGCCGGCTGCCGCTCCAGCCATCGACATCGCCGATTACCCTTTGGAGCTTGCGTCAAAGGCCGCCCCACCGGTGGTCATGGTGGTTCTGGACGATTCCAGCAGCATGGACCTGGAATTCATCACCCCTGAAAACGACGGAACGTTCGAAGGCAACGGCTATATTTTTCCGGCAAACCCGGGGGATAACGTCATTAAGACACCTTCAACCTACATGACCGAAGAGGAACGCAAGTCCTGGAAATCCCAGTGGCATGGCTACAACGCCCTTTACTACAATCCGAAAACAACCTACACGCCCTGGCCAGCTCCGGATGGCTTGGGATTCCTGCCGGACGCCGACACAGCCCGGCCAAGGTCCAACCCCATGAACCCCTCTCCGACCCTGGCCCTTGACGGAGTCTATCTGGCGATCCCCGTCCGCGGCACCGGAAACCCCGAAATCATCCGGAACGCCCACTACTATGTTCTGGATGACAGGAATTCCAACAAACGGGAAGATCCGGGCGAAGGCCTGTTTCTCATCTCCATGTCGGGAGAAGGCCGTGACGTCTTCCGTGTGTCGGACAACGACAACGACGGCCGCGTCGACGAAGGGGAACTGATCCGCACAACGCTCTCCCAGATCCCCGAGCCTGTAAGACCAGGCCCCGGCCTGTCCGAGGATCTGGCGAACTTCGCCAACTGGTACTCTTTCTACAGGCGACGCTCCCTTGCCGCCAAGGCGGCCGTGGGCCGGGTCCTGTCCGATCTCTCCGGAATCAGCGTGGGTTTTTACAGCATCAACACAAATCTTGTCCAGAACGCCCTTCCGGTTCGTGTGACGGGAAGGGACGGCACAGTCAGCGACAAAAGTCCGGATCTTCTCTCCCGGCTTTACCGAATGAAAAGCCAGGGTTCGACACCACTGCGTGAAGGCCTGGACGCGGTGGGTCGTTATTACCAGGGTTTGAAACCCGGAGGACTGGGGCCGTCGCCATACGCCCCCAGAGAGGACGGAGGTGAATGCCAGAGGGTATACAGCCTGGTCATGACCGACGGCTACTGGACCGAAACCTCATTTTCCCTTCCAAGACCCGATCCTGACACTGACGGTCACGGCAATACACTGGCCGACGTGGCCATCACCTATTTTCTCACCGATCTCCGGCCCGATTTAAAAGACCTTCTGTTTCCACTGGAATGCGACACCGCCATTTATCAGCACATGGTGACCTTCACCGTGAGTTTCGGCCTGTCAGGCACCCTGAAACCGGAAGATTACATGGACGATGCCTCACCATGCCAATTGAAAAACAGATTCAACGACCCACCGGCATGGCCGGATCCCTACTGCCAGAGCTGTAGCGCAAAAATCGACGATCTCTGGCACGCATCGTCCAATACCTTCGGCTCGCATTTCAGCGCCTCGAACCCGGAAAACCTGACCGCCTCTCTCCAGGCTGTTTTCAATCGAATCCGGGCCATGGAATCCTCGGCTTCTCCGATCACGGCGGCCTCACAGTCGTTTTTCTCTTCAACCACTGTCTTCCAGGCCTTTTACGACAGCTCGGACTGGAGCGGAGATCTCGAGGCCAGGAAACTTTATTACGATCCTGACACTCAACGTGTCTCCATCGCACCCGATCCTCTCTGGCGGGCCGGTGAAATACTTTTGAGCAGATCTGCGGAAAGCCGGAACATCATCGGATTCGACGGGAAAAAAGCGGTCTCCTTCACCTGGGATGAACTGAGCGACACCCAGAAAAGCCAGCTGAACAATGACCCGGAACTCCTCTCCTATCTCAGGGGAAATCCCAACCCCCGGTTCAGAAAACGGAAGGGAAAACTTGGCGACATCGTCCACGCATCACCCCATGTGATCGGCAACCATCTGTATGTCGGTGCAAACGACGGCATGCTCCATGTATTCAACGCGGCGTCTGGCGAAGAGGCATTTGCTTACGTGCCCAACCTTGTGTTTCCCGACCTTGCAAGGCTGGCCGACAAATTATACGCCCACCGCTGCTTTGTGGATCAGACACCGGCCTGTTCGGATATCCGGATTTCCGGAAAAGACAAAATCTGGCTTGTGGGAGGGCTGGGCAAGGGTGGCAAAGGCTATTTCTGCCTGGACATCACGGAGGTGGACCGCATGGGCTCTTTCTCGCCTGATAACCTGAAACAGCTGGTTCAATGGGAATTCAAAGATGAGGAGGGACTGGGCTACACCTTCAGCGAACCGGTAATCGTTCGGACAAAATCGCCGCAGCACGAGTACGTGGTGATTTTCGGGAACGGTTACGGGTGCAAAGACGGGTTTTCCAGACTGTACATCGTCGATGCCATCACAGGTCAGGTTATCCGGAACCTTAGCACGGAAAGAGGCGATGGCAATGGCATGTCTTCGCCCATCGTCACCGATGTCAACAACGATGGCATGGCGGATTTCGTCTACGCGGGAGACCTGAAAGGCCACATCTGGAAATGGAGCCTCGAAGCTTACGACCCCCTGCTCTGGGATTTCTCGTTCAGAGACAGAGATTCGAAACCCGCCCCCTTGTTCAGCACGGCAGAAGGCCAGCCGGTGACCACACGACCCGATGTGATGCGTCATCCAAACCGTCATGGTTATATGGTCTGTTTCGGAACCGGAAAATACTTGGGGGTTTCAGACCTCGGCACAGAAAACATCCAGGCCGTTTACGGAATCTGGGATTACGGGGATGATCCGGGCGAATACCTGGGCGCCTTCAACGCGGAAACCGGACAACTTTCAAACCATCCTGATCAGGGGGCCTCAAAAGTCCGTCTGTCTCCCCAGCTTATCACGGCCATGGAAGACGAGGACGGCCTGCCTGTCTGGAGAACCGTTTCGAAACATCCTGTACGATACGATACCATCCCCGATGTCCAGGACAGCAACCCGAATCAACGGCTGAAAAAAGGCCTGCCCAACCCCGTAAGGGACGCGGGATGGTACCTGGACCTCACGGCATCGGAACGAGTTCACCAGAATGTCCGGATACGGAACAACGTCCTGATCGTATTGACCCGCCTCCCGTCACCTGTTCCCTGCCGTGGCGGTGGTTCATCCCTGGTCTACGCCCTGGACCCTGCCACAGGGGGTATGGTCGACAAAGCAGCCTGTGTCGACACCCCGTCACCGGTAAATGAACCCCTGATTATCAGCACACCTGACGGCGACCATCTGGTGTATGACAAAACCAAATCGGCATTTCCTTTTCCCAATGGCGGAGTCAGGCAGGGGATTTACTTCTGGAGACGGATGTTTTAAACGGTTAGGGTTTGATCTCATGTCCGAAACGGTTCATCAGGACCGTGCGTACCGACTGGCCTTGCTTGTCGTAGAAACGGACTTCCTTAAGGGTCAGTTTCCTGCCTGAAAGAAAATATTCGGTTTTGGAAAGAGTCATATCCGAATTGTACCAGTAAACCGTTTTGTAACGTCCGTTTGCCGTATTGAAAAGATACGTGTGGAAGACCTCTGTTTTGATCAGAACATCTGAGGCATTGAAATAGTCCACGGATCGAAACACCCCGTCCCTTCCATCGAAAAGGGGGTCTCCTTTGGAATGGGCCGTCATCACCGTGTTTCCGCCGAATTCATTCCCGATACTGGTGACCGTGACAGTTCTTCCATACACATTCTGCTTATCATCGATCAAGGACTGGATATTGGCCTGACGTGACCGTTCCTTTTCCATCCGGTCGGTCAGTTCTCCGCTTTTCAAAGCAGCCAACGCTTTTTCGTCACCCATCTCCGCCGCTTTTTTCACATCGGAAAGGGCCAGTTTCAGCTTGTTCACCCGGCTGTAGGCGAGCCCCCTGTGGTAGTATGCCTCACGAATCTGGGGGGCCAGCATGAGAACCATATCAAAATCAACAATGGCCTTGTAGTAAAGGTGGAGTTCATAATAGGCAAGCCCACGATTATAGAAAGCCTCGACATATTCGTGGTTGATTTCGATGGCTCTTGTAAACTCTTCCACGGCTTTGGCGTATTCACGCTTCTGGAAATACACATTGCCTTTGTCTTTCAATTCATCGGGGGTCAGGCCAAAGGCTGGGCCGAACGTCAAAAAAAACGTAAAAACAACGACAAACGCCGGTATCCATGGTAAATTCATGGGACGTGTTTTTTTTGAAGTCAAGGTATGGGTCAGCTTCATCATCATGATGATCACACATGGCTTTTGGATGGATTGAAACTATAGAAAACAGGATAAGCTATCATGAATCCAAACGATGAAAAAGAGAGAAATGTCACTGTCGATAAAATAATCGGTCTTCTGGGCAAATTAGGGGAACGTATGGCTCCCAGGAAACTTTCTGAATTTCTTGAAAAAGAAAAGAGCCTGAGCGGTGCGAAAAGCGAGGAAGACTACCAGAAAGAGCAGGCGGAATGGCTGGAAAAGGTCCGGCGGAAGAAAAACAAGGAAGCTTAGGGTTTTGGGAAAAACGGTTTGCCCGGGAAGTCGCCCTGATTTGCGCCGGATCTGGACGATCTGAAAACAAAAAGCCGGCCGCCCCTTCGGACAGCCGGCTTTTGATGACCTATGAAACGCTTGACACTATTTCATTTCTTCGATTTTCTCCGTCAGTGCGGGGAGGAACTCGACGATGTTGGCAACGATACCCACGTTGGCGACCTGGAAGATCGGAGCATTGGGGTTCTTGTTGATGGCGATGAGCAGACCGCCTTTGATACCGCCGAGGTGCTGGAAAGAACCGCTGATACCGCAGGCCATGTAAACCTTGGGTTTAACGGTGCAACCGGAAGTACCAACCTGACGGGAGGCTTCGAGCCATTTCGCGTCAACGATCGGACGTGAGCAGGAAACTTCAGCAGCGTTACCGATGGCTTCTTTGAGGTCCATGGCAAGCTGGATGTTTTCTTCGTCTTCGATACCGCGGCCGATGGATACGAGGATGTCGGCTTTGGTGATGTCCACGTCGCCAGCTTCGGGAGCCACGATTTCGATGAACTTACGTTTGGCGGAAAGATCACCGGCGTCAGCTGCAGTCACAGCGCCGCCTGCGGACTTGGATTCGTCAGCAGGGAAAGTACCGGGACGAACGGCCACAACGGCACCGGCTGCCATATCAACGCCAACGTGTGTGGAAACAACGCCGCCGAATTCCTGACGGACCACTTTGAGGGTGCTGCCGTCAACACCGTCGATACCGACGATGTCAGCCACGAAAGAGGCGCCGAGTTTCACGGAAAGACCGGGAGCGCAGTCCATGCTGAAGGTGTTGTGGGCGAAAAGAACCACGGAACCAGCAGGAATCACGTTCACAAGGGCTTTTCTCACGACTTCCGCGTTGGGGTAGTCAAGAGCTGCGTTGTCAACCTTGATGACTTTGGGGAAAATGGCCGCAGCGGCTGTGGCAACAGCGTCGATTCCGGAACCGCAAACGATGGCGGTTGCGGGTTCACTTGAAATCGCTTTGGCAGCATTGATCAGCTCCATGGCTGCATCTTCGAGAACACCGTTTTTATGATTCAAATAAGCAAATACTTGTGCCATTATTATAACCCTCCATTTGCTTTAAGGATTTCAATGAGTTTATCAATGATTTCTTCAGTGCTTCCTTCAAGCATTTCAGCACCTTCGCCTTTTTCAGGTACGAAGTAATCGATTTTCTTGACTTTTGCACCAGCTGCACCCACAGAACCTGCATCCACGCCAAGATCACCGGCACCAAGCACGGGGATTTCAACGCCAGACACTTTACGGATACCACGGATACCCACGTAACGGGGTTCGTTGATACCGGTCTGGATGGAAAGAACGCAAGGAAGAGAAATTTCGTTCATTTCTCTGTTGCCGCCTTCGATTTCACGACCGATGGTGAGTTTGCCGTCGCCGAGCTCGATTTTGTTCACGAGAGAGGCGTAGGGAAGGTCGAGCATGGCTGCGAGCATACCGCCCACGGCACCAGCGCCTTCGTCAGCCTGGGCACCGGTGAGGATCAGGTCGTACTTGCCTTTTTCCACAGCGCCTTTGAGAGCAGTGGCGATGCCTTTGCAGTCGGAGCCTTCGAAAGCGTCGTCCTGAAGAAGAAGACCTTTTTCAGCGCCCATGGCCATTTCACGTCTGAGGATCTCATCCGCGTCTGCATCACCAACGGTTACAACCGTAACGGTTCCACCCACTTTTTCAACGATCTGGATGGCTTCTTCAACGGCGTAGTTGTCCCACTCGTTGACTGAATAAACGAGATCATCACGTTCGATGTCGTTCCCTGCGCTGTTCATAACGATTTCGTTTTCAGCGGAGTCGGGAACTCTTTTAACGCATACCAAGATTTCCATGTTGTTCCTCCCAATAAGTTATTAAATCCGAATTGACATGCCGGGGTATCCGTCATGCAATAAACGTAATAATCGGCCGGAAGCGGTGGCTTCCGGCCGGAAATACTATGTTCTATTCAAGGTGCTGGGTGATCAGCTCGGTCAGTTCGATGGCTTCGAGCTGTCCGTCGAGACCGGCCACTTTGATGGCGTCTTCCATGTTGACCATGCAGAAGGGGCAGGCGCAGACGATGACGTTGGCGCCGGCTTCAGCAGCCATTTTCACACGGATAACCGCCATTCTCTCTTCTTCATGCGGTTCGTAGAACAGCATGAGACCGCCGCCGCTGCAGCACAGGGAACGGTCACGGTTTTTCACCATTTCCACGGTCTGGATACCGGGGATGGCTTTGATGGCGTCACGGGGATCATCGTAAACCGCGTTGTGACGGCCAAGGTAGCAGGGATCGTGATAGGTGTAAACCTTGCTGGGATCCTCGACGGGTTTCAGCTTGATCTTGCCGGCCTTGATGTTCTTCATGATGGTTTCACTGATGTGTTCAACCGGAACATCCACCTGGTAATCGTTCTTCAGGGCGTTGTACGCATGGGGGTCGGATGTGACGATGCGTTTCGCGCCGGATTCCTTGATGATTTCCATGTTGTGGTTCTTGAGTTCCTGGTACAGCATTTCTTCACCGAAACGAACCACTTCGTTACCGCTGTCTTTTTCGTCTTTACCGATGACGAAGAAGTCTTCGCCGCAGGCGTCGAGGATCTTGGCGGTGGATTTGGCGATGCTCACCATGCGGTCGTCGTAGGATGTGATACTGTCGACGAAGTACAGGGTTTCAGCAGTGTCGCCGTTTTCCATGATCTTGACTTCGCATTCCGCTGCGAATTCCTTGTCACGGGCCCAGTCGGCGCGTTTCTTTTCAACTTTACCCCAGGGGTTACCGCGTTTGCTGATGGCCTGGAGAGGTTTCTGCAGGGTCTGGGGTACTTCGCCTTCGTCAACCAGACCGCGTCTCAGGTCAACGATCTTGTCGATGTATTCGATTCCGATGGGGCATTCCTGTTCACAGGCGCCGCAGGTTGTGCAGGACCAGATCTCGTCAGCTTCGTAGATGGAGCCGACCAGGGGATCACGACCGTACTGGAAATCGTTTCTCCAGGAGTACTTCTTGAACATCAGGTCACGGGCCTTGATGGTGATGAAGCGGGGAGAAAGGGGACGTTTCACCAGGTTGGCGGGACACTGGTCGGAGCAGCGGCCGCAGTCGGCGCAGGAGTAGAAATCCAGCATGTGCTTCCAGGTGAAGTCTTCAAGGCGTTTTACACCGATGGATTCGAGTTCGTCGAGGCCTTCGGCGGTGATGCCGTAAACAACGGGCTTGATGTTACCGCGTCTGACCCTCATGAAAAGCACGTTGAAGAAAGAGGTGATGACGTGGAAATGTTTGCCCATGGGCAGGAAGTTCAGGAAAAAGAAGAACAGGGTGTTATGGGCATAGTATGAAAAAATGTGAAGGAACTGGAGAAAACCATGGGCGTTGCTGGGAAGGATTTTGGCGAAAATCCAGACCAAAGTCAGCGGGGCGAGGAAAGCGGGTTCGCCAGCGGCGACGGCAGCCGCTTCGAAAAGGCTTTCCGTGACCATGAGACCCATGATGATGGCGAGAACGAATACGGCTTCAGCTGTATGGTCGTGACCGTATTTTTCTGGAACGGCGTAACGGGCAGGTCTCACGATGCCCCGGCGGTAGGCTGCGATGGCGCAGGCAATGAATACCGCAGTGGCCATGATGTCCTTGGCGATGTTGTACATGAAACCGATGGGCTGATCGGGTGCAAATCCGGGAAGAGCGAAATCCGGAAAGATACCGATGACCACCAGGGAGCAGGTTCTGATTCCCAGGGTCAGGAAGCCGAAGAAAATGACAATGTGAAGAACGCCTGCCGTCATGTAACGGGGCTGACGGATCTGGCCGAGCCAGATGGTCAGGAGGTTCATGATACGTGCAGGGATATCACTGAAACGACTGTTGTCAGGTTTGGCCAGAACAAGCGGGGCGATACGTTTCGCCATGATATAGGCGAAAAGACCCACGCCGACAACCACGTACAAAAACGACAGGATTGCCCCCGGGAAAAACCCCAGGAATTTGTAATGAGCCGGTGCAATAAGATGTTCCATGATTCGATTTACCTCTCCCATTAAGATTATTAATACATAGCACGCAAACCAGCGCTACTTTTCTCCGTGTCCTGAAATGAATAATCCCTCATATTTAAATGACAACGTCTGATTCGTCAAGAAAAAAGTCCTGGGTTTTACACGTGTCAAAACTATCTCACGATCCGTCCTGTCAACCACGTGATCGAAAAAAAGCGACACAAGAACCATCAACTTATTCAAAATTTCCCATCTATGGCCGCATGGTCCGGTATTCAGCCCCTGATTTTACCACCATGGGCTGGCCACACAAAGCAGGAGGAGCCGAAGCCCCTCCTGCTTCAAGAAATTATCCCATGAATGATTCTTCAGAGATTTCAACCGCCGCGCCGTTCGTCGCTTTGATCACGTCCATTTTCCCCAGGGTCACGGGAAGAACGTTGCAGACGAAGTATTCAAGACTCTTGAGCTGACCTTCGTAGAAAGCGACGTCTTTTTTCTTGGCATCGGTCAGTTTGGATGCGGCGATCACACCTCTCCAGAGAAGCATCCAGGCCATAACCACGTCACCTGTGACTTCAAGGAAAGGATGGGCAAAGGCAAAAGCGCTCATCACCTTGTCGCTCATGGCCGTCTTGCCCATGTGCATGGCGGTTTCACCCAGCTTGTTGAGGGCTGTCTCGACACGTTCCGCAAAAGGAGCGATCGCGGCCAGGGCCTTTCCATCCTTGATGCTCTTCTGGATTTCACTCATGAGTTCCATGAACACCTTGCCTTTGTTCATGCCGAGTTTTCTGCCCAGAAGGTCCATGGCCTGGATGCCGTTGGTGCCTTCGTAAATCATGGTGATACGGCAGTCTCTCATCAGCTGGGCTACGGGGTATTCCTCGACGAAGCCGTAACCGCCGTAAACCTGGATGGCGTGGTTGCACACCTCAAAGGCCCTGTCTGTCACGTAACCCTTGGCAACTGGAGTCAGGATTTCGATGAAACCCTGGAATTTTTCCTTGACGGCCGCGTCGTCGGAAATGGCGATCATATCGTTGCAGTAACCGATGAAGTAGAGCAGGCTTCTCATGGCTTCAACGAAGGATTTCATAATGATCAGCTGGCGCCGGACGTCGGGATGCTGGATAATGGGCACACCGCCGCCTGCGGGTTTGGTCAGGTTCGGACCCTGGATTCTTTCCTTGGCGTAGTTCACGGCGTACATGTATGCGGTGGTGGCACAGGAGAAACCCTGCATGCCCACGAGGAGACGGGCCTCGTTCATCATGACGAACATGGCCTTCATGCCTTTGTTTTCTTCACCGAGAAGGGTGCCGATGCATTCGCCCTTACCGCCGAGAGTCAATGAACAGGTGGCGTTTCCGTGGATGCCCATTTTATGTTCGATACCGGTGCAGACCACGTCGTTGAAAGCTCCCAGGCTTCCGTCGGCGTTCACACGGTACTTGGGAACGAGGAACAGGGTAATTCCCTTGGTGCCGGCAGGTGCTCCTTCGATACGGGCAAGAACGGGATGGATGATGTTTTCCGCCATTTCATGCTCGCCGCCGGAGATGAAGATCTTGGAGCCGGTGATGGAATAGGTGCCGTCGGCGTTTTTCTTCGCGGTGGTTTCAAGGGCTCCCACGTCGGAACCGGCGCAGGGTTCGGTAAGGAGCATGGTGCCGGTCCATTTGCCGGTGTAGAGGTTTTTCAGAAAAAGTTTCTTCTGTTCGTCGGTGCCGAATTCCTCGACGAGTTTACCCGCGCCGTGGGTCAGGCCGGGGTACATCATGAACGGGTAGTTCGCTCCGTTGAAGTATTCGGAGGCCGCTGAGGAAACGGAACGGGGCATGCCCTGTCCACCCCATTCGGGATCTTCGTTCATCGCCAGCCACTCCCCGTCGTTGAACAGACCGAAAAGGCGTTTGAACGATTCGGGAATGATCACCTGGCCCGCGTTGAACGTGCAGCCCACTTCGTCGCCTTCCTTCCAGGTGGGAAGCATTTCTTTCACGGCCAGGTTCCGTGCTTCGGAAACCACCATGTCCACGGTTTTTCTGTTGAACGCCTCGAATTTTTCATGTTTGCTGAGTTCTTCCACATTCAGCTGTTCGTGAAGAACGAAGTCGATGTCCCGTCTGTCTGCAATAAGTTGCGCCATGATTGTCTCTCCTTGATTGTCGGTAACCCCGTTTTTTATTGTTTATGCGGTCTCCATAGTCGTTCCGCCTTCCAGTGAAGGGTAGCCCTTCCCTGTATTTGCCGGCAAAACCTCCCGATATCTAAACCGCCTGGATTCCAATCCCCTTCAGGTAAAGATCCACCAGAGGGTCCGCCATGGACACAAGATCGTACTTGCCGCTGGCCTGAACCCAGGAGTTGATCACCTCTTCGACGGCTCCGGTGATATAGGTCTTTACAAGACCGATGTAAAGATCCTTTCGCATGCACCCTTCGCGCTGACCCTCTTCGACGATTTCACCCACGAGTTCCCTGTATTTCCTTGAGATATCCCGGATATGCGTCTTGATGGCCTCGGACTGCTGAACCTGCCGTGTCTCGGCCTGGAACACGATGGCCATCTCCATGTTTTCCTGGAACTCCTTGAGATGGCTCCGGACGAGATTCCTCAGCTTGTCTTCCGCGCTTTCGACTTTGTCCACCTCTTTCTGGAACTGGTCGAAAATCTGGCGTGTCTTGTATGCGAAAAACTGGAGCAGGATATCTTCCTTGTTTTCGAAGTAAAGGTAGATGGTCCCGTCGGCGACGCCCGCTTTTCGGGCGATCTGGGCCACGGTGCTCTGGAAGAATCCGTGTTCGGCGAACACTTTGATCGCGGCATCGAGGATAATGTGGTATTTTTCGGACTTCATTTCCGCCGGGCCTGTGGTTTCATGGGTTAGTTATGAATACTCATTCATTCGGAGTACGAATAGCAAACCCCTTTGCCCGGTGTCAAGACCAAAAAACAATCTTCGGTTGTAAACATTCTGAAATCAAGAACATACAACATTTAAAAACAGGCGCCCCCTGTGGGGCTTACCCGGTTCCATCGGAGAAAATTCCAGGCGGCCTGCTTTTATTAACAATGAATCATGAATGCTTGTCCGCCATGTGCACGGTCATCTGGTTGAAAGGAATGTTCCAGCCATGACCTGTGCAGGCTTCCACGCAGGCCATCTGCATGATCCTTGTGATGCGCATGTAATCCGCAGCGACGTCGCCGGTAAAATCCGCCGCGACCTCCAAGTCCAGAGAAGATGCCGCCGCCTGCCTGAATTCGCAGAAAACACCTGCAAGAGGTTCCTTGAACCCTTTCTCAATAAGTTTTTCTTCAACAGCTTTTTTGATTTCATCGGGGATATCCGTGGTCATCCGGTTCTGAAGTTCGTAATCCAGACCAAAAAGAAAACGGGCTCGAAACCCTGAAGAAAGATTCACCGGTGGCGATGAAAAATAGCTGGAACTGCTGATGGCCTGCTTTCCTCCTCCGGCGAACTCGACAAGCACCGTTTCCGGGGTCTGGACCACCACACGACCCAGCCTCTCTGTCCCATCCCCATTGAAAAGGACATAATCCCCCGCCCTTGAGGGGAACCAGGGTTCGTTTTTGTCCACAGGCCTTGACCGGAGGGATTCCAGGTCTGCGATGGGGAGTCTGATCCTGGCGCTTGTGATGGCCGGATTGTATAAAGAGGAGTACATGTTGATCGAAGCCACTTTATACGGAATCCCGTTGTAGACCACCAGCTCCCCTTCCCTGACCGGGCCCAGGTTGAGAATCAGACGGGCCTGATTCCAGGCTCTGGGCAGGGAGGATTTCGATGTCCACACGATACCGATAAGAAACAAAATGGCGATGGAAAGCAGAACCCAGTCACTGCAGAAATAGAGGACAGCCAGTACCACCACGAGGCACAAGAAGCTGGCAATGATCGTGTAGCCCAGATCGAACGCTCTGGAATACAGGGATTTTTCGTCTTTGTGAAACGGACTGTATCTTCTGACCAGAGAAAAAAGCCTGAAGAACCCATAAGCTGAAACAAGAAGGGCAAACAGGGCGAAAAGAAGGTTACGTCCATGGCTCTTGAAAAAGATCCCTGGAATTTTCTGAACCGTCTGGGTCAGGGATTCGGTTTCCTTCCTGATCTTGTCGAGCTGAAGGTTCGATATGCTTTTCAGCGTCTCCACATCGTTCTGCCGGGCTTCCCACATGGCCAGGGACTCGGTGAGTTTGTCACGGAGCCTGGGCTGGATATCGGGATTGCCGGCCAGGTTGCGCAGATGGTCCATGGCCCGCCTGATATTTTCCAGCTGGTAATCGTAGGTTTCGATGTCACTCCGGTGCTTTTCGATCTCCCTTGGCTTGGATGTGGCCCTCTGGATTTCACGGATCAGGGGCCCCAGGATTTCTTTCAGCTCATCGTTCCAGTTGAAGCTTTTGGGTTTCTGGGGATTCACGATGGCTTCATAGTTGATCTCCGAAGCCAGATCGTTGAAATTATTCTCCAGGACCTCGAGTTTCTGACTGAGTTTCTGGATATCCTGTCTCAGAGCCTGCTCCCGGCCCTGGCCTTCGGGTGATGAAAGCTTTCTGTTCTTCTCTTCGATGGACGCTGAAATACCGTCGATGGATTTGAGAAGCCGTGTCAGATTGGTGATCTTGACCTGGTCTTCCTGATGTTTGACCGAATCGGCGTAGGAAACACCAAACCCGCCAACCACCGCCATACTCCAGGAAAAAAGGACAAAAAAGACAAGCGCGACAATATGTTGAAACTTTTTCATCGTTATGGGTACTCCTTCCCGCAGGAAACGTGGATTTTGAAACAAACGCGTCCAATTTGTACGGGACATTCACCGGCAAGTCAAGGCCGGGGTTCGGGCATGGCAGTTCCATGTAACATTGGCATGGACCTTACCCATCGGTATCGCTATCGCTATCGGGATCGCTATCGAAACGTTCTGAATATCGAACCCGATAGCGGTTGATAGGGGCATCATGACAAACCTGTTGCCTACCTGAAACTTTTTCACGTATAATAAGCCCATTAAATGACTTTAAACCCATGGCCCTTCACCCTGTCGATCATTCCTGTTCCGGGCATAAATGGATGCATGTTATGAACCTGTCCATGACATACAGCATGATGCCCGATCTGTCTGTCCACCGTGAAACGGTAAGGCCGGCCAGCTACTTCCCTGTGGTGCGCCAGAGCCCGGCCCCTTCCATGGACAGCCAGAACCTCGACCGCCAGGGGCCCAGCACCTACAAATACTACGTGATCGCATCCGGCACCGAAGACAGGGTGTACAACCGGTCCAAAAGCATGGAAACCATGTACCACCAGGCCAGGGGCCGTCTTGTGGATATCTACGCCTGAAAAATTGCCTTTCAAAATCCTTCAAATTGATCTAAAAAGACCACATCATTATATAAGACTCTTCACGGTATCTTCATCAACCATTTTCACATTAGGAGAAGCGAAGATGAAAAACGGACAGGAACGTGAGCCCGAAGGTTTCAATGTGGCCCTCAAGGTCGGGCGGCCTCCCAACATTCAAAAACTTTTCCCCAACTCACGGGCGCTGATCGTCAGTGGAAAATACATCGACCGGGCCATGATCGCCAAAGGCCAGGCCATGACCATCGCCGCCAACGGCCGGAGTGAAATCGTGATCCGTGGCGTTCTCGCGGCCGCCCAGAGGGCCAGGGCCGCTGTGATCATCGAAATCGCCAAATCCGAGGGTGGAAGGGATGCCTACTGCGCGGTGAGTTACTGGAACATGGCCCGCTGTGTGGACGCCATCGCCAACGAACTTGGCGTCACCGTCCCCATCGCCGTTCATGCCGATCACTACGGCCTGAAAAACGACGCCGATTTCCAGCAGGCGAAAATCGAGGTGCCGTCCATTTTCGAAGCAGGCATCACGTCCATCGCCATTGACGCGTCCCATCAGCCCGACGCCCAGAACCTTCTGACCAACATCGCCATGAAACCCTACATCCCCGAATGGGCCGGCCTTGAAACGGAAATCGGTGAAATCAAGGGCAACGAGGGTCTTTCATCTCCCGAGGAAGCGGTGTTCCTGATCCAGGGTCTCAACGCCCACGGGATTTTCCCCGACTGGATCGCCCTGAACAACGGCACCACCCACGGCATCGAGGAAAGCGCCCAGGGCATCGACGTGGAATTGACTGCGCGGATCCACAAGGCCATTGAAAAATACCGGGTCTCCGGCGCCCAGCACGGCACTTCAGGCAACAGCTCCGAGCGGCTCCGCGCCATCGCCAAAAATACCCACACCACCAAGGCCAATGTGGCCACGGCTCTCCAGATGATCGCCTGGGGCCTGGAGGTGAACGATTACGGCAACGCCATCCAGGACGCGGACAAGAACTTCATCAAGATCAAAGGTGAAGGGCTTACCGAAGACCTCTGGGCGAAGATGCTGGACTACGCCAACCAGAAAGGCATCAAGGGCAGCAATTTCAAGAAACTCAACCTGCCCTTTGAAAACATGATCCTCTGCCAGCCCAAAGACGTCCGTGAACGGATGGCCAAACGGGTGGAAGACTTCACCTACCATCTTCTCGTGGATGTTTTCAACGCACAAGGCACGGCCGACATCGCCATCGCCGACATGGTGAAGACAGGCAGCTATCATCCCGGCGCCAAAGCAAAGGTCATGGAACCCGCAGAAGAATGGACCGAAACTGAAATCCTCCGGAAGGCGTCCCTGCTCACATCGGACAAGGGCCCCGAAGGGGATTTCGACGATTGACGCCAAAGGCGGAACCCGGACGAATGGTCTCCGGTGTTCCGCCTTATATATAATGGTATGAAGACCTCATGATTTCCAGAATATACTGCACCCATTGTGCGGGACACCTGATACTGAAAATGGTGGAAGGCCGTAAAAGGAAGACCTGCTCGGCCTGCGGCGTCACCCATTACGAAAACCCCGTTCCCGCAGCCTGCGTGGTTCTGGTGGACCAGGAAGAGCGAATTCTTCTCACACGACGGAACGTGGAACCCCGGAAAGGGTTCTGGTGCCTTCCCGGAGGATTCATCGAACTGGGAGAAAGCCCGGAAAATGCCGCTATAAGAGAGCTGGAGGAAGAAACCGGGCTGAAGGGACGTATCCACATGCTTCTCGGCGTGGCCACCGATCCCCACCCGGATTACGACACGGTCCTGATCACGGCCTATCTTGTCAGGACGTTTTCAGGGCGGATCCTGGCCGGAGACGACGTGTCCGACGCCGGCTTCTATACCGAAGACCGGCTTCCGGACATCGCTTTCGATAGCCACCGCCACTTTATCCGCCATTACTTCAGCACGTATTCCATGGGACAAAGCTTAGGATGAGGTTAACCGGGAATTCCTGGCGGGCAGGGCCGTCATGGAACAAACTGAAAAATTTTTCTTAAAGTTTCAAGAAAACCCTGCCGATGTGTTGTGCAAGGAGTGGCCTATGCATATACCATCGTACCAGATAAACAACGTGATCAAGGTTTACAGCCGCCAGATCAGCCAGAACCGCCTGGCAGACAAGCAGAAAAGCCTTGGATTGGATGCGCCGAAAAACGGGGACAATATCACCATCTCCGAAGAAGGCAAAAGACAGACCATTATCAACAAGGTCTCGGCGGACATTCTTGAACGCATCACGACCTACGGTCCCAAAGACGAGGCGGACAGGGACATCGTGGACAAGCTGAACCAGGAACTCAGAGGAAATTTGCAGGGCTACAACAAGAAAGAAAACCAGTTCGTGTTCAATTTTATCGGAGAAAACAACGAGAAAATCACAAGCACCCTTTCCGTCGAAGATTCTCAGATCGTCAGCCGGCGGCTTGAAGAGCTTGTCAAAGAGACCATAGATAAAAATATGGAATCACCATCGGGAGGTCAAGCATGAAGATTTCTGATACAAGTGTGAATTTCGGCAGGCAGGCCTATGCCAAAGAGGTGGAGAACACCCCTCCTCCCCAGGAAATGGCCAAAACCCAGACCACCGAGATGAAAAAGGAAGCCCCTGAAGACAAGGTCAGCCTGTCTTCCAGCGCGCGGGACATGAAAATCGCCAGCGAGGCGGTGGCTGCGGCTCCGGAAGTTCGGCAGGAAAAGGTCTACGAGATCAAATCGGCGGTAGATAACGGAACCTACCAGATCAACGCTGAAAAAATCGCAGACAAGATGATGGGTTACAACATCGATGAACTGATCTGACCACCAGTTCCATCCGACGTGTTAGGTAACAGATGAAGGATCGGGAATCCGAAAACCCGATCCTTTTCTTTTTTTCCGGGATTGGGAACCGTCCTTCCCGGAGGGTTCATCAGCACCACGTCTTCCTCCAAAACTCATTTTTATGATAGGCCAAAACCAGACAGGCGCCATCAGGTCAGTAACTCAACCCATCCATCCGTCCTCCCTGAATGATCGTTATGAGCCTTTCTCCCGAAAGACATGGGAACCTTGAGATCCTTCTTGCCACGACCCTTTCATTTCTCTATAATACCCCACAGCTCCAAAAAGACCTCACATTGAAACAATGCTGCTCCTCCATGGGAAGACATTTTCGTGCTCACGCCGATAAACCGCAGGTGGCCTCACGAAGCAGACAGAAGGTAGTGACGATGAATAAAGGGCCCGACCATATACTGATCATCGAAGACAATCCCTTTGACTTCAAAATGGCAAGCCGCCTGCTGGCGCGGCATCAGGGCCTTTTTACCATCGAATGGGCCTGCACTCTGAAACAGGGGCTTACGGCCCTCAACTCGTCTCGTTTCGACCTCCTCCTGCTCGACCTCAACCTGCCGGACAGCAGGGGTATCGAAACCCTCAAGCCCATCAGGGAAAAAGTCCCCACACTTCCGGTGATCGTCCTGACGTCCCAGGACGATGAGTCCTTTGCCATCGAAGCTTTGAAATCAGGGGCCCAGGATTATCTGATCAAAGGGAAAATCGACCGTTCCCTTCTCGAGCGTTCCATCCGCTACGCCATCGAACGGCAACAGACCGCCATCCGTCTCAAGACGCAAAACGATTTTCTCCTGTCCATTCTGGAGTCCCTCACCCATCCCTTCATTGTGGTGAACACCGATGACCTGGCCATACCCCTGGCCAACTCGGCGGCCAAAAGTGAGTGGTTCAAGGAAAGCCTGTGCTGCGCTGACCCAGGTTCTCCGGGGAAACGGCCCTACCTGTGTACCGGCCGGTCATGCCCGGTCAAAATCGTGGCTGAAACAAAAAAACCTCTTATCACGAAACATCAGCACACCGATGGGCATGGGACGGAAAGAACCCAGGAAATCCACGCCTTTCCCGTGTTTGACCAAGACCATGCCGTCAGCCAGGTCATCGTGTATTTCATGGATACAACGGAAAAGGAAAACTCCAAACGTGAATCACGCCGCCTGAGCACGGTGGTCCAGCAGAGTTCGGACAGCATTCTCATCATGGACACCCATGAAACCATCCGATATGTGAACCCGGCCTTTGAACGGATGGCCGGTTATTCCCGGGACGAACTTCTTGGGAAACCTTACGGCATGTTGCTCAGCCAAAAGCACACCCGGGAGTTTTTCCACGGGATTAAAGCCTGCCTGGCCCAAGGGGAAAGCTGGAGCGGGGTTCTGATCAGCAAAAAAAAAGACGGGACCCTTTACGAAGAGGAGGTGGAACTCTCCCCTGTGAAAAACGAACAGGACCGGATTATCAGCTACGTGTCCACATCCCGGGACATCACCTCGAAGAAACGGCTGGAATCCATTGCCGAAGCCGCCAATCTCATGACCAACATCGGCTACATTTTTTCCGGAATCCGCCATGAAATCGGCAATCCCATCAATTCCATCAAAATGGCCCTGACCGTGCTGAACAACCATATCACCACCTATTCCATCAACATGATCAAGGAGTTTACCGAAAGGTGCCTGGACGAGGTCCTGCGGGTGGAGTATCTGCTGAAAGCCCTCAGGAACTTCAGCATGTACGAAAGCCTGGACATCGGAAAGATCAGCGTTGACGAATGCGTGAAAAACTTCACCAACCTGATCCGTGACGACTTCAGTAGCAAAAACATCGCCATCCATCTCGAACTGCCCCCCGAAACGGTATACGCCTGCGCGGACCCAAGGGCACTTCACCAGGTACTCCTCAACCTGGTCACCAATGCGGCGGACGCCCTTGTTTCCGTGACCGAGCCCAGGATCGTCATTACCCTTGAAAAGAAAATGGGTCTGGCCATCATCCATGTCCGTGACAACGGCTGCGGCATGAGTGCCGAAGAACGGTCCAACCTGTTCAAACCCTTCCACACCTCAAAACGCAGCGGAACGGGACTGGGGCTTGTGATCGTCAAGAAGATGCTGTCCACCATGAACGGCACCATCAAGGTGCAGAGCGAAAAGAACAAGGGAACTACCGTGATGATTTTCATTCCGGAGGACTGTGCCGCCCATGAAGAAAAAACGTCTCTTGATTATCGATGACGACAGCCTGTTCCGCGATTCGGCCAGGCAGTACCTTTCAAGCCTTCCGGTGGACATCCATCTGGCCGGCTCCGGGAAAAAAGGCCTGGAACTCTGCCAGACCATGAAAATGGACATCGTCCTCCTGGACCAGAAGCTTCCGGACATGAAGGGGGCGGACCTCTACAGATCCATCCTTTCCACCAGCGACAAGGTGAAAATCATTTTCGTCACGGCCTATCCCGACCTGAAAAACGCCGTAACCGCCTTGAAGGACGGGGTTCACGACTACATCACCAAACCCTTCGAACCTGTCGAACTCTTCATGACTCTCTCACGGATCATCGAAACCCTTGACCTGGAACAGTCCGCCCAGGTCCAGGAGTACACCCGGAACATGGAAACATCCGAAGCCTACCTGGTGGGGCAAAGCAAGTCCGTGGAAGAACTGAGAGGCCTGATTGACAGGGCGGCCCAAAGCTTTTCCCCTGTTTTCGTTTCAGGCGAGACCGGAACGGGAAAAAACCGTGTGGCCAAGGCGATCCATTACAATGGCCCTTTTTCCGGCAAACCCTTCCTCGTCGTAAACTGCGCCTCGATCCCTGAAAATCTCATCGAAGCGGAACTGTTCGGCGTGGAAAAAGGGGCCTATACCGGGGCGGACAAAACGAAAAAAGGGCTCTTCGAACTGGCGGAAGGAGGCACCCTTCTCCTCGACGAGATCGGGGAAATGCCCGTGGCCCTCCAGTCCAAACTCCTGGGGGTTCTCGATGAAAGAAAATTCAGGAAAGTGGGAAGCGGCAAGCTCATCGATCTCGATGTCCGGGTCATCGCCGCCACCAATGTGGACGTGGAAAAAGCCCTGCGCGACAAAAGCTTCCGAAGCGATCTCTATTACCGGCTGTCCATTCTTCCGATCCATATCCCCCCTTTAAGGGAACGCAGGGAGGACATCCCGCTGCTCGCCACCCATTTCATGAACCGTTTTGCCGGCAAATCCCCGGTGACTCTGCCTGCTTCCGAAGCCGGAAACCTCTGCCTTTACCCCTGGCCGGGAAACATCCGGGAGCTCAGCAACATCATCGAGCGGTCGGTAATCCTTCGGCAAGGGGATTCCATCGCACCGTCCGCCCTGATCAAAACAGCCGATCCGAATCCCGGCAACCTCCCGTCGTCCGCCCAGACGGCGGCTATAGCACCAAACCATTTCGAAACACTGAGGGACATGGAAGAAAACCACATCCGGCGGGCCCTTTCCAGGGTTTCCGGAAACTTCACCCGCGCCGCCAGGCTCCTGGGCATCTCCCGATCCACCCTGATGCGAAAACTGGAGGGCTACTCCGCCAGACCATCCGACCACTCACAAGGCTGACCCAAAACAGGTCAGTTCTCCCAAATCAAGTGGCCTGAAACAGGTCAGCCCATTTCCACGGGTAACCCGATCTCCAGATCATTCAATCCTCCGGCCACTCACATTTTCTGGCACACATCTGGCAAAACAGTCCAAATGAAGTGCGGCTCGTTATGAAACGTCCTAACCGTCACCCCAAAGGTCCATTGATATGAAGCATGTCCTGATCATCGACGACGAGAAATCTCTTCTTTTCAGCATCAAGAAAGGCTTTGAACCTTTCAGCGACGAAGTGACCATCCTCACGGCCGAAAACGGTCTCGAAGCCCTCGCCGTTCTCGAAGCCCAGGATGTGGACCTGGTGGTGACAGACCTCAAGATGCCTGAGATGGACGGCTTCGAACTCCTGGCCCATCTTTCCGAACACTACCCCGGCCTGCCAACCATGGTCATGACCGCCTTCAACACCCCGGAAATCGAAAAAAGACTGAACAGTGAAAGGACCATGACACTCTTCGACAAACCTTTGAATTTCGAAGAGTTCACCCGGACCATTCTCGAGGCTGTCCGATCGGACGCCGGAGAGTCGTTTGGAATCTCCATCGCAAGCTTCATGCAGCTGATCCAGTCCGAACAAAAAACCTGCCTCCTGGAAGTCCGGATCAGGGGCATGACAGGCCACATCTATTTTGAGGATGGGGAACTGATCAACGCGGCGTTCTCTGGGCTCAAAGGCGAGGAGGCCATCTACCGCCTGATGGAATACCCGGACGTGCAGATCGGTTTCAAGAAAATCCCGAAAAAAAAGATCAAACGGATCATCCAAGCCAGCCTCATGCAGATCCTCATGGAAGGCATGAGGCGAATCGACGAGCAACGGGCCGGGAATAGGCCGGCAGACGAAACCCCGCACAGCGACGAAGATCCCGGCATGGACGACCAGGACATTGTGCAACATTCCGAGGACCTCCCCGAAACGGCGCTCGAACCGCTCGTCCCGGAGGAAGATCATTCGGTCACCCAACATCACAACCTGAAAGGAGTGAACCACATGGCGAGTATCAAGGAAACCCTGGAAAAATTCAAAGCGGTGGACGGATTCATGGCAGCAGGCGCTTTTTCACCCAACGGCGAACTGGTCACGGAGCTCAATGTGGCCGGTATCAACATCGCCGAACTCGGTGCGCTGGCCAACGACGTCCTCCTGAAAGCCCAGAAAGCGACGGAAATCATGGGGGTGGGAAGGGGCCAGCTCGTTCATGTCGAAGCTCCCAAAGCCCATATTTTCGCACGATGCCTGAACGAATCGACGGACTACGCGGTCACCTCTTCAGGCAGGGCCCACGTGCATCTGGTCATCGTGGTGGACAAGGAAGGCAACGTGGCCATGGCCAAAATGCGCCTTGAAAACATCATCATGGAAATTGCGGAACACTTCAGGTAGCAGGGCGTCCTGGGCCACCGAACGGAAGGCGGGGGCGAGGGTCGCTTTGCCCCCGCCTCCGGCCGTTCCCGGGCCGCCTGCAACCCAAATCAATGTGTCGTTAAAACACAGACCGCTGAGAACAAACATGTCAGGGAAGATCATGGTCGCGAATCCATATTCGGGCACGAAACAAACCGGGAGTTTCCGGATCGATCTCCATGTGCACACCGCCTTCGGGTCCGCCTGCGCCGAACTCCATGATCCGGACACCCTTCCTGATTCCATGGAAAAACATGGCCTGGACGGAGTGGTGGTCACCGAGCACAACCTTCTGTGGCCAGGAGAGAAAATTATCGGGATCAACCGGCGCTTGCCCAAACACCGCAGGCTCTATCGGGGAATCGAGGTCAGCACCTCACACTGTCATGTGGTGGTGATCGGACTTGACAGTTTCCAGGGGATTTATCCCGGCATGCCGCCGGAACGTCTCGTCGAACACGCAGAAAAAGAACAGGCCGTGACGATCCTCGTCCACCCCTGCCTGAACGGTTTAGACCTGGGGTGCAATGGCCCTTGGGGATTCCATGGCATGGAAGTGGCCTCGACCATGACCCGGGGGGATTTCCGGAGAAAAACCCTGGTTCTGTGCAGGCAACATCACACCCTGCCCGTGGCTGGAAGCGACGCCCACTGCTCTGAAAACCTGGGCAAAGCGTTCACCTGTTTTCCATTTCTTCCCGTGGATGAAAAGGAACTGGCCCTGATGATACGACAGGGGCTGGGAGTTCCCATGGTCATAGAACCTGGTGGGGAGGCTCGTGTGGTATGCTGACGGACATCGCCCTGAAAGAGGGTTTTGCCAGAATACAAAACGCCCGGATTCTTTTCAGCGAGGTGCTTATTCCCTCGGCCTGCGGGAAAAATCCCAATTCCACGTACAGGACGGAATACGACTGGCTTTTCACCTATGAAAGGATTCTTGCTGGCGTCCTTGAGCCGTGGACCGCCCATCTCCGGTATGAACTGATCGGTGAAAAAGGCATCCTGTGCGAAGCCCTGTCCAACGCCTTCTGTCACGGCCACAAAAAAGATCCGTTGAAACCCATCCAGCTTTCCATCTACCTTGGCGACCGGGGCCTGATCGTCCGGATCATGGACGACGGACCGGGTTTTGATTTAACAGAGGTCAAAGAACGGTTCACCCGGGGAAAATCTTACTTCCACCTTGCGGGGAACGGCTTCCGCCTCATGATCCAGAACCCCCATTTCCAGATTTTTTTCACCGATGGGGGTTCGGCATTCAACCTCATGTACCTGTTCTGAATACAGCCGCCTGTCGCCTTGAAGGAAATCAAAAAAAACGGTAGAAAGAAACCCATATTCTTTCAATCCGGAAATGAGACATGATTCTTCATATTGACATGGACGCTTTCTTTGCCGCGGTGGAACAGCGGGACAACCCGGAGCTCCGGGGAAAACCCGTGATCATTTCAGGGCGGTCCATGCGCTCCGTGGTCAGCACGGCCAGTTACGAGGCCCGGGTTTTCGGGGTCCGTTCGGCCATGCCCCTTGTCCAGGCCATGAAACTCTGTCCCGAGGCCGTGGTGGTCCGTGGCCGTATGGATCGATACCGGGAGGTGTCGAGACGGATTTTCACCGTGTTCCAGGAAGCCTCGCCTCTGGTGGAAAAAGTGTCCATCGACGAAGCCTACCTTGACGTGACGGGTTGCCTGAGGCTCCTGGGCTCGCCCCTGACCATCGCCCGGAACATCAAGAACAGGATCATGGAAAAAGAAAACCTCACATGCAGCATCGGCATCGCCCCCTTGAAATTCATCGCCAAAATCGCGTCGGACATGAACAAGCCGGACGGCATCACGGTGGTCGAGCCACACGACGTGGAAGGCTTTATCGACACCCTTCCCATCGGCAAGGTTCCGGGCGTGGGGGCCTCGGCCTTGCGTATCATGGAATCCATCGGGGTGAAAACCCTGGGGCAGATCCGGCACCTGGACGACCGGGTGCTTCAAAAAAAATTCGGGGTCCATGGCCAGCGTCTGAAACACCTGGCCATGGGCCATGACGCAAGCCGTGTGGAACCCTTTCACGAACGCAAATCCTACAGCACGGAAACCACCCTGGACCGGGACACCCTGGATCATGATTTTCTACGAGTTCAGCTTCTGGAGCAGTCCGACGAGGTGGCGAGGCTTTTAAGGCGGGGCCAGGTGAAAGCCAAAACCGTGTCCCTCAAGATCACCTACGGAAATTTCCACCAGATCACCCGAAGGCATACCCTGGGAGTTCCGGTCCAGAGTTCGAAGCAGATCTACCAGGAAGCCCTGCGCCTGTTCGAATCGGAAAACCATCCCGGAATGATCCGGCTGATCGGCGTGGGGGTTTCAGGCCTTATCCCCCAGGACCAGCCCGTTCAGGACCTTCTTTTCAAGGACAGGGATGAAAAACAGCATGAACAATGGGCCCATGTGGAAAAGACGGTGGATTCCATTCTCGGCAAATTCGGGGGAAACTCCGTCAAACGGGCCATCACAGCAAGAAAGGATCCTGAAACAAACAAACCGGACTGATATCATTTCCTTCGGCCACCCGGCCAATTGTCCGGAATCTTCACCTCGACGATTTACACCCTTTGCTCTTTTATGCTAAAGTCCTCGACATATACCGTTGATTTTCCCCTGAGGATGAAAGCATGGCCAAGGTAAAAACCCCTCCGATCTCCGTCGCGCTGACACTTGCCGTCTCCGTTGTCCTGGCGCTGTACCTCTTTTCCCACAGCAGGCTTTACAAACGGGTGGAACTGGCCTCCGACGATTTCAGATGGTCTTACTGCGCCCGGCCTGATCTGGCCGACAGGGACACGGTCATCGTGGCCATCGATGACTATTCGATCACAAACCTGGCCGAACAGTTCAACTTCAGCTGGCCCTGGCCAAGGCAGTTTTACGGTATTGCCACCGATTACCTGAAAAAGGCCGGAGCCCGAAGCGTGACGTTCGATCTGCTTTACACCCAGAGCGAAGTGGGCCGCATGGATGTGGACGGAACCACGTCGGAAAACGATTTTGCCCGGGCCATGGCCGAATCGGGATTCGTGATTCTGGGCGAAAACCTTCTCGCCGACCCCGGGTCCGGGAAAACCGGCAACGATGGCCTGAAAGGCCTTGTTTTCGATCAATCGGACCTCCTGCCTGTGGATGTTTTCACCTCGGTGGAAACCCCGATTCCCGTCCTGGCCGAATCGGCTGCGGCGGTGGGTGTGGTGAATTTCCACGCCGACGGGGACGGAGTGTGCCGGCGGCTTCCCCTTGTGTTCAGCGTAAACGGGACCCTGCGGCCCCAGCTTTCCCTGGCCGCCTACCTGGTCTCTGAAAAAGACAGCCTGGTGGGTTACGACCCGAAAAAACGTGAACTGGTCACCCGGAAAAAACGATTCCCCCTGGACCGGAACGGGTATTACACCATCTACTGGTACGGCAAGGGCGGACCCGAAGGGGCCTACCGCTACGAATCCTTTTTCAACGTGTTCGTTTCCGCCACCCAGGTGATGAACGGGGAAAAACCGGTCCTCCCCCTTTCCGAATTCAAGGATAAAAACGTCGTGGTCTGCGCTACGGCCAGCGGCCTGATGGACCTCAAGGCCACCCCCTTTTCCGCCACCGATGCCCCCTACCCCGGCGGTGAAATCCACGCCACCCTTTTCGACAATCTGAAAAACAGCCGGGCCATCACCCCGGTTTCCGATTACATGGTGAGAGCCGTCACCCTCACGCTGATGGTTCTTCTGGGCTACGTGTATATCACTCGATCCATCGGCGCGGCCCTGGCCCTTTCCGCTGTCCTCGCCTCCGCCCCCTTTGCCTTGAGTTTCTATCTGTTCAAATACCACATGGTTCAGATGAACTTCATCTTTCCCGTTCTTTCCGTCCTCTTTACCAGCATGGCCTCGGCTGTGTACAAAACCCTCACCGAAGGCCAGAAAAAGCGCCAGATCAAGGCGATTTTTTCCCGGTATCTCCACGAGGACGTGATCGACCTGTTGATGAAGGACCCGGAACGGGTGGACCTGGAAGGCACGGAGCTTGTGGCCACGGTGCTTTTCACCGATCTCCAGGGATTTACCACCTTCGCGGAAGACAAGACGCCAAGAACCCTCATTACCGTGCTCAACCGGTATTTCGAAACGGTCACCGGCATTGTCCTCGATCAGGGCGGCATGCTGGACAAGTACACCGGCGACGGCATCATGGCGATTTTCGGTGCCCCCCTGCCCAAGGAAGGCCACGCCAAAGCCGCCTGTGAAACGATTCTCGAATTCAGGGACAAGGGCGTGAACGACCTGATCTCAACCGAAGGCACAAAAATATTGACCCGTATCGGGATCAGCAGCGGCCCTATCGTGGTGGGTAACCTGGGAAGCAGCCGCAACATGGACTTCACGGCCATCGGGGACACGGTCAACCTTTCGGCCCGTCTCGAAGGGGTGAACAAAGCCTACGGCACCACCAACATCATGAGTGAATTCACCTGGGAATTCGTGAAAGACGATTACTGTTTCAGGGAACTGGACTACATCCGGGTCAAAGGGAAAAACAAGCCCATCCGGGTTTTCACCCTGGTCGACAGGAAAGATGCCATGACACCTGAAACCCTGGCCATTGAAGAAAGGTTTCAGGAGGCCATGGAGGCTTACCGGGCAAGGGACTGGGACGGGGCCATCGCTCTTTTCAGGGACGTGCTGGCCCTCAACCCGGGAGACCCGCCGTCCGAAGCTTACATCGAACGGTGCCAGCTCCTGAAAACCCACCCGGAACTCGTGGATGAACAAGGTGTTTTTACCTTCAAAACCAAATAACAAGGGGAACATGATCATGAAACGTACACTATCCATTGCAACCCTTCTGGTTCTCTTTTCGGCCTTGTCAGCTCAGGCCGAACTGATCCGGAGCAACAACGTGTCGGTGAGGACGAAACCGGGCGCATTTTATCCTGTGGCAACGGTCATCAACTCCGGCGAGAACGTCAAGGTCCTTGAGAGCCAAGACCCGTGGAAAAAGATCAAAACCACCAAAGGTACGACAGGCTGGGTTTCCGCCAACGCGTTCACCTCTGTTTCCAAAGGCGTGGACTACGGACTCATGGCCCGGGCAGGCACCCAGAAAGGCATGTCCAAAATCATGGTGACCGCCGCCGTCAAAGGGTTCTACGAAGCCAGGATCAACGACGCGGAGCTAAACAAGGAGATATTCGACAACCCCTTTGCCTCCTACGTCAACCCTTACGATTACGAAAAATTTGTGGACGAAACCTACCGCAGCCGATGGAGCCGGAAAAAATTCCAGAGAAAAACCTCTATCAAAATGCAGGGCAACTTCAAGATCGACGAGGATCTTATCGCCCTTTCCAGCTATATCTGCGGAAGGCTTGCAGCTCCCGGCCTTTCGGACAACCGCGCCCTGACCGTCTACGTGAACCAGGTGGCCCAGCTCGTGATGGAAAGCACGGAATTCTACGACCTGCCGATCTGTGTCCATGTGGTAAAGACGGACCAGATTTTCGCCAACGCCACCCCCATTGGGGTGATCATGATTTCCGAAGGCATGCTGAAAACCGTCCGGTCCGAAAATGAACTGGCCTGCCTTCTCGGCCATGAAATCGCCCATGTGGCCCTGCACCACGGAGCCAAGGAAATGAAAATCCGCCAGCCCAAAATCAGCGCCGACAGCGCCTTTGAGGAGATGGGCGAAGAGCTGGGCGTGGATGAAGACGAAAAAGAACTGGACGAGCTCTGCAACGAACTTTACGAAAAGGCCATACGCGGCCGGAGTGCGGAATACGAATATGCGGCGGACCAGAGGGGCATGATCTACGCCCGGAGAGCCGGTTACGATCCCCAGGGCATGGTCACCCTGCTTCAGCGCCTCAAGGGACGGATCGAAACAAGCCGGAATCCCGAAGACGCCAGCCACTGGCTGCCCGCCGGCATCGACCGCAGAATCGTCAAACTGTCAGCCTACTCGAACGAATCGTTCAAACCCCACAAGCAGTATGTGGATCTTCAGATCAGATATCAGATGTACCTGCGCTAACAAAAAAAACGAACAGGCCATCCCGGTTAAGACCGGCATGGCCTGTTTCTCCAACTTAAAAATATCATACCAAACAAAAAAAGGGTTGATCCGAAGATCAACCCTTTTGCTGTTTTCTGTGGTGGAGCTGAGGGGGATCGAACCCCTGACCTCATGGCTGCCAGCCATGCGCTCTCCCAGCTGAGCTACAACCCCACGTGAGTGATGCTTTAATATATAAAACCCGGCGGCGTGTCAACAGATATTTGAACCGTAATGCGTCAAACAGGCAAACTTTCTAGAAACCCGCCTCCAGCTCCTGTTTCCTGGGTGGTTTGGACTGGTAGGCGCACCCGCAGAAGTCCTGCTCGATGTTTTCGATGGCCGTCTTCAGGGACTGGGGGTCCCTGGCAAGGCTCACGGCCCGGATAAATTCACTTTTCCGGCACATCCGGGAAACCCGGGCCAGAATCTGGAGATGCTGGGTCTGGTTGCTTTCCGGAATCAGGACGGCAAACACCACGTTTACCTCTTTGTCATCCAGGGAACCGTAATCCAGGCCACGTGAAAGCCGGACAATCAACACGGCGGATTCATCACGTTCATCAGTGAGTGTATGGGGAAAAGCCAGCCCCGAACCCACGCCGGTGCTCATGCTTTCTTCCCTGGCCTTGAATCCGGCAAACAGCTTGTCCGCGTCGGCCACAAGCCCCCTGTCCCTGCTTTGTTCCGCAAGGAAACGGAGAACGGCCTCTTTATCCGGAAGGTCCACGCCGAGAAAAATACAGTCCGGCCTGATAAAGTCGCTGATTTTAAGCGCAGAATCGGTCATATATTCCCCTTTTTCATGTCCAGGCAAAGTCACACGCAGGCGGTTGATGGTTATTTTAAAAACCATACTTACTCAAAGAACGTTTGTCAACCATAAGAAACAATGTTTACACACAATCTTTCACACCTTGCCCGTAAAAAGAAACAGCCTGAGACCGCCATGGTGGAACCTGTGACGCACCATGGCGCCGGGGATTCTGACCGACGGCCGGTCAAACGGTGACACCACGCCGATCCGCCAGCCCTTGAAACGTGTTTCCCAGGTTCTGAAAAGATTTTGAATAAGCGCCCGACTGGCTTTTTCCGAGCCAAGCCGGAGGCCGTAAGGGGGGTTCACCATCACAAGACCTTTTTCCGGGCACGGAGGATACAGCTCAAGCGCATCGGCCTGACGGACCTGGACCAGATCCTCCAGACCGGCACTTTTCACGGTATCGGCCAGGGAAAGAAAGGCCTTTTCCTCGATATCCGAGGCATAAATCATCGGTGACGTGCATCGGACCATGGTCTCTTCCGCCGCACTTCGGATATGACGGAAAGCCCCTTCACGAAAACAGGGCCAGCGTTCAAACGCGAAAGCCCGGAACCAGCCGGGGGGAATGTGCCTCGCCATCAGGGCCGCCTCCAGGGAAAAGGACCCGGTTCCGCACATGGGGTCCACCAGGGGCATTTTTCCGTCGTAACCGGACAGCATGAGCAGGCCTGCCGCCAGGTTCTCCCGCATGGGCGCTTTTCCCCCTTTGGTTTTGAGGCCCCGCATGTAAAGCAGGTCCCCGGAACTGTCCAGGGAAAGTTCGAACCGGTCTTGAACCACACGGACGAAAACCTGCTGTTCAGAAACCGGCGTGCTTTCATCCGGCACAGGCAAGTCCGCCATTTCAAGACGCCAGGCGATGCCTTCCCTGAAACGCTGGTCAATGGCGCCGGTATGGTTCAGCCTGGACTTCCGGGCCGTCACATGGATCACCGGTATATGGGACCGAGCGAGGTAAAGTTCCCAGGGAATGTCGCGAACCTTTTTTTCCAGGGTTCTGAAATCCGTGGCGGAAAAATCCGCAAACCGCATAAGAATCCGGGATGCGGTGCGAAGATGGAGATTGGCCCGGTAAAGATCGGTGACCTGTCCGGTGAATTCGAGCCCGCCCTCCAGAACGGAAACCGATCGGTCCTTTCCAAGCAGTCCCTCCAGCTCCATTCGGCAGACAGACTCCAGGCCCGGAGACACCACCACGAAAAACCGGTGATCCCGGGCCGTCACGTTCCTTTTGATTCTTTTTTCCAGAGCCCCTGTTTTCGTCATGCCCACTTTGCCGATCAATCTTTAAGACCCAGGGTTTCCAGCATTTTCAGGCTGTAGTTCCGTTTGCCAAGACCGAGTTTTTCCGCGTAGTCCAGCTGGATTTCCCAGTCCACTTCGGGGTAAAGGCCTTTGAACTTGTCCTCACCGGCGGCGGTGTGTGTTTTAAGGCAGGACCCGGCAAACGCGGCCTCTCGGTTCACCAGATCCACGGACGCCTGGTCCAGGGCCACGGGGTCAAGGGACGCCGCAATGCCGATATCCCTGACAATGGGGGCGTCGCTGTGGTTCACGCAGTCGCACATGGGCGAAATGTTGTTGATGAAATTCACGTACAGGGCCTTGCCTTTTTTCTCCTGGATCACCGCCTGGGCGTATTCCATCATGCCTTCGAGAAACACGGGAACGCTCTGGTTCCAGCGGATCTGGACAGCCCCCACGGCGCAGACCACAATGCATTCCCCGCAGCCGATGCATTTTTTCTCGTCGATCACCGCTTTTTTGTTTTCGTTAAAGGAAATGGCGTCGGCCGGGCAGTGTTTCTTGCACTCACCGCAGGACACGCATTTTTTTCCGGTCACTTTGGGAGACACAGTGGAGTGCATGGCCAGTTTTCCCCGGCGCGAGGCGCAGCCCATGCCGAGATTTTTCAAGGCACCCCCGAATCCTGACAGCTCGTGACCTTTGAGGTGGGACAGACAGACCAGGGAATCGGCGTGGTGGATGTCCGTTCCGATGTAGGCGGACTTGAAATGCTTGCCGCCGATTTCCACCGCCACGTCCGCAAGTCCCCTCAGTCCGTCGGCGATGACAAGAGGTGCATCCACCACCGAGTAGGCGAACCCGTTTTTCACCGCCGTTTCCAAATGACTGGGCGTGTCGCTCCGGGTCCCGGCGTAAAGGGTGTTGGTATCCGCAAGAAAAGGCCTGGCCCCCTGTTCCTTCACGGCCGAGACCACAGACCCCACGAAAACAGGCCGGATAAACGCTGTGTTTCCTTTTTCACCGAAATGGAGCTTCACGGCCGTCAGGTCCCTGTTGGCAACCACATCGGAAAGGCCTGTTTTCTTCACCAGACGGACCAGTTTGGCGGTGAGGCTTTCTCTGAAAGACGCCCTGAAATCAATAAAGTAAACGGGTGATGCCATGATTCCCCTCCCTGTTGAGGTCGTTTAAGTTCTTGAGTCTTTCGTGGATGAACGTTAAAATGAAAGTCAGTTTAACGGACAGCGGATGTTCCGTCAAGAACGGGCACCGGAATGAAAAATCACGACAACCCCGGCAGGTCTCATATCATGATAGACGGAACGACAAAACTGAAGAAACTGGAAGGTCTGTACCAGATTCACAAACGATGCGTCACTGAAACAGACTCCGCCTGCACCCTGGGCTGCGCCACCTGCTGCACCAGGAACGTCACCCTGACCAGCCTGGAAGGGGCGTTTCTCCTTTCACGCCTGGATGAACGGGAGAAAAAAGAGGCCATGGACCGTATCCTCGCCCGCAGGGACAGCCCCCGGCTCATTCCCCTGGCGACGGTGAACGCCATGGCCAGACTCTGCGCCGAAGGCCGGGACCTTCCCGAAGAAGCCTGTGACCCGGCCTGGGCCCCCTGCCCTCTTCTTGACAGTGACATGGACTGCACCGTTTACGAGCACCGGCCTTTCGCCTGCCGGGCCATGGTGTCCCAATCGGCCTGCGGAACATACGGTGAAGCGGACATGGACGATTACCTTTTTACGCTGAACAACGTGTTCATGCAGGTCATCGAGCACATGGATCAGGGCGGCGCCTTCGCCAACCTCATCGACATGCTGATTCACCTGTCCGACGGGGACACCCTGGATCATTATTTAAAGCAGGGGGTCCTCTCCAACCCTCCGCCATCCTTCTTGATAAATCAGCCCATCGGCATCCTGATGGTCCCTCCGGAACACCGGGAGCGGATCAGGCCGTTACTGGAAGAGTTGCAAGAGTTGTAAGACACGAGTTCTTATACCATGTAACATAGAATAAGATTTAAAAATCATGACAAATACAGAGCACGACTCAATTCTCCCGGATGTATTTTTCAGACAGCTTTTTTCATTGATTCCCAAGCCTGTTCTGATCTTTGATGAAGTGACAACAGAAATCATCGACGCCAATGACACGGCCTTGCGACTTTATGGGTATACACGAGAAGAAATAAGGCGTTTGACCGCGCTTGATATTTCCATCGAGCCGGAAAAAACACGAAATGCGATTCAGCAGACCGTAGCCGGAGAAATCTCGGAGATTCCGTTCCGTTATCACAAAAAAAAAGACGGGACAATTTTTCCAGTGGAAGTCATTCCCACAGCCATCCCCCATGAAGGACGCAACGTTTTGTGTGGCGTGATCAAAGACATTTCCGAACGGGTCAAGCTGGAAGAAGCTTTGCGTGAAAGCGAACGAAAGTATGCTACCCTTCTTTCAAACCTTCCAGGCATTGCCTACCGTTGTCACAACGACCTTACCCAGTCCCTGGACTTTATTAGTGAAGGGTGCTTCGACCTCACAGGTTACCCTGTCGATATGTTCACGAAACAAGGCAGGACTTTAAGCGAGTTTATCCATGTTGAAGACCGCGCCACGGTTTACCAAGAGATCCGGGATTCCGTTGTTGAAAAAAGATCCTATAAAATAGTTTACAGGCTCATCAACGCTTTCAGCGAAACCAAGTATGTCCTCGACCAGGGAAGAGGCGTGTATGACAAAGATGGCAACTTGCTTTTCCTTGAAGGGTTCATCACCAATGTGACCGAACAGAAAAATAGTGAATTCGAGCTCCAAAAGGAAAACTTCCGTCTGAAATCGTCGGTCCAGAAATCTTCACGATTCGGAGACATCATCGGTCAGAGTCCAGCCATGCTGGATATCTACGATGCGATCCTGAAAGCCTCCATGTCTGATGCCAATGTGATTCTTTATGGCGAATCGGGAACTGGAAAAGAGCTGGCAGCCCGAGCGATTCATGACCTGAGTGACAGAAAGGACAAACCATTCATCTCCGTAAATTGCGGTGCAATTCCCCATGATCTTATTGAAAGCGAATTTTTTGGCCATAAAAAAGGTGCGTTCACCGGAGCTTTCGCTGACAAGATGGGTTATCTGGATTGTGCTGACGGCGGAACGCTTTTTCTTGACGAGATCGGAGACATTTCACAAAACATCCAGGTCAAGCTTCTGAGGGCCATCGATGAAGGAGGTTTCAATCCTGTCGGAGGAAAAGATGTCAAACATCCCGATTTCAGAATCATCAGCGCAACCAACAAAGACCTTAGGCAACTGATAAAACAAGGAACATTTAGAGAGGATTTTTTTTACAGGATCCACATCCTGTCCATCCATATGCCGCCTTTGCGAAAACGTCTTAGAGACATTCCCTTGCTGGCCCACTTTTTTGTTCAGTTATTTTCCCATGGTGAACCCTGCTCCATACCCTCCCATGTGCTGAAAGCCATGGAAAATTACAGCTGGCCAGGAAATGTGAGGGAACTAAAAAACGTTATCCAGCGATTCGTGGCCCTGAAAAACCAAACCCCAGACCGAAACCTGCTCCCCCTTCTTGAACTGTCCGAAGATCCAGACATCCCTGTTCATGTTGCCCAGCCTGAACAGGCACAGGGACAAGAGCTCTATGATATAAAGGAACAAGTCGAACGAGACCACATCCAACAGACCCTTGAAAAAGAACGGTGGCACAAAGGGAATTCCGCCAGAATTCTGGGGATCCACCCCAAAACTCTGGCAAGGAAAATGAAGCGTTACGGACTCTCCTGATCCTTTTCCGTTCTGTACGTACCAGCAAGGAAACCAGAACGGGAATGTCACATTGATGGACAAAACGATTCCCAAGCCATATCATCGTATTTCAAGCAGTTACCATTCGATCCCCTAAAATTATTATACGAAGTGGGACAAATGGGTTCCAAAACCCCTCAACGCCCTCCTTTGAACGACTACAAACTCCCTAACCTCCGACATTTTCATTACATACCTGCCTGGCCCGCTGTTTGCAGATGATCAGAGCAAACGGTTTTCACAAAGGCCACAGGGGGCAAGGTGAGCATCCTTTTCATTCCAAACAGTAACGGCAATAAAAAAATTTCCAGCATGATCCAAAATTGGGGATACACCCTTGACACCCTGGCGCATTCAGACAGCCAGGTTCATGAGCTGGTGCAAAAAACAGATTGTAGAATCGTTCTTATCGAAATCACCGTCCCTTTGTTCCTGACATGCGACATCATTCATGAACTGAAAAAAATCAAACCCGACATAAAAATCATCACCATGACCGACTCAAGCGACCCTGAAATGGAAACCACCATACGGGAAACAGGCATCGTTTATTACCTTACCCAACCCTTTGATCCTCAAGAGCTGAAAACGGTGCTCAAACATCTGTCAGGACAAAAACAGCCGCCTCCCTCTATACGTTAGAAACAAAAATGGCCCATTGGGCAATAACACAAAATCGAACAAAGCGTAACCCATACATTTTTGAGAACCTACTATGACCATAGACTACAAATTACTGGCAGAACAATTCGAATCCATCCTGGATCACTTGCCGGGCCTCGTATTTTACAAAGACAGGGACAACCGTTTCATCCATGTCAACCAGTACATTGCCGATGCATACGGCAAATCGAAAAAAGAGTTGGAAGGAGTAAGCCTCTACGACTTGACCAACCAGAAAGACGCTGAAAAATACCATCAGGATGATCTTGCCGTGATCAACTCTGGTGTACCAAAACTTCATATCGAAGAACCTTGGAGAACTAAAGACGGGCTTCGCTGGGTAAGCACAAGCAAGATCCCGTTTGTGGATCATCAAGGTTCCATTATTGGCGTCATCGGGATTTCCATGGATATCACCGAACGTAAAAGAGCGGATCATCGCATCAAAGAGCTGATCCACAAATTGACCCGTGACAAAGATTTTGCCGAAAAAAACTCGCTGACCGACAGCTTGACCAGAATCCCCAACCGGAGGCACTTTGATGAAACCCTTGCAAGGGAGTATTTCAGAATAAAAAGGTGCCAAGGCCAACTATCCGCCATCCTCATTGATATCGACCATTTCAAGAAGTTCAATGACTGTTACGGGCATCTGGCAGGTGACGAATGCCTTTTTCGGGTTGCTTCAGCCATTAAAAACTCAGTCCTGCGGCCTTCGGATTTTGTTGCCCGTTATGGCGGAGAAGAGTTTGTCGTCATTCTTCCTGAAACTGGGGAGTCAGGAGCCAAGGTGGTGGCAAGACGCCTGCTTAAAACCGTGGAGAATCTCAAAATCCAACATGAAGACTCGGACAATGCGGATCATGTCACGGTCAGCCTTGGAATCGCCACTGTTTTTCCGGAACAGGCTTTGACACCGGAAAGTCTGGTTCAATTGGCCGATGAAGCCCTTTACCAGGCCAAGGCCAAAGGGCGCAACCAGTTTCAGGTGGCCGTTTACAAAGCAGAGGCGCTGGCCGAAAACCTGTTCACGAACCTGGAATGGCACGAAACCAACACCTGCGGCAACCAGGTCATCGACAGCCAGCATAAGGAGTTATATACGCTGTCAAACCGGCTGGTTTATTTCATCGGCAAGGGAAAGCCGAAAAACGAATGCGCCGCCCTGCTGAACCAGCTTGTTCTGCAAAGCAAACAACATTTCAAGGACGAAGAAGACATCCTCGCAAGCATCCACTACCCTTTTATAACAGAGCATCGAAAACTTCACGAGCGGCTGCTCAAGGGGATCACCGATCTGCTGAAAAAATTCAACGACGGCAACCTTGAAATCGATGAACTGGTCAAATACATCGCCTTTGATGTGGTTCTTGAACACCTGATCGTTGAAGATAAAAAATTTTTTCATTATCTGACGCCCGACAGCCACACCCTGTCGACCGCAGATGGGCCGTACGCCGGGCTACATTCGGCATAACTGTCGGGCAAAAGCCCGACTGTATTCAATCAACCGCAGGGGGCCCCATTCATTAGAGTGCTGACCCTATCCGTAACCCTGATCTGGCTGGCTGTTGTCGCCAGTTTTTTAGGGTGGAACATCATCGAGGAAAAAAGTGCCACCAAGCGCCTCGCCTTCAATACGGGAAGGGCATTTCATCAACTGCTGGTCACCGCAAGGTCCTGGAACGCCGGTCATGGCGGCGTCTACGTCCCGGTCACAAATGAAACCCAGCCCAACCCATACCTCAAAGACCTTTTGAGGGATCTCAAAACCGATCAGGATTTAAGACTGACGAAAATAAATCCAGCCTACATGACACGCCAGATCGCGGAAATCGCCATGCAACACCAGGATGGAATTCAGTTTCACATCACAAGTCTCAAACCTATCCGGCCTGCAAACAAAGCTTTGGACTGGGAGTCCACCTGGCTGAAATCCTTTGAGGCCGGAAAAAAAGAGGAAGGGGACTTTTTCCGATCAGGCAAAACCTCCCTTTTCAGGTACATGGCCCCTCTGGTGACCGAGGACAATTGTTTGAAGTGCCATGCTCTTCAGGGCTACCGGGTGGGGGATGTCCGGGGAGGCATCAGTGTCACCATTCCCGGCCTTTCAGACAGCGTGAACCCGGCCCTTTACTTTGGTTACGGTTCCGCCGCTTTATTTGGCTGCGTTTTCATCCTTCTGGGGGGATTATCCTTAGAAAAAAAACAGAAGCTTCTTCTCGAATCAAATCAGCTACTTAAAAATAAAATCCAGGAACGCCAGAAAACCATCTCCCAGCTGAAAGAAGCCAATGACAAGGTGAGTACATTAAGCGGCATCGTGCCGATCTGTATGCACTGCAAAAAAATCCGAGATGACAAAGGGTACTGGAACCAGCTGGAACGATTCATTTCAGATCATTCGGAAGCCCAGTTCAGCCACAGTGTCTGTGACAAATGCATGGCCGAACATTATCCGGATGACGAGGCCTGATTCCAGGTTGACGTTCTGACATACCCACACCATGGGGAGGCAGCATGAGGACCCGACATCAATTCATAACCATTCTCATCCTGGCCGTTGTTTTTACCGGATGCTCGGAAAAACCGGCCGGAAAACCTGAAGACAAAGTCACCCTCCAGCTCAAATGGAGCCACCAGGCTCAGTTTGCTGGTTTTTACGTGGCGAAAGACAAAGGGTATTACAAGGATGCGGGAATCGACATGGCCTTTCTCGAAGGCGGTGCCGATGTAAACAGCACGGAATCGCTGTTAACCGGCAAAGCCGACTTTGCAGTGCTGGCTCCTGATCAGATTCTGGCCAGCCATATGGTGAGCACACCGATCACCGCCATTTCTGTAATATTCCAAAAAAGCCCGGTGGTGTATCTGTCCCTGGCCGAATCAGGCATCACAAGACCATCAGATTTTATCGGGAAAACAGTTGCTTGCAAGGATGTTTCCGGTTCTGTCAGTGATTTCGAGTTTCAGTTTTCAGCCATGATGAAGACCCTGAAGCTGCCCCTTGACTCCGTCCATCTAGTGCCTTTCGAACCGGACCATCACGGGTTGCTCTCAGGCACGGTGGATGTCACCACCACCTATGTCATCAACGGCGCGATCCTGCTCAAACGAAAAGGACTGAAATTGAACATGATCTGGCCGGACGATTACGGTGTCCACTGTTTTTCGGATACCCTGGCCACATTGCCGGAGACGGTCGCCCGCAAACCCGATCTCGTGTACCGTTTTCTCAAAGCCACATTAAGAGGATGGCAGGAAACCCTGGGAAACTCGGATGAGGCGATGGACATCATCATGACCTATGCCAGAAGCGGGGACAGGGCATTCCAGACCGAAATGCTGAACGCACTCGCCCCTCTGGTCCACACGGGTGAAGCCCCCGTTGGCTGGATGTCCGAAAAAGACTGGGTTGATCTCTCCCGTCTTCTAAGCACCCTGATGATTCTTGAAAAGCCCGTTAACGATCTGAAGAATGCCTATACCCTTCAGTTTCTCGAACAGATATACGGAGGGAAACACCCATGAAACTGACAAGTAAATTTCTGGCGGTCCTGATGAGCGTATCCCTCATGCCCGTTCTGATCCTGGCTGTTCTGTCATACAGAAACAGCCGATCAGCTATTGAGCAAATGACGAAAAACCATCTCACTGCGATCAACCAGATAAAAAAGAAAGAGATCGAAACCTGGATTGAAGGAAATGCGGTCACCCTTGAAATTCTCTCCAGAAACCCATCTTTCAAGACAAAATTCAGCCATGCGATAAAGGGCCATGACTTGGTGAAACCAGATCACATCAAATTCCATAAAGAACTCTGCGACGGATACCTGAAACCTGTCATGCAGGGAGGGGCCTTTACCGAAATTTTCATCATCCGGATTCCCGACGGCAGGATCCTTATGTCCACGGACCTCTTCCAGCAGGGTAAATACTGCGAAAACAGACCATTTTTCACCGAAGGCATAAAAGGACCCTTTGTCCAGAACCTATATTTCTCTCTGCCACTTCAACAGGCGACTATGGTGATCAGCACACCCCTCAAGGGCATCAATGGGAATCCCTTGGCTGTGATTGCCGGCCGGGTCAACCTGGAACGTCTGTCAAAAATCATGGAGAAAACAAGCGGACTGAGTCAGAGTGAAGATACATACCTCGTCAACTCCTTCAACCACTTCGTGACCGAACCCAGGTTCGGAAATGGCTACGCCCTGAGAAAGTCTACATACACACGGGGTGTAACCCTCGCCCTGAACGGCCAGACCGGGACCTGCTCCTATCCGGATTACAGGGGGGAACCTGTTATTGGGGCTTACGCCTGGATACCTGAACGAAAACTCGCCCTGCTTACAGAAATTGACCAGCACGAAGCTTTTAAGCCCATCGAAGTACTGAGAACAAACATTTCCATCTTGGGCCTCTCGGTGACCGTGGTGGTAACAATGATAAGCCTTTTGGCTTCCAAATCACTGACACGACCCCTCGAGAATCTGACCCGTTACGCCCAACTCATGGGCCAAGGCAAACTCGACATCCACATTGAAAAAACAACACACGACGAGATCGGCGAGTTGACCCAGGCCTTTAGCCACATGGCTGGCCAGCTTCAGACCATCATGGTTTCCAAGAGTTATCTAGAAAACGAAATCGAGGAACGAAAAAAAACGGAAACCAGACTGAACACGGCGTTGAATGACCTGGCGAGATCCAACCGGGATCTTGAGCAGTTCGCCCATGTCACGTCCCACGATCTTAAAGAACCCCTGCGAATGGTCCGGAGCTATCTCGACCTGATCCAAGATCACCTTTCGGGCGCTTTGGACGATTCGCTCGAAACGTTCATCCATTTCGCCCAGGAAGGAGCCGTGCGCATGGAAACGATGATCAACGATCTTCTGAGCTTCTCAAGGATTTCAACCAAAGGCAAAACCCTGTCCGAGGTCTGTTCTCAGAAAGCTTTCGATGCTGCGAAACAGAATCTGTTCATCGCAATCCGTGAATCCGGAGCCGAAATCACCACCAGTGCCCTTCCCATGGTCAAAGCGGACGACACCCAGCTTGTCCAGATTTTCCAAAATCTTGTGTCCAACGCCATCAAGTTTTCTATTGGCAAGCCACGGATACACGTTTCTGCCGACATAGAAGGCGCCATGTGTCGGTTTTCCGTGGCAGACAACGGCATCGGTATCGATGAAAAACACAAAGACCGGATATTCAACCTGTTTCAAAGGCTCCACAGCCGGGAATCATTTCCGGGTACGGGTATCGGACTGGCTTTGTGCAGGCGTATGGTCGAACGGCACGGGGGAGCCATCTGGTTTGAATCAAATCCCGGCAAAGGCTCAGTTTTTTATTTCACCATGGAAGCAGGCGGCGCAGTTCCGATCGTCAAGGGAGGCAACGTATGATAAACGAGAGTAAAACCCTTCTCATTGTCGAAGACAATCCGGGCGACGTTTATCTGATAGAAAACATTCTCAATCGTTACAGGCCTGGAGTCTTCCATATCCTGTCTACTGACCGCCTGGACAAAGCGCTGGCTCTTCTGGAAAAAGAAACGGTGGATGTCGTTCTCCTCGACATGAACCTGCCGGACAGCCTTGGAATGGAAACCGTTCACGCCGTCAAACAAAAAGCGCCGGATGTGGCCCTGGTGGTGGTCACAGGCGACGATGACGAAAAGCTCGGCATCGAAGCCGTCAAGCACGGAGCCCAGGATTTCCTCGTCAAGGGGAAAGCCCCGGGCACGGTTATGATACGGGTCATCCATTACGCATTGGAACGGCAAGCCTCTGAAAAGAGGCTCAAGGATTCCGAACTTTTTCTTCGATCGACCCTGGACGCCCTGTCCTCTCACATCGCCATCATCGACAGAGAAGGGCAGATCCTTGCCGTCAACAAGGCCTGGCGCGACTTTGCCCGTGACAACCACGCGGACATGACCCGGGTCATTGAAGGGTCCAATTACTTCACCGCATGCGCTCAAGTCCATGGAGACGACACCCTGGACGCCCAATCATTTCTTGACGGGGCCGCCTCCGTTCTGAAAGGTGAAACAAAACGTTTTACCATGGAATACCCATGTCATAGCCTATCGGAAAAGCGATGGTTCCACTGCCGCATCACCCCGTTTCCAAATACTGGCCCGCCCTGCGTGGTGGTGTCCCATGAAAACATATCCCAGCGCAAACTGGCGCAAGAGGAGTTGATCAACTCACGGCTCCAGTTGAAAACCATTCTGGACTCCCTGACACTCCAGATTGTTTTTATCGGTCTTGACCACCGGATCATCTGGGCCAACCAGGCCCTTTGCGACTTTGCAGGCCTGAGTCGCGAAGAGCTTCTCGGCAAGACCTGTTACGATTTCTGGGAGGGCCAGACAGGACGATGTGACGGCTGCGCCGTGGAGCAAGCCATAAACGATGGCCGCCCCGTTATGAAAACAAAAAAGACCGCAGATGGAAAAATCTGGATGGTCACGGTCTGCCCTGTCAAAGACCAGAACGGCCGTGTTGTCAGCATGGTCGAAGCCCGGGAAGACATTACGGAAAAAGCATCCATCGAAGAACAGCTTCACCAGTCCCAGAAAATGGACGCCATCGGCCGACTGGCGGGAGGTGTGGCCCATGATTTTAACAACATGCTCAGCATTATCATCGGCTTCGCCGAACTGTCCAGGGGCTGCCTGGATAATGGCAACCCCCTGTCCGACAACATCGGGGAAATCATATCAGCAGCCAGGCGTTCCTCAGAGCTGACCCGTCACCTTCTGGCCTTTGCCAGGAAACAACCGGTCACCCCCAAGGTTCTGGATCTGAACCTTATCATGGAAAACAGCCAGAAAATGCTTCAGCGTCTTGTGGGCGAAGACATCACCATGCGTTTCGACCCCGATATGTCTTTATGGAACATTTTCATGGATCCAATCCAGATAGACCAGATCCTGACCAACTTGGCAGCCAACGCCCGAGACGCCATTGCCGGCACAGGGTCCATCACCATCGAAACACGGAACGCATACCTGGACGAGGCTTATTGCCGGCTCCATGTCTATGCCACCCCCGGACACTATGTCCTGATCCAGTTCAGTGACACAGGCAAAGGCATGGACGAGGCCACCCGTTCCCGGGTATTCGAGCCTTTCTTCACCACCAAACCCGTGGGAGAAGGGACAGGACTTGGCCTTTCGACGGTCTTTGGCATCATCAAACAAAACAAGGGTTCGATCAACGTCTACAGCGAGACCGGATGCGGAACCACATTCAGAATCTACATTCCAAGACACGAAAAGGACTCGGCTGACGACGATTCCCTAATCCTGGAATCCTGCCCCCGGGGCACGGAAAGTATTCTAGTGGTCGAAGATGAAAAAAAGATATTAAAATTGTGCCATCACCTCCTGAAAAATCTGGGTTACAAGGTGCTCCTTTTCTCATCACCGTTAAAAGCACTCCGCTATATGGCAAAATCCACCCGTCCTATCGATCTGATGCTCAGCGATGTGATCATGCCGGATATGAACGGAGACGACCTCAAACGCCAGATGGAAATCATCCGTCCCGGATTGAAAACCCTTTTCATGTCAGGCTATGCCCCCGGCGTGATCAGCGATCGGGGTATACTTAAAAAACCTTTTGAATTTGTTCAAAAACCATTCACGATTGTCGAACTGGCCACCAGAATCCGTGCCCTGCTTGACACCTGATTTTCGAAAAACACAAAGGAGAATATGATGGCAGACATCCTTGTTGTCGACGACGAAAAAGCGGTCAGTCGTTTCTTCAAAACGCTTCTCGAGCCTGATACATGCCGTGTCCATGGTGTTCAGACATGCGAGGAAGCTCTCAAGGTCTTGTCGGAAATCAACATCGACACCGTGGTCCTAGATATCAACCTATCCGGAAAAAGCGGGATCGATCTTTTAAAAAAATCAGAACGACCCATAAACATCTCCCCGTGGTGATGATCACAGGAGACCCCAGCGTCGAAACGGCCAGAGACGCCCTCCATCTCGGTGCCTTCGATTACATCGAAAAACCACTTCAACCGGAAGCAGTGGCCCATTCCCTGAAAAACGCCCTGGACTCAAAGGCCGAAAAGGACGAGAAGCGTCAACGAGACAACGTCAACCGGGTCCGACAGGACGAACTGAAAAAAAAGATTCTCGACCAGACCCAGGAACTGGAGAAAAACAGAAGGCACCTGCTTCATCTTGAAAAAATGGCCGCCATCGGCCAGATCGCCGCAGGAATCGCCCATGAAATCAACAACCCCACGGGTTTTGTCGGAAGTAACCTGAACATCATGAAAGGCTACGTCAATACCGTGATTTACATGATCGACAATTACCGTAAACTGACAGGGGCTTGTGAAAAACATCCGGAATTTGCGGAAATCGCACGGGAGATAAGAATTCTGGAAGACGACGTGGACATCGTCTACATCATGAACGATACCCTGGCGCTTTTGTCGGAAAGCGAAGAGGGTGTGAACCGTATCAAAAAATAGTCCAGGACCTGAAATACTTCGCCCATCCAGGCAGTGAAAAGCCTGTACTTGCCAACATCAACATGACCATGGACATGACCCTGAACATGGTCTGGAACGAATTGAAATACAAGGTGACCGTAAAAAAAGACTACGGGAAACTTCCGAACATCCCCTGCCACCCCCAGCAGATCAGCCAGGTTTTCGCCAACATTCTGGTGAATGCGGCCCAGGCCATAGAAAAAAAAGGGGAGGTGAGAATCAAGACCCGTCTAGTGGAAGACCATGTGGAGGTGGTTATCCAGGATACGGGAGCCGGCATATCCGAAGAAAACCTTGCACGGATTTTCGAACCCTTTTTCACGACCAAGGAAGCGGGAAAAGGGACGGGACTCGGCATGCATGTGGCCTGCGGCATCATCGAGAAGCACCACGGAACCCTGTCTGTCGAAAGCACCGTGGGCACAGGCACGACATTCACCATCACGCTTCCGGTGGAGACGGTATGAACCCCATAAAAATCGTGTTTGCCGATGACGATATCGTTGCAAGAAAGCTTGTCCTGAAGCTGCTGACAGATCTTGACTTCAACATTCTCATTGCCGAAGACGGGATCGAAGCCTGGCGGCTTCTCAGGACTTCGGGCGCCCGAATTCTAGTGACCGACTGGGAGATGCCCGGGATGTCCGGAATCGATCTCTGCCGCAAAATCCGGTCGGAACACGCGGAGTCCTATATCTATGTGATCCTGGTCGCTGGAAAGAGCCGGATCGAAGACACCATCTTAGGTCTCAAAGCCGGTGCCGACGATTATCTTGTCAAACCTTTAGATGCCGGAGAACTCAAAGCCCGGCTCCGGACCGGTCTTCGAATCATCAATCTGGAAGACAAGTACAAGAAGGCCAGTGTTCAACTCCTCCATGTCGAAAAAATGGCGTCCGTGGGACAGCTCGCCGCCGGAGTCGCCCATGAAATCAACAACCCCACGGGTTTTGTGAGCAGCAACATGAAGACCCTGGCCAATTACCAGAAAGATATCAGCACACTGATCTTGATGTACAAGGATTTTGCGAACCATATCCACCCTCTCCTCGAAAAAGACCCCACGTCCCAAACGTGGAAATCCCTGCAGGCCATCCAAGCGTTTGAAAAGGAGATGGACCTGGACTACCTGATTCAGGATATCGACGACCTGATTCGGGAGTCTTCCGAAGGACTCGATCGGATCAAGAAAATTGTCATGGACCTGAAAGATTTCGCCCACCCCGGAGAAGATGTCATGCAGGAAGCGGATGTGAACGACTGCATCAGATCCACTCTCAATGTAATCAGAAACGAGATCAAATACAAAGCCTCCGTCACGTTGAGCCTGGGCAACCTCCCCCCGCTTATATGCTTCCCCCAGCAACTGAACCAGGTTTTCATAAACATGATCATCAACTCGGTTCAGGCCATCACCTCCCCCATGGGAGAAATAATGATCACCACGGACACCGTCGATGATTGTATCCGGATACGAATCAGGGACAACGGCTGCGGGATCGAAAAAAAAAACCAGTCCAAGATTTTTGATCCTTTTTTTACGACCAAGGACGTGGGCAAAGGCACTGGGCTTGGAATGAATGTGACTTACAATATCATCAAAAAACATCATGGCTACATCGAGTTGTGGAGCGAGCCTGGAAAAGGGACAGAGTTCACCATAACCCTGCCAGTCATGGCCCAAGAAAACTCCGGACAGAGGACTTAAAAGACATAATATAAATGGCAGGTGTCGACATGAATGAACACAAACACACACTCCTTTTCGTGGACGACGAAGAGGCGATCCTCAAAGCCCTTTACAGACTGTTCCGGAAGCAGGGATACACGATTCTTACGGCCCGCAGCGGAGACGAAGCCCTAACCATCCTTCATGCAAGGGAACACAAAATCTCCCTGATTATCTCAGACCAGAAAATGCCGGAGATGAACGGAGCCACCTTTCTTGAAAAAGCAAGACACATTTCACCTGACAGCTTGCGCTTCCTACTTACCGGATATTCGGACATGGACGCCATCGTGGCCGCTGTCAACAAAGGTGAAATCCACCGTTACCTGAACAAACCCTGGAATGACGACGACCTCTTGCTTCAGGTCAAATGGGGGCTCGAACAGTACGACCTCGTTCAGGAAAACAGAAACCTCCTTGCCTTGACCCGAAAGCAGAACAAACAGCTCTTCGATTTCGGAAAAACCATGGAAAAAAAAATCGAAGAACGAATACGGGAAATCTCGGTAAAAAACAAGGAGCTGGAATATCTCAACAAAGAGCTTGAACTGAATCTTTTCAACATTGTACGTGCCTTCGCCGCCCTGATGGAAATACACACCCCCCACATGAAAGGGCACGGAAAAAGGGTCAGCGATCTTTGTGTGGACATGGCAAAAAAACTGGGGGTCCAGGAGAGTGATATCACCACCATCGAGATCGCGGGCATCCTTCACGATATCGGCACCATCGGACTGCCCAACGAAATACTTGAAAAACACTGGGAAAACAGGTGTTCGAAAGATGAGTCCGAGCTTTACAGACAGCATCCCGTGGAAGGCCAGAGCATTGTCGCCTTCATCAACCGACTCGACGAGGTGGGAGTGCTGATTCGCCACCACCACGAACGATACGACGGCAAAGGATATCCTGACCGGCTGCTTCAAAATGAAATACCTTTGGGATCAAGGATTCTGTCAGTGGCGGACACCTATGACAGGATTACCGTGATCTGTAAAAACAGAAAAGGGGATACCCAGCTTGAAACCATCATCAGTGAATTGAGCCTTTCAGGGGATTTTTCCTCAAAAGAAGAACTGCTGCGGCATGCCGCCATGTCATACATCAGAAAGAACGTTTTTCAGGACTTCGATCCGGATGTCGTCAAAGCTTTTCTGGATGTGATGGAAGAAAAGGGCGTGCACTTTATCCGAGAGAGGCAGCTTGTCTTCGAAGAACTTCAGCCGGGCATGGTTTTAACCCGGCCCATCTATTCCCACAAAGGGCGCTTCATTCTGCCCCATAAAACGGAATTGAACAGCAATTCCCGGTGAACACTGTTTATGGGTCAAAGAAAAAGAGTTGTATGGGAAACAAGGCCAAAATTTGATTGAATAATAGGAAAGTTGAGGATCGTGTCAAAAAATTCGAGGTAAGAACGAGAG
>Ga0209066_10000025_pt1 | contig 210972 bp, 212 predicted proteins | sample All_14_2_FD_187198 | JGI IMG/M metagenome (GOLD analysis project Ga0209066, IMG submission 187198) | Freshwater microbial communities in response to fracking from Pennsylvania, USA - Allegheny Zone_MetaG_DW_15 (SPAdes) (version 2) ...
GCCGCAGCCCATCCCCGTCGCGCTGCCCCAGCCGGAACCGCAGAACGAGCCGACCGCCGAAACAGCGCCACTTTCCCCCCTGGCCCTCCAGGTCGAGGCGATTATCGCCGCCCACTGCCCGACCACGGCCCTCGTGCCGGTCAAGCTCTGCGACGAAGCGGATTTGCCCACCGACCGCGAGGCCCTGGCCGCCCTGCTGGACGATCAGGGGCCCGATTCCGATTTCACTGCCCTCGATCTGCTCTACAAGTGCTGGAGCAAGGCGACCCAATCCAGTTCCAGCCGCGCCTTGCTGGCGGTCGCCCATCAGCTCAGCCGCAATTTCGGCCTGCCCGGCAAATTACCCATGGCCTCGTGCAAGGCGTGGAAGATGCTGGATTGTGCCACCTTCGCCCCCGAACTGGCGCAAAGACTGGCCGATGTCGGACAGTTCATCGCCGATTGGCAGAAGACCCAACGGGTCTTCCTGATCCTGGAATACAGCGAGATCGAACTGATCGAACACCTGTTCGAGGCTCTGTCCCCCGCCGATTATTCCAGCCAATTGGCCGAGGTGATGAACTACAAGGTGCTGTCCAACCGGCGCATGGGCTTGCTGCGCCGTATTCCCGCCCGGGCGCGACGGCAGACCCAAGGCCTGCCGCCCGAGCGCAAGGAAGAAGCCCTGCTCATCCAGGCCCATTACAAGGCCTTGTTGGAGCGCATCGCTGATCCGCGTGGCTTCGCCCCCATCGTCGAGGTGGCCGGCAAGATGATCGAGGAAATGGAAAAGCTGATGAAGCAGACCGCCGGTGCCGGCGCACCGCAGCCGGGCGGCGGTCAGGCCTTGGGCCGCATCGGCTGAACCCCGCCTACCAATTAAAGCGGGGACCATCCGGGCAGGAAATGGCGTCGATGACCCATCGCCCCGGATTTTTGATCAGCCGATAGCGGGCGATGACCGCGCCGTACGTTTCCCAGCCGACCGCGACCTGCGCACTGTTCACCTGTGTCCGCTCGGTGGTGAATCGATAGCCATCGGCGGGCATGTCCTGGACGCAGGTCAAGGGACTGACGTCAAAGCCGCAAACGTCACCATCCACATAGACGCCGCCGCAATTCTGCTTGACCAGCTTGCGTTCATGAGCCGCGATGGCCGCAAGGAGCGACGGGCTGAAATAACCGTCGAACTTTGCCCCGTGAGTCTTTCTGCCGCCGTCGCGATCGGTCAGGAAGTCATAGCTTCCGGCTTCGTTATCGCCCTGTCCAAGCACGGCGGCAAGCGCCCGCTCGGCTTCGGTCGATGGCGGATGCAACACCGGGCGCGGCACCTCTTGCGCAATCGCCGCGGCGGCCACGAAAACAATCGACAGACCACAAATGCGCCGTCCCACCATCTTCGCCCCCTGGCACTACCATCACTACAACCAATGGCTATCACGATCACGACACCCCTGCCATCCGCAATTAATCGTCGCGAAAAATTTGACCGCACCTTTGTTGTGGAATAAGGTTCTCAACGCAAGTCACTATCAAACTCATTATCACACACCAAGGCAGGACGGATGCGGACAAGACACAAACGGTGGCGGCGATGACCGACAAGACCGCCTTCGTCTCGGTCCTGCCGGGGAGGATTCGCCTGCGCCACCCGCTGTTGCGCGATACGGGCCGCCATCGGGACTTGACCGCGCGGCTGCTGCCGCTGGCCCAGGTCGAGGGCAACCCGGTCATCGGCTCGCTGCTGCTGCGCTTTGATCCCGCCGACACCGGTATGGAAACCCGCATCCGCGCCGAGGTGGCGGCGGTGCTGCCCATCGATCCATCCGCCCCGGCCTTCCCCCGGTCGTCGCCGCACATGGGCACGCGCATCGCCCTGCCGCAACCGCACAAGGCCAAATGGCAGATCAACCGTGCCGCCAAGATCGGCGCGGTGGCCAGCATGGCGGTATCGTTGGCCGCCCTCGGCACCAGCCGAAAATTGCATGCCCAGGCCGGCGCCCTGTTCGTGATGATGATGCTGACCCACATGGCGACCCATTGGCGCCGCACTTTCAAGTAAAGGGACCGTCGCCGTGTCCGTGGATTTGGATTTCCCGCTGCTGCGCTTCATTCGCGCTCTCACCATCGCCCATCACATCCCTGGGCGCATCCGCCTGAAGCTGACCGCGCCGCTGGGCGCCGACCTGATGGCCCAAGCGGCCGAGGCCAAACGGTTCGGCCAGTCCCTCGGGGCCATGCCGGGCATCCGTAGCGTCAGCCTGAACCCGTTGGCGAAATCCTGCACCATCGAATACGACGCCCGCATGATCCCGGCTTCCGCCTGGGATGGCCTGCTGTCCGGGCAAGATGCCCCGGGCAGTGAAATTCTTCTGCAAACCTTGGTGAATGCCGCCAAGGCCTGAGCCAGAAAAGGAGTCCATCATGTTGCCTTTTCTTACCTTCGCCTCCGGCATCATCGCCGGCATCGTCGGCGTCAAACTGCTGAAAAACGTCAAAGCCCCCCAATCCCTGGGCAGCATCGGCGACAAGGCCCGCGGTGGCCTGGACAAGGCCCAGGCCGGCCTGCGCGACGTCACCGTCTCCGGCTTGTCGGCCATCGAGAAATCCTCGGCCAGCTTGCGCACCAAACTGACCCCGGAAGAGCCGGCGGCGCCCGAACCCGCCGCCGTGCCGGTGGCCAAGGCAACGCCACGGCGCAAGGTGGCGGCCAAGAAGAAAGCCGCCGCCGCGACCACCCCGGTCGATGCCAAGCCCGAGTCCGATTCGTGAAGAAGGGCAAGGGTAAGGCCAAAGCCGCCGCCGCCCTGGCGCCAATGGAACTGGCCGGCAACTTCACCCGTGGGCTGGTCGCCACCGGCCTGCTGGCGGCGATCCAGGATCGCTGGAGCCGGGGCCAGCCCTCCAATCGCAAGGTGCTGCGTCTGGCCCTGCAAGGCGGTGCCGCCCTCGCCGCCGGCATCGCCACCGCCGAATCCCTGCGCCGGGGCGATTACGCCCGCGCCTTGATCGCCGTGGCCGGCGGCGCCTTGGGCGTCGCCGCCACCGAGATGTTGCTTAATCCCCCTTCCCCACCCCAGGAGGCCGAAATTGGCTAAGAAGAATCAACAGAAGAAGGCGAAGAAAGGCCTGAAGCGCCGCGACCTGGAACAGATGATGGCCCTGCATATGGGCCAGGGGCAAAACCAGGGCGTGCTGGCCGGGCTGGGGCGCCTGCTGCCCCAGGGCCGCACCGAACAGTTCCTGCTGGGCCTGCTGCTGGGCGGCGCCACCGCCTATGTGCTGGCGGACGAGGACTTGCGCGGCAAGCTGTTCAAAGGTGCCCTCAAGGCCTATGCCGGCATGATGGGCAACGTCGCCGAGATGAAGGAACAACTGGCCGACCTGCAGGCGGAAGTCCTGGCCGAGCAGAACGGCGCCCTATGAGCAACACCCCGTGGCTGGGCTCGGTGGCGGTGGTCCACCGCCTGCCCGGTCGTATCCGCCTGCGCTACCGCCGCCATCCAGACGCCCCTGCCCATGGCGCGGCGTTAGAGGCGGCGGCGTGTCTGCTGGATGGGGTCGAGACCGCCCGTGCCAACGACCGCGCCCGCTCGCTGGTGCTCCACTTCGACCCGGCCCTGACCGATGGCGACCGTCTTGCCGCCGCCCTGGCCGGGCTGACCCTGGACGACATCGCCGCCAAGACGGCCAGGACCGATGACGGTAGGGCGGCGGTGGCCGCCGCCTTGGCCGTACTGTTGGGCACCAACGCCTTGCCCATGGGGCTGCGTCTGCCGGTCAGCCTGCACGCGGCCCTGCCGTTGCTGCATCACGCCGCCGCCGATTATGGCAAGAACGGCATCACCAGCCATGTGCTTGAAGCCATGGCGGTGTCCATCTCGCTGGCGCGGTCCGATTTCACCGCCGCCAACACCACCACCTTCATGCTGGCTTTGGGCGAATACATGGAAAATTCCATCGCCCGCCGCTCGGATGATTTGCTGAAACACCTGCTGCGCCCGACCAGCGATCAGGTCTGGGTGTTGAAGGACGGGGTCGAGGTGCAGATCCCCGCCGCCGAGGTGGCGGTGGGCGATACCGTCATCGTTGGCGCCGGCACCGTTATCCCCGTCGACGGCACCGTGCTGGTCGGCGAGGCCACCGTCAACGAGGCGGCCATGACCGGTGAAAGCGTCGCCGTGGTCAAGGGCCGCGGCGACGCGGTTCTGTCGGGCACGCTGATGGAGGAAGGCCGCCTCGGCATCTATGCCGAGCAGGTGGGCAGCCGCACCGCCGCCGCCCGCATCGCCGATTATGTGGAACAATCGCTGACCGCCAAAAGCGAGGCCCAGATCGAGGCGGCCAAACTGGCCGACCAATTGGTCCCCACCGTGCTCAAGCTGGCCGGTGCCTCGGCCCTGGTTACCGGCAACTGGCGCAACGCCGCCTCGGTGTTGCAGGCCGATTATTCCTGCGCCCTCAAACTGGCCACGCCGGTGGCCTTCAAATCGGCCATGTTCGACGCCGGTCGCGCCGGCATCCTGGTCAAGGGCGCCACCGCGCTGGAACGGCTGGCCAGCGCCGACACCTTCATCTTCGACAAGACCGGCACCTTGACCACCGGCATGCTGGACGTCACCGATTCCATCACCTTCGACGCCTCGTTCAGTGCCGACGACCTGATCTGTCTGGCCGCATCGGTGGAAGAACATTACTTCCACCCCCTGGCCCTGGCCGTGGTCAATGCCGCCAAGGCCACCCACAACCACCATTTCGACCATGCCGAAGTGCAGTTCATCGTCGCCCATGGTGTCGCCAGCGTCATCGACGGCAAGCGCGTGGTGGTCGGCTCGCGTCATTTCGTCCAGGAGGACGAAGGCATCGACATCAGCTTGCATCAGCCCGTGATCGACCGCCTGTACCAGCAGGGCAAGACCCTGCTGTTCATCGGTTATGGCGGTAAATTACTGGGTATCCTGGCGTTGAAGGATTCCATCCGCGCCACCAGCGCCGAAACCATCGCCCGCCTGCGCCGGGCCGGGGCCAAGCGCATCCTGCTGTTGACCGGCGACCACCGCGACCGCGCCGCCGATCTGGCCGCCGAGTTGGGACTGGACGATTTCCACGCCGAGCTGATGCCCGAGGACAAGGCCGACATCATCGCCCGGCTGAGCCGGGACGGCGCCCGCATCGCCTTTATCGGCGACGGTATCAACGACGCCCCGGCCCTGGCCGGCGCCCATGTGGGCATCGCCATGCAAAAGGGCGCCGACATCGCCCGCCTGACCGCCGACATCGCCCTGTTGGAGGACAACATCGACCGCGTCGCCGACGCCAAGGAACTGGCCAATGCCGCCATGGACCGCATCGCCGGCAATTACCGTCTGACCGTGGGGCTGAACACCGGCATCCTGGGCTTGGCGGCGCTGGGCCTGCTGTCGCCCATCGCCACCGCGCTTTTGCACAACGGCACCACCATCGGCATCCTGCTCAACGCCTTGCGCCGACTGATGCCGACCGCCCGCTAAATCAGGGCTTGCGCGCCTGGATGACGGCGGAAGCGACATAATCCTCGACGCCCAAGCCGGGCGCCCATTCGCGGATCAAGTCGCGACTTTCCGGTTTGGGCTCGACCAGGATGTCGGTGAACCCGGCCTCCTCCAGCCAGCACCGCAGATCGTCGGCACTGGCCGCACCGCCGACGCAACCGGCGAACAATTCGGTACGGGTCGCCAGTTCGGGCGGCAATGTTTTCAGCATCACCACATCCGAGACGGCGACCCGTCCACCGGATTTCAGCACGCGGAACGCTTCACGCAGCACACCGGGCTTGTCCGGCGACAGGTTGATGACGCAATTGGAGATGACCACGTCGGCGACATTGTCGGCGATGGGCAGATGCTCGATCTCGCCCAGACGGAATTCCACCTGGGTCAGCCCCAGCTTGGCGGCGTTGTCGCGGGCCTTGGCCAGCATCTCGTGCGTCATGTCGATACCGATCACATGCCCGCTTTCGCCCACCTGAGCGGCGGCGAGGAAGCAGTCGAAACCGGCGCCCGAGCCCAAATCCACCACCACCTCACCGGGGCGCATGGCGGCGATGGCCTGGGGATTGCCGCAACCCAAACCCAGATTTCCGGCCCCCGCCGCCTCCAGATCGTCGTCGCCATAGCCCATGCGGCGGGCCAGATCATCGGAACTGGGGGATTCCCCGCCGCCACAGCACGACACGCCGGCGGATGATGGAGCGCAACACGAGGTGGCGGCACCGTCGGCGATGGCGCCATAACGATTGCGCACCATTGCGCGGATCTGATCGGGATTCATGGCATCCTCCTGTTCAGTCGCAGCACGGAGTACGGCTGCAGCACTTCTCGGTGAGATAATCGACCAGACCACGCGCCTGATCGTAACGGGCCGAATAGATCAACGACCGACCGTCGCGCCGGACCGCCACCAGTCCCGCATTCTTCAAATGCGAAAGGTGGAACGACAGGGTGTTGGGAGTGACCGCCAATTCCTCGGCGATCTGCCCGGCCGGCAGGCCGGCGGGACCGGCGACCACCAGCAGACGAAACACCCGCAGCCGACTTTCCTGGGCCAGCGCCGACAGCGCCGCGATGATTGCTTTTTCATCCATAGTTCTAGATATATGGAAATATTGTGTCGCCGTCAATGCCCTGATGCTGCCGCTCGTGTTGACTTTGGCCAAGCCTGGGCGCACATTTTTCCACCATGAGCAAGACCATCCGGCAGCGCCCCTATGACCTGTCGACGCGGTCCCGTCGCGGGGATTTGCGCCGCTTCGTCGTGTCGTTGTTGGGCCTGTTCATCCTGACCTTCAACGTCGTTGGCGCCGGCGCCGTGTCGGCACGGGCCAATGACGCGGGCAACGCCCCCTTCGCCCAGGCCCTGCTGGATGACCGTATCGTCATCTGTACCGCCGTCGGCATCGTGGTGATGGATCGGGATGGCAACATCATCGACACCGGCAGCGCCGGGACTCACGACAATTTCTGCGTCTTCTGCCTGCCCTTGATGCATGGCGGCGCCAAGGCGCCAAGCGCCCTGGCGGTGATTCTTCCGCTGGAGCCGATCTTCATCGGCGAGTTTTCGCCGCAAGCTCCGCCCGCCGTCAAACCGGCCCGTCTTGTCGGCGCCGCCGCGCCCCGCGCCCCTCCCCTGGTCTGATCCGTTCCGTCCGGCATCGCGTTTTCCGTAGGGATAACCCAATTTTGCTTGGGTCACGCCATCCCCGCCCATTGCGGCGGTGACGACGGGGGGATTGCCTGGGGCTGGCCTGGACCATGCCCCCTGGCGACTGCCCCGCACCGCACCGGACCTTTGCCTTCATCGACGCAAGCCGCCGCGCTACCAGCGCACCCGGCAGACCACGACCTTACCCAAGGAGCATGCCATGCGTGCCGTCCTCACCACCCTTCGCGCCTTCGTTGCCGCCGGATTGCGGCCCCAAACCCCGTTGGCGCGCGGTATCGTCCTCGCCCTGTGCGTAAAGGTTTGCGTGGTCGTGGCCATGCGTCTGTTTCTGTTCGGCGGCGACACGCGCGTCGCGGTGGATCATTCCGTCATGGATGACCGCCTGTCGCCCGTCGCCGCCCAAGACCAGGGGAATTGATCCCATGTTCGATCTCGATCCGACCCAGGTGGCACGGCTGCAATTCGCCGTCACCGCGCTTTATCACTTCCTGTTCGTGCCCCTGACCCTGGGGCTATCCTTTCTGCTGGCCATCATGGAAAGCGCCTATGTGATGACCGGGCGCACCATCTGGCGCGACATGACCAAGTTCTGGGGCAAGCTGTTCGGTATCAACTTCGCCATGGGGGTGGCCACCGGCATCACCATGGAATTCCAGTTCGGTACCAACTGGGCCTATTACTCCCATTACGTCGGCGACATCTTCGGGGCGCCCCTGGCCATCGAGGGATTGATGGCCTTTTTCCTGGAATCCACCTTCGTCGGCCTGTTCTTCTTCGGCTGGGACCGTATGAGCAAGGTCGGCCATCTGACCGCCACCTGGCTGGTCGCCATCGGGTCCAATATGTCGGCCCTGTGGATTCTGATCGCCAACGGCTGGATGCAAAATCCGGTCGGCGCCCATTTCAATCCCGACACCATGCGCATGGAAATGACCTCGTTCTGGGACTTGCTGTTCAACCCGGCGGCCCAGTCCAAGTTCGTCCACACCATCAGCGCCGGCTATGTCACCGGTTCCATCTTCGTCATGGCGATCAGTGCCTGGTACCTGCGGAAGAACCGTCATGTGCAATTCGCCCAACGGTCCATGATCGTGGCTTCGACCTTCGGCCTGTTGTCCAGCCTGTCGGTGGTGGTGCTGGGGGACGAGAGCGGCTACACCGTCAGCGAAAGCCAGAAGATGAAGATGGCCGCCATGGAAGCCATGTGGGAGACCGAACCGGCCCCCGCCGGCTTCACCCTGTTCGCCATCCCCGACAGCAAGACCGGCATCAACCATTACGAGATCAAGATCCCCTGGGTGCTGGGGCTGATCGCCACCCGGTCCACCGACATCGAGGTGCCCGGCATCAACGATCTGGTGAAGACCGCCGAGGCCCGGGTGCGCAACGGCCTGATCGCTTATGACGCACTGGAAAAACTGCGTGCCGACCGTACCAACCAGCAAGCCCGCGCCATCCTGGCCGCCAATGACAAGGATCTGGGCCACGCCCTGCTGCTGAAGCGTTACCTCGCCGATCCGCGCCAAGCCACCGACGAACAGATCGCCAAAGCGGCACGCGACACCGTGCCCGGAATCGGCCCGTTGTTCTGGGGCTTTCGCCTCATGGTCGCCTTGGGCTTCTTCTTCATCGCCTTCTTCACGCTGGCCTTCTGGAAGGCGTGCAAGCGCGATTTCGGCGGCCCGATCTTCCTGAAACTGTGCCTGTTTTCGTTGCCCCTGCCCTGGATCGCCGCCGAGTTCGGCTGGTTCGTCGCCGAGTTCGGCCGCCAGCCCTGGGCGGTGGACGGCATGCTGCCCACCTTCTTGGGTTCGTCATCGCTGTCGCTACCCAAGGTGCTGTTCACCCTGACCGGATTCATCGTCTTTTACTCGTCGCTGTTGGTGGTCGACATCGTGCTGATGCGCAAGACCATCCGCCTGGGTCCGGTTCAAGCCCTGGGGCTGAAACGCTCCGCCGCCGCGCAACCCGCCGAATAAGGAAAAGCATCATGGGAATCGTCGATTACGAAATCCTGCGTCTGATCTGGTGGCTGTTCCTCGGCGTGTTGCTGATCGGCTTCGCCATCATGGACGGATTCGATCTGGGCGTCGCCGCGCAACTGCCTTTCGTCGCCCGCACCGACACCGAACGAAGGGTGGCCATCAACACCATCGGCCCGGTGTGGGACGGCAATCAGGTGTGGTTCATCCTGGGCGGCGGCGCCATCTTTGCGGCCTGGCCCACCATCTATGCCGCCGCCTTCTCGGGCTTTTACATCGCCTTGTTCCTGGTCCTGGCGGCCTTGATCATCCGCCCGGTGGGGTTCGAATTCCGCAACAAGATCGCCGACACGAGATGGCGGTCGTTCTGGGATTGGGCACTGACCATCGGTGGTCTGGTGCCGTCCTTGGTGTTCGGCGTCGCCTTCGGCAATTTGCTGCAAGGGGTGCCCTTCACCATCGATGGCGATATGCGCATCTTCTATGACGGCAGCGGCCTGTTCGAATTGCTGAACCCCTTCGGCCTGCTGGCCGGTCTGGTGTCGGTGTTCATGCTGGTGTCGCACGGTTCGGTCTATCTGGCGGTCAAGGCCGATGGTCCGGTGCGCGACCGCGCCGTCCTGGTGCAAACCGTCACCGCACCGCTGGCGGTGGTGCTGTTCATCCTGGCCGGTCTGTGGCTGGCCGCGGGCATCCCCGGCTATGTCATCGTCGGGGATGTGATCACCAATGGCCCGTCCAACCCGCTGTTGAAGCAGGTCTTGGTGCAAGACGGCGCCTGGATGGCCAATTACGCCGCCCATCCATGGATATGGAGCGCCCCGGTCCTGGGGATAGTCGGACCGTTGCTGGCCTTGGCGCTGGTGCGCCTGGGCCGCCCCGGCCTGGGCTTCATCGCCAGCGGCAGCGGCATTTTCGGCATCATCTCCACCGTCGGGCTCAGCATGTTCCCGTTCCTGATGCCGTCCAGCCTCGCCCCCCAGGTCAGCCTGACGGTGTGGGATGCCTCGTCCAGCGAGCGCACCTTGTTCGTCATGCTGATCTGCACGCTGATCTTCCTGCCCATCGTGCTGGCTTATACCGCCTATGCGTTTCGTGTCCTCAGGGGCCGGGTCACCGCCGCCCAGATCGAACACAACCCCACCGGCCACTACTAGGGAGAAACAACCATGTGGTACTTCGCCTGGATTCTTGGAATTGGCCTGGCCTGCGGTGCCGGCATCCTGAACGCCCTGTGGCATGAAATGCACCTGCCCGACCCCGGTGGGGCGGACGAATAAACAAGCCCGCACGGAAAAGGATATCCGACATGAAGCGGAAATTATGGACGGTTCTGTCCGATCAGCAGCCGGTGGCGGTGGTCGCCGCCGAGGCCATGGAATCCGCCTGGGAAATCGTCAGCGCCCTGGCCGAACACCACGACCTGCCGCAGCAAAGCCGTCAGACCCAGGTCGTTCCCTGCCCGCCCCGGCAACACCGGGAAACCCTGTCCCAGGCCGACGACCTGGGGTGCCGGGATTCCTTCCTGGCCTGCATCCGCGGCGGCATGTTCCTGACCCACATCGAAGGACTGACGCTGGGATAAGACAGAGCGGGCGGAAGGGTCGGGAAATCTCCCGACCCTTTGGTCCCCCTACAGGGCCAGAACCCGACCGGCATGGATGGCCTTGGCCATGCCCTCCAGCATCTCGACCACATCCTCGAAATCGGCCATGCGGTCGGTATTGATGATGATGTCGAACTGGCTGGCGTCGGACAGACGGGAATTGAACACGTCCCACACGAACTTGCCGCGCATGTGGTCCACCTCGCGGGTCTTGGCCAATTCCTGGTCATAGGTGCCGTGGCCCGACTGGGCCATGCGCTTGGCGCACACTTCCGGCGTGCCGATGATGCGAACCCGAAGGGCGCAGGCTTCCTGCAAGATGACATGGGCACCACGTCCCAACAGGACGCCGCCCATGCGGCCCAGACTCATCACCACCTTGACCAAGGTGTCGCGATAAGCGTCGGGACCGACATCGTTGCCGGAAAACAGCCGGTACAGCCACATATCCTTGGCCCGGCCAAAACCCTCGTCCAGCATCTTGACGATGGCCGGATCGTCTTGCAGACGGGTGGCGATTTCCTTCAGCACCACTTCGTCATAAAGGGGAATGGTCAGGCGCTGCGACAGCCGGTGGGCGATGATGTCGCCGCCGGAACCGTAATCGCGCGAGATGGTGATGACCGGTTTCTTTGGGTGCCGGGTGGAAGGCTCGTCGTGGGTGACGGTCGCCACCTCGGCCATGGCCGCAATGACCGAAAGGATGTTGTGAGACATGGTCGCCTCCCTCACCGTATTCCCCATCATCATACGCCTGATGGGGCGCCGGGCAAAGCGGTGAGGCCCAAAGCAAGGACGCCTCGCGACATGGCTGCACGGCAGAAGATGCAACCCATCGGAGGCGTCGTCCCCCTCCCCCCCCGGGGTGGAGATGCGGGTATCCTAACCTAACCCGCTGCGGGTGGGATCGGGCATTGACCCGAGATCAGTGCGGCAGGCGATAAAAATCGGCGATGATGTGCCAGGCTTCCTCGGCGGTTTCGACGAAGGTGAGCAAGTCCTTGTCGTGCGGACCGATCATGCCTTCCATGGCCATGGCATCGAAATTGATGACCCGCTCCCAATATTCGCGCCCGAACATGACCACCGGGATCGGCTCGATCTTGCCGGTCTGGATCAGGGTCAACGCCTCGAACAATTCGTCCAAGGTGCCGAAGCCGCCGGGAAACACCACCAACGCCTTGACCCGGATCATGAAATGCATCTTGCGGATGGCGAAGTAATGGAAGCGGAAACACAGTTCCGGCGTCACATAGGGATTGGGCGCCTGCTCCATGGGCAAGACGATGTTGAGGCCGATGGACTTGCCGCCGACCTCGTGGGCGCCGCGATTGGCCGCCTCCATGATGCCGGGGCCACCGCCGGTCTTGACGACGAAATCACAGATATGTTCACCGATGCAGGTATTGGTGACGATACCGGCCAGACGGCGGGCCTCTTCGTAATAGCGGCTGTTGGCCAACATGCGCCGGGCCACGGTCAGTTCATGCGCCACTTTTTTATCGCGCGGATGGGTCCGCGCGGCGGCTTCCGCCTTTTCCAGGCGCTCCTTCGCCACATCGGGATCGGGAATGCGGGCCGAACCGAACATGGCGACGGTGGAACGGATACCCTGTTCCTGTTGCAGCAATTCCGGCTTCAGCAATTCCAGTTGCAGGCGCACCGCCCGCATATCGGGGCGCAGCAGGAAGTCGTCATCGGCGAAGGCCAGCTTATAGGCGGGCGAGGCGGTCTGCGCCGTCACCACCTCGTCCGGCGCGGCGATCACTTCATCACGGGCCGAGGGAAAGGGGGCGTCGGAGACGACGATATCGGTCATGGCGGTCTCGATTCAGGTAAACGACAAACGTCATATCATTGTCATGGGGCTTCATTACCGCCCGGTAAAGAGCGGCACCTGGAAATCGTCGCATTTATCCCGTATAGGAAATCATCTTTCGCTTTCAGTGCGGCGGGCGCGAAACAATGACGATTCATGCAGCTGGTGATTTCGGCGATTTTTCCCTGACCATCGCGGTGTCGCCGCCACCATGGTACCAGAACTGCTATATCGTTCAGCACCGTCCCAGTGGTGAAATCGCCATCATCGATCCCGGTGGCGACGCCCCGCAAATCATCAATACGGCAAGCAAGATGGGCGGCACGCCGGTGGCCATCTGGCTGACCCACGGCCACCCCGATCATCTGGGCGCCGCCCGCGCCATCGAGCAGGGGCTGAACATTCCGACCATCGCCCACACCGAGGAAAAGCCGGTGATCGAACGGGCCAGCGATCTTAACAAGACCTTCACCGGCCAGGGCCAGGACGGTCCGGCCGACCTGCATTGGTTCGAGGGCGAGCCGGATTTCAGCCTGGGCGGGGCGACGGTCAAGGTGATCTTCACCCCCGGCCACACGCCGGGCGGGGTGTGTTTTGATTTTGGCGACTTCGTCGTCACCGGCGACACCTTGTTCCGCCACGGCGTCGGTCGCACCGACCTGCCCGGCGGCTCCGAGGCCAAGCTGTGGGATTCCATCACCCGCCTGCTCGGCAAGGTGGGGGAAAGCCCGCGCCTGTATTCCGGTCACGGTCCCGATTGGGGTGCCGACGAAGCCCGCCGCTGGTGGCGGATGATGGCCTGACCCTTCCCCCGCACGGTCGCGTCCCCGCTTTCTGAACGGGGGATGAACGGACCATTCACGATCGGTTCAGTCGGCCAGCACTAGGGTTCCTCACGCTCTTTCACCAGAGCCGGAAAAGGGGGACCCTCATGCTGAACGTCTTGCGCAATCGCACAATTTCAGAGCAGCTTTATGCTTTGGCGGGCATCGTCTTTCTAGGGTTTGCCCTGGTGGTGGGGCTGTGGGCACAGACCCGCGCCGTCCAGGACCGCGCCTTCGACGCCCATATGGGGGAACTGGCCGACCTGCGTGATGCCGTCGGCCTGGATTTCGCCCTGTTGAAAGCCCGTTATTACGAAAAAGAATTCCTGATCCGTCCCGATAAAAAATATCTGGCGGACATGGCCCAGGTACGCGGACAGATCGATCAAACCTTGGCCGATGGCCGGATTGCCCAAGGGAGCGACAGGCAAGCGGCGGCGGCACGCACCATCGTCACCGCGGTGGATGGGTATTTCCGCCACTGGGACAGCTTCACCGCAGTCTGGCACCAATTGGGTCTGGCGCCGGATCAAGGCTTGCGCGGGCAATTGATGCGGTCAGCCCAGACGCTGTCGGATCGGTTCATCGCCATGGTTGACGCCCGGCCCCAGGCCGAGGACGAAGCGGTGGAACGGGCCATCGCCGATGCCCGCCGTTTCGAGGCGGAATTACGTGGCCAGCCCAGCCCGGAAGCCCTGAAACAGGCCGTCGACGCGGCAGCCAATGTGGACAAGGCCATTCAAACCTCGTCCCATCTGACCGCCCCCGAGCGCGAAACCTTGCGCCATTTGTCGGCACAATTCCTTCAGCAGATGCAAGAAACCGGGGCCATGATGCTGCGGACCGCCGAGGCCGCCGGTCAGTTCAAGAGCTTCTACGCCCCGGCCAAGCAAGGCATCGATGCCATCATCGCCGTCAACGCCGAAGAACAGACCCAGGCTCAGGAACAATACGATGCCGCCCACGATTTCGGCCTCAGGGCCATGGTCGGGGTTTCCGTGCTGACCGTGCTGGGGGTGATGCTGCTGGCCTTGGGCATCGCCCGATCCTTGAGCGGGCGGGTCAATCAACTGTCCGATTGCATGCTGGCCCTGGCCCAGGGACAGTTGGACCGCCCCATTCCCTTTACCGACGGGCGCGGCGAGGTGCCGGTCATGGCCCGGGCCCTGGTGGTGTTCCGCGATAACGGCGTCGCCCTGGCCCAAAGCCGTCAGGACCGCGAGCAGATGGACCGCGACAATGCACAGGCGCGTCAACGTGACCTGCAACGTCTGGCCGGCGGTTTTGAATCCCGCGTCGCCCGGGTGGTCGGCGGGTTGTCCGACATGGCGATCCAGGTCCATGCCGGAGCCGGCACCCTGGCCGGAATTACCCGCGATACCCAAGTGCTGGCCGACAGCGCCGCTGAGTTGGCCCGTCAGGCCAGCGCCGGGGTCGATCGCGCCGCCGGCGCCGCCGAGGATTTATCGCAATCCATCGCCCTGGTGTCACGTCAGGCCACCGCTTCGGTCGAGGCGACGGAACGCTCGCGGCACAGTGCCGCCGCCACCGCCGCCCGTATCGGCACCCTGGCCCAGACAGCCACCCGCATCGGCGACGTGGTGCAGTTGATCAACGACATCGCCAGCCAGACCAACCTGCTGGCGCTGAACGCCACCATCGAAGCGGCCCGCGCCGGCGAGGCCGGCAAGGGCTTTGCCGTGGTCGCCGGCGAGGTCAAGGCTTTGGCCAACCAGACCACGCGCGCCACCGAGGAAATCACCACCCAGATCCGGTCGATCCAGAACGAAACCGGCAGCACCGTGGCCGAAATTCAGGCCATGGTGGAGGTGATCAGCGATCTCGACGGCATGGCCCGCTCCGTCGCCTCTTCCATGGAGGCCCAGGACGGTGCCACCCGCCATATCGCCACCAGCATCCAGGATGCCGCCCGCAACGCCTTGGACGCCTCGGCCCGCATGGGGGAATTGTCGGCCAATGCCGGTCAGGCCGGGGTGGCGGCCAGCAACCTGTTCGACCTGTCCGACGGTTTGCAGGGATCGTCCCGTGATCTGTCGGCGGCGGTGACGGATTTTGTCGGTGAAATCGTCACCGAGAATGGTCATTGACGTCATCAGCACGCGCGGAGGGATCATCCTCCGCGCGTCTCCCCCCTTTTAACCATCCCTGGTCGTCCCCACGTCTTTGTTGATATCAAAAAGGGGGAACGTGCCATGGACATCACGCCGCGCCGCACCCGGCGACTGACAATGCTGCTGCTGGGGCTGATCGCCCTGGGACTTTATGCCGCCACCTTGCTGCGGTTCGGCGTCATGATGGGGCGTTAGCATGGAGCCCGCCGCCATCCTGCCCCATGTGACCGCCGGGTTGAACGGCACGGCGCTGACGGCGGCACTGGCCGGTTTCGGCCTGATCCATGCCGGACGGCGTGACTTGCATCGTACCGCCATGCTGGTGGCGGTGGCCGCCAGCGCCTTGTTTCTGCTGGCCTATGTGGCCTATCACGTCACCGCCCCCATCTTCGTCTTTCGCGGCCAGGGCTGGGTCCGCCCGTTCTACTACACCATGCTGGTCAGCCATGTGGTGTTGGCCATCGCCGTCACCCCGATGATCCTGCTGACCCTGGCGCGCGCCTTGGCCGGGCGCTACGACGCCCATGGCCGGTTGGCCCGCTGGACCTGGCCGATCTGGGTCTATGTCAGCGCCTCGGGCCTGCTGGTCTATGGGATGCTTTATCACCTTTATCCTTAAGGGGAACGCCATGCGCCTGCGTCACGGTCTGGAACTGATGAAACCGCGCATCGGCATCACCATCGCCGCCACGGCCGCCGCCGGCTATGCCGCCGTCGCCGACAAGGTCGAGCCCCTGCCCATGCTGGCCCTGATCCTGTCCATGCTGCTGGGGTCGGGCGGTTCGGCGGTGTTCAACCACCTCTATGACCGCGACATCGACGGCATGATGAAGCGCACCCGCAACCGTCCCATGGTCAAGGGCGATGTCAGCCCCACCGATGCCCTGATGCTGTCGGCGGGGCTGACCATCGCCGCCTTGTCGACAGCGGTGATGACGCTGAACTGGGTGGTGGCGCTGCACCTGTTCTTGGGGATTTTCGTCTATGCGGTGATCTACACCGTGTGGCTGAAGCGACGGACGTGGTGGAACATCGTCTTCGGCGGTGCCGCCGGCAGTTTCGCCCTGCTGGCCGGGGCGGCGGTGGTCGAACCGTCACAATGGCTGCTGCCCACGCTTCTGGCCGTCACCTTGTTCCTGTGGACGCCCAGCCATTTCTGGGCCTTGGCCATTTTGTTGGCCGACGATTACCGCGCCGCCCGCATCCCCATGCTGCCGGTGGTGGTGGGGGAGAGGCTGACGGCACGACTGATCCTGCTCAATTCGGTTCTGCTGGCCGGCTCGTCGCTGCTGCCCTGGGGCTTGGGCCTGCTGGGCACTCTCTATGGCTGGACGGCGACGGGTTTGGGATTGGTGCTGATCGGCCTCAATCTCAAATTGGTGGCCACGCCCAGCCGGCGCTGGGCCGGCTGGAACTTCGCCTGGTCGATCCCCTATCTGCTGGGATTGCTGATCGCCATCGCCTTGGACAGGCATTGGAACTGATGGGGCAAGGCCAAAGTCTGGCTTCCCTGTTATCAGTTTCGACCACAACGGCACGCCATTTCCTCATCCGTCGAACACGTTTCCGTGACCAAGACGGTGATGCACCTTGCCGCCAAAAGCGAAACCCCCGGAAAGCGATGCTTTCCGGGGGTTTAAACTTGGTGGGCGCTGTAGGATTCGAACCTACGACCCGCTGATTAAGAGTCAGCTGCTCTACCAACTGAGCTAAGCGCCCGCAATGTGCCGGGGTATGCCCCCCTGCGGAGGACGGCTTTATAGTCGGATCGAAACCGACTGGCAAGGGGAAAATTTCGACTTTCCCACCAACCTCGTTCCGCCCCCGCTCTTGGCCTTTCGTGAACGGCGGATTACAAAGACCACAAGCCCGATCCGGGGAAACCAATTCAGAAGGGAACTGTCCGCCATGACCGATTCCGTCAAGTTCTTCCTGCCGGAAGAAAAGATGCCCAAGGCCTGGTACAATCTGGCCGCCGACCTGCCGGTGCCGCTGCCGCCGCCGCTGCATCCGGCCACCGGCCAGCCGCTGGGCCCGGACGATCTGGCTCCCATCTTCCCGCAGGCGGTCATCGCCCAGGAAATGTCCACCGAACGCTGGATCGACATCCCCGCCCCGGTGCAGGACGTCTACCGCCTGTGGCGCCCGGCGCCGCTGATCCGCGCGCGGCGGTTGGAGCGCGCCCTGGGCACCCCGGCCCGCATCTATTTCAAGTATGAAGGCGTGTCGCCCGCCGGCAGCCACAAGCCCAACACCGCCGTGCCCCAGGCCTTCTATAACCAGCAGGAAGGGGTCAAACGCCTGTCGACCGAGACCGGGGCGGGTCAGTGGGGCTCGTCGCTGGCCTTCGCCGGTTCGCTGTTCGGCCTGGAGGTCGAGGTCTTCATGGTCAAGATCTCGTACAATCAAAAGCCCTATCGCCGCGCCTTGATGGAAACCTATGGCGCCCGCTGCATCGCCAGCCCGTCGACGCTGACCGCCTCGGGCCGCGCCATCCTCGAGCGCGACCCCACTTCCAACGGCTCGCTCGGCATCGCCATTTCCGAGGCGGTGGAGGTGGCCGCCACCCGCGACGACACCAAATACGCCCTGGGCAGCGTGCTCAACCATGTCTGCCTGCACCAGACGGTGATCGGCGAGGAAGCCATGTTGCAGATGGAAATGGCCGGTGACAGCCCCGACGTCATTGTTGCCTGCACCGGCGGCGGCTCCAACTTCGCCGGCCTCGCCTTCCCCTATATCCGCGAAAACCTGAAGGGCGCCAAGACCCGTATCGTCGCCGTCGAGCCGGCCTCGTGCCCGACCCTGACCAAGGGCAAATACGCCTATGATTTCGGCGATACCGGCCATCTGACCCCGCTGGTCAAGATGCACACCTTGGGCTCCACCTTCATGCCGCCGGGCTCGCATTCGGGCGGGCTGCGCTATCACGGCATGGCCCCCATGGTCAGCCACGTCAAGGAATTGGGATTGTGCGAAGCCACCTCCTATGCCCAGACCGAATGCTTCCAGGCCGCGGTGACCTTCGCCCGCGCCGAGGGCATCATCCCCGCCCCCGAATCGTCGCATGCGGTCAAGGGCGCCATCGTCGAGGCCCTGCGTTGCAAGGCCGAGGGCAAGGCGGAAGCCATCTTGTTCAATCTGTCCGGCCACGGCCATTTCGACATGCAGGCCTATACCGACTATTTCGCCGGTAATCTGATGGACCAGCCCTATGACGAGCGGGAACTGGAAGCAGCGTTGTCCACCCTGCCCCAGGTCGGCTGATCACCCCAGCCAGCGCGACAGCAGACCCTGCGGCTTTTGCCGCAGGGTTTCGCATTGGCCGACCACCCGGCACAGCAAGGCGGCCACATGGTCGTCGGTCAGGGTGATGGCGGCGACGGGTTCGGGCAGATCCGTGTCCACCCGGGTGTCCAGCATATCGAGCAGGCGGCTGTCCAGCCGGCGCGAGCGGGGCGGCCACGTGGGGGCGTTTTCCCAGCATCTCAGCATCACCCGCCCGGCCCCGTCCAGGGCACGGTCGAGATCGCCATGGGCCTTCAGCGCACACAGCGCCAGCCATGGCAATTTACGCATACATAATATGGTGAAGGCGCGCACGCTGCCGCTGGCGACGAAATCCATCACCTCATCGTCGGACAATGTCAGCATGCGCATCTCCTTGCGGTCAGGCCTTGATGTCGACCAAACCCTGCGACACCAATTGCGTCATGTAATCCTGGGTCTTACCCGAGCCGGCCCCTTGCGAGGCTTCCTTCAGCGATTCCAGCAGTAATTCCAGCGCGGTCTTTTCGCTGTCATCCTCGTCTTCCTCGCTGGTTTCCTCGACCTTGCCACCGCCACCAGCGGGCGGCGGGCCGCCGGCACCGGCGGGGGGCGGACCGGATGGGCGTCCGGCGGCCATCTTTGCCTCGAAGGCATCCAGGGCGGCGCCCACCTGACTGGCCTCATCGGCGGTCAGGGTGCCACTTTCCACATCGGCGGCCAGTTTCTGATCCAATGCCGCCCGCACAGTGGACGGATCGGTGCGGCCACCGCCGGCGGCCATGGTTGATTGGGCGACACTTTCCAGCGTTGAACCGATGGATTGGGCTTTTTCGGCACTGACGCCCTTGGCTTGCAGTTGCGACGCCAGGGCGTCTTGCAGGGCTTGCGGGCGCGGGCCGTTGGTGACGGATGAAAGGCTCATCTGCGTTTTCCCTTGTTCTCGAGACGGTCGGGTGGTTTCTCCACCGTCCGATTACACGGGGCATGGGGGGCGGACCCTGCGCGGTGAAATCAATATTTTCACCGCGCCGATCCAACCCCTTTCATCAGGCGCTCAGCGACAGGGCGGACACCGTGCTGTTGGAGTAAAGCGCCGAACCGCTTTGCTGCGACTTGGTATAGGCCTCGATGGCCGAGATCAGTTGCTGCAAGGCGGAATTGCCGGTCTCGCCGCTGCTGGCGGACGTTCCCTGTTCCAGGGCGGCCAACAGTTTTTCCACCAATTCCTGATCGTCCGAGGACATGCCGGCCATATCCGATTCGGATGGCGGCGGCGGTGGTCCCTGCATGCCGGCGGCGAACTGATCGGCGGTGATGGATTCAGCATCTTCACCGGCCAGACTTTCAAACAAGGCGGTGGCCTGTTCCTCGCTGACATCCTCGGGACGGCCGGCCAGGAACTCCTCACGCGTGACCGTGCCATCCTGATTGGTGTCCAGCGCGTCGAACACCTCGTCCGACTGGCCGCCGCCCTGACCACCTCCACCACCGGGCGGCGGCGGCGGCTTTTGCATGGCGGCGACAAAGCTTTGCTGGTCGATGCTGTCGGTATTTTCACCGGCGATCTTGTCAAAGAAGGCGCTGGCCTGTTCCTCGCTGACCTCGTCGGGACGTCCGGAAACGAATTCCTCGCGCGAGACCGAGCCGTCGCCGTCGGTATCAAGCTTGGCGAACAATTCCGACGCATCCGGGCGGTCGCCGCCGCCTCCCATATTACCGGCCTGGGCCTGGATCATGCCCGCCTGCATGCTGGCGGCCATCTGCTGGAACGCCGTGGCCAGGTCGCTTTGACTAAGGGCGCCGCTGCCTTCACTGTCCAATTTGTCGAACAGCGATCCGGCCTTGTCGGCGCTGACATCGTCGGGCGCGCCGGCGATGAATTCATCCCGCGTCACCGCGCCATCGGCATTTACGTCGATGCGGGTGAACATCTTTTCAAACTGGGCCGAGCTGAATGAGCCGAGCCCGCCGATACCACTCGTCATGGTTTTTCTCCATCGCAAGGGTAAGCCGGCAATCCGGCTCACAATTGCTTTCACGGGCGGCAAATAAAAACCATGCGCATTTTTTGAGAAAAAATTTTTATACTGATAAAATGAAAACAAAAATAGCGGAAGCACCACAAATATGGTGTCCGTTGTTTTATTTATTGCAGAACCGTACTTTATTGGTACAAAGTTCCCCTGAGCACGCTGACCTTTGCAAGGACAGGGCCAATTCGGGTCCGGCGCAAACCCTGGCAAAATCGCAGCGACAGAAGCCCTCCTCCCCAGAAGCGGGAAAACAATGCCGGCCCCGCCGGCAATTTTTGCCGAAGCGGGCGGCAGCTTTTGCCGCTCTTTGGGGTGGAGTGCGTGATGGTGCGGGCATGGGCATGACCCCCAGCCACAGCGATGACGACCTGCTGGAACAAACCGCCAGCGGCGACCGCAGAGCCTTTCAGGCGCTGATGGATCGCCACGCCCGCGCCATGCTGGCCCTGGCCCAGCGGGTCAGCGGCAACCCGGACGACGCCGAGGAATTGGTTCAAGACGCCTTCCTGAAGGTGTGGACCATGGCGCCCAAATGGCGCCGCGATGGCGGCGCCCAGTTTTCCACCTGGCTTTACCGGGTGGTGCTCAACGGCTGCCTGGATCGCCGCCGCCGCCCGGCCTGGACCGGGTTGGACGATATGGAGGAACTGGCCGACACCAGCCCTGGCGCCGCCCAGCAGGCCAGCCGGCGCCAGACCCGCGACCTGATCCTGGCGGCGATGACGGCCATCCCCGAACGCCAGCGTGCAGCCCTGTTCCTGCATTATTTTTCCGAAATCAGTGCGCCCCAGGCGGCCCAGGTGCTGGAGGTCAGCGTCGCCGCCATGGAAGCCCTCTTGATACGGGGCAAGCGTGCGCTTAAGAATGAACTGATGCGCCGCGGCGTCACCACTATGGGAGACATGCTGTGACCCCGGATGGGCTTGACGACCTGATTCGGACCAATTTCCCCGCCCGTGACGTTGGCCCGGCCCAGGTCCAGCGGGTGATGGATGCCGTCATGGCCCGGCTGGACCAGCCGCAACCGATTACCTTCTGGCGCCGCCTGCTCGACCTGTTGTCGGAATTCACCCCACCGCCGCCCGTACTGCTGCGGCAAAGCGCGGTGCCGGTGGGTCTCGCCCTGGCGCTGGGCCTCTATGCCGGCCAATACCTGCACCAGCCGACGCAAAGCCCGGCCCTGTCGGCCCTGCTGCCCTCGTCTTCATCGCTGTTGCTGGCGGGGTATTGATGACGCGGCATCCCTGGTTTCGCTTCGTCTTGCCGGCGTCGCTGGCGCTCAACGCCTTCCTGGTCGGGATGGCCGTCACCTTGTGGCTGCGCCCTGCCCTGCCGCCACCGCCGCCGCGACCGGACGCCATCATCGCCGAAATGGCCGCCATGCTGCCCGCCGCCGATGCCGACATCCTGCGCGCCAGCTTCGCCGCCCGCGCGCCGCGCCTGGGTGATCGCCCGCACAATCGCGCCGAAACCTTCGAGCGCATCCGCAACGCATTGCGGGCCGAATCGTTCGACGCCCAGGCGCTGGCGACCATCTTCGCCGAGGGCCGGCAAAACCGCGACCGCATCGACGATTCCATCGAAACGGCGTTGATCGACGCCGCCGGCAAGATGTCGACGGAAGGCCGACGCAAGCTGGCCGATTGGCGTCCGCCGTTTCCGCCGCCGCCTCGCTGAGAATTAGTCGGGAATCCAGGTCAAGGTGGCGCCGCCTTCGCACAATTCGCTGAGCTTGGCCGCCGACAGCCGCTGCGGCAACACGCCGTTGACGATCACCGTCCCCAGCTTGGCCAGCCGCCAACCGGCCTTGACGCATTGACTGGCGGGAACGTCGGAGGCGACGACATTGATGCGCCCGCTGCCCTGCACCGCGCGCAATTGACCGCCCAAAGCATGAAACGCGGGAACGTTGCCGCCCGCCGCCGCCGCTTGCATCTGTGCCAGCAGCATGTCGGAGGGGTCGATGTCGGCCTCGCCGCGCCCCAACAGCAGCCACAGGGCAACGCCGCCGCCCAGGAGCATGGCCGCCAAGCCGGCCCCCAGCCAAACCGGATGGGATTTGTGCGGCGGATGAAAGTTCCTCGAATGCTGCATCGTCTTGGTCGCCATGGGAGCCTCGCAAGCCCGATCCCTTGTGCGTATCATAGGAGAGATGTGGTGAAGATATGGTGAAGTCAAGCCGGGCGCGGTAATATCGGGCCATGCCTATCCGTTTGCTCCCCCCCACCCTGGTCAACCAGATCGCCGCCGGCGAAGTGGTCGAACGCCCCGCCTCGGCCATCAAGGAATTGGTGGAAAACGCCCTCGATGCCGGGGCCAGCCGCATCGACGTGGTGGTGACCGAGGGCGGTCAGGCGCTGATCAGCGTCACCGATGACGGCGGCGGCATGGCGCCCGATCAATTGGAACTGGCGGTGGAACGTCACGCCACCTCCAAACTGCCCGATGATGATCTGGTTCATATCCGCCATCTGGGCTTTCGCGGCGAGGCGCTACCCTCCATCGGTTCGGTCGCGCGCCTGACCATCACCTCACGCCCGCACGGCGCCGACAGCGCCTGGGCCTTGACGGTGGAAGGCGGGGCCAAGGGCCAACCGGTGCCCGCCGCCCACCCGCCCGGCACCCGGGTCGAGGTGCGCGACCTGTTCTTCGCCACCCCGGCGCGGCTGAAATTCCTGAAGGCGCCGCGCACCGAACTGACCCATGCGGTCGACGTGCTGGAACGTTTGGCCATGGCCCATCCGCAGGTGGGCTTCTCGCTGTCCGACGGCACTCGCCCGGTGCTCAAGCTCGCCGGCCAAAAGGGCGAGAGGGCCGAGGCGCTGCTGGCCCGCCTGGGCGCCATCATCGGCCGTGACTTCCAAGACAACGCCGTACCGCTGGATGCCGAGCGCGACGGCGTGCGCCTGACCGGCTGGGCCGGCCTGCCCACCTTCAACAAGGGCACCAGCGCCTATCAGTATCTGTTCGTCAATGGCCGCCCGGTCAAGGACCGGCTGGTCATCGGCGCCGTCAGGGGGGCCTATCAGGACGTCTTGTCCCATGACCGCCACCCGGTGGTGGCGCTGTTCGTCGAGGTGCCGGCGGATGCGGTGGACGTCAACGTCCATCCGGCCAAGTCGGAAGTGCGTTTCCGCGAGGCCGGGTTGGTGCGCGGCCTGATCGTCTCCGCCATTCGCCATGCCTTGGCCGCCGCCGGTCACCGCACCGCCAGCACGGTCAGCGATGCCGCCCTGGGCGCCTTGGGGGCGGCGGCCAGCCGCCCGGGGTTCAATTACCAATGGCAGCCCCGCCCCAGCCAGGGGCAGATCTGGCAGGCGGCATCGGCCCAGGCGCCGCGTCAGGACTGGGGCTTGGCCGAAGCCCTGCCCGGCCTGCATCTGCCGCCACAAGCGCCGGCGGCCGAAGACAACGCCCCCCAGGACAATGTGGATTTCCCGCTGGGGGCGGCACGGGCGCAAGTGCACGACACCTACATCATCGCCGAGACCCGCACCGGCATGGTGGTGGTCGACCAGCATGCCGCCCATGAACGCCTAGTGCTGGAACGCATGCGCGCCGCCCAGGCCGAAGGCACCATAAAAACCCAGGCGCTGCTGTTGCCGGAAGTGGTGGAACTGGGCGAGGCCGGTGCCGCCCGCGTGGCCGAGGCCGCCCCCGTACTGGCCGAATTGGGCTTGGTGGTGGAAGCCTTCGGCCCCGGTGCCGTGGTGGTGCGCGAAACCCCGGCGCTGTTGGGCGAATGCGACGCCCAGGCGCTGGTGCGCGATCTGGCCGACGATCTGGCCGAATGGGGCGAGGCCCTGAAGTTGCGGGAAAAGCTGGGGGATGTGTGCGCCACCATGGCCTGTCACGGCTCGGTGCGGGCGGGACGACGGCTGTCGGTGACCGAGATGAATGCGCTGTTGCGCCAGATGGAGGCCACACCGCTGTCCGGCCAGTGCAACCATGGCCGCCCCACCCATGTCACCTTGGGGCTGGCCGATATCGAAAAGCTGTTCGGGCGGCGTTAGCCTACCGTGAAAAAGTCCGCAGGCTTTGCCTCGGGTACCGCGTCAGCCCTGGCTGTCGTCGCGGGCCGGGGTTTCGCCCAGCTTGGCGTTCCACTGTTGCGCCGCCTTTTCCAACTGGTTCAGCACCTCGGTCTCGTGCTTGAGCAGCTTGCGCGACGATTTCAACGCCTTGTAGTACAGCCCGGCCTGAACCTCGTCGCGGATTTCCTGACCGATCTCCACCGCTGACGGGCACGCCTCCAGATATTCCACCAGATAGTGGGCGAACAAGTTCAGGTAATGGTCGCGCTTGTCGGGGAAAATATAGGCGCATTGCAGGCAGAAATAGACCCGCGCCGCCGGCGTCGCCGTGTCTTCGTTGGTCAGGATTTCCTTTTGCCGCAAGATATTGGATTCGTTGTGAATCCTAAGCTTGGTGTTGGCCCCGGCATTTTCGATGACGGCGCCATTGATGATGACTTTTTCACCGGGCTTGAGATCGATCAGCAAGGGCAAGGGAACTCTCCTGAAACGCGGATTGTGGTCACAGAATTATACCCTTGCACTGCCCGGCGCAATGGCGCGCATGCTCACCAGCCGCCGGTTTCCAGCCAGCGGCGCACCATGGGCAGGCGGTCCGAGCCCCAGAACGGCTCGTCGTCGATGATGAAGAAGGGCGAGCCGAACACGCCGCGTCCGATGGCCGCCTCGGTCTCGTCGCGGCATTTGGCTTTCCAGGCCGGGTCGTCCATAGCGGCCAGGGCCGCCGCCCGGTCATGGCCGCCTTCGTCGGCGATGGCCGCGACCACCGCCTTGTCGCCGATATTGCGACCATGGGCGAAATAAGCGGCGAAAATGGCGCGGGCAAAGGCCTTGGCCCCAGCCCCATCCGACGCATCCAGCCACCAGAACACCCGCGCGGCGGCGACGCTGGCCACCGGGAAGGGATCGGGAAAGGCGTAAGGGATGCCGGTCAGCCGCGCCAACCGATCCCAGTCGTGCCGGCTATAGGCGCCCTTCAGCGGCTGCTCGATCAACAATTGATTGCCCGAGGCCTTGAACGCCGGCCCCAACAAAATGGGCACCCAGCGGCAGGGCCGACCGGCCCGCGCCGCCTCGGCCTCAATGGCATCGGCGGCGAAATAGCCGTAGGGCGAGGAAAAGTCGAAGTAGAAGTCGATGGCGTTGGTCATCTCCATCCCCTACCAAGCCACTTCGGTGCCGTCAAAATGGAAAAACTTACCACTGTCGGCAAGCTTGGCTTTATCCAGCACCGCCCGCATGCCGGCCACCGCTTCCGGCGGCTCCAACGGCGCGTTGGCGCCGCCCATGTCGGTGCGGACCCAGCCGGGCGACAGCGCCAGCACGGTGATGTCCTTGTCCTTCAGGTCCAGGGACAGGCTTTTGATCACCATGTTGAGCGCCGCCTTGGACGCCCGATAGGCATAGAAGCCGCCCGAGCTGTTTTCCGCCACCGAACCCATCTTCGAGGAAATGGCGGCGATGATGCCCCCGGCCGGTACCTGATCGGCGAACAATTCGGCCATCTGCAACGGCGCCAGGGCGTTGACCCGCATGACCTTCAGGAAACCATCGGCATCGACACTGCCGAAGGACTGATCCTGGCCGTAAATGCCGGCATTGTTCAAGACAACGTCCAGTTGAATGCCGGCCAAGGTCTGCTTCAATCGGCGCATGGTGCCGATGTCGGCCATATCGGCCACATAGACCTCGCCGCCGGCCTCGGACGTCGCCCGCCCCGATAACGGGTCGCGCACGGTGGCCAGCACCCGCCAACCAGCGGCGGCGTATTGGCGGACGAATTCCAAACCCAACCCACGGTTGGCACCAGTGATCAATATGGTCGGCATCGCATCCTCCGTTTCGGTGAAAGCGATGGTAACCCTGTGCATACGCGATGACAAACCCCAGACGACACGTTATGGTCGTTTCGGGATGCGCCCGACTAAAGTGGGGGATCAAAGGGCATGCTTCTTGAAAATGGCCAGGACGCCACCGCGTTCAGCGATTATCGCGCCGGCTTCCCCGACTCTCTGGCCCACCGCCTGCGCGATTTCGGTTTCGCCGCGCCGGGCACGCGTATTCTTGACCTGTGTTGCGGCCATGCCGATCTGTCGCGCATGTTCGCCGTCGCCGGCGCGACCGTCACCGCTTTGGACCTGTCGGCCAAGGCGCTGGAGCGGGCGCGGGCCAATTGCGCCGGCCTGATGGTTGATTTCGTCGAAGCCCGGGCGGAAGACAGCGGCTTGGCCGCGCAATCCTTCGACGGCGCCATCGCCGGCCAATGCTGGCATTGGCTGGACCGCCGCGCCGCCGCCGCCGAGATGGCCCGCCTGATCAAGCCCGGCGGCCTGTTGGCGATCTGCCATTTTGACTGGCTGCCTTTGCCCGGCAATGTGGTCGCCGCCACCGAAGAGATGATCCGTAAATGGAATCCGGTTTGGCCCATGGGCGGCGGCACCGGCATTTATCCGCAATGGCTGGGCGACATGGCCGTCGCCGGTTTCCATGATCTGGAAACCTTTTCCTATGACGTGGCGGCACCGCACAACCGTCAGGAATGGCGGGCGCGCCTGCGCGGCACCGTCGGCATCGCCGGGCGGCTGTCGCCGCAACTGATCCAGGATTTCGACCAGGATTTGGGTCGCATGCTCGACACCCGCTTCCCCGGCGAGCCACTGATGGTGCCTCACCGGGTCTGGGTCGCCTTAGGCCGCCGCAAGGGTTAGCCCGGCACGGGCCGCCTCGGGCAAGCTACGCCTTGAGCGCGGTCACTTCGATTTCCACCTTCATGCGCGGATCGACCAGACCGCAGACGATGGTGGTATTGGCCGGCTTGGTCGCCTTGAAATACTTGCCCAACACCGGACCGACGGTCTGAAAATAGGACGCGTCGGTGACATAGACGACGACGCGGACGACGTCGGCCATGGTGCTGCCGGCCTTGTCCAGGGCGGCGGCGATGGTCTGCAGCGCCTGGTCGGCCTGCTCGACTTCGCTGTCGGCGATCTGGCCGTCCTTGAAGCCGGAGGTGCCGGAAACGAACACCCACGGGGCCTGAACCACGGCGCGGGAATAGCCGGCCACTTCCTCGAACGGAGAGCCGGAAGAAATCAAGGTACGGGTCATGGCATGTCCTTTGCGCAACTTGGGGCAATACGGCGCTTGGTTCTAAACCAATTTTAGGCTGGTGCAAGACTTCAAGCGCGGAACAACGGCTCGAGAAACGGGGCCGAACCGTCGGCGCTGTCCACGTCCAGCACCCACAGATCGCCATCGATGGCCCGCGCCCGCGCCACATAGGCCTCGGCCCGCTCTTCGTCCACCGGCTGCGGCCCGGTGGCGCACAGCCAGCCCAACCGCCCCTCGGCGTCGCGCACCTGACCATAGACCCGGCATTGCCGCCCGCCCATGTAGACCCGCACCAGGATGGTGCCGGAATCCTCGTCGCCTTTATGCGCCACCACCGCCGGCAGCGCCTGCAAACTGCAACGCCGAATGGCGGCGTGGATGAACAGCTTGGCTTTCAGTTTCGGTTCACTCACGACGTCTGCTCTTCCCCTTGCGACAGGCGCGCTTGCGCGGTGGCGCGGATGGTGGCCAGTATCTCCGGCGACTTGTCGGTGAATTGCTGGAAGTCGCGGGCATCCAATACCAGCACCTGACAGCGGGTCAAGGCGGATACGGTGGCAGTGCGCTGACAATGTTGCAAAAGTGCGATCTCGCCGAAGAAATCGCCCGCCTTCAGCACAAAGGTGCCGGCGGGGCCGCTGACCTGCACCTGACCGGAAATCAGGAAATACATGCAATCGGCATCGTCGCCCTCCCGCATCAGCACCTCGCCGCTGATGATGCGCTGCATTTTCAGCAAGGCGGCCAATTGGGCGATCTGCGCCGCCTGCAATTTGGCGAAAAACGGCACCTTGGCCACCAGATGCCAGGTATTGACGAAATTGCGCCGCCGCATTTCCTCGGTGAAACCCGACGCCAGGATCGACGCCGGCAACGCGAACATGCCCAGGCCCAACACACCGACAAAAGCGCCCAGCACCTTGCCCAAGGCACTGAGCGGAACCACGTCGCCATAGCCCAAGGTGGCCAGGGTGACCACGCTCCACCACATGGCGTGGGGGATGCTGATCATGCCGGGATTGAGGTCCCGCTCGACGAAATACAGCACCGTCGAGGTGAACAGAACCAAAAGCGCCATGATGAACACGGCCGACAGCAGGGGCCGCCATTCCGACAACAGCACCGCCCCCAGGGTTTCCAGGGCGGGGGAATAACGGGCCAGCTTGAGAAAGGCCAGGATGCCGAAGGCGGTGTCGACGTCGTGCGGCCAACCCAGCAGATCGCTGACAGCGACAGGAGCGAAGGCGATCAGATCGAACAGGCCGAACGGGCTGAACACATAGCCCACCACCGCCTGCCAACGCTCAGGCGACAGCCACGCCGCCGCCAGCCGCACGAAAAAATCAACCGCCACCACGGTCAGGAACAGGCGGTCGGCAAGGATGACCACCGGCTCCCAGGCGCCAAAGATGCCCGGCACCGTATCGAGCACGGTTTCGCCGGTGAAGGCGACCACCGCCAGCATGATGAACCAGCGATAGAATTTCGCCCGGCGCGGCGCCAGGGGATCGCGGCTCAATAATGTCTCAAGCCATTGTGCCACCATCGTATCCTCGCCGCACCGTCATCGCCCGGATGTACACCCGAATACGGCAAAATACCAGACACCCCTTGGCGAAACCGAGTTTCACCACGATATCAAAAGACCAACAACCCCGGACCGACCATGCTCGACCATCGCCCCTTCGCCCGCTTGGGCACTTTCGACAACGACTGGCTGCACGCCCATTACCATTTCAGCTTCGCCGATTACCTCGACCATCAGCGTCTGGGCTGGGGCGTGGTGCGGGTGTGGAACGACGATACCATCGCCGCCCACACCGGTTTCGACCCACACGGTCACCGCGACATGGAGATCGTCACCTATGTGCGCGAAGGCGCCATCACTCATCAGGACAGCCTGGGTAACGAAGGTCGCACCGAAGCCGGCCAAGTTCAGGTGATGAGCGCCGGCACCGGCATCCGCCACGCGGAATACAACCAAGAAGACGGGCCCACCACCTTGTTCCAGATCTGGATCCTGCCGCGGGCACGCGGCTTGGCGCCGCGCTGGGAAACCCGGCAGTTTCCGCGCCAGCCGGGGCAATTGCAGGTGTTGGCCTCGGGTTTCACCGAGGATGAGGCCCCCATGATCAACCAGGACGCCCGCGTCTTGGGCGGCATCATCAGTCCCGGCGACCGCATCACCCATCGCTTGCGCGGCCAGCATGCCTATCTCGTGGCGGCGCGCGGCAATCCGGTGATCAACGGCATCGCTCTGGCCCCACGCGACGGCTTGGCCATCACGGATGAACCCAGTCTGGACATCCATTGCATCGATGAAGCCGAGATCGTCCTGGTCGAAGGCCCGTAACGCCAGGTCAATGCCGCCTTGCACGTACGGCATTACCCATTTTGCGGCGCACCATGCTATGCTTTCCCCCACTGAAAATCCGGGCACTCAAAAACCGGAAAGGGGGAAACGCATGGCCATCGTGCTGTGGAATGAAGATATGAGCGTCGGAATCGACCATCTGGACGATCATCACCGCCGCCTGATCGAATTGCTCAACCAGTTGGGAGCCGCGGTCAGCGCCGGCAATTCCCGCGATGTCACCGGCTTGGTCCTGGGCGAGCTGATCCGCTATGTCTATTACCATTTCGGCGAGGAAGAGCGGCTGATGGAAGCCGCCGGTTATGACGATCTGGCCGCCCACCGCCAGTCGCACCGCATCATGGCCGAACATGTGCGCGGGCTGGAAAGCGCCTATGACCGCGACCCGTCGGCGGTGGTGGCGGCGGAACTGCACGGCTTCCTCAGCGACTGGCTGGTGCACCACATTCGTAGCGAGGATTCCCGTTACGTCCCGTGCCTGAGTGGGCGTGCCGGCGCCGCCTGAACCCAAGCCCCTAAGGTATATGTTGCAGCGCACAACCCTATCCTCTTGAACGGGCCGCCTCCGCCGTATGCCACTTTGCCTTGGCCCCGGTCCTGATCGATGATCGGGTCATGGTTTGAGTGCAAAAGGGGGCCATGCCATGCCTTATACGCGCTGCCCGTTCTGCGGTGACGCCCTGCCCGCGCACCGGCATGACTGCCGGGTGCCCAGCGACCTTGACCGCTTCGAGCGCATCCACGACCTGCTCAACAACCACCCGGAAAAGTCTTTCCTGCGCCAGAATCTGATGCGCCATCTGGTGTCGTTCGGTCGCCGCGCCGACGCCGCCCTGCGCAGGCCGTCCATGGGTCAGTCGCCGATGAATTCCGCCACCATGGGGGCGTGAAAGCTGTCGGGGGCGGTCCACACCGTCGCCGGACCGACCAGTTCGTCGCCCAGGGTCTCGTTGTGGATTTCGCACGCGGCCAAACAGCCCAACAGCGGGCGCGACACCAAGATGTGATCCAGCATCACCCGCTGACCATGATGAACCACGCTGAAGCGCTGGCTTTCGGGGATGGAGCGCTCCACCGGCACCAGCATACGGGCGGCCAGATGGCCGTTGCCGGTATCTTCCTCGTCGCCGCGCAGGGTTCTGACCGGCGCCTCGCGATCGCCGGCGTTGAAATCGCCGCATACCGCCACCAACGCATCCCCTTGCGCATCGAACATTTGCTCGACCACAAGCCGCGCTTCCAAGGCCTGACCGGCGCGCTTGACCGCCGCCAGATAAAAGCCCTCGGCCCAACCGCCGACGCTGAGCCAGCGACCGTGTTCGGTCTTTTGACCGGCCAGCCAGGCCGCCCTGGGCGCACGCAGATGCAGGTTAACCACGTGCAGCACCCGGTCATGCCCCAAATCAACATCGGCCCACAGGATGGGGCGATCCCATTCCACCGCCTGGGCCTGATCGGGAGCCGGGTGCGCGGTCACCGGCAAGATCGCCGGCGGCGGCACCAGATCATGCCAAACCTGGCCATGGGACAGCAGGGGAAAGCGTGACAGGATGACAAGGTTGTGCCGGTCCGCCGGGCGTTTGCCGCCGCGGTTCAGGCTGATCACCCGGTGATAGTCCGCGTAAGCGGTGCCCTCCAGCAGACGGTCCAGGCCCGTAGCTTCACGCGGACCGTGCTTGCCGTCGATGGTGTGGGCGTTGACCTCCTGCAGACACAGGATATCGGCGCGCAGACGCTGCAATTGCGGGCGCAACACCGCCATACGGTCGGCGAAATCGTCGGCTCCGGACAGACGGTCGTCCAGACTTTCCAGATTAAAAGTGGCCAGACGCCAACGCTCCACCTTCGGGCCTCCATCGCCCCCCTGCCCCGTCATGCAGTGTAATCCGCCGCCCGCTTGTATCAAGCATCCATCCAATGCTATTGAATTGCTGGGCACAGGGATGAGGTACGAGATGGCGGTCCTGACATGGAGCGAGACGTATAGCGTCGGCAGCGCCATGATCGATTCGGATCACCGCATCCTCATCAACCTGATCAATCAATTGCACGACGCCATCGAAACCGGCCAAAGCCGCGCCGTGGTCGGCAGCGTCATCAATGTGCTGGTGGAATACGTGGAACACCACTTCCACCGCGAAGAAGCGCTGATGACCCAGATCGGCTATCCCGAACGCGAGCAGCACATCCAAAGCCACCGCGACCTGGAAAACCGGGTGCGCGAGGCCCGCCAGCGCTGGATGGCCGGGGAACGGCAAGTTCTTGATGACGATCTGATGGTTTTTCTGAAAAGATGGCTGACGGATCATATCTTGAGGGCCGATATCGCCTATCGCCCTTGGGTCGAGGCCGCAGCCGGCACGCATGGGGATGCGGATTAAGCCGGTGTTGCATGTAATTAGATTGGCGGGGGGAGGGCGCGGCCCGAAATGATGACTGAACGCAAGCTGTTTACCGCGGAGATCCAACGTCTCAAGGCCCAGGCGGCCAAGGGCGAGACCCCGGTCATGTTGGGCGGCGCCTCCAATGACGAGGTGCTGAAGGTTCTGAACGAGATCCGTCACGACATCCGCACGCTGGAACACACCATGCGCGGCGAGGAAGCCCCGCCCCTGGACGCCCAGGTCGCCAACATGGACGAGATGGTGACGCAAAAGCAGGCCGAAGTCTCGATGCTGAAGACCGAGCTGCGCGCCCTGGCCGTCTGTATTGAACAGACCAAGCACGAAATCGCCGCCCTGCGCCCCAAGGATTCCGACGAAGACCGCATCCTGGCCGTCACCTTTGAACTCGACGCCATCGTCGAGGCCACCGAAGGCGCCACCCAAACCATCTTGGAAGCCGCCGAAAAGATCGAATCGCTGACCAGCGAAATCGGTTCGCACGGGGATGACGCCTATGTGAAGCGCCTGGCCGAGGACATCAACGAAACCGTCATCACCATGTTCGAGGCCTGTAACTTCCAGGACATCACCGGCCAGCGCATCACCAAGGTGGTCAAGACGCTGAAATACATCGAGTCCCGCGTCAACGCCATGATCGACATCTGGGGCCCCGAGAATATCGCCGAAATCGTCCCCAAGCAGCCCGACGATCACCGCGACGACGATTCCAAGCTGCTCAACGGCCCGGCTCTGGAAAACCAAGGCATCAGCCAGGACGAAATCGACAAATTGTTCGGCTGATATCCGTATTTTTATCGCAAAAAGCCGGTCTGCCCATGGCAGTACCGGCTTTTTCTTATTAACACTTCGTCAATAAACAGAATTTACCCCAGGAACTCGCAAGTTATCAGGTCATCACCCGATGGCCGACACAGTAAACACCAAGGACTTTTGCATAAAATTTTCTTTGTTTACTGTGGTAACACCATCCTTGACGCCGCCGGCCGCAATCGCCACGATGCGCCCGCGCCAGACGGCTGGACGGCCGCCCTGCACGGCAACGTGTGGGGAGGAAAGTCCGGGCTCCACGGAAGCACGGTGCCGGATAACGTCCGGCGGGGGTGACCCTAGGGAAAGTGCCACAGAAAGCAAACCGCCGCTGTCCGCAGCGGTAAGGGTGAAAGGGTGCGGTAAGAGCGCACCGCGGACCCGGCAACGGGAACGGCACGGCAAACCCCACCGGGAGCAAGACCAAATAGGGGCGACAGTTTTCGGCCTTTTGGCCGGAACCAAACGCGCTTTCGCGTAGTCGCCCGGGTCGGTCGCGTGAGGCGTCCGGTAACGGACGTCCCAGATGAATGGCCGTCGCCATGGGTAACCATGGGACAGAACCCGGCTTACAGGCCGTCTGGCGCAAATTTCCCCCTTCTCTCCTCCCCATGCCGGCCCATCGGAATCTCCCTATGGCGAGGGCCGACGCCTGGGAACAATTCTCGAACAAATTTACCTTCTGTTTACCTTTCGATGCCGATTCATTCAAGTGAATCAAGGCTTTGCACGGCTTTGTTCGTCTACTTTGCGAGAATGTCAATTGATTTAACAACAACCAGTTCGGACCATGGTTTTACTAGTCAATACCATTGACGCCCATATTTACCCATGTTATCCCATAAGAACCCACCGAGAGACGCCTTAGGGCGAAGTGTGCGTCGCGGTAGGGGGGTTCTGGGGATAACGGGCACATTTCGGCAAGGCGGACATGGGGGATGGGACTTTTCCTCTCCACTATCGTGAATAAGGTTGATCGCAAGGGACGGGTCTCCGTTCCGGCGAGCTTCCGCACGACTTTGTCCCAGCAGATTTTCCAGGGCATCATCGCCTATCGGTCGTTCACCGCGTCCTGCATCGAGGGCTGCGGCATGGACTTCATGGAGCGCCTGTCCGACAGCACCCAGACTTTCGACGCCTTCTCGCCGGAACAGGAAGACATCTCGGCCCTGATCTTCGCCGACGCCCGCCAATTGGCCTGGGATCCCGAAGGCCGCATCCTGTTGCCCGAAGACCTGATCGAACATGCCGGCCTGAGCGAGACCGCCGCCTTCGTCGGCAAGGGCCAGACCTTCCAGATCTGGCAGCCCGAAGCCTATAAGGCGATGGAAGCCGAAATCCGCGCCCGCGCCCTGAAAAACCGTCCGACCCTGCCCTTGAAAGCTCCGGTCAAGCCCGTGGTCGGAGACGGAAAATGACCAGCCCCGCCCAAACCACGGACTCGGACTCCCGCCCTCATATCCCGGTCTTGCTGGCCGAGGTGGTCCAGGCCCTGGCCCCCCAAGACGGCGACGTGATGGTCGACGGCACCTTTGGTGCCGGCGGCTATTCCCTGGCCTTGCTGGATCGCGCCCGCATCCGCGTTTTCGGCATCGACCGCGATCCGTCGGCCATTGCCGCTGGCCGGCGCCTGCCCCAAGCCGCCGATGGCCGCCTGAACGTCATCGAGGGTCGTTATGGCGACATGGACCTGTTGCTGCCTCAGGCCGGCATCACCAGGGTCGACGGCATCGCCTTGGATATCGGCGTGTCGTCCATGCAGATCGACCAGGCCGAGCGCGGCTTTTCCTTCGCCAAGGACGGCCCCTTGGACATGCGTATGGAACAAAGCGGCCCGTCGGCGGCGGATGTGGTCAACACCGCGTCGGAAGCCGAACTGGCCGACATCATCTATCATCTGGGCGAGGAAAAGTACGCCCGCCGCGTCGCCCGTGCCATCGTCGCCGCCCGCCTCGACACCCCTTTCACCCGCACCTTGCAACTGGCCAACGTCATTCGCGGCGCCGTGCGCAAATCAGGCGACGGCATCGACCCGTCCACCCGCACCTTCCAGGCCCTGCGCATCCATGTGAATGACGAATTGGGCGAGTTGGAACGTGGGCTGGAAGCGGCCGAACGGCTGCTGGCCCCCGGCGGTCGGCTGGCCGTGGTCACCTTCCATTCGCTGGAAGACCGGGTGGTAAAGACCTTCCTGAAAAAGCGTTCTGGCGACATGCCGGCGCCGTCGCGCCATTTGCCGGCCCAGGCCGCCGGCCCGGCCCCCACCTTCTCGCTGATCTCGCGCAAGGCCATCGCCCCGTCCGACGCCGAATGCCGGGCCAATCCGCGCGCCCGCTCGGCCAAGCTGCGCGCCGCCTTGCGCACCGACGCCGCCCCTTGGGTGGCGGGAGGTGCGGCATGATCCGCGGCATGATCGGCACCATCTTGTTGACCCTGGCCGCCGGCCTTGTCGGCATCGGCCTGTTTTACGTCAAGCATCAGGTCAAGGAACAGGAAGCCCGTCTGGCCGAACTGAACCAGGAAATTCGCGCCAACCAGGAAGCCATCCACGTCTTGAAGGCCGAATGGAGCTTCCTGAACGACCCGGCGCGCCTGAAGCAATTGTCGGAAAAGTACCTGGACATGAAGGTGATGGGGCCGACCCAGGTCACCACCATGCAAGCCCTGCGTCACGACGCCACCCCGCCTCATGCTTCGGTTGCCGCCATGCCCAAGCCGCCCGCCCGCCCGGCGCCGGCCTTGGCCGAAACCAGGCCTAACGTGGGGGACATGCGATGAGCCTGTTTTCCCGCACCCCCTATCACCCCGGCATCCATCCGGGCGAAGACCTGCAAAACAACCCCGGCGCCTTGCGCTTGGATGGTGTGCGCTCGCGCGCCATCGAGACCAGCCGCACCCGCCTGCTGGTCACCGCCCTGGTTTTCCTGGCCATCTTCGGCATCATCGGCGGACGCATGATCGATGTCGCCGTCCTCGACGCCAATCCGGCCAAGCCGCGCGCGCTGCCCCAGGCCCGGACCCAGGACCTGGAAATGGGCCGGGCCGACATCACCGACCGCGATGGCGCCGTGTTGGCCACCAGCCTGCCCACCGTGTCGCTGTACGCCCGTCCGCAAGACATGATCGAAGCCCGTGTCGACGTGGCCGAGGCGGCGAAGAAGCTGGCCGCCGCCCTGCCCGACATGGATGCCGACGACGTGCGCGCCCGCATCCAAGGGGCCAAAACCTTCGTCTATCTGCGCCGCAACCTGACGCCACGGCAGCAATACGACGTCAACGCCCTGGGCATTCCTGGCCTGCATTTCGAAAAGGGCGAACGCCGGGTCTATCCCCATGGCAATCTGGTCGCTCATGTGGTCGGCATGACCGATATCGACAACAAGGGCATCGCCGGTATCGAGCGTTTCTTCGATCGGCGGCTGACCGAGGATTCCGCCCCCTTGGCCCTATCCTTGGATGTGGGCGTGCAAAACGTGGTGCGCACCGAACTGCAAAAGTCGGTGCAGCAATTCAATGCCCTGGGCGCCACCGGCATGGTCGCCGACGTTCAGACCGGCGAGATGCTGGCCATGGTCAGCCTGCCCGATTTCGATCCCAACGACCCGCCCGCCGGCACCAACGAGGCCATGTTCAACCGCGCCACCAAGGGCGCCTACGAGATGGGCTCGACCTTCAAGCTGTTCAACACCGCCATGGCGCTGGAAAGCGGGCGGGTGAACATCAATTCCAGCTTCGATGCCACCAAACCGTTGAAGTTCGGCAGCCATACCATCCACGACGACCACGCCCAGAACCGCTGGATGAGCGTGCCGGAAATCCTGATCCATTCGTCCAATATCGGCTCGGCCCGCATGGCCCTGGAAGCCGGCAGCGATTTCCAGCGCCGCTTCATGGGCCGCCTGGGCATGCTGGATTCCCCCACCCTGGAACTGCCGGAAGTGGGCGCCCCCCAGGTGCCCAGTCCATGGCGCGAGATCAACACCATCACCATTTCCTTCGGGCATGGCCTGTCGGTGACCCCGGCCCAGTTGATGGCGGGCACCGTCGCCTTGGTCAATGGCGGCATTTTTCATCCGCTCACCCTGATCCACCACCCCGACGGCACCCCGGTTCCCGGCGAGATCGTGCTGAAGCAGAAAACCTCGGCCCATATGCGCAATCTGATGCGCATGGTGGTGACCGAAGGCACCGGCAAAAAGGCCGACGTGCCCGGTTACGAGGTTGGCGGCAAGACCGGCACGGCGGAGAAGGCCGCCCATGGCGGCTATCGCAAAAAGGCGGTGCTGTCGTCGTTCGTCGCCGCCTTCCCCATGGACAACCCGCGTTACGTGGTCATCGCCATGATCGACGAACCGCAGGGCACCAAAGAAACCTACGGCTATATCACCGCCGGCTGGACCGCCGCGCCGGCGGCGGGCCGCATCATCGCCCAGATCGCCCCCATGCTGGGCATCGCGCCGAAGGCCCTGCCCGAAGCCAGCACCGCCGCCAAGCCGCCGGTCAGCAAGGGAGGCGACCTTGCGCAATCTCGCTGACCTGATCCCCGGCAATCACACGGCCAATCCGCTGATCACCGCGATCACCTGCGATTCGCGCAAGGTCGGCCCCGGCACCCTGTTCTTCGCCCTGTCGGGCAGCAAGGTCGATGGCCGCGCCTTCATCCCCCAGGCCGTCGCCCAGGGCGCTGTCGTCATCGTCGCCGAGACCGGCACCCAAGCCGATACCGGTACCGCCCTGCTGGTCACGGTGGACAATCCGCGCCGTGCCTATGCCCTGGCCGCTGCCCGCTTCCATGGCCGCCAGCCCGAGGTCATGGCCGCCATCACCGGCACCAACGGCAAGACCTCGTGCGTCAACTTCACCCGCCAGATGTGGACCCGCCTGGGCCATCGCGCCGCCTCGCTCGGCACCTTGGGCATCGTCGCCGATGGCTGGCCCAGCCGCCCCAGCCTGACCACCCCCGATCCCGCCGACCTGCATGAAGCCCTGGCCGAACTGGCCGAGAACAGCATCACCCATGCGGCCATGGAAGCCTCCAGCCACGGCCTTGACCAGTTCCGCCTGGACGGGGTCAGACTACAGGCCGCCGGCTTCACCAACCTGACCCGCGACCACCTGGATTATCACGGCGACATGCAGGCCTATCTGGCCGCCAAACTGCGCCTGTTCACCGAACTGCTGCCCGAGGACGGCGTCGCCGTCATCAACGCCGATTGCCCGGTGGCGGCGCAGGTGGCCCAGGCCGCCGGTCCCCGTCGCGTGCTGCGCTTTGGCCGCGCCGGCGCCGAACTGGCGCTGAAGGACATTCGCCCCGATTCCCATGGCCAGGTGCTGGATCTGGACGTGCTGGGCCACAGCGCCACCATCCGCCTGCCCTTGGCCGGCACCTTCCAAGCGGCCAACGCTTTGGCCGCCCTGGGGCTGGTCATCGGCTGCGGCGGCAATGCCTTGGCCGCCATCAATGCCCTGGAATCCCTGACGGAAATCCCTGGTCGCCTGCAAAAGGTGGCGAACAAGGACAGCGCCCCCATTTTTGTCGATTACGCCCACACCCCCGATGCCCTGGAAACCGTGCTGACGGCGCTGCGCCCCCATGCCACGGGCCGATTGCTGGTGGTGTTCGGCTGCGGCGGCGACCGCGACCCCGGCAAGCGCCCGCAAATGGGGGAAATCGCCGCCCGGCTGGCCGACATCGTCCTGGTCACCGACGACAACCCGCGTTCGGAAGACCCAGCCCTGATCCGCGCCGCCATCATGACCGCCGCCAAGGGCGCGATGGAAATCGCCGACCGCCGCACCGCCATCCGCCACGCCGTATCGCTGCTGCGTCAAGGCGACGTGCTGGTGGTCGCCGGCAAGGGCCACGAAAGCGGCCAGATCGTCGGCGCCCACACCTTGCCCTTCGACGATGCCGAGGAATGCCGCCAGGCGGCGGGAGGCGCGGCATGAGCTTGTGGAAAGCCGCCGAGACGCAGGCCGCCACCCACGGCACCCTGATGGGGGCCAGTGACTGGACCGCCGAGGGCGTGTCCATCGATTCGCGTTCCATCACCGCCGGCGATCTGTTCATCGCCCTGGCCGGTCCCAACCATGACGGCCACGACCACGTCAAGGCCGCCATCGAGGCCGGCGCCGTCGCCGCCCTGGTCCACAAGGTGCCGGAAGGCTGCGACGGCCTGCCGCTGGTGCTGGTGGCCGACACCATGACCGGTTTGCAGAATCTGGCCGGTGCCGCCCGCGCCCGCTCGAATGCCCGTATCGTCGCCATCACCGGCTCGGTCGGCAAGACCGGGACCAAGGAAATGCTTGCCCTGGCCCTGTCGCGCCAGGGCAAGACCCATTATTCGGTCGGCAGCTTCAACAATCATTGGGGCGTGCCGCTGTCCTTGGCCCGCATGCCCGCCGATTGCGTCTTCGCCGTGTTCGAGCTGGGCATGAACCATGCGGGCGAATTGATCCCGTTGACCAAAATGGTTCGCCCCCATGTGGCCCTGATCACCACCATCGAGGCGGTGCATTCGGCCTTTTTCGCCACCACCGAGGACATCGCCGACGCCAAGGCGGAAATCTTCCTGGGCGTCGAAGCCGGCGGCACCGTGATCCTGCCGCGCGACAACCGTCATTTCCGCCGTCTCGCCGCCGCCGCCAAGACCGCCGGCATCAGCCACCGCCAAAGCTTCGGCAGTCATATCGATGCTGATGCCCGCATGCTCGATTGCGCCGTCGATCCCGACGACACGGCGGTGTTCGCCCTGCTGCGCGACCATGCCCTGGCCTTCCGCGTCGGCGTCCCCGGCCTGCATTGGGGCATGAACGCCCTGGCCGTGCTGCTGGCGGTGGAGGCCTTGGGCGGCGACGCCGAAAAAGCCTCGCAATCGCTGGCCGCCATGCGCCCGCCGAAAGGCCGGGGCGAGCGCCATGTGGTGGCCTGGAAGGGCGGCAGCATCGAAGTCATCGACGAAAGCTACAACGCCAGCCCGGTGTCCATGAAGGCGGCCATCGCCACCTTGGCCGCCGCCCGTCCGGGCAAGGGCGGACGCCGTATCGCGGTGCTGGGCGACATGCTGGAACTGGGCGATTCGGCCCCGGCGCTGCATGCCCATCTGGCCGAGGCGGCAGCGCTGTGGAACACCGATCTGGTGTGCACCGCAGGCCCGTTGATGGCCCATCTGCATCAGGCGCTGCCGGCAACGCGGCGCGGTATCCATGCCGCCAATTCGACGGAATTGGCGGGTCTCATCAAAACCGTGATCAAGCCCGGCGACGTGGTGGTGGTCAAAGGTTCCGCCGGGTCGCGCATGGCCCAGGTGGTCAAAGCCTTGCTGGAAGGGTGACGGGGAAAACATGCTCTACAACTTGCTCTATCCCCTTGCCGACGAGGTTGCCGTGTTCAACCTCTTCAAATACCTGACCTTCCGCACCGGCGGTGCGGTGCTGACGGCGCTGGTCGTCGCCTTCGTCATCGGCCCCGGCCTGATCCGCTGGCTGCGCCAATGGCAAAAGCAGGGCCAGCCCATCCGCGCCGACGGCCCGGAAAGCCATTTGCTGACCAAGAAGGGAACGCCCACCATGGGCGGCTTCCTGATCCTGATCGCCTTGGCGGTCGCCACATTGCTGTGGGCCGATCTGCGCAGCCATTACGTCTGGATCGTGCTGATGGTCACCTTGGGCTACGGCCTGCTGGGCTTCTTGGACGATTTCCTCAAAGTGTCGAAGAAGAACCCCAAGGGCCTGCCCGGCAAGCTGAAGCTGGCCGGCCAGATCGCCATCGCCCTGATCGCCGCCTTGTGGGTCTATGCCATCCAGCGCGAGCCCTTGGCCGGCACCTTGGCCGTCCCCTTCCTGAAAAGCCTGCTGATCCAGTTGGGCTGGTTCTTCGTCCCCTTCGCCGTCTTCGTCATCATCGGCGCCTCCAATGCCGTCAACCTGACCGATGGCCTGGACGGGCTGGCCATCGTGCCCGTCATGATCGCCGCCGGCGTCTTCGCCCTGATCTCCTATCTGGTCGGCCACGCCGTCTTCGCCAATTACCTGCAAATCCATTACGTCCCCGGCTCGGGCGAGTTGGCGGTGTTCTGCGGCGCCCTGGTCGGTGCCGGGTTGGGTTTCCTGTGGTTCAACGCGCCGCCGGCCATGGTGTTCATGGGCGATACCGGCTCGCTGTCCTTGGGCGGGGCCTTGGGCGCCATCTCGGTGGTGACCAAGCATGAGCTGGTCTTGGCCATCGTCGGCGGCCTGTTCGTGCTGGAAACCGTGTCGGTCATCGTCCAGGTGGCCAGCTTCAAGCTGACCGGCAAGCGGGTGTTCCGCATGGCGCCCCTGCACCATCACTTCGAGAAGAAGGGCTGGGCCGAACCCACCGTGGTCATCCGTTTCTGGATCATCGCCGGCATCCTGGCCCTGGTCGGCCTGTCGACCCTGAAGCTGAGGTAGAGATCATGATCCGCGTCCCCTTCCTGACCGATAAGCGTGTGGTGGTGCTGGGCCTGGGCAAGTCCGGCAGCGCCACCTTGCGCGCCTTGGTCGAAAGCGGCGCGCGGGTCACCGGCTGGGACGACAATCAAGCCGCCCGCGATGCGGCCCAGGCCGCCGGCATCCCCCTGGCCGATCCGCTGGCCCTTGATCTGTCAGAGGTCGACATGATCGTGTGGAGCCCAGGCATCCCCCACACCTTCCCGCAACCGCATCCGTTGGCCGAGGCGGCGCGGGCCGCCGACATTCCGCTGGTCTGCGATATCGAATTGCTGGCCCTGGCCAAGCCCGACGCCAAATTCGTGCTGATCACCGGCACCAACGGCAAGTCGACCACCACCACCCTGGTCGCCCATATCCTCACCAGTGCCGGCATCGCCAATGCCGCCGGCGGCAATCTGGGTACCGCCGCCCTTGACCTGCCCGATCTGGATGCCGACGGCATCTATGTGCTGGAACTGTCGTCCTATCAGTTGGAACTGACCCGAAGCTTGCGGGCGCGGGCCGGCGTTCTGTTGAACATCACCCCCGACCATCTGGGACGCCATGGCGGTATGGATGGCTATATCGCCGCCAAACGCCGGCTGTACGACTTCATCGCTGCCGACGGCGTCTCGGTCATCGGTCTCGACGACGCGCCGACGCGCGGCATCGCCGATTGGCTGTTGGGCGCCGGTCACCGGCACACCGCCATTTCGGTCAAGCAAGTGCTGGACCACGGCATCAGCGCCCCCGATGGCGTCTTGCGCCGGGACGGCGTCGAAATCTTCGACCTGACCGCCATCGCCACCCTGCCCGGTCGCCACAACTGGCAAAACGCCTGCGCCGCTTTCGCCCTGGTCAGCGCCGTGGGCGTGCCGTCCACCGCCATCGCCGCCGGCATCGCCAGCTATCCCGGTCTGGCCCATCGCCAGCAATTGGTCGGCACCAAGGCGGGCGTGCGCTTCATCAACGATTCCAAGGCCACCAACGCCGAAGCGGCGGAAGTGGCCCTGGTCTGCTATGACGCGATTCACTGGATCATCGGCGGCCAGGCCAAGGAAGGCGGCATCGCCAGCCTGGAACGTCACTTCCACCGCATCAAACACGCTTATCTGATCGGCGATGCCGCCCCGGCCTTCGCCGAGACACTGGCCGGCAAGGTCGCCTTCACCCAATGCGGCAGCTTGGACCGCGCCGTGACCGCAGCCGCCGCCAACGCCCAAGCGGGCGAAGTGGTGCTGCTGTCGCCGGCCTGCGCCTCGTGGGACCAGTTCAAAAGCTTCGAGCATCGCGGCGAAATCTTCCGCCAGTTGGTGGAGGCGCTGCCTCGTGTCGAAGACGCGGCGCCGTCACAGACGGCGGGGAGGCCCCAATGAGCCTGGGCCGCACCGATACCTCGACCATTGGCCGCTGGTGGTGGACCGTCGACCGCTGGACCATCGCCGCCATCTTCGCCCTGATCGCCATCGGCGTGCTGCTGACCATGGCCGCCAGCCCGGCGGTGGCCGACCGCATCGGCACCGATTCCTTCCATTTCATCCGTCGCCAGTTCGTCTTTCTGGTGCCGGCGGTTCTGGTCATGCTGGGGGTATCGCTGCTGAACCCCAAGCAGGTGCGTCGCTTGGGCGTGCTGGGCTATTGCGCGTCCGTGCTGCTGCTGGTCGCCGTGTTGTTGTTCGCGCCCGAGATCAAGGGCTCGACCCGCTGGCTGAGCCTGGCCGGCATCACCATCCAGCCCAGCGAATTCGCCAAGCCGACCTTTGCCATCATCGCCGCCTGGATGTTCGCCGAAGGCCGACTGAACCCGGGCTTCCCCGGTCGGGCCATCGCCTGCTTTCTGTACGCCATGGTCGCCGGCCTGCTGCTGAAACAGCCTGATGTCGGCCAGACTCTGGTGATCACCGCCATCTTCGCCGTCCAGTTCTTCCTGGCCGGGCTGCCCATGCTGCTGGTGGTGGTGGGCGGTGTGCTGGCGGTGCTCGGCGGCGTCGGCGCCTATTTCATCTTCGGCCACGTGCAGACCCGCGTCGACCGCTTCCTCGATCCGTCCGGCGACGGCGCCTATCAGGTGACCACGGCGCTGAACGCCTTCAAGTCGGGCGGGCTGTTGGGCCGCGGCCCCGGCGAGGGCCGGATCAAGCTGGTGCTGCCCGACGCCCATACCGATTTCATCCTGGCCGTCGGCGGCGAGGAATTCGGCGTTGCCCTGTGCCTGTTCGTGCTGCTGCTGTTCGCCTTCATCGTGCTTCGGGGCTTCGCCCGGCTGATGAAGGACGAAAACCTGTTCGTGGTGCTGGCCAGTGCCGGCCTGTTGGTGCAGTTCGGCTTGCAGGCCATCATCAACATGGCCTCCACCTTGCGGCTGATGCCGACCAAGGGCATGACCCTGCCGTTCATCTCTTATGGCGGTTCGTCCATGCTGGCCCTGGCGCTCGGCATGGGCATGGTGCTGGCACTGACCCGCAAGCGCTATGGCGACGAGGAGCTTGAACAATGAGCAAGCCCTTCGCCCTGCTTGCCGCCGGTGGCACCGGTGGCCACGTCTTCCCCGCCGAGGCACTGGCCGCCGAACTGATCGGGCGCGGCTGGCGCCTGGGTCTGGTCACCGACCGGCGCGGCCAGACCTATGGCGGCACCTTAGGGTCCTTGGAAACCTTCCGCATCCGTGCCGGCGGCATCGCCGGGCGCGGTCTGGCGGCCCGCATGGGCGCCATGGCCGAACTGGCCCTGGGCATCGTCCAGGCCCGCACCATCTTGAAGCGCGAACGCCCCGCAATCGTCGTCGGCTTCGGCGGCTATGCCAGCGTGCCGGCCATGGTCGCCGGTGGCCTGTTAGGCATCCCGACGATGATGCATGAACAAAACGGCGTGCTGGGCCGGGCCAACCGCCTGCTGGCCGGCAAGGCCCGCGCCATCGCCGTGTCCTATGCCCATGTCGCCCATGTGGCGGAGGAATGGAAAACCAAGCTGCGCCACACCGGTATGCCGGTGCGCCCGGCCATCGCCGCCTTGCGCGGCACGCCCTATCCGGCGCTCGACGATGCCGGCCCCATCCGCCTGCTGGTGCTGGGCGGCAGCCAGGGCGCGCGGGTGCTGTCAGAGGTGATTCCCGCCGCATTGCTGGCTTTGCCGGCAGCGTTGCAGGCGCGTATCGAGATTTCCCAGCAATGCCGCCCCGAAGATATCGAGGCGGTGCGCGGCCTTTATGCCGGAAGTCCGATCAAGGCCAGCCTGGACAGCTTCTTCTCCGACATCCCCGAGCGCATGGCGAATGCCCATCTGGTCATCGCCCGTTCCGGCGCCTCGACCATGGCCGAGCTGACCTATCTGGGCCGCCCGGCCATCCTGGTGCCCTATCCCCATGCCGTCGACGACCATCAGACCAATAATGCCCGGGCGCTGGACGAAGCCGGCGGCGGCTGGCTGATGCCGCAGACCGGCTTCAACGCCGAAACCCTGGCGGCGCGCCTGACCGCGCTTCTCACCCAACCCGGCACCTTGGCCCGTGCCGCTGAATGCGCGCTGGCCGCCGGCCGTCCCGACGCCGCCGCCCGGCTGGCCGATCTGGTGGCCGAAACCGCGAATTTGCAGGAGTCCCGCTCATGAGAACCATGCCGCTTTCCATCGGCGCCATCCATTTCGTCGGCATCGGCGGCATCGGCATGTCGGGCATCGCCGAGATTCTGGTCAATCTCGGCTATACCGTCCAGGGCTCGGACATCGCCGACAATTACAACGTCGAGCGCCTGCGCAAGCTGGGGGTCACCGTCCATATCGGCCACAAGGCGGAAAATCTGGACCAAGCCCGCGTCGTCGTGGTGTCGTCGGCGGTCAAGTCCGACAACCCGGAAGTGGTGGCGGCGCGCTCGAAGATGGTTCCCGTCGTCCGCCGCGCCGAAATGCTGGCCGAGCTGATGCGGCTGAAATCGGCCATCGCCATCGGCGGCACCCACGGCAAGACCACCACCACCTCGCTGGTCTCGGCCATGCTGGACGCGGCGGGCATGGACCCGACCATCATCAATGGCGGCATCATCAACGCCTATGGCACCAATGCGCGGCTGGGCGCCAATGACTGGATGGTGGTGGAAGCCGACGAATCCGACGGCACCTTCACCAAGCTGCCGGCAACTTGCGTCGTCGTCACCAATATCGACCCCGAGCACATGGACCATTACGGCTCGTTCGACAAATTGCGCGACGCCTTCCGCACCTTCGTCGAGAACATCCCGTTCTACGGCTTCGCCGCCTGCTGCATCGACCACCCGGAAGTCCAGGCGCTGATCGCCCGCGTGCCCGACCGCAAGATCGTCACCTATGGCTTCTCGCCGCAGGCGCTGATCCGCGCCACCAATGTCAAGATCGGCCCTGGCGGCGCCCGCTACGACGTGGTCATCACCGACCGCGTCACCGGCGCCACCCGCATCATCGACGATGTCCGCCTGCCCATGTACGGCGAACACAACGTCTTGAACTCGCTGGCCGCCATCGCCTGCGCCAACGAACTGGGCCTGACCAACGACGTCGTGCGCAAGGCGCTGGGCGGTTTTTCCGGTGTCAAACGCCGTTTCACCAAGACCGGCGAGGCCAAGGGCATCACCGTGATCGACGATTACGGCCATCATCCGGTGGAGATCAATGCGGTGCTGAAGGCGGCGCGCAGCGCCACCACCGGTAATGTCATCGCCGTGGTCCAGCCCCATCGCTATTCGCGCCTGTCCAGCCTGTTCCCTGAGTTCTGCACCTGCTTCAACGACGCCGACACGGTGATCGTCGCCGACGTCTATGCCGCCGGCGAACAGCCCATCGACGGCGCCGACCGTGATCATCTGGTGATGGGCTTGCAGGAACACGGCCACCGTCACGTCATCGCCCTGCCCGAGGCGTCCGCCCTGGCCGGCATCATCGACGGCTTGGCCAAATCCGGCGACATGGTGGTGTGCCTGGGCGCCGGCAACATCACCCAATGGGCGCACGCGCTTCCCGGTCAGTTGGAATCCCTGCCCACCGACAAGGGGGCCGAATGATGAACGCTGCCGCGCGGAAAGCCTGGATCAAGTCGCTGCCCAAGACGCGCGGTCGCCTGACCGTGGACGCGCCGTTGGGCGGGCTGACCTGGTTCCGCGTCGGCGGCAATGCCGAAGTTCTGTTCCGTCCCGCCGACGTGGACGATCTGGCCGAATTCCTGATGCAATTGCCGCTGGACATCCCGGTCACCGTCATCGGCGTCGGCTCCAACCTGTTGGTGCGCGACGGCGGCGTGTCGGGCGTTGTCGTACGTCTGGCCGGATCGTTCGGCCATATCGACGTCATGGGCGACATCATCACCGCCGGGGCCGCCGCCCTGGACATGACCGTTGCCCTGACCGCCGAGGAAGCCGGCCTGACCGGCATGGAATTCCTGTCCGGCGTGCCCGGCACCATCGGCGGCGCGCTGCGCATGAATGCCGGCGCCTTCGGCGGCGAGATGAAGGACATCACGCTTTCGGCCACCGCCATCGACCGCGCCGGCACCACCCAATTGCTGACCCTGCCCGACCTGGACATGAGCTATCGCCATTGCGGCTGCCCGGATGAATACATCTTCCTGTCGGCGACGTTGCAGGGCAAGCGCGGCCAGCCGGCGGCCATCGCGGCCAAGATGGCCGAGATCAAGACCGCGCGCGAAGACAGCCAGCCGACCCGGGTGCGCACCGGCGGATCCACCTTCGCCAATCCGCCGGGGCAAAAGGCGTGGGAGCTGATCGACAAGGCCGGCTGCCGCGGTCTGGTCATGGGTGGCGCCCAGGTATCGGAAAAGCACTGCAATTTCCTGCTCAATCTGGGCGAGGCCAGCGCCGCCGACATCGAAAATCTGGGCGACGAAGTGCGCCGCCGGGTGCTGGAAACCAGCGGAATCGAGCTGGAATGGGAAATCCGCCGCATCGGTGACAAGGGAGAACACGCATGAGCCGCCGCGTCACCGTGCTGATGGGCGGAGCCTCCGCCGAACGCGACGTGTCGTTGCGCTCGGGCGCCGCCGCCGCCGCCGCTCTGGAACAGGCCGGCTTCACCGTTGCCACCATCGATGCCGGGCGCGATGTGGCGGCCTTGGCCCAGGCCATCACCGCCAGCCGTCCCGACGTGGTGTTCAACGCGCTGCATGGCCGTTTCGGCGAGGATGGCTGCGTCCAGGGTCTGCTCAATCTGCTGGGCATCCCCTATACCCATTCCGGCCTGTTGGCCTCGGCCGCCGCCATGGACAAGGCGTTTTCGCGCCAAGTGTTCCAGCAGGCCGGCATCCCGGTGGCCCATGGCGTGGTGGTGGAAAAGACCGATGGCGGCGCCGACCCCATGAAGCGTCCGTTCGTGGTCAAGCCCATCAACGAGGGCTCGTCCGTCGGCGTCTATGTGATGAAGCCGGGCGACAACCGCGCCCCCCTGGCCGATTGGCCGTTCGAGTCCGACCGCGTGCTGGTGGAAGAATTCGTCCCCGGGCGCGAGCTGACCGTGGCGGTGATGGGCGACCGCGCCCTGGGCTGTCTGGAAATCACCTCGGAACGCGGCTTCTACGATTATGATGCCAAATATGCGCCGGGCGGCTCGAAGCACATCATGCCCGCCCCCATCCCGGCGGAAGATTACGCCGAAGCCTGCCGGCTGGCGGTGGAAGCCCATCGCGTGCTGGGCTGCCGCGGCGTGTCGCGCGCCGATCTGCGTTACGACGACACCAAGCCCGGGCAAAAGCCGCGTCTGATCGTGTTGGAAGTCAACACCCAGCCGGGGATGACCGCCACCTCGCTGGTCCCCGACATCGCGTCTTATTGCGGCATCAGCTTCCCCGAGTTGGTGCGCTGGATGGTCGAGCAAGCGGAGTGTGACGGATGAGCGACAGCGACATCATCATCAGCGCCGAAGACCGCATCAGGCCGTCGACCACCGCCGACACCGTGCCCTTGCCGCGCCTGTCGCGCCCGCGCCGCGCGGCGCCAAAGGAAAAGCGCGAAGTGCGCGGCGAAGGCCGGCCCGAGACCAAGCCCACGGGCAAGCTGCGCCGCCGCATCCCGTTTCCGCGCCTCAACTTCACGCCGTTGCAAAAGCTGTCGGCGGCGGGCATCGCCATGACCACCTTGGTGGTGGGCGGCGCGGTCATCTGGTATTCCGGCATCATCCAGCGCACCACCCAGACGGCCATCGCCCAGGTGATGCAGGCCACCGCCCACGCCGGCTTCCGCGTCGATGAAATCACCGTGGCCGGACGCAGCCGCACCACCATGGACCAACTGGCCGCCGCCTTGGGCAGCGGCCACGGCAGCCCGATCCTGTCGCTCAATCTGGAGCAGGCCAAGGACCGGCTGGAAGCCTTGCCGTCGGTGCGTCAGGCGGCGGTGGAACGCCGTCTGCCCGACACATTGCACATCGCCATCATCGAACGCCAGCCCATCGCCATCTGGCAAAACAACGGCACCCACATGCTGGTGGACAAGGACGGCCATGTCATTCCCGGTTCCGTCGCCGGTTATGAAAGCCTGCCCATGGTGGTGGGCGACGGCGCCGGTAGCCGGGCCAGCGAATTGCTGGCCATGTTGGCCACCGAACCCAAGCTGGCGCCTCGGGTCAAGGCCGCCATCCGTGTCGGCAACCGCCGCTGGAACCTGATGCTGGACGATGCTCATGACGGTCTGGAAGTGCGCCTGCCGGAAGACGAGGCCGCCGCCGCCTGGAAGCGACTGGCCGAGTTGGAGAACAGCCAGGGCCTGACCAATCGTCAGGTGCGCATGGTCGATCTGCGCGTGCCCGATCGCATGATCCTGAAGACCGAGCGCGCGGCGACGCCGCCGGACGCTACCCGCCGCAAGGATAATGGAGCCTGATGAGCATGCGTAACGGACTGATCGCAGCGCTGGATGTGGGAAGCACCAAGGTGTGCTGCTTCCTGGCGCGCGTCCAGGACGACGGCATGCCCCGTATCGTCGGCATCGGCCATCAGGTGGCGCGCGGCATGCGTGCCGGCGCCGTGGTCGATCTTGAGGAACTGGAACATTCCATCCGCGCCGCCGTCGACGCCGCCGAGGACATGGCCAATGAACGGGTGCGCGCCGTGGTGGTCAATCTGTCGGGCGGCGCCCCGGGCTCCACCAACGTCAAGGTGGAAGTGTCCATGAACGGCCATGCGGTCAACGAGGCCGATATCCGCCGCATGCTCGACCATGGCCGCGCCCATCATGAGAACGCCGAACGCGACCTGATCCATGCCATTCCGGTGGATTACACCATCGACGGCAACGAAGGCATCCGCGATCCGCGCGGCATGTACGGCGAGCGCCTGGGCGTGGCCATCCACGTCATTTCCGCCGCCACCGGGCCGGTGCGCAACCTGATGACCGTGGTCCATCGCTGCCATCTGGACATCGAGGCCCGCGTGGTCAGCCCCTTCGCCGCCGGTCTGGCCTGTCTGGTCGACGACGAAAAGGAACTGGGCGTCACCTGCATCGACATGGGCGGCGGCACCACCTCGATCGCCGTGTTCGTCGCCGGCCAGTTGGTGCACACCGACGTCATCCCGGTGGGCGGCCACCACGTCACCAACGACATCGCCCGCGGCCTGTCGACGCCGCTGTCTTATGCCGAACGCATGAAGACGCTGTACGGCAGCGCCATCCCGTCGCCGTCCGACGACCGCGAAATGCTGAAGGTGCCGCTGGTGGGCGAGGACGAGGACGGCGCCTCCAATCAGGTGCCGCGCTCCATGCTGATCCAGATCATCCAGCCGCGGTTGGAGGAGACCCTGGAACTGGTGCGCTCGCACCTGGAGAAAAGCGGCTTCGACAAGATGGCCGGGCGCCGGGTGGTCCTCACCGGCGGCGCCAGCCAGATGCAGGGCGTGCGCGATCTGGCCGGACTGGTGCTGGACAAACAGGTCCGCCTGGGCCGTCCGGTTGGTCTGCACGGTCTGCCCGAATCCACCAACGGTCCGGCGTTTTCCACCTGCGCCGGCCTGATCCGATATGCCATGGCCCATCAGCCAGTGGCCAAAAGCGGTCGCAAAGCGATCCAAGAGCAAGAAAGTCCGGGCGGTTGGGGCCGTATCGGATCGTGGTTGAAGCGAAATTTCTAGGTTCAAAAGGCCGAAACGGCCATACAGCGCGGAGGTACCAGATGCTTAACTTTCTTCCGGGGAACCCCCAGGATCTAAAGCCGAAAATCACCGTCATCGGGGTCGGTGGAGCCGGCGGCAACGCGGTCAACAACATGATCGCGTCGCGTCTTGAGGGCGTTGAATTCATCGTCGCCAACACCGATGCCCAGGCCATCAACCAGTCGCGCACCGAGCGTCGCGTCCAGTTGGGCACCACCGTCGCCCAGGGGTTGGGTGCCGGGTCGCGTCCCGAGATCGGCCGCGCCGCCGCCGAGGAAAGCCTGGAAGAGGTGATCGGCCAGATCGCCGGCGCCAACATGGTGTTCATCACCGCCGGCATGGGCGGCGGCACCGGTTCCGGCGCCGCCCCGGTCATCGCGCGGGCCGCCCGCGACCACGGCATCCTGACTGTCGGCGTGGTGACCAAGCCGTTCCACTTCGAAGGCGCACACCGTATGCGCACCGCCGAGGGTGCCATCGAGGAACTGTCGCAATACGTCGACACCTTGATCATCATCCCCAACCAGAACCTGTTCCGCGTCGCCACCGAACGCACCACCTTCGCCGACGCCTTCAAGATGGCCGACGACGTGCTGTATTCGGGCGTGCGCGGCGTCACCGACCTGATGATCATGCCCGGCCTGATCAATCTGGATTTCGCCGACATCCGCACCGTGATGAGCGAAATGGGCAAGGCGATGATGGGCACCGGCGAGGCCGAGGGCGACAAGCGCGCCATTGAAGCCGCCGAAGCCGCCATCTCCAACCCGCTGTTGGACGACACCTCGATGAAGGGCGCCAAGGGCGTGCTCATCAACATCACCGGCGGCATGGACATGACCTTGTTCGAGGTCGATGAAGCCGCCAACCGCATCCGCGACGAAGTCGACCCGGAAGCCAACATCATCTTCGGCTCGACCTTCGACGAAAAGCTGAACGGCAAGATGCGCGTGTCGGTGGTCGCCACCGGCATCGCCAGCGAAGCCGCCGCCCAGCCCAAGCCGACCGTGGTGTCGCTCAACACCCCGCAGGCCCAGCCGCAACCCCGCGTCGCCGCCGGCGGCACTGCCGGCGCCGGCTTCCGCCCCGCCGTGGTCACCGCCCAGGCGGCCCCGGCCGCCGCTGTCGCCGTCGCCCAGGCGCAGCCGCAGATGGAGGCCCGCACCGTCGCCCAGCCGGCCCCGCAACCGGCGCATCAACCCGTCGTCACCGCTCAGGTGCGGGTGCAGCCGGCGGCTGCCCGTCCGGCCCAGCAGCCCATGGCCGAGACCTTCCGCCCCGATCCGCAACTGCGCCTGGACCCGGTGCTGGAACGTCCGGTTCCCGCCACCACCTCGCTGCAAGCGGATTTCCGCGCCGATCCCGACATGGGTCATCTCAGCCAGGCCGTGTCGCACATCGCCGAAACCGCTCAGGCCGCGCCGCAACCGCAGCGTCAGCCGGAAATCCAGCGTCAGCAGGCGCCGCAGCCGCAGCGCCAGCCCGAGCCGGAAGCCCGTCGCAGCGGCGGCCTGTTCGGCCTGCTGCGTCGGCCTGCCGCCGCCCAGCCGGCGCCGCAGCCGCAGCGTCACGAACCGGCCCCCATGGCGCAGCAACCGCGCCAGGAACCGGCCCGCATGGGCAACATGGCCACCCGCAGCGAGCCCAGCGTGGCCCGTGCCGGTGAGGATCTGGACATTCCCGCCTTCTTGCGCCGTCAGGCCAATTAAGTCCGGGTTTGTTATCGCGCTGTTTATCTCCTTGGGGTCCGGTCCGGCTGGACCGGACCCCCTTTTTCTTAGTTACCGCACCGCCGAAGCGGATGTAACAAACCGAAATAATGATTGATTTGAGGGCTTGAGAGCCGGGGAGTAGAAGATAACCATCGAATTGGGCCGGATGCCGGGAAGATTGGTGAGTACTTCACCAAGGGGCGTCCGACGAGGAAGGGGTTTAGTCGTGAAGATCAACAAGACCGACGTGGTTACCACCTTCAAATCTTCTGCCGAAGCCAAGGCTTCCGTTGAGACCAACGTCATTCGCCAGCGTACCTTGAAGACGGCCATCGGCTGCTCGGGCGTTGGCCTGCATTCCGGCGCCAAGGTCACCATGGTGCTGCACCCCGCCGCCGCCGACAGCGGCATCGTCTTCCGCCGCACCGACATCGCCGGGCGTGGCGCCTATGTTCCCGCTTTGTGGTCGAACGTCGGCGACACCCGCATGAACACCTGCCTGACCAACCAGGACGGCATCCATGTCGGCACCGTCGAGCACCTGCTGTCGGCCCTGGCCGGCTCGGGCATCGACAATTGCGTCATCGAGATCAACGGCCCGGAAGTGCCGGTGATGGACGGTTCCGCCGCTCCCTTCCTGTTCCTGATCGAATGCGCCGGCACCATCGAGCAAACCGAACCGCGCCGCGCCATCCGCGTGTTGAAGCGGGTTTCGGTCACCGACGGCGACAAGACCGCCACCTTGAGCCCCGCCGCCGGCGGCTTCCGCCTTAACTTCCACATCGATTTCGCTTCCGCCGCCATCGGCCAGCAAAGCTTTTCCGTCGCCCTCAATCGCGGCACCTTCAAGGCCGAGATCAGCCGGGCCCGCACCTTCGGCTTCGAGCACGAGGTCGCTTACCTGCGCGCCAACGGCTTGGCCCGTGGCGGCTCGCTCGACAATGCCGTGGTCATCGACAGCACCGGCACCCGCGTGCTCAATGATGACGGCCTGCGCTACGGCGACGAATTCGTCCGCCACAAGATTTTGGACGCGGTGGGCGATCTGTTCCTGGCCGGTGCCCCGCTCTTGGGCGTCTATGACGGCGTTCGTTCCGGCCATGCGCTCAACAACCAATTGCTGCGCGCCTTGTTCGCCGACCAAACCGCCTGGGCTTACACCACCATCGCCGCCGGTTCCGCCGCCGCCCAGGGTCTCGCCCTGGCCGCTCCGGACAAGCTGGTGGTCAACGGCTGACCCTCTCTGCCGATTTTCCGTAGGACGAACACCTTCCACCCCCGCAGCCCGCAAGGCACTGCGGGGGTTTTTTCATGCCCCGGCGCTTCCCAGCCCTCTTCCCCTGGGCCGGCGGCGTGCTATAGTCCGGCGCAACAGTTTAAGGCCCAAGGGATTCCATGATTCGCCTCGCCCGCTCCCGCCGCCTTGCCGGTGCCACCTTGATCGCCGCCGCTCTCCTGCTGTCCGCCTGCTCGGACAAAAAGGATGAATACGTCGAGCGCCCGGTCGAGGAATTGTACAACGAGGCCATGGATCTGGTCGAAAAGGGCGAATATTACAAAGCCGCCCTGGCTTTCGACGAAGTGGACCGCCAGCATCCCTATTCGGTCTGGGCGACCAAGGCGCAGTTGATGAACGCCTATGTGCTGTACGAGCGCAACAAATACCCCGACGCCCTGGTGGCCTTGGACCGCTTCATCCAGTTGCATCCCGGCAACAAGGACGCGCCCTACGCCTATTACCTGAAGGGGCTTTGCTATTACGAACAGGTCACCGACGTCGCCCGCGACCAGAAGATGACCGAAATGGCGCTGAAGTCGCTGCAAGAGGTGGTGGACCGCTATCCCGCCAGTTCCTACGCCCGCGACGCCAAGCTGAAGGTGGATTTGACTCGCGACCACCTTGCCGGCAAGGAAATGAACATCGCCCGCTATTACCAACGGCGCGACCAATGGCTGGCGGCGCTGAACCGCTACAAGGTGGTGGTCGAGCAGTACCAGACCACCAGCCACGTCCCCGAGGCCCTGCACCGCATGGTGGAAATCTATCTGACCCTGGGCCTGACCGAGGAAGCCAAGAAGACGGCGGCGGTCATCGGTCATAACTTCCCCGGCAGCGACTGGTACGAGGATACCTTCTCCATGGTCAATACCGGCCACTCCGCCACCCAGGCGGAAAAGAAGGATTCCGGCTGGTTCGGCTGGATGTGGTAGGCACGCCATGCTGGCTTCGCTGTCGATCCGCGACGTCGTCCTGATCGAAAAGCTGGACCTGAGCTTCGCCGGCGGCCTGTCGGTGTTTACCGGCGAAACCGGTGCCGGCAAGTCCATCTTACTGGATTCCCTGTCCCTGACCCTGGGGGCCAGGGCCGATTCCGGCTTGGTCCGCCACGGCGCCCCGCAATTGACCGTCATCGCCGAATTCGACCCGCCGCCCTTTCATCCCGCCCGCGTGCTGTTGGCCGCCCAGGACATGGATGCCCAGGACGGCCCCCTGGTGCTGCGCCGGGTGGTCACCGCCGATGGACGCTCGCGCGCCTATGTCAACGATCAGGCGGTCAGCGTCGGTCTGCTGCGCAAGATCGGCGACGAATTGGTGGAAATCCACGGCCAGTTTGAAAGCCACGGCCTGTTGGATGAAACCACCCATCTGCCGGTGCTGGATGCCTTTGCCGGATTGGGGCAAAGCCGTGGTGCCGTGCGTGCCGCCTGGAACGTCTGGCGCGAAGCCGCCAAGGCCAGGGCCGCGGCCGAAGCGGCGCTGAAGCAAGCCCGCGCCGAAGAAGACTCCCTGCGCCACGCCCATGATGAGTTGCATGCCCTGGCGCCCAAGCCGGGCGAGGAAAGCGAGTTGGCGGCCAAGCGCGCGGTCATGCAACACAGCGAAAAGCTGATCGAGGCCATGAACGCCGCCCAGACGGCCTTGACGCAAAAGGGCGACGTCGAGGCCTCGTTGCGCTCGGCCCAGCGCATCCTCGAACGGGTCGCCGAGAAGGCCGAAGGCAAGCTGAACCCGGTGATCGCCGCCCTCGACCGCGCCGCCGACGAAGCCGCCGAGGCCATCGGCCAGTTGGAACGGGTCTCGTCGGAAATCGATCTGGACCCGCGCGCCCTGGAAAAAGCCGAGGAACGGCTGTTCGCCCTACGCGCTGCCGCCCGCAAGCACGGAATCGACGTCGATGGTCTGGCCGGCTTGCGCGACCGTCTGGGGGCGCAACTGGCGGCGTTGGACGGCGGCGGCAACGATTTGACCAAGCTGGCCAAGGCCGAACAGGCCGCCCGCACCGCCTATGTGGAAGCTGCCCGCGCCCTGTCAAAATCCCGGACCGAGGCCGCCGCCCGCCTGGATCGGGCGGTGGCGGCGGAATTGCCGCCGTTGAAACTGGACAAGGCCCGCTTCACCACCTTGGTGCAGCCGGGCGATGAAAATGACTGGGGGCCGGACGGCCTGGACAAGGTGGCCTTCCTGGTCGCCACCAATCCCGGCGCCCCGCCCGCCGCCTTGGGCAAGGTCGCCTCGGGCGGTGAATTGTCGCGCTTCATGCTGGCCTTGAAGGTAGTGCTGGCGCAAAGCTCGAGCACGCCGACCATGGTGTTCGACGAGGTGGATTCCGGCATCGGCGGCGCCGTCGCGGCGGCCGTCGGCGAACGGCTGGGCCGTTTGGGCAAGGATGTGCAGGTTCTGGTGGTCACCCACTCGCCCCAGGTGGCGGCCCGTGGCGCCTCGCATTACCGTGTCGCCAAGACCGAGGTCGAGCCGGGCCGGGTGCTGACCAGCGTCGACGCCTTGCCGGCAAGCGCCCGGACCGAGGAAATCGCCCGCATGCTGTCGGGCGAGAACGTCACCGACCACGCCCGCGCCGCCGCCGCCGCCCTGATCGTCGGATAGAAGCCGCCGCGCTTACCGCTGCGGCCACGCCTTGAATTCGCTGATTTTCAGCCCCACCGGCACTTCCGCCCGAGCAAGGTCGAGAACGTCGCCGCTCAAGGGCACCCGGATGGTGCCGGCGGGCATGGCCAGATCGACCCAGCGCAACCCGGCGGGTTCGGACCGGATGCCGGCGCGAATCAGCGACACCGAGGTGCGCAACAGCCGGGCGCGGGTGGGATCGGAAGCGGCGATCAGCAGGCGCTTCAACACCCCTTGCGGACTGGCCAGGGTCACCACCGCCACCGAGCCCGGCGGCATTTCGTCATCGGCCGCCGCCGCCGCCAGCAATCGGCGCCGATCGCCTTCGGTGGTATAGGTGACAACGGCACCGTCGGCATCGTACAGCCACTCGCCGGTGGCCAGGGAATAGGCGCTGCGGCGATTGCCGTTTTCCACGCTGAGCACGTTTTCGTCATCGATGATCGCCTTGCGCCCCGGCGCCACCACCGTGTAAAGCGGTGGCTGCAACACATCGACGGCACCATCCAGCGGCCAGGCGTCCAGGCGGACCCGGCCCAGACCGTTCGAGCCGTCGAAGACATCCACATCGATCACTTCCAGACGCAGCAACAGACGGCGCGGTCGCGGCTCGCCAATCACCGGCACCATGGTCGGGCGGAAGCTGACATTGACCATGCGGCCCTGCAACCGGCCACCCACATCGCGGACGCCGAACACCGATTCGCCGGAAAAGGCGTGAAACAGGTTGATCTGACCGCCCAAACCGGCCAACACCGCCACCGCAATGCCGATGGGCGCCGACCACATCATGACGAAGCCGGCAAAGAACAATCCGATCAGAAAAGTCCAAGCGTGACGCATAGAATCCCCTTCACACCCTTGGCGCACATTACGCGGTGGCGCGCCCGGGGGCAACCTTCCGGCACGGGGGAATTTATTGCAGTTTCATACCGGTCTTGAAGAATTGGTCGGCCAGTCGTCCCTGGACGTAACGGATACCCAACCCGCGGGCAAAGGGAAAGGCCTTGGGATTGTCGCAGCGCGCCAGCACCGCCTGGCCATGACCGTTCAATTCCTTCAGGCCGCCGACCAGGGCTTGCAGCCCCTCCGTCGACGGCGCCAGCATGCTTTCGTTCCAGCCGATCTTGATGAAATCAGGGCGCAGCCGGCCCAGCGACAGCATGTCGAAATCCTGCCATTCCAGGCCGTCGATACACAGTTTCAACCCCATCTTGGCGGTGGATTTGCGCACGTCGCGGTACAGGTCCATGTGCTGAACCACATCGGTCTTGTGCACCTCGACGACGATGCGTCCGGCCAGGCGGCCCGGCAACGCATTGTTGAACTGCTCGAATTCCTTCGAGCTCGCCGTGGCCAGGGTCAGGTTGACGCTGAACGCCTTGTGCCGGTATTCGGCGATTTCCTTGGCCATGGTGCGAAGGGTGGCGCGGTCCAGATCCTCCTTCAGCGCGTGGAACAGCCAGGGCGATCCGGTCAGGCTGACCTCGGGCAGGAAGTTTTCCTCGATCTGCTTGGTGGAAACGAAGAATTCCAGGAATTCGATGGACGGCACCTGTTCGCCGATGAAATAGACCGGCTGGTTGAAGATGCAGTGCCGCAGGTCGAGATTGCGGATTTTCTCCGATAATTGGTGCAGGTTTTCCGCGTTCATGGGCTTTTTCAACGCCCGCGCCGCCTCGGGCTGCACGGCGATGATGCCCTTGAAGGCCTGGAAGACCACGTCCAGATCCTTGGTCGCATCGGCGATCTTGTAGAACGAATATTCACCGTAAGCATTGCGCCGGCTGAACGGCTCGTCGTCCAGGAACAGCTTTTCCACCTTGGCGCACATTCCCAGCACTTCCGATACGGTGACGTGGGAATAGGCGACGAACAAATCGCCGTTATGGGCGCTGAACACCTTGCAATAGGGTGAACGGGCAAAGCTTTTGCCGATGAAATGCTTGGCACTTTCAATGCGTCGGGTCTGATCCGCTTGCGATGGCCCGGCCGAGACACAGAAGTGAATCACCCGCTTTCCCAGCGGATCCTTCTTGATGGCATGCAATTCGTGCAGGAAAGCACGTTCCATTTCCGTCACACGCATGGCGACAGACCCCTTGGCTGATGCTTATGCAAACCCGACCCAGGTCAGGCGCTGGACTTCTTCGACTTTTCAGCGATGAAGCGGGCGTACTCGGCGTCGGTTTCCATGATGTGGTTCAGCAACCATTCCAACACGAAACCACGGACCTTCAGCGCCGCCCTGACCGTGTCGCCGGTCTTGACCGCTTCGCGCAGGCGCCCCACCTCGTTCATGAACTGATGATGCAAGGCAGAATGCTGGTCCAGGCCGGGATAGCCCCAGGCCTTCATCAGCGCCTCTTCATGGGCGAAGTGATAGTCGATATAGGCGTCGAGCGCCGCCAACACATCGTGGACGCATTCCTCCGCCAGATCGGCGTTGATGTTGATGTCCAACTGATTGAGCAGCGAAAACAGGATCAGATGCTCGGCATCCATCTCCCATTGCCCGATCTTGTAGCCCTGTTCCCAGGCCAGCATGTCCCTGTTCCCCCGTTGCCACGGTCGTTTCCGCCGGACGTAGCCGGCCAAAAAAAAGCCGCCACACCCCAAAGCGGTGGACGGTCTTGATGGAGAAAACCCTAGACCGAGAGCTGGACTGGAATCAAGTCAATACGCACATATCTTACACTAATGTTTTAGTGACGATCGTCACTTTGCCCAAAAATATATCCTTAGTATTGACACTCGCCAGCAGCATCATTAATGCCTAAACTGGCGCAAACACCGATGGAGCCGCCGTGATCGGTCTGATCTGCCTTGGCAATTCCCTGCATGCCGACGATGGCTTCGGCACCGCCGTCCACCGGCGCTTGGCCACCCGCCCGTGGCCCCGTCACGTGTGCCTGCATGACGGCAGTGAAGGCGGAGTGTTGGACATCTTGCACCAGTGCCGCCAAGCGGTGCTGATCACGGCCCTCTCCAGCCGATTGGGGCCGCCGGGGCAGGTGTTGTTGCTGACCGAGGCAGAGATTCCCGCCGACCCGCAAGGGCCGCTGGGGGCTGGTCCGGCCAGCATCGTCGCCGCCATGCGCCGGCTGATGCAAAAACCGCCGAAAACCGAAATCCTGGGGGCGGTGGCGGCGTTGCAGGTACCATTTTCCGCCGGGCTGACGCCTCTGGTGGCGGCGGCGGTGGAAACCGCCAGCGCCATGCTGTGGCGTCAATGGGGAATGAGTCAGGCTCCCGCCGTCTGACCGGCCAGGAAGTCCCCGCCCAGAAAATCCAGGGCACCTTGCAGGATATAGGCGGCCGCCATCTTATCGACCACTTCCGCCCGCCGGGCCCGGCTGGAATCCGCCTCCAGCAGGGTGCGAGTGACCGCCGCCGTCGACAGCCGCTCGTCCCAGAAGACGATGGGCAGGTCGCGCAGGCCCAGCAGATTGCGGGCGAAGGCACGGGTGGATTGGCAGCGTGCCCCTTCGGTGCCGTCCATTTCCACCGGCAGGCCCAAGACGATGCCGGCGGCTTCGTGCTTGTCCAGGGCGGCGAACAGGGCTTCGGCGTCCTTGGTGAACTTGGTGCGACGGATGGTGTCGAAGGGACTGGCGATGGACAAGCGCACGTCCGACAAAGCCAGACCGATGGTCTTGGTCCCCAGATCCAGGCCCATCAGCCGCGCATGGCGCGGCAGGGCGGTTTTCAGTTCAGCGATGGGCAATATGGGCATCCCCTCAGTCCACCACGCCCGGCGCCGTCGCGCAACAAACGCGACACCGCCATGACAAAAAACCTGTGCATACTCCGGCTCTGCGGGCGCATCCTGTGCACAATAGAAAGTCCCAAAGGTGTGGGGAGACACATGGGATATCGACAAAAGCGGAGATCACATCGCCTGGGAAACATGGGGGCTGTCGTCGCCGTGGTCCTGATGGCGACGGTGATTCCGGCCCAGGCGCAACAAGAACCGATCCGCCCGCTGGCGGCGGTAGCGCGTCTCGACCCTGCCGAGATCATGCTGGGCCGCGCCTTGTTCCACGACGCTTTGCTGTCGCGCGACGGATCGTTGTCGTGCGCCTCTTGCCATCCGCTGGACCGGGGCGGCAGCGACAACATGGTGGTGTCCGTCGGGATCGGCGGGGCCAAGGGCAGCGTCAACGCCCCCACCGTCTTCAACGCCGCCCACAACATCGCCCAATTCTGGGACGGTCGCACCGTCACGCTGGAACAGCAGGTGGACGGCCCCTTGCAAAACCCGGTGGAAATGGGCTCCGACTGGCCCGAGACCATCGCCCGCTTGCGCCGCAGCGACTATGCCCCGCGCTTTCGCGCCCTCTACGGCGCCGACCCCAGCCCCGAACTGGTACGCCGCGCCCTGGCCGGTTTCGAGCGTTCTTTGGTGGCCACCGGATCGCGTTTCGACCGCTGGCTGGGGGGCGAGGCAACGGCACTGGGGGCCGACGAGAAGAAAGGCTATGCCCTGTTCAAGTCCTATGGCTGCGCCTCGTGCCACCAGGGCGCCAATGTGGGCGGCAACCTGTTCCAGAAGCTGGGTTTTTTCGGCAACTGGTTCAAGGATCGCGGCGGCCCGGTGACCGCTGCCGACCTGGGTCGCTTCAACGTCACCGGTCGCGACTCGGACCGCCATGTGTTCAAGGTTCCCAGTCTGCGCCTGGCCGTGCTGACACCGCCTTATTTCCATGACGGTTCGGTGGCCAGCCTGGACGAAGCCATCCGCATCATGGGCCGTTACCAATTGGGGCGCGACATCCCCGATGCCGACATCGCCCTGATCGTCAAGTTCCTGGGCACCTTGCCGCCCGACACGTTGCCGGGTGGATCATGAGGACGTTGCTGCGCCCGGCGGTGCTGGCCTTTGCCGCCGCCGCCACCATGGCCGGGGTGATGATCGTCTTCGCCGCCCGCAACACCGTCGACAGCGAGCGTCACGCCCAGGTGCTCACCAGCTTCGACACCCAATCCCGGATCGAGGCCAATTTCGACCGCGATCTGTTGCAGGTGGTGGCCGGCTTGCTGCCCCATTACGACACCATGTTGGCCTACGAGCGCCAATTGCGCGACGGCCTCGACGCGTTGGAAGTGGGCAACCCGCATGGTGACATCCCTACCGGCCAACTGGCGCTCTATCGCCAGCATGTGACCGACAAGATGCAGGCGGCCGAGCAGATCAAGGCGGTGAGCGCCTTCGTCCGGCGCGAGATCAGCTACCTGCCCTTCGCCGTCACCGGCTTCGCCGCCCACGCCGCCCCCGACACCGCGCGGCGCGTGCAGGCGGCGCTGATCGCCCTTGACACCGAAAGCCGTGGCGACACCAGCCAATCCGCCGGCCTGACGATCGAGATCGAACGCTTTGCCGCCAGTCCCGACGAAGAATTGCGCTCCATCGCCTTGCACATGCGCACCTTGTCGGAACAGCAGGACGTGCTGCGCCAAGCCATCGACACCTATTTCGCCATCCCCAGCCAAGCGACCATGGAAGCGGCGCGCCACGATTACATGGCCGCCTTCGCCATCCGCCAGGATCGCACCGCGACCCTGAGCCGCCTGCTGCAAATCTCCACCGTGCTGCTGTTCGTGGCGCTCGGCTGGGCCATCCACCGCCAAGCCAAGGCCCATGACGCCACCCTTGTCGCCCGCGCCCAGTTGATCGACGCGGTGACCTCGCTATCCGAGGCCTTCGCCCTGTTCGACGAAAAGCGCCATCTGGTGCTGTCCAACCGCGGCTACGATCATCTGCTCGACACCCCGGCCCCCATCGGCACGTTCGACCAATTGATGCGGACCATGGGAACACGGCTGGAGGCGGTCAACCGCCCGGTCATCCCCACCGACACCGATCATGCCCAGGAATTGCTGTTGCGCGACCGCCAGACCGGGCGCTGGTATCTGTTTCGTAGCCGCCAAACCTCTGCCGGCGGGCTGGTCTGCCTGTTCACCGACCTGACCGACGACAAGCGCAACGAGATCGAATTGCGCAAGCTGACGGCGGCGGTCGAGCAAAGCCCGGTGGCCGTCGTCATCACCGATGCCGACGCCGCCATCGAATACGTCAACCCGGCCTTCCTGGCGCTCACCGGCTATACTCTGGCTGACGTGATCGGCGAAAACCCGCGCCTGCTGAAATCGGGCGAGGTCGATATCGCCACCTATCGCGAGATGTGGAAGACCCTGTCCTCGGGGCTGACCTGGCGCGGCGATCTGGTCAACCGCAAGAAGAACGGTGAATTGTTCTGGGAAAGCACGGTGATTTCCCCGGTCCGCGACCATGCCGGGCGCATCACCCATTACATCGCCTTGAAGGAAGACATCACCCAGCAAAAGCGCAACGCCGACCTGCTGCTCGACGCCAATGCCGATATCGAGCGCATGCTGTTCGCCACCTCGCACGATCTGCAAGAGCCGGTGCGCTCGATTCAGATCTATTGCCAGAAACTGGAACGGGAAATCCCGGCGGAACTGGGGGCGGCGGCCCGCGACAGCATGCGCACCATTGCCGATGGGGCGCGCCAGATCAGCTTGCTGGTGTCGGGATTGTCCAGCTACAGCCGATCCGGTCGGCCCATGGCCGCCTTCGTCCCGGTGGATTGCGCCAAAGCCGCCGAGGCGGCGTGGAGCGAATGCAAGAACACCCTGGGCGCCCCTCCTATCCTGGGGGTGCACTGGACCACCCTGCCGGTGATCAGCGGCGACCCGGTCCTGCTGGTCATGCTGTTCCACAACCTGTTCGCCAACGCCATCAAGTTCGCCCGCCCCGCCGTACCGGCGAAAATCACGGTCAGCGCCGAACGCGACGGCAGCGGCTGGCGCATCGATGTGACCGATAACGGCATCGGCATCGAGGCCGCCTATTTGGACAAGGTGACCAAACCGTTCGCCCGCCTGCATCCGCGCGCCCAGTATCCCGGTGCCGGCATGGGGCTGGCATCATGCGACAAGATCGCCAAGGCTCATGGCGGTCGGTTGTGGCTGGACTCGATCCCGGGGCAAGGCACCACCGTGCATGTTTGGCTGCCGGCGGCGGAGAACGCCTAGCAGCATTCGTCTTCCAGCATGCGCAAAGCGTTCAGGCCGATCTCGTCGCCGTGTTCCTCGAACAATTCCTCGATGTAATAGGTATGACTGCACGCCAGACACAGTTCGTCGGCCTTGCGGAAACCGACCTTGCCGGCCTCGGCCAGACGGACGACGAAACGGTCCCAAAGCGCGTTGGACTTGGCCGGATCGGCGATGATAGCCAAGACGTGCTCGATCACCGTCTTGGCGTGGCCTTCGCAGTCGATGCCGCCAAAGCTGACATAGCGGTCGGGCGGAGTGATGCTGGTCATGACGTTCAACCTTGGCTGTGGGGCGGCAGCACCGCCACCATGACCATGCCCGGTCCCCGCCTCAACCACGGCCCCGCCAACGGCACCGGGGCTTTCCCCAAATGCATCGGAAGCACCCCAAATGCGTCACACCGCCAGACGCTGCCGCAACACCTCGACCTTGCCGCGGCTGACCGGCACCGGCTCGGCCCCCGGCACATCCAGGACGATGCGCCACTGGCCGTCGGCCCGCTCCACCGCCTTGGCCCGGCGCAGATTGACGATCCACGACCGATGCACCTGCAGGAAGGTGACCGGGTCGAGCCGCCCGCTCAACTCGGCGAAACCCATGGTGCAGGGGTGCTGGCTGCCGTCGGTGGCGATGATACGGGAATAATGCCGCTCGGCCCGCAAGGCCGCCGCCAGGGCCACATCCAGCAGACGGACACCGTGACGGGCATCGAGCGGCAGCTTCAGCAGCGGTTCGACCGGGGCCTGGGGCAAGGCCTCGACCAGATGGAACACCAGGCAATAGCCGGGACCATCGGCCCCTTCCACCAGCGACACCCGGGCGACCAGGGTGCCCAGGGGCAGGGTCATGGCCATGGAAGCCGGCTCGTCCGGCTGGGCCAGAGCCAGATCGAGCAGCCATTGCACCTTGGGCCGGACCATGGGCGGGTGCAAATCCAGAATGGGGGTGCCGATCACCGCCACGCCATGGGTGCCACCCTGGGTTTCCAGCATGCGCCGGGCCAGCCGGTTGGCCGACACCACACGGCGGTCCCGATCCAGGATGACCACGCCTTGCGGGACGCGCTGCAAACGGTATTCGAAGCTGCTCATGACGGAGGCCTTGGCCTTGGCGGGGTTGCGATTGGCGGGTGCGAATGCTAACGTCCGGCCAACTTCATCCAAATGCAAGATATCTTGCTCTGGCTTACGGAGAACATCACCGCATGTCCCTGGACAAAGCAGCCGTCCGCGCCATCGCCGAGTTGGCCCGCATCGAAGTGGCGGACGAGGAACTCGATCATCTGGCCGGCGAACTTTCCGGCATCCTGCACTTCGTCGAGCAATTGGCCGAGGTCGACACCACCGGCATCGCCCCCATGTCGTCGGTGGCCGACCTGACCTTGCCCATGCGCAAGGACGAGGTCACCGATGGCGGCCAAGTGGCTGCCGTGCTGGCCAACGCCCCCGCTGCCGATGATGGCTTCTTCACCGTTCCCAAGGTGGTGGAATAATGACCGAGCTCACCAAGCTGACCATCGCCCAGGCCCGCGATCAAATGGCCAAGGGCGCCTTCACCGCGTCCGAGCTGACCGAGGCCCATATCCGGGCCATGGAAGCCAAGCGCGACCTGAACGCCTATATCACCGAAACCGCCGATCTGGCGCGCGAGCAGGCCAAGGCCTCGGATCTGCGCCGCCAAGCCGGCAAGGCCGGCGCCCTGGAAGGCATTCCGCTGGGCATCAAGGATCTGTTCTGCACCAAGGGGGTCCAGACCACCGCCGCCAGCCGCATCCTGCAAGGCTTCAAGCCGCCTTATGAAAGCACCGTGTCGGGCAAGCTGCTCGATGCCGGCGCCGTCACCTTGGGCAAGCTCAACCTGGACGAATTCGCCATGGGCTCGTCCAACATGACCAGCGCTTACGGCAAGGTCACCAATCCGTGGAAGTCCAAATCGGAACCGGCCAAGCAATTGGTCCCCGGCGGTTCCTCGGGCGGATCGGCGGCAGCCGTCGCCGCCCGCATCGCCATGGGCGCCACCGGCACCGATACCGGCGGCTCGATCCGCCAGCCCGCCGCCTTCTGCGGCATCACCGGCATCAAGCCGACCTATGGTCGCTGCTCGCGCTGGGGCATCGTCGCCTTCGCCAGCTCGCTCGATCAGGCCGGCCCCATGGCCCGCGATGTGCGCGATTGCGCCATCATGCTGGGCGCCATGGCCGGGCATGACCCCAAGGACAGCACTTCGGCCCCCATGCCCGTGCCCAATTTCGAGGCGGCGCTCACCGGCGACATTCGTGGCCTCAAGGTCGGCATCCCCAAGGAATACCGCCCCGATGGTTTGTCGGATGAAATCCAAGCGGTGTGGGAACAAGGTATCCAGTGGTTGAAGGAGGCCGGCGCCACCCCGGTGGAGATCAGCCTGCCGCACACCAAATACGCGCTTCCCACCTATTACATCGTCGCCCCGGCGGAAGCGTCCAGCAATCTGGCCCGCTATGACGGCCTGCGCTTCGGCCTTCGGGTCGAGGGCAAGACCCTGGACGACATGTACAAGAAGACCCGCGCCGCCGGTTTCGGCGCCGAGGTGCGCCGCCGCATCATGATCGGCACCTATGTTCTCTCCGCCGGCTATTACGACGCCTATTATTCCAAGGCGCAGAAGGTGCGCCGCCTGATCGCCGAGGATTTCACCAAGGCGTTCCAGCAGGTCGACGTCATCCTGACGCCGACGGCGCCGTCGGCGGCGTTCGGCATGGACGAGAACACCGATGATCCGGTGACCATGTGGCTGAACGACGTGTTCACCATCCCCACCAGCCTTGCCGGCCTGCCCGGCCTGTCGTTGCCCGCCGGCCTCAATGCCAGCGGCCTGCCCTTGGGCCTGCAACTGATCGGCCGTCCGTTCGACGAGGAAACCGTGTTCAAGGTGGCCGGCGTGATGGAATCCGCCGCCCAGTTCACCGCCGTTCCGGAGGGTGTGTGATGATTATTCAAGGCGACACCGGCGATTGGGAAATCGTCATCGGTCTGGAAGTGCACGCCCAGGTCATTTCCAAGTCCAAGCTGTTTTCCGGCGCCGCCACCGATTTCGGCGCCGAGCCCAACGATCAGGTCAGCTTCGTCGATGCCGGCTTCCCCGGCATGCTGCCGGTAATCAATGAAAAATGCGTGGAACAGGCGGTGCGCACCGGTCTGGGGCTGAAGGCCAAGATCAACCTGACCTCGGTCTTCGCCCGCAAGAACTATTTCTACGCCGACCTGCCGCAGGGCTATCAGATCAGCCAGTACGACCTGCCCATCGTCGGCGAAGGCACGCTGCTGATCGATCTGGCCGACGGCACGTCCCGCGCCATCGGCATCGAGCGCCTGCATCTGGAACAGGACGCCGGCAAGTCCATCCACGACATGCATCCGTCCAAGTCGTATATCGACTTGAACCGGTCGGGCGTGGCGTTGATGGAAATCGTCTCCAAGCCCGATATGCGCAGCCCGGAAGAGGCCGGCGCCTATCTGACCAAGCTGCGCACCATCCTGCGTTACCTGGAAACCTGCGACGGCAACATGCAGGAAGGCAGCATGCGCTGCGACGCCAACGTCTCGGTCCGCCCGGTGGGCAGCACCGAATTGCGTACCCGCTGCGAGATCAAGAACGTCAATTCCATCCGCTTCGTCCAGCAGGCCATCGAATACGAGGCCCGGCGCCACATCGACGTCTACGAGAACGGTGGCGAGATCAAGCAGGAAACCCGCCTGTTCGATTCGGTCAAGGGCGAAACCCGCTCCATGCGCAGCAAGGAACATGCGCATGATTACCGCTATTTCCCCGATCCCGATCTGCTGCCCCTGGTGGTGGCCCAGGATTTCGTCGACGGCATCCAGGCCACCTTGCCCGAACTGCCCGACGACAAGAAGGCCCGTTTCATGGCCGATTTCGGCCTGAACGCCTATGATGCCGGGGTGTTGGTGGCCGAACGCGCCAGCGCCGATTTCTTTGAAGCCGTCGCCGCCGGGCGTGATGCCAAGATGGCCGCCAACTGGATCATGGGCGATTTCTTCGCCGCCATGAATTCGGGCGATTATTCGTGGGAAAAGCCGCCGGTTTCGGCCCAGAATTTGGGCAAGATGATCGACCTGATCAAGGACGGCACCATTTCCACCCGTCTGGCCAAGGACGTGTTCATCTTCATGCTCGAATCGGGCAAAGACCCCGCGATCATCGTCGAGGAAAAAGGCCTGAAGCAGGTCACCGACACCGGGGCCATCGAAAAAGCCATCGCCGAGGTGATGGCCGCCAACCCCGACAAGGTGGCCGAGGTCAAGGCCGGCAAGGATAAGCTGATCGGCTGGTTCGTCGGCCAAGTGATGAAGGCGACCCAGGGCAAGGCCAATCCCGGCATGCTCAATGAGTTGATCGTCAAGAAGTTCCAGGAATAGGTACTCGGGGAAAAGTACACCGAGGCAAAGCCGAGGGACTTTTTCACGGGTAACGGAATAGACCTGACCAAGGTCAAAGCGGCCACCCGTTCGGGCGGTCATCATACCCCCCATCACGGATATTCCGCCGATGGAGACTATGATGACCGTTGCCGCTTCTTCCTTCCGTTCCGACCTGACCGCCCTTGTCGTTGGATTGGGCCTGCTGTGCGCCGGCACCGTGGCGGTGATCGGTTCCATCGGCCTGGGTGCCTGGGTGCTGGGGCTTTAATCCCCGCCCTTTGAAGGATTGCCCCACGGGCAATATGGATTCATACTAATTTCACGGTGATGGCGGGCCTCGGCCCGCCATTTCTGTTGACGGATGTCATAAAAATGTAACAAAAGCTCCCTTCGTTTCCCTTTGGGGCATCAGCCCGTGAGCCATCCCAAATCCATCATTCAATATGCCGCCCTACCATATCGGGTGGTGGACGGCCATGTGGAAGTGATGCTGGTCACCTCGCGCGAGACCAAGCGGTGGATTTTGCCCAAGGGTCAGCCGGAAAAGCGGCTGAAGCCCTATGAGGTCGCCGCCGCCGAGGCCTACGAAGAAGCCGGCATCATGGGCAGCGTCGACAAGGACGCCATGACCATGTTCGCCAGCACCAAGCGGCTGAAGAACGGCACCGAACTGCCCTGCACCATCAAGGTCTATGTGCTGAAGGTGAAAAAGGTGCTGGACGCGTGGCCGGAAAAATCGGAGCGCGAACGCCGTTGGTTCAGCCCCGGCGAAGCGGCCATGGTCGCCACCGAAGCCGGCCTGATCAGAACATTGCTGGATTTCGGCGCCAAGTGGCTTTGAGCCCCATGGACTCTTGCCGTATCCCCAGTGTATGACACTTCCGTTACAGCAGATGGGGTTTCCATGGCTTTGAAGTTCCTGCGCGCGCTCATGCCCAAGGAAGAGCGCTTCATCGAGCATTTTGCCGCCCACGCACAATGTATCGCCGATGCCGCCGTCGCCCTGGCCGCCATGATGCAAGCCCCCACCGCTGAACGTGAAGCCTGCTTCACCAAGGTGTGCGCCATCGAAAGCAAGGCCGACGGCATCGCCAAGGAAACCCTGGTCGCTTTGCATCGCGCCTTCATCACGCCGTTCGACCGTTCCGACATCCATGCGCTGACCACCGCGCTGGACGACGCCGTCGACCTGATCGAGGACGTGGCCCAGCACGCCACGCTTTACAAGATCGACACCTTCGGTCCGCGCATGCTGGAATTCGCGGCGATGATCGAGAAAAGCGCCCTGCTGCTGGTGCAGTTGATCCCGCTGCTCACCGACATCAACCGCAATGTCAGCCAGATCAATTCCCTGTGCGAACAGGTCGGCAAGCTGGAAAGCGAGGGCGACCGCGTGCTGCGTCTGGCGCTGTCGGAACTGATCGCCGAAAAGCCCGACACCATCGGCTTCATCGGCAAGAAAGAGGTCTATGACCTGCTTGAAACGGTCACCGACCGTTGCGACGATGTCGCCGATCTGATCGAAGGCATCGTGCTGGATCACGTGTGATGGAAGCGACGATCGCCCTGCCGGCTTTGGTGGCGATCATCGCCATCGCGCTGTTCTTCGATTTCATCAACGGCCTGCACGACGCCGCCAATTCCATCGCCACCGTGGTCTCGACCCGGGTGCTGCCGCCCAAATGGGCGGTGCTGTGGGCGGCGTTCTTCAATTTCATCGCCTTTTTGTTCTTCGGCCTGCACGTGGCCAAGACGGTGGGCACCGGCATCGTCCAGCCCCATGTGATCGACCCTTACGTCATCGTCGCCGCCCTGATCGGCGCCATTTCGTGGAATCTGATCACCTGGTATCTCGGCCTGCCGTCGTCGTCATCTCATGCCCTGATCGGCGGCTTGGCCGGTGCGGCCATCGCCAAGGCCGGACTGGGCGGGTTGGCCACCGCCGGCTTCACCAAGACCGCCCTGGCCATTGTCGGCTCGCCGCTGTTCGGCTTTTTCCTGGCGGTCACCATCATGATCGGGCTGTCCTGGGCCTTGCGTAAGGCGACGCCGTTCCTGGTGGATCGCGGTTTCCGCCATCTGCAATTGGTGTCGGCGGCCTTGTATTCGCTGGGCCATGGCGGCAACGACGCGCAAAAGACCATGGGCATCATCGCCGTGCTGCTGTTCAGCCAGGGCTATCTGGGCGACACCTTCTATGTGCCGTTCTGGGTGGTGATCGCCGCCCAGACCGCCATGGGCCTGGGCACCATGATGGGCGGCTGGCGCATCGTCAAGACCATGGGCTCGAAGATCACCGATTTGAAGCCGTTCCAGGGTTTCTGCGCCGAAACCGCCGGGGCCATCACCCTGTTCGGCGCCACCGCTTTGGGCATTCCGGTGTCGACCACCCATACCATCACCGGCTCCATTGTCGGTGTCGGCGCGGTCAAACGGCAATCGGCGGTACGCTGGGGCTTGGCCGGCACCATCGTCTGGGCCTGGATTTTCACCATCCCCGCCGCCGGCATCATCAGTGCCGGCTGCTATTGGCTGGTCAGCGCGTTATAACCCAACGGGATGCGCGAAGGGGCCAAGCCCCTTCGCTTTCTTCTTACCCCTACCCCGCCCGGTTCAAGGCCGAAGCGATGGCCTTCAACGCCGCCATGGTAACCGACGCGTCCAGCGCCGCCCCATGCACCACCGCGCCATCAGCGCCCGCTACCGCCACATAGGACGCCGCCTGGGCCTCGGAGCCCTGGCCGATGGCGTGTTCGTGGTAATCCTTGATCTTAACCATCACGCCCAAATCCTTTTCCAAGGCATGGACGAAGGCATCCACCGGGCCGGCGCCGATACCCTGGACGATCCGCTCCTTACCATCGACCACCAATGTGGCGGTCAAGGCGCGCTGGCCCTTGGACACCGGCACGGTGGAGTAATCGACCACCTGCATGCGGCCATCGGCCAGATAGGTGCGCTGGAAGAACAGCCAGATTTCCTCGGGCGCCAATTCACGCCCCTCGCGGTCGGCATGATCCTGGACCACGCGGGCGAATTCCGCCTGGAAGGGCTTGGGCAATTCCAGGCCGTGATCGCGTTCCAGCACAAAGGCGACGCCGCCCTTGCCCGATTGGCTGTTGATGCGGATCACCGCTTCATAGCTGCGGCCCACATCGGCCGGATCGATGGGCAGATAAGGCACTTCCCATACCGGCGAATTGGCCTTGTCGCGGGCCTTGAAGCCCTTGTTGATGGCATCTTGGTGCGAGCCGGAAAACGCCGTGTAGACCAGTTCACCGGCATAGGGGTGACGTTGGTGCACCGGCAGGCCGGTACATTCCTCCGCCACCCGGCGGATGGCATCGATATCCGACAAATCCAATTGGGGGTCGATTCCCTGGGTGAACAGATTCAAGGCCAAGGTGCAGACATCCACATTGCCGGTGCGCTCGCCATTGCCGAACAAGGTGCCCTCGACCCGGTCGGCCCCGGCCATCACCGCCAGCTCCGCCGCCGCCACACCAGTACCGCGGTCGTTGTGCGGATGGACCGAGACGACCAGACTGTCGCGGTTCTTCACAGTGGCGCAGAACCATTCGATGACGTCGGCATAGATGTTGGGCGTACTCATCTCCACCGTCGCCGGCAGATTGACGATCATCTTGCGCGCGGGTGTGGCGCCCCATTCGGCCGCCACCGCCTCGACGATGGCGACGGCGAAATCGGGCTCGGTGCCGGTGAAGCTTTCCGGGCTGTACTGAAAGGTGACCTCGCCACCCTGGCGCTGGGCTGACATCTCGCGCACCAGCCGGGTGCCGGCCAGGGCCAGATCGATGCAGCCCTGGCGGTCAAAGCCGAACACCACCCGGCGCTGCACTTCCGAGGTGGAATTGTACAGATGGACGATGACCTTGTTGGCCCCCTCCAAGGCCTCGAAGCTTTTTCGGATCAAATCCTCGCGCGCCTGGGTCAGGATCTGGATGGTGACGTCGTCGGGGATATGGCCACCCTCGATCAGATGACGGATGAAGTCGTAATCGGTCTGCGAGGCGGCGGGAAAGCCGACCTCGATCTGCTTGAAGCCCATGGCCACCAAGGTGTTCCACAGCCGCATCTTGCGATGGCTGTCCATGGGATCGATCAGCGCCTGATTCCCATCGCGCAAATCGACGCTGCACCATTGCGGCGCGGCGGCAATGACGGCATCGGGCCAGCGGCGGGCGGCCAATTTCATGGTCGGATAGGGGCGGTACTTGTCGGAAGCGGCGGTCTTCATGGCCGGATCATCCTTTGGCGAAACACGGATAGGGATATGGGGTGGAGCGCGGAACAAGTCACGGTCGCCGGAGCGCGCGCGGGCGCGATCAGTGCCGACGACCGCCCATTAGTCGCAAGGCGCCCTGCACCGCCCAGGCGGTTTCGGTCACACGGATGATGGAGAAGCTGGAAGACATGACACCCTCGGAAAAACCCAAATGCACAACAGCCAACACTTATCCCGGCGTCGAGTTACGACACCGGGCCGGTAAGCAGCAGCAGGGCGAAAGTCCGAGTAATCATGACAACGACGATGCCAGAGCCGACCGGGGCTCGTCAACCATCATCCGTCACCCTATGTAAGGAGGCGACCACAGCGGAGACGAAGATGATCGACCTGTACACCTGGGGCACGCCCAATGGCCGCAAGGTTTCCATCATGTTGGAAGAATGCGGCCTGCCTTACCGCGTCCACCCCATCGACATCATGAAGGGCGACCAGTTCAGCCCGGATTTCATCGCCATCAATCCCAATTCCAAGATCCCGGCGATCATCGACCAGGACGGCCCCGGCGGCGCCCCGTTCTCGCTGTTCGAATCGGGGGCGATCCTGATCTATCTGGCGGAAAAGACCGGCAAGTTCCTGCCCCATGACCCACGTGGGCGCTCTGAAACCCTGCAATGGCTGATGTTCCAGATGGGCGGCATCGGCCCGATGTTCGGCCAAACCCACCATTTCCGCAAATTCGCCCCCGAACCGGTCCCCTATGCCATCGAACGCTATTCCAAGGAAACCAAACGCCTGTACGGCGTGCTGAACACGCGGCTGGGGCAAAGCGACTTCGTGGCCGGTGAATATTCCATCGCCGACATGGCCATCTACCCATGGTGCCAGCGCGCCGACTGGCAAGGGGTGGAGCTTGGCGACTTCCCCAACGTCGCCCGTTGGATGAAAACCATGGCCGCCCGCCCGGCTGTTGAAAGAGGGATGTCGGTTCCCGGTTGACCAAAGCGTCACAAGTCGCTAGAAACGTGCCCTCAGCCACGGGGGTGTTAGCGACCCCACTGAGAATCATTCCTGCGGAGGGATGGGTGAGTGGCTGAAACCAACGGTTTGCTAAACCGTCCTAGGGGGTTAACCCTTAGCGCGGGTTCGAATCCCGCTCCCTCCGCCACCCTTTCTTTTCAATGACTTACGGCTTCAGGCGATATCAGACGATACCGCCCGATACCGTTTGACGTGGGACAATAGTGGGACAAGTTTTGCCCTTGTCCCACTCATATCCGAGGCGGTTTTGTTCGGCGGGGCGCTCTCCCGAAACTTCGGGCGGCGGCCTTCATCGAGAAAGTTTCGCCTGCCCTCGGTCAGGCCCAAATTCTCAGGATGCGGAACGCATCCAAAGCCAGCCGATCAACGCGCCGGGCTACGTCTTCCATTTCCTCGACCAAGGGCATTGTGCCTTGCCCAAGCATGACTTGGTTCGCTGCCCTGGCAAGCTGATTCAGGTTGCGGGCTGCGCCTTCAAGATCACGGATCACGTTAACGATTTGCGCTTTATCGGCGGGCGTCGGCGCCTTCTGCTCCCTGATCTGACTTTTGATCGCCAGCCGCACGTATGTGGACAACTCCATGCCCCTGGACTTAGCCGCCGCCCATGCTTCGGCTTTGAGGCGCTTGGGTATCCGCACCCGTAAGAGGTCCGCAAGCTGATCGCCCATGTCATTACCCTTTCCGTAAGCCGCCGGAGGCTGGCGCCCCGGCCCCAGCATTTTGTGGACACAAGACCGGCACTTACCGGGTGTGTGTCCACAAAATGCGTATCCTGCCTTGTGAAGATCGCCACGCTCTGGGAGAGCAAACCAAGGCGCCGCAACGCTTTGGCCGAAACCCCCAAGGACCGGCGAAATCCACCTCTTGTCACACCCTGGAATATCGGCACCATTTCGCCGTCACACCCCATCGAAACCGGCGTCACAGATGGCGAAAAAGGCTGTCACAGGGGCAAGAAAGCCTGTCACAGCCCCCACCGCTATATCCGCACCCCAACCAGTTCCAGAAAGCGCAAGGCCGCCGTCATGTCCACACGGGTGACCGCCCGGTGCGCAGGTATCGCCCCCGGACACACCTTGATCATGTCCACCGGCAGCGGCCCCTCAACCACCATGGGGCCGTGCTGGGGGCAAAGGATCGCCCCGGATTGCTCAAGCCACTTTCGCGTGGTGCGGGCGATATAGCCGCACTGAGGACAGGCCAGCTTGATATTGCGCCCGTGGTCAGGCTTGCCGCGCTTATTCATGCCACCCGCTCCGGGGGCGCGGCGCCCCTCGGTCGGGCGCCTTGCGCCGGCCCCGTACGCAATGCCTTTGCCACCACCAGCTCGAAACCGGCCCGACCATCCGCCTCGACCTGCTCCAACAACCAAACGCGCAGACCTGAGCGCACAATCGCCCGCCAATCCTGCGCCGATAACCGCCCGATTTCGGCCTCGGCCCCCATCTGCTCCGCCTCGGCCACCACTTGCTCGTCGGCCATGTCGGCGATACCGGCCCGCGCCTTCAATCCGCGAGACCAAACCAATTGCCGCCGCCCCTTGATCGCCTTGGCGAATTCCTGCCAGCGCAGCTTGGCGACAACCGGCGAGAAGGCGGAATCGCGATGAAGCCCGGCGGCGATGGCGAGAAGCTGCCACGGCGACCGTCCTTTGCGCGGATCGGCCTCCCCCTTGGCTTGACCGAAAGTGAGTTCCTCGGCCACGCCCCACTTGCTGATGTAATCCCCCGCCCCGGCATGGCCGCGTACGTCGAAACCATGATCGTTGCAGTCCAGCCCTTCTTTCCGCAGAGCAACCTCCCAGGCGGTGCGCAAGCCGGTCAGCAGATCGACCGCCGAGGCCTCATCCGGCGCCTTGACCAGCAAAATGGTATGGGTGTGGGGATGAAAGCCGTTCGGCCCACACGGGCACTCGGTGGCGGTGACGTGGCCGGCAATGCGCGGCTTGATCGCCCGCCAATCCTTGGATTGATAAAACCGCTTGCTGGCCGCCCGTGAGGCCGCCAACAGCCAATCCAAGGCCATGGCCCGATGATGGCGGACCGTTCGCGTCATCATCACCACCTGCCAGCCCTGCCCGCGTGCCCAGGCCAGCAGATGGTTAAGCTCTTTGCGGCGCCGTCCGCTGATGACCCGACCGCAACAAGGGCAAAGCCAAACGGCGGCGCAGGTCTGAAGCCCGACGGCAGAGGCCCGCCCTTCGTGCAGTTGGATGGACACCGCCGATCCGTTGGGCCGCCGCCCGCACCCGGCGACACGGTCGGACGGCAATATCCTGGCGACCATGTCTTGAATGGCGGCAAGATAGCGGCGGGTGGATTGCTGACGGCCTTTCCGGTCCCGGTCGGCGTCAACCGATCCCGCCATAGTTCCTAGGGCGCCGCTGGCGCCAAGGCGAGGAGTTCCCCTCGCGCTCTCCCGCTCGCCGCGTGGCAAGGGTGCGGGCGAAGCAAGTTCACCCACACCCCTGCGGAAAGCGTGTTTGATCGGCGGGGCGTCAAGGGCTTCGCAACACTCGCCGCGCCTATCCGGTCGCTCGTTGGCGACCGGGGCGCGACGGCGTTCCGGTCCCTTGACGAATGCGGGGGCGGAGCAAACGGCGGATTCAAAAGGATTTTGCATGGCTGACCTCATGACAGAGGCTGCCACCGGCAAAGCCGGGACGTTCAGAGAAGGGGGTGCCCCCTTGTTCTCTGTCCCACGGACGCCTAGAGTCGGAAATGCGAGTACGCCTCTGGGTCGTCAGCTATAGCGGGTGGCGACCTGTTGCGTTTTAGTGGAAGGCCGGCGGGTGCAACCGTCGGCCTTTTCCGTTTTCTCCACGGCGGAGCAAACGGGACGCAATCGCCGCCCATCTGGGTGGACCGCGATTATGGCGAATCATGACCATCAAGCGAGCTTGCGCGGACGGCCCCGGCGACGCGGCTGATCCGCCTCCGCTGCCTGCCCCTCGGTGAACTGCGCCAACCAGGCGCAGACGGCGGATTTTTCCCAGATTAGGGTTTTGGTCCCCGGAATCTTGATAGCCGGCGGCACCGCCTGCGGATTTCGCACCCGATCATTGAGGATGGTCGTGGGCGACCGCTTCAACATAGCGGCCAATTCATCAAGCGAGAGATAGACAGGTTGGGTATCGGCCTGCATTCGAGCCTCTGAACCATGACAATCGAATCACGAGATCAGATAATCAACGATACCAACAGCGGTCAATTAAATAACAATCAAAAACCAACAAATGGCACCACTTTCTCTAGTTAGGCCGTTTAAACGCTCTCACTTCACCCCATTACAACAATCACATTGGCCGCCGCATCAACTCTAGCCATGGCTTCAGCGTTACATGCAACGCTTATCTTTGCCCATAAAAGAAGACTATTCATTGCGTCCAGATGCTTCGCAGGGGCCCGGCTGCACAAGCCGGCACTGCCGGCGCGGAAGCTGGGTGGAAGCATCTTGACGCGCACACCCCGGACAGCCTGATTTGCGGGGTGAGGTCCATGACCTCACCCCCTGCCCATCGGCGAGATGGAGGAGCGCGAGGGGGAACACCCTCGTTTTGCTACATGTATTGCGAGAATAAATCGAATTTTTCCCGCTTTGCCCCCGAATCGGACGCTTGGCCTACTTGCTCAGATGTAGCCGTTTATTGGTCAATTAGCTGGCCAGAGACACAGCAACATTGGGGATTGCCCCTACCCTCAATACTCCCTATAGTTGAGGCAGAACGTCTTTGAGGCTCCGATGCACGCTTCACTTCTATCGATTTTGCACATCAGCGATTTTCATTTCACAAGGCGGAAAATACGAGACCAGCAGATCGTTGTTGACGCTCTCATCAAAGATCTAGAACAGCTCTGCATCGGCCATCGTCGCCCTGACCTAATAATTTTTTCCGGAGACTTAGTGAATTGGGGCGGCGTGGATAGTCATGATGGCGCATACGACTTCCTGCTAGCTCGGGTCGCAGGAGCCACTGGCTGTAGCGACGAGCGAATATTCATTGCACCGGGCAACCACGACCTGTCTCAAGCCATTGTCACCGACTCCAAGGCTGCACACGAAGAGTGGCGCGCAGCCGCTGGCGATGCAAACGCGATGAACAGCTTGTTTGAGGACAATGCCTTTGAAGAAATATTTCAAAAAAAATTCGCAGCCTATATCGAGCTCGATCAGTACCTCAGCGAGGGCTCACTTCGCCACCGCAATCAATTTGTTTCCGTGTATTGTATCGACGAGCTGAATATCGACATAGCTGTGGTGAATACCTCCATGCTTTCCGTGGGCGGGCATAAGGATTTTCCATCCGACGACGGGCTTCTCGCCGTGCCCGAATATGCTCTGCTTGATGCAGCCCGGACCCTCACAGAAGGGTCCTACCGCATCTATGTAACGCATCATCCCTTTGAGATGCTCAGCGAATCTGGAGCTCGTATACTTCGTCGGTCCATCGAAGAAAACGCGCATGTTCACCTCTACGGCCACATGCACGACCCAGACTCGCGAAATTCGATCGGCTTCAGGGGGCAGCTCTTCTCCGATCAGGCCGGCGCGGTGTTTACTCAGCGGACGGCTGCGTATATTGGCTACTCGCTTATCTCAGTCGATCGAGAGACGCACTTCTACGAGACCCACCTCCGCACCTATTTCGATGATCGCAAGGCGTTCGATGCGGCCCTTGATGTTGTTACTGTAGGAAAGTTCCACTCGTCGCACGAGGCGGCCCAGTTCTGGCGGAAGGTTGCCACCCCCGTTGATGATCGCGCATTACGCGAGCATCTTGCCGGACCTGCTCTTGATGCGCTTAAGGCGGAGATGGAGCAGAACGGAGCGGATTGGGAAGCCCATGAGCGTTTCGTGCCACCACCGATGAAGCGCACCTTTGTGCAGACGGTGGCTAGCGATGAGGTGAAGGGCTCCGTCGAGGTTCCTGTCAATTTCGACGAATTTGTGGGAAATGAAGGCAATGCCATCCTCTACGCCTCAGCGGAATATGGGCGCACGACAATTTTAAAGGAACTCGCATACCGACTGATGTCTGATGCGAACGATATCCGCTTCCCCCGAATGCCTATTATTGTCGACTTCGAAGACGTGAAGCATAATGTCTCCAATCTTTGTCGTGTAGTTCGCAGCCGTGCATCCGAACCGTGTGATGGCACAGACGTCGAATCAATCCTCAAACTTGGCCACGCCTGTCTACTTTTCGACGACGTGGATTTTGAGGATCTACTGCGCATGAACATACTTCGCAACTTCGTGAAGGCGTATCCGAAGGCGCGATATGTTCTGTCCGCGCTGAAGAGTTCTGTTGCACCTCATGGTGCGCACGTGAACCCAGAGATGCCTATACATTTCGACTTTGTTGAGTTGTGCGTTCTCCGCCGACGCGACATGCGGCAACTGGTAGTCAAGTTCAATGGCGGTACGGATGTCGATACCGTTCTAGACCGACTACAAACGGAGTTCCAAGAAATAAACCTTCCGTTCACCGCAGCGAACGGCAGCATCCTGATGACCATCTACGAGGAGCAGAGCGGCTTTCGGCCGATAAATCGCTCCGTCCTAATTGAGCAGTTCATTGATACGACCCTTAAGAAGGCAGCTGTCGAACAGAGCCGACGTGAGACGTTCGACTACGCGAACAAGACTGCTCTTCTGGCCCATGTAGCCAGTTGGATGGCACAACAAAACGATTACACGCCAGCAGGCGAAGCCGTCCGCAGCGTAATGAAAAATTATGTCGATCATCTGGGGCTAAATGCTCCTTTGGATGATCTGATGGGGGAATTTTTACAGGCGCGCATTTTCGTCAAGAAGCCCGAAGGTCGCCTCAGCTTCCGATATCGCGCGGTGCTCGAATACTTCATCGCCTTGCAAATGAGCTTGGTCCCCACGTTCAAGGCTTGGGTAATGGATGAGGCGCGCTCTCTACAGTTCATTAACGAGATACAATACTATGCTGGAAAGTTACGAAATGACGCCGATTTAGTGGATGAAATCGCGCGCCGTTTCGAGGCTGCGCTGTTAGAGTTCCAAGGAGAGGGACGTCCTTTAGATCCCCTACAACTCGAGTCCATCCGGCTGCCCGGAAAGAACAGTGAACTGGCGGATGACCTCTTGAACCAACACCTGGAGAAGCCTCTGACCGAAGAAGAGAGGGATGCGGAGCTCGAGACGGAACTGCCGCAAGACGTGGAGAAGAGGCAAGACGTATTCCGCCCTGAGATCAAGGACGCTGGACAAAAGGTGCTTGTCTCGCTGATTCTTTACTCTGGCGTCGTGAAGAACATGGAGTTGATTGACGATACCCGCAAGCGCCTACACCTAGCGGCATTGTGGCGCGGCTGGTCCATTTTCTGGCTGATTGCGTTAATGGTCGTGCCTGAGATCGCTCGCCACCGGCGTTTCCGGATCAACGGAGTGCTGTATGAGATCAATGCGCCACACGACATGACGGACGCTGAACTGGCGCGCGTCTTGTCTCTGAAAATGCCGACCGGCGTCTCACAAATGATATCGGCGTGTCTCGGTACAGAGAAGCTTGAGCGACAACTCGTAGAGCCTCAACTGGATACATCCAACGAGCCGTTGTCATGCGAGTTCTTGCGGACATGCCTTATTGCCGACCTAAAACTGTCTGTCACACCGGGCTCGATCAAGACGGCACTTGGGCGGTTCCGATCAAGCCCTTACCTTGCCGAGTCCCTTGTATGGAAGGTCGCCGAGCTAAGGCGGATGGACCGCATCGCCCCACGCCACCTTGATGCGATCCTTCCCCTGATGGCGGGTACGTTGGCAGAATTAAAGGGGGGATCAAAAAAGGAGCGTGACGACGAGAAGCGGCGACAGATAATGCGCTTGGGCAGGGAAGACCTTATGTTCCGGATGAAGCGGATTCGGGAAGAGGATTAGCTGCGGGATGATAGTCAGTCGTGACGCGTCACATGTAATACCAAATCCCGATGAGATTGACTCATCGGGATTTGGTTAGGCCCCTCTGCCGAAGGCGGACATTGTCCGCGGTGGGCCGCGCGGTTTATGCTGCGGGAGGCAAGGGTTGCGGAGCAACCCACCCGCCGATTGAGGACGTCGCTGATCGGTTCCGATCAGCGGGATATGGTATAAGTCCGTAGAGGCTATTGAGCACGACTACGGCTAAGCGTCTGATTGTCCGTTTAAGCCCGGGACAAGCCGAGCGTCCCCTTCCGGCCCAAAACCGACATAGCGCCAACGGCAGTTGATAGCCCGATCTGCCCCCTCACCTAGCGCCACTCATCACCCCATCGCCTCGCCATACAGCTTGGGAAACACCACCTCGGCCACATGGACCGGGAAGCGTAGGGACACCGGCCCTTTGGGGGTGGCCGAGGCCAGGACACCCGTGTCGATCAGGGCCGACAGGACCATGCGGGCGGTGCGCTCGGGCAGGCCGGTAGCGCGGGGGGCGTCGCCTCGGGGCATTTCGCCGCGAATCACCACTTCTTCCAAGATGCCCATGCTGTGTGGGTTCAGCCCTTCGCGGGTGACGAACAGTTTCAAATGTTCCGTCAGGTGGTCGAAGTCGAACAGGCTGGACATGAAGCGGATTTGATCCCGCGCCACCGCCAGGAACCAAGCCACGAACTCGATCAATCCTTCCTGTGACAGGTTGCCGCGTCCGTCCAGGTCGTTGCGGCGGCGTAGATCGGCCTGCTCCATCATCGCCTTGTATTCGGTCGGCACCTTCAGCCCCCGCGCCAAACCGCGAGAAATGGACCACAGGCCATGGGCACCGATCCCCGCCGACAGGGCGATGGCGTGGCTCATCAACCGGCTGACGCGTCCGTTACCGTCATAGAAAGGATGGATGAAGTTCAGGCGGTGATGGGCCGCCGCCATGGCGATGATCTTTTGGCTGTTGCCCATGCCGGCCAAATCATAGCGGCGCTGAAAATGCTCCATGAAGGCGGCGACCCGCGCACTGGATGGCGGGCGGTGGCGGCCCACCGCCACCTCGAAATTGGCGAGGTCGTGGGCGGCAGAGCGGAACGCGCCCGGCTCCATCAGGAACGCGGCCTCCGCCGCCGCGATCCGCCGCAAATCCTCGGGCATGTCGCGGTAGAACTCGGCATGCAGCCACTGGATGAACGGGGCCGAGGTCGGGCACGGCAAGGCGCCCTGATGGTGCAGGCGGTCGATTTCGGCCTGCACCCGCATATGGGCGCGGGCCTCTAGTTGCAGGTTGCGCTTGTCCTGGTCGGCGTCGAAATCCTGGGCCATGGCCCGCTCGATCTCGCGCAGGGTGGTGTTGTGGCCTTCGATACGGTTGGAGTAGAAGGTGTTCATGGCCCGCACCAAATCCGCCAAGGCGGTGGCGGTGGGTTTGGGCAGGCGGTTTTCCAGTTGCCGCGATTCGGCGGAAAGGTCGGCGATCAAGTCGGCAACGCGTTCGGGAATCGCTTCGATGCGGCACGGCTCGATGCGTTCAACCGGTTCGCTGTCGTAATTGCCGATCATGAAAACACCTTATCAAATTGATTATATTCGATATTTTTACTTGATATGACGACGTATTGCCGATCATAGCGCCGATCTGTCGGATAAATCCAACACATTGGAAGTTCGCGTAATTATGCGAACACGCGGCGACGTGTTGCCGAACTTGCGCAAACGCGCAATCGAACACCTGCCCCAAGTCACGCAAGTCAATCAGCCAAGTTTCCGCGACACTTCCGACACCTTGGCATTCACATAGCGCAGCAACACTTGCGCGGTCCTATGTCCGGATTGTTCGGCCAACTCGCCGATGGTCAGCCCCTTTTCCGCCATGCGGGAAAGCCCCTCGTGGCGCAGATCGTGGAAATGCAGCCCGTTGGCGCCGGCAAGGTCGCGGGCCTTGCGCCAGCGGTAATCCACCTGCTTGGCATCTAGGGTGAACAGGCGGCGGTCACGGTCGGCATCGGTGGGAAGGCGATCCAACAGGGTATCCAGGGTGGCGGCGGCACGGGTGGTCAGCACCACCTTGCGGGCGTGGCCGTTCTTGGAATCGGGACGATGGATATAGCGCCCGCCCCTGGTGCGCTTGACCTGCCCGACGCGGATATCCAGCAATTCGGACAGGCGCATGCCGGTATCCAAGGCCAGCAGGCAGATCAAGGCCATTTCCTCGCCGTCCTTGCCCTGGCGCAGCGCATGCAGCATGCGCTCCTCCTCGCCATGGCTGTTGTCGTGTGCGGCGTCCTCCAGGCGGCGCTTGCGCGGAGCCGGCGGGTCGGGCAGGCGGATATGGGGGATGGGATTTTGCAGGGCTTCCAGCCCCCAGCCGCCCAAGGTGGGGCGCTCGCGGGCGATCTCGTACAGACCCGACAACAGGAACACCTCATTGCGGATGGTGTTGTTGGCGCGGCCTTCGGCCAAGCGCCGGCCCACATGGGCCTGCAAATCTTCCGCCGCGATCTCGTCCAGTCGCTTCGCGGCCAGAGGCTGACGCCTCCACCACGCGATGCGGTTCTTTTCCTGCTGATAGCCCTTCTTACCCTCACTCACCGTTTGCAGATAGTGGTCAAGGGCACGGTCCAGCGTCCAGCCGGCATGGGGCTGGCTGTCGTCGATTTCGACCGTCTCGACCCGAAGCCCCCACTTTTCCCACAGATGCGGTGGCAACAAATCACGGTCCGGCCATTTGCCGGCCTCGATGGCGATTTCCACCTTGTGCCCCCAGATATCGGCGGCGGTCTTGTTGTGGAATGTCTGGGCGACGCTGACCCCTTTATAGCGAACTTCCGCCGTGTGCCGGCCATTGCGGCTCTTGATCCTGGGCATGCCGTTTCGTCCTGGGACAATGAAGGGACAAAATAGATATCAGCATTCATTTTCCCAGTAAATCCGCCACTTTCACACCGGTTTGCTAAACCGTCCTAGAGGGTTAACCCTTAGCGCGGGTTCGAATCCCACTCCCTCCGACACCATTTCTTTTCAATGACTTAGCCTAACTGACGATCACAGACGATCACCCGCGAGCCCTCGCGGCTTGCTACAACAGTGCTACAAGGATGATGGCCTGTAGCACACATCCCAGGCGGTCCGGCGATAGGCACTATAGGAAGCTATCCCCGATGGAAAAAGAAAGCGGGAGCACGGCAATGCGTGGGAAAGCCCGAAGGCTTGTGGAATGGCTTATCTACGAAACCAGACTCGGACGCATATTGATGCTCCTAGGCGCCGGGGCCTTGGCGCTTCCTGCGCGTGTGGAAAACGACTCTCGCATAGCCCGATTCGCAAACTATACGGCCCCGCCAATCTTGGCTGCGAGCTTGTTTGGGCCAGCCTTTGCCACTTTTGGCAATGCAGCATTCAAAACAGCCTCTTTTGCCCCAGATACAGCCCATGAAATTTACCTATGGCTGCTCAAGTTAATAAATGGATGGGCCGGATTCGTAATCTCTCTAGCTGCAATTTATGTGGTTGCATCACTTCGCTGGGCCGACCATTGGCTCTGGATACGGATTTTCCGGATGGCAGGACTTATTTCCATACGCCAAACAACGCTCCGCTTTTTCCTCCTGACGACAAGCTACTCCACAGCAATATCCGCCGGTTTTTTGGTTTGCATTGCCCTGCTCATCCCTGTCGCAGTGGAGCGGAATGGAGAACAAATAGCGGATTTTATGAGGGCACACCCCGCACTGGTCTTGGGAGCGGGGGGATTCTTTGCGCTGGTGAGTACCATCAGAGAGCGGATTGAACGCTTGAGGGACCGAGAGATGTATGGGCCACCCTGGGCACGGGTGATCAAAGGAATGGTAAACGTGGCAATTTTTATGGGTGCAGGCTTTCTGCTGCCTAGATTTATCCTATAGGCATGCTTGAGGCTGGTTAGTCGCTGAGAGCAGTGGACCGGAGAAGCTATCATGGCGGCATCCGGACGCGGGTCATTCAGCAACAAAGAGGTCCCGAGCACAGCCGTTCCACAAATACCCCCCATCACTCGCAATACCAATACCGCACCACCCGTTCAATGCGCCGCGCCATGCTCGCAATCTGACGGTGCAGCAGGCGCATCTCTTCGGGTGTGGGTGGCAGTTCTTCACCCCGCTCGGCTAGATGCAACATCATGGTCGCTTGGTTCAGGTTGACGCCGATCTTGTTCAACTCGCGCACCAACCATTGCAGGGCGTGCAGGTCGGCATCCTTGGGGATGAGCATCTGCTTGTCACCCTGACGGATGCGATGAAATGCGCGACGGCTTTTCGTAGAAAGGCAGAACGCTTGCCCCGTTTAGCCGGGATCGCCGCCAGCATGGCCGACGACCTAGTGCCGCGAGACGTGCAGATAGGCGGGAGCGTGCAAAGCCAATGTTCCACCTTGATGTCCTACCGGGGTTCATCAAGGCTAACTAATCGATTTTGCAGAAATTGGTGGGCCCGGCAGGACTCGAACCTGCAACCAGACCGTTATGAGCGGTCGGCTCTAACCATTGAGCTACAGGCCCCACCTAAAAAATCCCCCCGCCGCCTTGCGGGCCGGGGGGATTTTGATACCGCAATTAACTCTAGGTGTCGAGAAAGCTGCGCAGCTTGCGCGAGCGCGACGGATGCTTCAGCTTCCTCAGCGCCTTGGCCTCGATCTGGCGGATACGTTCGCGCGTCACACTGAACTGCTGGCCCACCTCTTCCAAGGTGTGGTCGGTGTTCATGCCGATACCGAAACGCATGCGCAGCACGCGTTCCTCACGCGGGGTCAGGCTGGCCAGTACCCGGGTGGTGGTTTCACGCAAATTGGCCTGAATGGCCGCATCCAGCGGCAGAACCGCGTTCTTGTCCTCGATGAAGTCGCCCAGATGGCTGTCTTCCTCGTCGCCGATGGGGGTTTCCAGGGAGATCGGCTCCTTGGCGATCTTCAGCACCTTGCGCACCTTTTCCAGCGGCATGCTGAGCTTTTCCGCCAGTTCCTCCGGCGTCGGCTCGCGCCCGATCTCGTGCAGCATCTGGCGGCTGGTGCGCACCAGCTTGTTGATGGTTTCGATCATGTGCACGGGAATGCGGATGGTCCGCGCCTGATCGGCGATGGACCGGGTGATGGCCTGCCGGATCCACCAGGTGGCATAGGTCGAGAACTTGTAGCCGCGCCGGTATTCGAACTTATCCACCGCCTTCATCAGGCCGATATTGCCTTCCTGGATCAGATCGAGGAATTGCAGGCCGCGATTGGTGTATTTCTTGGCGATGGAAATGACCAAGCGCAGGTTGGCCTCGATCATTTCCTTCTTGGCCTTGCTGGCCTCGCGCTCGCCGCGCTGCACCGTCTGGATGATGCGGCGGAATTCGGTGATGGGCAGGCCGGCCTCACCCGAGACCACGCCGATCTGGGTGCGGATATCGCCCACATCACGGCGGTGCTTTTCCGAGAAGTCCTTCCAGTGCTTGGACTTGACCGCCACGGTTTCCAGCCAGTTGGGGTCCAGTTCCGAGCCGAAATAGCTGTCGAGAAAGTCCTGGCGCTTGACCTTGCACGATTCGGCCAGACGCAGCAGACGGCCTTCAAAGCCCATCAGCCGCTTGTTCAGGCCGTTCATGTGATCGACCAACTGCTCGATGCGGGCGTTGTTCAGATGCACGTCTTCCATCAGACGGACCATTTCCGCCTTCAGCTTGTCGTACTTCTTTTCCGTCGCCGCCGACACGGTGTCGCCCTTGGACAGGGCGGCCATGCGGTCCTTCTGCAGCTTTTCCATGCGCAGGAAATTGGCGGCAATGGCCTCGAAGGTTTCCAGAACCTGCGGCATCAGCTGGGCTTCCATGGCCGCCAGCGAGATGGAATTGTCCTCGCCTTCGCCGTCACCCTCGCCTTCCACTTCGCCCTCGGGGGCGTTGGGGTCGCGCGGTTCGGCCCCTTCCTCGCCTTCGGCGGGGGCGGCGGCCGGCTCTTCCTCGGCCGGGCCGGCTTCCATTTCCTCTTCCGACAATTCACCGCCGGGGCCGGAGCCATAGGTGGCGTCCAGATCGATGATGTCGCGCAGCAGCATGCGGCCGTTTTGCAGGGCGTCGTGCCATTCGATGATGGCGCGGATGGTCAGCGGGCTTTCGCAGATGCCGCCGATCATCATCTCGCGGCCGGCCTCGATGCGCTTGGCGATGGCGATTTCGCCCTCGCGCGACAGCAGTTCGACCGAACCCATCTCGCGCAGATACATGCGCACGGGGTCGTCGGTGCGGCCCAGATCCTCTTCGTCGACGTTGCCGGCGCCCGAGCTGGGTTCGGCTTCCTCTTCCTCGGTCTCGACGGCGGCGGCTTCGTCGGTTTCTTCGCTTTCCACCACGTTGATGCCCATTTCGGACAGCATGGCCATGGTGTCTTCGATCTGTTCCGACGACACTTCATCCGGCGGCAGGGCGGCGTTCAGCTCGTCATAGGTCACATAGCCGCGCTCGCGGCCACGGGTGACCATCTTCTTGACGGCGACGCCCAGGGCGTCGAGCAGCGGACCGTCCAGGTTCTCTTCCTGGCTCTCGTTGACTTCCGCCGTATTCTGCGTTTTGGTCGCCATTAACCCGATGCTCCTAATGCGCAAAGCCCGCGGCCATTCCCCCCTTGGGATGGGGCGCGGGGCAAGAAAGTATCAGAACCCAGGGCCGGTGTCGTCATCGTCGTCCTTGGCGATGGCCCGGCCCACTTCTTTCAACGCGGCGAAACGGTCGAAAACATCCGCCGACATCTGTTCCGCCAATTGTTGGGCCGCGTGTCCGATGTCATCGGACAGCCCGCGTTTCCAGGCATAGCGCTTGAAATGACGGTCCCAGTGCTGCCTAGCCTCGATAATCGTCTCTACACGCCCGATCTTGAATTCGTCGGTACCCATCAAGGCGTCGAGACCCTGGCCCAGACCATCAGCGCATAAGTGGGCGCACAACTGGTCCGAGTCAAGGTCATGGATATTTTGCAGGTGCTTTAGAATCCCGCGTCTCAGATTGTCAAGGTTCTTGTCGGAAAACCCCACTTCGCCCAGGCTCTCGAAAACCTGTTCCAGTAGCGGCGGATGGCAGATCAGCAGCGACAGCAGCTTGGCCTCGGCCCGGCGCAGCCACACCGCGTCATCCACCTGCGGCGGCGGCGGCTTGCCGGCGCCGGGCAAGCGGCCATCGGGGCCGCGCAGCGGCGGATCGCCGGGGCGGCGCTTGAAATCGGCGCGGCGCCCCTGACCGCCGAAGCCGCCTTTGCCCTGGGATGGCACCCAGGCCGGGCGGGTCAAGGCCCGCATCTTGTCGCGGAACACCGACAGATATTGCCAGCGCACGGTTTCGTCGGTGATGGCGAAGGCCTTGTCCTTCAGTTCCTTCTCCAAGGCGGCGCGGCGCTCTGGGGTGTCGGTGGGGCGGTTGTCGGTGGAAAGTCGCCACACTACATCGACCAGCGGCTGGGCAGCGTCCAGCACCGCTTGCATGGCCGCCGGCCCCTTGGCCTTGATCAAGGAATCCGGGTCTTCCGGCGCCGGCAAAGTGGCGAAGCGCAACGACTTACCCGGCTTGCAGATGGGCAGACCGCGTTCCGCCGCCCGCGCCATGGCCCGCTGGCCGGCATTGTCACCGTCGAAACACAGGATCGGCTCGTCGGCCAGACGCCACATTTCCTCGATCTGCGCCTCGGTCAGGGCGGTGCCCAGGGGGGCGACGGCAAAGGTGAAGCCGGCCTGATGCAGGGCGATAACGTCCATATAGCCTTCCGCCGCCATCACCACATTGCGTTCCCGCGCGGTTTCGCGGGCTATCGCCAGCCCGTACAAGGTGGCGCCCTTGTGGAACAAAGGGGTATCGGGCGAATTCAGGTATTTGGGCTGGCCGTCGCCCAAGGTGCGGGCGCCGAAGGCGATCACCCGACCGCGACGGTCGGTGACCGGAAACATCACCCGGCCCCGGAAAAAGTCGAAGCTGGCGCCGCCGTTATCCGGCTTTTTTAAAAGTCCGACCTCGATCAATTGCGCTTCCGGGCAGGCATCGCTCATCAGCGCGGTTTTCAGTGCCTCGCGCGAGTCCGGTGACCAGCCCAGGCGGAAGCGGGCGATGGTGTCGTCGCTGAGGCCGCGCCCACGCAAATAGGCCAGCCCTTTGCGCCCCGCCGGGCCGCGCAAGTGCTTTTCATAGAACTGGCAGGCCGATTCCATGGCGTCGTGCAGAGAGGCGCGCCGGGCCTCGACCCGGCGTTCTTCCGGCGTCGCCTTGGGCACCTCCAGGCCGCATTCCGATGCCAGCCGCTCCACCGCCTCGGTGAACGACAGATGGTGGGCGCGCATCTCGAAGCCGATGGCATCGCCATGAGCACCACAGCCGAAGCAATGGAAAAAGCCCTTTTCCTCGTTGACGGTGAAGCTGGGGCTTTTTTCGTTGTGGAACGGACACAGGCCCTGGAATTCCCGCCCCTTCTTGGTCAATTTGACACGACGGGCCACCACCCCCACCAGCGAGGCGCGGGCGCGCAATTCGTCGAGAAATTGGGGCGGGAAGGCCATTTTGCCCTACCCTTTGTTTCAGCGGATCAGCCGCCCAGCAGCTTTTTGGTCAGGGCGCTGGCCTTGGTGAAATCCATGGTGCCGGCGTGGCGTTCCTTGAGCGAGGCCATCACCCGGCCCATATCCTTGATGCCGCCCGCACCCAATTCGGCGATGACGGCGGACACCGCCTCGGTCATTTCCGCCTCGTTCAACTGACGCGGCAGGAACCGTTCGATGATGGCGATTTCATCCTGTTCCTGCTGCGCCAGCTCCAGCCGCCCGCCTTGTTCGTAAAGCGAGATGCTTTCGCGGCGCTGCTTGATCATGGATTGCAGCATCTGCAAGATTTCGTCATCGCTGATGCCATCCATCACGCCCCTGGAGCGGGCGGCGATGTCGCGGTCTTTGAGAGCCGCGAGAATCAGGCGAACGGTGGATACCACACGGCTGTCCTTGGACAGCATGGCGGTCTTCAAAGCGTCGTTGAGCTGCGGACGCAGCATGGAACCTCCCCAGATATCCCGTTTCCCCCCGGTCGCGGGAAAGCGAGTAGGCTATCTGGAATCCCCCGTTAAGGCAACGACTCTGTCGCGCATTACCGGGTTGAATTTCTTACGTTTTGTTTTACCCTGCGGAAAGCTTGACGGAATGGGCGGATTTCGATAAGAAGCGCCCGTTTGCCTGCCGCATCTTGGGCCAACGTGGCCCCGCCCGGGAACATCGCCTGTCAGATCAAGGTGAGTTCTCGCGTTCGTGTGCGCCACACGCATATTATAGACACCCTCGTTCCCACCCCCGGGACGACACGCGATTAAAAAGGACCATCATGCCGAACCACGCCGCGGAGCCCGCCTTCGACATCCCGCGTCCGCCGGGCGCCACCGCCGCCCTGGTCCTGGCCGACGGCACCGTGCTGTGGGGCAAGGGCTTCGGCGCCACCGGCCAGTCGGTGGGCGAGGTGGTGTTCAACACCGCCATGACCGGCTATCAGGAAACCCTGACCGACCCGAGCTATGCCGGCCAGATCATCACCTTCACCTTCCCCCATATCGGCAATGTCGGTACCAATGCCGAGGACATCGAGACGGCGACCCCCGCCGCGCGCGGTCTGATCGTGCGCGCCGACATCACCGACCCGGCCAACTGGCGTTCGGCCAAGCACCTGGATGCTTGGGCCAAGTCCCATAACCTGATCGGCCTGTCGGGCATCGACACCCGCGCTCTGACCCGGCGCATCCGTGACCTGGGCGCCCCCAACGGCGTCGTCGTCCACGCCGAGGACGGCGCTGTGGACCTGAAGGCCGCGTGGCAAATGGCCAAGGCTTGGCCCGGCCTGGAGGGCATGGATCTGGCGCTCGACGTGTCGTGCACCCAAGCCTATGCCTGGGACGAGACCGAGTGGTCGCTGGAGCAAGGGTACGGCAAGCAGGCCGAGCCCAAGTTCCACGTGGTCGCCATCGATTACGGCGCCAAGCGCAACATCCTGCGCTGTCTGGCCAGCGCCGGCTGCAAAGTCACCGTGCTGCCGGCCAAATCGACGGCCGAGGATGTTTTGCGTCACCAGCCCGACGGCGTCTTCCTGTCCAACGGCCCTGGCGACCCGGCGGCCACCGGCGTTTACGCGGTGCCGATGATCCAAGGAATCATCGCCTCGGGCAAGCCGCTGTTCGGCATTTGCCTGGGTCACCAGATGCTGTCGCTGGCCTTGGGGGCCAAGACCTTCAAGATGGATACCGGCCATCGCGGCGCCAACCATCCGGTCAAGGATCTGGAAACCGGCAAGGTCGAGATCACCAGCCAGAACCATGGCTTCGTCGTCGATGAAAGTTCGTTGCCGGCGGATGTGGAAGTCACCCACCGGTCGCTGTTCGACAAGTCGGTGGAGGGCATCAAGGCCAAGGGCAAGCCGGTGTTTTCGGTGCAGTACCACCCGGAAGCCAGCCCTGGACCGATGGACAGCCATTATCTGTTCGACCGGTTCGTCGAGATGATCGCCCAGTCGAAGTAGAAAATTTTTGACACGGATGGACACGGATAAACACAGATGAAATAAAAATATCTGCTTTTATCCGTGTTTATCCGTGTCCATCCGTGTCTGAATCAAAAAGTTCTTGTGAAAGCGCCCGCCATGCCCAAACGTACAGACATCAAATCCATCCTGATCATCGGTGCCGGTCCCATCGTCATCGGTCAGGCGTGCGAGTTCGATTACTCGGGCGTGCAGGCGTGCAAGGCGCTGAAGGAAGAGGGCTACCGGGTCATCCTGGTCAACTCAAACCCGGCCACCATCATGACCGATCCCGGTCTGGCCGACGCCACCTATATCGAGCCGATCACGCCTGAAGTGGTCGCCAAGATCATCGCCAAGGAACGCCCCGACGCCCTGCTGCCGACCATGGGCGGGCAGACCGCGCTCAACACCGCCATGAAGCTGGCCGATGACGGCACCTTGGAAAAGTACGGCGTCGAGATGATCGCCGCCAAGCGCGACGTCATCGCCAAGGCGGAAGACCGTCTGCTGTTCCGCGACGCCATGGACAAGATCGGCCTAGACAGCCCCAAGTCCCGCGTCGTCCGCACCCTGCAAGAAGCGCGCGAATCGCTGGACTTCGTCGGTCTGCCGGCGATCATTCGCCCCAGCTTCACCCTGGCCGGCACCGGCGGCGGCATCGCCTATAACATCGAGGAATACGAAAACATCGTTTCCGGCGGTCTGGCCGCTTCCCCCGTGCACGAGGTGCTGGTGGAAGAATCGGTGCTGGGCTGGAAAGAGTATGAGATGGAAGTTGTCCGCGACAAGAAGGACAACTGCATCATTATCTGCTCCATCGAGAACGTCGACCCCATGGGCGTGCACACCGGTGACTCGATCACCGTCGCCCCGGCCCTGACCCTGACCGACAAGGAATATCAGATCATGCGCAACGCCTCTTTGGCGGTGCTGCGCGAGATCGGCGTCGATACCGGCGGCTCCAACGTCCAGTTCGCCGTCAACCCCAAGAACGGTCGCATGACGGTGATCGAGATGAACCCGCGGGTGTCGCGGTCCTCGGCGCTGGCCTCCAAGGCCACCGGCTTCCCCATCGCCAAGGTCGCCGCCAAGCTGGCCGTCGGCTATACGCTGGACGAGTTGGCCAACGACATCACCGGGGTGACCCCGGCCAGTTTCGAGCCGACCATCGATTATGTCGTCACCAAGATTCCGCGCTTCACCTTCGAGAAGTTCCCTGGTGCCGACCCCAATCTGACCACCTCGATGAAGTCGGTGGGCGAGGCCATGGCCATTGGCCGCACCTTCCAGGAGAGCCTGCAAAAGGGCCTGCGGTCCATGGAAACCGGCCTGACCGGCATGAATGAGGTGGAAATCCCCGGCGCCTCCGCCGCCGACCGCAAGGACGCCATGAAGAAGGCGTTGGCGACGCCGCGTCATGACCGCCTGCTGGTCATCGCCCAGGCCTTCCGCCTGGGTCTGAGCGTGGATGAAATCCATGCCGCCTGTTCTTATGACAAGTGGTTCCTGGAGCAGATCAAGGGCATCGTCGATGCCGAGGAAGAGGTGCGGGCCAAGGGCCTGCCCATCGACGCGCCGGGCCTGCTGCGCCTGAAGAAGATGGGCTTTTCCGATCAGCGTCTGTCGGAATTGTCGGGCAAGACCCTGACCGAGACCACGTTCCGCCGCGAGGTGTTGAACGTCAAGCCGGTGTTCAAGCGCATCGACACCTGCGCCGCCGAGTTCCCGTCGTCCACCGCCTATATGTATTCGTGCTACGAAGGCGATGGCATCAACCCGGCGGAATGCGAGGCCGACGTTTCCGATCGCGACAAGGTGATCATCCTGGGCGGCGGTCCCAACCGGATCGGCCAGGGCATCGAGTTCGATTATTGCTGCGTGCACGCGGCCTATGCGCTCGATGACGCCGGCAAAGAGACCATCATGGTCAATTGCAACCCGGAAACCGTCTCCACCGATTACGACACCTCGGACCGCCTGTATTTCGAGCCGCTGACCGCCGAAACGGTGATCGAACTGGTGCGCAAGGAACAGAGCAAGGGCCGGGTGTTGGGCTGTATCGTCCAGTTCGGCGGCCAGACGCCGCTGAAGCTGGCCCATGCGCTGGAAGATGCCGGCATCCCCATCTTGGGCACCAGCCCCGACAGCATCGATCTGGCCGAGGACCGCGAGCGCTTCCAGGGTCTGCTGCATGACCTGGGCCTGAAGCAGCCGCCCAACGGCACGGCGCGGTCGCTGGACGAGGCCAAGGCGGTGGCCGACCGCATCGGCTATCCGGTGGTCATCCGTCCCAGCTTCGTCCTGGGCGGTCGCGCCATGCAGATCGTCTATGACCATGAAGCGCTTGAACGCTACATGAAGGAAGCGGTGGTGGTGTCGGGCAAAGACCCGGTGCTGATCGACTTCTACCTGAAGAACGCCATCGAGGTGGATGTCGACGCCCTGGCCGACGGCACCGACGTCTTCGTCGCCGGCATCATGCAGCACATCGAGGAAGCCGGCATCCATTCGGGTGATTCCGCCTGCTCGCTGCCGCCCTATTCGCTCGACGACGACACCATCGCCGAGCTCGAGCGTCAGACCGTCGCCTTGGCCAAGGCGCTCAACGTGCGCGGCCTGATGAACGTGCAATACGCGGTTCAGGACGGGGTGATCTACATCCTGGAGGTCAATCCGCGCGCCAGCCGGACCGTACCCTTCGTCGCCAAGGCCACCGGCATCCCCATCGCCAAGATCGCCGCCCGCATCATGGCCGGCGAGACCCTGGCCAGCTTCAACATCAAGAAGGAAAAGCTGGATCACGTGGCGGTGAAGGAAGCGGTGTTCCCCTTCGCCCGTTTCCCCGGCGTCGATATCCTGTTGGGGCCGGAAATGAAGTCCACCGGCGAAGTCATGGGCATCGACAAGGATTTCGCCCTGGCTTTCGCCAAGGCCCAGTTGGGCGCCGGCACCGTGTTGCCGACCGAAGGCTGTGTGTTCATCTCGGTGCGCGAGGGCGACAAGCCGGCCATGGTCGCGGTGGGGCAGCAATTGCAGGACATGGGCTTCAAGCTGATGGCCACCGAAGGTACGGCACGGACGCTGCGCGAGGCCGGCTGTACCGTGCAGGTGGTCAACAAGGTGCTGGAAGGCCGCCCGCATTGTGTCGACGCCATGACCAACGGCCAAATCCAGTTGGTGGTCAACACCACCGAGGGCAGCCAGGCGGTCAAGGATTCGTTCTCGATCCGCCGCTCGGCCTTGCAATCCAACATCCCGCACTTCACCACGGTGGCCGGGGCGCAAGCAGCGGTGAAGGCCATCGCCGCCTTGAAGCGCGGAGCGCTTGATGTTGCGCCGCTGCAATCGTACTTTAAGAGCTCGTTCTGATGCGGGGGCTTTGAAGGAATGGAAAAAATCCCGATGACTCCGGCGGGCTTGACCACGCTGGAGGATGAATTGCGCAACCTGAAGGCGGTGGAACGCCCGGCGGTGATCAAGGCCATCGCCGAGGCGCGCGAGCACGGCGATTTGTCTGAAAACGCCGAGTACCACGCCGCCCGCGAGCGTCAGAGCTTCATCGAAGGCCGTGTCGCCGAGTTGGAAGACGTCATCAGCCGCGCCCAGGTCATCGACATCGCCTTGATGTCGGGGGATCAGGTGCGTTTCGGCGCCACCGTCACCCTGGCGGACGAAGACAGTGACGACGAGGTGGTCTACACCATCGTCGGCGCCCACGAGGCCGACATCAAGTCGGGCCGCATGTCGGTGCATTCGCCCCTGGCCCGGGCGCTGATCGGCAAGCATATCGGCGACACCGTCGAGGTGACGACGCCGGGTGGCTCGAAATCCTATGAAGTGGTGGACGTCAGGTTCGTCTGATACCGCCTGAATGACGAAAGCCCGGGGAAACCCGGGCTTTCGCACGTTCTGGCTTGGAATACGCCGCGCTTATTGGGGCGATACCGTCGCCGCATCCATGAAAGCGGCTAAACCCTGTCGATCAAAATAAGACGGCAACCAGGACGAGAGCAGCGTCAAGACGATATTGTCGTGCAACAGCAAGTCGACACCGTGGGTGGCGATATTCGTGCCCCGCAAGCCGTCGCCGCCGAGATCCTGGAGGGCAGGGATCAGGGGAATGCCGTGTTGGCGAAAAGTCGCGGCAACGCCCTGCTGATCACGGAATTGCACGGTGACGGTGCCGGTTCGTTCGTCCGGATTGGCGGTCACCTCGAAGTGTAATCCATCCCCATCCGCAACATCTATAAGAGCGGACTTGCCAAAAAAATCGTCAAACCCGGCCCGGTAGAGGGCATCGCCATTGCCGCGCAGATAAAGACACATGCAGCGCTCGCTACCGTGCCAAGTCACACGGGGGAGGATGGGTTGGGCAAGTGCGAGTACCGGCGCGTTCTCTTGTTGGATGAAGGAGTAGCGGTCGTCCCGCTCCACCTGGCGGTCCACCTGCCACTCGCTGTTCTTCGTTGCCAATATCTGGCCGACCAGGGCCGGCAAGTGGGTATTGACGCTGACCAGGACCAGGACAAGGGCGAAGGCGCCAAGACGTAGCAGCACTCCACAGCGACACGACAAGGCAGCCCACAGCGCCAGAAGCAACGGCAACAGGCTGGGGATGGCCCAGCCGACGAGCAGGAAAAGGGTGCCGCCGCTCATGCCGCTGGCGGGATGAAGCCCAAATACATAGAGGGCGGCCAGGGCCATTGCGGCGATGGGCAATCCGGCCAGATATTTTCTCTTTGGCCCGTGTATGTCCGCACCCGACATTCCGCCCCACTTTTCCCGATGAAACTACGTGCCGCCATCCACATGGGCGACCACCCATTTGATGCCATCGACTTCACCGGCATCGGCCCGCAGGGACTCGGCCTGGGCGTGGTCGGCGACGCCGCCCAGCAGGAAGGCGACGTTGTTGACGACGCGGACGATCAGCCCGCCCTTGCCATCCACCCCCAGATGACGGCGCACCGCGCCTTCCTTGGCCTGATCGGGGATGAACAGGTCCAAGGCCCGATCCTCGGCCAGGATCAGTTCATTGATGACGCGGGTAACGCCGGAAATCCCCGCCGCATTCTGTTCGGCCCGGCGACGCTGTTCCGGCTTGATCACCGCTCCCATCAGCAACACCCGCCCGCTCCATACCTCGATGGTGACGCCGCGATAGGCACTGGCATCCAGTTCACGCAATTTGCGGGTCAGGATCGAGGCGATGACGTCGTCGCGGTTGGCATCCTGGCGCGACCGTTCCAACGCCGACAGCACCGGTCGCGCCGGCTCTTCCTGCGCGGTGGCGGGGCTGTGCCCCGGTTCGGCACTTTGGCAGGCCGCCACGGCCAGACCAGCCATCAACAGCACCGCCAAACGCCTGATCATGCCTCGTCGCCTTCATCCTCGGGCAGACCGCGCGCCGCACGATAGCGCCGCCACAACCACAGGCCCAACACGGTGGAAACCACGAACAGCAACGCCGACAAAATGGTGTTGGTGACCGGGTCTAATTGCATGCCGCCGCCCAGCAGGGTGAAGACGATGGTTTGCGGCAGATAGCCGATGGCCGAGCCGGCGAAGAACGGCAGCGCCCGCACCCCCGATACGCCGGCACCGATATTGGCCGCCAGACCATAGGACAAGGGCGACAGCCGCAGGATCAGTGCCATGGTCAACGGATTGCCGGCCAAAAAATCATCCAGCCGCTTGATCTTGCCGGGAAAGCGCCGGGCCAGGAAGTCGCGGCCCATGAAACGGGCATAGTAGAAGGCCGACATGGAGCCCATCAGGGTGGCGGTCAAGGCCAGCAAAGTCCCCAGCCAGAAGCCGAAGGCATAGCCGCCCAAGAAACACACCATCTGCCGCGGCAGACCGATGGCGATGACCACGGCGCCGACCAACAAAAACAGGCCCTCGCCCCACAACCCCTTGCCGCGCACTTCCGTATCGACCCAGGCCGAATCCAAAAGCGCCCTGAGGCCGATGCCTTCCAGCAGGAAACCGATCAAGGCCAGGGTGGCGATCAGGACCAGACCGCGTATCAGCACCCGGGGGTCCAACAGGGGATGGCGCTTGGCGGTCACGGCTTGGCTCATTGTGGCGGGATTTCAACGACCGGATTGCGCGACCGCCGCATCAGCCACATCACCCCCAAAAGATCGGGCACGCCGACCAGGGCGCGGCGCAGATTGCTGTAATTGGAGGCGCCGGCCCCGCGCGGACGGTGGTTGACCACCACCGATTCCACCGTGCCGCCGGCCCGGATGGTCAGCGCCGGCAAATAACGATGCATGTGATCGAAACGCGGCAGGTCCAGGAATAAGGCACGGGAAAACAGCTTGGAGCCGCAACCGGTATCGGGGGTGTTGTCGCGAAGCGCCCAGGCGCGGATGGCATTGGCCGCCTTCGACGCCCACCGCCGCGACGACGTATCCTTGCGGTTGGCGCGCCAGCCGGCGATCAGCAGCTTTTCGCGGCTGGCTTCCGGCTCGGCCCGCCAGCGGGCCAGCATGCTGGGAATATCCGCCGGATCGTTCTGTCCGTCACCGTCGAGCATGGCGATCAGCGGCGCGCGGGCGTGCTTGACGGCGGTGGCGATGGCCTGGCTTTGCCCGCAACTGGCCCGATGCCGAACAAACCGCACTTGCGGGAAACGCCCCTTGGCCTCCAGCAGTTTTTGCCCGGTGGCATCGGTGGAGCCGTCATCCACATAAATGATCTCGAATTCCACCACCCCATGGAGGGCGGCATGGATTTCCGTCACCAGCGGCAGGATGTTGTCGGCTTCGTTCTTGACCGGAACGACCACCGCCAGTTCGGGGACCGCATTCATGGCGTCACCTTGCGTCGGGGTTCAGGGATGGGGGTTCAGGCCAGACCGCCCCGGCCCATGGCCAGGAATTTTTCCCGCCGCCGCGCCCGCAGCACGCCGCCTTCGATGCCGGCCATGTCGCGCAAAGCGCCGTCCAGGGCCGCCGACAGCGACTGCATCACCTGGTCGCGGTTGCGATGCGCCCCGCCCAGCGGCTCATCGACGATTGTATCGCAGATGCCCAGCTTGTGCAGGTCTTGCGCGGTCAGGCGCAGGGCCTCGGCGGCGTCCTTGGCGTTCTCGCCCGAGCGCCACAGAATCGAGGCGCAGCCTTCCGGGCTGATCACCGAATAGATGGCGTGTTCCAGCATCAAGACCGTATTGGCCGAGGCCAGGGCGATGGCCCCGCCCGAGCCGCCCTCGCCGATAATGGCGGTGACGAAGGGAACGCGAACATCCAGGCAGGTTTCGATGGAGCGGGCAATGGCCTCGGCCTGACCGCGCGCCTCGGCATCGACGCCGGGATAGGCGCCGGCGGTGTCCACCAGGGTCAACACCGGAATCTGGAAATGGTCGGCCATTTCCATCAAACGCCTAGCCTTGCGATAGCCCTCGGGCTTGGCCATGCCGAAATTGTGCTTGAGCCGGGTTTCGGTGTCGTGACCCTTTTCATTGCCCAGCACCATCACCGACTGGCCGCGGAAGCGACCCAGGCCACCGACGATGGCATTGTCTTCGCCGAAGCAGCGGTCACCCGACAGCGGGGTGAAATCGGTGATCAGGCCACGGATGTAATCCAAGGCGTGCGGGCGGTCGGGGTGGCGGGCCACCTGGGTCTTCTGCCACGGCGACAGTTTGGCGAAGGTGGAACGCAGCAGCTTGTCGACCTTGGTCTGCAGGCGAGCAACCTCGTCGGCGATATTGACGTCGCCGCCATCGGTCAGGTGCCGCAGTTCCTCGATCTTGCCTTCAAGCTCGGCGATGGGCTTTTCAAATTCCAGGATATGCATGGGAGGCTTCATACCACAGCGGAGATTGGGAGCAAGAAAAAGCACGCCCCCGCAAAAAATGAAAGCGCCAAAAAGGAAGGGGGGCCAAGCCCCCCGTTCCGATCAGCTCTTGCCGCCCTTGCGGGCCGGCTTGGGGTCGAGCCCTTCGTACAAGGGCCAGGCTCCCGTCGCCACCGCATCCAGCGACGGCGAAGTCTGTCCCAAGCGCGAGCGATAAATCCAGAAATTGGTCATCACCCGCTCGACGAAGGACCGCGTCTCGCGCGACGGCAGCGCCTCGATGAACAGCAACGGATCATCGTTGTGCTTGATGGTCGACAGCCATTGCCCCAACTTGCCGGGGCCGGCGTTGTAAGCCGCGGCCAGCAACAGCAGATTGCCGTTGACCGGTTCTTCCGCCATCAGCTTGTTCAAGTACTTCTGCCCCAGGGCCAGATTGGCCTCGGGCACCAGCAGGTTGTCACGCCCGGTCTTGCCGCCGATGGCCGCAGCGGTGGCCGGCATCAACTGCATCAATCCGGCAGCACCGGCGCCGCTTCGGGCATTGGGGTTGAACGATGATTCCTGGCGGACGAAGGCATAGACCAAGGCCTTGTCCACCTGCCAACCGCCGCGCGGATTCCAGTCCGGCAGCGGATAGCTGGCGGCATCGTTCAAAAGACCGGGGGCCATGCCGCCCAGGCGGACAGCCAGACCGGGCATGTCGGCCACATGGGCCAGCACCATCATGGACTGGCGCAAGGCCTTGGTGGCACGGGGATAGGATTTGCGCAGCTCTTCCTCGGCCAGTTCACCTTCCCCCACCTGCACCAGGGCCAGGGCGCGACGGGTGCCCGGCGCCCGCATCAGCAGATCGGCGTCGGCCTCGGTGAAGGGCGGCGATTCCCACGAAAACAGGGTCTCATAGCCCAGGGTCTGGCGTGCAAGCATGCCATAGAAGGTGCGCGGATAGGTGGCGGCGATTTCCAGCCAGTGATTGACCACCTCGGGACGCCGCGACACCAGATTGGCACGGGCGGCCCAAAAGGCGCCGGCGGAAACCATCCACGACGATTGGCTGTCGGAATTGGCCACGGCTTCGAAATGGCGCCGCGCCAGTTCAGGCTTGCCCTGACGCCACTGGGCCAGACCGGCGATCCAATGAGCCGACGGCAATTCGACGCCCGAGCGTTCCCCCGCCTGGGCCGCCCACACGGCGGCCTCGGCATCGCGACCGCTGGAGAAATGGTCGGCGGCCATCAGCGTCTTCATCTCGTCCACGTCCAAGGCGGACAGATTAGCCGCCTCCGACCCGGTCAGCAGCGCCAGCGCCGCCGAACCGTTGTCCTGGCGCAGCAACTGACGGAACTTGGTCTTAAGGGCTTTGACCTTGGGCGAGCCGCCATCGCTGTTATAGCTGGCGCCTTCCCAATTGGCCCCTTCGTCCGAGGTATCGATGCCGGTACCCTTGAGCGCGCCCTTGACCGGCGGCTTAATGGCGCCAAACCCCTTGATACCCTTGGCGGTAGCCAGCTTGTAAATGGCTTCCGATTGCGGCAGATCGGCGTTATCAGCCATCCACGCCCGCAATTCCTGATATTTGGGACGGTACCCCGATTGCAGATAGCGCTGGGCCAGGATATGGCCCTTCAGCACATCGTCCTTGAGCTTGCCCATCTCGCGGTCGGCGGCGGCCCACTGGCCCGCGGCCTGCATCTTGAAGATACGGGCGTAAAGAGTGGAATCGTCGGCGGACAAAGGACGCGGCAATGGCGCAATGCGCGCCTCGCGGCCAATGCCGGGCATCACCGCAGCGGTGCGGGTGCCTTCGGCGGCGGACGCATCCGCAAGGTCAGAGTGAGCGTTTTTGTCGGCGGCAAAAGCCGGGACATAAAGGCTCAGGATGACTGCCGTCAGCACCGGGAGGAGCCTGTGTCGCAAGGCCGGGCCTCTCGAGTTGTTATCGGAAAAATCGAACATCCTGCGCAGTTTTATAAATGACCCCTGGGGGGAAAAGCAAGCCAAAAGGCTGGGAAAATATGGAAAAACGCCAATTTCAACATATATATCAATAAGATAGACCTTATTGCAGCGAGCCCTTAGGAATGTCCGTCTATGCGCTTGCGCACGGCCAGCAGATCACGCCAGGCCTCGCGCTTGGCCGCCGGAGTGCGCAACAGATACGCGGGATGAAAGGTGGGCATGACCGCCACCGGGCGCGGCAGACCGGGCGAAGAATAATCAAACCAGCGCCCGCGCAGGCGGTTGATGCCCTCGGATCGTCCCAGCAGGGCCGAGGCGGCGGCGCCGCCGAACAGGATCAGCAATTTAGGGTCGACCAACTCGATATGACGGGTGATGAAGGGCAAACACACCGCCACCTCGTCCGCTGTCGGCTTGCGATTGTCCACCGGGCGCCAGGGCACCACGTTGCTGATATAGACGCTGCCGCGATCCAGGCCGATGGAAGCCAGCATGCGATCGAGCAGCTTGCCCGACTTGCCGACGAAGGGCAGGCCTTGGCGGTCCTCCTCCTGTCCCGGCGCCTCGCCGATGCACATGATGTCGGCATCCGGGTTACCGTCGGCGAACACCGTGCTCATGGCCGTGCGCTTCAACGGCAAGGCGTCGAACACCTCCATGGCCTGACGCAGTTGGGCCAGGTCGCGACACTGCGCCGCCACATGCGCAGCGGTGCCGCCGTCATGACGCGCGGGTGGGGCCAAGGGCTGCGGGGCAGGGGCCGGCATGGCGGCGGCCACCGCCACCGGGCGTGGCGGCGCCTTGGCCGAAGCTGCGAAACGATCCACCGGCACTTCGCCGATGGCTTCATCCACACCGGCATCCAGATACCAGCGCAACAGATCGTGGGGGGAGAGGTCCAGGGGCATGATGGCTAACAAAATATCACGAACCCTGGCCCTGTTTGAAGGATTCGTATCTTCACGAAATCCTGTGCTATAGAGGCGACCTCGTTTGTCACACTTCGCGCCGGGTGGGCGGCGCCGGTCAGGGATAGGGACGACATGGAACGCGAAGCGATGGAATTCGACGTGGTGATCGTTGGCGGCGGGCCTTCGGGTCTGTCGGCGTCGATCCGCCTGAAGCAGCTGAACCCGGAGCTTTCGGTGTGCGTGCTGGAAAAGGGCTCGGAAGTGGGCGCCCATATCCTGTCGGGGGCGGTGTTCGAAACCCGCGCCTTGGACGAGTTGCTGCCCGACTGGCGCGACCGCGACGCGCCGCTCAATTGCCCGGCCCAGGACGATGCCTTCCTGTTTCTGACCGAGACCAAATCGATCCGGCTGCCGACGCCGCCGCAGATGAACAATCACGGCAATTACATCATCAGCTTGGGCAATGTCTGCCGCTGGCTGGCCGGTCAGGCCGAGGAGCTGGGGGTGGAGATCTATCCCGGCTTCGCTGCGTCCGAGGTGCTTTATCACGATGACGGTTCGGTCAAGGGCGTGGCCACCGGCGACATGGGCATCGGCAAGGATGGCGAGCCCACCGCCAATTACACCCCGGGCATGGAACTGCACGCGCGCCAGACCATCTTCGCCGAGGGCTGCCGCGGTTCGCTGACCAAGACGCTGTTCGAGCGTTTCGACCTGCGCAAGGACTGCGACCCGCAGACCTACGGCATCGGCATCAAGGAATTGTGGGAGATCGATCCGGCCAAGCACAGCCAGGGCAAGATCGTCCACACCGTCGGCTGGCCGTTGGACAGCCAGACCTATGGCGGCTCGTTCCTCTATCACCTGGAAGACAATCAGGTGGTGGTCGGCTTCGTCATCGGCCTGGATTACAAGAACCCGCACCTGTCGCCGTTCGACGAGTTCCAGCGCTTCAAGACCCATCCGGCCATCCGCTCCACCTTTGAAGGCGGGCGCCGCATCGCCTATGGGGCGCGGGCCATTTCCGAGGGCGGCTTGCAGTCGATCCCCGAACTGACCTTCCCCGGCGGTCTGCTGATCGGCGATACGGCTGGTTTCTTGAACGTGCCCAAGATCAAGGGCAGCCACACGGCGATGAAATCGGCCATGGTCGCCGCCGAGGCGGTTGCCGCCCTGTTGAGCGAGAATTCCGGCAATCAGGCCCATGCCTATCCGCGCGAGCTGAAGAAGACCTGGCTGTGGAGCGAGCTTCATCAGGTGCGCAACATCCGCCCCAGCTTTCACAAAGGGCTGTGGTTGGGCATCGCCTATTCGGCCCTGGAGACCTATCTGTTCCGCGGCAAGATGCCGTGGACCTTCAAGATTCATGCGGATCACGAAGGCTTGGGCAAGGCCAAGGATTTCGCCAAGATCACTTACCCCAAGCCTGATGGGGTGATCAGCTTCGACAAGCTGTCCTCGGTGTTCATTTCCAACACCAATCACGAGGAAAACCAGCCGGCGCATCTGAAGCTTAAGGACGAACGCGTCGCCATCGACGTCAATCTGGCCCTGTACGACGCCCCCGAGCAGCGCTATTGCCCCGCCGGCGTCTATGAAATCGTCGATGGTCCAGCCTTGCGCATCAACGCCCAGAACTGCGTCCACTGCAAGACCTGCGACATCAAGGACCCGAGCCAGAACATCACTTGGACCGTGCCGGAGGGTGGTGGCGGCCCCAATTATCCGAATATGTGAGGGTGGTTCCAGGCGGAGAAATCCAGCCGTGACACGGATGAACACGGATGCCGCTTCGCGGCTACACGGATAAACACGGATTTTTTGTTTTTATCCGTGTTTATCCGTGCCAATCCGCGTCTATCCGTGTTGCGGCTGGTTCTATCTGCCGATGATGGCGGTGCCGACACCACGGCAGTAATTTGTTTGTGCGTGGCACACCCCGCCGAAATCGTTATTATGGCCCTTCGCTCCTTGGATGTGGCGCCGCCGCATCCGCCAGAAAGCATGGGTGACGATGATAAGGGTGTTGAAGATGGCCCCGATGCGCTGGGCAGCCATGGCCATGGTGGCTGCACTGGCCGCCTCGTGTTCGCCGCAAGGCAGCAACCCCAATGGCTCGGGTCGTGACGACCGCCCCATGATCGTGGTGGGACGCTCGGGTTTGGGGGCATTCCTGGCTGGCCGGCTGGCCCAAGGCCAGGGCGACACCGCCGCCGCCGCCGATTATTACGCCGCCGCCCTCTCTCGCGACCCCGACAATGGCGACTTGCTGCAGCGCGCCTTCACCCTGATGGTGACCGAAGGGCGGATGGATGGGGCCGTCCCCATGGCCCGTCGCCTGCAGGATCTGGATAGCGAATCGGCCATGCCGGTTCTGGTCAGCGGCTTGGCCGACGTCCATGACGGTCTGCTGGTGCAGGCGGAAAGTCGCTTTGCCGCCTTGCCCCGCCGCGGTTTGAACGGTTTGGTCGGCCCGTTGATGAGCGCTTGGGCGCTGGCCGGACAAGGCCGCACCGATCAAGCCCTGGCGGCCCTGGAACCCTTGACGCAATCCAAGGGATTTGCCGGCGTCAAGGCCTATCACTCAGGCTTGATCAACGATCTGGCCGGGCGCCATGACGCTGCCGAGGCCGCGTTTTCAGAGGCCCTGGCCGGGCAATTGTCCATTCGCGGCATCGAGGCGGCGGGCAGCCTGTATCAGCGCCGCAACCGTTCAGATCAGGCACGGCACTTATACGAGCGCTATCAACAGGAACATCCCGATACCCTGCTGTTCGACGGCAATGCCCTGCTGAAGGCTGGCCCTGCCCTGGCGCCGGCGGTACCCGACGCTCAATCCGGCATGGCCGAGGCGTTGTTCGACGTCGCCTCGCTGATGCGCCAAGGCAATGGCCAGGAAGCTGCTGTCGTTTTCGCCCGTCTGGCACTTTACATGCGCCCCGACTTCCCGCTGGCCCGCGCCATCCTGGGCGACATGCTGTCGGCCCAGGATCGACTGGATGCGGCCAATCTGGTTTATGGCGGCATCGCCCCCGATGCGGCGGCCTATTATTATGGTCAGATGCGGGTGGCGGTTAATCAGGAAGAGTTGGGCGATACCGATGCGGCTCTGACTCGCTTGGCCAAGCTGGCCAAGGACCGCCCGGACAGCCTGGACCCGCTGATCACCCGGGGCGATATCCTGCGCCGCAAAAAACGCTTTGCCGAGGCCGCCGAGGCCTATGGCGCGGCCATCAACCGCATCGGCCCCGCCTTGTCGGTGCAGCATTGGCCGCTGATTTACAGTCGCGGTATCTGCCTGGAGCGGATCAAGCAATGGGACCGGGCCGAAGCCGATTTCAAGAAGGCGCTGGAACTGAAGCCCGATCAACCAGACGTGCTGAACTATCTGGGTTATACCTGGGTTGATGCCGGGATCAACCTGGACGACGGTCGGGCCATGCTGGAAAAGGCGGCAAGTCTGCGCCCGCGTGACGGCGCCATCATCGACAGTCTGGGCTGGGCCTTGTACCGCTTGGGCGATTATCATAATGCCGTGAAATACCTGGAACGCGCGGTGGAATTGAAGGCAGAGGACCCCACCATCAACGACCATCTGGGTGACGCCTATTGGCAGGTGGGCCGTCAGGCCGAGGCCATGTTCCAATGGCGCCGGGCCATGGGATTGGACCCCGAACCCGAAATGATCGAGCCCCTGAAAGAAAAGCTGCGTACCGGCCAGGTTCCGGCCAAACCCGTGACCAAGTAATGCCTCCGGTCAGCGTCGAGGCCTGGGCCAAGGTCAATTTGTACTTGCACGTCACCGGCAAACGCCCGGATGGCTACCATTTATTGGACTCACTGGTGGTCTTCGCCGGCATCGGCGACACCCTGCGGGTGGAAGCCGCCGATGATCTGAGTCTGAGCGTGGATGGCCCCACCGCCGCTTTGCTGGACGGTATGGGCGGCAATATCGTTCTGGACGCCGCCCAGGCCCTGGCCCGGGCAGCGCAGATTCCGGCCCTCGCCCGTATCCATCTGACCAAACGGCTGCCGGTGGCGGCGGGCATCGGTGGTGGTTCCGCCGACGCCGCAGCCACTCTCCTGGCCCTGTCGCGCCTGTGGGGGGTGACCCTACCCCCCGCTCAACTGCACGCCCTGGCCCTGGCCCTGGGCGCCGATGTGCCAGTCTGCTTGCGCCGCCGCCCCACTCGTATGGGGGGCATCGGCGACACTCTGGCCGAAGTCCCGCCGCTGCCCGCCGCGTGGCTGGTATTGGTCAACCCCAGGATCGGCCTGTCGACGCCGGCGGTGTTCAAAGCCCGCCAAGGCTGCTTCAGTGCCCCGCAGCCCCTGGAAAGCAGCCCCGCCGATGCCGAGCAATTGGCCGCCATGCTGGCCCATCGCGGCAACGATCTGACCGATGCCGCTATCAGCCTGGTGCCGGATATCGCTGAAGTCTTGCAGATGCTGCAAACCACCCCGGAGTGCCTGTTGGCGCGCATGTCGGGCAGCGGCGCCACCTGTTTCGGCCTGTTCGCCGGCCAAGCCCAGGCCGATGCCGCCGCCGCCGCCATTGCCGCCGTTCATGGGCAATGGTGGTGTAAATCGGCGCCATTGCTTTCCGCCTCTTGAAACCTGTCGCAGTTCCGACTATGGTGCGGCCCCGCTGTTGGGGCGTCGCCAAGCGGTAAGGCACCGGTTTTTGGTACCGGCATTCCCAGGTTCGAATCCTGGCGCCCCAGCCAACACTTCCCGGACATCGGAAAACCAAGGTTTCCGCGGCCTCTGCGGCCCGCGTGGACCACTCGTGTGGACCAATCCCGCGGACCCGTCTGGGAGCCGCCGGAAATGCCTTCTCTCGCCAGCCACGTCCACCGCCGGGGCGGGGTCTACCACCTGCGGTGCAGGGTCCCGAAGGATCTGGTAAACATCATCGGCCGCACGGAGATCAGGCGGTCGCTCGGCACGTCCTTGCCCTCCCAGGCGAAGACGCGGGCGGCACGCATGTATGTGCGGCTGACCGAGGCCTTTGACCAGATCCGCCACATGGACAATCCGAAAGACGAACTGATCGCCCTCCTGCTGGAGGTTTCCGAACGGCAGGAAGCCATCGGCGAACTCAGGCTGGAAGCCGCCATGAAGCAGCGGGACCTCGACGAGGTCCGCTACCTGACGTCGCTGGCGGAGGCCGAGGAGAGGCAGTCGCTCAGGCTCCAGGTGCTGGGGGCGAAGATCGAGGCCCTCGCCAAGGAGGCCGACTCGGCCGTCAAGAACGCGTCGCCCGCCTTTCTGGCCGCCAAGATGGCCGAGGTGAAGGCCATGATGAGGGAATTGGGCCTCCGTCCCCGGCCCACGGTCACGCCGACGGTCACCGAGTATCTCGAACAGACGTACATGGAGGAGCGGAAGCTCCAGGACGACGCCCGCCGCCACATCGAGAACTACGTCCGCATCTTCGCCCGCGTGACCGGCGACAAGATGATGGGGACCTACGAGCGGAGCGACGTGGTCGGATACGTCCGCGTGCTGGAGGTGCTGAAGGCCAGCCTCGGGAAATCCCCCAAGGACGCCGAACTCGAAGTCGACGACATGATCCGGTTGTCCAAGGGCAAGCCCACCTTCAGCGCGACCACCATCGAGAAGCACGTCCAGCACGTAAAGTCGTTCTTTGCCACTGCCGCCCGCGCGCTTCGGTTCGCGGACTCCGACGAGATCGACTTCCTGTTCGACGACGTCGAGCTAAGCGAGGGTGTTCCCAAGGCCCAGAAGCGGAAGACGTGGTCCATCGACCAGCTCAATGCCTTGTTTGCCTCGCCGGTCTGGGCGGGCACCGCGAGCGGGCCGCACGAATGGACCCGCCGGCACGAGCCGGGCGACGCGATCCACCGCGATGCGTACTGGTGGCTGCCTCCGCTCGCCCTATGGACGGGGGCCAGGCTGGAGGAGCTCGCCCAGCTCCACCACGAGGACCTCAAGCGGGACCGAACGGGAATCCCGTTCATCCTGATCCACGACGAAGGCGTCAGGCGGGTGAAGACGGAGCATTCCATCCGTAGCGTGCCCGTCCATCCCGAACTCGTACGGATGGGGTTCCCCGACCTTTTCAAGGCGTCCCGACATGGCGAGCGGATCTTCCCCGAGCTCCAGCCGACCGGCCGGCTCCAGAAGTTCGGCGACACCTACAGCAGCCATTTCACGGACTACCGAAGGCATTGCGGACTCTACGAGCGGTGGCGGGACTTTCACTCCTTTCGCCGGACCTTCATCACCGCCATGCGGACCCGCGCGAAGATCGACCTGTTCACCGTGGCGGCCATCGCCGGCCACGACGAGGAATTGCCCGAGCTTCAGCGGGCCAGACAGACCGAGGATTACACCGACTACGACATCTCGGTGCTGGCCGAGGCCATTGGCAAGCTGGACTACGCAGCGATGGGGCTGGGCATGGAACCCTTCGCGGCGAGGGCGTGAAGGTACGGGGCCGCCCTCAGACGGCCCCGCTTCCGTTCAGTGGTCGATGAAGACCACGTTGCATTCCGACGTCCAGCACAGGGCGCACGTGGAGCACGTCGTCTTTTCCTCCGAGTCGGTCTGGGCGGGACAGACGACGCCGTCCGGGGTCCGGCCCCGGGCGGAGGCGACCGAGGTCGGCACGGCGCACCGGGCGGCCATGCCGCCGCTCGAAAAGCGGATCGCCGCTCGGTTCCAGCCGAATTCCGCCGGCAACGCGGCGACCGCCTTGCCGATTTCGGAATCCGGCTTCCACGCCGTGTAGCCCCAGACGCGGAGCTTCGGGTGTTCCCGCAGCCAGCCGGCCCACGCCTCCACGTACGCCACGCTGAAGAAGTCGCCCAGCACATGGACGCGGACCATGATGCCGTCCGGGCTGGCGGCCAGACGCTCGCCGATCTCGCTGCCGAGACGCACGACGAAGCCCTCGTCGACGACGTGGCGGCGGGCGCGGTTCATCCTGTTGCCGTAGCAGGTCAGGAAGTGGTGGCAGTCGGGCGGACAGGTCGCCCGCTCCTGAAGCGTCACCGTGTACAGCGGCAGGCCGGAGAGCCAACCCTTCTTCACCTTGCCGCCGATCTTCTTGTTGTAGACACCGTCGACGAGGACGTGGGGCCAGTCGTCACGGACCATGCCGGCAAACAGGGAACGGCGGCCGGCGACCGCCGGGTGGTCCGGCTTGAGGTGGAGGGGCTTCGCGGTCCGGGACTTGACGGGAGGGGTATCGGAACAGTTCATCTCTGGATCTCCAGAACGTTGAGATCCAAGGACTTTCTTGCCGTTTTCCCGGGGCGGATGGACTCCCCCCGCAGCCGCTTTCAGCCGGCGAGTCGGGATTTTGGCCGCCAGTCGGCCTTGCTTCGGAGCCGGCCTCGGCGGACACTCCTTTGGTTGCAAGGAGCTGATGGATGGAATGTCCGATATGCGGATGCGAGGCCGCCGACGGAGGCGCCCGCGACTACGGGGACAAGAGCAGGCTCGACTGTCCCCGGTGCGGCCGGTACGAGATTTCCGGCACCGCCCTCGCCATGCTGGCAAGCAGGCTGTCGGCCGACAGGCTCGCGTCCGCCAGGCTGAGCCACGCCGTCAGGCATGAGCCGAGGCGCGAAGGCGAATGGTTGATGGTCAACAGCGCCAATCTGGACACCATGGCCGCGAGGCCGCTTCCGGACGTCCGGCACGCCCTCGCCAACGTCAGGGCCTGGCTGGCCGCGCAGTTGGGTGAGGACCGCTTCGGGGCCGTACCGCTTCCCGACCCGGCCCACCTTGCCGCGGTCGCAGGGGTGCCCGACGGGGACGCCGTGCGGCTTCTGCTGAAGCACGCCGCCGAACATGGCGAGATGGAATTCGAAGATGGCAGGCTCCGCCTGACGCCGCAGGGCTGGGCGGCATTGACCCCGCGACCCGCCCCGGCGGAACCCCGGGAGGAACCCGCCCGGGAGGAACCCGCGCCGGCGGAACCCGCCCGGGAGGAACCGCCCACACCTGCGGCGGCGGACAAGGTCGAGCAGGCGAACTGCAACGCCTGCGGCGGCGACCGCAACGCCTTCGTCCGCAGGAGGTTCGAGAAGCCGGGAAGCGACGGCGAGGTGTCTTGGCACGACACGATGGAGATCCTCGAATGCTGCGGGTGCGGCTCCCTGAGCATTCGCCGTCGGTACTGGTTTTCGGAGTGGGACACCTTCGGCAACGACTCCGTGACCGGCGAGCAGGTCTTCATCCCGGGCGTCGAGGAGACCTCTTGGCCGCCGAAGAATTCCCGCAAGAAGCCCGACTGGGCGGACCGTGTCGAGGACGACACCCTGCGGGCGGTGCTGGACGAGGTCTACGCGGCGCTTGCCCAGGGCCTCCGGGTGCTCGCGGCCATCGGCACCCGCACCCTCATCGATCGGACCGTGGTGCTGGCGGTGGAGGAGGACAAGGGGCCGTTCCCCGCAAAGCTCGACGCCATGGTCAAGGCCGGGAAAATGGGCGCGGCCGAGAAGGAGGTGATCCTCGCCATCGCGGACGTCGGCAACGCCGCTGCCCACAGGGGCTTCTGCCCGGACGCGACGACTCTGGACGCCGTCCTCACCGCCGCCGAAGCGGTCATCTACCGCGAATTCATCCTGCCCAGGGACGCCGCTGCGGTCAGGAAGGCAACGCCCCGGAAGGGAGACTGAAGTGGAGACGGGTCTCGGACACGGGCCGATCATCTGGAAGCGCCCGGAAACCTGGATGCCGGTGGTCCGGTCGTGGCTCCGCCCCAGGCTGGCAAAGGGAGCCGTCGGCCGGATCAGGACGGCGGACCTCTCCGACCTCTACGCAGACGACTCCGCATGGCTGGAGACGCTGCTGGCGGAGGCCCTTCCGGACGCGGACGACCTCGTGGGCGGTTTCGCCGACGAACTGGACCGTATGGTGGTGCGGGCGTACCACGGATGCCGGACCGAGGATGCCGGCGAATATTTCAGGCGTGGCATCCGCGTCCACCGCCGCGAGGAACTTGAGGAACTCGTCCGGAGCATCGTCGCGGCCGACGACCGCCTGCGATGGATGCTTCCGACGCTGGCCGCGCGCATGGCCGATTTCCCGAGCCGGTGCGACGACCACCGGTGCTTCGTGGTCCTGGACGACCGCGCCCTCATAGAGCAGGCCGCCCACTACCTCATCTACGGGAGCGAATGGGTGTGCGCCGTGCTCGGGCACGGATGGCGCGATCCCCTGCTGGAAAGAGGCGCGCCGACGATGATCGAGGTGGACCTGCCGGTGAAGTGGGTGTCCGTCGGCCTGAGGGAGGAGCTCTCCAAGCTCCTGCTCGGCGAGTGGACAAGGCAGACCGTAGCCAAACCCTCGGGCACTTTCCTTGAGGACTTCACCTTCACTCTCCACCACGACCTCCCCCCGGAGACCGTGGTGGGCCACTGGCATCCCGAGAGGCTGGTCGACCCGTTGGAGAGAATGCGGATTCACCGGCCCGCCAATACGATCTGCCGGCACTGTGCCGACGATATCCGTGAGTAACGCAAATTGTTGAAGCCTGGGTGCGGTCCCGCTACGATCCCCGCCATGACCGACGCCCGCATCCGCTTTCCGCACCCGCCGCGAATACCGCTGTCCTGACCGAGGGCATGGTATCCGCGGGGGTGTAGCTCAGTGGCAGAGCGGCGGCCTTATAAACCGCAAGCGCCGGATCAGCGCGTGACCCGGGTTCGATTCCCGGCACCCCTACCATCTCCGAGTCTTTTGAAGCTATCGACAGCCCTGCGTAAAGCGGCCAACTCCGGTTGCACCGCCTAACACGCCTTGCGCCCGGTCGATCTCTCTGTAGCTGCCAATGGCGGTTCTGCTTATACTTAAGGAAGAGATGCGCCGAGCGTTAAGACGACTAGAGGAGACGATCATGCTCGGCTATGCGGGCGTGCTCAGGATTGAGGGAACCCGCCTTCCTCCAGGACTCTGGAACTCCCTCATGACGTCGGAACTCCAGTGGTACTTCCTGGGTGACCCCTGCGTATACTGCGGCGCCTCTTCGTTGTGCAGCACCTTCTACGACGAAAGGACAGCCGGGGAGGCAGCATTGGTCAGGCACAAGATGGTCGTCTGCCCTCTGTGCGGCTGGTGGCTGAAGAATGAACGCCGAATTGTCGAGCATGAACAGCCCACCCTTGCAGCCGAATACACATATCTTTCTTCGCTCCGCGAATTCGACTGCCTTGATGAAAACGCTCCATTGGATCTGGTGCGAGCATACATCGCAAAGCGGTGGGACAATATTCGGGACGTTCATCCGCGGAAGGTTGAACAGATCGCGGCCGCCGCCTTTTCCGATTTTTTCGGCTGTGAGGTCCGGCTGACTGCCTACTCAAAAGACGGCGGAGTGGACATGTATGCCGTTATCAGCAATTCGCCCTGGGCTTTTCAGGTCAAACGCACGGGCCAGATGGCCGAGGGGGTCGAAAAAGTTCGAGAATTTCTCGGAGCTATGGTGGAGAACGGGATCGCAAATGGCGTGTTCGTCACCACGGCAAGAAAATTCACGAAAGGTGCGCGTGCGGTCGGAATCAGCCCGCATGTGATCAGACAAGGAGTTCAGCTTGAACTGGTGGATGGCAACTCTTTCGCGGAGATTTTTGATCTTCACTATTTCGAGCAGAGCCCACCGTGGAAAGATTGTTGGCCAGGAGCCCTCGGGGACGTGAAGGCCTCAATCGAGGAAGCCCGAAGATGGCATCGCTGAGCTTGCCTGCGGCTTTGTCGTCCGCTGCCAAGCATATCGGCAGTGGACGGGGTGAAATTTCCCGGAGGATGGTGAAATTTTCCGGCTACGCCCGTACCACCGGCAAATCCTCCAGCCGGGTGGTGTATCTGGGCGACCGCCGCGACTGGGACATCTCCCAACCCTTACTCGACACCACGCCTTCGGCGGCAAGCCGCACGGCTCCGCGTCCGTGCTCGATCTTCCTGACTGCTTCGAATGTTGACGGGTGCGCCCACACCGCGCACGCCGCCACCAGCGGGCGGAGATCGATACCCAGCCGCTTGATGGCCTCCGCGAGGATCAGGTCGCCGTCCATGGTCATTGTGTCCTCACATGCCAGGTGAGGAACGACAGCGTGAAGAGAAGCATGAACAGGTCGATGGCCTCCTCACGACCGAGGAAGCCGATGCCTTCATGGAGGATCTGGTTGCGGACGATGGCGGCCAGCCGTATGTCGCGGGCGATCCTCTCCTTCCCGGTGTCGGCGTAGGCCGCCGTAACCACCGCCCGGCTTTCCGGGAATCTCGCCGCGCCGCCCTTGCCCACTTCTAGGCCGTCAAACAGCGTGAGTTTAGCATCGGTCATCGTCTGGATCCTGGGGAGGACGGGGTTCCAAAGGCAGTTCAACTTTTGCTGCAACCCATTCCCTGTGGCGCCGAGGACATGGCAGACGTGTTCGAGGCTTGCCGCCATACCGCCCACCTCACGATGCACCCCGGCGTCAGCCAGATTGCCGTGCTTCGATGTCAACTCCGTCAGTTCCTCGAAATGCCAGAACACCTGGCCAAGGCCCTGCGTCGGCAGCCATTCAAGGAACGTCCGTGCCCGCGTCTCGTCGGGCGGGGGGATCTCGGTCGGCAGCTTCCCCTGCAACGAAGGAAGGACGACATCCCGGAAAGTCCTCATGGCCGCCTTAATCTGCCCCGCCATCCAGTCGGGGAACAGGTCTTCGAGGAATCCGCCCCCGACGGCCGCCTCGACCTCGGCGTAGGCCATCCCGTCGGCCTCAAGCAGGGCGACGCCGCCATTCACCAGTTCCTCGTATCCTTCCTGCTGACGAGGCAGCCTCCTGCCGCGGTACTCAAGTGCCTGCTCGGCGGCCCACCTGATCATTGAAATCACATGGTCACGGGTTGTGGCGTACCTGCCGAACGCCTCCTCTGCGATCTCGGCCTCGAACAAGCGCAGGCGAGCGAGCGCATCCCCGCGGATGACGAAAGAGCCGTTCGGGCGGTCCTCGGTTTCCACGTGCATCAGGGCCTGCTTGCTGTAGGCGGCGTGCCATGCGGTGGCCTCCAGCGCCGCGAAGTGCCGACCGAAATCCCTTATGGCATGCCATCCCGAGAGCCGGATGAAACCCGGCGCCCCTTCCTTCGGCTCACCGGAGAGCGAGGCCTTGTCCGTGAATGCGATATGGCCCGTCCCGTTGGAAAGCTCCATCAGCATCAGGGCCTGCCACCTGCGGTACAGCGGTGTCCGCAGGTGCTCAGTCTGCGGATGGCCGTTCGGCAACCGACCGACGAGCGTACTGGCATACATGCCCGCCCGCCAGGGGGCTTCAGCCGGACGCTCGATGAATTGCCCCGCATCCTCCGACAGTTCATCGAGGGGGTGGTGGCTGCGGATGTCGCCTGGGCCGACATGCCGCCAACGGCGTATGGCGCGCCCGAAAGCGAGCGCGGCGTCGAGACGGGGGCCGTCCGGCTCGCAAGGTATGTCGTCCGCCGCCCGCTCTGGGTGGTCGGCGGCCACCAGCCTCGCAATGATTTCGGCGGGCATGACATGGCGGAGGGCGGGAACCACTATTCCATGTTCCTCCGCATATTCGAGGAGCTGCTGACTGATCGCTTCTGCGCCGAAATCCTTGGCCGCCTTGATCACTGCCTCCGGGCCGATGAACCGACCGTGGCATTCATGGCTTCCGCGGTTCATCCTGCACTCCTTCGTCTATGGAAGCCGCCCCGAGGACGTGACTGGCAGCTTTCGGGGGTTATGCGGAGATTCCTTACCTTCATTCAGGCGATCGCCTACTACACTAAGACAGGCAACACTAACGAAGGATTCGGTTGGTGCGAGAAATTGAGGATTTCACGGATGATCGTCTGAAAGCCTGGTGTATCCACTGTGGTGCGGTGATTGCCGACATCGAAAGCAATCGCGACCATGTTCCGACCAAGTCGCTCCTGACGAAGGCTCTTCGAGAACGGGGCGCCGACTATGACCGCGGCGCGGGTGATGAAATGGATTATCTGCCACAGGTTATCGTCTGTCGGCGTTGCAATTCCAGCTTCTCGTCCGACGAAAACTACCTTCTTTGCGTGCTTCACGCGGTCATGGCTGGCAGCCTCTATCCCGATCCGGCGAAGCATCCCGAAGCGGCAGCCATTCTGCGGAGTAACCGGCATGTAGTCCGATCCCTCAAGAGAGGATCGGACGGACAGCTTCTCCTGTTCGAAAACCTGCAGCCGTTCACGCTCTTTCCCGACACCGACAAAGTACGGCGCGTCATTTTAAAAAACGCTCGGGGCCACGCCTATCACGAGATCGGCGAGCTGCTGCTCGAAGCGCCTGATCACGTCGCATTCGTCCCGCTGGAGCGACTGAGTCCCGAGCAGCGCGACGCCTTCGAGACTGTCGGCACCGGCGCGGAGCTTTCTGTCTGGCCAGAGGTCGGCAGCCGCATGACCGTCCAGCTGCTCGACGAGGAAGCCATGGTCGGCGGCTGGATTACGGTCGAACCCGGTCGCTACCGCTATTCTATAGACTGGTCCGACGCCGTGACGGTGAAGACTGTCATATGGGAGTATCTCGCGACCGAGACACGCTGGGAGCGATAGACACTGCCCTACGGCTCCGGCAGCGACCGAAGGAACACCAGCGGACGCCATGGAGCCTCATGATCCCATGATGTCGTGACTCACGCTCTGGTCCCTCCGTAGCGGCCGTGGTATCCAAGCTCCATGACCGACAGCAAGCCATCCCGTCGCGGCCGCCCGCCGAAATACGCCCACCTCGGCGCCGATGAACTGAAGGAACTCGCCCGCAAGCAGGCGGCCGAGAGGCAGGCTCGCAAGCGCGGGCGCGACCAGGCTGAGGCCGCCGCGACCGATATGGTGCTCCGGACGCTGTCCGACACCCTGCTGTATTCCGCCAAGGAAGGGCTGATCGACCCCGTCGCCCTGCTGGATTCCCTCAAGGTCGGAAGGGGGCGGCCGACCAAGCCGGAGGTCGAAGCCGGCATCGGTTTCGACGAGGCGGATCGGCTTTGGACGAAGTTCAAGCGGGCATTCCTCGAAGCGCTCGCCGAAGGCAGGGGCTCGCTGATCCCGCCAGGCGTCGGGGATCCCTTGGCGGACCCGACGGATGAGGAGTGGCAGCGGCTGGTGCATCCGCCGTGGCAGGGATATTTGCCGAATGGTCGCGAAGACGCGAAGATACGCTTCCTGAGCCTGTTCAGCGGCATCGGCGCCCCGGACCTCGCGTTCTGCCGGCGGGGCTGGAGATGCGTAGGCCATGCCGAGATCGAGGATTTCCCTTCCGCCGTGCTGGCGGAACGATTCCCGGACATCCGGAACTACGGTGACATAACCAAGGTTGACTGGGTGGCCGAGGGGAAGCGGATCGGCCCGGTCCACGTGGTCGTCGGCGGCCCGCCCTGCCAGTCATTCTCGGGGGCCGGCCGCGGCGGCGGGATGGACGACGCCAGGGGGGAACTGACACTCCGTTTCATTGATGTCGCCCGCGATCTCGGAGCTTCCGCCTTCGTATTCGAAAACGTCGACAGGATTCTGTCGGCCCCCTCGGGCAAGGACGTTTCCCTGGACTTGAAGGGTCGCGATTTCGCCTTGCTGCTCAAACAGGTCTCGGACGCCGGCTACGCGGCCGCCTGGGGCGTGTTCGAGGGCACCCGCTTCGGCACGCCGCAGAGTCGCAAGCGGGTGTTTATGGTCGGCATCAGGACGACACGGTGGGAATGGCCCGCGCTCGCTGCGTTCGGCCCGAACATCGACCTCACCTCGTTGGATTCGGCCCTGCGTTCGCTGCCCGGAAGCGGAAGGAAGATGATGAGCGTCGAGATCGCCGACGATCCGCTGGCTATGGCGGCGGCCGTCGACGGGAAATGGCCGAAGGCGGGCATCCTCTATGGCAGTGTCGCAACCTGCATCGAGCGGCTTCCCGAGGGGTGGCCAGAGGCGATGCCCCTCCTCCCGTACCTCGACAGGCACGTCGCCCGCCCCAGCGCAATCGGCCCGGATGCTGTCGCCAGCCTGTTCCGGCGGTTCGGTCGTGACACGAACCCCGAACTGGCGCCGTTATGGGAGAAGGCAAGAGCCCTGCGTGACGGCGAGGACGCGGACGCCATCGAATATGTCCCGGACCACGCGGGCACCATCACCAAGTCACGCGGAGTCAATCAGAGAGGCGGCTTACGGTCCGTCGTCGCCCCGGGCGGCGGTCCCCTGCGGCGTTTCACGCCGGAGGAGAAAGAACGGTTGCAGGGCTTCCCGACCGGATGGACCGACGTCGTCTACAAGGGCAAAAGGGCCACGTTGGAGCACCGGGACGGGGCCATCGGCAACAGCATGGTGGTGAATGTCCTCGGCCACTTGGCGGATTATCTCGACCTGATCCTGCCGGAGGCCGGCGATGCTTGAGTTCGACGGCGCGTGGCGGTTCTCGTCGCCCGGCGGGATCGGCCCCGCCGCCTGCCAGGCCTTCCTCGAATACATCCTCAAGATGACGGCGCAGGGCGACCGCCAGAACATCCTCGAACACTTCAAGGGGTTCTTCGCCGCCGCCTGCGGAACCACCCATTACAGAAGCTCGAATTCGAGCTGGGCGCAGTCCGACCTCGAACAGATGATGGCGGCCGCCGGGGAGAACGCTCCCCTTTTCATCGAGGCATTCCACGATGCCTGCGAGACCCTGCGTCAGCGTGGGCTCCACGTCCCGGACGTCGGCTTGGTGAACCGCCTGCTGGCAGAGCACCGCGTTCCGTACGAGCTTCAGCCGCCGAGGTTGGTGCCGTTGTCAAACCACCAGCCTGTGGCACCGCCCGAGCGGGTGCTCTCGCTCGACGAGACCGCGCAGCGGAAGATCCACGAATCGCTCGAGCTTTCCGGGCAGTTGCTGGCTGAGGGGCGGACACGGCCGGCGGTGCAGGAGATCCTGTGGCTGCTGGAGACCGTTTCGACCGCCTTCCAGGGGATGGCCACGGACGACGGGACCGTGCAGGGAAAATACTTCAACAAGATCGTCGGCGACCTGCGGCGGTGGCGGAAAGGCCAGCTTCTGGAGCAGGCCCTTGCCTGGATGACGACATTGCACGGCTGGCTGTCATCCCCGACGGGCGGAGGCATCCGTCATGGTGCGGACATCGGGGGCGAGGTCGATCTCGACCCGGTGGAGGCACGCCTCTACTGCAACCTGATCCGCAGCTACATCGGCTACCTGCTGGCAGAGCACGAACGGTTGAGCAGGGTCTCGAACGGCTGGCCGCTCCGATAGCGAATCTAAGCGAGCTGGACCCGAGGTCCGGCGCCGGATACCCTGGCCCCCCTGCAATGAGTGGTTGGGTGCCATGCCGTTCCTTATCGTAAAGAGGCTTGTCGGAAGCGAGCTCATCCTTTTCAAGTCCCTGCTTGCCCGAAAGACCGATTTCGGCCTGAAGGACACCACCGACCAGAAGGCCATCAGCCCGACGACGGAGATGATGCGGCGGCGGTTTCCCGCGATGCCGGAAGGATGGCCCGGGACGCGCCTGGATCTGAACGTGTTCGGTCCCGGACATGAGGGTGCCCGCCTGTTCGAGGACCGGTCGCTCGGACGGCAAGGTCAAGCGGACAACTGGAGGATCGAGGGCGACATCGACGACGGGGAAGACAGCCCGTATGCCGTCATGGAGGTGGGAGATTTCGCCGTGATCAACTTCCACGGCGACCCGCTGCCGACCGGCATCGACATCTACATGGTCTCCCAGATGGTGGACGAGGACGTTCGCCTCCACCGCGCCCTTGAGCGCCTCAGAAAGCGGCTCGCGACCGGCCGCCAGGCGGGGTACGGGATCCTGCCCGAGGAACTCTTGGCGGAACTCGCTCCTGACGACGTGGCGCAGGACCATCCGCTGATGCGGCTCCTTTTGGACGCAGGCGCCGAGCCGCTCAAGAAGACGGCAGCCGGGGGTGATCCTCGCTCGCAGGCCCACCTGAACCGGGGTGGTCGCCGGATGACGAAGGAGGAGTTCGCCGAGCTGAAGGCACTGTGGGAGGAGAATGGCCGCAAGGGCGAGGAACTCGTGGATCGCTGGCTTGCGGCGCGCAAGGCGGCGAACGAGATCCGGGACTATACCTGGGTAGCCAAGGAAGAGCCCGGTTCGCCTTTCGACTTCGTGGTCGTACCGAAGCGCGGAAAGCCTCGCCGTTACGAGGTGAAGACGACTTCGTTGGCGTTCGAGACGGACTTCATCATCTCCTTCGGGGAGGTGGAGGCAGCAGCCGGCCATGAGGAACCATACGACCTTGTCCGTGTATACAGGGTCGGCTCGGTGAATCCCGCCCTGAAGGTCGCGAGGCTGGTCAACAAGGACATGGCGGCGATAGCGGGCATCGGCCTGCCGGACGGCGTCAGGGCGGTTTCGTTCTCTGTGTCCCCGGGCCTTCTCGACTTCGGAGAGGAAGTCCCGCTTGCCCGCTTCTTGCCGGCGGTTGCCTGAACCCTACTCGGCCGCGGCGGGCACCGCCCGCCGCACGCCTTCGTCCAGGGCGTTCAGGAGGGCGCCGCCCATGGCCTTGGCGAAGAGCGGAGGCACCGCGTTGCCGATCTGCTTGTAGGCAGGGTTCATCGTCCCCTCGAACACGAACCCGTCGGGGAACGACTGGAGACGGGCGGCCTCGCGCACGCTGATGACGCGGGCCTGCGCGGAGTCGTAGTGAATGTGCGAGTAGGTGTCCTTGCCGATGTGCGCCAGCAGGGTGCGGCTCGGGAAGTCCTCGCGAAGTTTCCACCAGCGGTTCGGGAAGTTTCCGACGGGGTACGGCGGGACCATGGCCCGGTGAAGCTCCGCTCTTTCGGTCTGCGTCAGCCGCTTGCCGAGCTTCTGCTCGCGCCGGCTGGCCTCCTGCTCGAAAAGCTCCGTGGCAACCCGGTGGGCCTCGGGGTATTCGGCCCCCTGCGGCATGTGCCTGAAGATATCCGCATCGCGGGGAAGATATCTGATCTGGTGGTCGCAGACTCCGACGTCGTTCTCGAAGCCCTTCCATGAGCGCATAAGCTTCGCGTATTCGGAGAGCTGGCGGGACGGATCGTACGGCAGGACGTCGACGAAGCGGCGGGCCCCTCGCTTCAGCTTGCCTTCAAGGTGCAGGGTGATCGGTGGCAGGTCTCCGATGGCCTCTTTGGCAGTGACGGCGAACGGCCTGTCGCCGTCCTCGGGAGGCTCGACGAAGTGGGACCGCGACAGGGTGCCGAGATGCTTGTAGGCCACCGCCCGGGTGCCCTCGTATCCGGACGGGAGCTCAAGGTGCCTCAACGGCGTCGGGAACTTCGGGACCGCGCCCAGCTCCTTGCGCACCGCCAGCAGGATCACGCGGTCGCGCATCTGGGGCACGCCGTAGAAGGCCGAGTTTAGGAGGCTGTAGCGGGCTTCGTAGCCCATATCGTCCAGCGTCTCCGCGACCTCCTCGACCACATTGTGGCCGCCGTAGTTCATGATGTCGGGCACATTCTCCATGAGAATGGCCAGCGGCATCATCTGTCGGACGTAGGCGAGGTAGCGGAGGTACAAGTTGCCGCGGGGATCGACCTTGAACGCCTCGGGATGCTCGGCGACCTCGCGGAGCTTGGCTCGACCGACGCGGGCGTAGGCTTGGCAGGGCGGGCCGCCCACGATCAGGTCGACGGCCTCCTCGACGGGGCCGAGGCCGAATTCGGCGGCGACGTCCTCGGGTTCGGCCTGCGTGATGTCATGCGGCCGGGCGTGCAACGCCCTCACGGACGCCGGTGAGTCACGGAAAAAGTTGCGGGCGTGTGAGGCGGCGGCGTGTTCGTCGATCTCCAGGGCGGCGACGATGTCGCATCCGAGGGAATGGAAGCCCAGCGAGATCCCGCCGCATCCGGCGAACAGGTCAAGCGTGCGCGGGCGCCCGCCGCGGGCCAGCCTCTCGGCCTTGGCAGCGACGATCTCCGCGTCGGGACGCGACCTGTTGGACATTCCCCGTACACCTTACCAAATGTTGACAAGCATTCGGAGCATACCGGACGCCCGATGGATTTTGAATCCCCTTCGTCACCTCGGATCTTGACCGGCGTCGCCAGGTGTCGGACCTTTGCCGTCTGTCCGGTGGAGCCGAGTGAACCAGATGCAACTGCAAGAACGGCAGAGGGCGTTTCTCAACGCGGTGAAGGAGCGTTTCGGCGCGACCAAAAAAACCAAGATCAATCAGGCCTTCGGCGTCTCGAACTCGGCCAAGATCATTGAGGGCGGCGTCCAGCTCGGCGTCCCCAACCTTGAGAACTTCGGGGAGGACGTCGATTCCTTCCTGCTCCTCTGCCTCATCCGGTTCCCTCCGGAGGACGAGCTGTACTTCGCGGTCCGGGTTGCGGGCGACGTGGGCGTCCTCAAGGCACGGCTCGACGAGATGCGCCGCCTCGGGCAGGAGGTGAAGGCCAAGGGGAAGCCAGTCACCGAGTCGGAGGACTTCGTGCTCGAAGGCGAGGAGGCTGCCGGGGCGCCGGCCATCGCCTACCGCGAAGTCAACAACCTGGTTGCGACCTACCTCGCCGCGGAGGACGGAAAGCTCTACTTCCGCAACAAGCAGTTCTGGGACAGCCTCCGGTTCGACCTCTCGGCCGTTGGCCCTGGGGTGCGGGTCGACGAGGTGGCGATCTCGATCTACCCGCCTGCTGCCTCGGCGCGCCGCTCGACGCTGGCCCGCGAATTTGTCGGCTATCTAGGAAAAATGGTTGGTCGTGCCAAGGTCCATGAGGTCGATGCCTTCCCCGACGAGCGGGCCGTCGGCGAATCGATGCGGCGGATGCCGGCCACCCTCGACGTGAAGGAACTCCGCCGGCGGATCGAGGCGATGAAAGGCCATTACGTGGACGAACTCGTGGAGAGGTTCCACGAAGGCCTGAACTACCTGCCCCACAAGCACTTCGTCATCCTTAAGGGCCTGTCGGGAACGGGCAAGACCCAGCTCGCCCTCAAGTATGCTCGCGCCGTCCATGGCCTCGGCGCGGGGGATGTCGACCCGTTGCTCACCATCTGCGCCGTCAGGCCGGAATGGACGGATCCCACGGGCCTGACCGGCTACCACGACGTGCTCACCAACCGCTACGTGGTGCCCCCGTTCCTTGAGGCCGTGCTTCTGGCCACGGCCTACCGCGACTCCCCGGTCTTCCTCGTCTTGGACGAGATGAACCTCGCCCGTGTCGAGCACTACTTCTCGGACATCCTGTCGGCCATGGAGTCGGGCCACCCGATCCAGCTGCACTCCAGCTCGGTCCCGCTGGAAGGGAGCACGGGCGGCGAGATCAGGGCCGAGATCGCCTTCCCGCCAAACCTCTTCCTCGTCGGCACCATCAACGTCGACGAGACCACCAACCCCGTTAGCGACAAGGTGCTCGACCGCTCCGTCGTCATCGACATGTCGAAGGTCGACCTTGCGGGCTTCTTCGCGAAGCTGAAGGCCGACGAGCCGGACCTCGCCGCGTCGATCGACGCCTGCGCGCCGACGCTGGAGGCGGTCAACGCCGCGATGACCCCGCACGCTCAGGGCTTCGGCTATCGGGTGGCGGACGAGTTCGTCCGCTACCACGCCTTTGCCACCAGGATCGGGAGGGCCTCGGACGACGTCATCGACGACATGCTGGTCCAGAAGGCGCTGATCAAGCTCAAGGGCTCCCACGCCCAACGGCAGATGCTGGACGACCTGAAGAAGCCGCTGAATGGCAGGCCGAGGTCGATCGACGTCGTGGAGCGTATGGAGGCGGAGCTGATCGACTTGGGATCCTTCCGCAACGCGAGGTGATCCGGTGGAAGCCCTCTACCTCACGCCCTCGGGGTCGGACACCGCGTACCGAGTCTGGCCGTCACCGGAGTCCGTTCCTGAGGGCGCGGTCCAGGAGGCCCGCGACCATGTCCTCGAATTGAGGGACGCCGCAGGCGCCGACAGGGCCGAGCTCGCCGTCGAGGGGGTGACTCTCCAGCCACTGCGCTCCCGCTCGCCGGATTCCGCTAGGTGGGTGTGGTCGCCCGGCTTCAACGCGGGTGTCGCCGAGGCTGAACTCCGCATCCGCGGACGGATCGTCGCCGTCGAATTGGTCACGGACCCCGCCGCAGGCAAGGCAAGCCGCGAGGCGTTCGACGGCATGGTCGGCGACATCCTTGCGGACACCCTTGCCTTGCTGTCGGCCGGCGGCCACAGGGCCGGCCTCGCCAAGGGTGTGGGCAGCCGCCCCCCGCCGCTGGCCAGGCTCGAATATCTCCGTTCGCGGGCGGAACGGATCGCGGCGGCCGTAAGGGCGATCGACGCCTCGCCACGGCGGACGCTAGTCGCCGAATCCGAGGCCCTGCCGCACTGGCGGGCGAAGGCGGCTACTGGGACGGAGATCGCGAGGTCGTTGGCCACGTCGCGGCTGCTCCCCGACATGAACGATCCGTCGGTTCTCCCTGCCGTCCTGCGGGGCCACCTGCCGGCCAAAATCCGCAAGACCGTGAGGAGGTCCAGCCTCGACATCCCCGAGCACAGGATCATCAAGGCATGCCTGCGGCACTGGGCGCAGTGGCTCGCCGACGCAGCCGACCTTCTGGCCGCGGCGCCGCCGGAAAGCAGGAAGGGGGGGGCCGCCGCGAGGATACGGGCCGCCGGGCGGACACTGACCACACTTCTGTCACTCCCGCTGTTCGACGGGGTCGGGGACGCGGCCCCGAGGCCCGAGGCCACGCCCCTCTTCCGTCATGAGCCACGATACAGGGAGTTCATGCGGCTGCACGAGGAGATGACGCTCGGCGTGTCGCCGGTCTTCGGCGACTTTCTCGACCTGCCGCTGGCCCGCACGCATGAGCTCTACGAACTCTGGGCCTACCTCCGCCTCGTCAAGGCCGCCGCCGGCATGGAGGGCGGGACCATCGACGTCTCCGGCCTGTTCAAGGTTTCGTCAGGCGGTGTGGAAGTCTCCCGCGAGCGGGTCGCCGCGAGGGTCGACCGGATCACGGTGGCGTTCCAGCGGTCCTTCGGAGAGTGCTGGCGTCACCCCGCGGGCATCGGCTCGATCAGCCGCACCATGGTGCCCGACATCGTCGTGTCGGTGGATGGTGTCGAGAGGATGGTGGCCCTGGACGCCAAGTATCGCATCGACGGGGGAGTGGGGGACGCGATGACGTCCGCCCACACCTACCGCGACGCCGTCGTCGTGGCCGACGCGGTCGGAATCCGCCCGTTGCTCGTCGGATCCTTCCTGTTATCGCCTCAGCGGGTCGGCGTCGGGGGTGACTGGAAGGCGGCGGGCAGCCCCGCCCGGTTCTTCTACCCGGGCTACCGTGCCGAATTCGGCATCGGCGCCTTCGCTCTTCCGGTCGACTGCGAGGAGGACGTCCCGAGGCGCATCCTTGAGGAAGCCCTGGCGTTCATCGGGGGAGCCTGATGACCGACAGACTTACTTCGGAACAGCGATCCCGGAACATGTCCCGCGTCCGCGGCAAGGACACGAAGCCGGAGTGGGTAATTCGCCGCCTGCTCCACGGCATGGGTTTCCGCTACCGGCTGCACCGCCGCGACCTCCCAGGGTCGCCGGATATCGTCCTGCCGAAGCACAGAGTCGCCGTCTTCGTCCACGGATGCTTCTGGCACGGCCACGGCTGCCACCTGTTCCGGTGGCCGGCGACCCGCGAGGAGTTCTGGAAGGCGAAGATCGCCCGCAACGCCGAGCGGGACGCCGAGGCGCTGGCGGCCCTGAATGTGGCCGGCTGGCGAACACTGGTCGTCTGGGAGTGTGCGATTAAAGGGCGGACCTGCCTTCAGAAATCCGACCTCGCCTGTCGGATGGGATCGTTCATCTCCGGCACGCAACCTGAATGTCTGTCGATCGGCGGCAGGAGCGAAGAGGCATGACTTTGGGACCATCCTTTCTCGTCGGCCTGAAGCCGCGGATTATCGATTGCTACAGGCATGCCGCTCCCGAGAAGGCGAAGCAGATCGCGGAGATTGAGAAGCGGCTCGACAACGTGGACCTCGATGACAGGGCGGACAGCTTTGGCGCGCTAACCACTTACGGGGTCATCACCGGGTCATGGTGGGCATTGGAAGCACTGTGGTGCTTCGCTTTCGCGGTAGCTCGCCTCGCTCCGAAGTTCGAGGACGCCATACAGAACCATGTCAGGGAAGTTCCCCTTACGGACGTAGAGGACCAACTGGCTCTTACCCTCATTCAATGGGCGCTTCCTACGCTCGCCGAGAGAGAGCGCCGCGCGTGGCCGCACATCGAGATGAAATGGCCTTACGACGAGCGGGGAGGCATCAATTCCGACGAACTCCGCGCGGCCGAAACCGTCTTCCTCCATGCCTGCTCCTGGATCCTTTTCCACGAGTTATCCCACGTCCACCGCGAGCATGGTTCGCGGCAACAGGATAATTGGGAGATGGAATACGAGGCGGACGCCGACGCCACGAGGTGGCTGATCACCCGAGCCGAGATTGGGCAGGCCGCTGAACGCGGGTTGGGCTTGGTGTGCGCCCTGTTCTTAATGTTGGTCAGGGAGAGCCAGTCCGAAAGTGCCGATGCGGACCATCCTCCGATGGGGAACAGGATAAGGAAATGTATAGAGGCGGCCGGTTTCCACGACAACGCACCGCCGGTGGGTATCCTAGCAACCATGATCGAGACGTTTGCCCAGTACCGGAAAGTGATGACCCCGGGAGTGAGCGAATCATCTCCGGGATTGCGAGGTGAAACCTTCAGTACGGACAGGGCCTATCTCGAAGCCTTGCTGGTTCCGTAGGCAGCCCCTCCCGCTGACCTGTTAGGAAGAGGGCAGGCGAGGAACGACGTGCCGACCACGCTTGAGCGAATCGGTCAGGCATTCGGGCCGCCGAGGAGAGGCGGCATCGTCCCGACCAGCCTTCCGGCGGCCCCCTTGCGGATGGCATCGATCAACGGCAGGCACTCGCATTCACCCGCCACTTTGATGACCAATTCTTCCTCCCTCATCCTGAAGATAAAGACAGTTCCGTCGACGCGGTATTGGCAAGACTTTGCCGATGGGTGTTCCTTCACCTCGCCGTCCTCCAGGTCCTCCAAGGCCATAACCAGTTTGTCATAGGCGCCGACCGGGGCCGTGAACGGGACTACGAACTCATCGAGGCCTGCCTCGAATATGGTGTCGAACTCCTCCGGTAACTCGCTTTCCGGCACACGGAGCACCACATTCCGCTCGATCACCGCCTCCGAAGGCTCTTCGGGATTCTGGCCGGCGAAGATCGCGAACCTGAAGAACTCGCAATCCACAGAACCGCCGTCGGACTCCTCAATGTCTATTGCGATATCGCGCTTCTTCAGCTTGAAGACCGACTTGGCCCGTTCGTGGACCCTCTCAAGCTCGGCTACCATCTCCGGATGGAGAAGCCGCCCGGCCCAACCGGCAGCGTTGTCGCTCAGCCTGTCAGGGACCGTGTGCCTCTTCCTGTCGAAGCCGTCGATATTCCTGAAGGGACGCGTCTCGCGGCTGCGGAAAAAGGCTTGGTCAAACTTCGGCTTGATCCTCGGGAGCTTCGAGGGAGCTGCTTTCGCCTCGGGGGCACGGACGATAGGAAATCCGCCGTTGGAGGCGATCATCGCGTAGGGCCGCTGCCGATGCTTGATCGTGGTCTTCTCGCGTATGAATTTCGGAACTGAGACTTTCAGGTAGGCGTTGAGAGAATCCCCCGTGACCCAACCGTCACGGTGAACGGCCTCCTTGGCCTCCCCGTTGAGGGCCGCGAGGAGATGGTGGGTCCATATCCCGTGTTTGAGCGAATCAAGTGACCACGACTTCTCGGAAGGGGAGCAGGAGAAGAAGGCCGCTGCGTAGTCGCTCGATGCGATGTACGCCTCGAACTCTGCCTTACTCAATCCTGAGATCATGTCCCGCGTAAAACCGGCCCGCTCGGAGAACGGCACTGCGCAGGCATCGATGAACACGAGGCTCCGTCTGCAATCACGTTCCCTGAGCGGCGCGAGAAGAACTTCCTCTATACAGGCCGTCGTGCCCTCGGGATTCGATGGGTAGGTGTCCCAAGTGGTCAGGCGGTTAAACCCGCGGGCATGGAAGCCGTGGCCAGCGTAGAAGAAGATGAAAGTGTCGTCCTTCCCCAACTGCCTGATCTCGTACGGGAGCTCGTTTTCGATGCGGATCTTAGTCGCGTCATGGTCGATCCAGAGCTTGATGTTGTCCTCGGGTACCCTCAGCCGGGTCCGAAGAGCCTCCGCGAACGCGTCCGCATCCGCGATGGCGTAGGCCACCTCGTTGATGTCGGGTTGTTGGTAGTTCTCGACGGCGATCACGACGGCGTATGTCGAACCTGCCACCATCCCCTCCCGGATACGCTCCAAGGTTTTTCTGCGGCGAGAATGCTACATCGGAAGGTAATTCTCCAGCAATCGGAGGCGACTCACAGGGTGCGCATCGCCGGAACAGCAGCCGGCAAGGAAGGGAAGCTGAGGTTAGAAACCTGCCATCGCGGCGATGCCGTTGGTGTCACCACACCCAGCGGATCGACTTCGTCCAGAGCGCCGCGTTCAACGCGACCAGCACCATGCACGCCGTGCCGACGGTGAGGATCGGGACGGGCTCACGCACCGCGATCGTCCACGACAGTGTCTCAGTTCCCCAGATCAGGGTGACGGCAAAAACGATTCGCAAGGCCACCATCGCTTTCGTCGAGACGGGGCGCCTCAGGTCACTTTTCATCGGCACGGGCGCCCCCTCAGTTCAGGACCGCACCGGCCGGCACCGACTTCGACCGCAGGCCGATCAGGCGTTCGACCTTGGCGCGGAGGCTCCGGACCGACGGGTGCTTGCGGAACATGCGGCGGAGCACCTCCACGTCGAGTTCGTCGAATTGGGGAAGCATCTCGGGGCGGCATCCCGTCTCGCCGGCGATGTGCTTGAGGACGCTGCGGAAAAGGGCGTCGAAGTGCTCCGGAACCGGGGCCTGCACCTGGAAGGCGCGGCAGCGGCTCAGCAGTGGGCCGGGAATCCGGGACGCATCGTTGGCGGTCAGAATCCAGTTCACACGGCTGACGTCCACCTCGGCCGCCAGGCATTCGTCAAGCCAGCGGGAGGAGGTCGCCGGTTCGAGGAAGTCCAGCAGCACCTGCGCCACGTCGCCGTTGTGAGATCCCTGCGCCGCCTTGTCGATCTCGTCCACGACGGCGAGAAAGTTCGGGGTCCTGGTGCGGAGCATGTGCTCGACGACGATCGAGGGGTGCGCCCCCTGATAGCCTTTGGACAGGCCTTTGAGCGTCAGGTTCGTGGAGGCGCCGGCCGCGGCGATCGTCAGTGCCGGCAGGCCCAGCAGCTCCCCGACGCGGCGGGCGAAAGTGGTCTTTCCGATCCCGGCCGTCCCCCAAAGCAGCAGGGGACGGAACCTCACCGCCTCGTCGCCCAGGGCTTTCCGCGTCCACATGTCGTCGACGATCATGTCCACGACAGGCCGGAGCCAGGGAAACTCGGCGGTCAGCGTGGCGCGAACGACCTCGGGGGGCAGTTTGGACACCGCGAGGGGGAGCGGCGCCTGGAGCGGGGCGTACATGTCACGGTGGCTCTTGGCGGCACCTTCCATGCCGCCGCGGATGACGACCAGCATGGGACCGGCAGGCTTGGGTTCCGTCCCCTCGCCGAGGTCGCCGAAGGGAAATTCCTCATCCTCGGTCCGCTCGGCAAGCTCCTCGGCCATGTTGAACCCGGAAAGCGTCGGCGAACTCGTCACGCCGCTGTCCGCCGCGGGGGCGAGCGGACCCCGCTGAAGGCCGATCCTCGTGCCCGCCATGTTCCGCATGACCTGGCGGATGGGGCCAACACCGCCGAGGCGGCAGTGAGTCACGCCGAAATGAAGCCAGCCGTGCAGGAGGCTGTAGAGGGCCTCGGTCTCGGTGTTGCGGTCGGGCCGTTCGATCTCCAACAGGATATATTCGGCGATCGCGAGCATCGAGCCCCGGTCCCCGAGACTGGCCGCCCCCCAATGGAGCAGTCGCGCCAGCTTCTGAGGAGCTTCGATCATGCCGTCTGCCTTGCCCGCGGCGAGTAGGCTCGCCGCATGGTTAAGGGGGCCCGACTGCATGCAGCGCGACCGGATCACTCGTTGGAGCGCGGTTCGGACATCCCGATCCAGCTTCGGCTGAGCCCTCGACATGGCCTCCCCGATGTGCGGCAACAGCTTCTCGGCAAGCAGGTTGGCGTCGGGCTTGCGCGTCGAAAGCCACATACCATTGACGTCGTCACCAACCCAAGGCCTGTCATCGGGCATGTGGTTCGGCAGCAGGGTAGGCCGCTCCGAAAGCAGGTCGACGACGCGCCTCGACAGCGTCCGGATCCACATCGAGGGAATCCGGCAGCTGTCGTCCTCGGCCATGGCGTGGCCGACCTCCTTCGCGATCTCGTAGGCGAGCAAGGTGCGGCTCGGCATGTCACCGCATTCCGCTGCGATCGCGACCAGGCAGAGGCCGGGATCGCGCCACAGATCGCCGGTTTCGCGGAAGTGGCCGGTCGACTGCGTCATATCCAGACCAAGTCTGGCCACGCCGTTGACGTCGGCGTAGTCGGGCGCTGTCTCCAGCATGAGATGGCCGGCCGAAAGGACCTCCTCGATGACGTCCTTGTACATGCAGGCACGGTGGCGGACCGCGTTCTGCTCAGGGCCCTGCGGCGGAAACAGCCAGAATTCCAGATAGTCGCGGTGCATCGCATGCTCCTCTGCGGCGGACTCGTGGGGACGAGGGCCGTCGGGAGCGGCCCGGTCAGAGGGGCGGTATCGAGCGATGCATGTCGTAAAGCCCTTTCGACTGGTCGGGCCGAGATCGAATCATCTGATGCCGAAGGACGTCAAGCTATTTAATCGTGCGTCACGCAAAATTCCCGATCCTGACGTCGATCGACATCAGGAAAGGACGTCGATCGACGCCAGATCATGATCTCATGCACCCATGTGCCCAGTGGAGCCGGGTTCCTTGCATCGCCACGCGGCAACATTGCGACAAGAATGGAACCCGGAGACGGAACATGGAAAGCTACAATTTCGGCGACGGGAAAGGAGCGGCACCGAAGCCCTGAAAGTCTCCGATCAAGTCGTGACGGACCATCGACTCTGCTCCGACAGCGGGCGAAAATGCGTTCCGTCATCCATCGGACGTCGGAGACAGGAAGTGGCCGGACACCGGTTCGAGGGGCTGAGGTCGGCGGTCGCCGAAGTCCTGAAGGACATGAACACCATGAGGGTGCTCCCCGACGTCTGCGAGGGACTGGGGATGTCGATCGGCGACGCCGACACGGAATCCATGTCCAAGAAGGGCTACGTCCTCGCGAGGCTGGACGCCACCCCCGACGCAGCCATCCCAAGGATCGCCGTCGACGTGGGCGACAGGCACGGCAATCTCGGCCTGTCCGAGGCTGGCCTCGCCGAGATGGAGGCAGCCATGCCGCCGATCTCCGAGATCACCAGGCGGGACGCGGCAAGGGCCATCGACGCCTTCGGCCTTGCCGGCGACATCGGCATCCTCGATCTCCTCCGCCGCGTCTGGCCGCTGGACAGGATGGGCGACCAGTTCATGGGCTTCGTGGCCGCAGACGTCGAAAGGCATATGGTCAGGAACGACGACTGGTCGACCGAGGACCTGTTCGAGCGCCTCGGCGCCCTGTCCTGCTCGCGCCGCCGCTTCATCGGCATGCTGGAACTGGCGATGCATCCGACCTGCCGCCGGGGGGACGGGCAGGAGGCGATGCGGCAGGCCCTCACCCCCATCCTCGCCCGCGACGGCTACGTCATCGAATGCACCGGCCACGTCTCCAGCTATCCCGCCTACGGGATAAGGCCGGACGTCGGCGTCCCCTCGCGTCCAAAGAACATCATCTTCGCCTCGACGGGCCCCAAGCCTGAGATCGTCCTGTCTGACGCAGTGAACAACGACGTGGTCATCGTCAAGGGGGCGGACACCTGCCTGATCTATGAGGAGCCGATACCGGACACGGGCCTGCTTTGGACGGACCTGGCCCGCTGGTGGCAGGCGCGTGAGGGCGGCGTCGCGGAGGCCGACGCCCGCAAGTCGCTCGGAGCGAGGCTCCTGGCGAGCCTTGCTTCGGATGGGGAGCGAATGGTCTTCAGAACCTACTTCACCGCCCTCAGCGAACGCCTCGGCGACGCCCTGCCTGCCCTGGTGCCCCAGGTCTACCTGCACTACGACCCCGCCACGATCCGCCAACTGAACGGGTTGAAGCGGCTGCCCCGCCAGCGGATGGATTTCCTCATGCTCCTGCCGATGCGGACCCGCATCGTCATCGAGATCGACGGAAAGCAGCACTTCTCAAGGGACGGCGAGCCGTCGCTTCCCCTCTACGCCGAGATGGTCGCCGCCGACCGGGACCTCAGGCTGGCCGGCTACGAGGTCTACCGTTTCGGAGCCAACGAGGTCGTGGGTCCCGAGGCGGGCCGCAGGATCACAGACTTCTTCGAGCGCCTGCTCGCCCGCCACGGTTCGCTGCCGCGGGGGTGAGAGTGAGGTTCAGAAGGCGGAATCCCTGTCGAGACGGTGGATTCGGACGCGTCCGCCTTCCGCCTCGTAGCGGACCGCCTTCACGTACTTCGTGATCACCTGGTTTAACCGCAGCATCGGTTCCATAACGGCGGAACCTTCCGACAACCCCCACGGGTCCGTCGCGGGCAAGGCGGCGGCGGCCGGCTCCCTCGGCGGATCGACCAGCACGTACTCCTCCTCGCCGTCCTCGTCGTAGCCGATGTGAATGCGGTCTTCATCGACGCATTCCTCGTCCGGCTCCACCGCGCAGGCGTGGGGGAAGATCGCCACGTTCACGCCCTCGGTCTGCACCGAGGAATACATGATGCCGTCGACGGGCGGCTCGGCGATGGCGGCGAGGTACTCCGCCATCGCCTGCGTCGGCAGGTATTCCAGCGTTTCCGTGTTAGGGAGCACCGGACGCCTCACCTCCTCGTGGAACCCCCTCAGGAACTTCACATAGGCGTAGTTCCGCATGAAGTCGGGGTCGAAGAGGCTGCCGCCCCACGCGCCCTCGTCGAAGGCCCGCAGGTCGAGGACCCGCAGAGGGCGGACGATCTCGAACCTGCCGACCACGGCCGCCCCGCCGACCGGGACCCGCGTCTCGGCGATGCAGGTGTCGACGTCGAACGCGCCGTAGAACACCGAGATGCCGGCGGCGTTCATGCGCCCCGGCGAACACGCCGACCGGGGCGGCGGCCCAAGTTCCCGGGCAGGAGCAGAATATATCCTGCGACGGCTCGCTTCGCCGTTCGCCAGCCTCGCCCTGTAGACATGCCTGTGTTCGGCGTCGCCTGGACCGCCTATCATCCGCACGGGCTCACGGCGGCCGGGCCAACCGCCGTTCAGCGCCGCCCCGAGTATTGTGTCGAGGTGAGACTTGGCGGACGGATTGAAGAACCGGCTGCGGTGCTTCACGGACTCGCAGAAGTCGCTCCAGGTTTCCCTGAACCGCGGGTCGAGCGGGATCTGGACCTCGTAGGTGTAGGAACTGTCGTCATAGAACTCGAATGCCCCGTCCCGTGCGACGGCGTAGCCATGCCTGTCGTGGAGCATCCGTACCAAGGCAATCGCGAGGTCGTCCCCGCATTCCAGCATTTCGGCGACGATGTCCGAGGGGCACTGGCCGTCCCGGCTCAAGCAGGCGTGTCCGTCTCGCACCACGGGCAGCTCGGGCACCACGCCGACGACCCGCCTGTAGACGGCATCGACGCGCGTGGCCAGTTCCTCCAACAGGATGGCTTTGCGATTCCCGCGCCCGCAGATCCCGCAGGGCTGCTTGCGGCCGCTCTTTTCGATCTCGGCCTTGATGACCGGGTCGCCCACGCAAGCGTGACAGACGTATGCCGGCATTCCGCTTCTCTCCGAATACTCCCGCATCGCCCGATGGTATAGCGGAGGGCATCCGCCTGCCAACCGGCCAGACTGTGAGTCACGCCAAAAAGCCGCCCTTCCATGCGCTGGACTTCAACCGTAGGACTGGGCACACTGAGCTCGGATCACGCGAAACGGTAGCATGAGCGCCGCAAGAATTTCCTGACGCCTGTCGGAATCTGGGGGGTATAGGCCGTATCGTCGTTCAGGTCAGGCCTGCGGGCCTCGCCTGCATTTTGACGGAGGACTGCCATGTTCCGGTTTGTGGGATGGATCGTAGTGACCGGCTTCGCCCTGTATGGGGCAACCCAATTCGTCAGGAAGCATGTCGTGGCCGACAAAGGCTGCGGGACCGAAGTGCCGAAGTGACTAGGTCTGCATGATTCCGATCCGGCCAGGGGAAACCATGCCTCGGAAACACAATGACGCGTTGCCGCGCGACAAGTTGCTGGACCTGTATCAGCGTCTCACGCTCGGCAGCGGAAAGCTCTTCCAGGCCGACATCGCGCAGGAGCTGGGATGCTCGCCGCAGACGGTCGTCCGCCTGATCGGCGTCATCGAGCGGCACCTCGGCAAGGACGCCGAGATCGAAAGCGGATTGGAAGGCCGGCGGCGCTACTATCGGCTTCGGTCGAACGCTCAAGCGAAGGCTCTGGGCTTCTCCTTCGAGGAGCTCCACTTCCTGGCAATCTGCCGCGACCTTGCAGCTCCACGCCTGCCGGTCGGCGTCGCCGAGCGCATCGACCGCACGCTCACGTCGCTCGCTCTCCAACTCGCCGAAGGGCAGCGGCAGCCCTTGGCCGGTCACATGGGATTCCGGCCCAAGGGGTACATCGACTACGGCCCGCACCTCTCGACCATCGCTGGCCTTCGCCGAGCCATCGAGAGACGTCAGATCTGCCGCGTCGTCTACCGTGCCAATGGCAGGGACGAAGCGCGTCCCTACCGCTATGCGCCGGGACGCATCCTCGCGATGGGGGCGACCCTCTACGTGCAAGGCTATCGGGTGCCTGAAGGGTCTGTGCTGAAGGATCGGCCGACCACCTTCTCGCTTCACCGGATCACGGAACTCGCGCCGACGGGCGAGCACTTCTCTTTCGATGCGGCCGATGAGGATGCCAAGGGGTTCGGGCTGAACTGGCACGATCCGAGGCGTGTCCATATCCGGATCGGTCCCGAGGCCGCCGACTATGTCCGCGACCGCGTCTGGAGCGATGACCAGACTATCGACGAGCACGCGGACGGGAGCATCACGCTTGCCGTGACCACGACCAGCGTGAAGGAGCTGAACGCCTGGGTATGGGGTTTCGGTGGGCTGGCAACCATCGTCGACGCTTGCACGGCCAAGGACGGAGAATGCAATGAAATGCAAGGTATCCCGGCGCGTCTATGACGCGTCCGGCCAGAGCGAAAGAAACATCAACGTCACCCTGAACTGGGTGCTGGGCTACTTCTCGAAAAGAAACAAAAACGTCGGTCTCGTCTGCAGCCTAACCGAGGCTGAGGATACTCAGGTTGAAGTCGAGATTGAGGACGACATTGCCCAGAAGATGGACGGTAAGTTTGGCACTCACTCGGAGCCTCTCGTCTCCACGTTGCTCGTGGTCGCCTATGCCTTGGGGGGGGCTGAATGAACGACTTGGCGCTCGCATGCGAACTGTCGATCCGGCAGTTGGACGAACTGCGGGACGGGTTCGCGGAGCAGACGTCGGCCGTCGGTAAGGCACTGTCAGGCCTTGGGCATGTGTCGCCGCCTTCGAACGATCCCCGCAACTTCATCCTCCCCGTGATCTACGGTGGAGCCGGCGCGGCGATCTCTGCCTCGGACGCAGTTAAGGAGTTCATGAACCGCATCCACGAGATCGCGTCGAGTGGAGGCGAACCCAAAAGCACCTTCGAGCGAGTCGTTCGCTTCCTGCTGGGGCACAAGGACGACGCGATCGACGCTGTTAATGGGGAGTACGTCGACCGAGCCGGAAATGCTGCTTGGTTTGGCGTCCACCGCTTGATGTATGGCCATGACATCTTCTCGCTGGGTCCGGACAACCCATTCGCGCTGCTCATCAAGCAGGAAGGGAGCATACTCCGTGGAATCGCGCAGGTGTTCAGGCACCTGGTGGCCGACACGTTCTCCAACCAGGGACTGCCGATTCCTTTCCATTCCTTCTTCGACTACGCGAAAGATAACGGCAAGCTGGGCAACACGCTGCTGGACCTCGCCAAAGCCGCCACGAACGGAGGGGATGGTTCGGAAATCGTCCAGGCGTTCGGGAACCTCTTCACAATCAAGGCTGCCGATATCGGCGCAACGGGCCTAACATCCGCTCTATGTGCCGTTCACAACCATGTGATGAACAAAGGCGACGAGGCAGCCGCCAGCCAAGTCAGGGCCATAGCATATTCGTCTCAGTTCTTCGGAAAAGCCGCGATCGGCGTCGTGAAGACCGGGGTGCCGTTCATAAGCTGGCCCACGGCAGTCATGACCGTGAAGGAGATGTATTCGCTCTATCGGCTGAATTACAGGGACATTGCCGCCCTTGAGCAGGCCACAGAAAGGCTTTGCCTCGAAAATGCTAGGCTGGAGGCCGAGGTGTTCGAATCGGGACGGGGCCTCGTCAGCCATCCGGGAGCCAGGGGCTACCTCAAGGAACTCAAAGATTTCGACGCCCGCATGCATTCGCTCGAAGAATTTTTCGACAGGTGATCCATGGCCATCCCTTTCATCATTCCGCTTGTGCTTACTGCAGCCGGCGGCCTCGCCATCGGCGCTCTCTCCCGCCAGCCCGAGATCAACCGGCTGAAGGAGCAGGTCCGCGTCCTTCAGAGGGAGATTGAGACCCTTCGAAAGGCCATGCAGGAACAGCAGAGGCAGATCGACGAGCTCAAGATCAGGTACAGCACTCTCAAGGCATGGAACTTCGCCGAGAGGCAGCGCACCCGTGGGATGACCCGCGGGTCCCTGATCCTTCATTATGGCTTGCGAGACTACGTGGAGCTGACCGTGGCCCAGTCCCGAGGAAAGGCTTTGGAGGGCGACGACCTGCGCTTCTTCAACGCCTTCAATGTCATGGTGAACGACCAGCCGCTCGGCGAGGAGGAGAAGTCCTTCGTGAAGGAGTACGTCACGGGCCGGCACAGATATCAGATCGACAACCTCATTCCCATGAATGAGCAGGACAGGGACGCGCTGGTACATCTGGTCGGGGCCGCCTGACATGCACCTGATCTGGTTCCTCCCCTATCTGGTCAAGTACCTCATTGTCGCCGTCCTGCTCGGCGGGGTCATCGGACTGATTTTCCCGCCGATCGGAGGTGTGGTTTTCCTGCTGCTCCTTATCGGTGGGGTGGGCGCCGCCTGGAAGGACGCCGGTAAGAGGCGTCGCGCCCATGAACAGCAAGGCGAGGCGGAGGGCTTCGATCAGGCGCTTCGTTCAGTGCAGAACAGCTTCCGTCAAAAGTGATGGTCGGCTTCAGATCCTCTCTACCACCTTCCTTTTCGCGTCCGAGCTTCCCTCGATGTAGCCCTGAGTGGTTTTCAAATCCCTGTGGCCCGCCAACTGCTGCACGTCGCGAAGGCTTCCGCCGACGGCGACGATTTCGCGGGCGGCCATCGTGATGAATGTCCGTCGTCCCGAGTGCGAGGAGCAGCCCTCGAATCCGACGGTGAGGTAGAGCCTCGCGAACCACTTGACCACCGAATGCGGGCTCATGGACTTCAGCTTTGGGCGGCCGCCCTCCCCCTCGGCATACCCGCCCCGTTCTGAATAGATGACGGGCTCGTCCGGCGTGGGCCGCATCTTCCTCCGTAGGCCGTCGAGTTCCTTCCTGACCTGCTTGCCCAGCGGGACGATCCGCCCCGAACCTTTCTTGGCAATGGCATCCGGCAGTTCGATGGCGTCGGCGACATACCCCTCGGAGTCCGTGACCATGGACCATCGGATCTGGGCGATCTCGGCCGCCCTGAGGCCGGCCTTGCACGACAGCAGGAACATCACGCGGTCCCTTTCCGGATTCCTCGAATTCGACGTCAGCCACCTCAGCACCACCTCCGGCTGAGACTTGTTGAGAACCTTCGCCTGCCTGCCCGCCATGGTACAAAACCTCCCGCGTCCCGCAGAAAGTACCCATGAATCCTTGTAGCGCGCTTCTGGATCGCCGGGAGCCCCTTGTCGGGTGCGGTTTCGCGGTGAATCCGCCTTGGTAGGTTTTCGAGAAAATATACCAAGAGGCCGAGCGGGCCGGATTCCGGTCGAGGCTGCCTGCATTCGCAGGCCGATAACGGATAACGATAACGACTGTTATGTAATCTGTTATCCGTTATCAGACTTGGATATTCGGGCGATCCACCCGAGAATCTCAATGACATAACGGATCACGCATTACGGATATCGTTCCTTATAATTGTTATCTTGGTCCTTGACGTCGGAATCCCGGGTCGACACGCTATGTGCACGTCGACGTTGCAAAGGAGGCTGTCATGGACGTCCGGCTGGTCACCGAGGAAAACGTGTTCGCTGCTTGCGACTCCCTGGTCGCCATCGGGCGGAAACCGAGCTACCGCTCCATCATCGAGGAACTCGGCGGCGGCAGTCCCAACGACATCAAACCGTTCTTCACCGCGTGGAAGCTCCGCAACGAGTCGGTCGCGGACATGGCCGAGCCTGAGCCGCCGGCCCTGCCGAGGCTGCAGGAGGAGGCCCCGACCCTCGTGCCGGTGATCGAGACGCTCGCCGCTTCCCTGCTCCGGACGATGGCCGCGTCGACCGAGGCCATGAAGGCCGAATACGAAGGCAAGATCGCGACCGTTCAGGAGGGCGTCGAAGCCCGCCTGTTTCAGGTCCGCCACGAGGCTGAACAGGCCATCAAGGCCGCCCGAGAGGAGGCCGCCGCCGAGGTCGCCGCCCTTCATGAAGCCGAGGCGGTCCTGATCGACGAAAGGGACGGCTTGGCTGTCCGTGTGGGGGAACTGGAGTTGGAGCGCGGCGGCTTGGAAGCGGACCTGAAAGCCGAGCGCGAAAATGTCGCCCGGCTGGAGTCGGAACTGGCCAACGAAAGGGGCGTTTCGACCGGCCTCGGCCAGCAGCTTGCCGCGGCGGAGCGTGCCGTCAAAGATTTGGCCGCCGAATTGAAAACTCAGAAGGAACTGGCGATCCGCCTGGAATCGGAGAAGGCAACCATGCTCGCGCTCGTCGACGGGCTCCGGGGCGACATGGTCAGGGAGCGCGAACGCAACGAAGCCCTGCATGCCCGCGTCGAGGAACTTGTCGCCGAACTGGCGCGTGCCCGGTCGGCGGCGTGAGCTGAGGTTGCCACCCGAACCGGGGAGACATCGCCGTGACTCACGCTTCCGACTGCGAGATGGACTGGCCGACCGTCGCCGCCGCCCTCGAACGCGAGGTGGAGACGATCCTCGATGCCCTCGCGGTGGCGAAGGCAGAGCACATCGAGCTCAAGGCGGCCATGGTGGCGAAGCGGAAGCGGAGACAGTGAGGCGTTCGGCTGCGGATCAGAATCCCGGCCCAGCCGCCTTCATGTAGCTGGCCTCGGCCTCGGAGACGTACCTTCGGACGATCCCCTGCTGAACGTCGTCCAGCCGGTCACTAGCGTCGCACGGATCATGGTAGCCCGACGGCAGCATCTCGTAGAGACCGGCGGCCATGGCCACGACGATGGTCTCCGAGGTCGACAGGACTTCCGCGCCGGATCTCTCCCAAGGGGTGCCCACCAGGGTGCGGTCGATGATCCTCGCGAGCTTCGGGTCCTCTTGAGGTTCGGGCGGCGGAATGCGGATACCATCGAGATCGACGAAGGCCTCTAGGCTCACTTCTTTCCCCGCGCCCCCGGGTTGGCGACTGGCGGCTCGTTCCATTCGGTCAGCAGGGCGTTCACGGCGTTCACGAGCGCGTCGTGGATGCTCATGTCCCTGAGATCGGACAGGCAGCGGAACCTTTTGGCGTCCCGCAGCGTCAGCCTCACCTGGAGATGTCGATGGCCAGCGGCGTCCTCGGCCTCGGCGAGCTTGGAGCAGTCGTGCTCGCGGGCCTTGGTGAGAAATCCGGAGAGGGCGGAGGTGGCGGTGTCGGGCTTTTTGGCCATCGGTTCGCTTCCTGTCAGAATTAAGGTGAGTCGCCGGCGGGGACGGGGGCACGCTGCGGCTGGGCCAACGCCCACCCGATATCCGCGACAAGGTTGCCGGCGTGGTCCGAAAGGCAGGTCAGGGCGCGGAGGAGGAGCGTGCGGAGTTCGGCCAGTTCGGCGCGGGCGACGGGATCGCAGGCGTCCGCGATGATCTCCCTCATGCTGTCGATCACCTTGGCCTGCGCCTCGACGCCGGCGGCGAGGCCGCGCAGCAGGGCGGCGGTCCCGAGCGGCATGTAGCCCTCGTCGATCCAGTCGGTCAGCTTCAGGGCGTCGGCGGCCCGGTCCGTCGGCGCGGTCATTCCCTTCCCTCCAGGAGGCCGAGGACGGCAATGCAAAGACGGTCGATCTCCTTGGCGGCCAAGCATCCCGGGTCGAGTTCGGACGGCCCGAGCCCGCGGGCGGCGGCGTACTGCCACGCCATCCGCCTCGTCAGGATACCCAGCAGCGGCACCTCCATCTCGGCGACCGCCGCCTGCGATTCCGCCAGCGCGATCGTGTTCGGGATGGCCGAGTTGAGCACCACGCCGGCAGGCCGCCGGAGGGCCTTGACCGTCGCCAGCGCGGCTGCGAGGGCATGCAGGTCGAACGCGGACGGAAGCGAGGGAAGGACCACCGCGTCGGCTGCCTCCACCGCCCCCGCCATGGCGGAGTCGGAATGGGGCGGGGTGTCGATGACCACAACGGCGACGCCGTCGGCCGTCATCCTCCGAAGGTCATCGCGAAGGGTCGCCGGCTTGGAGCGGACGTGCAGGATGGCGGCCCTCTCGGCATGTCCGCCTCCATGACCGCATGGGGTCATGAAGAGATTCTCGCGCGCTCCGGAACAGACGTCAGCTGGAAAAATTACGTGAGTCACGGAAAACCACCGCAGGCGGATGCCGCGGGGGTGACGCTCACTCAGTTAATCTCTCCGAAATTCGTACAGGGAGGCGTCCCGGTCTTGGCCCTGCACATGAACCAGGGCGACAGGCTGGTGGTGACCCTGCCGGACCCTCCGGCTTGTTCATGCCACTTGCGGTCGGACTGACACTGCATGGTCGCGGACGTAATGCTGGAACAGTTGAAGAGATTGACCGTGCATCCGGCCGGCGAAGGCGGTGGCGGCCGAGGAGGAGTGGCGGCGGGGCCGTGCAGGTCAGCCCGACCACGAACCGGCCGCCCATGTCCCGCCGGGGCACGTGTAGTCCCGCTGGTGCCAGTTGGAGCCGCTGTACCCCTAGGGACAGCCGAAGTCCGCCGTCTCCGAGGTCGGATAGCACGGCGGGCCGCAGTCGACGTGGCCCACGTTGGCCGGCGGGCTGTCGAGGAAGCTCTGCCATTCGGCGGCGGAGGCGGTCGGGACGAAGACATCGGTCCCGTTGCCGTTCGTGACCTTCCGGCATGGCCTCGGGGCTGCACGCCTTGGCGGACGGTTCCGGGACCGTCGTCTCGTGGATCGAATCTTCGGACATCATGGAGCGGAGGGTGACTTCGGCGGCGGTCGTGAAACATTCGGGGCTGTCGATGGTTGCCGGCTCGTTCGAGGCCGCCACCGGTACTACGCAACGAACGCGACTTCGTGACGGCGGCATGCAGGCCGTCCGCAGGCTATCCGGCAGCCTCCCCGACCCTTCCGTCGATCCTTTTCCTCAAAGCCGCACAACGGACACTCAGGTCTGCGTCCGGCGCTGTACGCCAGCGCGTCTCACAGATCGTGGCGTCCCTGCCGTCCCTCCAGTTGTGCCCGAACCACCAGACCGGATAGGCGACAGGGCCGAGGTTCAGGCAGAGCATCGCCATTATCGACGCAAGCATCACATGCGGACCAGCGTCGACGATCCGGCCCAGCCATGGCTTCTTGGCCTCATGCCTAGCAAACCACTCCCTTCGTTCCGCGGTGAACATGCCGGATATGCTGGACCGGACGACCACGAGACCGAACCAAATAATCACCGAGGCGGCGAGCGCCTGGGACACGGCTGCGGCGAATTCGAAGAAGAATGCTGTGAGTGTCTGGTACTCCCTGGCCGCCGCAATTCCGCCGAGACACGTCCCGACGAGGGCCAGCAGTCCCTTGATCACCGCCTCCGCCGTCCTCACGCCCCACTCAAACACCTTATTCCAAGCCGCCGCACCAGCCTCCATGCGTGCCGTTCTCGCGTCCGTGTTCATGCGGTTTACCGCATCCGAACGGAGAAACTACCTGGAGCGGCGGCGCCTCTCGGCATGCGCACGTTGCCAAGCAGGAAATCATTCCGGACGACATAGGTCCTGAGGGCCTTTGTGGCCGTGTCCTTCTCCTTGGCCAGACGGGTCCGCTCGGACTCTATGGTTCCCTGGAGGCTGGCGCGTGTCGAGCGCGGCAGGGCGAGCAGGGCTGGCCTCACGTCGTCGGCCGTGACGCCGGAACCACCGGACGGTCTGAAGCGGGCCGCCAGATGGCCGAGGTATTTGTTCGCGACGTCCTTCTCATCAGAATCCTGGAAGCCGCCCTGGACATGCCAGAACAGGCCTAACAACTGCTGGTCAGTGATGATGGTCTCCCCGAACTTCTCGGCGATCTTGGACAGAAGCGCGCTCAAGTTGGCCTCGTCGATGCCGTCCGTGTAAACCACCTGCGGGTCCGCGGCCTTGATGGCTTCGATCACGTGCTGATGGACGACGGCTGGCTCGCAAAGACGGGAGAAGCTCTCAAGACTCCGAAACGCGGTGTCGAAGTTGTTCGGAGGGTTCTGGCGGACCGCCTGCATCGCCGCCGCCATGGAACGCTCGACCATGTCCGTGATCGCCTGGGAGTTCGGGCCGAGCAGCATGTAGTCCCGATACAAATCCATCGAGGCGTAGGTGAAGGCGGAACCGACGGCGATACCCGAGAATACGTCGGAATCCACGCCGACGATGCCAAGCACGCCGGTGGCGAGGACGGTGAGGATGCCCAACTGCTTCTTCGCGTATTCCTGACCCTGGCTCTCCGCCGTGAGGTCGGTCAGCCACCCTATGCAGGTGGTCTGGGCCAAGGTCATGCCCCGGTCGACGTACAACCAAGCCTTCCCCGCGTTCGCTTGGTTGGAGTAGGAGTCCTTGTATAGCTCGAAGAAACCGTCGTTTGTTTCTTCGACCTTACCCAAGGCGTGCTTCTCAGTTGCGTAACGCGTTGGGGAGGACATCCCCGCACAGCCGGCGAGCGAACCTGCCACGACGAGCGTGGCGGCCAGACGAGATATTGTCCCCATGTGATCCCCCCTTGAAAGTCGGTCGGCTTAGCTAACCCCAAGCGACTTGGCACAGGCGTTGATGCGCTGCTTTCCGCCCCACTGATCGAATTGCGTCCGTGCCGCCGAGACCACAGCCTCAGGCGTGTAGGGAGGCTCCAACCGCACCCCACGAAAGACGACGGTCACGACCGGCTGGCTGATTGCCAAGCCGCCCACCGTCTCATGAGTCATCCTGTCCACCGGCATGGGGCCGGCACCTTCCCTCAGCGCGTTGGCATAGGCGATCGAGACCTCCCCGAGCATGTCGGCGGGCCCGAGATCACCGACCACGCCGTAGGAGACTTTGTGGTTTCGTGGATTGTACGACACCACCAAGTCGCGAAGTCCCGCCTCCCCCTTCCTGATGAACGGGCTGCCCTTCGGCACGACGATGAACGGAACGGTGCGGGCGTCGAGGTAACGCCGGACGTCTCCAGCGTCGGGAAAGTTCTCGGGATCCTGAAGCGCCGTCGTGGAAACGTAGAAGCCCTTGGTCGGCCCGCTCTGCTGGACGTACGGGACGCGCAGCTTCTTGTCCTTAGTTGCCAAGCCATACCATTCGATGGTGGTCGGCCCAGTCCATCCGGCGGCTTCGGCCGCGGCGACATCCTGAAGGAACTCCCCGCAACGACCTTTGGCGGATCCGTGATAGGGCGGGCGGCCGTCGCCCGGCCACGCCCGCCCCGCATTGCAAAGCGTGTCCAGAGCCTTTCCCTCAACTCGCCCCAGCCTGTGGTATGCGTTGGGTGCTCCGTCCATATCGACTGCAAAGCCGGATGCGAATGCAAGTGCCCCGTCGCCGATGTTGAACACCTTCTTGCCGCCGACCGAAAAGGCTTCGGTGACGTGGCAGTCCTCCGCATGGGCATGAAGAGCGAAAAGGGAAAGGGCGGCAATCGTTGCCACCGATAGGCCACACCGCATATCTCCCCCCTCGACGAAATGCGTGTAACGTGGTGACTATGCCCCTTCTCTCACCGCAGTACAACCATAGAGACTGACTTGCGAGCATATCCAAATCTTTGGGATATCCGGCCAGTGCGTGGATCATGTCGATAGTTCAGATGCCCACACCAAATCGCTCGCAGGCCCGCGGCTCCTCGCTGTCGACTACCACCACGGCCACGGCGGGCATCTGCCATTCGACCCGCCCGTCGTAGCCGCTGAACCTGACGCCCGCGAGGAAGACCAGCAGCGGCACGAGCGGCCACACGATCTTCAACGCGAACCCTCCCGCCCTGCGGGTGGCTTCTACGAACCCGGTCATGACTGCACCCCCTTGTCGGAGGCGATGCCGTCGGCCTCCCTGTCGATGTAAATCCCTTCCTCCAGCACCACGTCGCCACCGACGCGGGCCATGCCGCACACCCTGGATTCCCCGCGCACCTTCGCCCTGCCGGAGACCGAGGCGTTCTCGGCCACCACGGCGTCCCCGCCTACCTCGGCGGAGCCCGAGATCCTCGCGCTGCCGCAGACGGTGGCGTCGCCGTCGAGGACGGTGGTGTCGCACACCTCGGCGTTGCCCGAGACGTGAGCGTGACCCTGGATGATCGCGTTGCCGGAAACGACCGCGTTTCCGAAGATCAACGCGGTCCCGACCACGCGGGCCTTGCCGCGGACGGTCGCTGCTCCTCTGACGACCGCCCAGCCGGACACGTAGGCCTCTTCGCACACGGTGGACGTCCCCCTGACGCAGGCGTTGCCGGACACGTTCGCGGCCCCGAACACCCGCGACCCGCCTTCCACGAATGCCTCGCCGTCCACTACAGCCTCGCCCGCCACGACGGCCGGCCCCGAGACATGTGCCTCCTCGCCCACGCGGGCGTGGTCGGCGACCACCGCTCCGGCCCACACCACGGCGTCGCCGGAAACCTCGGCGTAGTCGCGGACGACGCCCTGCACCCAAGCGGTCCCCAGCACCTTCGCATGCCCGAAGACCTTGGCCCGATGGCTGATCCACGTACCATTTTCGACATACGCCGTGTCGGCCACCCAGCCCCCCAAGGTGCTGTCAGGATTGACGTGCCGATGGGCGGGAACCTTTCCGTTCCCGTCGAGAAAATCGTGCCGGTCCATCTCCGGTTTGAAAAAATCCATTCTTTCCCCCCGCTGCCGTTATGCACAGGAATTTTAAAGCGGTCCGAAGCAAGTTTCGGCGCTTCTATTTTGTCGAAACGGGCCGACAAATCTGAATCACCTCTTCGGGCTTCCGGCGTGCTAAACTTCGAGCCCCTCGGAATCCATGCCGGGCGTCTGCGGAGCCTTCGGGGCCGCCGACGGCATCGGAGTGGCTGTCTTCGCCACCTTCACGCGCCGGGTCGGGTCCATGATCTCCACCTTGTCGGCTCTCAGGCCGCCCCTGCTCTGGGCAGCGGTCCCATAGGCCCTCTGCGACTTGGCGGCGGAATGCCCCATCCTCTCGGCCACGTAGACCTGGCGGGCAGCCGCATCGTCGGGAAAGGCCTGGCGGGCAGCCAGCTTGACGTCGGCGGACGCCTGATGCCGGTAGTCGTAGGGGCACGCCACGGGGTCGACGGAGGGCATCGCCCGACGGGAAAGGGCCCCCACGAGCCGCGCGAGATGCCGCCGCTTCATCGTCACGATGGTCGAGCCGCCGTGACGCTTGGCATAGGTGTGGAGCCACGAGGCAGGGTCGTCGTGGGCGTTGGGCTCCAACACATGCGTGCGAGGGCCAAGGCCGTAACGGCCGCCGTGGCCTTTCGCCGGCTTCAGGACCGTCAGGCGGACCTCGAAGGCGTTGGTGGCATCTATGAAGATTCCGTCGTGGATCTCCTGCGGACGAAGGCCTGCGACCGTCAGGACGGCGACGGCGGCGACGTGGCGGAGCGGAATCCGCCGGTGCCCCGCGGCGACCTTCCAAATCAGCTTCCGCCACCCCTCGGGGAACCTCGCCAGCACCGACCGCCTGCTCATCCCCGGCTTGGCGGGGGCGAGAGCCTCCTTCGGCAGGCCGGCCCGCGCCGACTCGTAGAACGACGTGCCGGAGAGGTCGGGGGAGCGGATGGTGGTGTGCTCCCGGTCGGGGGGATACCGCTCAAGGACCGCAAGGGCCTCCGCCGCTGTCCCCGCCGCCGCCAGCAACGCCCCCGCGTCCATGCCGGCCGCCGCCCTCCGCCCGTCGTCGACAGCCTTGGGCAGCCGCCTGTTCAGGGCGTCGTGGACGACGGCGGCCCTGTACAGGTAGGCCGACCGCTTGGAACATCCCGGAGCCATGTCGTCGGGGGACCACCCCGCCATCCTCTTCATGGCCCGTTCGTATTCCTTCAAGGTGCGGGCCGCGTAGCTCCGCCTCGGCGCCGACCGCAGTGCGGCCAATGCCTTTCCGAGCGTGGACATGCCGACCCTCACGGCCTCGTCCGACCTGGCCGCCGCCGCCCAGAAGTCCTTGGACGCCCGATCGACGGAGACGGCCTCCAGGCCGTCCGCGAGGGTCCCCTGCGGCTCCGGCTCGGCTTCCGGCAGCGGAATCTTCGGCCTCGGCTGGGGCGGGTGGTACGGCATCGGACCGAGCCGTAGCCCCGCTTTCCAGGGTGATTTCTTGTCAACATTGGCGGAGCCCGGCGTCCGCTTGCCGAAGGTGTCAACATTGAACGGGTCCCAGCCGCTGAGCCATCTGTCGCCGACGTCGACATTGGCGAAGCCGGGTTCCGCGTCGGCGGGCTTGTCAACATTGGTATCGGGCGGAATTCCCGCGTTGCCGTGGCGGGCCGCATGCCCGGCGAGGCCGGCGGGCATGTCCCCGGCGGCCGTCCTCGCATCGGGAGGGGCCCCCCTTCCTTCGCGGGGCTCCATGCCCCCTGGCGCGTCCATGGTCCGCATCGCGGCCTCCCTTCGTGCTCGGGACATCGCCGCCGTCGGGGCGGGGTCCTGTCCCTGTCCGGGGCGGTCGCCGAAGGCGGGTTCGGTCCCCTCCGTGTGTGGGGTCGCCTTATTTGTCCCCCGCATGCAAACATCCCCGCCGGCCATGCAAGGGACAAGGACGGCTGGCGATGTGGATCCGGTTACGTGGAGATGGCTCGGGAGTTCGCCTCAGGCGTGGCAGGGCGTCGTCGCCATTCCTGGCGGACGACGGACGGAAGTGGCGGGAAACCGCTCCGTCGCCCGACATCCTCGCTTCCGATGTCAGGAAAAGCGTTTCGATGCCTCGGAATGCCGCCTCACCCTTCGGCTAATTCGCTCCGCGACGCGAAGGCAAGCTTTGCGGCAGTAAGGCCGGCCGGCTGAGGGGCCGGCAGGGACCGATATTTGTGCCCCGTCGGACGGGCAATGAATGCCGCCGCTGGTTGCAGACCGGGCAAGCCCATCCTACAGTTGCGGCTCACGCATAGGGGGCGGGGAGCGATGCGCGGATTTTCACCTTTGGAGCTGGTCGCCGCGCATCCCTGGAGGTCGGCCCTTTTCACCACGTTCTCGCTCAGCCTGAGCTACTTCGAAGCGGTCGTCCTCGACGCCCTCGTCCGCCGGAACGTTGAACGCAAGCTCATCCTGGCCGACGTCGAGGGCGTCCGCGCGGCCCTTTCCGAGCACGGCGCCCGCCACGCAGGCCGGAGCTACCAGGTGGAACCCGTCGCTGTCGCGAACGGTTGCTTCCACGCCAAGCTGACGGCGCTGACCGCGCCCGGCGAGGGCCACCTCGTGGTCGGCTCGGGCAACCTCACCGTCGGCGGGTGGGGCGTCAACCTTGAGTGCGCCGAGCATCTGCACCCGAGCTTCGCGGCGGACGCGTTCGACGACGCGGCCGAATTCCTTGAGTCGCTCGCCACGACCGCCAACGCCCGCCACGGAGCCGTCGATGCATGCGGGAACCTGGCCGTCGAGCTGCGCGGGCTCGCCGCTGGCGGAAGGAGGACCGGCGACATCCGCCTCGTCTCGAATATCGACGGGTCGATCATCGACAGGCTGGCGGAGTTCGCCGACGGCCTCGGCGGCGCCCGCCGCCTGACGGTCGTGTCGCCGTTCTTCGACTCGGGCGCCGCCGTGGACCGGCTCTGCGGAGCGCTCGGCCTCGACGAGGTCTCGGTCCACTCGCACCCGACCCGGCCCGTGTCCGGGACTGGCGCCGCGAACTGGCCGCGGGACGCGCGGACCGGGGTCAGGGCCGTCGCCGCCGAGCCGTTCGAGGAGGATGCGCGGCACCTCCACGCCAAGGTGTTCGAGGTGCTGTGCGGACGTGGCCGCATCGTCATGTCGGGGAGCGCCAACGCGACGTCGGCGGCGCTGCTCGGCGGCAGGAACATCGAGCTTTCGGTCGTCAGGCTCCATCGCGAGCCGAGCGTGGGTTGGCGCCTATCCCCTTCGGCTCCGCCGGAGGCCGAGGCCTCCGCCGAGGAGGACGAGACCGACGGGGCCGAGCGCAGGACGGGGATTCTCCGGGCGACGCTCAGGGGCGACGAGCTCAGGGGGGAGGTGCTCACCGGATTCCCCGAAGGCGAGGCTGCGGTCTTGCAGATGACGGGTCTCGGCCCGAAGGACATCGTGACAGCCAAGGTGGTGGCCGACGGCAGCTTCTCGGTGACGGCGCGCGGCCTTGAGATGGAGGGCTGGTCGGCCCAGCGGCTGGTGGTGCGGCTCCGCTCGAAGGCCCCGGGAGAACCGATCGCCGAGGGCTTCGTCGCCTTCCCCGACATCGCGGAGGTCACGCGGCGGGCGGGTGCCGTGGCCGGGAGGCTGCTGGCCATTCTCGCCGGCACGGAGACGCCTGCGGACGTCGCGGCGGTGATGGCCTGGTTCTGCGACAACCCGAGCCAGCTCCGCCAGGGCATCGGCGGCGGAGGGCGGGACGGGAGCGAGCCTCCGGCGGAACGCGAGATCGACGTCCGTGACCTGCTCGAACCTCCGCCGACGCCCGGCGGAGCGGGATACGGAATGGCCGCCGCCGGCTCGGTCGGCTGGGAGCGGTTCATGGCGCAGGTGCTGGGGTCGTTCCGGGCGGCGCGCGGGCCGATCGCGGCCTCGGCTGCCTCGGCGGAGACGGTGGAAGAGGAATCAACGCCCACGCCGGACGAGGCCGAGGAAGCCGAGCGGGCAACGTCGGCGTTCGACCGGCTCTTCGAGCTCCTCCTCGGCGGCGACGGCGGCCGGCGCGACCTCGGACTGGCGCTCCGGCTCGGCCAGTACGTATGCGACCGGCTGGAACCGCCGGAGCCGGTGGTCGAGGGGTATCTGACGCGCCTGCTCGGGGCCATGTCCGGCGACGACGTCCCCGAATCCGACCGTCCGGCATTCGCCGCCGCCATCCTGGTCGCCGCCGCGAGGCGGCAGAAGGACGTGCCCGGGCCGGCCGCGTGTAGGAACGCCCGGCACCGTCTCCTCCGCCTCGGCCAGCCGATCGAAGGGCCCGCGCCCGACATGGCGGAAGTCCGGGGCTTTGCCCGCCTCCTGGTCCCGGAGCTGGACGCGGAAGGGATGTGGGCGGCGGTCGGGGCCGTCCGCACGTTCCAGGAGGAGGTGGCCCTGTACCGCCGGGCGGAGCCGGGACCGCTCCGCGACGAGGACTTCCCCGCGCTGGCCTCGCTGCCGGAATGGCGGGAACTCTCGGCCGGCACTCCGGCTGTCCGCAGGAGCGTCAGGTTCATGGACAGGTACAGCGAGGTCTGCCCGGCGCACTTCATCAACCTCCCCAGTTCCGAGAAGGCCGCCCTGCGTGACCACGGCGTAGCCCGCGCGGGCAACTGTTGCCGCACCATCATCATGTGCGAGGAGGTCTGATGCCCCCGTCTCTCGCGGAACTGACCGAACTAGCGGCGACCGCCGACGGGCCGGGAATCGTCTCGCAGGGCCAGCCGCTCCCCGGCGGCGTCGACCCGCTCGGCCTCCGCCAGATAAATTTCGACCTGATGGACCGGGTCTTTCCAGGCATCAACAACGTCGCGCGGCACATCAGACCATTCACGGTCGTCGCCTGGGCGTGGCGGCGGGCCGCGCAGGTCGCCGACATGCAGGGGCAACGGCGCGTGCTGCCGAGCGTCCTGCACGACTTCGTGGCCCGCATCGAAGTGGCGTTCGCCTGGTCTCAGTTCGTCCGCGATCCGCAATGCTCCCTGCCGGGAAGGGATGTGATCGCCCCGCTGCTCGGGGAGGCCGAGTACAGGTTCGGCGGCAAGGCCTGGGAGCGGCGGAGGGACGCACGCACCTATTCGACGGCCCTCAGCGCCCCGGTCAACTACGGCCCGGCGGTCAAGGCCTTCGGCTGGGTCCAGGCAGGGCCGGACGGCGGCTTCGCCGCGAGCGAGGCGGTGCAGGACGCGATGGCGGCCATGGACGAGGCGATGTCTCCCTTCCTCGACCACCCCGCCTTGTCGTCCTTCAGCCCGGTCACCGTGACCGCCGCGGACATCCGCTCCTGGGGGGAGGCGTGGGCGCTCGACCGGCCGACCGAGACGGAACGGGCCGCCATGCTCGCGGCGATGCACGGCGAGCGCGCCCCGAAGTGCCGCCGCGAGGGAGTCGAACTGGCGCTTGCCGCCGCGCGCCTTCTCGGCGCCGACGCGACGACACAGGCGGTCCGGCGGACAATGTGCGGCACTCCCGGTGCCTTCAGGCCGCCGCCGGGGCTGGAGGATATCGCGTCGGCATGGCGGGCGATGCAGGTGAGACAGACGTTCCGCCTCGCGCTCGAAGGTCTGTTCCACTGGCTCTGCCTGCGCCTGCGGGGGTCGCCGCCGACACCGACTGGCGACCTCGTCGCCGACTTCCTCGCGGCGGCGGGCGACGCGGGAAACGCCGGGAACTGGCTCGCCGAGGCCCTGCGCCCCGACTTCGGACCGGTCGAATGGCTTGACGAACTGCATGCCTGCCTCGCCGACGCCGAGCGCCGCGACGACCTGCCGGCCACGATCCGGGGAGCGCTTGCCGCGTGCATCGCGGAGGCGCCCGAGAACGCGGGGACCGAACGGAGGGACCGCCTACCGCTGGCCCGGGCCGCCGAGGAGGCCGACGGATGGAAGCCGCATTCCGCAGCGGATTTCTTCGGCCACGTGGTCGACTCCTGGGTGTTCGGACAGCATGTCTACTGGTCGGTCGGCCGCGGCCTGGCCGACGCCCGGGCGAGGGGGAAGAGCATCCTGCGCCTCCGCGTCGCCGTCGAGGAGGGCGGCTGGACACTGATGCCCGGCGCCCAGACGCCCGCGCCGAGGGCCACACCGGACCGCCTCGACACTATGCTGTGCCTGATGGGGGAATGCGGACTGCTGGAGATCGACTCGTGAAGGGAAGCGGTGGCCCCCGGGGGGGAGGCCGCCGTCCTGATCGGGATCCGCCGCCGTGCTGGACCGGCGGGTGGACCTTGGAGCGATCCTCACGCCGGCCCCTGCGGACGTCAAGCGTGACTCACGACAAACGACAGGGGCGGCCCGAAGGCCGCCCTTGCGATAGTCAACTGCCGCGAGGTGGGTTAGGTCGAGGTTGCCCGCCAAGTAGTGCCGGGCAATTCCAGAGATCGCGCGCCGGAATTGACGTCAACCCGTTTCGCGCAGACGTCCGGCCACCCGCATGGCCTCCTCGACGTCGGCCTCGGCGTCGGGCCTCGTCCGCAAGGCGTCCGCCATCATCCGGGCATGCGGCTCCGGCGAGAGCTCCCAAGCGAGCATGCCGTAGCGGGCGGCGATCCGTTCGGGCGGAAAGCGGCCCCAGACGTCCTCCAGCGTACCGTCGGGATGCAAGACCGCGTCGTGGAAGCCGTCGCCCTCCAGTCCGATGCCGGCCGCCATCCTCGTGGCGGTCATCGTGACGGCCGGAAGGCCGGTGATACGGGAGAGCGCCTCCGCGTACGTCACGCAGCCGCCGAAGGCGTAGCGGGAGAGGTCTGAGGCCGCGGCCCACGGCTTCGGCCGCTCGGGCACCAGGGCGAGATAGGCCGTGTTAGCCCGGATCGCCCGCTCGCATTCGTCGACCAGGGCCGGGTCCGCCGTGAGCCCGAACTCCGAGAGCTTTTCGGCACCCAGGCACCGCATCGCCATCTTGAGTCCCTGACGCCGGACGGGGTCCATGAACGCCGAGTCCGGCCAGCCCTCAGGACTGACCACATGCCCCAGCATGGGCTGCCCGTACGAGGTCGGCGGCACCATGCCCAGCACGTCGAAGACCCACCTGCCGTCGTCCTCGCAATAGGCCCTGACTGGCTTTCCCTCGACGTGCATGACGTGGAGCGGCCACCCGGTGATCCTCTCGAACGCGACGGCCCAGTCCACGCACTTCCGCTCCTCGCACCGGAGACGGAAGGCGTCGGGAAAGCGGCCTTTGCCCCTCGTCGTGACCGCCGCCGGATTGTTCCTACTGGCACCCATGCCATGCCCCCTTCGATTAATCGTCACTCACGGAAAACATTTCGGACCTCGCGTCCCACCACTCGACGACCGCCCTCAGCCTCGGCGCCGAACCCGCGTCCATCCGGAACCTCAGCGATTCCCACCGCGACACGAAATGGCAGCCGACACGATAGAACCCCCACTGTTCCGGCGGACCGTGTACCGGGTACCCGCCCGACAGGTCCTCCGCTTCCCGCACATGGTAGACCGCGGACAGGTAGTCCTCGCACAGCAGGAGCCTCGCGTCCGAAGCGCGACGGCGGGTGGCCCGCACCCACACGCGCTTGGAGCCGGGCTGGAGCCGCCTGATCCGGTCCAGCAGCTCCTTGGCGGCCGAGCGTTCCCCGATTTCGATCGGCCCCCACGCCGCCGGCCCGATGGCCAGGGCCTCCTCCAGCAACGCCGCCGCCTGCGGATGGCCGGACACGTCCGCTTTCGCCTCCTCCAGCGTCACCTCCAAGAGGTGCCTCAGGAAGAGCCGGCAGCCGGCGGGGTCCGCCTCCAGGAGGGCGTTCATCGGCAGCAGGCACGTCACCTGCTCGCGTCCTCCGGCCTCGACCACAGCCGCCGCTTTCAGCAGCCGGCTCCGCCACGGAAGCCCGGAGGGAGGTTCACGCGGGCGGTACTCGGGAGCCGGGCCGGGCGGCTTCAGCCGCCGGATGCCGGCCGCCCAAGCGTCCGTCGCCGCCCAGCGGCCCTCCACCCACTTGCGGCGGACCGCCTTCGGCGTCCCCGCCACGAAGGCCGCCGCCTTCCCAAGGGCCGCGAAGGCCATGCCCAGCCGCGAAACGGCGCGGCCGACGACGCCGATGGGCGGCCCCGGGGGCAGGCCTTTCCTCTCCCTGTGCCGGTTCCAGTACCAGAGCCAGCCGGCGCGGGACATGCACAGCGCTTGAAGCTCCCAGTACAGGTCGTCCCGGTCGACGGCGCCGACGCCGGGGACCGCCAAGCCCCAGACCTTATCGAGTCGGAAGGTCCGCTGCTTCCCCGTCCCCAGATCGACGCCGACGAGGTGGATCGAGTGGTTCTTGTGCAGGAGAATTCGGTCCAACTCGAAAGTCCGCTCGCTGTCGGAGTATTCCAGTTCAACCGGCACGCCGATGCGGTCCACCAGCGTGCCGTGGTCCAGGAAGCCGTTAAGCGGAGGCAGCGCGCCGAGCCGGCCCAGCCAGTAGTACAGGCGGGATTTGGCCTTGCGGCCGATCGGGACGCGGACCCTCCCGCCGAGTCGCTCAAGGATGGGAAGCTCGCCGCGCGTACGACGCAGCCAGGCACGCACGAGCGGATGCCGGGTCGGGGGACGCCGGGTGTCCGGCACGACCCGTCCCGCCTCGATCTCCCGCCGCAATATCCACTCGCCGATCCGTTCCTTGGCCAGCAGCAGGACGACCCCGCCGAGCCGGCGGACGCCGGGGTCATCGGCACGGACCGGGGTTTGGAACAGATGACCCCAGAGCAGGAAGGTCATACCCGCGTCGGAGACCTCGACGACGCGACCGAGGCCGGGCGAATCAGTCTCGTAGTGGACGCGCAGGAAGTCGATCGCATCCTCGTCCACCCTCGAACGGGGGAACCCGCGGCCGACGCGGAACGCGTCGCCGGGACGCAACGGCCTGCGGTCGCCGGTCATCTCGGGAAAATCCCATGTTCAGCCCATGCGCCGGAAGATAGCTCCGCCACGCGACAGTCTCAACCGTCGGACGCCGGGTCGGCCGCCGAAACGGGATGCCGGCCGTGATTGGACGGAACGTGCCGGGCATCGCCGGCTGCCGCCGAGGACCGCTTTGACGTCGACCGCGTGGCAGGTCACGCCGTGTGACGTCCGATTGCCGAGGCGGCCATGCATGGTGGGGCATATCCCTCCCTCGCCGGGACCGGGATACCATTTCGTCGCCGGATGCCGCCGAATCGCCGGGTCGAGATGCCGTGAACGAAGCGAGGGATGGAGCCTCGGCATCCCGCCGGGCCGGGTGGCGATGGATGGAGGTTCGAGGATCGGCCGGCAACTGAAGATCTTCGCCGAAACGGCTTCCATACCGGGAAGGAACGGGAGAGGTCGGTTGAGACCGGGCCTAGCGGTGGGACGAAGCGTGGCCTCGGTGGAACGGCCATATTTTCTGGCTATGTCCACTGGTTTGGCCGTTGGGCAAAGGCTGTTGGAAGTGTCGTAGGGTCAAGCTTGGTCAAATCAATCGATTTTCAATGCGTTACAACGAGGTTGCACATGAATCTGGGATCCTCGGCGACGAGTGTTTATAAGACCAGATGGGCGTCATTTAAGACACGGCGAGACTTGATCCGTCGCATGACGCTCCGCTTCCGGTAACGGCGAATCGAATCACCGCCAATCGCGGAAATGCCACGGCCAGCGGCAGCGGACCGGTTCGAGTGAGGTCCTCGCAAACGGCATCTGGGATCTCATTCCCACAGGTCTCTCGGCCGGCAATGTGGAGGTTCGGCTCAGCAGCCATGCCACGCGGAAGACCGCTGCCGGTTCCCCGAGGCCAGCGGCCGAAGACACGCGTCAGCGTGGCGAGGCCCTTTCCTTATTTCTTATATTCCCGCTTATCCTAAAACTTTTGGCCCTACTGGGAGTAAGGCCCATCAACATTTTAATGAGACCAGATGGGCGTTTCATAAGACCAGATGGGCGTATTTTAAGACCAGATGGGCGTATTTTAAGACCAGATGGGCGGCAAAATATTCTGGCACCGGGACCTTGACGTCGCCAAGAATGCGCGATCGGTTGATGGGAAAGTTGACCTATCGGAGACATTTCCAATGGACGTTGAGGCACCCGAGACACCTGTGCCCACCGGATACCGACCGCGTAGGAGGGGGCCGCTTCGGAGCGTGGACGCGACGTCGTCCGTTCCCATCCCGGTACCCCTCACCGAAGCGAAGCCCGCCGCTTTCGACGTTGCGAACATCGAGAGATCGTTGCGGAGGACCCTCAGGCTGTCGGAGGACGGAGGCGCGGTGGACGTCGAGGCGGTGAAGCGGCTGACGGGGCTGGACATCCTGGAGATCGAGATGCCGGACCTCGACATGAGGTCATACCTGTGCCTGCGGGCCCTGATCTACTTCGCCAGCGACGACATCCCGCCTTCTCCCACCACTTCCTTCAGCGCGCCGGCGGCGGAGCTGAGGCGGTTCGTCTTTAGCGACTCGCCGCACGAATCCACCGACAGGCTGAAGCAGACCCTCATGCGCCTGCTCGGCTCAGCGGTCACCATCGAATACCGCGACTGCAAGCGCCGTCGCCGCAGGGTCGAGCACCTGCTGAGCCACATCGACGTCGAGGTCGGCCCCGACGGCCAGACGATGATCGGTGACGAGGTACGGTTCGGCTTCGGGCCGCTCGTCCAGGCGATGCTCGACTGCAACGGGGTGGTCTGGCATCAGGTGGAACTTGCGGTTCTCCAGGGATGCAAAAACGTCTATTCCGCCCGATTCTATGAATTGCTGAACCAGTACCACGGCCGTCGCAAGCCGGTGATCGAGATGACCGTGGACGACCTCTACGACTACCTCTGCGTCCCGGCGGACTCCTCGTATCGGAACAACTGGTCGGACTTCCGCAGGCGTGTGATCATTCCGGTCATCGAACTGCTCAACAAGGAATCCCTCTTCACCGTCGTTGGCTTCGACGAGGAGCGGAGCGGCGGCCGGGGCCGGGGCCGCGGCGGCGGCCGCGTCATCGCTGTCAGGATCAAAGTGGCCCGCAAGGGGAAGCCGGTGATGAAGGTCGACGCCCCGAAGGCCGATGCCGTGAAGGCCACGGAGTGGCGGGCGGAGCTCAGGCAGCACGACGACCTGATGGCGTACCTTTACGGCGACGGCGATGGGGGGCCGTAATCCGAAACCTTCGCAGCGACGGTCGAGGGAGATGGCATCGGGAGGCCCTCAGGACCGAAATGGATCGCATCCACGGGCCCGTGCACAGGGGTGTGGCGGGATGAAGTCGGAGATTTGGACCCAGCTCGTGGAGGGCACGCTTCCGACGACGGCCGGCGTGAGCATCTCCACGACTGGCTGACACGGACGGCCTCCGCCCGCCGAGGAGTAGCCGTCTTCGGCTCGACCGGCCTCAAGACCAAGCTTTTCCCAACTCTCACCACGACGGCGTCGCAGACGACGCGCCGGGCATCTACGTAACCTATCGGATTCGGACTCGCTGGCCAGAAACTGTCCGCCCGCGAGTCCGCTTCCGCCCCGCATTCCGAGGGATCCTTTCGTCATCGACAGCCACGAAAGGATCCGATCCATGAACCGACACGTCAATGAAAGCATTGAAACCCTGCGATCCCGGCTCACGGAGATCGCCGGCACGAAGAGTCCCCTGCACGCCGAGGACCTCGCCCGCTTGGCGGAAACCTACGTCCGGGCCGGCGGCAGCTTTTGCCTCAGCTTCGGCGGCCCGCCGCTTCCGCCCGCCGCAGGCTTCGACATCGAGGTCTGGGCCCCTCTGTTCGCCGAGGCGGAGGTGATGCTCTGGCTGGGTCCGCCGAACCTCGAACGCTACCGCGACATCCTCCGCCTCGAAAGCTTTGTCGCGGTGGTTGGCGAGACGGGCTACATGTACGACGAATGGGACGGCCTCAACCGCGTTTTGCCCCGCGAGCACCTCCTCTCGTTGTTCGCCTCCCTTATGGTCGATCCCTTCCCGTACTACATCGTCGACGATCTCGAGCGATTTCTCGACCTCGGCGGTTCCGTCGAGTTCCGCAAGCCCGGCCCCGACGACTGGGTCGGCGAACCCTTCCACATCGTCGTCGATCCGGATCGCTGGGGCTTCGACCGCTGGGACGGCCTGACGGATGAACTGGCGGCCGATCTCGCGGCCCGAGGCTACGTGGCCTTCGTCGATGATTTCCTTATCGACCGCCAGGGCGGCCTCACGGGCTTCTGCCCCGAAGCCGGCCTCACCCCTTCCTGATCGATTTCGACTCCGCCTCGCGGCCCCGCCAGGCCGCGGGGCCGGCCGTCGCCGAGGAGTACGGCCTCGGCAGGTAGGAGAGGAACCGCCCGCCCTCGGCCCCGACGGGGTTTCCGACGGCGACGGGAGGGGGCTCGGAGTCCCCCTCCCGCTGGGCGATCCAGGAGATCACCGCTTTCTGGGCGGGCCTGGTGAAGATGCCCGACAGCCGCTCGTGGTTGGATGCCACGTTGTCCTCGTCCAGGGATACGCCGGTCGCGACGTAGAACAGGTCGGACACCAGCAGGGCGTACGGGCTGGCCACGCCGATGGTCGGCCTGACCCCTGGGCGGGCCTCCGTCCAGATTGCCAGGGCGTCCCATGCCAACCGGATGCGGGAAAGCTCGTGGCCGGCCACCGCCCTCCGCAGCCCCTTCCCTTCCGGCAGGCCCTCGCAGGCGTCCCGGAGAGCGTCCGAAACCTCATCGGACCGGCAGACGGCCACCAGATCCTCAAACTTCGGCAGTCCTCCTGCAATCCGCCCGGCGACGTCGGCGGCCAGTCGCTCGCATTCCAGGGCAGTGTCCCGCTGGCGGCGCAACGGGGCGAGGTCGTCGCCCACCGCGTCGGCGAAGGGGTTCCAGTCCCAGAGTTCGTCGCCGGCCTCGGGCGGGGTTTCCGCGCGTCGGCAGAGAGCCTCGTGGAATGCGACGGCGATCCATCTGAGGCTCACCGCCGCCACTGCCGTTCCGGCGGTCAGGCTGGCAAAGGCGGTCCGCAGCTTCGAGACGGCGGCAAGGGCGTCGTTCCCGAGCGACATCGGGTCGGCATCCTTGGCCGGGAAGGCGGGGGAGCGGACCACCCCGGCGAAATCCCTCAGGCCTTCGACGAAGCCCTTCAGTGCGCCGAGGGTCACGCCCGCCGACCGGCTGTCACCCGCATGCAGAATGGCGGCCGCCCGGCACAGGCCAAGGGCCGTCTCCGCCGTCATGCCGGACGGGCCGGCGACCGACGCCCTGTCCAGCCACTCCCGGAATGCCTCGACATCCTCGCCCTCGGGGGCGGACTCGAAAGGGGAGTTCCCTCCCGCGTGGATGGCAACAGCGGATTCCGGAAGGGCGGCGGGGCCGGCCTTCGGGAACACCTTCCTCAGGTCACGGTCCGGAATGCGGAATCCCGGTCTGGCCCAGCCTGCGGAGCCGAGGTCGACGAAGCCCAATTCGGACAGCTTCGCCGCGTGCCTCGGCTCGATGACCATCCTGCCTTCGACGGCGAGGGACGGCGGCCCGGAATCGTGGACCCTGACGACGACGCTGACGTCCTTCCGCCCGAGATCATGCCACGGAACCAGATTCAGGGTGCCCAGACGCTTCGTAGCGACCGGACCCTTGCCGGGCGGAACGCCGAGATGGCCGAGCACGCTCTCGGACATCTCCGCGAGGCGGGCGTCTATGGCGGCGGTGTCCACCTTGGAGGCGAGTTCCCGGCGATTCCACGGCCTCGGACAGGCGGCCGCCGGATGCCCCTCACCCGGCTTCCAGCCGGGAGCCGAAACGTCGAACAATGCACGGTCTACGAGCTTGGCCATGATCCCCCCTGTCGTCAGAACAGCCAGGGTAGCGTCGCCGCTCGGCCAGTCAACATGAGGTCATGGGTTCATGCAGTCATAACGCCATGGCACATTTTCTCCGTGACTCACGAAGCGGGCTCCGAAGGAATCCCCCATGCGCTATCGTCGGCCCTCCGATGAGGAGGAACGCATGACCCGCCGCCGACAGCCCCCGGAGCCCCCGCCGTCCCCGGCCACCGGCGGAGGCCCGATGCCGGTGCTTGCCGAATACCGCGACCGCGTCACGGGCGCCCCGGCGGTTCAGCTCATCGACGCGAAGGCCGTGAAGACGATCCGCACCGATCCCCACATCGGCCACCGCGGGACTTGGCTGTACGTGGTCACCGTCGCCGACTGGGGCGACAGGCCGATGCTGATGACCGGGCCGCTGCCCGAGGAGGAGGCGATGGCGCTGGTCAGGAGGCTGCACCTGGCCGTCGCGGAGGCGGCACGGGGCTGACCGCCGCCCGCGACGGTGGAACATCCGCTCTTGCGGCCACGCCTGCGATGTGCTGTCATGTCGACGGTTGTGATGACCCCGCGCTTGGCTGACGTCCGCTCGCCAAGGAAATGCTCACAGTTCAATGCCGCCATCGGACGGATTGAGACGACTCCCGGAAAAGCTCGCAGGCGGACGCTGCGGAAGAGCTCTTGGAGCATCGTCATGTCTCCGTACACCCCCAAATACCTTCCCTTCGACCGCCATCACGTCGACGCCCGCATCGACGGCCTCTTTTCCGAGTCCCTGAGCGAGGCTGCCAGGCGGGTCAAGGACACCGGGGCCGTAAGCCACGCCTCCGCGCTCAACCACATCGTAAGGACGCTTGGCTTCAAGTCGCCACCCGACATGGAGGAGCGGCTTGCGGCCGTGATGTCCGAGCATCGCCTCACCACCCTGCGGGATCTGCTCGCGCCTTCCACTTGGCAACCTCTGCTCAGGCTCACCCACCGCCAGGTGGCGGATCGCCTGTTCGCCTCCGGTCGCCCCGCCCCGCGTCGCATCTTCACCGGCGTCGACGTCGATTGGCATGCCTTCCTCGCCGCCGCGGAGGGCCTCGACGACCTGAAGGTCAGTTCCATGGAAGCCATGGACGAGTTCGGCCACCCCGCGATGTTTCCCTTCGACGACGTCCGCGAGGTCGCCGTCGACGATCTGTGGATCCCTCTCGTGGACGGGAGCGGCCAGCGGATCGGCCGGTCGGTGGAGGACAACGTCTTCTGCTTCGTGGCCGGCCGCGAGGGGACGCTCATGCTCCGCGAAGCTTCGGTCTTCGCCAACCTCATCGGCGACCAGCTCTGCGACCTCGGCGAAGGCTTTGACGTCGATCCCGTCGCCCAACTCTACGAACAGGGACGCCCCGTCCCCGCCGAGACGCAGGAGATGCTCGCAGGCGCCGGCCGGACGCTCCATGCCGTGATCTCGGCCTGCCCGCAGGGCTGGGCCGAGGTCGTTCCCTGCTCCGACGGCCTTTTCCTTCTCAAGGACGCCGCAGGCGGCTACGACTTCGTGTTCAGGAACATGCGGTCGAAGCCGTTTGGCACCGACGGCGACCGCGCATCCGAGGACGGCGAGGAGCGGTTCGCCCGCTGGCTCCACTTCAACTACGCCGGTTGGCTCGAACGCGACCGGCATGTCGCCGAGTCGGCATTCTACGCGGGCGGCGGCACGAGGGCCGAATACAATGAGGATGCCATCCTCCGAGAGCATCTGACGAGGGAAGGTGCCTATGTCCAAAAACGGAGGAAGGCCGCTCCCGCCCCGGAGAAGGGTTTCACGACGTTGGCGTGCGGCGACCGCATCCTCTGCTTCTCCGACCTCGTGACCGTCGCCCAGTTCCGCCGCTTCATGGAGGAGGACTACACCTACCGGCGGCGGAGGGCCCGCCGCAGGGGTCTCGACCCCTGGGAGCCGGTAAACGGCCCCGAGGACTCCTTCCTCCCCGCATCGGTCACCCAGGAGGACGCCAAGGCTTACGCGAGGTGGTTCGCGAAGGTGAATCGGCTGCCGGTTCGCCTTGCCACCGAGGAGGAGTTTCTGGGCCTCGCCGAGGGCATCGTCCCCGAGGGCATCACCCCCGGGGAACTCGCCGAAGCGGCGCGCGTGCGGCTCTGCGACTTCGTCGACCCTTCCGGCCGCAGGCATGAGGGGCATCCCGACTACATGGAGCCTGCGGAATTCGACCGTTGGGGACTGCGTTACATCGCTTCCGCCTGCGACTGGAAGGTCTCGGCGAAAGGCCTGAAGGTACTTGCGTCCTATCATTTTGCGGAATGGCTCCAGCCGAGGGCGGCGGCGGTCAACACGCTGTTCTTCTGCTCCCAGCCGAACATCGGGATGGCGCCCCATGTCCGGGTCTCTGCGTCGGCGGGTCCGTTCACCTCGACGAGCACCGGAAAGTACAAATGCTGGAAGATCGGGTTCCGCCTCGTCTACGAGGGGGCCTGACCATGCGTCGCTACAGCGGCTGCGCCGAGATCGACGGCGTCGTCCGCCGTCTCGTCAGGGAAGGCTGGACCTACCGCCGGGGCGGCAGGCACGGACGTCTGATTTCGCCCGACGGCAAGGCATCGGTGACCGTCCCCGGTACCCCGAGCGACTGGAGGACACCCCGCAACTTCGTCAGGGACCTCAGGAGGTGCTGTACGGCCCGGCACCCTTAGGCAGCTTTGAGTCGGTGGGGCATCCATCAGGACCAGGATGCTCCACCGCCTTGGGGATGCGTGTCTATTGTAGCTTGGCGATCAGGAACAGCGTCCCGAGGATCGCGATCGCAAGGTGCCACTTGTCGAACGAGCGCAGCGGCGCCTTTCCGAGGAAATGATAGCCCCCACCCGCGGCGTCCCGAACCCGGTATCGGCAGATCGGGAAGAGAGGGATGAACAGGACGACGAAGTAGTAAGTCGCCATGTAGGTCTGGCTGGCCTCGTCGAAGGCATCCCGGCCGTAGACCGTGAAGCCTACGCCGTTGATCGTCCGCAAGGTCGGGGCCGAGTCGATGGTCTGAAGTCCGCCGAAAAGGTGGTGGTTCTGGCGGGCGGTGGCGAGGTTGGTGTCGATTCTCTGCACGATCTCCCGGTCGTGCGCCAGGTGACGAGCCTCTTCCAGCAGTCCAATGGCCCGCTCCCATTTGCCGCCGGCATTGCCATGCGCGATGGCGCATTGGGTTACGGTGACCGCGAGGAAGTCCTCAAGTTCGCCTATCTCGTCCTTGCTCACGCCTTCGTCGGACAGTCGAGCCAGAATGGGCTTGCCGCGGTCCAACACCCGCCGGCCTGCATCGGCGGCCCCTACGGGATCGCCGTCGATCTCCTCCAGGGCCTTCGAGCAGAGGTCATGTATAGGCTTGACTTGGTCTTCAATGGCCTTCCGTCGGGCGATCCCTTCGAGCGCACGGGCGTCTTCCTCGACCCGTTCGGCGACCTCGGCGACCTCCTCGAAGGCGTCCTGAAGCAGGCCGACGATGCGTTGCGAAGCTTCGAGCATGCTGTGCTCGTTGTAGAGGAGAACCCCGAGGCTGCGGACAGTGCCGGCGATGTCGTGGCTGAGGTCGTGACCGGTGCCCTTCGCGCGTCCGACAAGTTGGATTGGCTGGGCCACTGCATCCCAGTTGCGGACGACCTTTTCGAGCTTCTCAAGCAGAGGGGCGACGGCCGCCGGGCCGGCGGGAGCGGCTTGTGTGATCCTGTCGACAAGGAGGCGGATGTTGTCCGCCTCCTTGGTCAGGAAGGAATGGACGCCGACCGCGTAGGCTTCGATGAACGCGTCGATAAGGTGCGGGGGATGCTCTGTCCCGAAGTCCGTGGCTTCTTCGGCCAGTTCGGTCGCAAGCCGTGCCAGAGCCATGGGGGGCAGCCTTTCCACCGACCTTTGCAGGCAGTCCCTGTATTCCCGGCGACGGTCGACCAGGGCCTCATTGACGAGATCGGGCGACTTGACCTCGGCAAACCCGGCCACCGTGCGGTCCTGGTTGATGTCCGAGAGCACGGTCTCCGCCGAAATCGCCTCTACCGCACGGCTGAAGGCCATGATTTCGGAAGCCCATTCCTCGACGTCCAGGGCAGGGTCCAACCTTAGTACCGCCGAGGCCATTAGGTTGGCGTGCGCCAGAGGGGGCAGGCCTTCGGCCTCGAAAACGGTCCTGGGGTTCTGACGGAGCGACTCCATGAGCTGTTGGGCACGCCGCGGCGAGATTCCCGGCAACCATGCGACCTCTGCGGCAAGCCGGTTGCGCGGATTGGTGAGATCGGTCCGTGCTTTCGAGCAGACGTCCCCATCCACCGAGAGCGACCTCTCTTCGGCGGCCTCGACGATGCGGTGCCTGGTGTCGCGGGACGAGACGCCGAGCAGGGCGAACGGGCTGTGCGTGATCGGGAGGTCGATGCCGGGGGCGGCGGGGGCATCAAGCGACATAGGTCTTCTCCATCTCTGTCAGCGGCATTGGTCGCCCACTCTCTGGAAGCCCTGCCTGCACACCCAGCCGTGGCCGTAGACATCGAGTTGTGCGTTCGCCGGAATCGCGACCGGAACACATTCGGTGCCAACTTGGCTGAACCCACGCTTACAAGTCCATCCGTGGCCGTACACGTCCAGTTCCGCGTTCCTGGGTATGTCCACCGCCATGCATTCTGTGCCGGACTGCCTGAAACCGCGCTTGCAGGTCCAGCCGTGGCCGTACACGTCCAGTTCCGCGTTCTTGGGTATGTTTACGGCGATACATTCTGAGCCTGACTGCCTGAAACCGCGCTTACAGGTCCAGCCGTGGCCGTAGACATCTAGCTCTCCGTTGACGGGAATCGCCACAAGGATGCACTCGGCGCCCGACTGTTTGAAACCGCGTTTGCAGGTCCATCCGTGGCCGTACACGTCCAACTCCGCGTTCTTGGGTATGTCTACGGCAATACATTCTGAACCCAACTGCTTGAAACCGCGCTTGCACTGCCATCCTCCACCCCACGCGTTTTTCTCAGCGTTGGCGGGCAAACCGGAGGCGGCACTTGTCGATGGTGCTTTGGGCGCCGCTTGCGGCTTCGGCGCAGCCTGTGGCTTCGGGACGGCAGACTGGACTGCCGGAGGGGCCTTAGGCTTCGCGCCGGCCAGGAAGTCGGACGATCCCTTGAGTTCGAGCAGGGGACGCTGGGCATCGACCTCGGCTCGCACGCTTTCCAGCACCCCCTTACGGTAGCGGAAGCTCGAACACCTGCTGTTGTAGTCGCCGATGAGGGCATTGAAGCGGTTGATGTCGGCCTGCGAGGTGTCGTCGACGACCGACCGGGCGCCGTCGATCCGGATGTTCTGCGCAAGGCAGTAGCGGACCTGGCTGACGGAGAGGATCTGGCCCTCGCCAACAGGCGGCATGGTCTCCTCGGGCTCCGGCGGCGGAGCGGGCTTCGGGGTGGCCTGCGGAGGCGGGGCGGGTTGAGCCTGCGGCATGGGCCTCGCGTCGGGCAACACCGGAGGCGTGTACGTTGCCTGGAGGTCGGATTGCGGCGAACGCCCCTGTTTGCTGATCAGGCCATAGGAAACGAGGCCGACGACGGCCAGGATCAGCGCGACCACCCACTTGCCCGAGGATCCTCCCTCCGCCTTCGGCTTCGCCGGCAGGATGGGCGCCACGACGTCGCCGTCCGCCTCCTTGCCAGGGTCCTGGGAGGGCCTCTCCTTTGCGACGGCCGGAACATGCTCCGGAAGATCCGACAAATCGGACACCAGCGCCTCGAACCCTGCGAAACCCTTCTTCTCGTCGGCCATTGGCGGATCCTCACACGAATCCGATGCGACGTTCGGGTTCCTTGTTCCGGGCCGGGGTTGCCTTCAGCGCGGCAAGGAGGTCCGCCTGTCCGATGCGGTCTTTCCCGTCCCGGGCTGCCAGCCTGGCGCCTTCGCGCACGACGAACGCGACGTCGGACAGCGGGCGCCCTGCCAGCTTCTTCCCTAGTGCCGCGGGGTCGACGTCGTCCTCCCTGGGGAGTCCGGAAACGAGGGTGGAGATCAGCGCCTCCACCTCCTGCTCGCCGGCGGGGCCGACTTCGATGATGTGGTCGAACCGCCCGCGGCGCAGGATGGCCGGGTCGATCATGTCGAGGCGGTTGGTCATCGCGACGATCAGCACCTCGTTTGCCACCGCCTCGGGAATCCGGCGCAGGAATTCCGCCACCTCCTCGACGCGATGATGGCCCGACCCCATGTCGCGCTCTGCCAGGAACGCCTCCATTTCGTCGATCACCAGCACCGAGGGTGCGCTCTTCGCCGCGGACTCGAACACCTCGGCGACCTTGCGGCTGGTCTCGTGGATGTACGGGCTGGCGACGCTCGACGCGTCTACCTGGAAGCTCGGCCAGCCGAGGTGTTCGACCAGCCGTTCCACGGCGAATGTCTTGCCGCAACCGGGCGGGCCATGAAGGACGATGGCCGACGGAAAGCCGATGCCGAGAGCCTTGTAGCGGGCCTGGTTCTCGATGATGTCGATGACGTGTTCGCGCAGGAAGGATTCAAGCGCGCGACGGCCGGGCAGGCTGAACGGCTCCCTCCGTGGCGAAGGCGACGGAGTGGCCACCTCGTCTTCCTTTGCCACCGCGCTCGCCGTCTGCCCTGCATCGGAGACAACCTCGTCGACCGCGAAGCCGGCCGTGACGACGACGTCCCTGACATCCCGGGGGCGCATCCAGCTCAGAGCCTGCCGGAGGCGTCGGAACGAAGTGGCCGGGATCGGCGCCCCTCCGGTCAGCCAGTAGCCCAGCACGACCGCGTCCTCGGTCCGCGAGCTGATCGTGTAGGTTGGAAGCAGGCGCGACCACGGCTCGACATAGATCGCATCCTGAAGGGGGCTTTCGGCGTCGGTGTCCCGCGTCGCCTTGAGGGAGATGGCGAAGCCGATGGCCTCCGCCTTGTTGCGGGGGGATCGGCAGTCGCTGACGGGAGCCACGATGTGGCCGGAGGGGAATGACACGGTGAGTAACCGCTCGGCGCCGAACCCCAGCGGCCGCACGCGCTCCGCCTCGATCAGCCCGGTTTCAATCCAGCGATTGGCAAGTTCCTTGCGGGCGATCAGGGCGCGACCGCCATCGCCGGTGGTGACGATCTGCCAGTTGGCCCCCTCGTGGACGACCGTTTTCGTCCTGGAACCGTCAGGGAGCGAGAAGCCGATCGGCAGCCATGCGTCGCGGACCATGGTTCAGCCCCGCAGGATGTTGGAGCCGGCGAGGAGGTCATCCTCGTCCGCCATGCCCACGCGGGCCATGTCAAGCCGGTAGACGATCTCGCGAAGCTTGTCGATGTCGTTGTCCCGCAAGGCCTGGGCGCCAAGCGCGACCAGTGCCTGGTGCTCCTTCCCGTCGACGTAGAGATGGGACTGTTCAGCGCGGGCCTTGAACCGATCGATGACGAACCAGTCCTGCCGCCACAGGATCATGAAGTTCTTGCTGTGCAGTTCCGAAAGGTGAGCCTCGAAATCCGGGCTGTTGCCGTCGATCGCCCTTCGTGCCGTGGTGGCCAGATTGTCGAACGACTGCTCCTCGGAGGGGCGGGCGAACTGCCTGACATAGTCGTTGAAGAACCCGACGGCGTGGTCGAGTTCCATCTGCCGGATTGTCTTGATGTTGTCCTTTCGGGCCATGGCGAGCAGGCGCTTGGCTTCCTGGACGTCGTCCATCGCCTTCTTGGCGCTTTCCGGGTCGCCGTCCCGGCTTTCGGTCCGGGCCGCGCGTTCCAGTCTTTCCTTCGCTTCGCCCAGCCGAGGGTCGTCGACCTTGGCCGCGATCTCCGAGACTCGCTTGCTCGCGGAATTCGCCTCCTCGACGATCCGCTGGCCGGCCTTGGTGTAGTCGATCTGCCCTTCCTGGTGGGAATAGAAGTTCCGATGGTTCTGGAACGACCCGCCGATGCTGGGGACGGAGACCTCGATGTCGATCTCCCCCGAGTCGCGGACCTCGTAGTCGCAGACTAGTTCGGCGCCGGCGGGGATGACTCCGTCCTCGAAATCGCCGCCCCGGATTTCGAACATGCCCACGAACCGGTTGTCGGTGACCGGATCCCTGATTTCGCCTTCCCAGAGCTTGAAGCGGAGGGATCCCGCGCTGCCCGCCTTGAGCGCCTCCTCGGCCTTGAAGGTCTTGCGACCCTTCTTGGGCAACTGGTCGCCCTCGCGGACGAGATAGTCGAGGACAGGGCGTCCGCCGATCTTCTCGCGGATCTCGATGCCGATTGAGTGGGATGCCGGGATGGCGTCGATGCTGGCGGCGGTGCGCGAGATCACCAGACGGTCGTTGGCGAGGCTGATGGGGCCGCCGGCGGCGTCGAACACGAACACCTTGAAGCTGTTCTCGCCCGGCTTGCCGAGAGGGACCTCGACGGCCGCCCCGTCCTTGAGCGGGACCCTGCCGGACGACCAGCCGGTGTCCAGGCTGTCGATCTGGAACTCTGCGCCGGGCAGTGCCTGCCCCTTCAGCGTGGCCACCACCTTGGTGCGGTGGTCCGGCACGCGGGACAGGAAGTTGAACCCGATCTGTAGGTCGCCGTTCGCGGAGAGCGAACCTCTGGAGCTCTTGCGCCCGCGGCTCTGGGAAGACCAGTCGATCGATTCCGCGAACACAGCCGCGCCCTCTGCGACCGCCGTCATCGGGTTCACGTCCGTCGATGCGGCAATGCCAAGTTCGAAGGCCACCTTGTCGCGTAGCGGCTTGTAATGGGTGGGGCCGCCGACGAACACGACGCGCTCGATGTCGTGGGGGCTAAGGCCCGCCTTCTCAAGCGTTTCCCTCGCGGCCTTCACCGATTCCTCGATCTTCGGGGCAATCAGGCCATCCAGGCCGGCTCGCGTGATCGGGATGTCGAGGTAGATCTCGTTGCCTGCGCGGTCGCGCAGGCCGACCTGCGTCTCGTCGAGGGTGATGACCGCCTCGTCGCGGGACGAGAGGGTGATCTTGGCATTTTCGGCCGCCCACGCGGCCATGCGGAGAAGGGTGTTGTACTGCGGGTCTACGGTGAAATTGTCCGGCAGGTCGAAGCGTTCGATGAGCCACGGCTTCACCATGCTGTCCACCATGGCCCTGTCGAAGTCCCGGCCTCCGCACATCTCGATGCCGCCGTGGGAGAGCAGGTTCACCCGGCCATTGATGCTTTCCGCGAGCGCGATGTCTAGGGTGCCGCCGCCGAGATCGTAGATCAGGAACATGCCGTCTGAGCGGCGCTGACGCATGACGCTCATGACCGCAGCCACCGGCTCCTGCATCAGCGCCACCTTGCCGATGTCCGCCAACTCGGCGGCCGTCATGGTGGCCTGCCTCTGCATGGCATTGAAGGCGGCCGGGACCGTGATCACCGTGCCGATGTCGTCCGAATTCCGCATCTCCTCGGGCAGGTAGCCGAACAGCACGCGAAGTATCTCCGCCGAGCACTCCTCGGGGGTCATGGCGATGTTCGCCGTCGGCAGCTTCACCGGGGTCGAGGTCCCCATGATGCGCTTGAACAGCGTGGCGGCGCTGCCCGGATTGCGCGGTGCATTGTCGTAGGCGCGGGAGCCGACGTACTTGTTGCCCCGCCGGTCGATGAAGATGGCCGACGGCGTCACGTCTCCCTGCTCGGGGCTCTTGTAGAGGCGTATGTCTTCGCCGTTATAGGAGCAGATAGCGCTGTTCGTGGTGCCCAGATCGATGCCGACGTAATGGCTCATTATCAACCAACCCTCTGCAAGGTGACGGTGCCGGTCTTCACGATGCCCTGGGGTCCCATGATCACAGGTTCCAGCATCTGTTCGACGAACAGGCGGTCGTCGGGGGCGAAGTCTTCTATGTTGATGGCGGTCGCCGGTAGGCCCGCGTCGTAGGGCTGGCCTTCAAGGTTCACGAGCCGCATGTCGGCGGCCCCCAAGGACTCCTCGACCCGCTTCAGGAAGTACCGTACCTGGTTGGCGTAGCGGCTGCCCTCGCCCGCGTCCAGCTTGCCCAGCACGCGGGTGAAGAGACGGGCGAGGCGCCAACCCTCAACCGCAAGGTCGAGCAACGCCTCGTCCGCCCGCCCGCGGATTTCGGAACTTTCCGTCATGGTGCCCCCTTCGCAAGATCGCGCAATCATAGCGTGCCCGAGCGATTTCGCATACTGGGCTGGATGGCTGGAGTCGGATTGCCCTTTCCATCTGTGGGAGCCGCTCTCGGGCGTGCCGGAGGACAGGTGGCCGAATTGTCCGTGACTAACAGGAATGTGGTCTCCCAAGCGGGAAATGGCGGCCGCCCCCCCTAGGCAACTCGCGGTTGGTGGGGCATCCTATCCGACGGATACCCCATCGCCTTGGGGTTTTCTCGGGGGGACGCATGGACGCCGAGGGGGAAGCCGGGTTCCCGGCCAAAATCTACCACTACTGCTCCACGGAGACCTTCCTCCGCATCCTGGAGAGCAAAGAGCTATGGCTCTCCGACATCCGCCACATGAACGACTCCAAGGAGGGCCTGTGGGCCTATGAACTCGTCGACGGGTTCATCAAGGAAAGGGTTCGGAGCCAACCCAAGGGCCTCGTCGAGTTCATGCTCGGCATGTACGAGATGTGGAATCTGAACCTTCTGAAGTTCCCGAAGGTGTCGTCCGTCGCCGTGGAGAACGGCTTCGACGACTTTCTGAACGGCAATGCGACCACGGCCTTCATCGCCTGCTTCTCGGAAGAGGGCGACCTCCTTTCCCAGTGGCGGGCCTACGCCAACGACGGTCGGGGCGTGGCGATCGGCTTCGACCCTGTGGGGTTCGGGTTGGAAGCAAGGCCCGCGTACCGTAGCCGCGAGGTGAAGTCCGCGACAGGGCTCACGCCCGTGGTCTACGGGAAGGATGAGCAGAATGGCATCATCGCCGACCGCCTGGACCGTTTCCTGAAGGAAGCCGTCCCGTACGACAAGGCGAAGGAAAAGGCCGCCGGATGCGTGGCCGACCTCGGGGCCGTCGCGCTCACCTTCAAGAACCCAGCCTTCCGTGAGGAACGGGAGTGGCGGATCGTCCACTCCCCCATGCGCCTGGGCGAATGCGACTTCGAGGGAGCGGTCGCCGACGTGCGTTACCGTGCGTCCGAGGGCAACGTGGTGGGCTACTTCCCGTTCTCCTTCGCGAACGTGGGCAGTCCCGTGATCAAGGAGGTCGTCCTCGGTCCGAAGAACGAATCGGCATGGTGGGCCGTCAAGGGGGCGCTCAAGGCCAACGGGTTCGCCAACGCCGACGTCAGGAAGTCATCGGCGTCGTATCGGTAAACAGCACGCTTGGGAGGGGGCTATGGGGCTGGCCAAACGTGTGGCTGAGGGCGTGACGGCGAAGCTCGACTTCGACTATGCCTGCAACCGAGGACATTCCTTTGGGGAGCATCATGTCCACGGGATCGTGAACGAGGTTCTGTCTGCAAACGTCGATCCGCATGTGCTGAAGGTATGCAGCGGGTTTCCTCACCTGCGGCTCAGGCGGGAGGGGAATGGCCGGAAGCCGGAGGTTGATTTCGCGGTCATGCACCGCGAAACCGAGACCATTCGCGTGATTTCAGAGGTGAAGTGGGCCGGATCGGGGCACTGCACCGCCGCAAATGTGCTGAAGGATCTGATCAGGCTCCAGCTTATCGTCGACGTCGAACAGAATGCCGAATGTTTCATGCTGATCGCCGGCCACAGGGAAGATCTGGACGAGCTGTTTCGGCACGGTCTCTTCACGCCGGGAACCAGACGGATGCTCTCTCGCGAGCCGGCGACGCAGAGAGCGGAAGAACGGCGGAAGGCGTTTCCACTTGCCGGAAACCCTCATCATCAGGCGTCCATCGACGCATATCTGACCACCTTCCGCGACCGCATCCCATCGACCCCGGACCGTATTGTTTACTGCCTCAAATCGACGGCCCTGTCGGCGCCACCCGGTGGCCGGTTCCATTCCTACGCTTGGCGAATCCACCCATCAGGCCAAACTATTGAGGGATAGGGTGCCGCGGGCACGGGATGCAAGGAACAACGGCTGGCCATTGCCACCGCCAGCCGGTCCCCCTACGATGCCCGCCGCGTAATGTTGACAACCTCGCCGCGGGCATGTGGACCACCTGTGTGGACCAGTCGCGTGGACCGAGGGGGCTTCGGAAGCCTCTTTTCGTTGCCGGGCAACGGTGTCGGGGTATCTTCAGGTTCGAATCCTGGCGCCCCAGCCACCTTTTCCCTCAATGAAATCAATGGGTTAGCAGGGTCATTTTTGCCCCTGTGTACCAGCTCTGTGTACCAGTCCCGTGTACCACGGAGACGGCACGGAAATGGCGTCCCTCGCCCCCTTCCTCATCCGCCGCGGCGCGGTCTACCACATCCGTTGCCGGTTTCCCCTCGACCTTGTGGCCCTGATCGGCAAGGCCGAGTACAAACGCTCCTTGGCGACCACCTGCCCCAAGACCGCCCGCAAGCGGGCCGCCCTGGTGCGGGCGTTGCTGACCCGCGTTTTCGACGAGATCAGAACCATGCCCAAACTTGCCCGCGTCCTTTTGGACACGGTCGAGGAATACGAGAGCGTCGAGCGGGCGCGGAACCAAGCCGAGGACATGCGGGCGCGGACCGTCGCCCTGAAGGCGGCGACCAAGGAATTGGGGACGCTTGAGGCCCATTCCCGGGAATTGGAGGCACTCCGCGTATTGGCGGACGCCGCCCTTGCCGTCCCTATGCCGGAGGAGGCCAAACTGGCGGTCAAGGCCTCCATTCGGGGACGCCTGAAGGCTATCCGGGATGAGATGGATGCGGCGGCCGGCTCCGAGGAGGTCATCGAACTTGCCTCCAGGGTGAGTTCCCTGCGGGAGCAACTGGCCCACACCGAGGCCACCGCGACGGAGAGGATCGCCGAGCTTGAAGGCAAGGTCTCGCTCAACCTCGGCCATCTGGGGTCGATGCTGGCCGACATTGGGATCGTCAACCGGCGGGTCGACACGCCGACGGTGAGCGAATACCTGAACGGTGCCTATCTTGAGGAAAAGCGGCTCCAGGACGACGCAAAATGCCACATCATCAGCTACGTGGACCTGTTCGCCCGCGTCACCGGAGACCGCAAGCTGGCCGCCTACGAACGCCGCGATGTGGTCCTCTGGATTCGCACCATCGAGCGGATGAAGAACAGCTATGGCAAGTCCCCCAAGGACAAGAAAATGACGGTCGAGCAGTTGCTCGTCAGCAGCAAGGACCAGCCGACCTTCAGCACGACCACCCTGGAGAAGCACCTGACCCACGTGAAGGCGTTCTTCAAATCCGCCGCCCGGGCCTTCCGCTTCGCCACCACCGACGACATCGAACTGATCTTCCAGGAGGTGGAGTTCAGCGATTTCGTGCCCGGCGCCAAGCCCCGCAAGCCCTGGCAGCCGTACCAGATCACGGCCCTGTTCGCGTCACCGATCTGGTCGGGCACAGGCAGCGGGCCGCCCCATGTGACGAAGCGGCATCTGCCGGGAGACCGCATCCACCGGGATTCCTATTGGTGGCTGCCGGTCATGGCCCTGTGGACGGGCGCCCGGCTTGAGGAACTGGCCCAACTCCATCATGAGGACCTCCAAAGGGACGCCAACGGCATGCCCTTCATCAGGATCCATGACGAAGGCATCCGGCGGGTGAAGAACGAGCACAGCATCCGCAACGTGCCCGTCCACTCGATGCTGATCCGCCTCGGCTTCCTCGATCTGTTCGACCCGACGAAGAAGGGCCTGCGGATATTCATGGACCTGAGTCCGTCGGGACGGCTGAAGAAGCTGGGCGACACCTACTCGACCCACTTCACTGATTACCGGCGCCGGTGCGGCCTGTACGAGGAATTGCGGGACTTCCATTCCTTCCGGCGGACCTTCATCGGCTCCCTGCGGACCAAGGCCAAAGTGGACATCATGACCATCGCCGCCATGGCCGGCCACGACCAGGAGACCGAGGAGGCACGGCAGGCACGCCAGACCAACGACTACACCGACTACGACATCGCCATGAAATTTGGTACGCCAGGGTCAGTTCGATTTCGCAAGACCTGACTGTGCAGATCGAAGCCCTGAAGGCTGCCGGGTGCGAGGTCATCCGCAGCGAGAAGGTCAGCGGCACCAGCCGCCAGGGGCGCCACGAATTGGAATCCCTGTTAGAATTTGATTCGTGAAAACGATGTCCTGTGTTGCACCCGGATAGATCGCGTCAGTCGCAGCCTGGGTGACCTGCTCGACATCGTGCGGCTGCTCAAGAGTAAGGGTGCCGATTGGTCGCTACCGAACAGCCCTTCGACACCACGTCGATCTACGGGGAACTGACAATCAACCTCCTTGGGGTATTCGCGAATTTTGAAACGCAGCTTCGAAAAGAGCACCAAACTGAAGGAATCCAACGCACGAAGCGGGATCATCCCGAGCGGTATCGTGGTCGCCCGCACCAGCGTGTACCGGGCGCTCGCCCAGCCGTGAATTGTGCCTTGCGGCAAGGTGGTGGTGTCTATGGCAGACACCACCAGATGCTTCATTATCAGCCCATCTTCTTGGCGATAACGAAGCCCGCTGCTACCAGTGCGCCACCGACAACGGCTGAAGCGAGGGTGATCCGTGCCGGTTCCGGCAGGTCTTTCACGAGATCATTGAATTGGTCGGCCAATTTTTCTGCGACCTTTATCGCTGAGGCATCAACAACGGTCTCGACAACCTCTGACGAAGACATTTCGAACCTCCCTTAGAAGCTTTAGTAGAACCGCTTGGTGGCGTCCTGATACGCATTCAGGAAAATTTGCGACGGGGGAACGCGATAAACCCACTCTACGCCCAGGTCGATGTAGGGCTTTCCCCCTGCATCCTTCATGTACTCGCGGGCAAGGATGGGGAAGAACCGAGCCTCACCGGCATCATCCACTTGAACCATCAGCGGGTAATGGATCGAGAGGGGAAGTTGTGCCGAGGATTGCTCGATGACGCCCATCACGCTCTGTCCGTTCGCCAGAGCCAAAAATACGATCTCAGTCATTTGCCTCTCCAGATTGTGGAGTGACCAAGATCGCACGCCGCCCTCTCTCTGGCAAATTACAGGTGTGCCGCCAGCCACCCATCTCTCTTTAGATGTTGCCGGAACTGTCCTTTCATCGAACACCCCACCCAGTTCCCGACGTAGCTGGTTGATTCGGGAAATCAGCTTGGCTGGTGGGGCATGGCGGCGGTCATTCGCCCGTAGCGGGTTGGGGAAGTACGGATGATCGTACCGTACCTCCCCGGTTTGCCGGATATGCCGAATTGTTCCGCCCAACGCCTCCCACACCCGCTTCGCCAATCGCTTGGACGTGGTGTGGAAGTAGCTGCTCACGATGCCCGCTGCCCCGTGTAGGCGTAGCGCCAACATTCCGGTCAAAACACCGGTCGCGAACCAACGGACGTTCTCGAACTCACCAGCTTCCAGGCTGGTGAGTTCCGCCATGGCGCTCTCAACCATCTGCTGCCAGTCGCCATCCTGGCCTAGCCGTCCTGGGCGAGAAACCCCACCATGTCCCGGAAGGCGTCAACCGGCATCACCTCGGGCATCTGACCGTCAGCAAACGCCGCCATCATGGTCTGCACGTACTCGGTCGCGCCCATGGTCAGTCCTCCTCAACGGTGAAGCAGTCCCACTCCTGCCGAAGCAAGTCCCAGTGGTCGGCAAAACCCCGACCTCCTAGCGCAATCGAGACAACTTCGATGCCTTCGCAGAATGCCGTCAGCACCCGGATGTCATCCGGGGTCAGCCGCCGAACGAATTCCAGCACCCCATGATCGACTGCCTCGCCGGGCTGGACAGCCTCAAACATGTCCTGCTCCAACTCGGCGCTGTCACGGGCAACACCTCCCACGATGAAGCCCTCCTCAACCGCTGCCAGGAAGAACTCCATTTGGCGTCCGTTCAGGCTCTCAGCCGCGTCGATGATGATGGGCAGCCGATCTCTCGTGATCATCGTCGGTTCCGCCGTCATAGCTTCACCTCCACGGCGAACCGGACGCCATCACTGGCAAGTACCGGATACGCCCAACGGACCTGCTCCTGCACATCCTCGACGGTTAGTGTGCAGGGTGAGGCACCCGTTTCTTCATCAGTGCCGAGGATCACACCGCGACCTGCAAACACCTCACCGCCCCAGGCGAAGAACGTATCGGCTAACCGGCTCATCCCGACATCCGCACTGACATACATGCAGTGGTCAGTCGGCAGCATTCCGATCTCGGGTTCCTCGCACCCGATCAGTTCCGCAACCCCATCTAAGGTTGGCTCTACCTCAGTTTCCAAGACCCGCTGCTCGAACGGGTCGATAACGATGGCTCTCATGCTAATTCACTCCCGTGGTCATGAGTGGTGACTTCGGCAGCATCCGGACCACGAATGGGCTGCCGCCGCAGGATCGGCGCGCCCATGGAGCATGATCAGAGTCATTACCAAGACAGCGCGCCGCGTTCGGTCCCAAGGGGTGAAAGCCCCCCGAAAACCGTCAGAAACACGCACCATCCGGATTGGTGTCGTTTCGAATCTCTTGTCTGGTGATTCGTCAGTACCGACAGGAGACATGTCGGTGATACGGCCACCATCGACCGAATTTCAAATCCAAAAAACGCCCGTTAACCAAATACATCTCAGCATAGTAAAGGGGGGTATTGGCGGGTTCTTGGGTCATGCTTTGGCTGACATCGGCATGAGACCAGCCGTTCACAAAACCCCCGCAGAATCGGCAGCCTGAGAATGGCGGAAACCGGTCACCACCGTCCCACCTGACCGCCCACCCACAAAACAGATGATTTGTGGGCAGGGATAGCGCGGGACTTTCCTGGGTCGGTGGTAGGCTGGACGAAGTAGAGGAGGTATCCATGGCTCGCAAACAAACACGCCCCGCTCGCCCCAAAGCCCCTAGACCCTCTAAAATCGGTCCAACGATGAAGGGGGTAATCGTCGCCGCAGTAGGTGTTGCAGTTGCCGCCGTGGCGGCGTGGGTGGCTATCGATGCAAACGCAAAAACAGATGAAAACCTTGTTTTAAACGTCGAGCGTAGTTTTCTCGCAGACGACTCTGAACTGGAGAATTTCGGCTCTGGGCTTCTCTTCATAAGAGGGAAGTGGGTTGTTGACATTTACAATATATCGGCAGCGCCCGTATCAATTTCTAAAATTGATGCCTTTGGATTCAATGCGAAAGACATGACAGCGACCATGACATTCGATGAAAAGGGAGAAAGTGATCGGCAGAAGCCATTCTCAATTCCAGCGGGTGATTTAAAGCGAGTTGAGATATATGCCTCTGTCCCTGTGCGGGCGGAAGCCGTAGCGGTGGCGGCTGGATGCAATTGCACCAGCATCTCCGATTTCCGGAAATTCATGGCATCCAAGGGATTCGATGAACTCGGCAACCGCTTGTCAGGCGACAAGGAAAATGCTGCGGTTTTAGTCACCGCGACCTCTGCGCGGGGGCGAGCTTACGCGCAGTACGGCAAATGGTTTTCTGGATTGGCGGTGCCGAAATATCGTGGCGGCGCTTGATCTGTTGGCTCGGGTCGGCTTTTTGCCCATCCCTATCACTCCCAGGAATCCAACCTGACCCCCAGGTTAGATTCTTTGCCCCCCTACCTTGGCCGCCCTCGGTCCAGTCCTTAGAATGGACATCCCAGCCGAGGGTCTCCCCATGTCCAAGCGCGTCGCCTTTTATGTAAGGGTGAGCACCGACCAGCAAACGGTCGAGAACCAGCTTCGTGATCTGCGTGAAGTCGGTGAGCGCCTGGGATGGACCATCACCGAGGTCATCACCGACGAAGGCATCAGCGGCGCCAAAGGGCGCGATCAACGTCCCGGCTTCGACCGCCTATTAAAAGGTATCGCCCGCCGTGAATTCGACCTGATCGCCGCATGGTCGGTGGACCGTCTGGGACGGTCACTGCGCGATCTCGTGGTCTTCCTCGATGAAGTCCGAGATCGTGGCATCGACCTGTACCTGCATCAGCAGGGCGTCGATACCGGGACCGCCGCCGGTCGCGCCCTGTTTGGCATGCTCAGCGTGTTCTCGGATTTTGAGAGGTCGATGATCCGCGCCCGCGTGATCGCCGGTCTCGAACGCGCCAAGTCCACCGGCAAGCGCCTTGGTCGTCCGCCGACATCCCCGCTCAAGGTCGAGAAGGTGAAGAAGCTGCTGGGTGCCGGTGCCAGCCTTCGTGCCATTGCCCGTGCCACCAACCTCAGCCCGGCGATGGTCAGCAAGATCAAAGCCCAGTTGGTCGCGGATGGCAGCCTGCCCTCGCAGTCCGAGACCCAAGGGGCGGCATAAGCTTTCAAGGCTTATGATGGTTGACTCGACCAGGGTTCCGGCCAGAACCTTGGCGCACGGATGGCGCAACGAGGGTCAAAAACCCTGATGTGCGCCGTTCGTAACGGGTTGATATGTAACGGTTCTTTTGGGCACGGCACAACCCAGGGTGGTTCCCAAGCTTACGACGAGGGTTCGATTCCCTTCACCCGCTCCAACGCTTTCCTGATTGTTTCTCAACAGGTTAGCCCAGACCAGCGTGGTCACAGCCTCCCGCCCGAACCGTTCTAAGGTGTTGTTCCCGCCGGAGTTAACGTAAGACCAACCATTTGCAACAGCTTTTCTACCCACAATACGTCAGCCACAGTCTTGCGGTCACCACCAACCACAATCACGTACAGCTTATCGGCTTTATCGAGTCGAAGCTTCTGCTTGTATTCATCTTTGATATCATTGGCATGAGCCGATGCTGGGTCGCGCTCATAGTGCAAGATCACGAGCTTTCCAGCGAACTGGCTCCTTTCCAGCAAGTCTCGAAAAATACCATTAATATGACCATCGTCTCCGTTGAAGCCAAATCCTGCGACGCAGACCACATCTGACTTCTCAAATTCTTTATACATCGTCACATAGCGATCTGACATCGAGACAGATGTTAGCGGCTTCACGCCCGTTTGCGTGAGAATGAATGGAACAGAAAACCTACCCCCGAATGTTTTGTCGGCGGCGTAGTCGTGGGTGAACACCCTGTTTTTGTAAGGATCGTAAAAATCAGTCACGCTGCCGTTCAGATGAAACACATCCGCACTCATGCCAGTGTGACCGAACACCGACTGGATAATGCTGTTGTAATTAGTGGTCCCAATGGCGCTAATTTTCACGCCAGCCGACTGCAACATCTTGAGATCGTGATAGTATCCATCCGCTCCAGGGATGGAAGCCAACACTCCTTTAGCCTGCTCAAGTATATAGTTGCGAACCGTGTACAGGAATGCGGAAATCTTAGTAAATTTTGCCCACTCTGCACGCGGGTTATATAGATAGCGAAAGTGATTATCGATAAGCTTCTGATAGTCCAAGTTCTGTGTCAAAATATGTTCGATCACGCATCGCATGAGATATCCAAACTTGGATGCGCAATCCCCTAGTTTGGAATAGTCAAGCGACTTGCCTTCGATAACTAGGTCAAACGCCTCTAAGCCTGCCTGCTTGAACTCAATCTTAAATATTCCAGAAATATTTGAAAACACGGCTGCATTGGTTGGGAACTTAGTGAAAAGCTCATCATTCAAGCGATTCGTCAGGTTCAAGCCTAACGCACCAACATACAACTGGATCAAAGAGGACAATGACTGCTTAAGAATGTCACACTCCTGATCCTCTATATGGAGGTGGAGCGCAGCCGACAAATACTTAGAATCAAAGAATGTCGAGCCTGCGCCCAGAGTGTCATTCAACTTAACTTCGCCACCGTACAATATGTCACCGAGACTCTTCCCAACAACCTTCTCAAAATCATCCTTCAAGGCGGCTTCGTCTATGGATAACGCCTTAATAACGTCACCAACAGTTTTATCGAACTCATTGAAGCATTTGATGATTTGCTCACGTCGCTGCTCAAGAGATGACTCCAGCAAGGACGTGAAATCGCTTTTACCGAAGGTGTAGAGAGACTTTCCGTCGAATCCGTCCGGAAACCACGTCCGCGCATAAGCCGAATTTGTCGGAATGGCTGATATTATGGCTTTCAGTGCTTCCTTGGCAGGTCCAGGCTTCTGGCGAAAAATATCTAGCGCGAACTTCCCGCCTGTTGGCAGTCCGTAAGCGACTTCCGCACCCGCACCGAAAAAAAGACCGACCCGCTTTGGCTGCGCAACGACGCTCATTGGACCCTCTCAAACCCAACACTTTGGTTGAGAGGCTACCACATGCCGACCACCATGCAACTAGCTTTACCTAAAGGCATCATCAGTCCAATTTTCGAAGGACTTCAGATGCTTTAAGGTGCGTGTAGCGTGCAAGCATCCTGAAGTCTCTGTGACCACTAATAACTGCCACCTCTGGAATCGCGAGACCACGTTCAAAAAAGCGGCTTATTGCCTCATGCCTCAAGTCGTGAAAATGCAGGTCAGAGATCGCCGCGCGCCGTATTGCTTGCCGCCAAGACCACTGCACCATGCGAACCGTGAAAGGAAAGGGGCTAGGGTAACCCGCGTCCCGCTGTTGGCGCAGCACATCCATTGCCTTGGTACTCAGCGGCACATCCCTTGGATCACCGTTCTTGGTGTCTGACAAATGGGCTATCCGCGTTTCAAAGCCGATGTCCTGCCAGCGCAGGCGAAGGATTTCTGCCTGCCTCATCCCACTCTGAAGGGCGAATTCCACGACCGCCCATAGGTATGGCGATTCGCCCGAGAGGACGGCGTAACGGAGACGTTCATACTCACCGTCGAGCAGCCGTCGATCACGCCCACGAGGCATCTTCGGCTTCCTCACGGCATCCACTGGAATGGATTTCAGTGGCACGTCCCAATCCAGCCGGGCAGTGCGCAGCACCACCGCGAACGCATTGAGATCGTGCCTGACCTGCTGCGGACCCACGGTCTTGAGACGGTCATCCCTGAACTTGGCAAACGCCCCGGTCGTCAGCTTGTCCAGGGTGAGTTTTACCACTGGCTCGCGCAACAGCCTGTTGAGCCGATACCGTTCCTGATAATGGCTCTTTTTCGTTGGGGTGACCGTATCGCGGTACCGCTCGATGAGGTCTGCCAGGGTGGTGGCGGCGAGTTCAACGACCTCGACCGGGCGTTCGGCAACGTCGATCTCAGCCTCTTTCGCCCGCGCCCAGGTAACCGCTTCAGCCTTTGTAGGGAAGGTTTGGGAAAGTGTTTTCTGCCCAAACCGCCTGACGAGGGCTTGCCAATTTCCACTGCGTTTTCGAATGGTTGCCATCCGAACTTAAAGTCCCGTTGTGCCAAATTTGTGCCAAACGGGGGTTTATGAACGGTTCGGGCGGGAGGCTGTGACCACGCTGGTCTGGGCTAACCTGTTGAGAAACAATCAGGAAAGCGTTGGAGCGGGTGAAGGGAATCGAACCCTCGTCGTAAGCTTGGGAAGCTGCCTTCCAAGGCGGGATTATTGCATTAAAACAAGCAACTACAGTGCTGGCCTGGATGCGTGTAAGACTATGTGTAAGTCAAAGAAGGCTCATTTGATCCGTTTCCCTGCGCTTAGGTAGCACATCCTCCATCAGGAAATTGAAAAGCGCTGACTCTCCGCTCGTTCCAGGCGGGAAGTTCGTGATGTTAAAGTCTGCATCACCAAGTCGCGATTGAGATAGAAGGCCTAGGAAAGCCTTGCGGTCTGGCGTCGAGTGAAAATTGCCATCTGCAAGCTCGACATATGCATGTCTCAAAAAGCGCATCAATGCCTTAAATCCATTGGTTTTGGGGAGAACGTTTCCCTGCTTGCCAACGTCTTGCCAGGAATCTGGCCACTTCTCTCGTACCGCTGAGAAAAACTCAAGAATTATCTTTGTGATTTCGGCGTCTTTTTGCTCAAGAAAAAGGAGGCGGAATGGCTTCCGGGCCAACTCTTCCTTGGAGGGCCGAACAAGCATTAATTTTCGAAGCAAGCTATCCCTGTCACGTAACGGCCTGTCCGTGATCAGATCCACAATCGCCTCAACAACGGCGGCCTGCGTCAGTGTTTCCTTTTCGCGCCCAGCTGTTGCCGATCCCAGCCTCTTTATGCGACGGAAAAAAGGGCTGGTCTTAATCTGATCGATGGCTACCGCAATATGGTGGGCAGTTTTTTGCGGGCTTCTCTCTTTCTCGTAATCGTAAAGGTCGTAAACAAGGCTTCTGTTAACCTTGGTTTGAGCAAGGTTCACTGTGGCAAATATATTTGCCTGAGTAGCTATGTCTGATCCTACGAAGACAGAGACATTGACTTCAAAAGTGCCAGACGAAAACGCCTTGAGGCCCTCTACACGATGTTGACCATCGATGATGCGAGCAATTTTCTCAAAAGGTACATTCTCGTTAGCAAAAAGAGTTAGTACCTTTTTCTCATCGTCCCAAATGGCGCAATCATCACGAACTGCAAGAATAATTGATGTTGGGAAGGTTGCATCGCTGATGTTTACGTAATCTTGCAGTTCTGCCACCCGTTGTTTTGACAGGCGTCTCTGGATACCCATATAGCTGTCAAGATCGCGATCCTCGATCTCCCTGACATCCGCCCAAGATATCCCAACGCAGTCTTCTGCCTTCATGACGCCAACAAAGAATTCGCCGATAGGCTGGCGAATTCGGAGTGCTGGGAAGTCGATGGAGTTCTTGTTGCTGAGCATTTATTTATTCTCCACCACCTAGGCGCCTGATTATTTCTTGAGCTCCATCCGGTAAGCTCACGGGTGGTCTGGCCGCCTCTATCCGTCGCTGCATGAAAGTAGAATAGGTCCACAACGCCAATGCGGTAAAAAACAAAAATAGTGAATAATTAGTCATAAACTCTTCGTTTGCGGCCTTTTTGTATCTGTCAGCCATGTAAATAGGTGTCGCGAAAAAAAGAACAGCTATTGGGGCGATAGTGCACACCGTAAACGTGATGGGGTGGAGGCGAGCAATCTTTGGGCGGATTATGAAATACACAATGGACGCGGCGAGTATGGTTGCTATGTACGCCAGGACTTCGCCGGGGCGGACGTTTTGTTGAATAACATGTAACGCCGTCGCGAACGTAATCGATGCTCCGGCAGTGTCGGTAACATATTGGAGCGTCAAAAAGTAGAACGGTACATTGCTTAGAATCAATACGAGAAAGGTCTCTGCAATGGACCAAAACAGATGTTCTGGGAGCCTATTTTTCCATGACCACCCGTCATATATGGTATTCTTGATTAGGTGCCATTTGGATGGCTTTGGGGTGTCTACCATGACATCACCACAAGTTCGTCAACTGTACCGCGCCGCATTTTGTCTCCAGCTATAACGCTAGACCTAGTTAAAACTGCTTGTTTGCCAACGCCTTCATATAGTTCGCGAATGGATGAGTGGTCTGCATTGGAGAGCACAATTTTTACCCCACGACCTATTGCATTTACCACACAGTCCTTTAGTCGTATCTGGTCTTTCCAGCTAAATATCTTTTCATTATATTTGATAAAGCCATTGTATTTGTGATTAACCGTATATGGGGGATCTAGGTAAACAAGGTCATTTTCTTTGGCTTGCGAAATTGTTGTTTCAAAATCCTGGCATTTAATTTCGGCGTTTTGGAGTGCGCAGGCGGTTCGCTCAAAATCGTCCCAGTCATATACGACCTTCTGTTTTGTCCCAATTGGAACATTGAAGATACCTTTTAAGTTAACTCGATACAGCCCGTTCCAGCAGGTGCGGTTTAGATAAATAAATTGGGCTGCTCTATCTGCCGATGTGAGGTAATCCTTGCTTCGTTCATTATAATAGTGATCTTTGCAGTGCCTCTCATGATGCGTCTGCAAAGCGTCAAAAACTAAGCGCCAGTTATCCTTTATAGCGTTATAAGTTTCTATTAAGCGTGGGTTTACATCAGCAAGAACGGCAATCTCTGGATTGACAGCAAAAAACACAGACCCGCCGCCAAGAAACGGTTCTATGTACCTTTCATAACTAATGTCAAAAAGCTGTCTGTGCTTTTCAACAAGCCATCGTTTACCGCCGGCCCATTTTAGGAATGGATCTAATTTTTGTTCTGACACTTACAAATGCCTCAAATGGCCGCAATGGCGATATCTGTGTGAAAAAATACAACCAGATGGATATGTGGGCAAGCCTTTGTGATTGCCGGACGAGGTCAGTTGATAGGGGGGCGACAGGAGCTGGAAACCTGGAAGGCTCGCGTTACGGCTAATTTGTAACACAAATTGCGTATCCCGCCACGGTATGGACTGTAGGTGCGGAGGGGGGCGCTGGCAAATAACAACGTCATTTCAAAGGCCTAGAAAATGTTGACTGCTGCGCTAGGGCGCGTAGGGATTGCCGCACTGATCGCCAGCGGGTGGCCTTATGGGCGCGCTCGTCCCTTCGGACGGCGCCGCTCGTTGCCTGCCCCGGCCACGCTCCCCTGATTTGACGGCAGCGCACGCGATCTGCGCGGCCGCTTGGGTTGCGGCGACCTAATGACGAATTGACTTACCTGATTCGTGGAGTTGGTTTTTGCCTCCGGGCGGGAGGGGGCTCTGCCTCCAGGCCCCCGGGATGAGCTGGGCTCAAAAAGAGGGGCCGCGCTTGCGGTCGCTCAGACGTTTCGGCCAAATATCTTGGCGAGCCAAAGTACCTTTGGGTGGGTACGCCAGTGGGGGCCGAAGGCGACGTGGTTCGACCATTGCCAGTTTGCCTCTTTGACGAAAGGCTCAGCCAGATCAAGAACGGCATCTCTGTCGTCCTTGGTCACCCAGATCCGGAGCTCGACCAAGCCCGCGTCTCTGCGGACCTTTCGGAATTTTCGGACGCGCTCAGCGGAGGAGGAAGGCATTGGTGACTCCAGTGATGGATCGTCCTGTATGCCAGGACGGCCCTGGCCGTTCTGGCATGGCGAGCAGCAGGCCCGCCGCAGGCGGCTTGCCTTGGCCTTGATGCCGGCGTGAGCGGAGGGCATTTCCTTTTCCACAGCTCTGATCGGCCAGCTACAGGAAGGTTATTTATAGGGTCGCTATAGGTTGTGGGAACGTTTCACCGTCTGGACTAGGAGCGTTTCACCGTGTCCGGTTGGGGATATGTCGCGGAACGCGCCGGTATCGTTGGCCGTAGCGAATGGGAGCGTTTCACCGTGGACGACTTGGGTTATCCGGCGGTTTTTCCCCGGCACGGCAGGCCGGCTTGGCAAAATCGTCAAGCGGCCGTTGGGGCAATCGTAGTTCAGGCCCGGATAGACCGCCTTGATCATCCTCAGCGCTTCGCGGGCCGCTTTGGAGAAGTCGTTGGGGTTGGCGTAACTGGCACCCAATTGATCCGCGATCAGCTTCCAGCTCAGCTTCAACGTTCCGCCTTGGAGAGCGCGGATGCGATAGGAAAGCCATGCGTAGAGATCGAGGGCAAGGGGACGGCGCCTTAGTGCTTCCAAAGCCCGCCTATCAACGGGGAACGAATGGCTCGTGACCTCCCGGAAGAAAGCGTCCCCCAGGATCAGGTAATTACCGAAGAGGCTTCGCTGGTTCATCGTCGTGGCGGTCCACCAGAGATCCGAGAACTCGACCACGGTCATGGTCAGGCTGCGCGTCTGAAAAGGCTTGCTCTCAAGACCATCGACAATTCGAATCTGAGCGTTGAATAGGCGGTGAAGCTGGTTGCCGAGGCGGCGGGCATCGCCCCGCTTGCCCCCGCCGGTAGCAGGATCGAGGCCAACCTTGCGGAGGAACTCGGCCAAGCTCGGGCCGAGGTCGATGCGACGGGAGCCGGTGCGGACGGCCTCGGTCACCAGCCAATAGAGCACCAGGCGCGGAATGCTGCCGCTCGGATAAAGGCGCCGGCCCGTCTTGTCCGTGGTCGGGTGGATGGTCAAGGTGAACCAGCCGTTCTCTCGTTGCCAAACCGGCACGTCACCGGGATCGCTGTGCGGGAGGGTTGCCATCACCAGCATGCGTGCCGTGTAGGCTTTGAACTCGTCGGCAAGGGGCGGCGTCCGCCTGATCTCCTCGCCAATCCTGACCAGCCGCAGTGCGACGGAAGAGGGGATGCGTGTCATGGCTTCCGCCTCACTCGTGCCGGTCGTTTTCGACGGTGGAATCCTGGGTGCGGCTGTCCATCCAGTCCTTCAAGGCCTGTTCGGAATAGCGCACGCAGCGGCGGGACAGGAGACAGTATTTCGGGCCGGTGCCCCTAACCCTCCAGTGGGCCAAGGTCTGTGGGGCAAGCCCCAGCAAATCGGCGGCTTCCCCGGGGCTGTAGAGGCGCCCCAGCGGGACGTTGTCGTTTGCCGGGATGCGCTGCTTCTTTCTCGGATGGCTCATGGTCGTGCCCCTGTGTTGTTGGACACACCCCATTATTCGCATGGATTGATGGCGGTCATTCCCTTCCAGCGGCCCGCGCCTATTCGGGAATGGACGCCCATAGCAGGGTTCGATAGCCGGTTTGTGCGAGCGTCTTCGCCACCGTAAAATTTCGGGAAAGGGTCTTCTGCGCGGCTAAGCGGCCTAGTTTGGGATAGAGGGTTGCGCAGATTTCCTTGTTGGGAGCCCATGCGGCCTTGGCGTCCAAGATCCGGAGGTACCTTACCAACTCATCTCGCGGCCTGAGGTCAATCTTTCTCCGGGACGGCAAACCAACGGATTCTCGGAAAGCCAATAAGCGGCGTTTCACCGCCTCCAACTGGTCGGTCACGGAGCCGTCCGCGTACAAGCGAACGTCCAGGTAATCTCCATCCTCGGGGGCACTGAAATCTTCAATCCATCCCCCTGTCTGCATCCTGACCATCCATGCTTGACGCTGGGGCTCACCCTCAACGGCAGGCAAGGCATTCAAGTCGGGGGCGGGCGGATACACGGTGCGGGCAAGGCCGTAGCGACTGCAAACGCGATCAGAGGCGGGTTTCATACCATCCCATTCAACACCCGACGCCGCCGCCTCAATAGAATGCTGCGCCTTCCAGGCATGCCAATCGGAGATGTACGCCGGATTGCGCCTCAGGAACTGCCATCCAATGGCCCTAAGATCCCGTTTGGTGATGCTCTGATAATCGCCTTTTGTCCTCCAGTCCGGCCACTGACCCCGGAGGCGCCTTGACCGAATGTCGGGATCGCAGCTCGCGAACACGAACGGATCATCCCTACCACGCCATTGGCGCGGTTTGTCTGCCCGAGGCGCCTGCATGCCAGGGGGGCGGAAATCTGCGAGGGTCCACTTCACCGCTTCCCCCCTCCCGTGATTTCCCCAACGCGCGCCATGGCGGCGCGCAACGGATCGTCCAGCAGGTGCGCATATCGGCTTGTCGTCTTCGCCTGTGTGTGCCCCAGGAGGGCCCCGACGATGGGCAAACTCTCGCCGGCGGAGACGAGGAGACTGGCGAAGGTGTGGCGGAGGTCGTGGATGCGGGCTTCTTTGATCCCGGCGCGCTTACAGACGGCAGACCAGAAGACGCGGACGGAGGTCATGTGGCCGGCTTTGCCCTCGCCAGGGAAGACCCAGGGATTGCCCTCGCGGGCGCCCCGGTCGAGCTTGGTGCTTGTGGGCCGCTTTCCCTCTTTGGCCGCGTCCTGACGTTTGCTCAGCACATCGACCGCCGGGGGCGACAAAGGAACACGGTGGATTCTGTTCTGCTTGGTGGTGGCTGCGGGCTTGGTCCAGACGCCGGCCTCCAGGTCCAGCTGTTCCCAGCGCATGCCCATTACCTCGCCCACCCTGGCGCCGGTCAGCAGCAACAGGCGCACCACGTCTGCGGAATCCTGCGCGGGGCTTTCGTCCAGGGCCTTGGCGAGCGCCTTGATCTCGTCGTGCGTCAGATAGCGCTCTCTGCCTTCCTCGGCGTTCCTATGGGCATTGAGGGCCACGTTGCGCTCAAGCAGCCCCCAACGCATGGCGGTCGCCAGGATGGCCGATAGGGTGGAGACGGCGCGGTTGGCGGCGATGGGGTACTTCCCCGAAACCTTATGGTGCAGGTCCTCCACGTCCTTGCGGGTCAGCTCGGCGATCCGCTTGGCGCCTATATGCGGAACAAGGTGGTTTTTGACCAGCAGACGGCGAAGCTTGAGGGTGCTCGCCCGATTGCGGCGGGCGACAACCTCGTCCAGCCAGCGCTGGGCGAAATCCTCCACCGTGGGATTGGCCTCGGGTTTGACCTGGCGCGCTTCCTGTCGCTCCTGGGCGACGTCCCGGCCAAGGTCGGCATTGGCGATCAGCTTGCGCGCCTCGATGCGGGCCTTGTCGAGGGGGAGCTTGCTGCACAGGCCGACCGTCATCCGGCGCTCCTTGCCCCCGCGCACCTGCATCTGAACGATCCAGGCCTTCACCCCGGTAGGGGTGATGCGGACGGCAAAGCCGGGGATTTCCGAATCCCACAAGAATGCCTGTCCCTTGGCGGGTGGCTGGAGGTCATCCACAAGGGATTTGGTCAGCCTGACACGGGCCATGGCGGCGCCTCTTCACTTACAGGGGCACTTACATGGTGGCTGGCCGGGGGGAACGTCAGCTCCCGGGGGTGCTTCCGAGGAGGGCGGCGCCCGACTTACACGGTTCCATGTAAGCTCCCATGTAAGTTAGCACACGGCAGAATCGGGCACAACGCGGCACCTCCCGGCATCTCGTCCGGGAGCTAAGTGGCTGATTTTTTAGGAAAACCGTTGGAGCGGGTGAAGGGAATCGAACCCTCGTCGTAAGCTTGGGAAGCTTCTGCTCTACCATTGAGCTACACCCGCCCTATCGTGGAAATGGCTGAAAACAGGCATTTCTGCGTGGGGACGGGCATTATGCCAGATGCTCGTTTTTAGGCAAGTCCAGCATTCGGAGTGGCAGAAGAGTGGCGGCTTTTTTATGCTTCCGCCGAGGGTTAAATTCCCTTCCCCGCCCCAATCGTGGCAAGGACACGGTTTCGGCCGCGCTGTACATAACCGACCGGGCAACTGTGCCTTCAATTTTCCGGGAAGGTGGGCCAACCGGGCTTGATCACCGCGAACAAATAGCGAACATTGGCTGTATTAAGCAATGAGGTGTGCCGATGTTCAGAGACGTGTTGTTCGCGGTTGATTACAGGCAGAAGCCATTTTGTACTGTATTCACAATACACTTTATTGCGGCAATGCTTCACGAATATGTGGTAGGGAGACCCTGCGGTGAGGATTTAATGTCGCTGAACAGAATTGCGATAATCGTCACCTTATCAACTTCCTGAATCTGGCGTGTGTAGAAGTCCCGTGTAGCAACACGGAGATGCCGATGCCTGTTGCCCAGCACACCATATCTTGTGGTCATACTCCGATACCCCCCCGCATGGGCTGCCGCCTGCGCGGGGGTGACGTTTTAGAGAATGGCAAACAGAGTTTTTCCGCGGCCTGCTGGGCCCGAAAAGACGGCGGCGGCAAAAATCAACGCCGCCCAGTGATCCGTTTCTCCCGTGACACCGTAGAAGGGTCATAAGGAGAAACGCGATGCCTCGGATCATCAAGATTGTTGCCGGCGCTTTGGCCACCTGTCTGGCGGCGACGACCCCGACCAAGGCCAGTGGTGCCGTCTTGGACTGGCGGAGCGTACCGCTTCCCGCCATCGACGGCGGCAGCCATGCCGCCCAACAGTTTCTTGGCCATGTGGTGCTGGTGGTCAACACCGCGTCGCGCTGCGGCTTCACCGGACAGTATCAAGGCTTGCAAACCTTGTGGCGGGAAAACCGCGATCGCGGCCTGGTCGTCCTGGGGATACCGTCCAACGATTTCGGCGCCCAGGAACCGGGCAACAGCGCCCAGGTCCAGGAGTTCTGCCAAATCAATTATGGCGTCGACTTCCCGCTACTGGAAAAGCAGACGGTGGTCGGCAATGCGGCCCACCCGCTGTATCGCTGGGCCGCCGCCCAGACCGGTCCGCTCGGTGTGCCGCGATGGAACTTCCATAAGCTGCTGATCGGCCGCGATGGCCGGCTGGTGGATTGGTTCGCCAGCACGACGGCCCCCGATTCCGAGCGGCTGCGCCACGCCATCGACAGCGCCCTGGCGGAGAAATAAACCATGCACGTCTTATCCTTGCGCCATGGCGACGGCACCGCCCGTGCCTTGTCCTATCTGGGTCTGATCCCCTTCATCGCCGGTATCCTGGTGGCCTGGGCCCCGTTCCCCGAATTGCGGGCGCAGGCATTGACCGCCGTCGCCATCTACGGCGCGGTGATCCTGTCCTTCATCGGCGCGGTGCATTGGGGGCGGGTCATCACCGCCCCCGCCGAAGACCCGCTGGGCAGCCTGTGGCTGATCTGGGCGGTCGCTCCGTCGCTGCTGGGCTGGTTCGCCACCTTGCTGCCATCGACCGGGACCATGCCGGTGCTGATCATCGGTTTCGTCCTGGCCTGGTTCGGCGACCGCCGTGCCGTCCAAGCCGGATTGCTGCCCCTCTGGTACGGCCATATGCGCGACCGCCTGACCGTGGTGGTCTGTACGACGCTGACCGCCAGCCTCCCCCTTGTCTTTTGAACAATCCCTTCGGAGAACGCCCATGAACGCTACCCCCGGCCTTATCGTGCCCGCCCCTTGCCAGATTTCCGGCCGCCCCAGCCGCGCCGAAGCTGAATCCGCTGTCCGTACCCTGATCCAATGGGCCGGCGACGACCCGGACCGCGAAGGTCTGGTCGCCACCCCCGACCGGGTGGTGCGCTCTTACGAGGAGTTCTTCGCCGGCTACGACCAAGACCCGGTGGAAATGTTGCAGCGGACCTTCGAGGAAACCGACGGCTACGACGAGATGGTGATCCTGCGCGACATCACCTTGGAAAGCCATTGCGAGCACCACATGGTGCCCATCGTCGGCAAGGCCCATGTGGCCTATCTGCCCGACCGCCGGGTGGTGGGCATCAGCAAGCTGGCCCGCGTCGTCGAGGTGTTTTCCAAGCGTCTGCAAATCCAGGAAAAGCTGACCGCCCAGATCGCCAACACCATCAACGATGTGTTGCAACCAAAAGGCGTTGCGGTGATCATCGAGGCGGCGCACCAATGCATGACCACACGGGGCGTCCACAAGCCGGGTGTGACCATGGTCACCAGTCGCATGCTCGGCGTGTTCCGCGAGAACGCCGCCACCCGCAAGGAATTCATGTCGCTGATCCGCTGACCCACGCCATTCCCGGCTCTTCCGCTCCCCTCTCTTATACCAGGAAAAACCCATGACCCACATGACCCCCATGCCGCCCATCCGTCGTCGCATCGCCGTGATCGGCAGCGGCGCCGCGGCCCTGGGTGCGGCCTGGATGCTGAACCGTCACCACGACGTGACGATTTTCGAGAAGAACGCCCATGTGGGTGGACATGCCAACACCGTCGAGGTGATCAGGCAAGATGGTGGTGCGGTCGCGGTGGATACCGGGTTCATCGTCTACAATGAACGCAATTATCCTAACCTGATCAGCATGTTCGATCAATTGCAGGTGCCGACCCAGGCCACCGACATGTCCTTCGCGGTATCGCTGGATGGCGGTGGCCTGGAATATTCCGGCGGCAGCCTGACCGGCCTGTTCGGGCAATGGCGAAATCTGGTCAGCCCGCGGTTTTGGGGCATGGTCGCCGACATCCTGCGCTTTTACCGCGAAGCGCCGGAGCTGCTGACAGACCCCGATCCGGGGCTGAGCCTGGGCGAGTATTTGCACCGTGGCGCCTATGGCCAAGCCTTCATCGACGACCACCTGCTGCCCATGGCGGCGGCCATCTGGTCGGCCCCCAGCGTCACAATGCTGCGCTTTCCCGCCTCAAGCTTCGTGCGGTTTTGCGCCAATCACGGCCTGCTGCAGCTGACCGACCGCCCACGCTGGCGGACGGTGACCGGCGGCAGTCGGCAATATGTGCGGCGCATCACCGCCGATTTGCTCGACCGCATCCGCCTGAACCGGCCCGTACTCGCCATCACCCGCCTGACCGATGGCGTGGTCGTCACCACCGCCGAGGGGTCCGAGACCTTCGACGACGTGGTCATCGGCGCCCATGCCGACGAGGCCCTGGCCTTGCTGAGCGACCCATCGCCCGACGAGCGCACGGTGCTCGGGGCTTTCGCCTACCAGGAAAATCTGGCGGTGCTGCATTCCGACCCTCTGCTGATGCCGACCCGCAAGCGTGTCTGGGCCGCCTGGAATTATCTGGCCCGGACCAGCAGCGAAGGCGCCCGTCATCTGTGCGTCACCTACTGGATGAACCGGCTGCAGGATTTGCCCGACGATCTGCCGTTGTTCGTCACCTTGAATCCCGTCGTCGCCGCCAATCCCGATCTGGTTCATCGCAGCATCAGCTACCACCATCCGGTCTTCGACACCGCCGCCATGACGGCGCAAAAGCAGCTGCCGTCGCTGCAAGGCAGCAACCACACCTGGTATTGCGGATCCTATTTCGGTTACGGCTTCCACGAGGACGCCTTCAGTTCGGGTCTGGCGGTGGCCACTGCCTTGGGCTGCCCCAATCCCGTCGCGGCGGCGTGACGGCCATGGGCGTCTCATGCCTCTATCGCGGTCAGGTCATGCACCATCGGCTTGATCCGGTCGGCCACCGCTTCGCCTACAGCGTGGTATCATTGCTGGTGGACCTGGATGAATTGCCGCATCTGGGTCTGCGCCTGCTGTCGCACAACCGGGCCAATCTGTTTTCGCTCCATGACCGCGACCTGGGCGACGGCGGCGATCCCAAGGCCTGGATTGCCCGCCAATTGGCCGCCCACGGGTTGAAAGCCGACGGACCTATCCGGGTTCACCTGTTCCCGCGGGTGCTGGGCATGGGCTTCACCCCACTGACCACATGGTTCTGCCACCATGCCGACGGCGCCTTGGCGGCGGTGGTTTACGAGGTTCACAACACCTTCGGCGAGCGTCACGCCTATCTGGTGCCGGTTCAGCCGAGCGATAGCGGGCGCACCCTCACCCACCGGGCCGAGAAGTGTTTTCATGTCTCGCCGTTCATGGACCTGGGCGGAACCTATCGCTTCGCCCTGAAGCCGCCGGGCGACACCTATGCCCAGACCATCCGCGAAACCGCTGTCGGCGATGACCGCACCATCATGGTGGCGAGCCATATGGGGCGGCGGCAGGCATTGACCGATTCCGCCCTGTTCCGCGCCGCTCTGGCTTATCCATTGCTGCCGGTGAAAATCGTCGGCGGCATCCATTTCGAGGCGCTGCGGCTGTGGCTGAAAGGGGTGCCGTTCTTCCGCAAGCCGGCCCCGCCCGTGGCCTCGGTGTCCATCTGCCAACAAGGGGATGCGTGATGAGTGCTCAAACCTTGCTCTTGCCGGTGCTGGCCGGCTCTGCCCACCTTTCCGAAACGGTAATTCTCGGCCTGCTTCGGCAACGCCTGCGCCAGGGGCGGCTGACCCTGACCCTGCCCTCGGGGCGGACGCATGTGCTTGAAGGCTCCGCCGCTGGCCCGCAAGTCAGCATGCATGTCCGTCGGGCGCGCATGGTGCGCCGGCTGCTGACCGGTGGGGCGGTCGGGCTGGGGGAATCCTACATGGATGGCGATTGGGACAGCCCCGACCTGACCGCCTTGCTGGAATTGGCCGACCTCAACGACCGCGCCCACGGCCAGACGCTGGACGGTCACCCGCTGGCCCGCCTGCTGCTGCGACTGTGGCATCACCGCCGCGACAACAGCCGGCGCGGCAGCCGCCGCAACATTGCCGCCCATTACGACCTGGGCAACGCCTTTTACGCCCCCTGGCTGGATGCCGGCATGACCTATTCAGCCGCCTTGTTCGCCGCCCCGGATGACAGTCTGGAAGCGGCCCAGACCCGGAAATACCGGGCCCTGGCCGACGATATCGGCTTAAGGCCGGGCATGAGCGTGCTGGAGATCGGCTGCGGCTGGGGCGGTTTCGCCGAGATCGCCGCCCGTGACTATGGGGCCCGGGTGGTCGGACTGACCTTGTCGCGCGAACAGCATGACTGGGCCAATCGCCGCCTGAAGCAGGCCGGGCTGGCCGAGACGGTGGACATCCGCCTGCAGGATTACCGCGACGTCCAGGGGCAATTCGACCGCATCGTCTCCATCGAGATGATCGAGGCGGTGGGGGAACGCTGGTGGCCCACCTACTTCTCGACCCTGCGCGACCGGCTGAAAAGCGGCGGCAAGGCCGGCTTGCAGGCCATCACCATCGCCGACGACCGCTTCAACGGTTATCGCGCCGGCTGCGACTTCATCCAGCGCCACGTCTTCCCCGGCGGCATGTTGCCCAGCCCGGCGGCGCTGCGCCGCCAGGCCGAGATGGCCGGACTGGGCCTGACCACCACGCGCTGCTTCGGCGCCGATTACGACCGGACCTTGGCGCTTTGGCACCAGGCGTTCCAGGAGGCTTGGCCCAGCCTGCAGCCCTTGGGCTTCGACACCCGCTTCAAGCGTCTGTGGGAATTCTACATGGCCTATTGCCGGGCCGGCTTTCGCACCGACGCCATCGATGTGCGCCATCTGGTGCTGGAACGGCCATGAGCCCAGCCCGGCGCCACCTGCTCATCTATGGCCTGCCGGCACTGCCGCTGGCAGCGCTGGGCATTCCGGTACACGTGCATCTGCCGACCTTTTATGCCGAACAGGTGGGGCTGGGACTGGCGGCCACCGGCTTGGCGCTGCTGGCGGCCCGGTTGTTCGACGCCGTCGCCGATCCGCTGGTCGGGTTGCTCAGCGACCACGGACAGCACCGCCGCAAGCTGTGGCTGGCCGCCAGCCTGCCCTTGCTGGCGGTGGCCGGTTGGCATCTGTTCCGGCCCGCCGAGGGCGTCGGCTTCGGCTATCTGGTCTTGTGGTCGGGCCTGTTCCACCTGGGCCTGACCATGGCCCTGGTCGCCTATCAGGCTTGGGGCACCGAATTGTCGGACGATTATCATCAGCGCAGCATTGTCGCCGGCTGGCGCGAGGCCTTCGCCCTGGTCGGGGTGGTGACCGCCATCGCCTTGCCGGCCTTGCTGGCGTGGAGCAACGCCGACATTCTGGCCAAGCTGTTCCCGCCCGCCATGATCGTGTTGGTGCTGGCGGTGGCCGCCGCCGCGCTGTGGCTGCCGGAACAGCCGCCGCGTCCCGGTATCGGGTTCGGCGCCCTGGTGCCGCTGCTGGCCAACCGTCCGTTCCGCCGACTGATCGCGGCACAGACCATCAACGCCTTGGCCAACGCCCTGCCGGCCACCTTGTTCCTGCTTTTTGTCGGCGACCGCCTGGGCCGCGCCGACTTGGCCGGAGGACTGTTGATGGGCTATCTGCTGGCGGCGATCGTCTCGGTCGCACCTTGGCTGGCGGCGGCGCGGCGCTGGGGAAAACACCGGGCCTGGGCCGCGTCCCTGGCCTTGACCGCCCTGGCCTTCCTGCCCGCCCTAGCGCTGGGTTCGGGGGACTGGGTGGCATTTGCCGTGATCTGCCTGTTGACCGGTTTCGGCCTGGGGGCGGATCTGGCCTTGCCGGCATCCATGCTGGCCGACGTCATCGATGAACACGCGGCGGTCAGCGGCCAAGGCCATGCCGGCCTTTACGTGGCGCTGTGGAGCCTGGCCGCCAAACTGGCCCTGGCCGTCGCCGTGGGCCTGGCCTTTCCGCTGCTGCAATTGTCCGCTTTCGTCCCCGGATCGGGACAGGCCCCCTTTGCCCTGGCCCTGCTTTACGCCGGTGTGCCGGTCGCCTTGAAGCTGGCCGCCGCCGCCATGATCCATCGCTTTCCCCTCGATCGGGCCCGCCAGATCGAGTTGCGCCGGCGAATCACCCTGCTGCCGGAGGCCGCGCCATGACCAGATTCCTCGCCGTCACCTTGTCCGCCCTGTTGTTCCTGACCGGATGCTCGACCATGAAACCAGCCGACTTCGCGCAACGACAGCCGCCTTTGGTGCTGGAACAGTATTTCGCCGGCACCACCAAGGCATGGGGCCTGTTCGAGGATCGCTTCGGCACCGTCCGCCGCCAGTTCAGCGTCGATATCACCGGCGAATGGAACGGGCAGACGCTGGTTCTGGACGAGTTCTTCCGCTACGACGACGGCGAAACCGACCGCCGGATCTGGACCATCGACAAGCGCGCCGACGGAACCTATGCCGGACGGGCCGGGGACGTGGTCGGCACCGCCGACGGTCAAGCCGCCGGCAATGCCCTGAATTGGCGCTATGTCATGGATCTGAAGGTGGGCGACGGCACCTGGCGGGTGGCGTTCGACGATTGGATGTTCCTGCAAGGCGACGGGGTGATGATCAACCGCGCCCGCGTCAACAAATGGGGGGTGGAACTGGGGCAGGTGACGCTGTTCTTCGTCAAGCCGGGGGTAACGCCAGGCGTGCCTTGACCAGCCGCAGCGCCGCGCCCAGAACCGGCACGTGACCATAGACCTGGGCGCCGGCATCCCAATGGTCGCGATGCAGGGCAACGCGGCCATCGGCGGCGAAAGCCACCTCGCTCATCCCGGTCAGGTGGACGGCGCGGCCTCGGATCAGGGCGCTGAAATCCCAGCGCAAATAGCCGGCATGGCGGCCCAGGGCGCGGTCGGTGACGATGAAGCGAGGATTGCCGGTGGTGGCGAACATATGGGCCAACAACCGCTCCAACGCCTCCACCCCGATCAAGTCATTGAAGGGGTCGACGAAGCGGATGGTGGGAACGCACAAATCCCGCACCCGGTTGATACCGTCGGGGGTCAGTTCCTGCCAGAAATCGGCCCAGGCGTTCAGCATCCGGTCACCTTGCGCATCAAGGGAAAATACACCCGATCGGGCAGAATCCTTAACAGCTTCATGGCCAAGGCGAAGCGGCGGGGAAAAGCGATCTCGAAGCCGTTGCCGTCCAAGCCCCGCAAGACGTGATCGGCGGCGGCAGCGGGCGAGATGATGTCGGGCATGGCAAAGCTGTTGCGCCGTGTCAGCGGCGTGTCGACGAAGCCGGGATTGACCAAAGTGACCCGCACACCGCTGCCGGCGAGGTCCAATCGCAGCGATTCGGCCAGGGCGATGACCGCTGCCTTGCTTGCCGAATAGCCGGCGGCGGTGGGCAGGCCGCGATATCCGGCGACCGAGGCGACCAGGACCAGATGCCCGCGCCGGCGCTCCAGCATGGCTGGCAGCAAGGCCTCGACGCAATGCACCGTTCCCATCAGGTTCACCTCCAGCAAGTGGCGGACGGTTTCTGCGTCGAAATCCTGGGCCGGCGTCGGGCGATGATCGCCGGCGCACAACACCGCCATGTCCACCGCCCCCATGGCCTTTACCGTCCTGACCACCGCGTCACGATCGGTCACATCCACCGGCATGGGGCGGATGCGCCCTGGATGCGACGACGCCAAGGCGGCCAAGGGGTGCGGACGGCGCCCGCTGGCCACCACGTCGTCGCCCTTGGCGGCAAGCCGCTGCGCCAGGGCAGCGCCGATGCCTGATCCGGCGCCGGTGATCCATACACGCGCGGTCATGGCTTGCCCCCGATGACGGGACTGGGTTGGTAGGCGAAATTCGATCCCTTGTGGCGGAACCAAAGACCCGACCAGCGACCGCCAGCGTCATAGTCGATGTCCAAATTCAGTTCCCCGGCCAGTCGCCACCGACCAAGGGCCAGCTTCTGGCGGTCGATGTCGAGCAGACGGCCGTACTGGCTATCCAAGAGCGGCCGGTCGGCGACCAGGGCGGGGTTCCAATAGCTGGTGGGCACCGTGTCCGGCGGCAGCAGGTGGCGGCCATCGGGGCCGTCCACCATCAGCCCGTCGGCGGTGGCACGGACGGTCACCGCCATGGCCTCGCCGTCGTCATCGGTGCGACTGTCGAGCGCGATCAACCGGTCGCCGCGCCAAACCTCGTTGGCATGATGGCGATAGGAATAAAGCGGGACAAACCCGAACGAGACATCCAGGGCAATGGATACGGTCACCGTGGTGTCCTCGCCCTGGCGCTGCACCTGGACGCGATGATGACCAATGGGCGTGCCGTCCCGCAACACGGTGAAAGACACGTCCTGGCTCGCCCACGCGGGTGGGGTCAGGGCCAGGATCAGAAACAGGACAGACATCGCCAACCTGGGCATGGGGGGTTCCTTCGCCGTTACACCCCCTGTTTACGTGGCACACCCCGCTTTGGATCACCTAAAGATTCAGGAAAGGTGAGACCAGACGCCCCACCAACCCGGTCAGCCGCAACGGCGCGTCGGTGACCGCCAGGCAGAGGCAATATCCGTCCCGGTCGGCGGTGGGGCGATGCACCACGCCATCGTCGGCACAGGCGATGTCGCCGGCCAGGTAGTGACCGTTAAGGTCGCTGAACCCCCCTTGCAGCACCAAGGTCAGTTCGGTGCCGTCGTGGCCGTGTTCGGGGATGCGCAAACCGGGGGCGATGCGGTACAGCCGCGCCCGCGATCGTCCGCTTTGCAACACCAGCGCCTGTTCCAGCCCCTGACCCAGCCGCTTCCACCGGACCCGGTCCAGGTCGCCGCCCAGGCTTTGGCGCAAGGGCTGCGGCAGGATCGACCCCGGCGCGGGCGGCGGCAGGCTGACCGGTACGGCGGGCACGGGCTCGTCAAGCCGGGCCAACACCGCATCAAGCAGGCCGAGGGCGGTGTCCGTGGGCGGCAAGTCGTCGAGCAAGACGCCGCCCACCGCCTCGGCCCGCGCCACCTCGTCGCGACAGCGGGGGCACAGGGTCAGATGGCTGGCCACCAGCAATGCCATGGCCTGATCCAGCGAGCCGCGGCCATAAGCCAGCAACACGTCGTCGATGGGGTGGAAACTGGCACTCATCTGACATCGTCTCCCAATGCCGCGCGCAGGCGGCTCATGGCCAAACGCAGACGCGACTTCACGGTCCCAAGCGGAATGCCCAGCCGGTCGGCGATCTCGACATGGGGGCATTCTTCATAAAAAGACAATTCCACCACCTTTGCCTGATCCCCCGGCAGGGTATGCAAGGCCTGGCGCAGTCGCTCCCCCGATTGGCGGGTCGCCAAAGCGTCATCGGCGCCAGCGCGATCATCCACCACCAAAAGCGGGTCGGCGGGATCGACTTCAGGCCGCCCCTCGCGCCGAAAGCGGTCGATGCGCAGGTTGCGGGCGATGGTGAAAATCCATGTTCCCGCCGACGCCTTGGCCGGATCGAAAACCTCGGCCTTGCGCCACACCGTCAGCATGGCTTCCTGCACCAGATCGTCAGCCACGGCACCATCGCTGCCCAGCTTGCGCATATAGGTCTTCAGCCTGGGGGCGTAATACTGGAACAGTTTGGCGAAGGCCTGACGGTCGCGGTCACGCCCGACGCAGAGCAGCCAATGGGACAGGACGTGGTTTTCGGGCGTTATCGCTTCGTCCTGCACCATTCCTCCTGCCCACTTCCCCGCAATGCCCGCCCAATCCCAAGCAGTGGGCCAATCATCAGCGGGATGGGGCCGGAAATCCAGCGCCGATTACCCTCGGGCGTCTTGATGCCAGCGATCGGCCAGCACGCTGCCGGTGGCGGCGATTTCATAATCTTCGGCCATGCGGCGCAGCGCCGAGGCCGCCCCTTTGCGATCGTGGGCAATGGCCCGCAGGATGGCCGTCAATTCACTGAGTTGGCGGGGAGAATCCGAGAACGAATGGGTCGCGGTAGCCATAAAATGTCTCCATTGCACGAGTATCTGAATGCAATACGCGTCCATCCCCGCCTTGGATCACCACAAAAGCAGATTTTAAAAAAAAGACACCCCCAGCCCCCAACCCAGCCCAGCCAGGACCGCCACGGACACCAGGGCCAGGGCGTGACCCAGGGCCGCGCCAGCACCGTCGTGGCGGATCAGGGCCACCGACAAGACGATCACCGCCACGCCCGGCAACACGTTGCCGAAGGGGATGGGCAAGGCCATGATCACGCCCTGGACGATGATGGTCAACCAGGCGGCCAGGGGGACGGTCAGCACCGCCAGACGGGGCCGCGCCAGCTTTTCAAGCTTGCGCAAGAGGGGCAGAACCAGACGCAGGCCGACCCGCAACACTTTCGGCGGAATGCGACGCTGCGCCAACCCTTTGGGCAACGGGCGCAACGGGCGATCGAACACGCAATCCACGGCCAGCCAGACGATCAGTCCGCCACACACCGCACCCAGGGGCAGGCCGGGCGACGGTGCCATGCCCAGCACCGCCAGCAACGGAAACACCGCCAGCCTGCCGGTGTGGTGCAGGCGGGCGGCGGCTTCGGCGATGGTGGGGCCGTCCTGGCCGCCCATGCGGCGCAGGGCGGCCAGAGCCAAGGCCAAAGAGGCGGGCCGGGACGAAATCATGCCCCCGCCTTGGCCCGCGTCTTCCACAAGGACAAGGCGATGCCGGCGACGATCAGGCTGAAGGTGACGCCCAAGGTGATGGCCGGGTCGGGCTTGCCTACCAACTGGGTCCAGAAAATCTTGCCGCCGATGAACACCAGGATCAGCGACAGGGCCAGCTTCAAATAGGCGAAGCGATGCACCATGGCGGCCAAGGCGAAGTAAAGCGCCCGCAGACCGAGAACGGCGAAGATGTTCGAGGTGTAAACCAGATAGGGATCGGTGGTGATGGCGAAGATGGCCGGCACGCTATCGACGGCGAACACCAGATCGGCCATTTCCACCAGAACCAGGGCCAGAAACAAGGGCGTCGCCCGCCATTTGTCCTGGTCGCGGGTAAAGAAGCGGTTGCCGTCCAAGGCGGGGCTGACATTCAGGCGGCGGCGCAGCCAGCCCATCACCGGGCCGTGGGTGGGGTCGCCGTGGCCGTCGCTCTTGACCACCAGCATCTTGATGCCGGTGAACACCAGGAACGCGCCGAACAGGTACAAAACCCAGGCGAAATTGGACACCAAGGCGGTGCCGAAGCCGATCATGATGCCGCGCAGCACGATGACGCCCAAGATACCCCAGAACAGCACGCGGTGCTGATAGGCGCGCGGAATGGCCAGACTGGCGAAGATCAGGGAAATGACGAAGACGTTGTCCAGCGACAAGGTCTTTTCCACCATGTACCCGGTCATCCAGGCCAGGCCGGACTCGCGCCCCTGGGACTGCCATATCCAGGCGCCGAAAGCCAAGGCGACGGCGATATAGCCGGCGGACAGGGCCAGGCTTTCGGCGATGCCGATCTCACGTTCCTTGCGGTGCAACACCCCCAGGTCCAAGGCCAGCAGCACCACGACGATGCCAAGAAACAAAAGCCACAGCCAGGCATCAACGCCCAGCAACGGGGTGAACAGCAGAGCGTCCATGGGCTTGGTCTCCGCTTACTGGACCGAGGCCTGCTCGACGCAGGCGATCAGACGATCGACCAGTTCGGCCCGGCCGATCCCCAGCGGTTCCACGTCCGCCAGCAGCTTGCGCAGGATATCCTCGTCGCCCGCTTCCTCGAAATCGATGGTGACCAGGGCGCGGGCGTAGGTGTCGGCGGCCTCGCCTTCAAGCCCCAGCTTGGTCGCGGCCCACAGGCCCAGCAGCTTGACGCCCTTGGTGCGGATCTTGAAGGCGCGTTCGTGGTCAAAGGCGATCCTGTCTTCACTGATCTTGCCAATGCAGTTCATGGTCCACTCCTGTTGCCTGGCCACAATGGCCGCTGAGCAGGAAATGGGACGGAAACCGACCAGGAAAAGACGGATCAATATGATCGTATTGATAATTTATTATTATCAATACCTGTGAAGGATCGGACAGCCGGCCCCCCCTCTACCGTCGGCGATACAATCCCACACCGAACAGGCCCAGCCCGAGAACAAGAGCCACCCCGCTGACCATGGTCGGGATGGTGTAAGACGTGCTTTCCTGGGCCTGGACCGTTAAGCCGCCGATCTGGGCGACGTCGTGGGTCTGCTGGGTGGAAAACCTGGGAATAACCAGGAAAATTGCGCCGAGCACCGCCAGAAACAGCCCGAAAAGCGACAGCTTGTTCATCATCGGAGTCTCCCTCCCCCGCCGACGGATCGGGTGGGGTTTTTCAAGATGTGGCTGGCTGGGTTCCATCCCGATCGACTGCCGCCAGACGGGCCGCGCTCGCTCTGATCTGACTCATAGCTCCCCCTCGCGCCTTCCATGTCGGGCAAACAGTACCGCCCCACCCGGCGCGGCGGCAGCATCGGAAACTACTTGTCTCCGCCGCCCCTGTTACGGATGATCTCGAACGGGGGAGGGGGCTGCCGAAACGGCTAACGGACGCGGAAGCGTGCCAGCTCAGCACTCAGCCATTGATTGCTGGTGACCAGCGGAGCACCGATACAGCGTACTTGGTATGGTTGGCCGCTATCGGCGCTTTCGCTGGCGACAGTGCGGATGAAGTCCTCGGCGCTGCTGATCAGGACTTCCGCCTGCATCTGCTGGTACTTATCGCTCAAATGGAAATGCGCCATGCCCGAGCTGTACCATGTGCCGTCGCTGTTGAACTCGCATGAGGATTGGGCGATCCGGTCAAGCAGATGACTGATTTCCAACTGGGTTGTGGTCGTCATTCCGGCCCGGCCCACATGGCTCAGGCAAGGCAGCGCCAACAGCGTAGCGAGCACAAGCGATAGTATTTTCATGGCGGATCATCCGGCGACCGGAAGGCCGTAACCGTCGCCAGTCGCCGAAGACGAGGCCGGTATGGCGTTCGGCGGCCGAGGCACCAGCTTGGGGGGAGTGCCATGGCCGCCGAACCGACGAAGCCGTAAACAGAGGTAGGGCGGGACTTCAGTTCACGGTCGACGTCTTAGTCTTCAGTCTCCGGTCTTGATCGCGTGCGTACGGGTGACCGGGGAGACGACTAATGCTTGAAGGATAAAAGCTTTCACCGGTGCCGAGACAGCGTCGGAAACTACTCACCATCAACGGCCTGGGTGAGATCGTCGAACAGGTCGTCGACCGCCTCGACCCCCACCGACAACCGCAGCAGGTCGTCGGGAACCGGCGAGGACGGACCTTCGATGCTGGCGCGGTGCTCGACCAAGCTTTCCACCCCGCCCAGCGACGTGGCCCGCTTCCACACCTTCAGCCGCCCGGTCACGGCCAGGGCGGCATCGCGACCACCAGCGATGCGGATCGACAACATACCGCCGAAGCCGCCGCGCATCTGCCGCCGCGCCAGATCGTGGCCAGGGAAAGTGGGCAGGCCGGGATACAGCACATCGGTAATTTGGGGCAAGGCTTGCAGCCGCTCGGCCAGACTTTGGGCGCTGGCGCATTGCCAGCGGACACGGGGGAACAAGGTGCGCAGACCGCGTTGCAGCAGCCACGCCTCGAAGGTGCCGAGGATGCCGCCATTGTGCCCCAGCACCGTCTTGACGCGGGTCCAGTATGCGTCGGTCCGCGCCGTGGTCAGGGTTCCGGCGACCACGTCGGAATGACCGTTCAGGTATTTGGTCGCCGAATGCATGACCAGATCGGCCCCCAATTCCAGCGGACGGGTCAGCACCGGGGTGGCGATGGTGGAATCCACCGCCAGCCGGGCGCCGGCGGCATGGGCCAGTTCAGCCATGGCGGCGATGTCGGTCACCGACCACAGCGGGTTGGCCGGACTTTCCACCCACACCAATTTGGTCTTGCCGGGGCGCAGGGCGGTGGCGACGGCCCCCAGATCGGTGGTGTCGACCAGTTCCACCACCAGCCCCCAATCGCTGGCGAAGCCCAACAGCCACGACCGCAGCGCCCAGTACATCACCTTGGGCGCCAGCACGTGATCACCAGGCTGCAAGGCCAGGAAAGCAGCGGTGGCGGCGGCCATGCCGGAGGCGAACAGCAAGGTGGCGGCGCCGCCTTCCAGCGCGTTCAGGGTGTGGGCGGCGCTGTCGTAGGTGGGGTTGTCGGCGCGGGCATAGACGCGGCCACGGGGATAGCCGCCGTCGGCCTCGCGTTCATAGGTGGTGGAGGGATGGAGCGGCGGGATCAACGCCCCCGTCGCCGTATCCACCACGCCCAAGGCTTGGGCGGCCAGGGTTTCCGGCCGCCCGTGCTTGACCTCAGCCATTGGTCTTGACCGTCAGCTCCAGCTTGGGCGGTTTGGCCAGGGTCTGGAACACCACGCAATAGCGTTCGGTCAGCTTGGTCAGGCTGTCGATGCGGTCCTGCGGCTCGCTGGTTTCCAGGGCGAAGGTCAGGCGGATATCGCGAAAGCCGACGGGGGCGTCCTTGGCCACCCCCAAGGTGCCGCGGAAATCCAGATCGCCCTCGGCCGAGACGGTGCCGCCCTTGAGCTCGAAACCGATGGCGGTGGCCACCGCCTTCAAGGTGACGCCGGCACAGGCCACCAGGGCTTCCAGCAGCATGTCGCCGGAACAGGCCTGCATGCCGTTGCCGCCGGTGGCCGGGTGCAGACCGGCTTCGACCAGGGCGCGGCCGGTGTCGACCTTGCAGGCGATGCCTTCGCCGTCCAGTTCGCCCTTGGCCTTCAAGGTGATCACCGCGGTTTCCGGATCGACCTTGTAGCGGTCCTTGATGGGGGTTTGCAGGGCGCGCAATTCGTCGGCGTTCATGGATGGGTTCCTCCGGTTAGAGCATATCCACGCGAAGCGTGGATATGCGATGAGCCCGAGTGGCGTCTGAACCGCCCGGCACGGGCCATTTGTAAAGCCTAGCTGTTGTCGCGGCGACGTTGGACGATGTCGTCCACCACTTGTGGATCGGCCAGGGTGGATGTGTCACCGAAATTATCATAATCCCCCGCCGCCACCTTGGTCAGGATACGGCGCAGGATTTTGCCGGCCCGGTTCTTGGGCAGGGCCGGCGCCCATTGAATGGCGTCCGGGGTGGCGATGGGACCGATGCGGGTGCGCACCGCTTCGATGATTTCCCGACGCAGCGCGTCGCTTTCGGCGAAACCTTCCTTCAAGGTGACATAGGCGAACACGCCCTGGCCCTTGATGTCGTGCGGATAGCCGACCACTGCGGACTCGGCCACTGCCGGATGGGACGAGATGGCGCTTTCCAGTTCCACCGTGCCCAGGCGATGGCCCGAGACGTTGATGACGTCATCGACGCGGCCCATGATGCGGTAATAGCCGTCCTCGTCGCGACTGCCGCCGTCGCCGGTGAAATAGCGACCGGGATAGGGGGCGAAATAGGTCCGCACGAAGCGGTCGTGATCATGCAAGATGGTGCGCGCCTGCCCCGGCCACGACCCGGCGAAGCACATATTGCCTTGGCCCGGCCCATCCAGCGTGTTGCCGTGGGCGTCGACCAACTCGGGCCGAATGCCGAAATAGGGTTTGGCGGCATGGCCGGGTTTGTTGGGGGTGGCGCCGGGGATGGGCACCAGCAGCACGGCCCCGGTCTCGGTCTGCCAATAGGTATCGACGATGGGGCAGCGTCCGCCGCCGATGACCCGGTGGAACCACAGCCAGGCTTCCGGGTTGATGGGTTCGCCCACCGAGCCCAGCACCCGCAGGGACGACAGATCATGGCGGGAAACCGGCGCCTCGCCCTCGCGCATCAGCGAGCGGATGGCGGTGGGGGCGGTATAGAAGATGTTGACCTTATGCTTGGCGATGATCGACCACCAGCGCGACACGTCGGGCCAGGTGGGCACCCCCTCGAACAGGACGCTGGTGGCGCCGTTGAGCAGCGGACCATAGACCTTGTAGGTGTGGGCGGTGACCCAACCCACATCGGCGGTGCACCAGAAGACATCGTTTTCGTGCCAGTCGAAGATCGTCCGCCACGACGTGCCGGCATGGACCAGATAGCCGCCCGTGGTATGCACCAAACCCTTGGGTTTGCCGGTGGAGCCCGAGGTGTAAAGGATGAACAGCGGGTCTTCGGCCCCCACCTCCACCGGCTCGCACCAGGGGTCGGCGGCGTCCAGCACCGCGTCGTACCAATGGTCGCGACCGGGAGTGAAGGGAACCTCCGCGCCGCTGCGCCGCACCACCACCACCGAATGCACCTGTTTCTGACTGTTCAAGGCCCGATCGGCGTTGACCTTCAGCGGCACGGCGCGCCCGCCGCGCTTGCCCTCGTCGGCGGTGATCAGCACCTTGGCCCCGGCATCATTGATGCGATCGGCCAGAGCCTCGGCGGAAAAGCCGCTGAACACGACGGAATGCACCGCGCCCAGACGCACGCAGGCCAGCATGGCGACGAAGGCCTCGGGGATCACCGGCAGATAGATGGTGACCACGTCACCCTTGGCCACCCCCAGCCCCTTCAGCCCGTTGGCCAACCGGTTGACGCGGTCGGACAACTCGCCCCAGGTCACGACCCGGCTTTCATCGACGCCGTCGCCTTCCCACAGGATCGCCGGCTGGTCGGCCTTGGCCGGCAAATGGCGATCCAGGGCGTTGACGCAGGCATTCAGCCTGCCGTCGGCGAACCAGCGGATGCGCAGGTCGTCAGGGTCGAACTTGGTGTCGCTGACTTGGCTGAACGGACGCATCCAGTCGAGGAAGCCGGCCTGATCACGCCAGAATTCGTCTGGATTCTCGATGGAGCGGGCGTAGACGCGGGCATAGGTGTCGGCGTCCACATGGGCGTGTTCGGCAAAACCGGCGGGAACGGGAAAGACCTGGGACATGGGGAACTCGGGTGAAAATGTACGGTCCAACAAGTGTATCCCGCCGCCAATTTAACACAACAGCAACAGACATGCGCTGAATGCAGACGCTTATTCACGCATAATATGTGTTCTATATGGCGGCGGCGGGGAAGGTCTCGTCGCCGGTGGGCTTACGGCTGGCATGATCCAGTTCGGCCAACAGCTTGTATTTCCACGCCAGGAACTCGGGGTCCAAACGGTCGCGCGGGCGGGCCAGCGGCGGCGTCACCTCGGCCCGGATACGGCCCGGATTAGGTTGCATGACGACGATGCGGTCGGCCAGGAACAGCGCTTCCTCGATGTCGTGGGTCACCAGGATCATGGTCGGGCGGTCATAGGCCCACAAATCCAGCAGGTGTTCCTGCAAATCGCCTCGGGTCAGGGCGTCCAGGGCCGAAAACGGCTCATCCAGCAGCAGCACCTTGGGCCGACCGACCAAGGCGCGGGCCAGGGCGACGCGCTGGGCTTGGCCGCCCGACAACTCGCGCGGCCAATGCCCGGCATGGGAGGCCAGACCGACCCGGGCCAAAGCCTCGGACACCCGAACCTTGCGTTCGGCGACGGGCAGATGGCGGATGCCGAAGGAAACGTTGTCATCGATGGACAGCCACGGCATCAGCCTGGGTTCCTGGAACACCATGCCGATTTCTTCCCGCGGCGCGGCGATGGCGGTGCCGTCCAAAGAGATCGTGCCCGAACTGGGACTGTCCAGGCCCGAGATCAGCCGCAAGGCCGTGCTTTTGCCACAGCCCGAACCGCCGACGATGGCCAGGATCTCGCCCTGGGCCACGTGCAAATCCAGACCGGCCAGGGCCAGCAGGCCGTTGGGATAGCGCTTGGAGGCGCCGGAAATATCGAGCATGAAGGCTACTCCGCCGGCTTGAAGCCGTCTTGCCAGGTCAGGAAACGCGCCGACACCGAAGCCAGCAGCCAGTCGGTCAGCTTGCCCAGGATGGCGAAGGCGGTGATGGAGGCCAAGATGGTGGCCGGGCGACCGGTCTGTTGACCATCGACCAGCAAGAAGCCCAAGCCCTGCTCGGCCCCCATGAACTCGGCGGCGACCACGAACATCCAGCCCAGACCAAGGCCCGAGCGCAGGGCGATGACATAGGTGGGCAGAGTGGCCGGCAGCAGGATGCGGGTGATCATCTCTTGGTGGCTGAAACGGAAGATGCGCCCGACCTCGACCAGCTTGCGATCGACCCCCAGGATGGCCCCGGACAGCGCCAGATAGATGGGAAAGAACACCCCCACCGCGATCAGGATCACTTTGGAGGTCTCGAAGATGCCGAACCACAGGATGAACATGGGCACCCAGGCGATGGACGGAATGTTGCGCAACGCCTGCAACGACGGGTCGATCAGCCGGCGGACGCTGGTCCAATAACCGCTGACCGCGCCCAACAAGGTGCCGGCGGCAACGCCGAAGACAAAGCCCAGGCCGACCCGTTGCAAGGTGGCGAGGATGTGGCCGGTCAATTCGCCCGACCTGGCCAGATCGGCCAGGGTCAGGAAAATCCTGGACGGCGTCGGCAGCAGCCGACCGTCCGACCACTTCAGCGCCACCGCCACTTCCCAGGCCAAAGCCAGGGTCAGCGGCAGGATGAAGCCGATCAGCCACTTGCCGCCCGAACCGGTGGAGGTTCGGGCGGCGTTTTCGACGGTTTGCTCTGTGCTCACTTGATCCCCAACTTGGTGACGAAAGAAGAATCCACCAGACCAGCGGCGATTGCGGCGACGTTGACATCGGCGGCGATCACCCCGGCCTGCTGCAAGGCGATACCGGCGCCCTCGATGGTCTTCTTCTGCGTGTCGCCGATGGCGGCGGTGGACAGGTCGGTCCGCTCCAACTGGCGGGCGGCAACGGCGTCGGTCAGCTTGGCCTGGGTGGCGATGATCTGCTTCAGCTCGCCCGGATTGTTGATGGCGAAGGCGCGGGCCTTCTCATACACCTGCAACACCTTGGACACCAGTTCCGGATGATCGGCGGCGAAATCCTCGCGGGTATTGAGCACCCCCCAGGTGTTGATGTCGGCATTGCGGTAGAACAGCTTGGCGCCGTCATCCAACTCGGCTTGCGCCATCAGCGGATCCAGACCGGCCCAGGCATCGACGTCACCCTTGGACAGGGCCAGACGACCGTCCTGATGCTGCAACAGCACCACCTTGACGTCCTTTTCGGTCAGGCCGTTTTCCGCCAGGGTGCGGATCAGGAAGATGTGCGGGTCGGTGCCACGGGTGGCGGCGATGCGCTTGCCCTTAAGGTCGGCGACCTTGCTGATGGCGGACGAGCCCTGGGTCACCAGCGCCGTCCATTCCGGCTTGGAATAGACATAGACCGACTTCACCGGGTTGCCGTTGATGCGGGCCAGCAAGGCGGCGGCACCGGCGGACGAACCGAAATCCAAGCCCTTGGCATTCAAGAATTCCAACGCCTTATTGGAGCCCAGCGACTGCACCCAGCGGACCTTGATGCCGTCCTTCTTCAACTCTTCTTCCAGCCAGCCCTTTTCCTTCAGCACCAGGCTGACCGGGTTGTAATAGGCGAAATCGATCTTCAACTCGTCGATCTTGTCGGCGGCATGGGCCTGGGCCGACAAGCCCAACAAGATGGCGGCGGCGGTACCGGCACGGCGCAGGAAGGAAGTCAGGGCCATCGGGCTCTCCTATATAACATATATTAATGGTTAATTTCTCTGAATTCACACTGACACTGCGTGTTTGCGTTGTCAATAGTATACAGAGCGAGTGGTTTTATGTGCTGATGGTCTGGAGCGACGGACCACCGACGGCACCCTCCACCCTGCCCTGGTCGAGGGCCATCGCCACGCGCTATCATCACGTTCTCGGCTGGCGCCACAGCACCGTCATGAAAAGACACCATGGTCCGTAATATCCTCATCCTCGGCGGCAGCACCGAAGCCTATGCCCTGGCCCGTGAACTGGCTGATCGGCCCGACATACGGGTCATCTCATCGCTGGCCGGACGTACCGGCACTCCCCGCCTGCCGGCGGGTGACGTCCGCATCGGCGGCTTCGGTGGGGCAGATGGGCTGGCGGCCTACCTCCGCGACAACCACATCGACGCGGTCGTGGATTGCACCCATCCCTTCGCCGCCCGCATGGGATGGAATGCGGCCCAAGGCTGTGCGACAATGGATGTGCCGCTGCTGCGGCTGGAACGCCCGGCCTGGGTGCGTCAGCGCGGCGATTTATGGGACGAGGTGGCGGACTGGACCGAGGCCGCACCCCTGGTCGGAACACGCTCGAAACGGGTTCTGATGACGGTGGGCCGGCAGGAATTAGAGCCGTTCGCCGGTCTGGATCATGTGTGGTTTCTGATCCGCTCGGTCGAGATGCCCGATCCCATGCCCCCCTTCGCTCAAGCCGAAATCCTGTTGGCGCGGGGACCGTTCACCGATGAGGACGAGCGTGAGCTGCTGATCACGCGAGGCATCGACACCATCGTCTGCAAGAACAGCGGCGGCCCCACCGACGCCAAACTGGCCGCCGCCCGCGCGTTGGGCATACGGGTGGTCATCAAAACCCGCCCGCGCCGCCCAGACACACCCAAGGCCGCCGACGTCGCCGAGGCTCTTTCCTGGCTAAGCCCGATCTGCGCTTGAACGGGGATGGCGGCAATCAAATCGGCGTCGTGTGACTGCTGCCCGCCAGCCTCCCTTTACGGTCGAACACCAGCACGTCCACCTGGACCGGAGCGCCATCCAGAACGCCTTGGGCCACTCGGACAGCCTCGGCGGCGATGGCGTGGCCCAGCGGCAGCCCGACCGCTTGCGCCAGTTCCAGCACTTCCAAGGCGGTGTTGGCCATCTCGGCACGGCCGACGATATCCTCGGTCGCGCCCAGGATGCGCAGGTGACCGGACAACCAGAGCAAATCCACCTGTGACCGCTTGGAATGCAAATCCATGGCCCCCGCCGCCAGCTTGGACACCTTGGCGAAACCGCCGGCGACGGTAACGCGGGCAACGGGGTGGCGCCGCAGGTATTTCAACATGCCGCCGACAAAATCACCCATGTCGATCACCGCTTCCGGGGGCAGGCCGGTCAATGCCAGCGCCGCCTTTTCCGAGGTGTTGCCGACGCTGGCCACCACATGGGTCACCCCGGTGGCCCGCGCCACGTCGATGCCACGCTGGATGGAGTGAATCCAGGCCGAGCAGGAATACGGCACCACCACCCCGGTGGTCCCCAATATGGAAATACCGCCCAGGATGCCCAGGCGCGGGTTCCAGGTGGCCAGGGCCAGCTTGTCGCCACCCGGCACGGAAATCTCGATCTCGATATCGGCGGGCTGACCCAGGTTTTTGGCGATCTCCACCACTTCGGCGCTCATCAAGCGGCGCGGCACCGGGTTGATGGCCGGTTCGCCCGGGGACAGCGGCAGACCCGGCTTGGTGACGGTGCCGATTCCGAACCCGGCGCGGAAGACGATGCCGCTGCCCGGTTCTCCCCGCCGCAAGGTGGCGATGATGGTGGCGCCGTGGGTGACGTCGGGATCGTCGCCGGCATCCTTGATCACCCCCGCCCGCGCCCAGCCATCGCCTTGTTCCGCCAAGGCCAGGGCGAAGCTGGGCGTTTCGCCGCGCGGCAAGGTAATGGTCACCTGTTGCGGGAACGCCTCGCCGAACAGGGCCAGGCACGCGGCTTTGGCGGCAGCGGTGGCGCAGGCGCCGGTGGTCCAGCCGGATCGCAGGTTTTTGCCGTCCTCGCGGTCGCTCATCGTACCACCGCCATCACCCCGGAATGGCGTAGGTGGCGGTGGCATGCGCCACCATCTCGTCGCTGTCGGCGGCAATCAGTTCGATGGCCGACACCGCCAGCCGTCGCCCCATCTTCAGGATTTTGGCCTCGGCGAGGATCGCCGATGATCCCGGCATGCGCAAAAAATTCATGTTGAGGCTGGTGGTCACCGCCATTTCCTGGCGCCCGATCACCGTCAGCACCACCGCCCAGGCGGCGACGTCGGCCAAGGTCATCAGCGCCGGGCCGCTGACCGTGTCCACCGGACGGGCCAAGGCGGCGGAAAATGGCATCAACAGCCGCGCCTCGCCCTTGGACAGCATGGTGGCATGAATGCCGATATTGGCGGCCATGGGTACCTTGATGATGAAGTCCTGGTTGAATTCCTCGACGCTGATGGCGGTCATGAAACCCTCTTGCTTATTGAACGACTGATCGTTTCCGGGTCACACTGTGCCCCCGAATGAGTGACGAAAACAAGGGAGCCCCGATGTCCACCGCCAGCGAAGCCATGGTCCTGCTGTCCACCGAAGACGGTATCGCCACCCTGACCCTGAACCGTCCGCAGGCCCGCAACGCCTTGTCGGTAGCGATGATGACCGAGATCGAGGCCGCCCTGGACCGGCTGGCCGGCGATGCCTCGGTCAAGGTGGTGGTGCTGGCCGCCAACGGCCCGGCCTTTTGCGCCGGCCACGACCTCAAGGAAATGCGCTCGCTGCAAGGGCGTGAGCCGGTGGCGGCGGTGTTCGCCCAATGCTCGCGCATGATGAAGGCGATCGTGCGTTTTCCCCGCCCGGTGATCGCCCGCGTCCACGCCATGGCCACCGCCGCCGGTTGCCAGATCGTCGCCTCGTGCGATCTGGCGGTGGCTGCCGACAATGCCCAATTCGCCACGCCCGGCGTCAATATCGGCCTGTTCTGCTCGACCCCCATGGTGGCGCTGTCGCGCAATGTGGGGCGCAAGCAGGCCATGGAAATGCTGCTGACCGGCCATGCGGTGGATGCCGCCACCGCCGCCGCCTGGGGGCTGATCAACCGTGCCGTGCCGGCTGAGAAGCTGGACGAGACGGTGGATGGCTTCGCCCGTCTGATCGCGTCGAAATCACCGCACACCTTGAAGGTCGGCAAAGAGGCCTTCTATGCCCAGGTTGAAATGGGCCTGGACGATGCCTATGACTATGCCGCCCAGGTGATGACCGAGAACATGCTGGCCCGTGACGCCGCCGAAGGGATCGACGCCTTTCTCGGCAAGCGTCATCCGGTCTGGCAGGGCTGCTGATACCGTGATGGTTGCCTGAGGGCGCCAGTCTTTGTAAAACGGTTCCCATCCCCGCCAAGACGGGGGCAGTGCGTCCATGGGGGGCGGCAACCGGGGTGAGTGTCGCCCCACGGCAACAGGAACGATCCATCGTGTCCACGACCACGCCAGACGAGACTTCGGAAACGCCTGCGCCCTTGCCGCAAAGCGTCGGCGCCACCTTGCGTCATGCCCGCAGCCAGACCGGCAAGAGCTTGGCCGAGGTCGCCTCCATGCTGCGTATCCGCCAGCCTTATCTGTTGGCCCTGGAAGAGGGACGGCACAAGGATCTGCCCGGCGGCGCCTATGCCATCGGCTTCTTGCGCACCTATTCCGAATTTCTCGACCTGGACGGCGAGGAAATGCTGCGCCGGTTCCGGGCCGAGGCCTCGGGCGATTTGCACCCGCGCTCGGAACTGGTGTTCCCGTCGCCGGTCTCCGAGGGCCGCATCCCCGGCGGTGCCGTGCTGTTCGTCGGCCTGCTGCTGGCCGGAATCGCCTATGGCGGCTGGTACCTGCTGTCGTCGCGCGACACCTCGGTGGCCGAAATGGTCCCGGCCCTACCCGATCGCCTGACCTCGGTGCTGAACCGCCCGGCCAATGTCACCGCCGAGCCGCAACCGGCGAAAAAGGCGCCTGAGCCGGTCAAACTGAACGAACCGGCAAACCTGACCCCGGCCAAGGAAACCGAAGTGGTGCCGCCGGCTGAGGAGGAAGAGGCCAAGCCCAAGCCTGTCGAACC